>OCHO01000010.1_pt1 | contig 265036 bp, 247 predicted proteins | sample 1538441 | NCBI WGS metagenome assembly OCHO01 (sample SAMN04571691, study PRJEB22368) | human gut metagenome | biome: human gut; material: stool | host: Homo sapiens | place: Luxembourg | collected 2012-06-29
AACTGTACTGACGGACTTATGAACTTGATTACAAATTTCATCGACACGATACAGGCTGACGAAGAAGAATACAATGATACTTATTACATTCACGACAGGAAAAAGTTAGAAAAAATCGTTGAGAAAATGAGAGCGAGAGGCTCTAAAATCACGCTTGCAAAACTTATAAAGATACTTAATTCAAAAACCGAACAGGAAGAAACTTATTATTTCAGTTGGTAATTTAGGAGGTTTACATATGAACACAGACAAAATGATAGAAACCGGATGCATCCCGTTAAATGAAAACGGCTCATTTGTTTACGGCTACAAAGACAGAAAAATAAACTACTGTGTGGTCAGCCGTTACAAAAACATAGGCAGTATTGAAAATTGCCTTGCCCATATGATGCAAGATGACTTGTCAAATATTGCTCAAAAGTCAGAGGAAAGTTTATCACCTTTGGATATGGATAAGTAAATGAGATAAGAGTATTGTGTTGTGCTGAAAGGAAGTGTAATTATGATTGAAAAAGAAAAGGAATACAGAGCGGCTCTATACTGTCGCCTGTCTTCTGATGATGCTTATCTCGGTGAGAGCGGAAGTATAAAAACACAGAGAGCTTTACTGACGCAATACTGTAAAGAAAACAACATTCCTGTATATGATGTTTACACTGATGATGGTTTCAGCGGTACAAATTTTGAAAGACCTGCATTCAAAAGAATGCTCAATGACCTTGAAAGCCACAAAGCAAATCTTGTAATAGTTAAAGATCTTTCAAGATTTGGCAGAGAGTATGCTCAAATGGGAATGTATATTGAAAATGATTTTGAAGACTGGAATATCAGATTCATCTCAATAGGTGAAAACATAGACACGCTTAACGGCACAGATGAAATACTGATGCCCATAACAAATGTTATAAACAGCCAATACGCAAAAGAGTGCTCACGAAAAACAAAACAGGCCCACAGAGCGTTGGCAAAAGAAGGAAAGTTTATCGGCAGCAGAGCGCCGTTCGGTTACATAAAAGATCCAAAAGACAGGCATCACCTATTAGTTGATGAAGAAGCTGCTTCGGTAGTGAGAAGCATATTCAAAATGTTTTGTGATGGTATTGGTTATGTTCGTATGACAAAAATACTTCGTGAGAAAAAGATATTAAATCCTCAAGCATACTTCAATAAAAACAATCCAGATTACTACAAAAGCGACTATTGGCGTCAGAATTTTGACTGGCACGCAACATCAATTAGGGTAATACTGAACAATCCAGTCTATCTCGGTCAGACAACATTCGGCAGAACGAAAGTTAAGGGTAAGACAAAGAAGAAAAAAGTTGCAACTGAAGAAAGTGAATGGATAGTAGTTGAAAACACTCACGAACCTATAATAGACAAAGCAACTTGGAATCTGGCGCACGATATTATGAAGAACAGGCGCAGAGAAACCAAAAGCGGTGAAACTCAAATGTTCGCAGGACTTGTAAAGTGTTCGGACTGTGGTTCTGCCCTTAATGTATCTCGGAATGCCAAAACAGGTAAATACACAAGCTTCTCCTGTTGGGTATACAAGAACTACGGAAAAGAAAGGTGCACTTCCCACGCCATAGGTTATAAAACACTTTACAACATCGTGCTTGAAAACATTAGACGGCAGGCAGAATGTGCGTCAGTACAAAAAGAAAAATATCTTGAGATGCTTAAAAACCAAATGGCAGAAAAAGCAACTCAGGATATTAAATCAGTCAAAAATGAATTGAAGAAAATCAACAAAAGAATTGCTCAGCTTGAAAAGATACTCAACAAACTCTATGAGGACAGAGCCTTAGAAAAGATAACCGAAGAACGGTATCTTTTAATGAACAGCAACTATGAAAACGAGTACAATGAGCTGAAAGAAAGACAAAATGTATTAACGCAACAAATAGAAAATATTGAAACTACTGAATGCAATGCTGAAACCTTTACTAACCTGATTGAAAAATACTTAAATATCACAGAACTCAATGCAAGAATTCTTAATGAGCTTATAGAAAAAATAGTCGTCCACGAAAAAGAAATTATCAACGGTGAAAAATATCAGATGGTGGAGATATATTATAAATTTGTTGGATTTTTATATTTACTATAAACAAAGTCCTATTTTTGACACATATTAAATATAAAATTTGCATTTAATTTAAGAAGAATGTAATATCTATTATTGATAGACATATGTGAAAAGAAGAGTTACACACTTTTGCAAACTCTTCTTTTTATTTTAATATGAAGTTTGTATTTTGCTAATACTTATTTATAGGAGGTGTTATATTGAATTATAGTTACTATGATAAATATTGTTTTGATATGTGGAATTATATATATACTAATGGTAATTACTATTCTTCTACTAATGCGTAAAAATTAAAGATATATAAAATATTTGACACATCGTTTATGTTATGGTAGTATTTTCATAAGGAAGTGATAGTATGCCTTCATGGGGTGAACTTTTACAAGAAACACAACCACATATTGACGCTACAGGTAAACAAGTACCGGGTTTAAATGTTAATCAATTAAGAAAAAAGTACATAAAGATATTGTCAGATACAACTAAAAGGAATGTAGTTGCTTATTATTCAGGATGGTTAAAGGCAGGAAAAAATCAAAATGTCGATATAAATGATGGAGACATAACTGGTTTTATGAATGCTTTAAAAGGATTAGATTGTAGCAAAGGATTAGATTTGATATTGCATACTCCAGGAGGAAATCCTACAGCTACTGAGGGAATAGTTAAGTATTTAAGAACAAAATTTGATAACGATATACGCATTATTGTTCCTCAAATGGCTATGTCAGCTGGTACAATGTTAGCTTGTGCGGGAAGTTCTATTGTAATGGGTGCTCATTCTTGTTTGGGGCCTATAGATCCTCAATTCAATGGCATACCAGCGTATAATATTGTTACTGAATTTCAGGAAGCCAAAAAAGATATAGAAACTAATTCTAAATCAAGAGACTTTTGGAAAATGCAACTAGATAAGTATCCACCTGCATTTTTCTATTCCCTTGTTGATGCTATACAGTTGTCGGGGTCGTTGACTCAACAATGGCTTAAAGAAAATATGTTTGCTGGAGAAAATTCAAAAGAATCAAAAGCTAAAATAGATAAAATAATAAAAGTGTTAAATAGCAATAATAAATCTCACTCAAAACATTTTACTAGAGAAGATTGTAAACAAATTGGATTGAAGATACAGTCATTAGAAGAAGATCAAGAGCTTCAGGAAGCAGTGTTAAGCGTTCATCATTCGTTTATTATTACCTTTGATAGCTCAAATGCAACTAAAATTATTGAAAACCACTTAGGTGCCTGTTATATTACCAATCAGGTAAGGTAGAGGAATATTATGAAGTGTACATCTATGTTAACAACAAAAGAAGTTGATGAATTATTATTAGAACTTGGCGTAGAGCCTAATAATGGTAAAATACTTCAAGAAGAGTATATTAGTTTTTGGGACTTTGGAAAGGAACCAGATGAAACTATTAGCGGTGTGTCAATAAACGCTAATCTTTCGTTACTGTTTTAATTCCTTAACTACAACCACAGGCCGTCGGTTCGAGTCCGACCAGTAGCTCCATTCGCCGTGAGCCATTTGCTCGCGGCGACATTTTTCGCCAATTGCCGGAGAAACAGGCAGTTTAATATTTATGGAGGCGTAGCTCAGCTGGTTAGAGTACCTGCTTCACATGCAGGGGGTCGGTGGTTCAAGCCCACTCGCCTTCACCACATAAAAAAGAGGTTATCCTTGCGGTAGCCTCTTTTTTCGTTTGTAGAATATGACGAATAACTAGATATATGTTGACTTTTACTGAAAGAAAGTGTTAAATAAAATCAAGTGTATTTAATATAAAACACAAAATCAGTTGTAAATATTATGAGGATTAAATCTATGAAAGATATGATCGGGTACTGCGGACTGGACTGCGAAAAATGCGATGCATACATTGCGACCGTCAATGACGATCAGGTATTGCGCGAGAAAACGGCAAAATTATGGGCGGAGTTAAATAACACCCCTATTCTGCCGGAACATATTAACTGCGAGGGCTGTCGTGCGAACGGAGCGAAAACGGTCTTTTGCGAGCATATATGCGAAATCCGTAAGTGTGCTTTGGAAAAAGGTGTTTCCACTTGCGGCGACTGTTCCGAATTAGAAACCTGCCAGACTGTTGGGGCGATTATTTCAAATAATCTTGCCGCTTTAGAAAATTTGAAAGGATAGAATGATATGAAAAGATCGATAGCATTGGTTTTAATTTTGATCTGTGCGTTAGGATTGGTAGGCTGCAATAACAGAAGTAAGGACTACATCAAAGCGAATGAGCCAAGTGTTACCGGAATAGTGGAAGAAGTCTATGATAATTACATGATCATTTCTTTAGAAACAGACAGTTATCCAAGTGGCGCAAGTTGTGAAGTTTCTTTGGATGTGGAGAACAAAGACAGTTACACGAGCGTATCTGTGGGCGATGAGGTTGTTGTGTATTACAATGGTAAAATCGCAGAGAGTTATCCTTTACAGATAAATACTGTATATGCGATTACATTAAAAACTCCTGCAAACCAAGAAACAGAATAAATCTGATTATAAGCCTATGACAATCCGGAGGAGAATATGGTCTGCATAATAAGGGAAATGCAAAAAAATGAATATTGCCTGTTAAGTGATTATTTATATGAGGCAATCTTTGTCCCTGATGGCATTGAGCCTCCGCCGAAATCTATTCTGAACTGTCCGGAATTACAGATATATATTTCAGATTTTGGGACAAATAGACACGACAAAGCTCTGATCGCAGAAGTTGAGGGCAAGATTGTAGGAGCGATCTGGGCAAAAATCATGAACGACTACGGACATATTGATATGGATACGCCATCCCTTGCTATGTCTGTCCTGAAAGCATACAGAGGTATGGGAATTGGAACTTTGTTGCTTACACAAATGCTGTTAGCAGAAAAAACTGCTGGTTATGCAAAACTTTCCTTATCTGTTCAAAAGGTCAATTATGCAGTGAAGTTATATCGAAAAGCAGGCTTTACAACGGTTAAAGAAACGACTGAGGAATACATTATGGTAGCTGATTTAAGTCGAATTTTTTAATTGGAGAATGTTCATGAATAAACCAAAGGATATTTATAACGAATGCGTTGGAAAAGCAAGTTTGCACAAAAATTTGTATCATTACACAAACCCCGATGCACTTAAAGCAATACTCAAGAATCATTCATTAAGGCTTGGTTGTATTGATTCAGTCAATGATAGTGACGAAAATAAAAGAATAACTTCTCTTTGGAATGCAAAAGTTTATGTTCTTTGTTTTACTTATGAGTTGGAAAATTCGCCCTATTTTTTTAAGAATTATGGCAAGATAAGATTAGAATTTGCTACCGAAGATATAAAATTTGATAAGATATACAGCGAACCGGAATTAATCAACTTTTTTAAAGATTTCAGTAATGATTTAGGCGGTCAAACTAACGGAAGCCACAAATCATATGGTTATGTAAAAGACTGGTGTATTTATGACAAAATATTAGCCGATGTATATTATACAGATTGCTTTAATAAGCATATTGCTAAAAATGGATATGAATTGAATGCAGGATTGATAAAACAAAAATCAGGTTTAGATAATGACGGCGAATCCAGAAATTGGGAAATGGAAGCGGAAACAAGGTTACGAGTGGCATTAAGACCTGTTGGAAGTGAGAATGTTCTTGATGAAAAAACAAATAAGTTCTACCAGCCAAAGCCGGATTTTAAGCATATGTATATTCGTTTGCCGATAATTAATAGCATATCATTATCGCCGTTTATCCCACTCGAAGAACGGCAACAAATCATCCGAATATTAGATGACTATTATCTATTTGATAAATTGCTTCCTTAACTGTGACTCGGGGCCGTCGGTTCGAGTCCGACCAGTAGCTCCATTCGCCGTGAGCCATTCGCTCGCGGCGACATTTTTCACCAACTGCCGGAGAAACACGCAGTTTAATATTTTTTGGAGGCGTAGCTCAGCTGGTTAGAGTACCTGCTTCACATGCAGGGGGTCGGTGGTTCAAGCCCACTCGCCTTCACCAAAAAAAGAGGTTGTCTTTACGATAACCTCTTTTTTTATTGCCGGATTCAGGCGTTACCATCAGCAGCCGATTTGTTAGGCTGTTCGTTTGTGCAGCACAGTGAAAAGGCGATCACCATATCGCTGAATCTGCGAAATCTTTTTCCGAAAGCATTACCCCATTGCAGGTCGGGATAATAACAGCCCTTCGTGATCTGCAGTTCAAAGTCGTTCTGGTTGTTTTCCACTCTGCATACGCAGGCGTTGATATCGGCGTCTCTGCTGAAAATGTGAATGCTTTTACCGTTTTCCAAAGAAACGGTGTATTTTTTTATATTGTTGCGCCGGGTCATGAAATCGTTCGATATTCCGCGCTTGCCGCGGGATTGCGGATAAAGAAAATAATTTTCATTGTCCTTTTCCCAGGGCGATTTAGGCATAATGCCGTATGCATTGTCTGTGCCAAGCGGATAGGCAGTGCCGGCCGGGCGGCCGATATGGCCTGCCGGATAGACGGAATACTGCGCATTCCTCTCCCATGAAACCGATTTGACCCCTTGCTTTAGTTTTAATTTCAAAACGCAGTTGTTGGGGTCGGCAAATAAAGCGAAATTGTTTTTCGGAATGATTTTTATATTGATTCTGTCTTCTGTTAGATATTTTATGATTGTATATTTTGCTCTTTTGCAGATCAGGGTATCGCCCGGCAGTTCCGTGCATTCTGTTATATCCTGCGTGCCGGCAGGCTCGGGTTCTGTTCCTTTATCGGCGCCGCCTTTCGCAACTAAATATGTGTCTGCCAGAATATTGCCGAAATAAAATTGAATCCGGTATCGGTCTGCACCCGTGTTTTTGAATTCTATTGTGCCGTTTTCATGCGGCGCAATACAGGAAGTGATGCGATCATTGTAAAGAATACCTGTTACGTCGGAAACAACCATCTTTACTTCGTTCAGATCAGTATGGTCAAAGCGGTTTTGAACATGCAGTATCACATTCTCTTTAAATTCCGTTTTGCTTTCTTCCACAAATACCGGTGTAAACGCCTTCTTTGTAAGATATGCCTCTGGCTTTTCCCGCTTGAACAGATCAAAAATACAGCCCCATTCACCGTATCCGGCATACGGCCCCTCGGAATGCTGCTGATGCCGTTCCCGCGTTCCCGTAGGGATGCAGAACACATCGTCAATTGCCGCCCAGATCGCGCAGCCGAGTGCGCCGTCCGTACGGAATATGCTGTTCCAGCCTGTGCGGATGCTTTCGCCCCAGAAATCACGAACGCTGTTGTCGCTTTGCAGGCGGGAGATGTTGTAGCAGGCTACATGCGCAAATTCATCATGCAAAAGGGGCGCTTTTTTGTCACCAAGTGGGCCGGTTACTTTGGCGTAATGTTTGCTTTTAATGTCATAAGGCAGCGGCTTTGAGTGCACAAGATGCGGATAACTAAAGATCACCGGCCTGGTAGTATCTACACTTTTCACGTAATTATATTCTGCCCGGAAAGCATATGTCTTTTCAAAATTTGATTCGTTGGCAAGCGACCATATAATAACGCTGGGATGATTTCTTGCGCTTTCAATCATCTCGGCAAAAGACTGCAAAAATTCCTGCGGCGCGTTGAAGATCTCAAAATTATTGGCGCCTTTAAAACACGCGGCGTTTTCCTGTTCCACATACATTCCGAGTTCGTCGCACACTTCCAGCATGTAGTCGTCGGCAGGGTAGTGGGATGTTCGGATAAAGTTTATATTGTTCTTTTTATAAGTCAGAATCTCATTGTAGATCTCTTCTTTGGTTAAAGAGCGACCGTAACGGTGGGAAACATCATGCCTGCAGACGCCGCGCAGTTTTATTTCTTTTCCGTTTACATATACCTTGTTTGCCGCCGTGCCGTTTCTGCCGCCGTATGTGATTTCTCTTATGCCGATTTTATATGTGTTTTCCTGCTGCGCTTTTCCGTTGATCAGCAGCTTTACACGCAGTGCATACAGATTTGGATGTTCCGCGTCCCAAAGCAGAGGCTCGCGGATTGCAAGCGTTGCTTTTGCGGCGTGTTCGGCTGAAAAATCATTTGGCGTTGCAACAAAAAGTCCTTTGTACTTTTCGTCATTTTTAAAAGCCTTTTTATGGCTTTTTTTTCATTTTTCATCTGGCGGAAAATTATACGTATTTTCCGTGGCTTCGGGAATTTTCTTTTCAAGAAAAACCGTCTTTTGCGCAACGGTGTTTCCGTTTTTGTCTTGGATGGAGATCTCTGCTGCAGCCTTTTTGCCTTTTGCCGCGGCTTCTATGCAGGTTTCCACAACGGCATGGTCTGCGTGTAAAAAGGTATGGATATGCGTTCTTGCAATATAGTGCTCCGGCAGAGCAAAAAGTGTTATGTTTCTTATGATTCCGCCTATGTTGCAATGCGCGTAATAACTTGTCCAGGCGGCGTTGCTTATTTTTTCGCCGCCGGGGTTCCAAATGCCTTTTTTGCTGCCCTCTGCGTCGGTAACGCCTATGATCAGCGTAATCTCTTTCTGGTCTGCAAAGGCGGTAATATCGCAGTCCCAGTGCGTAAAGCCGCCGATGTGCGTTTTTATGTATCTGTTGTTGATCCATACCCTTGCGTTGGAGTAAACGCCTTCAAAACGCAGTATAAACTTTTCCGAACCGTTCCTTTCGGGCAGTTTCAGCGTTCGCTTGTAATAGTATTCCGTGTTGTTTTCTATGTCAAAGCCCTGCATGATCAAAGAGGAGGGCGCGATCACCTCCTGCCATTCGGTATCGTTGATCGTGTCAAAATCATAATCCTGATCTTTTGCATAGGGAGACGGAATGTCCTTTATCTCCCGAAACAGAAATTTCCATTCGCCGCGCACGCGGTTGGTGATGCATTGTTTCAGATTTTCATGCTCCCCGACCTTATCGGGCATTTTGGGAATATAGGGTATATACAGATCTTTGCCGCTCATACGATCACATCCTGCTCTGAATAGTACTGTTGATCAGTCTACTTCAATTTTAAAGCATATCGGCATGGTGCCGGTTATTTTTTTGCTCAGTTTTAAGGAAAGATATTTGCCGTTTTGTGAAAAATCCACGCTTTCACCGGTTCCGAGTACGGATACGTTTTTAATAACGCAGTGGAACAGATCCATGGTGTCCGCAAGCGATTTTATCCTGAATCTGTCTTTCCCGGCAGGTTTCAGCGCAAAAGCGTAAACAACGCCCGTTTTGCATGTAAAGCGATAATCTTTAGAGGTATAACTGAAATGTTCCGTGAAAGATCCGCCCTTTTGCTTTTTGCCTTCGCCAAAGACTTTGTAAGGCTGTGTTCCCCAGATCGCTTCCTCGTTTTGTTTTGTCCATTTGCCGAGCTCGGAGATGATATGTTTTTCTTCTGCGCAGAATGTTCCGTCCGCCTTGGGACCCAGATTCAGCACAAAGCATCCGTTTTTGGAGATGACATCCAGAAGATTACAGGCAACGATCTCCGGCTTTTTAAAGTGGTTGGTGGTGCAGTAACTCCATGCGTTGTACGCGGTGGAGGTTTCTCCCTGCCAAATGTACGGGCTGATGTTTTCAAGCTGACCGCGTTCCCGGTCAAAAATGGCGCAGTTATACATAACGGCGTCGGATTTGTAATACACGCACACTTCTTTGCCCCATTCCAGTGAGCGGTTGTAATAATAGGCAAGAAATTTTTTCATATACGGCCGAAACGCTTTGTAGGAAACCCACCAGTCAAAGAAAAGAGACGACGGCTGATAGCGGTCTATCAGATCGCAGGAGGAAACAAGCCAGTCTTTCAGCCATTCTTCGGTTGGTTCTATCCCGTGCTCCTGCTTAAGCATAGTAAACAGATTGTTCCTTTTGTGTATGTTGCGGCATTCTCCGTAAAATTCCCGGTATTTTTCATCCTGCGTTTCATTTTTTATGCCCAGCGTGGAACCGCCGTTTAAGAACCAAAAATGCTCCGCACGGTGGCTTGAGGTGGAGAAAATAATGCCTGTCATTTCGCAGGCGGCTTTCAGTTCGCCCAGAATATCTCTTTTCGGCCCCATGTTTACGGAGGTCCATTCGTTCAGGTCGGAATCATACATTTTGAATCCGTCGTGGTGTTCTCCAACGGGCATCACAAATTTTGCGCCGCTTGATTTTATGAATTCTGCCCATTCGTCTGCGTTGAATTTTTCCGCCTTAAACATAGGAATGAAATCTCTGTAATTGAATTTTTTTCCGTATTTTAATACATGGTGCCAGCGGCAGGGGTTGCCTTTATAATACATCATCCGGCAATACCATTCGCTCAGAAATGCGGGCACGCTGTAAATGCCCCAGTGAATGAAAATTCCGAATTTCGCCTCTTTGTACCATTTGGCAACCGGATATTCTGCAAGACTTTCCCATTCGTCTTTGTATTTGCCGTTTTTAATGACTTCGTCAATCTGCAAAAGATAGTCGTTCATTTGCTTTTCTGTCATAATTACCTCCACAGCAACGGAAATCCATGATTTGCTTTTCATCAAGATCCTTGTTTTTTCATTTTATAAATTTTGCCGTGATTCCATTGTATAATGAAATTTGAGCGGATAACTACAGAATTCAATTTGATTTTTTAGAAATCCTGCTCTTTTTTATGATCACATTTCTAAATCTTTTGGCGGAAAATATAAAGTTTTGTCTCCGCTTTCGGGTGTATAGTAAATATGATAGCGTATTCTGCCGTTTCAAACGGCTTTCATAAGGGGTAAAAACATGAAGAAAAATTTGTATTGCTATGATTACACAAATTGCATGATGATGAAACTGGGTATGGCATATCCGGAAAAAGACGGCTCTAAAAGCCATGTGCTTATGAATTTTGAGCAGGCGCTGGACGCCGTCAAAAAGATTGATCATATCACGCAGGGGATCACGAAGATCTATTATCTTGTAGGTTGGCAGTATCTTGGCCATGATGATAAATATCCGGATTTTTTTGAAGTCAACGCAGCGCTCAAAAGGCCGCAGGATAAAACAGCCCGTGATAGTTTTATTTGGCTCTATCAAGAGGCAAAAAAATACAATTCCGTTATCAGCGTGCATATCAATTTTAACGATGCGTATGATAACGCGCCGTCTTTCCCGGATTTTGTAAAGGCGGCCGCGCTGATCAGAAAGAAAAACGGAAAGATTCATGCCATTGAAAAATATAACGGACGGGCATGTTATAAAACTGACCATAAAGCGTATTGGGAATCCGGGCTTTTTAAAAGGCAGTTTAACAGATTGCTGGATACTCTGCCGTTTCTTTCCGAGGCAAAAACGATTCATGTGGATAATTTTCAGTGCTATAAAAATTACGCCCCTGATGTTTCCATTAAGGAAATGCAGGCGGGGCGCAGAAAAATGATTGAATATGTGCGTGAAAAGGGAATAGATATCACTTCGGAATTTACCTATAAGGAAACGGAAGATCTTTCGAACCGCCCGTTTTTAGGACTGCCAAGGGAGCATCATCATTCTGCGCCTATGGACACGGTTGGCCTGATTCCGGCAAGCTGGTGGTGTTACAGGATGACAAGAAAAGAAATCATTGATACGCCGCCTCAGATCTATTCGGGCGGTATCTTTCGCAATAAAAGGTACAGAAATTATCTTTACGGAAATATGCACGGCGAGGATATTATCAAACCGCAAAATCAAAACTGGGTGCAGGATTTTATTCACGATTTTGCAACGGTGCAGGTGCCTTACCATTTTCTTTGCAGGCATAAAAGGCTTGCCATAAAAGGGTTCGGCGTGAATGAGCGGTGTGAATTTTCAGACGGTATCATATCCTATAATCAGGGCGGAAGAATCGTTCAAAACGGCAATGTTTTAAAAGACGGGGACGATCTGTGCCTGCCTTTTGTTCATCAGGAAAACTGTTCTATTGCATACAGCCGAAATGGCTGTAACAGAGTTTGGAATACGATCAACGGTAAATACAGCAAGGCAAAGTTGTTTCAGATCACAGAAAACGGCAATGTGTTTCTAAAAGAGATCCCCGTTTTCAACGGCAGGTTATCCCTTAAAGTGGATCCTGGCAGTGCCATACTGATCTGTTTTGAAGAATAAAAGCAAAAAGTATAGAACAGAAGGCGAATGTATGCGTGATCTGAAAAAGAAAATCAAAACAGGTGTAGAGGATGTTAAACTCTATTGGAACAAGCCGCCGCTCGAAAAGAGGTAAAGGAAAAAGAACGGTATGCGGAAAAGATGCGTATGAAACGCAAAGCGGCAAGATCCAAAAAATGATCTTACCGCTTTGCAGATTTTCTCTTTTCGCGTTGATCAAAAAAGACGAAGTTTACACTTCGTCTTTTTTGATCCCCTGAAATCATAGCGTTAATTTTTACGGATTATAAAATTTTGCTGTTGCTGAGCTTATGAGATTTGCGTTTAAAATTATGCTTAGAAGTCTATAAAACCGCGTGGTTAAGCCAAATTTCGGGTGGGGGTGGGGTACTGTCGGATAACTTCAGGTTTTTGAGCTCGGTCGTAGAACAAAATAATCCGTTTTCTTTTTGATCCGTATAGTTTCCGCCGTATTTTCCGGCGATATCTTTTATAATGCTTATGCCGTGCCCGTGGTCGCCTTTGCGCTTTCGCTTTTTGCTGCTTTGTACGCAGGAATTTTTGCATTCCAGGGCAAAGGCATCCTCATCAATCTTTACGGTTAAGTGCACCTGTTTTGCATCGGTTTCGGCTGCGGCGTATAAAGCGTTGTCCAGTATATTGTGCATGATCCTGCAAACGGAATAATCGTCCACAAGCAGCGCGCTCGTCTGCTCCACTTCAATATTCATGTCAACGCCCAGTTCGTGCGCCAGTTGCTGTTTGATGTAAAATACCGTGTTTACGGTTTCGTTTGCGCAGATCGGGATTCCGGCAAGTTCGTTTATATCCTTTTCCGTGCTTTTTAAGATTTCTAAAGCCTTTTCCGGCTTTCCGATCTCTATAAAGCCCTGCGCGGTCGTCAGCAAATTGGCAAGGTCATGTTTCAGTTTTCTGAATTCGTTTTTTTCGTCCGCCAGCATTTTGGTCTGCTGGTAATCCATCTGATTTTTAAGCAGCTGCCGCTCATATCTGCTGTTTTCGTTTTCTGTTTTAGATTGCCTGTCCACCATAAAGATGATCAAAAAATCAGCCAGCACACAGATTGCCGCACACAGGGAAAAAACGGTTTCAAATGCCGGATATTCGGAGATAAAATGATGATATGTGTTATCGTCAAAAGCCTGCAGGATCACAACAATCAGCATTGTGTACATCATATGCGTTACCGGAAAGATAAAATAGATCACATATTTCTTTTCATATTTCATCTTTTTGCTGATCTTTGCTTTTATTATTTTGAACAGGAACGCCACAATAAACGAAAATGCAAACATAAATACGATATACATCATGAAATCCACAAGCGGAATATTATATGATATACCGGATTGAACAGTATCTTTTCCCGTCGATTGCGTTGCCGCGCTAAACAGCAGGGCAGCGCCGGTCCAGGACAAAAGCGCGCTGACGGAGGAAAATGCCTTTGCAAAAAAACCGCCTTCCGATGTGAAGATCAGTATCACCGTTAAAAGAATATAATAACCCGCCATTTGCAGCATTTCCGTTCGGTAATCCAGAAATGTATAGGTTAAAAAAGAATAGAGCAGTGAAAACGCAAGAATGCTGCCGCAGGAAACGAACGCGTTGTATTTGTCTTTCAGTATCGCATGAGTAATATTAAAGCATATTGCCCCGCGCAGCAGATTCATGATCAGTCCCCACGGGAAAAATTCTGTAAGCTGGATTATCATCTATTAACGGTCACACCCTTAAATGTTGTTTATATAATCCGTGTATTTTTGAATTACATATTTGTATTTCTTAACCGGGATCGGTACGGTGCCGCCGGTGAAAAGCGTAAATTTATGCGGTTCGTAACTGGTGATATGATTCATGTTTACCATAAAACTCTTGTGGCACTGCAAAAAATACGGCGGCAGGTTTTCTGAAAACCGGGATAGCGGCATATAGATCTTCAGCACCTGCGCATTGATCATGTGTATGGAGATATTGTTGTTGAATGTTTCTATGTAAACGATATTTTGCAGGTTTACCGTGTAACTTTTGCTGCCGAAACGGATGATCTTAAGATTCGGGTCTTTTTTGGATAGTTTCTGAAGCGCTTTTACGATCGCGCTTTTCAGTATATCAGGGGTGAGGTGGTTTTTGATGATGTAATATGTGTGCTCTGTTTCAGAGATTGAATATGCCTCTTCCGGGTAAGAAGTCATATAAATGATCTGCACATTTGTGCTTTTTTGAAAGGCGGATACCCAGTCCGCCGAATTGCGGCCGTTTATCATAAGGTCCAAAAACAGAATATCCGTTTGGTTCTTCTTGATTCCTTCCTCCAAACCGTTCAGGTCATTAAAGTAGGAAAGGGTATATTCCATGTCCAGATCACGCATACATGTTCTGATCTTGTGTTCCAGTATTTCGCCGTATGCGGGTGAGTCGTCACATATCGTAATATTTACCATAAATTTCAAAAATCTCCTAAAAATAACAATATATATTATTATACTATAAAATATATGTTATTAATTGGTATTTCACCACGCGAAAACGGCTTTTCGCCATAAACCCTCTTCTTTCATTATAGCAACCCTTGGGGCAATTACAATATGCCGGCAGAATACACAATTAAATTTTGTTACAAAAAACAGCACACGGAACACCGTGTGCTGTCAGCATTTTATAGGATCTTTAGATAAATCATTCTTCCGTTATGCGGAAGATAAAGCGGGCGTTTTCTTCGTACCAAAGCGGAAAATTCGTGCCCCAAACATTGTTTTGCAAAATATATGTGATTCCGTTTTCGGCAATGCTATCCACCTTATTGTCATAGTGCAGGATCTTGCCTTTACCCGGTGAAAGCAGCGGCGCATGGCAGTTTTTGAAGATGTAACTGCCTTTGTCCGTCTTAAGCCGCGCACACTGCACAGCGTGTATGTTTTTGCCGCCGTTATCTACAATATCATACGGATCAATCCATTCACCGATTTTCTTTAGTTCAAATTTTCCGTTTGCCGGCATCAGGTGATAATAGATCGCCTCCGTAAGGCGGTTTGCGTCTTTTCCAAACCAGGAGAGTTCCGTGGTCAGTCCGTTTTCTTTCAGGGTATACAGGATCTGTATCTGTCTCGGCGCGCCAAGCTCCTCGCAAACAGACTGGTCGCATTGCAGATCCGCCAGAACCTGATCCGCACCGGTCTGATAAGCCCCGTTCAGTCTGTAGGGGAATCTGCCGCTTGGGTATTTGCCTTTTACATATTTGAGCAGCGGTCTGGAAAAGTCGGAAACCGCCCAATGCGCGTTTTTATCCAGATCCCGGCTGTAATGATTCAGCCAGAAATCGTAATCATCGTCATTAAAACCGATATACTCTGCGGCGCACGCTGTGTTTTCCCGGATTACTTCGTCTCCGCCGCAGGCGAGTTTTTCAATTGCGCCGGTGCTGCTGATCTTGAGCTGCCATTTGCCTGCCGTAAGCACGTTTGCAATATCAAACTTTTTGGCGCAGGTTTCAGGCGTTTCGGGAATCAGTTTTTTCAGTGCGTTTTCCGCCCGCTTTTTTCTTGTATCACTTAAGCAGCAAACGGCGTTTTTAATATATTCGCGCTGTTCTTCCCAGCTTTTCTCTATTGTTCTGTAATTCGCCGGCTTGTTGCAGCCGGCGATCCTGCCGAGCGCAATGATCATGTTTTGCGGATAATCGCGGAAAGGATGGCGTATTGCGGAAACGCCCTTTTTTCTCGCCTTTTCAAAATCTTTTTTCAGGTAGTTTTCGTAATCGCCCAAATAGGTTTTCATATCCATGCCGCATGTGTGCTCGGCAACACACATCAGATTATCCGTAAACCCGATATATTCCTTGGAATTCCTTACCATTTCACCGCTTTGCAGCCATTCGTTTTTCAGCGCTGTCAGTTCGCGCAGCGCCGCGGCTTTATATGGGTCTGCCGCTGCGCCGTGGATCCATGTGTCGCCGAGTTCACTTGTTACAACGGGCAATTCATGCCGCTTTTCCCAAATGACGTCTGCAAATTCATCCAGCGTGCCTGCCTCCACCGTATAGCCGGGAAATTCTGCTTCTATCTTTTCAAGTTTGCCGATAATTTTGGACGGCGCCGGCGTACCGCGGTTATCAAGCGTGTGGTCAAAATACAGCACTTCGTCCACAAGATCGCTTTGAAACGCGCCGCCGTAGTCTCCGGAATAGACCACAACCACTTCAGCGCCCCCGCATCTCCAAAGGAAACACGGCGGCACCTTGCAAAGCGCGGACGCGCCGTTTACGCCAATGTGCAGAAGTTTAATGCCGTGTTTTGCAAGCAGGGGAACCAGCGCTTTGGTGTGCCCCGGCACATCGGTCATTTTCGCCGCCGTTGTTTTTCTGCCGCGCAGTTTGTCCAGATCGTCCGCTATGGAAAGTCCGTAGTCAAGCGTGTCCTCGTCCAGCAGTTCCGTGTGCGTTGTAAACGGCATGGCATGCGGCACAATGTTTCCCTGCGCAATAGCTTTTTTCAGGCGTTCCCGCTGCATACGGTCTCCCTTTAAAAGCGCCTCTTTCAGAATCCATGAGCCTGTGGTCCATATAAATTTTTTGCTGCCGTTTTGGTTCAACTGTTCAGCAAGGCTAATCGCGCCCGGTATGTATTCTTCAATGTATTTCCGCTTGATTCTGGATGCAAAATCAGTAAAACCCAGATCCAGATGTGTTTTTGAAACTACGATCACCTTTTTCATTTCTATCACCGTATAAAATAAATATTGCCGTATTCGGCTTTCCTCATTATACTGCATAATCCCGTACCTTATCAACCAGTAATATTGAATAATTTAATGCGCTGTTTTTGTGCAATAAGACGAAACGGGGCGGATCGCATGTATCCGCCCCGTTTGCTTGTGCCGCTTTATTCGTATGCATTCACATCAACCAAGTTGCCGTTTCCGTCCCAGCTCGTTTTAAATACCGCGGTAAATACTTCACCGGCGGAATTTTTATATGTGCCGTCTGCGCTTTCTTTTATTGCGCCCTGTTTGTCTATTACCAGCCATCCGTTTTGGTCTATAAAGCACCGGTCGGCGGAATAAAGGTTTCCCTTTTTGTCTTTAAGAAAATACTTTCTTTTGTCGTCGCCGGGTTCGTCCATATCCAGTGTTGAGTAGTAGCGGTATACTTCTCCGCCTTCGGTGTAATATCGTATCTTTTCTGCATTGTCATAATACAGACCTTTCTTATCGAAAAAGCCGCCGTCTAACAGAACTTTTTTAAAACAATTATACTCGCTTACACCGTAAATCGGCTTGCCGTTCAGATCCACTTCATCCATATATAGATCCTTTGGATTGGAAAGAAAGCCCAGCGGATCGTCATGATTGTCAAATATAACGATATTTTCGCCATCCAGTCTGTACAGGGTGAATTTCCAGTCATCATAGATTTGGTATTCTATAAAGCTGTCATAAAGATCAAGCAACAGGTCTTTGTTTTGGTATGTTGCCGAATCTTTTCCAAGATTAATGCAGCAGTAATCGATAAATTCGTTGTACTCGTCCCGCGTAAAGCCAGGGTTTGTTGCGGTTGTTCCGGTAAGGCGCGCGATTTCATTAGCGTCGCGGGAATCCGTGCTTTTCAGCACCTCAACAATGCTTCTTTCTCTTTCTATAAAATCCAGAAGTTCCTGTGTTTCCGTGGTGAATTCAAAGTAATTAGTGTCTTTCGTTTCGCCGGTTCCTTCAACATACTGAAATTCAAAATTGGTGTTGTCCAACTCCCGGTTACATTTGTCATAATAAAACGCAGTCGGCGTATACTGTATAAAATATTCGTATCGCTCCTGATTTGTATGCTCATACGGTCTGAAACGGTATAAGGCTTCCACCGTTTCTTCATCTGTTTTCAATGCAGACAGCGTTATTGAATCGTATTCTTTTGCAAATAATAAAGGATCCGGGCGAAGATCAATTCCGTAAACGGTTCTTGACGCGCGTTCTATATTATTTGATAGTCTGCCAAAAAGCCGTTCTGCGCCCCGTTCGTATTCGTTCGGATCAATCGTTTCCGGTTCATCGGCAAAATCTATGCGAATCGTTACAAGATTGTGCTCATAAACATAGCCTTCGACTTCTTCACTGCCTACGGGTGAAAACGCATAGCCGGAATTCTCAATAAAAGCCGTTACTTCCTCCTGTGTGTTGCAGTTCTTTTCTATATCTACTACAAATTGAAAAGCGGCCGCGTATTCTTTTTTAAGATTTTCAATCCTGTTGATTGTGCTGAAACCAAAATATGCGGATAAAACGGCAGATACGGCAAATAAGGTTATGCAGAAACCGGTGGTGATTTTGTTTACTGTATTATCCATCCTGTTATTTTTGTAAAGAACTTTTTTGATTCCGAATAGTAAAACAAACAAAAATATGGCGGCAAATAAAACACCGGTTACGCTGCACACGGCAGTCAGAAGCTCATTGGTTTGCTGATTGCGGTTAAAATATAAATCACCGTTTAGAATATAATTCTTAAGCGCGGCAACGGCGCCATCTGTCAATCTGCTTAATTCACCTGTAAGTAAATATTCGTAGTAGCCGATTCCGGCCCCTGCAAGAAGCGTGCAAAGTGCAGCCACAGGATGCTTTCTGAAGGAAGCGTATGCCGCATAAAGGCAGAAAAGCGCTATGCCCCCTAAGATTCCGCTGATCAGCAGTGAAAGTACACCCGGATCCCCGAAAACAAAGTTTTCCAAAAGGTAATACGAGCCCGTGATTACCGCTTCAACGATGAGAAACAGCAGAATATCCGGCGCGGCATTATAGGATTTGTGCAGTTCGGCAAGCGCTTTGGCAATCTCATCTGCATCACCCATATTGTCCACGGCTTTTTCCTCTGCCTGTTCTTCGGTGTAACCCGCCTCTTCAAGTCTTTTCTTTTTTAACTGGATATGATCATGCAGTTCGTTTGCAATGATCTGCTTTTTGCGGAAACTGTATATTTTAGAAGTTGCCTGCTGCAGAAATTCTTTTTCGTTCATTACGCATAGTTAAGTACCTTGGATACGGAAATGCTGAACTCCTTAAATTCCTTTTTCTTTTCCGCAAGGCGCTTTGCTCCTTTCTTGGTGATGTGGTAGTATTTTCTTTTTCTGCCGTCCGCCGTTACCCAGTAACTTTCTACCAGCTTTTCCTTTTCCAGCGCGTGCAGAATGGGATAGAGCGTGCCCTCTTTCAGGGAAAAGGCATTTTCGCTCCTTGTTTCCAGTTCCCGAATGATCCGGTAACCGTACATATCCTCACTTTTTATAACCGAAAGCACCATCATAGGCGTACTTCCGCTTATAAGTTCTCTACTGATTTTCAAAGCAAAACCTCCTTGCTGTATAGATTTAAATAGATTGGAACCTTATGCATAGATTCTCTATGTATAGCGTACCACCTTGCCGGAATCATGTCAATAAACCTGCAAAAAATTGCATTATTTTGTAAAACTATAAAAAAAAGCCGTGCGCAATGCACGGCTTTTCTTATAAAAATTGTTAAATTTACTAAAAAACGCTGAAATCAGTCGTCAAACAAAACAGTGCTGAAATACCGTTCACCCGTGTCCGGCAGAACGGTTACTACCGTTTTGCCTTTTCCAAGCCTGCGTGCAAGTTTAATCGCTGCGGCAACATTTGATCCGCTGGATATGCCGCACATGATGCCTTCTTCCGATGCCAGGCGTTTTGCTGTTTCTATGGCTTGGGCATCAGATATAACGCAGATATGCTCGTAGATCGTTGTATTCAGGTTTTCGGGGATCAGTCCGTCGCCGATACCCATCTGCAAGTGGGTGCCCACGGAACCGCCGCTCAGGATCGCGGCGTTTTCAGGCTCCACAGCCCAGATCTTTATTGAGGGATTCTGCCTTTTCAGCACTTCGCCGATCCCGCTGATCGTGCCGCCGGTGCCCACGCCGCTGCAAAAGCCGTCAATCTCGCCGCCCACCTGTTCCAGAATTTCAACGGCGGTGTGGTAGATATGCGCTTTCGGGTTATCCGGGTTTTCAAACTGTCCGGGTATGTAAACATTCGGATCCTCTGCCGCCATGCGCTTGGCGGTCTCCATGCATTCCTCAATGCATTTTCCGATGTTTCCGTCGTCATGGATCAAAATCACTTCCGCCCCGTAATTTCGAACCAGTTTTCTGCGCTCTTCGGAAACGGAATCCGGCATGATGATCTTGATCTTGTAGCCTTTCACGGCGCCAACAAGCGCAAGACCGATTCCCTGATTGCCGCTGGTCGGTTCAACGATAATGGTGTTTTCGTTGATCAGTCCTTTTTCCTCGGCGCGTTTTAGCATGTTGTACGCCGTTCTTGTTTTGATGGATCCGCCAACGTTCACCCCTTCGTATTTTACAAGGATCTGCGCGGAATCCGGCTCGCAGAGCCGGTTCAGCCTGATCATCGGGGTGTGGCCGATGGCGTCCAGAATTGTATCGTATACCATAAATATCTTCCTCTTTTCAGCAGGTTTGTGATTTGTTGCCAAAATATTATATCACCGCCGCGGCGCGTTTTCAAGAAATTCATTTCACTGTGGTATTTTCTGCGGGATTGTGTTAAAATCTGTTTAAAAGAATACACGTTTGGAATGGTTGGGCTATGGATATTTTTGAAAGGACGGCGCTTTTGGCAGGCAAAGGCGCTGTGGAAAAACTGAAAAACAGCCGTATTGCCGTGTTCGGCATCGGCGGCGTGGGCGGATATGTTGTAGAGGCGCTCGTCAGAAGCGGCGTCGGCGCGCTGGATCTGATTGATGCGGACACTGTCAGCGAAAGCAACCTCAACCGGCAGATCATTGCCGTGCAAAATACGGTCGGGATGCGGAAAGTGGATGCCGCAAAGGCTCGCGCTTTAAGCATCAATCCGGATGCCGAGATCCGTGCCCACGCTTTATTTTATTCGCCGGAAACAAGCGATATGTTTGATTTTTCGCACTTTGATTATGTTGTGGATGCCGTGGATACCGTCACTGCCAAGGCGGAGATCATCAAAAGGGCAAAATCCGCCGGTGTTCCCGTGATCAGTTCCATGGGCACGGGCAATAAATTCCGCCCGGATCTTTTGGAAGTGGATGATATTTACCGCACTTCCGTCTGCCCGCTTGCGCGCGTGATGCGCTCGGTGCTCCGAAAAGCAGGTGTGGATTCGCTTAAAGTGGTCTATTCAAAGGAAAAGCCGGTGCGGATCGATCCTGACCGGATCCGGGGCGAACTGCCTCCCGGCAAGCATACCGTTCCGGGCAGTACGGCGTTCGTTCCCGCCGCGGCAGGGCTGATTATAGCCGCTGAAGTGTTTTCCGATCTGACCGGTATAAAAGGAACTGTTTGATCAGATCTTTGCGTTAAAGCAAACGATCCCTGCTTTTGTAACGTCCACGATCCCGTAAACGCCGTCTCTGACCGCGCCGGGGTTAAAATAATAAATACCGTTCCTATATTCAACACAGGGGGTGTGGGTGTGCCCGTACAGGGCAATATCCGCGCCTTCTTTTTCTGCCTTGCTCTGGTAATCGTAGAGGCCGAATTTTACCCGGTACGTATGCCCGTGGCAGAGCAGCACTTTTTTGCCGGCAAAACGGATGCTCTGCTCGTCCGGCGCGTTCCCGGAAAAATCGCAGTTTCCGCTGACGCAGATCAGATTCAGCCTGCTCTCAAAATACAGTTTTGCGTTTTCCAGATCCCTGCCGGAATTGCAGTCTCCAAGATTTACAAATAAAGACGCGTCGTCTATATGTTTTTCGATTATATCAAACAGGCCGCCGCTGTTTCCGTGGCTGTCTGAAGTTACGATCATTCTCATTCATAACTCTCCTTTGGCGTTCATAAATATTATTATACTTTGTTTAACGGGGGATTACAATGAATGATAACAGATTGAATGAAAAAGATCTTGATAAAATGCTTAAAAATTCCAAAAGCGGGGCAAAAATAGACGCGTCCGGGCTGAAATCCGCTGCGCAGAGCGGCCGCTTGAACGATTACCTCAGCAAAAATCTTCCGCCGGACGCGCAGAAAAAAATAAACAGCGTTCTGTCAGACAAAGAAGCGCTGAAAAAACTGCTTTCCGGCAAGGAGGCGCAGGAACTGCTGAAAAAATTCGGAAAGGAATAGAAAGAATATGGATAATTTAAACGATATTATCGCAAATCTGACCCCGTCAGATATCAATATGCTCAAAGGCGTGGCGCAGTCCATACTCGGCGGGGAAAATGCAGACGGCGCCGAGCCGAAAGAAGAAGTCCGCCCGGCGGCTGCCCCGCCCAATGCAAATCCGCTCGGACTCGGACCGGAGGATTTTAAAATGATGATGAAAGCCAAAACCATTTTTGATAAAATGAATTCCGCCTCCAATAAAAACACAGATCTGATCCTTGCCCTTAAGCCGCATCTTTCGCCGGAAAACCGAAATAAGGCGGATACCGCAGTAAAGATACTGAAACTGTTTGATATCCTGCCGCTGCTGAAGGATCTGTTTTAAACGCCGGAATTTACCCGCGGTGATATTGAGGAGGCAAAAAAGAGGGTCAGGGAGATGCATCAAAAAGCGTCGTCTTATATCGGGCACGGCGCGGAGAAACAAAATGAGGAACGAAACCGTGAGCCGGATGCGCCGCGCGGCGGCAACAGCGGCGCTGCGCAGGACAGCAGAAAACAGGAACCAGAAGAGAATCCGGCGCCGGAAAAAAGCCAGGATTCCACCTTTATCCTGCTGATCCTGCTGATCCTGCTCTCTCAGGGGGAAACGGATGATAAACTTCTGCTCGCTTTGCTGTATCTGCTTTTTTAGCGGGCAGTTTTTTTCTGCTTTCTGCGTTCAAAAATTGTTAAATAAATAAGTTATGGAAATAATTGTAATATTATGCTATGATATATAAGTTAAAACAAAGATACGGAGGTCAAAAATGGCTGATTATAAAATTTATGATGTTTCAAACGGCGCACAGGTGATCGCCGTTTCAGCGGATCGTTTTAAAACGAATGAAATCTCCATTTCTTTTATAACGCCGCTCACGCAGCAGAATGCTGCCGCAAATGCCGTGGTTCCGTTCATTCTTGCCAGAACCTGCGCGCAGTATCCGTCTATTCTTGCGTTAAACCGCAAACTGGCTTCGCTTTACGGCGCGCAGATCGCGCCTGTTGTTCTGAAAACGGGGGAGATACAGCAGCTTAAGATCGGTTTAACCTGCTTGGACGACCGATTTTCTCTGGACAGGGAAAAGATTACGGCGCAATGTGTTAAACTGCTTCTTTCCATGGCGTTTGAGCCGTCGTTGGATGAAAACGGCAATTTTCTTGCCGATAATACGGAACGGGAAAAACGCGTGCTCATTCAAAAGATTGAGAGTGAGGAAAATGAAAAACGGATCTATGCGCTTCATCGGGCGGAAGAGATCATGTTTGCCGGCGAGCCTTACGCCGTGAATCGATACGGCACAAGGGAAAGCGTTTCAGCGGTTACGCCGCAGTCCGCCTCCGCGGCATGGAAGAAACTGCTGGAGATCTCCAAGATCGTGATCACGGCGGTCGGCAGTGCGAATGCGCAGGAGATTGCCGCTATGCTGGCGGACAGGCTTTCGGCTATAAACAGAAATTATGCGCCGCTGCCCGAAGCGGTTTTAAACAGCGGTGCGGGCACGGTGCAAAGCGTTACCGAAAGGCAGCAGGTGCGCCAGGGAAAACTCGTTATGGGATTCAGAGTGGAGTGCGATCCGCATGATAAGGCAAAAGCGGCCGCCATGCGCTCTTTCTGCGATGTTTTCGGCGGCGGGCCTTATTCCAAACTGTTTGCCAATGTAAGAGAGAAAATGAGCCTTTGCTATTACTGCTCGGCAAGGTTCACCCGCCAGAAGGCTTTTATCATGGTGCAGAGCGGCTGTGAGGAAGAAAATATGCAAAAGGCTGAAAATGAAATACTCAATCAACTTGAGGAAATCAAAAAAGGCAATTTTGATTATGAGTTCAATTCCTCAAAAGCGGCGCTGACGGACGCTCTGGATTCGGTTTATGATTCGCCGGAATCCATAGAGGCGTGGTACGGTATCCAGAGTGCGGAAAACGGTTATGATTCCCCGCAGGAGAGTGCCAAGCGCAACGATGCCGTTACCAAGGAGCAGATCATGGCATGTGCCGCCGGCGTAAAACTTGATACGGTGTATAAACTCGTTTGTGAAAAGGAGGATGCGCAATGATCCATGAATCCAAAGAACTCAGAGAACGCCTTTATGAAATAGACCACAGCTCCGGGCTTAAGATCTTTGTAATGCCCAAAGCAAATTATAAATCCACATATGCCGTGTTCGGCACAAAATACGGCTCCATTGATACGTGCTTTAAACGCAGCGATCAAAAGGAATATACCCGTGTGCCGGAAGGCATTGCCCATTTTTTGGAACACAAACTGTTTGAAAGCGAAGAGCTGGACGCGTTTACGAGATATGCAGAGACCGGCGCCTCTGCAAATGCTTTTACTTCCTTTGATAAAACGTGTTATCTTTTCCAGTGTTCAGACCGGTTTGCAGACAGCCTTAAGATCCTCCTTGATTTTGTGACCCACCCGTATTTTACAAAAGAAACGGTGGAAAAAGAGCAGGGTATCATCGGGCAGGAGATTACCATGTATTATGACGTGCCCGGCTGGATGTCCACTTTCAATCTGCTGCGCTGTCTTTATAAAAATCATCCCGTAAGGATAGATATTGCGGGTACTGTTGAATCTATCTCTCAAATAACCGATAAACTGCTTTACGATTGCTACCATACTTTCTATAACCTCAATAATATGGCGCTTGCCGTTGTCGGCAACGTTACGCCGGAAGAGGTCATAAAAGTGTGTGATGAAATGCTTAAAAAGTCCGAAGACGTTACGATTGAGCGCGTGTTTGACGAAGAACCGCGCGATATAGTAAAATCATATGAAGAATACCACATTGCCGTGAGCATGCCGGTCTTTTCTTTCGGTTATAAAGAGGCGTGCAAAACGCCGCAGCGCACCGTGCAGGAAACGGTGGAGATGGAGATTTTGCTGGAGATCCTTGCCGGTGAAACGTCCAATCTTTACAGTGCACTGTTTGAAAAAGGGCTGATCAATTCCACGTTTTCTAAGGAATATTTTACAGGAAACGGGTATGAGGCGGTTATTTTTGAGGGCGAAAGCACGGATGCAAAAGCCGTTGCGCAGGCAATCAAAGAAGAAGTGGCCCGGCTCAGAAAAGAGGGCATTTCCGATCAGGCGTTTGAATCCGCGCGCCGCAGTCTTTACGGGCGTGAGATCATGTCCTATAATGTAACAGATGATGTTGCCAACGCTGTTATCGGTTGCTATTTTGCCGGATACAGTATTTTTGATCCGCTCGAAGTTTATAAAAACGTAAAAAAAGAGGATGTTGAAAAACTGCTTTCGGAAAAGCTGGATGAAAAGTACAGCGCGCTTTCGGTAGTGAGATCAGAAGAGTAACGGAGAAGTTTTATGAGTAATTATACAGAGGTGTTTTTTGACGGACTTGGCGTCAGTTTCAATATTCCGTCCGTCGCGTTTACCATAGGCGGGTACGAGGTGCACTGGTATGGCATCATCATCGCTTTCGGTTTTGCGCTTGCCGTGCTTTACGGCGGCCGCACGGCGTATAAATGGAAAATGAGCCTGGACGGTATGACGGATGTTTTGATCTGGGGCACGCTGTTTGGCATCGTGTGCGCCAGACTATATTATGTTGTGTTTGAGTGGGATTATTTTTCGCAGAATCCCGGGGAGATCATTGCCATTTGGCACGGCGGTATCGCCATTTACGGGGGAATTATCGGCGCGCTGATCGGCGGCTATATCGGTGCCAAGATCGGCAAAATCGATTTTGCAAACCTGCTGGATGTGGGCGCTTTGGGTCTGCTCATCGGGCAGGGCATCGGCCGCTGGGGCAATTTCTTTAATCAGGAAGCGTTCGGCACAAATACCGAAACCGCCCTGTTTCGGATGTGGTCCACAAAAATACGGGATGAACTTGCCGCAAATCAGTATGATCTTCTGCAAAAGGGCATGGAGGTTGACCCGAATATGCCGGTTCACCCCACATTCCTTTATGAGAGCGTGTGGTGCATCGCGCTGTTTTTGATCCTGCATTTCTTTATTAAGAAAAGAAGAAAGTTCAAGGGCGAGATCTTTTTGCTTTACGGCATCGGATACGGTCTGGAAAGAATGGTGGTAGAGGGTCTCAGGACGGACAGCCTTTATATCGGCTCTACAACGATTCGTGTCAGCCAGCTTCTTTCCGCGGTTGTTGTGGTGGTGTTCACGATCTGGCTGATTGTATTTTTCAGAAAACTCAAAAAGGGCACGCTTGCCAGAAAATATATGATCGATCCTCCGCCGCTCACGCCGGTCTACTGCCCGGTGGCGCAGGATTATAAGTATTCAGACTGCAAAACGACTGCTGAAAACAATTTCTTTTTCAGCGTGAAATAAAAATGCCGCGCTTTGCGGCAAAAATTTTGAAAAAGGGGATACGGTATGCAACTAATAGACGGAAAAGCCGTTTCCGCATCTGTGCGCGCGCGCGTTAAGCAGGAAACGGAAGAACTGAAAAAGCAGGGCGTAACACCGGGCCTTGCCGTGATTATCGTGGGCGATGATCCCGCGTCACAGGTGTATGTAAGAAATAAGGAAAAAGCGTGCGCCGAAGTCGGCTTTTACAGCGAAAAATACGCGCTGCCGTCCAGCACAACGCAGCAGGAACTCAATAATCTGGTGCAGGAACTCAATTCCAGAAAGGAAATAAACGGCATACTTTGCCAACTCCCGCTGCCCGGGTATCTCAATGATAAAGAGGTAATAGAACTGATAGACCCTGTTAAAGATGTGGATGCGTTTCACCCGGTAAACGTAGGCAGAATCATGATAGGCGATTATGATCTGCTACCTTGCACGCCAGCCGGAATCATGGAACTGATCCGCACCACCGGCATTGAGACCAAAGGTAAAAAGGCGGTCGTAATCGGCAGAAGCAATATCGTGGGCAAGCCGATGGCAATGCTGCTTTTGCATGCGGACTGCACCGTTGAGATCACCCATTCCAAAACGGCAGATCTTAAAGAGATCACCAAAACGGCGGATATTCTTGTTGCCGCTATCGGCAAAGCCAAGTTTGTCACGGCGGATATGGTAAAGGACGGCGCCGTTGTAATAGACGTTGGTATGAACAGGGATGAAAACGGCAAACTCTGCGGCGATGTGGATTTTGATTCCGTTGCCCCCAAGTGTTCGTTCATCACGCCCGTTCCCGGCGGCGTAGGGCCGATGACGATCTCTATGCTGATGCAAAATACGCTGACCGCCGCAAAACTTCAGAATCATATTGAATAATTTTAATATTCAGCGTATTTTTTACATAGAATTTACGGAACTTAAATTTTTCGGCAATATACTTTTCTAACAGTAAAAGTTTTTCTTTGCGCCGGCATTTCTTTCCGGTATTTGTCCGGCAAAATATAAAGGTATGGTCTTATGGATATAATAGAAATCATAAAAGCGCTCGTTCTCGGCATTGTGGAGGGCATAACGGAATGGCTGCCCATCAGTTCCACCGGGCATATGATCCTTGTGGATGAGTTTTTGAAACTGAATGTGTCAGAGGAATTTAAAAGTATGTTCCTCGTTGTGATCCAACTCGGCGCGATCCTTGCCGTTGTTGTGCTCTATTTCAAAAAACTTATCCCTCTCGATGTGCAAAATAAAAAACTGCACTGGAAAAAAGATACCCTTGCAATGTGGCTCAAGATCATCGTTTCCTGCATTCCCGCGGCAATCGTGGGCGTGTTCTTTGATGATGAACTGGAGGCGGTCTTTTATAACTGGCAGACCGTTTCCGCCGCTCTCATCCTTTTCGGTATCCTGTTTATAATAATCGAAAAGCGCAACCGCGGCAGGGAGCCGAAGATCAATTCCATAAATGATATTTCTTATAAAACGGCAGTCATAATCGGTATATTCCAACTTATAGCCGCCGTTTTCCCCGGCACTTCAAGAAGCGGCGCAACAATAGTGGGCGCGCTTTTGATCGGCGTTTCCAGGTCTGTTGCCGCGGAATATACTTTCTTCCTCGCCGTGCCTGTAATGTTCGGCGCAAGCGCGCTGAAACTTGTTAAATTCGGCTTTGATTTCACTTCTCAGGAACTTGTTATCCTGTTTGTCGGCTTGGTATCCGCGTTCGTGGTATCCATTTTGGCTATCAAATTCCTGATGAGTTATATCAAAAAGCACGATTTCACCGCCTTCGGCTGGTATCGTATCGTCCTCGGCGCGGCGGTTATCCTCTATTTCGCGCTTGCCAGCTGATTTAGATCCAAAAAAGAGTTCTTAGTTCATTAACCGCAGTCCATAATTATGGCATGCGGTTAATTTTTTTAACAAAATCGTTGTTGTATATTTATACTGATTATGTTATTATATCAGTGTATAATTTTTACCAAAGGAGAAATTAAATTATGTATTCCGATTACTATGATTCCATAGCCAAGGTGGCGGAGACCGATCCGGAAGTTGCAAACGCCATGCAGCTTGAACTGCAGCGCCAAAGGGAAAATATTGAACTGATCGCCTCTGAAAACCTTGTTTCGCCGCAGGTGATGGCGGCAATGGGCAGTGTGCTCACCAATAAGTATGCCGAGGGTCTGCCCGGCAAGCGTTATTACGGCGGCTGCCAGTATGTTGATATCGTTGAAAATATCGCGATCAAAAGAGCGTGCGAACTTTTCGGCGCGGGTTATGCCAATGTGCAGGCGCATTCGGGCGCGCAGGCAAACACGGCCGTTTATCTTGCCCTGCTTAAGCCCGGCGATACCGTTATGGGTATGAGCCTTGACAACGGCGGCCATCTTACCCACGGTTCGCCTGCAAATATCAGCGGAAAATATTTTAATTTCGTTCCTTACGGCGTAAATGACGAGGGCTATATTGACCTTGACGCTTTCGCAAAGCAGGTAAATAAAGTAAAGCCCAAACTGATCGTTGCGGGCGCGTCCGCTTATCCGAGAGCGATCGATTTTAAAACCATGGGCGAGATCGCCCACGCGAACGGCGCTATGTTTATGGTGGATATGGCGCATATCGCGGGTCTTGTTGCGGCAGGGCTTCACCAAAACCCCGTTCCTTACGCCGATGTTGTTACAACAACCACGCATAAAACGTTAAGAGGGCCGAGAGGCGGACTCATCCTCTGCAACAATCCTTATCTTATCAAAAAACTCAATTCCGCAGTTTTCCCGGGCACGCAGGGCGGCCCGCTCATGCACGTGATCGCCGGCAAGGCGGTCTGCTTCGGCGAGGCGCTGAAACCGGAATTCAAGGAATACCAGCAAAGAATCATCGATAACGCGAAAACGCTCGCAGACGCGCTTACCGCAAAAGGCCTGAATCTTGTTTCCGGCGGCACGGATAATCATCTTATCCTGCTCTCCCTGATCGGCACCGGCGTTACGGGCAAGGAGCTTGAGGCAAGGCTGGATGAAGTGCATATCACGCTCAATAAAAACACCGTGCCGAATGAGCCGCTCTCACCGTTCGTTACCTCAGGCGTGCGCATAGGCACTCCCGCAGCAACAACAAGAGGCCTTCAGAAAGAAGATTTTGAAAAGATCGCAGAGTATATCTATCTTGCGATCACGGATTATGATAATAAAAAGGACTATATCAGAAGCGGCGTTGCCGATATATGCGCAAAATATCCGCTTTATGAGTAATAATAAATTTTAATTTCGGGAAGTGTAAAAGTGATAGGTGCTTTTGCAAAGATCTTCGGCGCTGTTATGGGATTTTTCTATTTCTTTTACAAGCGCCGCAAAACGGAAGATAAGATCGCGTTCATATCGCGCCAGAGCGAAACGCCGTCAACGGATTTCCGCTATCTTATAAATGAGATAAAAACAAATTATCCGCAGTATAAAGTTACGGTGCTGTGCAAAATGATACCGTCCTCTTTCGGCGGAAAAATAAAGTATCTGGGGGAGATGTTCCGCCAGATGAAAGCCTTTGCCACTTCAAAGGTGGTCGTGCTGGACGGATATTGTGTTCTTGCCTCTATGCTCAGGCATAAAAAGGATCTGAAGATCATTCAGATCTGGCACGCCCTTGGCGCGTTCAAAAAATTCGGCAGATCCGTGCTGGATAAGGAGGGCGGCAAATCCTCCAAAACGGCAAAGGCGTTTAAGATGCACAAGAATTACAGCCTTATCTCCGCAAGCGGAGACGCATGCGTGCCTTTCTTTTCCGAGGCGTTCGGCCAGCCTGAAAGCAGGTTTATACCTATCGGTATTCCGCGTATGGATTATCTTACGGATAAGGAAGAAAACGCAAGAGTGCGCGGCAATATCCTGCTGAAATATCCGCAGCTGGATAACGGGCGGAAAAATATCCTTTACGCTCCCACGTTTCGTGATACGGATGAGGACAGGGCTGCCCTTGCCGCCGCAACAAAGGAACTTATTAATAAGGCAAACTATTCTGATTTTAACCTTATAGTAAAACACCATGTTGTGGATTCAAACAAAGAACAGATTTATACCGATTCGCGTATGCATATGGCGGAGGGTGAAAACTTTACCGCCATGGATTTCATGTGTGTTGCGGATTATGTTGTAACGGATTACAGCTCCGTTATCTATGAGGCACTTTTAAAAGACCTGCCGATCTATATCTATTGTTTTGACAGCGATAAATATATAGACGAGCGTGGCTTTTATATTGATTTCTGGACGGATCTGCCCGCCCTGTATTCCAAAAACGCCAAAGGAATATGCGATTTTATCGCTTCCGGCATGCGGGCAAACAGCGAAAAGGAAGAAAAATTTAAAAAAGCGTATGTCAATAAGCGCTTTGATTCCATAACCGCCGAATACGGTAAACTTATAGATGAACTTGCCCGCGGCGTTTATGACGGGCGTTACAATTACGGCGTTATTTCCGATGACGTTCAGCCTCAGGAAGAGCAGGAGAGCGCTGCTGATGATCATAACGCGCAGGAATCTCCTGACGATCCTGCTGTTAATACGGAAACTGCCGTAAACGAAGAAGAAACTGAGAATGAGCAAGATTAAGTCGCTTTTATACCCTGCTCTGCAAAGAGCAAGATACGCGGGTTTCGCCGCCGAATTTGAAAAGGCTAAAAAACTTCCCATGAACGGTAAAAAAATACTGATGTATTCATCGTCAAAGGGAAAACTCGGCGGAAACCTGCTTGCCATAAAAAATTATATAGAGAATAACGGGCTTGATTATGAGATAAAAGCCGTAACTTCCGTTGAACCTTTGCCGCAAAGCGAACTTGCCGCCGAAATGGCGCAAAGCAAATTCATTCTGGTGGATGATTATGAGCCGCTTGTGTATGTTCTGCGCCTCAGACCGGGGCAGAAACTGGTTCAGGTGTGGCACGCCATGGGCGCGTTCAAGCGTTTTGGTTACGGCAGAGCGTCGGCGGAAAAAAATTCAATCACCCATAAAAATTATACGGATGCGATTGTCTCCTCGCCGGAGATCGTGCCGGTTTACGCCGAGGCATTCGGGATAGATGAAAGCCGTGTTAAGGCAACGGGCGCTCCGCGTACGGATTGCTTTTTTGACAGCGCTTACGTATCTTCCGCAAAGGCAAGGCTGTATGAAAAAGAGCCGCGCCTTCAGGGCAAAAAAATATGCCTGTTTGCCCCTACTTTCCGGGGAGAAAATGTGCATAACGCCTATTACCCCGCAGCCTTTTTTAATGCGGAAGGATTTATGGGCGCACTGCCGGCAGATTGGGCGCTGATCATTAAAATGCATCCGTTTATTAAAGAAAAAATATCCGTTCCCGCGGCGCTTTCGGAGCGTGTTTTTGATTTCTCGGATGAGCGGGAGATCAATGATATTCTTTTTATTACGGATGTGCTCGTTACGGATTATTCATCCGTTATTTTTGAAAATGCCGTTATCGGCAACCCCGCCGTGCTTTACGCGCCGGATCTCAGCGAGTATGACGGCGGCAGGGGCTTTTATTATGATTATTCCGATTATTCGTGCGGAGAGGTCGTCTCGGATTTTGAGAGTCTTGCCCCCGCTGTTTTACGGGCAAAGCGCGGCAATGAAAAGCTTGCGGCTTTCAGAAAACGGTTTGTTCCTCTTTGTGACGGAAAATCGTGTGCAAGATTTGTTAATGAAATTTTGAAGTGAGGAAAATGAGTTACAGTTTATCAGCGAAATTCGCAAATTTAAAACCTTCCGCGGTCAGGGAGATCCTTAAAGTCACCAATGAGCCGGGCATGATCGCATTTGCCGGCGGCTCGCCGGATACCGCGGCTTTTCCCTGTGAAGAAGTTAAAAAGATATCGGCGGAAATACTTGGCGAAGATCCTGTTTCCGCGCTTGTTTACGGCGTTTCAGAGGGCTATGAGCCGCTTCGTGAAACCGTAAGAAAATGGCTGAAACGGCGCGGCAACATCGGCACGGATGAAGATGTTGTTATCATAACCGCCGGCGGCACGCAGGTCATGGATATTACCACACGTGTGCTCACGTCAGAGGGCGATACCGTTATCTGCGAGGAACCGTCTTTTATTGGTTCCTTAAACTGTTTCCGCTCCCACGGCTGCAAACTCGCCGGCGTTCCTATTGATGCAGACGGCATGAATATGCAGGCGCTGGAAAGGGTTATAAAAGAAAATCCCAACGCCAAATTTATTTATACGATTCCGAATTTCCAGAACCCCGGCGGCACAACGATGAGCCTGGAAAAGCGCAAAAGAATGTATGAACTGGCGCTCCAAAACGATCTGGTGATCTTAGAGGATGATCCTTACGGCAACCTGCGTGTGGCAGGGGAGGATGTGCCTGCAATCAAAAGCATGGATACCGAAGGCATCGTTTTTTATGCCGGTTCGTTTTCCAAGATCCTTGCGCCCGGCATCAGGGTTGCCTATGCCGTTATCCCCAAAAAAGCGGCAGGCGCTTTTACGATCGGCAAGCAGGTGTCGGACGTGCATACGGGCGTGCTTAATCAAATGATCGTTTCCCGCTGGTTTGATGAATATGACGTGGACCGGCATATTCTGGATATCCGCAAGATCTATAAGCGCAAACTGGATTTGATGTGTGATTGTCTGGATCGGTACTGCGCCGGTTTTATAACCTATGTTCGCCCGCAGGGCGGTCTCTTTATCTGGGCAAAACTGCCGGATGATGTGGATATGCTGCAATATGTAAACGCCCTGCTGGAACGGAAAGTGGCAGTGGTTCCCGGCAGTGCGTTTATGACGGATGATACGGCGCCTTGCAGTTATATCCGCCTGAATTTTTCCACCCCCAGCGATGCGGATATCGTTAAGGGCGTTCAGATCATGGGCGAAGTTGCGGAAAAATTCAGAAAATAAATACAAGATTTATAATTTATAGGATAAAGGACGGATTTCATTATGGCAGAACAACAAGTTGCGGAAAAAAGAAAAAGAAGTTTATCGCTGATACAGCCCACCTCCGTGCCTACTTTGGGCAATTATCTGGGCGCAATGCGCGGCTGGGCGGCTTTTCAGCAGGAATTTGACACGGTTTACGGCGTTGCGGATCTGCATTCCATCACCGTGCGCCAGGATCCGCAGAAACTCAGAAAACAGACCAATGAGCTTTTTGCCATGCTCCTCGCTTTGGGACTTGACCCGGATCAGGGAATCGTTTTCATTCAGTCGCAGGTGCCCACGCACGCGCAGCTCGGCTGGATTCTGAATTGTTTTACGCAGTTCGGCGAACTTTCCAGAATGACCCAGTTTAAGGATAAGGCGGCGCAGCATAAGGATAACGTAAACGCCGGTTTGTTTACATATCCGTGCCTGATGGCGGCGGATATCCTGCTCTATCAGGCGGATATTGTGCCGGTCGGCGCAGATCAGAAACAGCATCTGGAGATCACCCGCGATATCGCGGCGCGTTTTAACGGTATCTACGGCAATGTGTTTACCGTGCCGGATGCCTATATTCCCAAAACGGGCGCGGCAAGGGTCATGAGTTTGCAGGATCCCTCCCGCAAGATGAGCAAATCCGATCCCAACCCCAAGGGCACGATCTATCTTACCGATGCGCCGGAGACGATCATGAAAAAATTCAAATCTGCGGTGACGGATAGTGAGATGTGTGTCCGCTATGCAGAGGGCAAGGACGGTATCAATAATCTGATGACGATTTATTCCGCCGTTACGGGAGACAGTTTGGAAAAGATCGAATCCGATTTTGCCGGCAAAGGTTACGGCGATTTCAAAAAAGCCGTGGGCGAGGCAGTTGTTGCCGAACTGGAGCCGTTCCAGAAAAAGTATAACGAAATCATTGCCGATAAGCAGTATCTTAAGGAATGTCAGCAGAAAGGCGCGGAAAAAGCGCTTCGTGTTTCTTCACGCACGCTTGGCAAAGTCATGAAAAAAGTGGGATTTCTGATTTGACGGTTCCGTTTTTCGGCATAGTTTATTTTCAGGCTACTCAATGGGGAGCAGGCTTTTTTGCCGCTCCCTTTTTGTTTCGGTTGCTATAGGGTTCGGTTTGCTTTATAATGTGTTTATAACGAATCCGGGAAAGGTGGTCTTTTATGAATAACTTCAGATGGGCATATATCGGCAGCGGCAATATCGCCGAATCCACGGCGCGCGATATCCTGCACGGTGCGCACAGTATTGTTTCTGTTTACGGCAGAAACGAGGAAAAGGTGCGGGCATTTGCCCAAAAATACGGCGCGCAGAGTTTTACGGATTTTGAAAGCGCTGTCAGCCGGGCGGATGTGGACGGCGTGTATATCGCAACGCCCCACACTTCACATGTGGACTATGCCGTTCGCGCCATGCGCCTCGGCAAACCCGTTTTGTGTGAAAAACCTGTGGGCGTAAGCGTTCAGGATGTTGACACCCTTATAAATACTGCAAAAGAAGAAAACATATATTTTTGTGAGGCAATGTGGACCTGGTTTTCCGATGTTGCCCTAACGGTGAAAAACTGGGTGCAGAGCGGCGAGATCGGCAGCGTTAAGGAAGTGGTGATCAATTATGCCTTTCCCGGCGTTCTGATGCCGAAAAATTCCCGTGTGTTAATGCCGGAAACCGCCGGCGGCGCTCTGCTGGATATCGGCATTTATCCCATTACCTACTGCTATAATCTGTTTGGGTATCCCAAAGATATCCGCTGCCGCGGCAGGCTTAAAAACGGAATCGATATCAGTGAGACCGTCACGCTGCAATATGACGGCTTTGACTGCACACTGCATATGTCTTTATGCACGCTCAAGGAAAACTGCATCATCAAAGGCACAAAAGGCACGGTCAGCCTGCCGGCTTTTTTCCATATGGCGTCCAAAGCCGTTCTGAAACATGAAAACGGCAGGCAGGTGTTTAAGGGAAAAACGGATTATTTAACGGAATTTACCCGCGCAGCGCAGGAGATTCGTGTAGGCAGAAAGGAATCGGCATATATTCCGTTTGCGGCAACAAGAAATTGTATGCTTATCCTGGATGAATGCCGCCGTCAGCTTGGTCTTGTTTATCCTTTTGAAAAACAGGGTGTTTAAGATGCGGCGCGGCAACGAAAAAAATTATACTGTCTGTTATTGCTGTTATTAAATATAACTAAAAGATATTGTTAATTTTGTAACTCTTTGTAATTGACCCCGCTGATTGCAGTGTGGTATAATAATTTGTGTATTTTGGCAAAGTATGGCGGGAAATCCTCTCATTTCGAACGGATCCGGATTTCTCATGCTTGCTTTAAAGGAGGAATTGTTTTGACTGAAGCAAAAGCAATGGCATATGTGAATATGTACGGCGTTTTGGCTACGCTTGAAAACTTGTGTGAAATTGACGCAGAGGCAAAGGATATCCTTGCAGCCATGAAATCTCCCGTTTCACTCTGTTTTGACGTGGCAAACGGCCCGTGCGGCACATTCCATTTTACAAAAGGCGGCTGTAAATTCAGGGAGGGCTCGGCAGGCTGCACCTGCAAGATGAATTTTTCCTCTCCTGAAAAATTTAACGCGCTGATAGACAGCGCCAAGCCCGGTATTCCCACAAAAGGTGTTGTTCAGGTTCTGTCTTTCCTGCTCGGCACATTTACCAAACTTACCGACCGGCTTACCAAGCTTTTAAGACCCAGTGAGGAGGATCTGAAAAACAAGGCGTTTTTTGAAGAATCCACCATCCTCACGTTTTATACCATCGCCGGCGCCATCTCTGCGCTTGCCAATTCGGATTCCATTTCTATGTTCACCGCAAAAAGCACGGTGGACGGTGTGGTTTCCATGGGTATCAAAGATAAATGCTATGCGGCGATCCAGGTCAAAAACCATCATTTTACAACAATAAAAGAAAAACCGTCCAACCCGAGAGCGGTTATGGAATTTGCGGATATAGAACTTGCGCACGGCCTGTTCACGGGCACGGCGTCCACCATTGCGGAACTCTGCGAGGGCAATATCTATATGGCGGGCATGATCTCCATGGTAGATAATCTCAACCGCATACTGGACAGAGTTGCCGTTTATCTCGGCTGATAAGGAGGATGTTGCAGATATGAGTAAATTTCCCGAATATAAACATGAAAAGAGCCAGGAGTGGTTTAAAAGAGCGCTTGCGGCGATTCCCTCCGGCGTATACGGCCATCTCGGCCCCAGTGAGGGCCTGTTTCTTCCCATCACAAAATGGCCCCTTATGAGCGATCATGCAAAGGGTACATATTTCTGGGATGTGGACGGCAATAAATATCTTGATTTTATGTGCGCTTACGGCCCCAATGTGCTCGGCTACTGCGATGATGATGTAGACGCTGCTGCTATAGAGCAGTTAAGGCGCGGCAACTGCACCACTTCTCCATCCTACAAAATGGTGGAGTGCGCCGAGCTTCTGAAAGACACCGTTGCGTGCGCGGACTGGGCTTTCTTTATGAAAAACGGCTCAGACGCAACCACGTTTTCCGTTATGTGCGCAAGGGCGCATACCGGCAAGAAAAAGATGTTCTTCCTTCAGGGGTATTACCACGGCGATTTCCAGTGGGCGCAGAAAGTGGATTATCCCGGTATCCTGCCGGAGGAAGTTGCAAACAATGTTGTAATCCCGTGGTTTGATCTGGAGGCATTGCAGCAGGCTTATGACGAATGCGGCGGGGACGTTGCCGGCCTGATTGCCCAGCCGTATGATCACGGCAATTTCAAGGATAACGAATGCGCAACCAAGGATTACTGGCAGGCCGTGCGCAAGTTCTGTGATGAGCACGGTATGGTTCTGATCTTTGATGACGTGCGCACGGGATTCAGGCTCGATCTTGCCGGTTCAGACCATTATTACGGCATAAAAGCGGATCTGATCTGCTTCTGCAAAGCGCTTGCAAACGGCTATAATATGTCTGCTGTCTGCGGCGGGGAGCATATGAAATCCACTGCTTCTTCCGTTACCTACACAGGTTCTTACTGGATGAGCGCGGAGCCGTTTGCGGCATGTCTTGCCTGCATAGATAAAATGAAAAAACTGGATGTGCCCAATCTTTTCAGAAAACTCGGCACAGAACTGACCCAGGGCTTTACCAAAGCGGCAGAGGAACACGGATTTAATCTTGTTGTATCCGGCGAGCCGGCGCTGTTCTATCTCAGGATCGCGAATGACGACAGCTTGATGCTGCACCAGGAATGGATCGCGGAATGCGTTTCAAGAGGTCTGTTCCTCGCTTCCCACCACAACCATTTTATAAATGCGGCGGTAACGCAGGATGATATCAAACTTGCCGTGGATATTGCAGAGGATGCTTTCGGCGTAGTGGCGAAACGGCATCCGGAGATCGAAGGACTCAAATAATCGTTTACATAGATCCGATTATTTATTTAAGGAGGAAAATTTATGCCAGCAAATTACAAGCCATTTGATAAAGAAGAATGGCTCCGCCTGGAAAAAAAGGCGGATGAACTCAGGCGCCTTGCCGTTCAGACCACGGTCTGGGGCGGCTCGGGCCACATCGGCGGCGCGATGAGCGCAATGGACGCGATGACGATTCTTTATCACCGCTTTATGAAACTTGACGTCAATAACCCGGATCTGGAGGATCGGGACAGATTTGTTCTCTCAAAAGGTCATGCCGCAGTTGGTTATGGCCCGGTCATCTGCGATTACGGCTTTATGGACGTGGAAGGTCTTCATAACTTTAACCTTACCGGCTCGCTCTTCGGTATGCATCTGGATTGCAATAAGATCAAAGGTGTAGACTGCTCCAGCGGTTCGCTCGGTCACGGGCTGTCCCTTGCCTGCGGTTTTGCGCTTGCGGGCAGAGTGAAGGGCATCGACTATATGAACTATGTTCTTACGGGTGACGGCGAGCTCAATGAAGGCTCCAACTGGGAGGCGGCAATGACTGCCGCGCAGTTCAAGCTCTCCAATGTCGTTGTGCTTGTGGATAACAATAAGTGCATGATCGACGGCAGAGTGGACGACGAAATGAAAGTTGAGCCGCTCGACAAGAAGTTTGAGGCTTTCGGCTTCCTTGTTGAAAGGGTGGACGGCCAGAATATGAAAGAACTCAACGGCGCCATCGAAAACGCCATCAATAACCATAAGAACGGCGGCGACAAGCCTTATGCCATTATTATGGATACCGTGAAAGGCGCGGGCATTGATTTTATGGAAGATGATTATCACTGGCATTACGGCGCGCTGGACGACGAAAAAACAAAGAAATGCTATGACAGTCTTGATCAATATTACGCGGCTCGTGTGGCGCGCGCGGAAAAGGAGGCGTAAGCTATGGCAAGCGGAATGACTTATACCATGACGGAAACCACCCAGCTTTCCACGGCTGAGTATTACGGAAAGGCGCTTTGCGAACTCGGCGAGGAGCATAAGGAAGTCGTTGCTCTTACCGCAGACCTTGCGAAGTCTACCAAGATCGGTATGTTCGGAGAAAAATTTCCGGAAAGATTTTTCAATGTGGGTATTGCAGAGCAGAACATGTTCGGTGTTGCCGCGGGTATGGCGAAAAACGGTCTGATCCCGTTTGCGTCCACATTCGCAATCTTTACGGCTGCCCGTTCGCTGGATCAGATCCATACGGATATCTGCTATCAGAACGTACCGGTTAAGATCATAGCAACCCACGCCGGAACTTCTTTCGGCCAGGCGGGTTCCACCCACCATTCTCTTATTGATATGGCGTGTATGCGCAGCCTTCCGCATATGACGGTTATCTGCCCGTGCGACGGCGTAGAAACTTACCACGCCGTTAAAAAAGCGTATGCATATCCCGGCCCGGTCTATATCAGGATCAACCGCGGATTTGACCAGATCATTTACAAAAATATCGAGGACTGTGATTTTGAAGTCGGCAAGGCAAAGGTGATGAACGAGGGCACGGATATCACGGTTATTGCGTGCGGTTCCTGCGTATATCAGGCTTTGCAGGCGGCGCAGATGGCAAATGCGGATGCCGGCATCAAAGTGCGCGTTCTCAATATGCACACCATTAAGCCGATCGATGAAGAGGCAATTCTGTCCGCCGTTATGGATACAAGAAGAATCATAACGGTGGAGGATCACACCGTGATGGGCGGCCTCGGCTCCGCGGTTGCGGATGTAGTTGCGAAAAGCGGCAAGGCGTGCGCGTTCAAGATGCTCGGTCATCAGGATGCATTCTCCACCATCGGTCTGCACGAGGATCTTATGTCCATCGCCAAGATAGACGCAAACGGTATTGCAGAAGCAATTGCCGAAGTAATGCATCAGGATTTTGAAGAGGATGACGCTTGGGACGATGAGTTCTAAACTGCTGTTCTTTTTAAAATCTGATTAGGAAAGGAATGTGTTATTATGGCAAGCGATGTAACCCGTTACACAAATAAAGTCTTTATGGCGGCGGCGCTTCCGCTGATGAAAACGATTGCCACAGACGTGCCCGAACTTGCCAAAAAGTTTGAGGGCGTGGATGCTGTTTATCAGGTTTCCGCTATGGCAAACGCACAGGATAAGGAAGCCGTTCACTTTATCGTTGAAAACGGCGAATGGTCCTGCAAACTCGGCGAGTATTTCGGCCAGAAGAAGATAGACGCCGAACTTCAGTTTTCTTCTATGGAAAAGATGAACGCCTTTATGAAAGGCGATATGTCCAAACTGCCGAAGATGAAGATCAAGTCTTTCTCCAAATTTATAAAATTTATGGCGGTTCTGCTTAAAATGAGCAGTCTGCTTGGCATAAAAGAGCCGCCGGAGGATGAAACCCTTGCGCTTCTTCTGTGTAAACTGTATTTTTATCTGCTTTCAAGCGGTATCAGCCAGCTCAATAAAATGGGCCATCCGGAGATTCATGACTGGACTGCGAAAAGCCCGGACAGAGTGTATCAGTGGGCGATCGAGGGTCACCCGGAATGCACGGCATATCTTCGTATCAAAGCGGGCAAATCCCGCGCCGGCAGGGGCGAATACAAACGCTCCAAACCGTTCTTCTGCATGAAGTTTGATACCGCGCAGCATGCGCTGATGATTCTGCTTGGCACAGGCGATATGCTGCAGATGGTAAAGGATAAGCAGCTGATTATGGAGGGCGCGCCCGAATTCGGCGCCATGATCGGTGATTATATGATGATCGTCGGCGATCTTGCAAAATAAGAAAATGTCATAATTTAACGGGGCTGAACTTTTGTTCAGCCCCGTTTTTGCTATCCGGCAGCGTGTTTTCAAATCGTGTCAGATACCGAATTCTTTTGCATATACAAGTTTTCCGTTAAGCATCGGCGCGTCTTTGCGCAGCTTGACCGCCATAAAATTCTGTGCGGGAATTCCGTCCGGCGTCTCAGTGCCGTATTTTTCTGCCGGAATGAAACCGAATCGGGGATAATAGTTTTCACTACCCAAAACAAAAATGTATTCCCACCCGATTTCTTTTGCCCTTTGCATGGATTCGGTTATCAGTTTCGTGCCCACTCCCTGCCGCTGATACTGGGGCGCAACGGAAAGCGGCGCCAAAACCAAAACGGTCTTTTCGCCGATTTTTGCTTTTGAATACATAATATGGCCTGCGATATCGCCGTCTATTTCGGCAACAAGAGATAATTCTTCAACGAAAGAACTGCCTTTTCTCAGCGCCTCTGCCAGATCCTGCTCGTTGCCGTCTTTGTGTTCAGCAGTTTCAAATGCTTTTTTGATCAGCTGATAGATCTTTTTGTAATCATTTTCGTTTTCGTTACGTATGATCATTTTTTACCTTCCGTGGTTGGAACAGATCCTTTGATTTTAGTGAATTCAATATGCTTATTATAGCACAGATTTGGGGGAAATAAAGAATAGAATACTGTAGCGGAAATTGATATTTTACGTAATTTTAACACGGAATCATATTGATTTTCTTTGATTTGCTGATATAATATCATTGAATAACAAACTATAGATCAAAGAGGCTTGTAATTATGAGTGAATACAGAAGAAAAACCAAAATTATCTGCACGATCGGCCCGGCTTCGTGCGAGAAAGATGTGCTGAAAAAACTGATGCTTGCCGGCATGGATGTTGCAAGATTCAATTTTTCACACGGCGATTATGACGCGTTTGAAAAATGGTTTTCAAACGTTGTGGAGGTCAGAAAACAGCTCGGTATTCCGGTAGCGACCCTGCTGGATACAAAAGGTCCGGAGATCCGCATCGGCGCTTTTGAGAACGAAAGCGGCGTCGTTCTCAAAAGAGGGCAGACTTTTATACTGACTACCGATGAGATTCAGGGCACCAATGAAAGATGCTCGGTCTCGTTCAAGGGCCTCCCCAAAGAGGTAAAGAAAGGCACAACCATTTTGATCGACGATGGCCTGATCGCCATGGAAGTGGAAGAGATCCGGAATAACGATATTATCTGCAAGGTTGTAGACGGCGGCGTTGTAACGGATCATAAGGGCGTAAACGTGCCCAATGTTTCGCTCTCCCTGCCGTATATCTCGGATAAGGATATGCAGGATCTGAATTTCGGCGCGCAGATGGGGTTCGATTTTATCGCGGCGTCCTTCTGCCGCACCGGTGCGGATATTGCCTATCTGCGCAACTACTGCCATGCGCTCGGCTGGAATGATGTGCGCATCATTGCCAAAATCGAAAACAGCGAAGGCGTTGAGAATATAGACGATATTATCCGCGAGGCGGACGGCATTATGGTTGCCCGCGGCGATATGGGTGTGGAGATTCCGTTTGAGAAGATCCCGTCCATTCAGAAAATGATCATTGAAAAGGTGTTTGCGGCAGGCAAGATCGTGGTTACGGCAACGCAGATGCTGGAATCCATGATCAAAAATCCGCGCCCCACAAGAGCGGAGATCACAGATGTGGCGAACGCGATTTATGACGGCACTTCCGCACTGATGCTCTCCGGCGAGACGGCTATGGGCGCGCACCCCGTAGAGGCGGTGAAAACGATGGCGCTTATTGCCCGCACAACGGAGCAGGATATAAATTATATTGAACGCTTTGAAAAAGAGGCGCAAAAGCATCTTTCCGGCAACATTACTTCCGCCATTTCACATGCAACGGTTACAACCGCCCATGATCTGAACGCGGCGGCAATTATAACCGTTACCAAGAGCGGCAATACGGCAAGGCAGATCTCAAAATACAGGCCCAACTGCCTGATCATTTCCGCCACAACCAGCGAAAAGGTGCGCCGCCAAAACAATCTTTCCTGGGGCGTTCTCCCCGTGATGTGCGAGGAAAAGTCAAATACAGATGAATTGTTCAAGCACGCGGTGGATGTTGCCCGGAAAACCGATTATATCAAAAAAGGAGATATTGTGGTTATCACTGCCGGCATACCGCTCGGGCAGAGCGGCACCACGAATATGCTTAAGGTGGATGTTGTGGAATAAAGAGGTTTAAGAATGAATAAAAAGATCGTAAAGTTGATCCTTGCGTGTGTGGTTGTGATCGCGCTGATCGCAGCAGGGGCGTTTGTCTACGCCCGCATCTCAAAAGATATAAACGGCACGGAATCGGGCGAGGCAAAGGAATATACCCTGGTGATCGAGCCGCAGGATTTTCAGTATGAAATCTCCAAAATGCTCAGCGATAACGATATCGTTGTGGACGATTCGGTTTGGTCCATGTGGATGGACAGCCATTACCCCGATTTCACCTATATCAACGGCGAGTATTATCTGAATTCGCATATGAGTTATGAAGAGATCGCGCAAAAGCTTCAAAACCCGGATATCAGCCATCAGGTTGTTTCCGTTGCCATCCCGGAAGGGTATACTGTTTTTGATATTGCCGAAACGCTTGAAGAAAACGGCATCTGCTCTAAGGATGATTTTTATGCCGCCGTTTCCACAACGGACGGCTATGATTACGACTGGCTTGCGGATTTTCCGCAAAACAGGGAGCATATCGGCTTTATCCTGGAGGGATTCCTGTTTCCGGCAACATATGACCTGGGTATGAATACGGATGCCAAAGTGGTAGTGGATAAAATGCTTGCTGCCTTTGACGACCGCCTTTCAGACGATATGCTGAACTATTGCAGGCAGAATGATATGACGCTTTACGAATTTATCACGCTTTGTTCGATCGTGCAGGAGGAGGCGCTTACCGAAAGCAGTGCGCAGAATATCGCCTCTGTGCTGATCAACCGGCTGAACAGCGGCACACGCCTGCAGTGTGACGTAACTTATTATTATGCAAAAAATCTGCTGGATTACGGCTTTTCGCGTGATACGTATGATTCCTATTACACATACCGCTGCCCGGCGCTGCCGAGCGGCCCCATCGCCAATTCCGGCATGAATATCATTAACGCAGTCATAAACCACCCCGATACGGATTATATGTATTTCTTTTCCGATCTGAACGGGGAGTTCCATTTTGCTGTTACGGGCGAGGAGTTTGAGCGTTTAAAAGAGCAGTACCCGTGGCAGTAACCGTTTTTTGGAGGAATGTAAATGTCTAAATGGGATAAAGATTACCTTGCCCTGTGCAGCAGGATTCTGACAGAGGGTACGGAAGTTGTAAACAGAACGGGCGTGAATTCCATCAAAGTACCGTCTCACCACTTTCATTTTGATCTGGAACAGGAATTTCCTATCCTGACCACAAAACAGCTTTTCATCCGGCAGGCGGTGCTGGAGATGCTGTGGATCTATCAGGCGCAGTCCAATGATGTAAGGTGGCTTCAGGAACGCGATGTTAAGATCTGGGATCAGTGGGAGATCGATGAAAACGGCTACTGGAATGCCACGCAGCTTCTTCCCGATGAAAACGGCAATCTTGTAAAGCAGCAGGTGCATAAATTTTTCGGCAAGGAATTTGCCCATACGATCGGCACGGCTTACGGCTATATTGTTAAAAAATTCCGTATGACGCAGGAACTGATCGATAAGATCCAGCATCATCCCGAGGACCGCCGTATGGTCATGACGCTTTGGCAGAATGATTATCTGGATACGGCCGTTCTGCCCAGCTGCGTGTGGAGCAGTGAATGGGATGTTACAAACGGCAAACTGAATTGCTGGGTGCATCAGCGCTCGTGCGACGTGCCCCTCGGTCTGCCGTTCAATGTTACGCAGTATGCCGTTTTGCTCTGCATGCTTGCCCATGTTTCCGGGCTGAAACCCGGCACGATAGACTGGAGCATTAAAGACGCGCATATTTATGTAAATCAGGCGGACGGTATCCGGGAACAGCTTCGCCGGTTCAAAGAAAACGGCGATCTTCCTGCGCCCGAATTGTGGCTCAATCCTCAAGTGAAAGACTTTTTTGCTTTTGATAACAGCCGCGATATCAAAGATATAAAACTTGTCAATTACCAGCATATGGGAAAGATCACTTTCCCGCTGTCCCAGTAAAAAAACGGAGAGATTATGAGTATATCGCTTATCCTTTCAGTAGGCAGAAACAATGAGATCGGCAAAGGAAATGACCTGATCTGGCATTTTCACGCGGATATGAAGTTTTTTCGGGAGACCACAACGGGAAACACCGTAATCATGGGCAGAAAAACATTTGAATCCCTGCCGAAAGTTTTGCCAAACAGACGGAATATTGTTATTTCAACAGATCGGAATCTTAAGATCGACGGCGCCGAAGTTGTTCACAGTGTAGGCGAGGCGCTGGAGAGCGCAAAAAACGAGAATATTTTCGTTATCGGCGGCGGGCGCATTTATGCGCAGTTTCTGCCTTTGGCGGATCAGATCTATCTGACGGAGATTGACGCGGATTGCCCCGATGCGGATACCTTTTTTCCGCAGTTTGACAAATCACAGTATACACGAACCGTCCTTGGGGAAAATGAGGAAAATGGCATCCGTTTTTCCCATGTGCTTTACACAAAAAAATAATTTTTTATGTTGACAAAGCCGTTTTACTGTGTTAATATAGTTCCACAACAAAGAAGAACATTTATCCCGTTCTCCCCTTCAGCGCAGGCAAAAAGGGCAATATCCTTTCTTTTTGATGTAGGTTTATTGAAGCGCGGGCATATCTGTTCGCGCTTTTAATTATTTCATGCAGGTGTTTACCAAAATTTAAAGGAGTGTTATTTATCAGCAGAGATATTCCGCAGCTCAACGGAGAGATCAGAGATAAGGAATTGCGTGTCATCACTGCAGACGGCCAGCAGCTTGGCATCATGAGTGCAAAAGATGCGCTGCATGAGGCTGAGATCAGAGGGCAGGATCTTGTTAAGATCGCGCCGCAGGCAAAGCCGCCTGTTGTTAAAATCATGGATTACAGCAAATTCCGATATGAGCAGGCTAAACGCGAAAAGGAAAACCGCAAAAAGCAGAAAACGATTGATACCAAGGAGATCCGCCTGTCGCTCAACATCGATATCGGCGATTTCAACACAAAGGTAAATCAGGCCAAAAAGTTCCTGGATAAAGGTGATAAACTTAAGGTCTCACTGCGCCTTCGCGGCAGAGAAATGGCTCATTCAGATCTCGGTGTTGCAAATATGCAAAGATTTGCGCAGGCGCTCGGCGAAGAGATCAATGTTGATAAAGCCCCTAAACTGGAGGGCAGGCAGATTCTTATGTTTCTGTCTAAAAAGCCGGCTAAATAATTAAATATAAATTTATGGAGGAATAAATTATGCCAAAGATCAAAACACACAGCGGCGCAAAAAAGCGTTTCAAAACAACGAAAAGCGGCAAGGTAAAGCGCGCTCATGCTTATACCTCTCATATTCTTACAAAGAAAACAACAAAACGTAAAAGAAATCTTCGCAAAACCACTGTCGGTGATGTAACGAACCAGAAGCAGATGAAGAGGCTCGTTCCCTATAAATAATTTCGGCAGCGCATGTTGCGCAGAATCGTTTAAATATTAACCTAATTTCGTTAATTCTATCGGAGGTAATAAGTTATGGCAAGAATCAAAGGCGCTATGGCCACTCGTAAAAGAAGAAAGAAAGTATTAAAAGCCGCAAAGGGCTATTATGGCAGCAAACATCGTCTTTTCAGAACGGCAAAACAGGCTGTTATGAAGAGCGGTCAGTATGCCTATATCGGCAGAAAGCAGAAGAAGAGAGAATTCCGCAGAATGTGGATCGCCAGAATTTCCGCTGCCTGCAAGGCAAACGGCATAAATTACTCAACCTTTATGAACGGCCTGAAAAAGGCAGGCATTGATCTTAACAGAAAGATGCTTGCTGAGATCGCTGTTTCAGATGCGGCTGCGTTCACTTCTCTTGTGGAGTCCGCAAAGGCTGCTCTTTAATCTCAATTAAAGTTTATAAAATGCTTTGCCCCGCCGAAATAGTTTCGGCGGGGCAATTTTGTGCAAAGTTACGAATTTATAAAAAATTTTTGTATTTTATATTTTTGTGTTGCACTTTTTTGCATAATAATGTATTATAATTTATAACTTAAAATATAGTTATTAACAGCTTAAAGTGGTTTTGTTTAAACTTAAATTTTTAGGAGCCGTGGAGCAAATCGGTATGGAAAAAATCACAAGCAGATCCAATAATTTAATAAAACATACCAAAAAGCTTTTCACTTCTCATAAAGAACGCGCGCTGTCCTCTCAGTTCGCGCTGGAGGGTGCAAGGCTTTGTTTTGATGCCCTTCATTCCGAATGCGGCGCGGATCTTCTGCTGCTTACCGAAGATGCCGCTCGTAAATATCCGGAGAAATGCACGCAGCTGATAGACGGCTTTGAAAAAACGGTTTGGATCACCGGAGAGCTCGCGTCCTATTTAAGCGAAACCAAAAATCCGCAGGGCGTTTTTGCCGTGTGTTCTCCACGTAAAAATGTGTTTTATCCGGAAAAAGGAAAAAAATATATTGCGCTGGATCAGATACAGGATCCGTCCAACCTCGGCGCCGTGATCAGAACGGCGGAGGCGCTGGGGATCGACGGCGCTTTGCTCAGCGGCTGCTGCGATCTTTATAATCCAAAAGTGCTGCGCGCCTCCATGGGCGGCGCCATGCGCCTGCCGGTGCTGCTTTGCGAAGATCTTGCTTTGGAGATTACAAATTTAAGGGCACAAGGCTTTCATGCGTATGCCTCTGTGCCGGATCGTTCGGCAGAGAATATCAAACATATTGCGTTTAACGGTTCCGATATCTGTGTGATCGGAAACGAGGGAAACGGCGTTTCGCAGGCAGTAAAACAAGCGTGCACCGGTTTGCTTACCATTCATATGCTCGGCAGGGCGGAAAGCTTGAACGCCTCTGTTGCCGCCGCCATTATTATGTGGGAGATGCTCAGTTGAATAAGAATACACCCTATTGGGTATGGCTCCAGAGCGCCCTCGGCGCGGGAGCAAGAATCAAAGAGATCATAGAATATTTCGGCGGTGCAAAAGCAGTGTACGACGCCGGCGAAACGGAATGGAAAATGAGCCCCGTGTTCGTTCCCCGGCAGGTGGAACACCTGAAAAATACGCCGCTTGATGTTGCCGAAGATATTTTAACCGTCTGCCGCCTGAACAGCTGGCAGATTCTTACACCTGAGGATGCGGCATACCCTCGACGTGTTTATGAAATTGAGAATCCCCCGGCAGCGCTTTATGTTTCGGGCACACTTCCCGATATCGATTCCAGTGTGGTTATCGGCATAGTCGGCACAAGAAAGGCAAGCGACTACGCCGTAAAAGCCGCGGATGTGATGAGCCGGGGCATTTCCCGGCTGGGCGCTGTGGTCGTTTCCGGCGGCGCGCTCGGTGTGGATACCGCCGCACACAATGCCGCGCTTTTAAGCGGCGGCAAAACGGTTGCCGTGCTCGGCTGCGGTCTCGGCACAAATTATCTTATGGAAAATAAACCGCTGCGGGATGCGATTGCCGCAAACGGCGCGCTTGTAACCGAGTTTCCGCCGTTTACCAAGGCGTCCAGATATACTTTCCCAATCAGAAATCGGATCATCAGCGCGCTATCCCTTGGGGTGCTTGTTGTGGAAGCCGGTGTAAAGAGCGGAAGCCTGATCACGGCAAATTACGCTGTAGAGCAGGGCAGGGACGTGTATGCCGTTCCCTGTTCCATACTGGAGCCGGAATACGCCGGCACAAATAAACTGATAGACGAGGGCGCTGTGGTTGCCACAAAACCGCTTGATCTTGTGTTCCCGTATGCGGAGCGTTTCGGGCTGGATCTCAGCGGCGCAAAAGATGTGCGCACCATTATGAAAGAAACAGCTCCAAAAACCGTGAATGCAAAAGAAAACAGCGGCAGCATTTCGTTTGAAAACCTTGGCAAAAGCAGAGCAAAGCGTGTTGAGCGGCAAAACGCGGCCGCCGGGCTGAGCGGCGATACGCTCACGGTATACCGCGCGCTCGGAAACGTGTATATGCATGTGGACGAGATCTGCGCCAAAACCTCTTTGAATCCCGGCAGCGTGCTAACGGCGCTTACCGCGCTGGAAATAGCGGATCTGGTGCAGAGCGCCGGCGGAAAAAGATACAAATTATCCTGAAAGGAATTCAATATATATGTCAAAACTCGTAATCGTTGAGTCGCCTGCAAAGGCAAAGAATATAAAAGGTTATCTCGGAAAGGGGTATGATGTGGTGGCGTCCATGGGTCATGTGCGGGATCTTCCATCCGCGCGGCTGTCCGTGGATATAGAGCATGATTTTACCCCCAAATACGCCATTATCAAAGGCAAGGAAAATTTTGTAAAGGAACTTCAGAAAAAAGCGGATAAATCGGATTACGTTTATCTTGCAACCGACCCCGATCGTGAAGGGGAGGCGATCAGCTGGCACCTTGCAACGATCCTTGGCCTGGATATGAACGATAAAAACAGAGTTACGTTTAACGAGATCACAAAACACGGCGTGGAACAGGGCATGGAACACCCCAGAAGCATCGATATTGATCTTGTGGACGCGCAGCAGGCGCGCCGTATATTGGACAGACTGATCGGCTATAAACTTTCTCCGTTCATCAGCCAGAAGATCCGCCGCGGTCTTTCCGCCGGCAGAGTGCAGTCCGTTGCCCTGCGCCTGGTTGTGGACAGGGAAGAGGAGATCCGCGCGTTTAAACCGGAAGAATACTGGTCTATAGACGCAAAATTTACGAATCCCCCCGGAAAGAAAACCTTTGCCGCCGCGCTCAACAGCAAAAACGGGAAAAAGGTAAAGATCACCTGTAAAGAGGAGAGCGATCAGATCTTGAGCGATCTGGAGGGCGCTGAATATGTTGTAACCGCCGTTAAAAAAGGCACGCGCAAGAAAAGCCCCACGCCGCCGTTTATCACTTCAACCCTACAGCAGGAGGCGTCAAGACGGCTCTCTTTTCAGGCAAGAAGAACGATGAAAGCCGCTCAGGAACTGTATGAAGGCGTGGATGTAGAGGGGCTCGGCACAGTCGGTCTGATCACCTATATGCGTACCGATTCGCTGCGTATATCGGAGGAGGCGCGCGCCGCCGGCAATCAGTTCATCCTTGATCAGTACGGCGAAAAATACCTGCCGAAAAAGCCCAGATATTTTAAATCCAAAGGCAATGTGCAGGATGGGCATGAGGCAATCCGCCCGTCTATGCCCGGCGTAACGCCCGCACAGGTAAAATCTTCGCTTACAAGCGATCAGTATAAGATCTATAAACTGGTTTGGGAGCGCTTTATTGCCTCTCTTATGGAAAACTGCCTTCAGGAAACCGTCCGCGCGGAGATCACAGCCGGCGATTACACCTTTAACGCTTCCGGCTACACTGTTAAATTTGACGGTTTTACCGCGCTTTACGAGGAATCCAAGGACGATTCATCCGGCGATACTTCCGCACCGCTGCCGGAGATCAAAACAGGCGATACGCTCCGCCTGAAGTCCCTGCTCGGAAACCAGCATTTCACCCAGCCGCCGGCAAGGTATACAGAGGCAAGCCTTACCAAAGCGCTGGAGGAAAACGGCGTCGGCAGGCCGTCCACCTACGTTACGATCACTTCAACGATCGTTGCGCGCGAATATGTAAAGCGCGAGGGCAAACAGTTCGTGCCCACCGAACTCGGCGAGGCGGTCATCAAACTGCTGAAGGATAAAATGCCGAATATCGTAAATGTAAAATACACTTCCAAAATGGAAGAGGATCTGGATAAGATCGACAGCGGCGAAAAGGATTATAAAGACATGATCCGCCATTATTACGATGATTTTGAAAAGCCGCTGGAAAAAGCAAAGAAAGAGATGCAGGGCGTCAAGATCAAGTTAAAGGAAGAGGAAACGGACGAAATCTGCGAAAAATGCGGCAGGCATATGGTTGTAAAGGTTGGCAGATTCGGAAAGTTCCTTGCGTGCCCCGGTTATCCGGAATGTAAAAACACCAAGCCGCTTATCTTGAAAACAAAAGCAAAATGCCCCCGTTGCGGCGGCGATGTTATAGAAAAGAAAACAAGAAAGGGCGCGTCGTTTTACGGCTGCTCCAATTACCCGGAATGTAATTTTATGACCTGGGATGTGCCCAGCGACGAGGTTTGCCCCCGCTGCGGAAAGTCGCTGTTTAAACGAAAGGGCAATGTGCTCTACTGCCCCGATACGGAAGGCTGCGGTTTTACCAAACCCGCAACCCGGAAAAAGAAAAGCGAAAAATCATGAAGAAGTTTAATGTGATAGGCGCAGGTCTTGCAGGCACGGAGGCTGCGTGGCAGATCGCAAACGCAGGAGAAAAGGTAACGCTTTTTGAGCAGAAACCGTTGAAAAAATCCGCCGCTCATCGGTCGGACGATTTTGCAGAACTCGTGTGTTCCAATTCTCTGAAAGCCGCAAGGCTGGATTCCGCCGCGGGTCTGCTGAAAGAAGAAATGGCGCGTCTCGGCTCGCTTACCGTTCCCGTTGCCAGAAACTGCGCGGTTGCCGCCGGCGGCGCCCTTGCGGTGGACAGAAATGTGTTTTCCGCCGCTGTAACGCAAAAGATACGTTCCCACCCGAATATCACCGTGGTCAGCCAAGAGGTCACGGACATTCCGCTCGGTGAGGGGGAAATCACCATCATTGCAACCGGCCCCCTGACGGACGGCGCCATGAGCGAGAGCATAAAAAAACTCTGCGGCGATTACCTTTCCTTTTACGATGCCGCCGCGCCCATCATTACGGCGGAAAGTATTGATACGGATATTGTTTTCGGCGCGTCCCGCTACGGCAGGGGCGGCAACAGTGATTATCTGAACTGCCCGTTCAATAAAGAGCAGTACGAAAATTTTATACATGAACTTGTAAATGCGCAGGGCGCCGTGCTCCATGATTTTGATGTGTATGAAGGCTGTATGCCGATTGAAAAACTCGCCAAGCGCGGCGCGGACGCACCGCGTTTCGGGCCCATGAAACCCGTGGGGCTGACGGATCCAAAAACCGGGCACCGTCCGTGGGCGGCAGTGCAGCTGCGGCGTGAAAACGCCGCCGGCACGATGTTTAATCTGGTAGGTTTTCAGACCAATCTGAAATTTGGCGAACAGAAACGTGTATTCTCCATGATCCCGGGCCTTGCGCATGCGGAATTTGTAAGGTACGGCGTAATGCACAGAAATTCTTTTCTGGATTCGCCGCGCCTGCTCAGTTCCGGCTTTCAGCTCAGAAAACAGGAAAACGTTTTCTTTGCCGGGCAGATCACCGGCGTTGAGGGTTATATGGAATCCGCAGCGTCCGGCATCATGGCTGGGAAAAACGCGGTTCGCCTTGCGCGCGGCAAGGCTCCGCTCTCTTTGCCGGATGTTACCATGATCGGCGCGTTAAGCGCGTATATAAGTGATGAAACGGTTCGGGATTTTCAGCCCATGGGCGCAAATTTCGGTATTTTGCCGCCCATAGAGCCAAAGATCCGGGATAAAAAGCAGCGCTATGCCGCGTTCTCTGAAAGAGCGCTGCGCGCGCTGGAAAGGATTAGAAACGATGAGGATTATTGTTGACGCGTTCGGAGGAGATAACGCGCCGCTTGAGATCATCAAAGGCTCGCAGATGGCCGTTGATGCGTTCGGCACGGATATACTTCTTGTCGGCAATGAAAACAGGATCGCACAATGCGTAAAAGAGAATCATATTCAACTCAGAAACACGGAGATTGCGCATGCGCCCGGTGAAGATATTCTGATGACGGATGACGCGAAATGTGTGCTCCGGCAGAAAGCGGATTCCAGCATGGGCACCGGTTTCCGGCTTCTGAATGAAGGCGCCGGAGACGCGTTTGTTTCCGCGGGAAACACAGGCGCGATCACCGTGGGCGCAACGCTGATCACCAAAAGAATCAAAGGCGTTAAGCGGCCGTGTATTGCGTCCGTTATGCCAAGCGCCAAAAAGCCGTTTATGCTGCTGGACTGCGGCGCAAACGCCGAATGCAGGGCGGAGTTTCTGTATGAGTTCGGCAAACTCGGCAGCCTTTATATGAAACATATTATGGGTTATGAAAATCCGCGCGTTGCCCTTGCAAATAACGGCACGGAAGAAACCAAAGGCACACCCGTGGTTAAAGAGGCGTATGCCCTTATGAAAAACGCCGATTATCATTTTGTGGGCAATATTGAAGCGCGGCAGATCCCGTTTGGCGATGCCGATGTTGTTGTGGCGGACGGCTTTTCCGGAAACCTAATCTTAAAAATGTACGAAGGTGTTGCAAAGGTGCTCATGAACGGTATAAAATCCGTGTTTAAGCAGAACATTTTTACAATGCTTTCGGCAATCGGCGTGCTTGGCGGCATCGGAAAAATGAAAAAGCAGTTCGATTACAAGGAATACGGCGGCGCTGTGTTGCTCGGCGTGAAAAAACCGGTCATCAAGGCGCACGGCAGTTCGGATGCGCGCACGTTTAAAAACGCCATCAAACAGGCGGTGTGGTTCCTTGAAAATGATTTTATAAACGAAACGGAAAAGGCATTTGATAAAGATGAATAAAGATCTGAATTCTCTTGAAAAGGAAATAGGTTATGTTTTTAAGAAACGATCGCTCTTAAAGCAGGCGGTGACACACAGAAGTTATGCCAATGAAAACCGGGGGTCGGGCCCTTTTAACGAAAGACTTGAATTTCTGGGCGACGCGGTGCTTTCCCTGATCTCGGCGGATTTTCTGTATAAAAAATTCCCGTCCATGGCAGAGGGGGATCTCACAAAGCTACGCTCCAGCCTGGTCTGCACGGCATCGCTTTCGGAATACGCCAGGCGAATCAAACTGGGCGATTATCTTCTGCTTGGCAAAGGCGAACTTGCCACGGGCGGAAATGAGCGGGATTCCAATCTGGAAAACGCTTTTGAGGCGCTCATTGCCGCTGTTTATCTGGACGGCGGTATCGATAAAGCCAGAAGATTTGTGCTTCGGTTTCTGGATGATTCCGTTGAAACACATCACATCAGTTTTAAGGATTATAAAACAAAACTGCAGGAGATCGTGCAGGAAAGCCACGAGGAAACGCTCAATTACGTGATCACAAAGGAAAGCGGCCCTGATCACGATAAACGGTATGAAGTGGAAGTGCACCTGAATTCAAACGTGATCGGAAAAGGAAAGGGAAGAAGTAAAAAACAGGCGGAACAGGAGGCTGCAAAGCAGGCTTTGCAATTAATGGGTTTATGAAAAAAAGCAATATTTCAATTTTTGTGCCGCATATCGGCTGCCCGCATCAATGCTCTTTTTGCAATCAGAACACTATAACGGGGCAGACCAAAGCACCCACCCCTCAGGATGTTGCCGATACGGTTGAAACGGCACTGCGTTCAAATAAAAACAATACTTTCGAATATGAGATCGCATTTTTCGGCGGCTCTTTTACCGCAATAGACAGGGCGTATATGCTCTCTCTGCTGGAGGCTGCTTATCCTTATGTGAAAAGCGGAAAGGCAACCGGCATCCGGATCTCCACAAGACCGGATTTCATTGATGAGGAGGTTCTTGCGCTGCTCAAAAAATACGGCGTAACCTCCATTGAACTCGGCGCGCAGAATATGAACGATAAAGTTCTTGCCGCCAATATGCGCGGCCACACGGCGGAAGACGTCAGAAACGCATCTGCCCTGATCAAGAAAAAAGGCTTTGATCTCGGCTTGCAGATGATGACGGATCTGTATACGTCTACCAGAGGGCTGGATTTCGCAACGGCAAGGGAATTTGCCAAACTGAAACCGAAAACGGTTCGGATCTATCCCACCGTTGTGCTGAAAGATACATATCTTGCAAAGCTTTACGAAAGCGGCAAGTATAAGCCATGCCCGCTTAAAAAAACCATTGCGCTCTGCGCGGATCTGGTGGAGTTTTTTGAGAGCCATGATATAGAAGTTATCCGCGTGGGTCTGCACGCAAGCAAGGAGATCAAAAACAATATGCTTGCCGGCGGCTATCACGAGTGCCTGGGCGAACTGGTCATATCCAAAATGATGTTCAACCGTATCACGCAGCTGCCGCCCGGCGAACATCAGGTATTTATCAACGAAAGATCAATTTCAAAACTTTTGGGCAATAAAAAATCCAATCTTGCCGCACTGGAAGAGGCAGGCTATAAACTGGATATCCGGTATAACAACGCGTTAAAGCCCAATGAGCTGAGGATAGTATAAATGATATTAAAAACACTTGAAATGCAGGGGTTCAAATCTTTTCCCGATAAGACCGTGCTCTCTTTCGGCAAAGGGATCACTGCCGTGGTGGGGCCGAACGGCTCCGGAAAAAGCAATATTTCCGATGCCGTGCGCTGGGTTCTGGGCGAGACCTCAACCAAAAACCTGCGCGGCTCCAAGATGGAAGACGTTATCTTCGGCGGCACATCGGCGCGTAAACCTGTTGGATTCGCGCAGGTGCGCCTGACGCTGGATAATTCGGATAAAACCCTGAAAGATAAGGGCGATACGGTCACCGTTTCCCGCTGCTATTACAGAAGCGGCGAAAGCGAATATAAAATTGACGGCGAAGTTGTAAGGCGCCGCGATGTGCACGAACTTTTCATGGATACCGGTCTCGGCGCAGACGGCTATTCCATTGTTGGCCAGGGCAAGATTGATTCCATTATCTCCGCCAAGAATGAGGACAGGCGTGAACTTTTTGAAGAGGCGGCGGGTATATCCCGCTTCCGCCATAAAAGAACGGACGCGCAGCGCAGACTGGATCAGGCGCAGGAAAATCTGGTGCGCCTGCTGGATATACTCGGCGAATTGGAAAGCCGTGTGGGGCCTTTGAAGGTGCAAAGCGAAAAAGCGGCACAGTTCATCAAACTCTCAGACGAAAAGAAAACGCTGGAGATCGGTGTTTGGATCAATAAGATCAAAAAATTCACAAACGAACTGCGCGAGCAGGAGCATAAGATAGACGCCGCCAACGAATCCTATACTATCTGTGAAAACGAACTGAAAAGCATTGAAAACGAGATTGAGTCCGCACTGGAAGAAACGGTAAAGATCAACGCCAAAATAGACGAGATTCGCAATACCGCTGCGGAATATGACGAGCAGGCGCTAAAAAAAGACGGTGAGGCGTCTGTTTTAGAGGCAACGCTCAGCCATAACGAGGAAACGGTTGGCAGGCTCAAAAACGATATCGATACCGTTGCAAAGGGCAATGACGCAATCGATGCCGGCATTGCCGAAAAACAGGCGCTGATCGAGCAGTGTGCGCAAAGAGCGCAGGAACGCAGAGCGCAGTTACAGGCTGTAACGGAGGAAACACAGAGAATCTTAAGTTCCAACGAGGAATTTTCAAAACGGTCTTCCGAACTCAACAGCCGTCTTGCGTCGCTCACTATGCAGCTGTCCGATTACCGGGTAAAACTGACGCAGGCGCAGTCCAGTATGGAGGAGATCGAATCCAGAAAAGACGAAGCGGATGCCGCAGCGCTTGAACTGCAAGAGGAGATCAAAGCAGAGCAGGAAAATCAGGCGCAAAGCGCGCGCGCCCTTGCTGCATTAAATAGCAGAATAGAGGAAAATACAAACGCTTTAAACGGTTTTAATTTGAAACTGAAAGGCAAAACGGATAAGGCACAGCAGCTCAAAACCCGGTTGGATCAAATCACATCCGCCCTTTCTGAAAAACGCTCGCGCGCCAAAATGCTTTCCGATCTTGAAAAAAATATGGAGGGATATTCCGGCGCTGTCAAAGCCGTTGTGCGCCATGCACAGTCAGGTGCGCTGGGCGGAATACACGGCGTTTTATCCCAGTTGATTCAGGTGGAAAACGAGTATTCCACCGCGGTGGAAGTGGCGCTCGGCGCCGCCATGCAGAATATTGTTACTTCAACGGAGGCAGACGCCAAGCGGGCGATCAACTATTTGAAAGCCAATCACCTAGGCAGAGCCACATTTCTGCCGATCTCCAACATAAAGGGCAGAACGCTGGATGAAAAAGACCTGGCAGATCACCTTGGTTTTGTTGCCGTTGCAAGCGATCTTGTGGATTGTGATGCAAACTATAAGCAGATCATCAGCAATCTGCTGTCTCGCGTTGTGATTGCGGATGATATGGACAGTGCCATCGGCATTGCAAAGGAATACAAAAACCGGTTTAAGATCGTTACGCTGGACGGGCAGGTCATCAATCCCGGCGGCTCCATGACGGGCGGCAGCCGCGCGAAAGGGGCAGGTATCCTTTCCCGCGCAAATATGATAGAAGATCTGCTTTCCGAGGCAAAAAAACTGGAGGCGGAGCAGCAAAAGCTTTCCGCCGAATATAAGGCAGCGTTTGAGGATGCAAACCATGCCGCCGCAAGTATGCAGGCTGCGCAGGCGGATCTGATGACAGCCAAAGAAGATCTGATCCGCGCCGAGGGCGAGGAACAGCGCATCCGTGAAAAACTGGAAACCCTCGGCAACAGGCTGTCTGTGCTTCAGTCTGAGAAAGACAATGCCGGCGCAAGGATCGCGCAGTTTAAAAAAGAAAGCGAATCCGCGCAGCAGGGCGCAGACGAGGTGCAGGCAAAGATCAGTGAAACGGAAAGCGAGATCGCCCGTGTAACCGGAGACGCGCAGGGCACGCAGGAAAAACGCGAGGAACTGCGCAAAACGGCGGAGGAGATCAATCTGGAACTGGTTACGCTTGCCAAGGATTCTCAGGCGGCAAGCCTTTCCATTGAAGAATTGCAGTCCAGAAAATCCACACAGTCTGATCGTGTGGGCGAGATAGAAAAAGAGATCGCTTCCATCCGGGAAAAAAGCGATGTGCTGAAAACGCAGATCGAGCAGATCAAACAGCAAGCGCAGGCTTTGCGTGAACGATCCGGCAGTTCCGCCAACGAGATTGCCGAGCTGATCGAAAGCAGAAACGGTTTGGATAAGCGTTCTTCCGAACTGCGCACGCTGGAAAGAAATAAAAGCCAGGAAAGGGAAAAACTTTCGGCGGAGATCGTGCGTTTGGATGAGCGTAAGATCGCCATGCGCAAAGAGTATGACGAACTGAACGATATGCTGTTTGAGCAGTATGAACTCACACGCCGCGAGGCAGAGGCGCTGGACATTCAGATCGAAAATATGGATGCGGCAAAGAAACGCCTGCACGAGATCAAAGTTGCCATCAAGAAACTCGGTTCCATAAACGTGGGCGCGATCGAAGAGTATAAAGAGGTTTCGGAAAGATACGAATTTCTGAAAGAGCAGATCGACGATATTGAAAAGTCAAAATCCGAATTGGGCAAGATCATAGAGGATCTGACTTCTTCTATGAGCGAAAAGTTTATGACCCAGTTTAACAGAATAAACGAAGAATTTAAACAGTGCTTTGCGGATTTCTTCGGCGGCGGCAAGGGAGAGATCGTTTTGGAAGAACCCGATAACTGCCTGGAAAGCCCGATCGAGATCAAAATTCAGCCGCCTGGAAAATCCGTTCAGAATATCAATCTGTTTTCCGGCGGTGAAAAATCGCTCGCCGCGCTGGCGCTGCTGTTCAGCGTGCTGCGCGTAACGCCGTCTCCGTTTTGTATTTATGACGAGGTAGAGGCGGCGCTGGACGATGTAAACGTAGAGCGGTTTGCAAAATATATGCGCAAAATGACGGATAAAACGCAGTTTATCTCCATAACCCACAGGCGCGGCACAATGGAGGAGGCAGATGTTCTTTACGGTGTTACAATGCAGGAAAAGGGCGTTTCCAAACTGCTTGAACTCCAGTCCGCCGAACTCGCGTCAAAAATGGGTCTGGATGCGTAATACATACCGCAAAAGAGAGGTGCAGTCAAATGGGATTGTTTGATAAATTCAGAAAGGGCCTCAGAAAAACAAGAGAGCAGGGCATTACCGCCCAGATCAATGAGGTCGTTGAAAATTATGAGCAGATCACGGATGATCTTTATGAGGAACTGGAAGAGATCCTGATCATGGGCGACGTGGGATTCCCCACTGCCGAAAAGATCATCAAAAGCCTGCGTGAAAAGGTGGAGAATGACAGAATTACAGATGTGAAAAAAGTGCGCGAAACGCTAAAGGATATCGTTTCCGGTATCGTCTGGGGCGGCAGTTATCTGAAACTGCGCACCAAGCCTTCCGTAATTCTTGTGATCGGCGTAAACGGCGTGGGCAAAACAACCACGATCGGTAAACTGGCCCTTCGGCTGAAAGATCAGGGCAGAAAAGTGATTCTCGGCGCCGCGGATACGTTCCGGGCTGCCGCGATTGAGCAGTTGCAGGTTTGGGCGGACAGAGCCGGCGTGGATCTGATTAAATCCGCGGAGGGTTCCGATCCCGCGTCCGTTGTGTTTGACACCGTTCAGGCAGGCAAGGCAAGGGGCGCCGATGTAATCATCATTGATACCGCCGGCAGGCTTCACAATAAGAAAAATCTGATGGAAGAGCTGAATAAGATCAGCAGAGTTATAGACCGCGAACTGCCGGACGCCTCAAAAGAAGTGCTGCTTGTGCTGGATGCTACCACCGGTCAGAACGCCGTAAATCAGGCAAAAGATTTTAAAGACGCTGCCGGAATTACGGGCATTGTGCTCACAAAATTGGACGGCACTGCAAGGGGCGGCGTTGTTCTTGCCATAAATAACGAACTGGATGTTCCGGTAAAATTTGTAGGCGTGGGCGAGCAGATCGACGATCTGCAGCCGTTTGACGCGGACGCCTTTGCCGCCGGCCTGTTTGATGAAGAGGAGAAATAATGGATTTTATTTTAGCAACCAATAATATGAAAAAGCTGGAGGAACTGCAAAGGATCTTATTCCCGCTCGGTGTAAATGTGCTCACGGCGAAAAGTATCGGTATAACGCTGCCGGAAGTGGAGGAAAACGGTTCCACGTTTGAGGAAAATGCGCATATTAAGGCAAGATCTGCCTGTGATATCACCCATCTTCCGTCCATTGCGGACGACAGCGGCCTTTGCGTGGATTTTCTCGGCGGTGCGCCCGGTATTTATTCCGCAAGGTTTGCCGGCGAACACGGCAACGATGAAAAAAACAATGATCTGCTGCTGGAAAAACTGAGAGACGTTCCAATGGAAAAAAGAACGGCGCATTACGTTTGCGCCGTATGCTGCATTTTCCCGGACGGGCGCGAAATCACCGTTCGCGGAGAGTGCCCGGGATTTATCGGCTTTGAGCGGGACGGCAATGCAGGGTTTGGCTATGATCCGCTGTTTTTGGTAAACGGCAGATCGTTCGGCAGATATTCCGCAGAGGAAAAGGATAAGATAAGCCACAGAGGCAACGCTTTACGCCTCCTTAAAAAAGAACTGGAGAAAATTTTATGAATTCAAAGGAAAGAGCGGCGCTCAGGGCTGCCGCAAATCCGCTGGAACCGATCTTTCAGATCGGAAAAGAAGGCATTTCGGAAAACCTGATTTCACAGCTTGATGACGCGCTGGACGCCCGTGAACTGCTCAAAATTCGGGTTCATCTTGAAACCTCCCCGAAAAAACCGCGCGAACTGGCGGATGAGCTGCAGTCTCTGCTCGGCGCGGAGGTCATTCAGGTCATCGGCGGCGTGATCGTGCTTTACAGAAAAGCGGATGAGGAAAAGATCAAAGCCAAAAAGGCTGCCGCGGCGAAGAAGAAAAAGCCGGCAAAAAAGCAGGTTAAAATCAGAGGCATGCGCAGCCGCCATGCACAGGAAGAAACCCGCAGCCGTAAACCGTATAGAGGCGGCGTGCGCAGCAGGGGAGAGCGGCATTGAAACTGGGCATTTTCGGCGGCGCGTTCAATCCGGTCCATAACGGGCATATCAACCTTGCAGAAAAATATATAGATCTTTTGGATCTGGATCTGCTCTGTGTGATTCCAACCGGGAATCCGCCGCACAGAACCTGCCGGGATTTTGCGCCGGCGCAGGCGCGCTTTGCTATGCTAAAAGCCGCGTTTTCGGGCAACCAAAAAGTTTTGGTTTCGGATCTGGAATTCCGGCGCAGCGGCAAAAGTTATACTTACGACACGGTTCAGATTCTAAAAAAAGAATATCCCGCCGCGCAGTTGTTTCTGATCGTTGGCGAAGATCAGTTTTTAAAGTTTGAAGCGTGGTACAGGTATTCGGATATACTTGCAAACGTAACGCTCTGCACAGCCGCGCGGGAAGAGAATGCGCGCAAACGGCTGCTGGATTTTTCAAAATCGCATTTTAGCGACAGCCGCGTGTATATTGCGGATTTTGAACCGGTTGTTGTTTCAAGCAGTGAGATTCGGGATAAAATAAAAAAAAATTATGATATTTCGGGTCTTGTGCCGGCATGTGTTTTGGATTATATTAAAGAAAAGGGGCTTTATGTTGACGGATTTTGAGAAATATACTGCCATCCTAAAGGGCCGCCTGTCTCCCCACAGATTCAGGCATTCCCTGAATGTTGCCGAATCCGCAGTGCACCTTGCAAAACGATACGGCGCAGAGGAAGAAAAGGCGCGCCTTGCGGGTATACTGCATGATATTACCAAAGAAACGCCGCTTTCCGAACAGTATGAATATATCACAAAGGGCGGCGATGTGCTTTCTAAACTGGAACTTCATAATCCCGCCGTTATCCATCAGAAATCGGGCGAGGCGTATTGCCGCACTGTGCTTGGAATCGGGGATCCGGAAATTCTTGGCGCCATACGGTATCACACAACAGGCAGGCGGGGTATGACTTTGCTGGAAAGGGTTGTTTATACGGCGGATTTTATCTCGGCGGATCGGGAGTATCCCGATGTGTCCGAAATGCGCGCCCTTGCAGAAGTCAGTTTGGAAGAAGCCATTCTGTATTCGTTAAAATATACTATGAATAAACTTTTGGGTGAAAACGCCTTAATCCACCCGGACACACTGGAATGCTATAATTATTTGCTGGAGGAAAAGATAAAGGATTAGTATGACTTCACTTGATATTGTAAAGATCGCCGTGCAGGCGGCAGACAGTAAAAAAGGCCACGAGATCCGTGTTATAAAAATAAGGGATATTTCCGTGCTTGCGGATTATTTTGTGTTTGTAAGCGGTGATTCAAATACCCAGACCCGCGCCATTGCTGAGGAAGTTGAGTTTAAACTCAGCGGGGCGGGCGAGGAACCGCATCATATAGAAGGCAGGCAGTCCGGCTGGATCTGCTTGGATTACGGCTCTGTTGTTGTTCACGTTTTCCATAAGGAGCAAAGGCAGTATTTTCAGCTGGAGCGCCTTTGGGAGGACGGGGAAGAGATCGATCCGTCAACGCTGCTTGAAAACTGAAGGAGGATATATATGGAATATAATTTTAAACAGGTGGAAAAGAAGTGGCAGGATATCTGGTATTCGCAGAATACCTTTGCCGCAAAAAACGATTATTCACTTCCGAAATTTTATTGCCTGGTTGAATTTCCCTATCCCAGCGGTCAGGGACTTCATGTAGGCCACCCGCGTTCTTATACGGCGCTGGATATCGTGGCAAGAAAGAAAAGGCTGCAGGGCTATAATGTGCTTTATCCCATGGGCTGGGATGCGTTCGGGCTTCCAACGGAAAATTACGCAATCAAGAATCACATTCATCCGGCGGAGGTAACAAAGAATAATATTGCCCATTTCAAGAGCCAGCTTCAGGCGCTCGGCTTTTCTTTTGACTGGACAAGAGAGATCAATACTACGGATCCCGATTACTATAAGTGGACCCAGTGGATCTTCCTTCAGCTCTTTAAGCGCGGTCTTGCCTACAAAAAGAAAATGGCGGTAAACTGGTGCACCTCCTGCAAATGCGTGCTTGCAAACGAGGAAGTTGTAAACGGCGTGTGCGAGCGCTGCGGTTCCGAGGTCATCAGAAAAGAGCAGAGCCAGTGGATGCTGAAGATCACCGCGTATGCCGACCGCCTTGTAAAAGATCTGGACGATGTGGATTTTATAGACCGCGTTAAGGTGCAGCAGAGAAACTGGATCGGCAAGAGCCACGGCGCGGAGGTGGATTTCACCACCACGCTCGGCGATACGTTAACCGTTTATACAACCCGGTGCGATACGCTTTTCGGCGCAACCTATATGGTTATCTCTCCGGAACACCCCTTTATTGAAAAGTGGGCGCCCAACATTAAAAATATGGATGAGGTGCGCGCGTATCAGCAGGAGGCAGCGAAAAAGAGCGATTTTGAGCGCACCGAGATCAATAAGGAAAAAACCGGCGTAAAACTGGAAGGTGTTATGGGTATCAATCCCGTAAACGATCAGGAGATTCCGATCTTCATTTCCGATTATGTTTTAACTTCTTACGGCACAGGCGCCATTATGGCGGTGCCCGCCCATGATACAAGAGACTGGGAATTTGCCAAAAAATTTGATCTGCCGATCATAGAGGTCGTGGCAGGCGGCGAGGATGTGCAGAAAGAGGCGTTTACGGATTGCGCAACCGGCAAACTCGTAAACAGCGGATTCCTTACAGGCATGAGCGTTGAGGATGCTAAAAAGGCAATGACCGAATGGCTGGAAAAAGAGGGGAAAGGCCGCGAAAAAGTGAACTTCAAACTTCGCGACTGGGTGTTCAGCCGCCAGCGTTACTGGGGCGAGCCGATCCCGATCGTAAAATGTGAAAAATGCGGTTATGTTCCGCTCCCGGAAAGTGAACTGCCGCTCCGCCTTCCGAATGTGGAATCCTATGAGCCTACGGATACGGGCGAATCTCCGCTTGCGAAGATCACAGACTGGGTAAATACCACCTGCCCTTGCTGCGGCGGACCCGCTAAAAGAGAAACGGATACCATGCCCCAGTGGGCAGGCTCATCCTGGTATTTCTTAAGATACACAGATCCTCATAACGATCAGGCGCTTGCCTCAAAAGAGGCGCTGGATTACTGGACTCCTGTTGACTGGTATAACGGCGGTATGGAGCATACGACTCTGCACCTGCTTTACAGCCGTTTCTGGCATAAGTTCCTTTATGATATCGGTGTGGTGCCCACTTCCGAGCCCTATAAAAAACGTACTTCCCACGGTATGATCCTTGGCGAAAACGGCGAAAAAATGAGTAAATCCAGGGGCAATGTTGTGAATCCGGATGAGATCGTAGACCGTTACGGCGCGGATACCATGCGCCTTTACGAGATGTTTATCGGCGATTTTGAAAAGGCGGCGCCGTGGAATTCGGATTCCATTAAGGGCTGTAAACGATTTGTGGAACGTTTCTGGAATCTTCAGGAGATCGTTACGAATTCAGAAGAATACAGCACGGAACTGGAACCACTGATGCATAAAACGATCAAAAAAGTTTCCGAAGATATTGAAAATCTTAAGTGCAATACGGCGATCGCCGCCATGATGACTCTGCTCAATAAGATCTATGATCAAAAGCGCATCACCAGAGGTGAACTGCGCACGCTGACTATTCTTCTTAACCCGTTTGCGCCGCACGTAACGGAAGAAATGTGGGAAAACATGCATTTCGGCGGATTCGTTCATGAGGCAAAGTGGCCGGAATATGATGAATCTAAAACCGTTGAAAACAGCGTGGAGATCGTTTTGCAGATCATGGGCAAAGTCCGCTCCCGTATGACAATCCCCGTGGATATGCCCAAGGATCAGGTGCTTGCCCTTGCAAAACAGGATGAAAAGATTGCGTCTGCCATAGCGGGCAAGACCATTAAAAAAGAAATTTACGTTCCGAATAAACTTGTAAATATAGTTGCTGTTTAAAAACCGGCGCGGCGCTTGATCCGCCGCGCCTTTTTATGAGGTGCTGATATGAGGGATAAAAAGAAAATCTATACCGTTGCTACCGCCCATCTGGATACGGTGTGGAGCTGGGATTTTGAAAAAACCGTTTCCAAATACATATATAACACCCTTGTGGATAATTTTAAACTTTTAAAAAAGTATAAAACCTATAAGTTCAACTTTGAAGGTTCTTACCGCTATGAACTGATGCAGGAATATTATCCCGAACTGTTTGAGCAGATGAAGGAATATGTTAAAGAGGGCAGGTGGAACGTCTGCGGATCCGCTTTTGAGAACGGAGATACGAATATTCCGTCGCCCGAGGCGTTGTTCAGAAATATTCTGATCGGCAATTCTTATTTTGACAAAACATTCGGCAAGCGCAGCAAAGATATCTTTTTGCCGGATTGTTTCGGTTTCGGCTGGGCGCTTCCGTCCATTGCGCACCATGCAAACCTGCTTGGTTTTACAACGCAGAAACTTGCCTGGGGCAGCGCTTACGGCGTGCCGTTTGATCTGGGTAAGTGGTACGGCGTGGACGGCAATTTTATCTATGCCAATACCAATCCGCACGATTATTATTTTACGCTGACCAAACTGCGCGACTGGGATTTTGTCCGCAATAAACTGAAAGTCAATGAGAAATATGATCTGGACTGGACCTATATCTTCCACGGGATCGGTGACCGCGGCGGCGCGCCGAAAGAAAAATCTGTCGCTTTTGTGGAGCAGGAAGTGGCGGGCAATCCAAACAGCAATATGGAAGTGTATGTTGCCGAGGCGGACGAGATCTTCCGTGATATGGAAAATAAACTCACGCCGGAGCAAAAAGAGAAACTGCCGCAGTGGAAAACGGAACTGGTTATGCAAAACCACGGCGTGGGCGGCTATACTTCAAGAGCAGTAGGCAAAAGGTGGAACCGGCGCTGTGAGGAACTCGGAACGATCGCGGAGATCAACAGCGTTGCCGCCGAATATCTCGGCGCCGCGGATTACAACAGAACGGTTCTCAACAGAGCGTGGAAACGCGCGATCGCGCATCAGTTCCACGATGATATGCCCGGCACCAGCGTTCAGCGCGTATACCGCCGCAGCTGGAATGATCTTGCGCTCTCTGCCAATCAGTTTACTTCAGAACTGGAGAACGCCGCCTGCGGGGTAGCCTCGCTGATGAAAACAGATTTCTGCGAAGGTACGCCGGTCATGGTTTCTAACCCCGTTGAGGCGGATACGAAAGCCGCTGTAACCATCTATCTTGATGGCATAAAAACGCAGTATGTGCGTGTATTTGATGATGCCGGAAAAGAAGTGAAAAGCCAGGTTAATGCTGAGCAAAACGGCGTTAAGGAAATTTTGTTCATTGCAGAGGTCGGCAGCCTCGGCTACCGCGTTTATGACGTGCGCCCAAGCGATATTCCGTGCCGTTTGGAATCAGATCTTAAGATCAGCACGGAAAATATCCTTGAAAATGAAAAATATGTTGTTACCCTGAATAAAATGGGCAATATCACCTCGATTTTGGATAAGACCCTCGGCGAAAAAGAACTTCTGAAAGAGCCGGTGATTCTCGGTCTGTTCAAATATACCGGTTCCAAGGACTGGCCCGCTTGGGAAATGAATTTTAAAGAGGCAAATAAAGAGGCGGACAGGATCCCCCGTCTTGTCAGCATTTCCGTGGAGGAGACCGGCCCTGCAAGAGCGGCGTTCAAGGTTGTGCAGCAGGATAAGAACCGTTCCCGTTTTACGTATTATATCGCCCTTACAAGCGGCGGAAAATGCGTGGAAGTGTATTCTGAGATCGAGTGGCAGAATCTTTGCACGCTTGCAAAGCACAGATTTTCTTTTACCTGTTCCAATAAGCAGGCAACGTTTGATCTTGGTCTCGGCGCAATTAAAAGAGGCAATATGAGCGAAAAGCTCTTTGAAGTGCCTGCGCAGAAATGGGCGGATCTTACGGATGAGAGCGGCGAATACGGCGTTTCCGTGATCAGCGAGTGCAAATACGGCTGGGATAAATTCAGCGATGATACACTGCGCCTTACCGTGCTGCATACGCCGCGCAAGAATTACAGGATCGATTCCATGCAGTCCATGATGGATATCGGTCTGAACAGATATTCATTTGCTATCTTCAGCCATGCCGGCTCAGATCTTTCCGATACGCAGCTGGAGGCAAGAAAATTCGTTCAGCCGCTTACGGCGTACGCATGCGCCAAGCACTCCGGCGCGCTCGGCTCGGCATACAGTTTCGGTTCGGTTTCTTCCAATCAGGTCATTCTCCGCGCTGTCAAAAAAGCGGAGGACAGCGAGGAAATCGTTGTCCGCTTAAACGAGGGCGCGGGAAGTTCTCTTGATAAATTTACGCTTTCGCTCGGCGAGGGTATAGAAAGCGCAAGGGAAATTTACGCAAGCGAGGAGCCGCTTGGCAGCGCTGTTGTTGAAGACGGCAAACTTGTAACGTCTTTTACCCCATATCAGATTCGCAGTTTTGCGCTCACACTGAAAAAGAGCCGCGTGCAGGCAGAAAAAGCGATTTCCGTTCCGGCGCAGCTTGCGTATGATAAGAATATCATTACGGCAAACGGAGAGCAAACAGGCGATTTTGAAAAGAATATCCCCCGCGAACTGATTCCCGAGCAGATCACGGCAAACGGCATTCGGTTTGAGATCTCAAAAACAGAGAAAAATGCCTGCATCATGAAAGGGCAGACCGTGAAACTCACCGGCAGCGCGGATAAACTCTGCCTGCTGTGCGCGTCGTTCGGCGGCGATAAAAAAGTCCGCTTTGATGTGGACGGAGCAACCGTAACCAAAACCGTGCTTAGCGCCACAGAGCCTTTCGCGGGCTGGGATCTGCCGGATCTTGGCGACATTGCTTTTGTAAAACACGGCAAACTCGGCTTTGAAGCCACCCACAGCCATACGCTGGGCAGGGATAATATCGTTAAAGGGCTTTGCTTCTATATCGTTGAACTGGATGTTAAGGGCAAAGATTCCGTGATTCTTCCGGTGGATCAGGATGTTGTTGTTATCGCCGCAACAGAGGTCAAAGGAAAACATGGTCAGATAGTCTCAAAAACATTTGACGAGGTCGATGAAAACCGGGAACAGACGTTTTATATGACTTTCGGCGAATTTATCCGCTATTGCTGGTATAAATGCGTGTGGAATTTAAACGATAAAGATGAATTTATAACTGCGATCAACAGAGGTAGAAAAAAATGAAAAATCCGTTTGAATCCAACTGGACGAATGAGAATAACGGCGTGCCGCTGCATTCCCCTGAGGTGGACAGGCTGATCTCCGTTTTGCCGTCCAAACGGCAGCAGCGCCTTGCCGAAAAACCGTTTTATCTGTTTATGCATTTCGGCATGAATACCGCTACCGGCAGGGAATGGGGCGTAGGAAATGAAAAAGTCACGGATTTTACCATAAAAAAGATCAACGCTGCGCAGTGGATTAAATGCGCGCAGTCCAGCGGCGCAACCGGCATTATTTTAACGTGCAAGCATCACGACGGCTTTTGCCTTTGGCCCAGCGATTACACCTCGTTTTCCGTTAAGTATTCGGATTTTGAGGGCGATATCGTTAAAATGGTGTCGGACGAGTGCCGTAAAGCAGGGCTGGATTTCGGCGTGTATCTTTCCCCTTGGGATATGCACGAGCCAACGTATGGCACCCCGGATTATAACGATTATTTCTGCAATCAGCTTACCGAGTTGTTAACAAATTACGGCACCATATCAGAGGTGTGGTTTGACGGCGCCAAAGGCGCGGACGCAAAAGCCTTTGAGTATGACTGGCAGAGATATTATAAACTGATCCGGGAACTGCAGCCGGATGCGAATATCGCCGTCTGCGGGCCGGATATCCGCTGGGTCGGCAATGAGGGCGGCAAAACACGTAAATCTGAATTTTCGGTTGTGCCGTCATACCTGAAAATGGCGGAAACAGTTGCGGAAAAGAGCCAGCATGCGGAATCGGACGCAGGCGGCATGAAAAAACGCACTTCAACGGATGAAGACCTCGGCAGCCGGGATCTTTTGAAAAACTGCCCCGAACTCTGCTGGTATCCGGCAGAGGTGGATGTTTCCATCCGCAAGGGCTGGTTCTATTCCAAAAAAACGAATTTTACGGTTAAAAGCGGAAAAAAACTTTTCAATATTTATCTGAATTCCGTGGGCAACAACTGCACACTTCTTTTAAATGTGCCGCCAAGCGATAAGGGCACGATCCATATCAACGATGCCGTGGCGCTGCGTTCCCTTGGAAACAAGATAGAAGAATTGTACTCCAAACCTGTGCTCGTGGAAAAATTCGGCATGCTTAAGGAAACGGACGGCATGCTGGATTTCACGTTTGACAGTGAAAAAAAGTTAAAATATGTCATTCTTAAAGAGGATATCCGCTATTCCCAGCGTGTGGAGGCGTTTGATATCTTCCTAAAAAAAGAAAACGGCAATTATGTGCATGTTTATTCCGGCACGGTTATCGGCTCCTGCAAGATCGCAAAAATAAAAGGCAAAAAATGCACGGGCGCGCGTGTCATTATCCGCCAGAGCAGGAGCGCTCCGGTGCTTTCTGAGATCGGTTTTTATGAATAATGGCGTTCTTTTGTATTCCGCGGCAGGCGAATCCTTTCGCGCAAACCTACCTGAAGACGGTAATATATAACAAAAGCGGCATACAGTCTGTAGTAGGACTGTACGCCGCTTTTGTTTTGCTACAATTTTGAAATTGCGTTTAATACTTTCTTTTTATCCGCGCTCCAGAGCGGGGCAATCAGGTCTTTTTTTGCGCCGTCGCCCGTCAGGCGGTGGATCACAATCTCTTTCGGTATGATCTTCACGCAGCTTTTTATAATATCCAAATATTCTTCAAAAGTCAGCGTTTTAAATTTGCCTGCCCGGTACTCCTTTTCAAGATCTGTATTTTTCAAAACGTGCAAAAGTTGTAATTTTATGCCGTTTATTCCGCTTCTGCAGGCGTAGTCCACACTTTGCAGCATATCGCTTTTGCTTTCGCCCGGCAGGCCAAGGATGATGTGGCACACCACTTCAAGCCCTGCTTCTTTCAGCCTGCAAACGGCATCGTCAAAGCAGGCAAGGTTATATCCGCGCCGTATATAATCGGCGCTTTTTTGGTGAATGGTTTGAAGCCCCAGTTCAACCGATACCGGTTTGATCGTATTCAGTTGAGCAAGCAGATCAATCACGTCATCCGGCAGGCAGTCCGGCCGTGTCGCAACGGAAAGCATTACGATATCTGGATGTTCTATCGCCTCTGTAAATTTTTTTCGCAGCACTTCCATCGGAGCGTACGTGTTGGTAAACGCCTGAAAATAGGCAATGTATTTTCCGCTTTTGATCTTGTTTTGAACGCGCAATTTGCCCTTTTCAATCTGCTGCGTTACCGAAAGCCGGGGGTCTTCTGCAAAATCTCCGCTGCCGCCGGCAGAGCAGAAGATGCAGCCGCGCGTGCCGCAGGTGCCGTCTCTGTTTGGGCAGGTGAATCCGCCGTTGATACTGATCTTATATACCTTGCATCCGAATCGGTTGCGCAGGTATCTGTTAAAACTATAATATTCCATTTGCGATTTCATAAAATGCTTTCAGGTTTTTGCCGCCGGAGCATACGTAAGACCGAATTTTTGTGAGGTCTATTTCGTCTCCCTCCACGGTTTTGCAAATGCCGCCCGCCTCGCGCAAAATAACGGTTGCGCCGGCAAGATCCCACGGGCGCAGGATCAGTTCATAGTAAAGATCCGCCTTTCCTGCGGCAACATAGCATATGTCCAGCGCGGCGGAACCGCAGCGGCGCACCTCAAGGCAGTTGTAAAAGATCTGCTCGGTCAGTTTAAAGGTCTTTTCTGCCAGTTCGTGCTCATAAGGGCAGGTGCCGAAAAGCACAAGGCTCTCTTTAAGCGCGCAGTCAGAAACGTGGATCGGTTTTCCGTTCAGATAAGCGCCCTTGCCTTTTTCGGCGTAAAACAGATTGTCCAGATCCGGGTCCAAAACAACCCCGGCGATCAGTTCTTTGTCTTTCGCCAGCCCAACGGAAATGGCGCTGTGCTGAAAGCCTTTTACAAAATTTGTTGTGCCGTCTATCGGGTCAATAATAAAGCAGTAACCGTCTGTTAATTTCTTTTCGCCGCCGCCTTCTTCGCCCAAAAAAGAGCAGCCGGGCACCGCCTTTGCCAGTTCTGCAAACAAATATTCCTGTATTTTGCCGTCATATTGTGTTACAAGATCCACGTCGGATGATTTTTCTTTTATGCCAAGGTCGCCATGGGCGCTCTTGTATATCTTCTGCGCGCCGCGCACTGCCGCAATCATTTCCTCAAGCATCAAATTCCCGCCTTTCTGTTTCTTTACCACTATTTTATCATAATAAATTTTATATGCAATATAATTTATTATGATGATTGCAATTCTTGTTGCCGCCGCAAAGTTATGCGAAAAAATACTGCGCTTTTTCGGCAGGGGCGCAACCACTTTTCCCGGGAAATTGGCGCTTTTTTTCAAAAAAGATATTTTGCGTGATCTTTCCCGCGGTGTAAAGATCATAGCCGTAACAGGCACAAACGGAAAGACAACAACGGCACGTATCATAGAATCCGGCCTGAAAAATGCCGGCGTGCCGTGCTTTTTAAACCGCTCCGGCGCTAATCTGATCACCGGCGTAACGGCTGCCTTTATCTCAAATTCAGATCTTTTCGGCCGGTGCAGATATGAATACGCCGTTTTAGAATGTGATGAAAACGCCCTGAAAAAGATCAGCCGGTATCTTGACGCCGATATCCTTGTTGTAACCAATATTTTCCGCGATCAGCTGGATAGATACGGTGAAGTTTCCTCCACCCTCTCCGCCATAAAAACGGGCGCTCTCAATATGAAAAACGCAAGGCTCGTTTTAAATGCGGATGATCCGCTTTCTTTCAGCCTCAGCCGCCTTGAAAACCAATATGTTTCTTTCGGCATGAACAAATCGCTTTCCCTCGGCGGCAAAGGAGAAAGCGAGTTCTGTGTGTTCTGCGGCACGCCGTATGCCTATTCGTTTCGAACCTACAGCCAGCTCGGCGGCTTTTCCTGCCCCGGATGCGGCTATGCGCGTGAAGAACCGGATTATTCGGCGGAGGAGATCACTGCCCAAACGCCGGACAGTTCGACGGTTTTCGCCAATCTTCGCGGAAAATCGGCACTGCTTTCCGTAAACCTCGGCGGAATTTACAATATTTACAATGCGCTTGCCGCAGCGGCAGCGCTTTGCGAATGCGGCGTTGCGCTGGATACGGTGGAAAACACCCTTTCTTCCTTTGGCGGCGCGTTCGGCAGAATGGAAACGTTCGGCAACGTGCGCATGCTGCTCGTAAAAAATCCTGCGGGTTTCACCCAAACGGTGAATTACCTGAAACCGCTCAAAATACATAATCTTATCTTTGTGCTGAATGATAATGATGCGGACGGCAAAGACGTTTCCTGGATCTGGGATGCGGAGATTCGTATTGGTGAGAATGTGGAAAATGTCTACGCTTTCGGCATACGCTCCGGCGATATGGCGCTGCGGCTCAAATATGCGGATATAGACGCGCAGATTATAAAAAATTACGATGAATTCAAAACCATAACCGATGAGCCGGACACCGTGATCATACCAACTTATACTGCAATGATGACACTGCGTCCGTATTTTGCGAAAAAATCAGGCAAAAAGGAGTTTTGGCAGTGAAACTGAAAGTGGCACATCTCTATCCCGATCTGTTGAATCTGTACGGCGATTCCGGCAATATTCTGTGCATAAAAAAGCGGTGCGAGTGGAGAGAAATCGCTTGTTCCGTAACGCCGCTCATCGCCGGGCGCGATTTTGATTTTTCAGATTATGATCTCATTTTTATCGGCGGCGGGCAGGATCGGGAACAGAAACTGGTATTGCGTGATCTGACAGTCAAAAAGAGGGATTCACTGCATCATGCGGTTGAAAACGGCACAGTCCTGCTCGCCATCTGCGGCGGCTATCAGCTGCTTGGCAGATTTTATGAAACTGCTGCCGGCGAACATTTGGAGTTTACAGGTATTCTTGATTTTTATACCTGCGCCGGGGAAAAACGCCTGATCGGAAATTACGAGTTTAAAACAGCGGAAAAGATCCGGGTGATCGGCTTTGAGAATCATTCCGGGCGCACCTTTCTGGGCGACGGTATTGCCCCGCTCGGAAAAGTCCTGAAAGGGCACGGCAACAACGGCGCGGATAAAACGGAGGGCGCGCGGTATAAAAATACATTTTGCACCTACTGCCACGGGCCGCTCCTGCCGAAGAATCCGGATCTTGCCGATCTGCTGATCCGAACCGCGCTTTCCGCAAAGTATGATCCTGTTGCGCTTGCTGCGCTTGACGTTTCTGCGGAGATCCTTGCCCGCCGCCAGATTCGGGATCTGTATATCTAAATAAAATAAATAAAAATTTTTCTTGATTTTGGCTTGCGCTTATGGTAATATATTTCAGCACGGATATAGCCTGTGCAATCCACACGCAGTGTCTGCACCCCTTGGTGATCTTTCGGGGCGCTTTGCCATAGGCACGGCGGAGGAATAACCTAAAGGAGGAATTTTAGAATGGCAAACGTAGTTTCTATGAAACAGCTTTTGGAGGCCGGTGTTCATTTCGGTCACCAGACAAGAAGATGGAACCCCAAAATGGCTCCGTATATCTTCACAGAGCGCAACGGCATCTACATCATCGATCTTCAGAAAACAGTTAAGAAACTGGACGAGGCTTATATGTTCGTTCGCGATCTTGCTGCTGAAGGCGGCTCTATCATTTTTGTAGGCACCAAAAAGCAGGCGCAGGAATCTATCAAGGAAGAGGCAGAGCGTTGCTCTATGCCGTATGTAAACGCACGCTGGCTCGGCGGTATGCTCACCAACTTCAAAACCATCCGCGGCCGTGTTGCCCGCCTTGCGCAGCTCAAGAAAATGAGAGAGGACGGCACTTTTGATCTTCTTACCAAGAAAGAGGCTGCCGGTCTTGAACTTCAGATCGAAAAACTTGAAAAGTATCTCGGCGGTATCACCGAAATGAAGAAAGTTCCGGATGCTATGTTTATCGTAGATCCCCGCAAGGAAAGAATTGCGGTATCCGAGGCTATGAAACTCGGTCTTCCGATCGTAGCGATTGTAGATACAAACTGTGACCCGGATGAGATCGATTATGTTATCCCCGGAAATGATGACGCGATCCGCGCCGTAAAACTGATTGCCGGCGCTATGGCGTCTGCCGTTATCGAGGGCAGAGACGGAAGCGATGTTGCAGAGGACGGCGCTGAGGCGGAAACTCCGAAAGAGGAGGCTCCGGCAGAAGCCGCTGCAGAAGAAACCGCCGCTGAATAATCGTATTTTATCGGATTTTAATATTTTGGAGGAATCGTAATGAATTTTACAGCTCAGGATGTTAAGGCTCTTCGTGAAAAAACAGGCGTCGGCATGATGGAGTGTAAAAAGGCTCTTACAGAGGCTGACGGCGATATGGATAAGGCAATCGACTATCTCCGTGAGAGAGGTCTTGCCGCTGCCCAGAAAAAGGCTGCAAGGATCGCAGCGGAGGGCATCGTTCTCTCTTATGCGGACGACGCTGCTAAAAAGGGCGTTGTAATTGAAGTAAACTCTGAAACCGATTTCGTTGCCAAAAACGATAAGTTTGTTCAGTTTGTTACAGACTGCGCAAAAACGATCGTTGCAACCGGTGTAAAAACGGTTGAGGAACTCACCGCTGCCGAATATATGGGCACGGGCAGAACCGTTTCCGAAACGCTCAATGATCTTATCCTTGCCATCGGCGAGAACATGAAAATCCGCCGCTTTGAGGTTATGGAGGGCTTGCTTGCAACTTATGTGCATGCAGGCGGCTCTGTAGGCGTTATGGTAGGCTTTGATGCGGCTGACGAATCTAAGGCGGCAACAGCCGAATTCAAGGATATGGGCAAAAACGTTGCTATGCAGATTGCTGCAATGAACCCGCCGTATCTGGATGAGGCATCCGTACCCGCTGATGTTATCGCGCATGAAAAGAGCATTCTGGCTTCTCAGATGAAAGAAGATCCTAAAATGGCTTCTAAGCCGGAGGCAGTTCTTGAAAAGATCGCAGCCGGAAAAATGGGCAAGTATTACAAAGAAAACTGCCTTGTGGATCAGGAATTTGTTCGCGGTGATCTTTATGACGGCAATGTTAAAGGCTATGTGGATTCCGTTGCCAAAGCACTCGGCACAGAGATCAAGATCAACGGTTTTATTCGCATGACCAGAGGCGAAGGCCTTGAAAAGCGCCAGGAAAACTTTGCAGAGGAAATCGCAAAGCAAATTAACGGCTAAAATTATTGAGAACAGCAAAGATCGCTTTTGCAGTCTTTGCTGTTTATTTATTTAATTTGATTTATTATCTGTTTCAGAGGATTAAAATGTTTGAAAAGTTAAATAAAGCACGAAAAATATTGCGCAAATTATATTGCAGAACCTCTTCAGAAAAATGGATCCAATATCTAAGAGAACAGGGAATGAAAATAGGCGAAGGAACGGCAATTTTTTCAAATCCTGCTTTCGTTCTGTTGGATCTTACACGTCCTTGGATGATTGAAATCGGAAAAAATGTACAGATTACACGGGATGTTAAGATTTTGACGCATGATTATTCTTATTCCACAGCGAAGGCGTATTATGGTGCTGTTACCGGCAGCTGCGGAAAAGTGTCAATCGGGAACAATTGTTTTATCGGGGTCGGCGCAATTATTTTAAAGGGCACTACTATAGGCGACAATGTTATTGTAGGCGCAGGCAGCGTGGTTTCCGGCGGCAGTTTTCCATCTAATTGTGTTATTGCCGGTAATCCTGCAAAAGTCATTTGTTCACTGGAGGACTATTATAAAAAAAGGCAGGATTTGCAGCTTCAAGAAGCCAAAGATTTAGTGCTTCAATATTTTAAAGTGTATAACAGAATGCCGGAAGAGAATCTTCTTGATGAATTTTTTTGGCTGTTTACACCAAGAAATAATGCCGGTGTGAAGAAATATAAGTACAGACTGGAACTGATGAATAATTATAATGTTTCTTTACATGAATTTATGCATTCAAAGCCTCGGTTTGAATCCTATGATGCGTTTATAAAATGGTGTGAAAACCAGCAATAAAGCGATTTAACCCTTTGCTTTCGATATACAGCGAGCAGGTCAATGACCTGCTCTTTTTTTATTAAACGGTTATATTGATTTTAAAAGACGGTTTGTGTTTGATCAATACAGAATTGTTTCAAGCGTATTCAATAATGAAAGTTAATCCCTAACCGTTTTTCGTTTTGGGCGGTTACAGCACGTTTTACAGAACAGAAAAGCAAGTCTATAAGATCGGCAATAAAATAAATCGCCGCATTCTAAGTTATGTGAGCGTTGTTTCTGGCTTTGTTCTGCGTTTTTATGGGGTGAATAACTGCGTTTTTATTGATTCTGTTCTGTTTTTACTTTATAATAATATTAAATTCGATATATGAAAAAGGATGAGTGTTATGAAAGGAAAAATAGAAACATTGTTATTCAGTAAAAAGTCTATATTCGTTTTCACAGTACTGTCCGCTGTTGGATTGCTTTTGAGTTATTCCGTCTGATACGACTATGTATATGTTGATAATGTTATCTTTGAAAACGCCTCGCTTGTTTTTTTCATTTTTTCAATCTTCACCACGGCATATTTATTTGCAATGCTGTATATGAAAATGAAAAACCAAAGTTGTGTTAACAGTAAGTGGATGAAGTTTGGCGCATTTCTCAGCGAACTATGCGGAATTTTTTTAATTGTATATTCTTTTGTAACGGTTATAGTAGACAGAGGCATGAGCCTTTCCACTCTGGAAGCCTTACTTGCAAAAGCCTTTCCTGTATGGTGTGCTGCGGTTGCGGGCGCGTTTTTTATCTTCATCTTTCCGAATTTAAAAAACGCGAAAGTAAGAAAAGCGGTTTCTGTCGTTTCTGTTTGCGCTTTGGTTTTTGTAACATATGCTTCTCTTTTTCCGGTTTCACCGTATTCTTTTACCTCCGGCCCGGTGGTCTTTGATGATGGAAAGGGTGCTTATTCTGTTGTGTTTTCTACAAACGACAAAGGCACAGGCTATGTTGATTACATTTATAACGGCAAAGAAATTCGGGCATTTGATGAAAAAAACGGAAGAAAAAACGGGCAAGGCATTATTCACACTGTTAAAGTTCCTAAGGAGCATCTTTCAGGAAATACATATAAAGTTGGTTCAACGCGCGTGATTGATGAACTGAGCTATGGCGGCAGACTGGGAAAAACGATTGAAAGCGATGTTTATGCTTTCAATGATGCATTTGGAGAAAATATAAATTTGTTGTCTGTTTCCGATTGGCATACGTTCAATAAGAAAGCGGAAACAGCCGTAAAGGCATTGCAGGAAGACTATCAGGCGGTAGTCTTTTGGGCGATTGCGCTCCGGGCCTGATGAGCGAAAGAGATATCGCGGAGTATATTCTTGCGTTTGGGTACAGTCTAACGGGCGGAACGATACCCGTTATATATACTCGCGGAAATCACGAAACGCGCGGTTCAGAGGCGATCCGTCTTTCTGATTATTTGGGCTTGGATAGTTTTTATTTTACTACTGCGCTCGGCCCTTATGATATCATTGTTTTGGACAGCTGTGAGGATAAAGAGGATGCACATCCTGAATATGGCGGTATGGTCGATTATAAGCGGTATCGTACGGAAATGGTGGATTGGCTTAAAGATCTTCAAAATCATGATGATAACAGAACTGTTGTTTTTTCGCATTCCAGAGAAATCTGCATTGAAGAAGATTTGTCGGAATCCGCTCTAAGTAAACTGATTTCTTTGAACGCCTCCATACTGATCAGCGGTCATGAGCATATTTGTGAATTTGACCGATCGGGAAACATTCCCACACTTGTTGACGGCGGATTGGACGCAAACGGAACGAATACTTATGTCGCATCATTGATAAAACTCTCTCCGGATCATATAGAGATAATTTGTGCGGATAACGAAGGAAATAATGTTGCGCATGAAAGCACAGAGTGGAAAAACTGATTTTCTGATTTCACACTTAGAACGGTCCGGGGCGCGTATCCTACGGTTATTCTTTATTCGCGCATTTTTCTCTTTATGTTATGCCGGGCGGAGGCGATGATATGCTTGGAGAAAAAATACCTTATGAAATTTTCAGCCCAAAATTTAGCGAGGGCAAAAACTTTTTTGAAAACAGTTTTTATGTTGAAAACAGTGATAAGTATTGTGATTGCTGGATGGGATTTAATAAGAAATTCAGTGAGCCTTATTGGTATGGGTTGACACCGGACGGAAAAAACGGCTATGACTTTAAAACTGCGGAGGAAATGTTCAGTGCCAAAGTGTTTGACGGCCGTTCAATAAAAGATCTTTGGCGTGATATTTATTTTACATCTATAAACGGCATCAGCGCAAGGCTTGTTCATTTTATTAAAGATATATAGCCGCTGCAAGCGTGATGAAACAGTTTATTTTATGCCGGAGGAGATAAAACGATTGAAACTCAATGAACTTGATAAAGATATGCGCCTTGAAGGTATGGCGCTTCGGATAATTAGTCCGCTTGGCAGCGAGCGGGTACAGAGAGCGCTGTCGCCGATATCAAATACATTCCTTTCGGCGCTTCGCTTAAAAAACTGAACTGTAATAAATTGAATATTAGCCGAAAAGACGGCTCGCAAATGCGCCTTTGCATTATGAAAAGCAATATAAATGCAGGCAGGCGCATGGGTGTTCTCTGGTTTCACGGCGGCGGGTATTCGCTCGGCGCGCCGGAGATGGCTGCCATTTCCTTTCCGAAAAAACTGTTGGAAAATATGAATTGCGTGATCGTCTCACCGGATTATACGCTTTCCGCAAAGGCGCCTTATCCCGCCGCGTTCCGGGATGCCTGTACGGCTCTGGACTGGGTGCTTGAGCATAGAAAACAACTCGGCATAGAAAGTGAAAAGATCATCGTGGGCGGTGAGAGCGCAGGGGGCGGACTTGCCGCTGCGCTTTCGATCTATGCAAGGGATACGGGTAAAAACTGTTTTGCCTTTCAGGTACCGCTTTATCCCATGTTAGATGACCGAGTTACAAAAACATCTTTACATAATGACTCGCCTGTCTGGGGCACGGCGGAAAACAGATCCGCCTGGCGCATCTATCTTGGGGATCGCGTTATGAATCAAAGTGTGCCGGTATATGCGGCGCCCGCAAGGGAAACGGATCTTTCCGGTCTGCCGCCGGTTATTTCCGCAGTCGGCACGGCAGATCCGTTTTATTTTGAAGATATAACTTTTTTCAGCAATGTCAGATCAGCGGGAACGGAAGTGAAACTGTTTACGGAAAAAGGCGCGTATCACGCGTTTGATATGATGGCGCCTTACGCCAAGGTAAGCAAAACTGCCGTTTCCTTTTTGTTGGCTGCCTGCCGGGAATTTATAGATCGGTACCTTTAAAATTACACGGAAATTGCTTGTTGGATATTTACATAAATTCTTGATTATGGTATAATAAATTTGTATACATTTCTCAGAAAATGGATGGAAATTCTGAAAAGAGGGTAAAGTTTATGACGGCGAGGAAAAGATTTTTATCGTTATTTTTGTCAGTTTTATTGTGTGCAACGTCATTTTTCAGCATGTTTTCAACTTCTGCGCTTGCGGCTTCCAGCGGCAGCTGCGGCGCAACGGGCAGCAGTGTGAACTATTCGTACGACAGCAGCACAAAAACCCTCACGATCACCGGCACCGGCGCAATCAAAGACTATTCGGATGTTTCCACGATTCTTACACGTGTGCCGTGGTATGATTACAGGGATGAATGCACCTCTTTGGTTATTGGGGAGGGCGTAACCCGAATCGGCAACCGGGCGTTCTATAAGATGACTGCGCTTGAACGCGCTGCGCTGCCGTCCACCCTAACTGAGATCGGCGAATACGCTTTTGCCGAATCCTCTTCTCTTTCCGACTGCAAATTACCCGCTAATTTGAAAACGATTGAAAGATATGCGTTTCAAAACTGTACAAGCCTTGCCGATGTGGATTTTCCCGAAGGGCTTACCACGATCAGAGAATTTGCGTATTACGGCAGCGGCATTGAAAGCATTGTCTTTCCGGACAGCCTGACCAGCCTTGGCATGCGCAAGGGTCTGTTAGGTGTGGAATACGAGGTGGGCTCGGTATTTTTTAACTGCAAAAATCTGGAAAGTGTTACATTTGGCGCAGGTCTTACTGCAACAGGGCTCAACAATTTCAACGGCTGCTCCAACCTCAGGCGCGTAGATTTCGGCAGCAGTATCACAACTATTTCCGAAAGCTCGTTCCTCGGCACGTTTATTACTACGCTTGTGCTGCCGGAAAACGTAACAACCGTATCTACACTGGCGTTTTCAAGTATCGGCACGCTTACGGACGTTTATGTTTACAACAGCGAATGTGCTTTTAACGGCGCGCTGGACAGTGATCCGTTCAACGGCAGCCAGCAGAGCGTTGTTTTCCACGGCCATTCGCAGTCTACCGCGCAGACGTATGCGGAAGAACGCGGCTATGCTTTCGTTTCCATAGATGACTGCGCGCATCTCAATATGTACGAAAATATTACGCTTGAGCCTACCTGTACCGAACCCGGCTCAAAAGATATTATCTGCTCTGATTGCGGCATTACAGTCCGCACGGAGAGCATAGACGCGCTCGGCCATGATTTCATTACCGATTCAACGGAGGATAAAACGGCTGAGGACGGCCATATTTATACGTATCAGACCTGTTCCAGATGCGGTGAGAAAAATACGGTGTATACGCATCAGGGTTGGGTAGAAGGCTATTATACAGATGACTATACGATTGCTCCCACCTGCACAAGAGGCGGCACGGCAATAAGAAGATGCACAATATGCACCCAGGTGAATTACGCCGTAATCATTCCCGCTCTTGGTCATCATATTGAGAAGTATACCCAGCAGACGCCGCCTACCTGCACGCAGGACGGTTCCGAAACCGGCGTGTGCAGCAACTGCGGCGAAACGGTTACGGTTACGATCCCGGCAACGGGGCACAATGAAGAGTTGATAAGCACCGAAACCACGGATAACGGCCATACCTATAACGAATACCGCTGCAAGACCTGCGGCAACGAGCGCACGGAATGCGTCCATAACGAGTGGATGGAAGGCTATTATACGGAAAGCGTTGTATCTGAACCGTCCTGCACTTCTATGGGCACTACGGAAAAGAAGTGCACCGTATGTGGAAAAACAGAAACCACAAACATCATGCCTACCGGTCATCAGCGGGATGAAGGCATTGTAACCAAAGAACCCACCTGCACGGAAAACGGCACAACAACCTATACCTGCTTAAACTGCGGCGATGAACTGAATGTGCCGCTTCCGCTTGCGCTCGGTCATGATTACAGTGTGGAATCCGTTTTACAGGAACCCACCTGTACACAGGCGGGCACCGGTCAGAGAAAATGTTCCAGATGTGACTCTGCCACAACCTATGAGATCCCGGCGCTCGGTCATAATATAACGGATGCGCAGGATTATACAGTGATCGCCGAGCCAACCTGTATCCGTTCCGGCGTGGCGGCGGGCACGTGTGCCAACTGCGGCGAATATGTGGAGGTGGAACTGCCGTCCGGCGGCCACGATTTTGACCACGAAAACGCGGTGGTAACCAAAGAGCCTACCTGCGAAGAAGAGGGCACGGCGGTTGAAACGTGCAAAGTCTGCGGCGCGCAGCAGGAGGTAACACTGCCTGCCAAGGGGCATGATTACCGTTATTCCCATCACTATGTCGGCACCGTTGGAACGTATCTGGCGTATGTTTGCACGGAATGTTCGGACGAGCATGACGAACTGAAAACAACCGTTTCCGCCGGATTCATGCTTTACTACAATGATAAGCGCGAAGATGTTTTAAACGGTTACCTTTATGATGTGAATTTTGACGGCTATATCAACGCACGGGATTATTCTATTATTCAGGAATACAATACCGGCGGTAAATAAATTATGAAAAGGTGGTAAATTTTTACTGCCTTTTTTATTTTATCTATTTACTTTATTTTTAAAATATATTAATATATTACTTAAAGAGCCAAAGAAAAACGGAGGTTGATTATGGGCGCTGTTTATAAAAGAATTCTTCTTAAACTTTCCGGCGAGGTGCTTGCCGGCCCGAAAACAACAGGTATAGATAACGATACCGTTGTTACGATATGCAAATCAATCAAAGCGGTTGCGGATCTTGGGGTAGAGGTTGCAATCGTTGTCGGCGGCGGCAATTTCTGGCGCGGAAGATCCAGCGACGGAATGGACAGAGCAAGAGCCGATCATATCGGTATGCTGGCAACGGCAATGAACGCGCTGGCGCTTTGCGACGCGCTTGAACAACTCGGCGCGGATGTGCGCGTGCAGACCGCTATAGAAATGCGGCAGATCGCAGAGCCTTATATCAGAAACAGGGCGATCCGCCATCTTGAAAAAGGCAGAATCGTTATTTTCGGATGCGGCACGGGTTCACCGTTCTTCTCAACGGATACGGCGGCCGCGCTCAGAAGTGTAGAGATGAATGCGGACGCGCTCCTGAAAGCCACGAATGTGGACGGCGTTTTCGATATGGATCCGAATAAATATCCGGATGCTGTGAAATATGATACCGTTTCTTTCCGTGAAGTGATTAACAGAGATCTGAAAGTGATGGATTCAACGGCGTTTTCTTTGTGCAAGGATAATGATATGACCATTATTGTTTTCAATCTGGATGATCCGAATCATCTTGTTGATGTTGTGTTAGGCAAAAATATCGGCACTACCGTTACAAATTGAATTTAAACTATAATAACCGCAGGAAAGGTGAATGTTATGGAAACTGTATTCAGTAAAACAAAAGAAAAAATGAATAAATGTCTGGACGCTTTGGAAAGGGATTATAAAGCTGTTCGTGCCGGAAGGGCAAATCCTGCCGTGCTGGACAGGGTTACCGTGGATTACTACGGCACGGCAACGCCGATCAATCAGGTTGCCGCGATCAGCGTTCCGGAACCGAGAATGCTGATGATCCAGCCGTGGGACGCTTCCATAATCAAAGAGATTGAAAAGGCAATCAACACGTCTGAGATCGGGATCAACCCGAATAATGACGGCAAAGTGATCCGCCTGGTTTTCCCGCCGCTTACCGAGGAGCGCCGTAAGGAACTGGTTAAGGATATTTCCAAACGTGCCGAGGAGGGCAAAGTGGCTATCCGCAATGTCCGCCGCGATGCGATGGATGATATCAAAAAGCTCAAGAAAAATAACGAGATCACAGAGGATGATCTGAAAGACGGCGAAAAGAAATTGCAGGATATCACAGATGATTTTGTAAAGCAGATCGAGGAAATGGAAAAGAAAAAAGAAAAGGAGATTCTTTCCATTTAGCAAAGAGCCGCTTTCGGGCGGCAGCAGGGCATGAAAGGCGGGGAACTCTCTCCGCCGTTCTGTGTTTTTTTAAGAGGAATTTTCAGCCCGGCGGCGCGGCGCTTTTGCCTGCCGGCGCAGGATGTTCCGTTTACGGATGGGGCGGTGTTCGCCCTTTGCTGTGGGAAAGGCAGTGTGATTCTAATGGCAATTTTCGGTAAAAAAGAAACGAATACGGCGGAATTTTCCGTTTTGCCGCGCCATCTTGGCATTATTATGGACGGAAACGGAAGATGGGCAAAAAAAAGAGCTTTGCCGCGAACCGCCGGCCATAAAGTAGGGGCGGACGTGTTTAAAAAAATCTCTAAGGAATGCGGCAGAATCGGCATAGAAGAAGTTACGTTTTATGCTTTTTCAACCGAAAACTGGAAACGCCCCAAAGAAGAGGTGGAAACGCTGATGCACCTCTTTTATGATTATCTTATAGAGGCCAAAAATGATCTGCAGACAAGCGGTAATCTTCGGGTCAGGTTTATCGGCGAGGAAGAGGGCATGCACCCAAAACTGCTTGAACTGATGCGGGATGCTGAGAAAGAGACTGCATCCAGAACGGGCACGCTGATCAATATTGCCGTCAACTACGGCGGCAGGCAGGAGATTATTTCCGCCGTAAACCGGCTGATCGCGCAGGGAAAAACAAGCATAACCGAGCAGGATATAAGCGAAAATGTTTATACTGCGCCGGATTGCGATCTGATTATCCGCCCCAGCGGAGAAGAGCGGCTTTCAAACTTTTTGCTTTGGCAGTCCGCTTACAGCGAATTTTGGTCCAGCGATGTGCTGTGGCCGGATTTTACAGAGCAGGATCTTCACCTTGCCCTTGCGGCGTTTGAAAAACGCAACCGCAGATTCGGCGGCTGATCATTTAGGCAAAACAGCCTGCTTTACAACAAAATTTTATTTTATAAATACGGCTCTCCTTTTTCTGAGCCGATGGAGTTTGAATTATGAAACAAAGAGTGATTACGGCGATCGTTCTGCTGCTTGTGCTGGCACTGGTCGTGTGGCAGATCAATACACCGCTGTTTGTGATCGTGATCGCGTTTTTGAGCGCGGTTGCAGCCAACGAGATTATGCGCTGCGCAAAGATCTCCAACAAATTTATTCTTGTGTTCGGCACGGCTGTTGCGGCGGCTTTCCCGTTTTTTGCCAGCCCCAAAGTGCTGGAGCCGCTTGTTTCGGCAAAAGTATGGGGCGGCGTGATCTCGGCGGTGCCTTCCGCTGTTTATGTGATTGCAACAGGGCTGATCTTCTGCCTTGCCATGCTCCGGGGATATTCCCACACAAAGTTTGAGGATGTGGCAATCGCGTTTTTCGGCAGCGTGTGTGTGCCGTATGCGTTTTCCGTTTTTGTAAAACTCAGGGATATGTTCGTTAATGAACAGTTCGGAATCTATCTTATCTTTTTCGCCCTGATCTGCGCTCTGGGCACGGATGTGGGCGCACAGCTCGGCGGCATGGCGTTCGGCAAGCATAAGATGAGCCCGAATATCAGCCCTAAAAAAACAATAGAGGGCGCGGCGTGCGGAATCGTTGTTTCCATTGTTTTAAACGCGGTCGCGTTCGTCATTTATAACCGCCTTGCGGATGCGCCGCTGGATACGTTCGGCGCCACAGTCATCCTGGTTTGCTGTGTGCCGGTGTCTTTCCTGGGCATGATGGGCGATCTTACCGCCTCCGTTTTGAAACGCAATTTCGGCGTTAAGGATTTCGGCAAGATCTTTCCCGGCCACGGCGGTGTTATGGACAGATTTGATTCTTCTTTATTCACACTTCTTCTTACATATGTCATGGCGCTCATTGCGTTTTGCTGAGCGCGGAAAGGCGTTTGCTTATGAAAAATCTTTCTATCCTCGGTTCAACGGGGTCAATCGGCACGCAGTCGCTGGATGTCTGCCGGATGCATGCCTACAGCGTGAAATGCCTGACGGCAAATACAGACGTAAAAAAAATGGAAGCGCAGATCCGCGAATTTAACCCGGAACTGGTTTGTATGATGAATGAGGACGCGGCGGAGGATCTGAAAACAAGAGTTGCCGATCTCCCCGTGAAAGTAACCTGCGGCATGCAGGGCTTGATCGAGTGCGCAACGTATTCCGGCGCGGATACCGTTCTCAATTCCGTTGTGGGCATGATCGGCCTTTTGCCAACGATTGAGGCGATCAAGGCGAAAAAAACGATTGCCCTTGCCAATAAGGAAACACTGGTTGCCGGCGGCAGCCTGGTGATCCGGCTTGCTAAGGAAAACGGCGTTTCGATCCTCCCGGTGGACAGTGAACATTCCGCAATCTTTCAGGCATTGCAGGGCTGCCCGTCCAAAGACGCGGTGAAAAAGATCATACTTACTGCCTCCGGCGGGCCGTTTTTCGGAAAAACACTTTCCGAACTGGAAGATGTTACCCCTGCCGACGCATTAAAACACCCCAACTGGAATATGGGCGCTAAGATCACGATTGATTCCGCCACCATGATGAATAAAGGCCTTGAATTTATTGAGGCAAAGTGGCTGTTTGATATGCCGAACGACGCGATTGAGATCGTCGTTCACCGTGAATCGGTTGTGCACTCCGCAATCGTGTATAAGGATAATTCCGTGATTGCCCAGCTTGGTGTGCCGGATATGCGCATACCGATCCAGTATGCCTTAACGTATCCGGCGCGTGAGGAAAGCCCCGTTCAGGAACTTTCCCTTGCCGATTACGGCAAACTTACCTTTTTTGAGCCGGATTACAAAACCTTTAAATGTATAGACGTATGCAAAAAAGCCATTGCGCTCGGAGGGCTTCACCCGGCGGCGGCAAACGGCGCAAATGAAGAAAGTGTAAAACTTTTCCTTAACGGTAAAATTAAATTCACGGATATTGCATATCTTAATGAAGAGGCTATGCTTAATGCGCCGGATAAAACCGATTTTACGTTAAGCGATGTTCTTGAGGCGGACAGAATTGCCCGCGAATTCGTTATCCATAATTATCAGTGAGGCGGTCAAGTGAGTTTAAGTTCAATTTGGAACACCATCTATCCCATCCTGATTGCGATTTTGTTTTTTGAACTGATCATCATTATCCATGAGGGCGGTCATTTTGTTGCCGCCCGGCTCATGAAGATCAAGGTAAACGAATTTTCGATCGGCATGGGGCCGAAGATCTTTTCCTTTACAAAAGGCGCAACGAAATATTCCCTGCGTTGGATCCTGTTTGGCGGTTACTGCGCTATGGAGGGCGAGGATGAGGATTCCGAGGAAAGCGGTTCTTTCTCTAAAAAAAGCGTTGGGGCAAGGCTGTTTGTTGTTGCGGCAGGCGCCGTGATGAATCTGATCCTCGGTTTTCTGATCATTGTGTGCATCGTTTCAAGCGGCGATCTGATCGGCACGCCCACCGTTGCTAAATTTGACGAAAATGCCGTCAGCGCGGCAAGCGGTCTGCAGGCGGGGGATACGATCAAAAGTATAGACGGCATGCGCGTCTACACCGCAACAGATGTGGAAACGGGCCTCAGCCGTTCGCCGGACGGCAATGTGCAAATGGTGGTCGAACGAAACGGTGAGGATGTCTCCCTGGATGTTACTTTTGCCATGCAGGAATATGAGGGCCGGCAGTTTATCAATATGGATTTCTGGCTCCTTGGGAAGGAAAAAACGGTCGGCGGCGTTTTGCAAAGCAGCTGCGGCATGTTCGTTTCCTATGTGCGCATGATCTTTCTGTCCGTTGCGGATCTGCTTTCCGGCAGATACGGACTCTCCGATCTCAGCGGGCCGGTCGGCACAGTCTCCGTGGTCTCCACCGCTGTCAAAACCAGTGTTACCTCCATGCTGCGCATCATGGCGCTGCTCACGGTCAATGTCGGGCTCTTCAACCTGTTTCCCATTCCGGCTCTGGATGGCTGGCGTTTCTTTATTTTGCTCGGCGAGGGCATTTTCAAAAAGACACTTCCGCCCAAGTGGGAATATGCCATCAATGCCGCAGGTCTTGTGGTCTTGCTCGGTATCATGGTCATCGTCACATTTTCCGATGTAACAAAGCTGTTCTGATGAACGCAGAATTATAAACCATACCGCTCCGGCGGCAGCGCGCTTCCCGTAAAGCGGGAAGTGCGGAAAGGCAGGTCATTATGATCAAACGCAGAAACTCTAAGAAAATCAAATTAAAAGATACATATATCGGCGGCGACGCGCCGATCCTTGTGCAGTCCATGCTCAATATTCCCGCAAGCGATATCGAGGGCTCCGTAAATCAGGCCAAGGAACTTGCCGCAGCAGGCTGTCAGGTCATCCGTTTTGCAATTCCGAACGAAGAGGCGCTCAATCTGATAGAACCTATCAAAAAGGCTGTGGATGTTCCGCTTGTTGCCGATATCCACTTTGATTATAAACTCGCTGTCGGTGCCGCCGAAAGGGGAATTGATAAGATTCGGATCAACCCCGGCAATATCGGTGATGAATCCAGAGTCAAAGCCGTTGCCGATATTTGCCGTGCAAAGCAGATTCCCATCCGAATCGGCGTAAACAGCGGTTCCCTTGAAAAGCATATCCTTGCCAAATACGGCGCTCCCACGCCGCAGGCAATGGTGGAATCCGCGCTTTATCACGCGTCTCTGCTTGAAAAATTTGATTTTACGGATATTGTGATCTCCATAAAATCTTCAGATGTTAATACGATGATCGCCGCCTACGAACTCGCTGCCGAGCAGTGCGTTTATCCGCTCCATCTTGGTGTAACGGAGGCGGGCACGGAGCGCATGGGCATCATCAAATCCGCTATCGGTATCGGCTCCCTGCTCACACGCGGCATCGGAGATACGATCCGGGTCAGCCTTTCGGATACGCCCGTGAAAGAGGTGTTTGCGGCATTTGATATTTTAAAGGCGATCGGTCTGAAAAAAGACTGCCCCTATCTGATCTCCTGCCCCACCTGCGGCAGAACCAAGATCGATTTGATCGGCCTTGCAAAACAGGTGGAGGAACGGCTTCGGGACTGTAAAAAGCCGATCAAAGTGGCGGTCATGGGCTGCATTGTAAACGGCCCCGGCGAAGCGCGCGAGGCGGATATCGGTATCGCCGGCGGGGACGGCTGCGGCCTGCTGTTCAAAAAAGGAGAGATCCTCAGAAAAGTCCCCGAAAATGAACTTTTAGATGAACTGATGAAAGAGATAGATAAGTTATAATGAATTTGTTTCAGGATTATTTTTCGGATTATGTAAGTGATTTTCAGCTTTCCACTCTTGGCGCCGGTGTGATCAGGCGCTTTGCCGTAAAACGCGCGGAAAGGGAACTGACCGTTGTTCTCGCCCTTAATGAGCTTGTGGATTATTCCGTGTTCAAATCGGCGGAAGAGAGTATTAAAAAGAATATGGGTCTTGAAAAAGTATCTCTGAAGCCCAGGTATGTAAGCGAACGGTTTGAGCCGTCCTATCTGCCAAGTATTGTGGAATTCGTAAAGCGCGGCAATCCTGCGGCAAACGGCTTTTTTGACGGCGCCGAAACGGAGTATGACGGCAATACGCTTACCGTGAAGCTCAAAAAAGGCGGGCGGGAGATCCTGTTGGCGCAAAAGGTAAACGAGGAGATCGAAAGCGTGATCTTTGATCTTTTCGGCCTTGATCTTAAGATCCAACTGGTGGAAACGGAAAGTTATGATATAGAAAAAGAAGTTAAAAAGGCTTACGAAAAACTGCGCACGGATAAAGAACAGGAGAAAAAAGAGCAGGAAAAGAACGTGCAGCATAAAAGGCTGGGCGATCTGCCTGTTTACATAGATACAAAAAAGAATATATACGGCAAAAATATTAAGGAAACACCCAAAAATATTGCCGATATCCGTATTGATGACGGCGTTGTTACCGTTTGGGGCGATGTGCTCAAGCACGAGGCTAAGGAAACAAGGCGCGGCGGCAACAAGATCTTTACCTTTGATATCACCGATTATACGTCTTCCGTCACCTGCAAGATGTTTGATTCCAACAGTGTGATCGATGCAATTGTAAACAGGTTATCCTCGGCAAAAACGGTTATGGTAACCGGCCGTTATCAACTGGATAAATACACCAATGAATATCTGATCCTGCCGGATGGTATTGCTTCCGTCTTAAAGGCGGAAAAAGAGGATAACGCCCCGGAAAAACGAGTGGAACTTCACCTGCACACCTCGCTTTCCGCTATGGACGGTATTTCCTCACCTACAGCGCTTGTAAACAGAGCCGCCAAGTGGGGGCATAAGGCGATCGCCGTAACGGATCACGGCGTTGTTCAGGCGCTGCCGGAGGCAAGCAAGGCGGCAAAAAGTGCCGGAATCAAGCTGATCTGCGGCATGGAAGGGTATTTGGTTGACGATGAAAAATACCCGGATTTCATGCATATGAAAACGCGCGATTTCAAGCGCAACCATATTATTTTCCTGATTAAGAATCTGGAGGGCAGAAAGGTGCTTTACAAGCATATTTCCGCCAGCAATGTTAAATATTATAAAAACCGTCCGCTGATTCCAAAGTCAATTTTGAGGCAACACCGAAACGGGATCGTGATCGGCTCCGCCTGCGAACAGGGCGAAGTGTATCAGGCAATCCTGAACGGCGCAACGGATGAGGAACTGGACGAGATCGCCTTTTTTTATGATTATCTTGAAATACAGCCGAACGGCAACAATGAATTTATGCTCCGAACCAGCAATGAGGAATATGTGCTCACCAAAAAAGGCGAAGAGCGTAAAAACGTGTATTGGCGTGTCAGAACGCAAGAAGATCTGATCAATATCAATAAACGCATCGTTGCTTGTGCGGACAGACTCGGTAAAATGACCGTTGCAACGGGCGACGTGCATTTTTTGGATGAGCACGATGCAAAATTCAGAGCCATCATCATGGCGTCCAAAGGGTTTGACGATGCAGACCAGCAGGCGCCCCTCTACTTTAAAACAACAGAGGAAATGCTGAAAGATTTTGAATGGGCAGGGGATCGCGCAAAGGAATTTGTAATTTATAATCCCAATAAGATCGCGGATCTGATTGATGATGATGTGGTTCCGATCCCGCCCGGTACGTTCCAGCCGCATATTGACGGCGCTGAGGAGGAACTTACCGAGACCTGCTGGAAAAACGCAAAGGAAAAATACGGCGATCCCGTACCGGAAGAAGTCGGCCCAAGGCTCCAGAAAGAACTGGATTCCATTATTAAACACGGCTATGCCGTGCTATATGTTATTGCCAAAAGGCTTGTTAAAAATTCAGAGGAGCACGGCTATCTTGTGGGTTCCAGAGGATCCGTAGGTTCCTCTCTTGTCGCCCATCTGGGCGGCATTTCAGAAGTAAATCCGCTGCCGCCGCATTATGTTTGCCCCAAGTGCAAACACAGTGAATTTGTCACGGACGGTTCCGTCGGCTCAGGCTTTGATCTGCCGCCGAAAAACTGCCCCGTCTGCGGCGAACCGATGGACAGGGACGGCCATGAGATCCCGTTTGAAACTTTCCTTGGGTTTGACGGCGATAAAGAGCCGGATATCGACCTGAATTTCAGCGGCGATTTTCAGTCTCAGTCTCACCGGTTCACGGAAGAACTTTTCGGCAAATCCCATGTTTTCAAGGCAGGCACCATGTCTACCGTTGCGGATAAAACCGCTTACGGCTATGTAAAAAAATATCTTGAAGAGCGCGGGCTGAAAGTCCCCAGAGCGGAGGAGGACAGGCTTACCGTGGGCTGCACGGGTATCAAGCGCACAACCGGTCAGCATCCCGGCGGCATGGTCGTTGTTCCGGAAGAATATGAGGTGGAGGATTTCACCCCTGTTCAGTATCCGTCTGACGACGCGTCCAAAGGCACGCTCACCACGCATTTCGATTTCAAAAATGCGCTTCATGATACGCTGCTGAAACTGGATGAACTCGGCCACGATGTGCCCACGCTTTATAAGTTTATAGAAGACGCAACCGGTATTCCCGTTATGGATGTGGATATATGCGATCCGAAACTGTATCAGATGATCACTTCCACAGAGCCGATCGGCGTTTCTCCGGAAGATATCGACTGCCCCACAAGCACGCTTTCCATTCCGGAAATGGGCACGCCGTTCGTTATCGGCATGCTGGTGGAGGCAAAGCCTAAAACGTTTTCAGATCTGCTGCAGATCTCCGGCCTGTCGCACGGAACGGATGTTTGGCTCGGCAACGCGCAGGAACTGATCCATAACGGCACCTGCACGATCTCTGAAGTCATCGGCTGCCGAGACGGTATTATGACCTATCTGATCCATAAGGCAGAAGCATATGAGCAAAAAACGGGTAAGCCGTCGCCGCTTTCCAAGAAAGACTGCTTTAAGATCATGGAATATACCCGAAAGGGCAAGGCGCCCAAGGAATTGCCGCCGTATGAGGAACGAATGCGTGAGATCGGCGTGGAGCAGTGGTATATTGATTCCTGCTATAAGATTAAATACATGTTTCCCAAGGCGCACGCCGCGGCGTATGTTATTGCCGCTCTGCGCCTCGGCTGGTATAAGATCTATTATCCCGTTGAATATTACAGCGCTTTCTTTACCGTTCGCGGAGGCGATCTGGATGCTGTTGCCGCGGTCGCCGGTAAAAACGCCGTAAAGGCCAGAATGGAAGAGATCAAAGCGCATAAAAATAATGGCACGATCACACAGAAAGAAAGCGATACCTATGTTATCCTTCAGATCGTTATTGAGATGCTGTGCCGCGGCGTGGAATTTCTGCCGGTCGATCTTTATAAATCGGATTGGCGTGTCTATAAAATAGAGAACGGAAAGATACGTCTTCCGTTTACTGCAATAGACGGCATCGGCGAAAACGCTGCCAAGCAGATCGTTGCCGCCGTCAATGACGGAAACGGCGATTTCATTTCGTGCGATGATCTTATGGCGCGCGCGGGGATCGGGCAGAGCGTTGTGGATTCGCTCAGAAAATGCGGCGCGCTCGGCGATCTGCCGGATAGTAATCAGATCTCGCTTTTCGGCTTTTAGTTGACAAGTATAATTTAATATGGTAGCATATTAAAGCGTTAACACGCTAAAGTTATTATACGGAGTATACGGATGAAGAATTATGCAAAGGTAACACCTCAGGGCAGCAGGGATCTGCTGTTTGAGGAGTGCGACGACAGAAAAAAGATAGAAACCACCCTTTCGGATCTTTTTAAGAAAAAAAAGTACCGCAAGGTCATTACCCCTGCCATTGAGTATATAGACGTGTTTGAAAACGACAGCGGCATGGAATCGGATATTATGTATAAATTAACGGACGCTTACGGCAGAACAACTGTCCTGCGCCCGGATAATACCATGCCGATCGCCCGTTTGGTGGCAACCAGGCTCAGCCGTTCGGATTTCCCGGTGCGCCTTTATTATAATCAAAATGTGTTTACACGCAATAAGGCATATGCCGGCAGAACGGATGAGATCCCCCAGAGCGGTATAGAACTGATCGGAGACGGATCTGAAAACGCGGATATGGAAGTCCTTACCATGGCGCTGGAAGCGCTCGGGCGCGCGCATCTGAATTCCTATTCTCTGGAGATCGGGCACGCCGGTTTCTTCAATGCCATTCTGGATGATATGGATATAGATCCCGCTCAAAAGGCAGAGATCTGCTCTTTAACGGAAAGCAAAAATTTTGCCGCGCTCAGCGATCTGCTCTCCTCCATAGGCGATACGGTGCAGACCAGAGTGCTGCGCAGGCTGCCGCGCCTTTTCGGCGGCGCAGAGGTGCTGGAGCAGGCAAAGCGGCTGTATTCCTCCGAAAAGTCGGACACGGCGCTGGATTACCTCGGAAATATTTATCAGAAACTCTGCGCGCTCGGCCATCAGGATCATATTATGATCGATCTTGGCCTTGTAAACCGCACAAATTATTATACAGGCATCATTTTCAGGGGCTATGCCGAGGGCTCCGGCGTTTCGGTGCTCTCCGGCGGCAGATATGATAATCTGATCGGCAAGTTCGGGCTGGATGCGCCGGCAATCGGTTTTGCTGTGGATATAAACGCCCTGTTTGATGTAATGCATGAAGTCATCAATGTGGAGCGCCCTATTCGGATCGCGCTCACCAAAGGCAGGCTGGAAAAATCCAGCGTAAAACTGTTTCAGAAAATGGGGCTGGATACTTCTCAGCTTGAAAATAAGGGCAGGCGCCTGATCCTCCCGGTGGACGGCTATGAGGCGGTGCTCTCCAAGGCGCCGGATGTGATCACCTATGTTGAACACGGCGTGTGTGATATCGGTATCGTCGGCAAGGATACGATTGTTGAGCACGGCAGTTCCTTTTATGAAGTGATGGATCTTCATATCGGAAAATGCCGTTTCGCACTCGCCTGCCCCAAAGGAAAAGATTTTTTCAGCGGCTATTCCAGAAAAACAGTCGCGTCAAAATACCCCAAGGTGGCAAAGGAATTTTTCCGCTCCAAGGGTATGGACGTGGATGTGATCAAAATAGAGGGCAGCGTGGAACTCGCGCCCCTGCTCGGCCTTGCGGACGGTATTGTGGATATTGTGGAAACCGGCTCCACGCTCAAGGAAAACGGTCTTGAGGTGGTGGAGGAGATTTTGCCGATCTCCGCAAGGGTTATCGTGAATATGGCATCCATGAAACTCAGAAAGCAGGAGATCGAATCTTTTCTTTCTGATCTGGAACTTGCAAGTAAAGTGTAAAAGAGGTCTTTGAATGAAAATCACAAAAGCAAACGGAAAAACCGAATACGCCATCGTGGAAAATCTGAAAAAAAGAAGCGGTGAGACCGATCCCAAGATCGTGGAGATCGTAACTTCTATCCTGAACGGCGTAAAAGAGGGCGGCGATGCTGCAGTGCGCGAATATACTTCCCGCTTTGACGGCAGTGTTCCCAAGAAAACCGTTATTGAAAAAGAAGAACTTCAGCAGTATCTTGATGTTGTGGAAGAAGATTTTATAAACGCCATTACCCGAGCCAAGGATAATATTCAGCGCTTTCACCAGAGGCAGGCGCAGCAAAGCTGGCTTACAACAGAGGAAAACGGCGTGATCATGGGGCAGCGTATAAGGGGGCTGAACCGGGTCGGCATCTATGTGCCCGGCGGCACGGCGGCTTATCCGAGTTCGGTGCTGATGAATGCCGTTCCGGCAAAGATTGCCGGTGTTAAGGAGATCCTTATGGTTACACCGCCCGGCGCGGAGGGCAATCCGAATCCTTATATTATGGCTGCCGCCGCGATCGCGGGGGTGGATAAAGTCTTTCTATGCGGCGGGGCGCAGGCAGTTGCCGCGCTTGCTTACGGCACGGAAAAGATCCCCAAGGTGGATAAGATCGTTGGCCCCGGCAATATCTTTGTGGCAACCGCCAAAAGGCTTCTTTACGGCGTAGTGGATATTGATATGGTTGCCGGCCCGTCAGAGATCCTGATCGTTGCGGATAAGACCGCCAAGCCGTCTTTCCTTGCGGCGGATCTGATGAGCCAGGCAGAGCATGATAAAATGGCGTCTGCCATTCTGCTCACCACCTCGGAAACGATCGCCCGCGCAACGGTAAAAGAGATCGAAAGGCAGATCAAATTTCTGGAAAGGCAGGAGATCATTGAGCGCTCCCTGGAGGATTACGGCGAGATCATCGTTTGCGAAACGATGGAGCAGGCAATCAAATTTGCCAATGAGCTTGCGCCGGAACACCTTGAAATGTGCGTGGAAGAGCCGTTAAAATATATCGGCATGATCGATAACGCAGGCTCCGTGTTCCTCGGCAACTGGTCGCCCGAACCGCTCGGCGATTATTTCGCCGGCCCGAATCACGTTTTGCCCACAAGCGGCACGGCAAGATTTTTCAGCCCGCTTTCAGTGGATAGTTTTATTAAGAAATCCTCTTTCATTTATTATACGCAGCCGGAACTTGAAAAGGCAAAGGATGATATTATCACGCTTGCGGAAACGGAAGGCCTTACCGCACACGCAAACAGTATTAAAGTTCGGTTTTGATCATGATGAAATTTAAAAGGCTGGCTGCTGTTTGCTCTGCGCTGCTTATGGCATTGCTCTGCGCCTGTTCTGTTCCGGCAGATTCTGATTCCGCGCCGGTTTCACAGCAAAAAGCAAAAGACGGCGAACTTGCCGTTCACTTTTTGGATGTGGGGCAGGGAGACAGTGAATTTATAGAACTCCCCGGCGGAGAAACCATGCTGATCGACGCAGGTGAGCAGGAATACGGCAAAACGGTATCGGATTATATTTCGTCGCTCGGTTACAGCGAGATCACGTATCTTGTGGCAACGCACCCCCATTCGGATCATATCGGCGGGCTGCCCGAAGTGCTGGATACGTTTGATGTTTTAAATGTTTATATGCCGGACGCCGACTCTTCCTCCGCTATATACAGTTCTTTTCTGGACAAAGTGGATGCAGAGGGCTGCACCGTCAGTCAGGCGGCGCAGTCCGTCAGCGTGATTGCGGATGGGGAAGTGACCGCGCAGTTCCTTGCGCCTTGTTCACCGGATCCCGATGATCTGAACAATGCTTCGGCAGTGCTGAAACTCACGTATGGCGAGGTCTCTTTTCTCTTTATGGGCGATGCGGAAGAAGTTTCAGAACAGAAGATCACGGCAGACGTTTCGGCAGATGTTGTTAAGGTCGGGCACCACGGCTCGGATACTTCCTCATCCCAAGGCTTTGTAAACCGCGTTTCTCCGCAGTACGCTGTGATCGAGGTCGGCGCGGAGAATGCCTACGGTCATCCAAACGCAGATGTTGTTGCACGCTGGCAGAATGCAGGCGCGCAGGTGCTGCGCACGGATCTTCTTGGCAATATTGTGATCCGCTCAGACGGCACGGCAGTATCCGTTGCCGATTCTTCAGATGCTGTCAGCGAAACAACAGGGGAGGAAGACGCGGCTTTTACACAGATGACCGGTGCGGCGGAAAGCGGCGCACAAAAGGACGCGCAGTATACGTATGTGCTGAACACGTCTTCCAAAAAGATCCACATGCCGGATTGTTCCGCTGTTTCGTCCATGGCAGACAGCAATAAAGAATATACGTCTGAATCCGTTTCAGAACTGGAAAAGAAAGGGTATACCCCGTGCGGGATATGCGATCCTGAATAAAATGAAAGTAATCATCAACAGAATAGAAAATGACATCGCCGTGCTGGAACTGGAAAACGGCAAAACCGTAAATGCGCCGCTGTGTATTTTTGGCAGCGCTGTGGAGGGCGATGTGTTCCGTATTATTGCGGATAAAGAAGAAACGGCGGCACGCAAAGCAAAAAACGCCGCAAAACGGAAAGATCTGTTTCGCAGATCCAATTGAAATCGGAGGGCAAATATGAGAAGTGCGCAGGTAAACAGAAAAACAAAGGAAACGGATATTCAGCTTTCCTTTTCGCCGGACGGCGGCGATGTCAGCGTCAGCACCGGAATCGGCTTTTTTGATCATATGCTTACCGCGTTTGCGGTGCATGGCGGGTTCGGTCTTGTGCTTGCGGTGAAGGGCGATCTGGATGTGGATACCCATCACACTGTGGAGGATACGGGCATCGCGCTCGGAACGGCAATCAAGCAGTCGCTCGGCGATATGAGCGGCATTAACCGCTACGGTTCCTTTTATATCCCTATGGATGAGGCGCTTGCGCATTGCGCGCTGGATATTTCCAACCGGCCGTTTCTGGTGTTTAACGCGGATTTTGCAGAGGAAAAGTGCGGCGATTATGAAACCTGCTGCACGGTGGAATTTTTCCGCGCTGTTGCCGTAAACGCCGGGATCACGCTGCACCTCAATGAGATCTACGGCAGCAATTCCCATCATATTATAGAGGCGCTTTTCAAAGCGTTCGGCCATGCCCTCAGCATGGCGGCTGCTGAAAACGGCAAAGGCGTTCTCTCTACCAAAGGAGTTTTATAATGGTTATTTTACCTGCTGTGGATATTATGGGCGGCAAGCCCGTAAGGCTTTATAAAGGTGATTTTTCTACCGCGCATCAGGTTGCGAACGGCGCTCTTGAAACGGCGCTCGGTTTTGAAAAAGACGGCGCCGAATGGATCCATATGGTGGATCTGGACGGCTCCCTTCAGAAAAAGCGCGTAAATGCTGAAGTGTTTTTAAGCGTTGCCCAAAACACTTCCCTCAAAGTGGAACTCGGCGGCGGTATTCGCAGCATACAGGATATAGAATTTTATCTTTCTTCCGGAATCGAACGAGTGATTCTCGGTTCCGCCGCGCTCCAACAGCCTGATCTTGTGAAAACCGCGGTTGCCCGGTTTGGGGGCAGGATCGCAGTCGGCATAGACGCTAAAAACGGCTACGCCGCGGCGGAGGGATGGACGCAGACTTCAGACGTCTATTTTACCGATCTTGCAAAAAGCATGGAGCAGTGCGGTGTTCAGACGATTATTTTTACGGATATTTCTAAGGACGGCACGTTAACCGGCCCCAATCTGAAACAGTTAGAAGAGATCAACCATGCCGTTTCGTGCGATATCATCGCCTCCGGCGGCATTACCGATATAAAGGATATAAAGGCGCTTCAGTCGCTCGGGCTTTACGGCGCGATCTGCGGAAAAAGTATCTACAGCGGCAGCCTTGATCTGAAACAGGCTTTGGAGGTGGCGGCAAATGCAGAATGATCTTGAAAAATATTTTCAAAAATCCGATCTCATCCCCGCCGTGATTCAGGAACACGGCACGGGGCAGGTGCTTATGCTTGCTTATATGAACAGGGAATCCCTGAAAAAAACGCTGGAAACCGGCTATACTTGGTTTTGGTCCAGAAGCAGGCAGGAGCTTTGGAATAAGGGCGCCACAAGCGGTCATCTTCAAAAGATCGTTTCCATATACGGCGATTGTGATGATGATACCCTCCTGATCGAGGTTATTCAGACCGGCGCAGCCTGCCACACCGGCAGCCACAGCTGTTTTTTTAAAAAGATTAAAGTTTTCGGTCAGGAAAAATCATAAAAACTTTTTTTATTCAGGTGATCAAAATGGATTATATCAAAAATGAGTATCAGGTCATTATAGACAGAAAAAATGAAAAAGCAGAAGGCTCCTATACCGCCTATCTTTTTGAGCAGGGGATAGATAAGATCCTGAAAAAAGTTGGCGAAGAGTGTACAGAGACCGTGATCGCGGCAAAAAATAACGATAAAAAGGAAACGGTCTATGAGATCTCGGATCTGCTTTATCACGTTCTGGTCATGATGGCATATCAGGGCATTACGCCGGAAGATATTGAAAAAGAACTTCAGAAAAGAGCGGAGAAACGCTCCAATTTAAAAACGTTTCATGTGGTGGATAAAAATTCGTAATGGCGCATAAAAAATGGTTGATTGCAAACGCGGATAAGGAAAAGGCCTCCGCCATCAGCGAAAAATTTAATATGGACGCTTTTGTGGCGTACCTTCTGGTTGCAAGGGGATTTGATGACGAACTGAAAGTTTCTGAATTCATTTCCTCTTCCGTTCGTATTTCGGATCCTTTTGAATTATCCGGTATGGACAGCGCGGTGGACAGAATTGAACAGGCGGTTTCCCTTGGCGAGAAAATCACCGTTTACGGGGATTATGACTGCGACGGTGTTACGGCAACCGCGCTTTTGTATTCCCTTTTGCGCGATATGGGCGCCGAGGTGGATTATTATATCCCGTCCAGAGAAACGGAAGGCTACGGGCTGAATCAGGGGGCGCTGAAAAAAATTGCGGAAAGCGGCACGCGCCTGATCGTTACGGTGGATAACGGCATCAGCGCCGTTGCTGAGGCGGAATATGCCTATTCTCTCGGCATGGAACTTGTGATTACGGATCATCATCAGATCCCGGATACTCTGCCGCGGGCGCAGGCAATCGTCAATCCGCATCTTCAGGACGGCGAACTCGCCTTTACCGATCTTGCAGGTGTTGGCGTGGCATTCAAGCTTGCGGCGGCGCTTTACGGCGATACGGATGATATCCTTTACCAATATGCCGATCTGGCGGCAATCGGCACCATTGCGGATATTATGCCGCTTACGGATGAAAACAGAAGTATTGTAAAAACGGGAATCCGGCGTATTCAGGACGCGCCCCGCCCGGGCATAGCGGCGCTGTTAAAGGCTGCCGGTCTCTCCAAAAAAGAGATCGCTTCCTCGGATATCGCTTTTTCCGTCTGCCCCAGGATCAACGCAACCGGCAGAATGGAACACGCTGCGAAAGCGGTGGAACTGCTTGTTTGTTCCGATCCGCAAAAAGCGGATTTTACGGCTGAACAGTTAAATATAAATAATACGCACCGTCAGGAGATCGAGCAGGAGATCTATGAGGATGTGATCCGGCAGCTTTCCGAAGAACCTGCGCTTGCCAAAAAGCGGGTCATTGTGGTTGCCGGCAAAGGTTATCATCAGGGCGTTGTGGGAATCGTTGCGTCACGGATCACGGAAAAATATGAAAAACCGGCCGTGATCATCGGCGTGGATGACGAGGAGAACGCCCGTGGTTCTGCCCGCAGCATCAGCGGCTTTAATATATTTGAAGCGGTTTGTGCCTGTTCGGATCTGCTTTCGCATTTCGGCGGGCACCCCGGCGCCGCCGGGCTGAGCCTGAACGCGGCGGATATTGATCTGTTCAGAAACCGGATCAATGTGTTCGCGGCAGAAAAATACCCCGTCATGCCGGTGCAGACGGTGGGTATAGATTTTAAGATCTCTCCGCTTTATTTAAGCGTGGATCTTGCAAAAGCGTTAAACGTGCTGGAGCCTTACGGCGAGGGCAATAAACGCGCCGTATTCGCACTGATGAATTTGACCCTGACGGATATAAGATCTATCGGCAACGGCAAACATATCCGTCTGGAGTGTGAAAAGAAAGGCAAAAAAATACGCATCGTCCAATTCGGCACGCCGGCTGAAAAGTTTCCCTATATTCCCGGGGAAAAGATAGACGCCGCCGTCAAGATCGGCGTCAATCCGTATAACGGCCGCGAATATCTGTCCGTTCAGGCGGTGGATATCCGAAAACACGGTATGGATGAAGACGCTTATTTTGCACAAAAAGAAGAGTATGAACTTTTTCTTGCAGGAAAAAATAATGCAGAAAGCGTCTATCCCGATCATGATGTCTGCGCCGCCGTATATAAGGCGATCCGTAAAAGAAAGCAGATCTACACCGATGCGGACAGCCTCTATTTTTCCCTGAGCGGGGCAACATACGGCCAGATGATGTTTGCGCTTAAAGCGTTTTATGAAAGTTCGCTGATCTCGTTTGAAAACGGAGAGATCAAATTGCGTGAAACTTCCGGCAAGGTGGATCTTGCCGATACCAAAACCATTAAATACCTGAAAGGAAGATTGAATATTGAGCGATTTTGACGACGGCTTTGCCGCTTTTTTTGAAAAGGTAAAGCAAAATCCGCAGTATGATTCCGAAAAAATCAAACAGGCATATGATATCGCCAAAGAGGCGCACCAGAATCAAAAACGCCGCTCCGGCGAGCCTTATATCATGCACCCGGTCGCCGTTGCGCAGATCCTTCTGAATTTCGGTATGGATAACGAGTGTATCATTTCCGCCCTGCTGCACGATGTGGTGGAGGATACAAAGGTGAGCATCGATTTTATTAAAGAGCATTTTGGTGACGAGGTCGCTCTGCTCGTGGACGGCGTTACTAAACTTGGTAAGATCCCGCTTTCCACCAGAGAGGAAGTACAGGCGGAAAATATCCGAAAAATGTTCATCGCCATGAATAAAGATGTGCGCGTTATCATTATAAAACTGGCGGACCGGCTTCATAATATGCGCACGCTTCAGTATATGCCGGATTATAAACAGCGGGAAAAGAGCCTGGAAACGCTGGAAATCTACGCGCCCATAGCCCACCGCCTCGGTATTAGGGCCATCAAGGATGAACTTGAAGATCTTGCCGTGCGTTATCTGGATCCGATTGCTTATAAGGAGATCGAAAATAACCTCTCTATGAAAAAGGAAGAGGGCGAACGCTTTTTAAACGATATCAAAGCGCAGATTCAGGAACGCATTACGCCGCTGATCAAAAACGCAACGATCACCTCGCGCGTGAAATCCGTTCACGGCATTTTCCGAAAAGTTTATATCAAAGGCAAATCCTTTGAAGAGATCTACGATATCTACGCTGTAAGGATCATTGTGGATACGATGATCGACTGCTATAATGCCCTTGGCATCGTGCATGATATGTTTAAGCCCATTCCCGGCAGATTCAAGGATTATATCTCCACACCCAAGCCCAATATGTATCAGTCTCTGCACACCACCGTGCTTTCCAAAGACGGTATCCCGTTTGAGATCCAGATCCGCACCTGGGAAATGCACCGCACGGCGGAGTACGGTATTGCCGCGCACTGGAAATATAAGCTCGGCAAGGGCGGCAAGGATGATATGGATGAAAAACTCTCCTGGATCCACAGAATGATCGAAACGGGAGAGTCTACCGATACGGCAGAGGATCTTGTTGCCAGCATAAAAGGCGATCTTTCCGTGGAGGAAGTGTATGTCTTTACTCCAAAAGGGGATATCAAGAGCCTTCCCACCGGCTCCACCGTTATTGATTTCGCGTATGCCATCCATTCCGCGGTCGGCAACAAAATGATCGGCGCCAAGGTGGACGGGCGCATCGTTCCTTTGGATTATAAGATCAAGACCGGCGAGCGAATCGAGATCCTGACTACGAATCAGCAGGGCAAAGGCCCAAGCCGGGATTGGCTTTCCATCGTAAAAACAGGCGAGGCAAGAAGCAAGATCCGCTCTTGGTTCAAAAAGGAGCGTCGCGAGGAAAATATTGAAGAGGGCAAAACTGCCGTTAAGCGGGAACTGCGCCGCAACATGATCGGCCTCAGCGGCACGAAATATGATGAGTTCATCAAACGAATCTCGGAAAAGCAGCATTTTGCGCAGGTGGATGAATTTTATGCCGCGGTGGGTTACGGCGGCATTCAGATCAACCGCCTTATGCCCGGAATTAAGGACGAGTATAATAAAAACTGGAAAGAAAAAGAGGCGGAAAAGCCCCACGGCACAAACGTGCTGGATCGCCCGCGCAGAAATGCGTCCTCAAACGGTGTGATCGTGGAGGGAATCGATAACTGCCTGATCAAAATGGCGCGTTGCTGCAATCCGCTGCCCGGTGAGGAAATCATCGGCTTTATAACCAGAGGGCACGGACTTTCCATTCACAGAAGAAACTGCGTAAACGTCCCGCGTGATCTTGCGCACTGCGCGGAGCCGGAAAGATGGCTCAAAGCCCATTGGGACGACAGCGTTAAGATCGAAACGCAGTCTACCCTTGATGTTTACGCGATCGACAGGGATGGTATCGTTCTCGATATAACGAGCACCCTGATGAATATGCATGTGAAGATACATTCCATAAACGCCCGCCCGATCCATGACGGCAACTGCCTTACCACGCTAACGGTTGCCGTAAGCAGCAAAGAGCACCTGGATAATATCGTTCGGATCATCCAAAAGATAGACGGCGTTTACCATATTGAAAGAACCAATGTTTAAAAGGCGGTGAATCGCTTTGAAAGAAGTTATACAGCGTGTTTCTCACGCAAGCGTAAAGGTGGGCGGCAAAACCGTCGGCTCTTGTAAAAACGGCTTTCTGATCCTGCTTGGCGTTATGGCGGGCGATGAGGAAAAAGAGGCGGATAAACTGGTGAACAAGACCGTTCACCTGCGCATCTTTGAGGATGAAAACGGCAAAATGAATCTCTCCGCGCTGGATACCGGCGCAGAGATGCTTGTTGTCTCCCAGTTTACGCTGTGCGCGGACTGCACGCACGGCAGGCGGCCGAGTTTTACGCCGTCCGCCCCGCCGCAGGAGGCAGAAAAACTCTATGAATATTTTGTTTCCCAATTAAAAAATAACGGCATTTCACATGTGGATACCGGCATTTTCGGCGCCGATATGAAAGTAGAGCTTTTAAACGACGGCCCCGTTACGATCCTTCTGGATACCCGCGAACTGAAATAACACATTTTATACTTTAAATCAGACAGACCGAAAGGAATCTTTTATGACGCAAATTAAATCCATAACGCTCGGCGAACTCGGCAACAATTGTTATCTTATCACGGATCAGGCAAGCGGTTTGAGCGCTTTGGTGGACTGCACCGATGATTCAAAGGAAATGCGTGATTTTATAGGCAGCGCAAAACTGGAATATATTCTGCTTACGCACGGCCATTTTGACCATATCGGCGGCGTTGCCGCGATCAGCCGGGATTACGGCGCCAAAGTGGTGATCAGCGCCCAAGACGCGTCAATGCTCTCCTCAGGCAAAGCCAGCCTTTCCGCATTTTTCGGTATAAAGCAGGATAAAATCACACCGGATCTTACCGTTTCGGAGGGCTCGTCCCTTATGCTGGGAGAAACGCAGATCAAAGTTCTTGCCACGCCCGGCCACACCAAAGGCGGCGTGTGTTATCTGCTGAAGGACTGCATCTTTACCGGGGATACGCTGTTTTTCTGCTCCTGCGGCAGAACGGATTTTCCCGGCGGATCGTCCAAGGAGATCATGCAGAGCTTAAAGCGCCTTGCCACGCTTGAGGATTCGCTCAAGGTCTATCCCGGCCATGACCGCACTTCCACCATTGCCTTTGAAAAAGCAAATAACCCTTTTATGAGATAAATTATGATACTGATTAACGAAAATCACAATTTTTCCTATGATACGGAAAATCTTGCGGAAATCTTTTTTCCGTATGAAAAAATCAAAATGTTTTCACATATGCCGCAGAATGAAACGGATGACAAGATCGTGTATACGGGTATAAACGGCAGCACGGTTACCGTCACTGCCGATCTGTGCGGAGCAAAACACAGCGCCTGCGTGCAGATGTCTCCTGATGCAGACAGGAAAAATACCCTGTCTGTTCTTTTTTACCGCGTGCTTTCCGAGGCAACGGGTGATACTTATCCCTGGGGCATACTTTACGGCGTGCGCCCGGCTAAATTTTATCATTCCCTTGTGCGTAAAGGTTCCGAAGAATACGCCCAAAAGATCTTAAAAGAGAAGTTCCTTGTAAGTGATGAGAAAATATCGCTTGTTTGTGATGTGGCGGAAAGCGAAAATAAAATCATTTCCCTTTCGCAAAACAACAGCTTTTCGCTTTATGTTTCCATCCCGTTTTGCCCCACAAGATGTTCATATTGTTCGTTTGTCTCTCATAGTATTGAACGTGCGGCGCCGCTTCTTGGAGATTATCTCTCCCTGCTCGAAAAAGAACTGGAAGAAACGGGAAAATATGCCGCCGCGCTTGGTCTCCGCCTGGAAACCGTGTATTTCGGCGGCGGCACGCCCACCACGCTCTCTGCGCAGCAGTTAAAGCGCGTGCTTTATGCGGTTGAAAAAAATTTTGATCTTTCCTGCCTGCGTGAATATACCGTTGAGGCGGGCAGACCGGATACTGTAACGGCGGAAAAACTCAATACACTCAAGGCTGCCGGAGTCGGCAGAATCAGCATCAATCCCCAAACTTTTCAGGACAGTGTACTGCAGGCAATCGGCAGGCGGCATACCTCTGCCCAAACGCTTGCCGCGTATGAAACCGCCGTAAAATGCGGCTTTGATGATATCAATATGGATTTTATTGCCGGGCTGCCGAAAGATACGCTGGATTCCTTTCAAAACAGTATGCAGACCGCTTTGGCGCTGCAACCCTCCAACATTACGGTGCACACACTGTGCCTGAAAACAGGCGCGTTTATGACGGCAAACGGCATGCCGGATAAAAATCTTGCCGCACAAATGGTGGATTACAGCCGCCGGGTTCTGTCCGGCGCGGGTTACAGGCCGTATTATATGTACCGGCAGGGCAAATCCGTGGGCAATCTGGAAAACACCGGTTGGTGCAAGCCGGGAAGGGACTGCCTTTATAATGTTTTCATGATGGATGAAACGCATACGGTGTTTGCGGTTGGCGCCGGCGCTGTTACCAGGCTCAAAAATCCGCAGAACGGAAAAATTGAGCGCATTTATAACTATAAATACCCATATGAATATATAGGGCATTTTGATGAAATACTCCGCAGAAAACAAAAAATATCCGACTTTTATAAAAAAATCCTAAACAACGCTTGATTTATTACATTTTGTATTGCATTATTATTCAAAATGTAATATAATAAATGCAGCAGAAGATAACCGCAAGTAGTTTTGCTCTGTTATTTTCTGTATTGCCCCAAGATTTGCTTTCGCATTTTGAAACGGCTTTCGTCAGCATTTATGCTGTTCAATTTATTGAAGTCTGTGGTGATCATTATGGCTAAAACTGAAAACGGTTCTCAGAAATTTACAAATTTTGAGGAAATGTTTTCCAAAACCAAAAACGTTGCGGAAACATTAAATAAAAAAGGCGCAATGTACCTTGAACTTTCCAGAAAAAGAATAGAGTATATGGATTCAAAATCCAAACTTTCCAAGGCATATGAAAAATTCGGCAGGCTCCAGTATGAGGCGTATATCGGCAATGAGGTGGATGAAAATGAATACGCCTGCGCGGTAGCCGATATCTCTGCGCTTAAGGAAAAAACAGAAACACTTTCCGCCGAACTGGAAGAAGCAAAAAATAAAGACGCACAAGAGCTTAAAAAAGGCGCCGAAGAATTTAAAAATGAAGTGAAATCCGCTTCAAAGGAAGCGCACGACGTGATTGTGCAGCAGGCAAAGGATTTCTTCAGGGCGGTTCAGCTTTCCGTCAAGTCCGGCGCGCCGTATGATCCCGGCAGTGAGATCCATGCGGAATTTTCGGAAGTCAAGGAAGAACAAACGCCTGAACAGCAAGATGTAAGATCAGATCAAAAACAGGATCATTAAAGCAGTCAGATTTTAAAGGCAGTGCAAAACCGGCGCTGCCTTTTTTGTTTTTGGTGATTCTATTGAACAATATCAAACAAAAATACATCAATTCCGCTGTTTTGCTGCTCGTGGCGTCCGTGATCGTTAAGATCATAAGCGCTGTTTATAAGATTCCGCTTACTTCTTTTATCGGCGCCACCGGCCGCGGTTATTTTAATACTGCCTATAATTTGTATATGCCGCTTCACGCCGTTATTATGGGTGCGTTTCCGGTCGCGCTGACGCATTTGATCAGCAAATACCGGGAAAAAGGAGATGCGGAAAAGGTCTATAAATTAAAAAAAGGCGCCGCAATCCTCTTCTTTTGTGTGGGGCTGGCCGGCACGACGCTTATGCTCCTCGCGGCAACGCCGTATGCCAATGCGGTTTCCTCGCCAAAAAGCGTGCCCGCGATCTGTGCTATGGCGCCCGCTGTGTTTTTTTCCGCCGCCGCGGCGCTGAACCGTTCGTTTGCCGAAGGGCATATGAATATGGCGCCCACTTCTGTGGGGCAGATCATTGAGGCAGCTTTCAAAATGATCTTCGGGCTGCTCTTTTCCAAATATGTTATGGGTGCGCTTTACACCGTTTATCTGGAAACGGGTCAGGTGCTCGGAACAGTCTGCTCGTCTGAGCAGCAGGCGCTTTCCTGTATCTATCCTTTTACTTCTGCCGCGGCAGTGGGCGGCGCAGCGGTTGGTGCGCTGCTCTGCTGGATCTATTGTTCGGCGTATGTGCGGGTAAAATATGCTTCTGCCTATCCGGCTGTAAAAGGTTCTGTTTCGCCTGAGATCAAAGAGATCCTCTCTTTCAGTCTGCCCATTATTTTGTCTACTCTGATTCAGAGCCTTTCGTCTTTTCTGGATAACGCGTCCATCCAGTATTGCCTTTCACTTTGCGATCAGCAGGAACTTCGGTTTGCCTATCAGCAGTGCCTAAAGATCGGGAATACCGCGGAAAGTGATACCGTTACTTATATTTACGGCTTGTTTTCCTCGGCCAACGATCTGAAAATGCTGTTTCCCGGTTTTACCATGGCGCTCGGCGTTGCTGCCGTTCCTGCGCTTACCGCCGCGTATGAATCCGGGCGGCGCGTTTATCTTTCTTCGCTCATAAACAGTATTTTTAAATATACTTCGCTCATTGCTTTTGCCGGCGGGTTTTATCTTTCTCTGCACGCAAAAGAACTGCTGGAGATTCTGTACGGCGGCTCCAATTATGATATCGTGCTCGGCTGTTTTGATCTTGTAAAACTTTACGGCTATACCATGCTCTTTTTCTGCCTTTCCGGCGCTGTTGTTTTTTCCGTTCAGGCAATCGGGTGCGCGGCAAAGAGCATTCCGTCCTTTATCATTGCGGCAGTCATCCGCGTCGGGCTGAATTTTCTGCTTGTTTCCGATGCGCGGTTCAATATTTACGGCGCGGCATTTTCCGATATTGCCGCATATGCGGTCATTCTTGTGTGTAATCTGCATATTCTTTCAAAGTATGCAGGCGTAAAATACAGCTTTGCTCAAATGCTCTTCAAGCCGTTTCTATGCAGTATTTTATCCTATTTTTTGACCATATTCACTTATAATGCTTTATTCGAATTTAATAACGGATTTACGTCTTTTGTCGTATCCAGTCTGATTTACGTTATAATTTTAACATTCCTGATCATAGTGTCAAAAACAGTGGAATTTTCAGAATTAAAAATTTTACAACATTGTAAAAAAACGGCTTAAACCCTTGCTTTTAATGGTAATTTATAGTATTATAAATTTGAACAAATTAATCAAATTAGGGGTGATACGGTGTCGGTCGATTTTGAAATCAAAGATCATTATACTATGGAAGATCTTATTCGCCTGATCACCGTTTTGCGTTCACCCGGCGGCTGCCCTTGGGATAGGAAGCAGACTCACGAATCCATAAAAAAGAATTTTATAGAGGAAACTTATGAGGCGATTGAAGCGATCAATAAAAAGGATACGCAGGGCCTTCGTGAGGAACTCGGTGATGTGCTGCTTCAGATCATGCTCCATTGTGAGATGGAACGTGAAAAGGGTTCTTTTGATTTCAACGATGTTGTAAACGAGCTTTGCCAAAAACTGGTTGAAAGGCATCCTCATGTGTTTAGCGGCAGTTCTGCGGCAAACAGCGCAGAAGCGCTTGACAGATGGGATGAAGTCAAACGGAAAACAAAAGGCATAAAAAAGCAGAGTGAATCCATGCTTAAAGTGCCGCGTGAGTTTCCCGCGTTGATGCGGGCGCAGAAAGTGCAGCAAAAGGCAGCCAAGGCAGGTTTTGACTGGAGCAATGCAGAAGGGGCTTTTCAAAAACTGCAGGAGGAGATTAATGAGTTGAAAAATGCCTTGTCCGAAGGTGTAAAAGATCATATTGATGAGGAGTTCGGCGATGTGCTGTTTTCCTGTGTAAATGTTTCAAGATTTATCGGGGCAGACAGCGAGGAATCTCTTACCGCCGCAACGGATAAGTTTATTAGCCGGTATCTTTTGGTTGAGCGGCTTGCCGGGGAGCGCGGTATAGATATGAAATCTTCATCCATTGATGTTTTGGATTCCTTATGGGATGAGGCAAAGAATAAAATTGCCGAAAAGGCGAAAACGGAGGAAATTTAAATGAACAAAACAGAACTTGTAGCAGCAGTTGCTGCAAAAGCAGAACTTTCTAAAAAAGACGCTGAAGCCGCAGTTAAGGCTGTTATCGATTCCGTAACAGAAGCGCTTGCTGACGGTGATAAAGTGGCGCTTGTAGGATTCGGCACCTTTGAGGTTAAGACCCGTGCAGCCCGCACCGGTAAAAATCCGCGCACAGGCGAAGCGATCTCCATTCCCGCTTCCAAAGTTCCTTCCTTTAAGGCAGGCGCGGCTCTTAAGAACGCCGTAAAATAATCTGAAATTCATGCCGCCCTTGTGGCGGCTGATTTTTTTTCGTTTCATTCTGTAAAGGATCGTATTGTTATGAGGCTTGATAAGTATTTAAAAGTTTCCAGAATCATCAAACGCCGCACGGTTGCCAACGAGGCGTGCGACGCCGGCAAAATAGAGGTAAACGGCAAAGTGCAACGCGCGTCTTATGACGTGAAAACCGGGGATAAAATAACCGTAAATATGGGCGCGGTGCCCAAAGTTTACGAAGTGCTGGAAGTCAGTGAGCACGCTCTGAAAGAGGACGCTGCCAAAATGTATAAACAGATCTGAATTATTCATTTTTTTGTTTTGCCTTTCATATATTTTAACGGTGATATATATGGAAGATAAATTCAGCAAAAAGCCCCACAGCCTTCACCTTGAAAACCGGCGCGGTCTGAAACTGACAGGCGTAACCGATATCGGCGCGTTTGATGAAGAAAGCGTTACCGCCTATACGGATTACGGCTGCCTCAGTGTAAGCGGCTCCGGCCTGCATGTGGAGGAACTGAATATCGCAAACGGAATTCTTGATATCAGCGGCGAGGTAACGGCGCTTATCTATAGCAGTAAAACTTCAAAGGAGAAAAATATTTTCAAGAGGCTTTTCGGTGCCTGATTACGCGCTGGCGTTTCTGATATACGGATTTGTAATGGGCATCGTTTATGATTTTTTCCGCTTTTTGCGCTTTGTTTTTAAAAATAAAGCGGCGTCTTTTCTTCTTGATTTTCTGTTTTTTGCCGTTTATGCGTTCGTTTTTTTCATTCTGCTGCTCGGTTATAATAACGGAATTGTAAGGGCAATGTACTTTACAGCTTATTTTCTCGGTTTGCTTGTATATGTCTTTACCTTGTTTCGCTTAACCCGCCGTATGCAAAGCGGTGTAGCCGCTTTCCTGCGGAAAATAATAAAAAAATTTGTGAATTGTATCAAAAAACTATTGCAATTACCAAAGCGGCTGTATTATAATGTGTTTATGTTAAGCAAAAAGCCTTTACGCAAAAAGCGCAAAGCCAAAGGTAAAAAATCGGGTGAGAAGAATGAAAAAGTGGATAAACCTGTTGGTTAAAAACAGAAAAGTGCGCCTTTCTGTGGTTTCCGTGCTGCTTGTTGTGATGTTTTTCGGCTGCGCCGTTGCCATCGTATCCCAAATGGCGGATATCAACCGGCTCAAAAATCAGGAGGCGGCTTATACACAGCAGCTTGCGGATCAAAAAGAGGAAAATGCCGAACTGGAGGAGATCTTGGATTCGGACGACCGCGATGCTTATATAGAGCAGAAAGCGCGTGAAAAGGGCTATGTAAAATCCGATGAGATCGTGTTTTACGATATATCCGGTTCCGGTAACTGATACGGGTGCTTGGTTTCTGCAAATTCAACATTTCTATGCAATAAGTAAGCCGGGAACTTTCTCGGCTTGTTTTTTAATCCGCAGATAAGGAGTTTTTATGAGGGAAGTTTCATCAGACAGTATTACAAAAACCGTTAAAGCGCTTGTGATTCAAGCCAATAAGATCCTGCCGGAGGATCTTGTGCACTGCATTTCCTGCTGTGAAAAAACGGAGCAAAAGGATACTGCGCGCGCCGTGCTTTCGGATCTTCAGGCAAATATAGATGCCGCCGCGCAGCTGGATATACCCGTCTGCCAGGATACGGGCATGGCGGTGATCTTTGCCGAGATCGGGCAGGATGTGCATATTTCCGGGGAAAATTTTGAAGACGCTGTAAACCGCGGCGTAGCCGAAGGGTATACGGACGGGCTGTTACGAAAATCCGTTGTGCGCGATCCGTTTTTTGATCGTGTTAACACAAACGATAATACCCCTGCTGTTTTACATACCCGTATTGTGCCGGGCGATAAGATCCGCATCACCGCTGCGCCCAAAGGTTTTGGCAGCGAGAATATGAGTGCGCTCAGAATGTTTACCCCCAGCGCCAAACAGGAAGATATTATCGGCTTTGTTGTGGATACGGTAAAAAAGGCGGGTTCCAATCCCTGCCCGCCGGTCGTTGTCGGCGTTGGCATCGGCGGCGATTTTGAATACAGCGCTCTGCTTGCAAAAAAAGCGCTTTGCCGCAGTGTTTCCAAACGGAATCCGAATGCGCTTTATGCCGGCATGGAAAAAGAGATGCTGAATCAGATCAATGCCCTGAATATCGGTCCGCAGGGATTCGGCGGGCAGACAACGGCGCTGGCCGTCAATATAGAAACCTATCCCACCCATATTGCCGGGCTTCCGGTGGCGGTCAATATCGGCTGCCACGTTACCCGTCATGCCTCGGCAGAAATTTAAAGAAAAGGATTTTTATGTATCTTTATATGGTTGCCCCGTGCCTTTTTGGGCTGGAGGGGCTTGTTGCAGAAGATCTCCGATCCATGGGCGCGCAGAATGTTGCGGCGGAAAACGGCAGGGTGTTTTTTGAAGGCGGGGAGGATATTCTTGCCCGCGCGAATATCTGCTGCCGTTTTGCGGAAAGAATACTCATCGTTATGGATCGATTTAAAGCGGAGTCCTTTACCGAATTGTTTGACGGCGTTAAACTGCTCAACTGGAGCGATTTTATCGGCGTGAATGACGCGTTTCCCGTAAAGGGGCACTGCGTTTCCTCGGCGCTGCATTCCGTGCCGGACTGCCAGAAGATCATCAAAAAAGCCGTTGCGGATAGTTTGGCAGAGGATTATTCGGTCTCGTGGCTTCCGGAGAGCGGCGCCGTTCATCAGATCCAGTTTTCCATCCTTAAGGATGAAGCGGTCATTATGCTGGATACCTCCGGCGCCGGGCTTCATAAGCGGGGATACCGCCCGCAGGCAAATGACGCGCCGATACGGGAAACACTTGCCGCCGCGCTGTGTTCACTTTCCAAACTGCGCCATTATCACACGCTGTATGACCCCTTTTGCGGCAGCGGAACCATTCTGGTGGAGGGTGCGATGCTGGCAAACCATATTGCGCCCGGGATCAGCAGGGATTTCGCCGCGCAAAAATGGGGGCTTTTTGATGATAGAATATGGAAGGAAGAGCGTGAACGGGCAAACAGCCTTGTAAAAAAGGATACGGATTTTGTTGCGTTCGGCAGCGATCTCTCACGCGATTGTGTGGAACTGACCGCCCAAAACGCCAAACATGCCGGCGTTTCTTCTTTTCTGCGCCTGGAAACCAAGGATATAAAGGATTTTGTGCCGTCAAGCGAAACGGGCACGTTGGTTACGAATCCTCCGTATGGGGAAAGAATGCTGGATCTTTCCGCCGCGGAAAAGATCTATCGGATCATGGGCGGCAAATTTGACCGCCGCCGCGGCTGGAGTTACGGGATCATCTCGCCGGATGAAGAATTCGAAAAATATTTCGGCAGAAGGGCGGATAAACGCCGCAAACTGTATAACGGTATGATCAAATGCCAGTATTATATGTATTTTAAATAAATAAGAAAGCGCGTTCAGACACAGTTTCCGGATCAGCCGGTTTGTGCATAAGAAACGCGCTTTCCTTTTTAAACGGGCTTGACTGTTTTTTGAATACTATGTAGAATATAAACGGTTGGAACTTATATAAATTAATTAAATAGAGTTTCACCATGGATCATCATAAATTGAATTTGATATCTGTTTTTAGCAAAATCTGAGGGAGGTGCGCAGCTTTATGCTGCTGAAAGATGCTAAAATAGGGGATGTCTGCATTGTTGAGAGGATCAGCCTGCCGTTTCAGATGGAACGCCGGCTGGAGGCGCTGGGAATGACAAAGGATACGTCTGTTTCCGTTATAAACAGAAAGGGCAGAGGCATCCTGATCATAAAACTCAGGGGCACGCGTTTTGCGCTCGGCTATAACATAACGAAAAATATAGAAGTGAGGCGAGCGGAATGAGCGGAGAAATGACGATTGGTTTTATCGGAAACCCCAATTGCGGCAAAACAACGCTTTTTAACGCCTATACGGGCGCAAATTTAAAGGTGGCAAACTGGCCCGGCGTAACGGTTGAAAAGGTGGAGGGCGCGATCAAGGCGCACGATATGGATATTCACCTGGTGGATCTGCCGGGCACCTACAGCCTGACTTCCTATACAATGGAAGAGACGGTTTCACGGAATTTCATTTTGAGCGACGAGGTGGATGTGATCATCAACGTTGCGGACGCCTCCGCATTGGAGCGCAGCCTTTATCTTACGCTGCAGCTGCTGGAACTCGGCAAGCCCGTGGTCCTTGCCCTCAATATGATGGATATTGTGGAAAAACGCGGCATGGAGATTGATCTTCACCGCCTGCCGGAGATGCTTGGCATACCTGTTGTGCCCGTTTCGGCAAGAAAGCGCCGCGGTCTGGATGTGCTTTTGCATGCCGCCGTGCATCATAAAGGCGCAACCGCGCCGGACCGCCTGATACATAATCATGCCTCAAGTTCCCATCATAAGCATGATCATCATTCCGAGTATACAATGGTGTATGCGGATTCTATTGAGGATAAAATAGACTGGATCATTCCGGAACTGAAAAAACGCTATCCGGATCTGAAAAATTACCGCTGGCACGCCATCAAACTTCTGGAAAAAGATAAAGAGATAACCGAAAAATATCCGGTAGATCTGCCGCAGGTTATAGACCGCAGTTACGAATCGGATATCATCAACCAGAAATATGATTTTATCAGCGAGATCATAGATGAAGTTCTTCTGCATAAGGAGCGCCAGGATATTTTTACGGAAAAAGTGGATAAGGTCCTGACAAGCAAGATCTGGGGGATTCCCGTTTTTCTCTGCATCATGGCGGTCATCTTTTTTCTTACGTTTACGGTGGGGGACTGGATCAAAGGCTACTTTGAGATCGGGATCGATCTGATCTCCAATGCCGCCACTGTCGGTCTTGCCGCCATCCATGCGGGCGATATCGTCACTTCGCTTGTGGTGGACGGCATCATTGCCGGTGTGGGAACGATCATCACGTTCCTGCCCAATATACTGATCCTGTTTTTGTGCCTTGCGTTGCTGGAGGACAGCGGTTATATGGCGCGAGTCGCCTATGTTATGGAGGGCGTAATGAGCAAACTCGGCCTTTCCGGCAAGGCGTTCATCCCCATGCTCCTCGGTTTCGGCTGCACGGTTCCCGCCATTATGGCGTCCCGTGCGCTGGAAAATAAGCGGGATCGCTATAAGGTTATGCTGGTTACGCCGTTTATGAGCTGTAATGCGCGGCTTACGATCTATATTCTGTTTTCAGAGATGTTTTTCGGCGATCACGCCATGATCGTTGCCTATTCCATGTATCTGATCGGTATCGTGGTTGCAATCCTTGTTTCCGCCGTTATCCATCTGATAGACCGGAAAAAGAGTGAAAATTACCTCATCATAGAACTTCCGGAATATAAAATGCCGGACGCGCGCACCGTCGGCATCTATGTGTGGGAAAAGATAAAAGATTACCTCGGCAAAGCCGGTTCCACCATTTTTATCGCAACCATCATTATTTGGGCTCTGCTGAATTTCGGCCCGTCCGGTTTTGCGCAGGATACGTCAAACAGTTTCGGCGCCGTGATCGGCAAATGGCTCGTTCCCGTGTTTGCGCCGATCGGGCTCGGATTCTGGCAGATCGTCGTTGCGCTTATCGCCGGTATCTCGGCAAAGGAAGTTGTTGTTTCCAGCTGCGCAGTGCTTTTCGGCATTGTAAACGCAAGTTCTGCCGCTGGTATGGATGCGTTTTCCACAGCGCTCTCCGGCATTGGTTTTGGCACGCTCAACGCCTTTTGCTTAATGGTGTTTTGCCTGCTCTATATTCCGTGCGCAGCCGCGCTCGCAACGATCCGCAAGGAGTCCAACAGCTGGGCTTGGATGGGCTTTACTGCCGTTTTCCAACTTGCAGTCGCCTGGGTCGTAACTTTCATAGTTTACCGTATCGGTTTGCTGATCGTATAAATGCATAAAATCAAAAAAAGCGGAAAGGCATTTAAATCGCCTTTCCGCTTTTTGATTGATTTACACTATTTTTTGCATTTTTTATTTATATAGACTGATAAAATAACTATGCCCGCAAAAAGCAAAAGAATGAAAACTGCCGCAGGTAGCAGCACGAACTTTTCTTGCATTTTTCCGGTTTCAACAAAGTATCCGGCAGCGCCGAGGCCTACTACTAAGACGGCGGCAAACAGCATCAGAACGCCTGTTGCTCTGCTCATTTTTTCGTCATCGTATTTCTCTTTTTCCTCGTATGGAGCGGTGTTGTACCCGGCAATGAGCCATGCGCCGTTACCGCTTAAGAGGATCACGGAAAGTATAAGGCATACCACGCATAATACGCCTGTTATGATAATGCCGATCATACATATGCCCCCCCTTTGCTCCCAATATAGCTCTTGTGCACCGAAAAAGTCAATACTTTTTTACAAGACTCCATTGGAAAGAAGATAATTTTATTCTTTCGGTTTCATGGCGTTGTAGGAGGTCAAAACAGCCTCGTCGCTGATGTTGCAGCCAAGTTGCCATATGGGCACCAGTTTAAAGATCCTGTCCAGCACATCCAAAAGTTTTTCCATCTTTTGGGCGCCGATCTTCCTTACAGTCTGCGCAAAAATATTATATATCGCCTTTGAGGTGTCCGCTTTTTCTATGTGGTTTTCTTTGCTCCTTTCCAAAAAGCAGATGCCCGCAAGCGGCACCAGTTCCGGCGTGGAGTAATCATATTTTCCGCTCCACGGCGTGCCGCAGGCATAAACTTTGCCGTCAATGATCCGCAGGGCGGGTTTATCGTCGTTTACCATATGCGCGCGTTTGCCGAAGTGCTTGAGCCAAAGCGAGGTGTGTGTGGATTTCCCTGTGCCGCTGTCCGCCGAAAACGCATAGGCAACACCGTCCACCGCAATGCAGGAGGAGTGCAGCAGGATTCCGTCATGTTCGATCAGCGCCGTGTAAAAATCCTGACCTGTCAGCATGTATTCCCAGTCATCGCTGTTGAGTTCGGGGTGCTCTTTTTTTGCCGCCTCCACGCGCTGGGGCGAAACGTCTATCACAATATCCGCCGTCTCTTCGTTCTGATCCGCAGAAAGATATGGCTGCGCCTGTTTTCCCGTTCTGCCCGTCATATTCTTTATATTTACTCTAAGTCCTGCAATATCGCATACCGCCATTGGCTAAACCTCTTTAAATTTTATTCAGTTAGTTCTGTTTAACTCTAATCTATGTAACAGTATAAATGATTTGCGCGCCGCAGTCAAGCGCGCCGGTTCGGCAGGGGGAAGGGGATTTGTTCTTGGTTCATGAACGTCCGCTGTTTAGAACTTCGGCGTTTTCCTTTTTTTGTTTAGAAAAGTTTGTTCTCTTAAGGTTGACATTCGTGCATAAAGGATATATAATGAAACAAATGTTCGAAACGGAGATGAGGATCTTTTGGAACGCGCAATTCTTCATATAGACTGCAATAAATTTTATGCTTCCGTGGAGTGCCTGCATCATCCGGAAATACGCGATAAGCCGGTTGCCGTCGGCGGCAGCGAGGAGGCGCGGCACGGTATCGTGCTTACAAAAAATGAAATCGCCGCGCGTTACGGCGTTTCCACGGGCGAGCCTTTGTGGCAGGCAAGGCAAAAGTGCCCGGATCTTGTTGTGATGCCGCCGAATTTTCCGCTTTACGTGCGCTTTTCAAAAATGGCGCGCAATATTTACCGGGATTATTCGCGCCAGATCGAGCCGTTTGGTCTGGATGAAAACTGGATTGATGTTACGGGTTCCCAGCAAAGTCCCGCCGCCATTGCGCAGGAGATACGCCGGCGTGTAAAGTATGAACTCGGAATCACCGTAAGCGTAGGCGTTTCCTGGAACAAGATCTTTGCCAAATTCGGCTCGGATTATAAAAAGCCGGACGCCGTTACCGTGATCAGCCGCGAAAATTATAAGGATATCGTGTGGAAAAGCCCGTGTTCGGATCTTTTGTTCGTCGGTCCGGCAACCAAAAGAAAACTCAATTCTTACGGCATTTATACCGTTGGCGAACTGGCGGAATCGGGCCTTGATTTTTTGAGATCGGTGTTCGGCAAAAACGGCGAGGTGCTCTATACTTTCGCAAACGGGCTGGATGCCGCGCCGGTCTGTGATATGGAAGATGAGCAGGCGGTTAAAAGCATCGGCAACTCCACTACCACGCCGCGCGATATGGTGAACGACAGGGATGTAAAAACGGTGATGACCGTTCTTGCGGAAAGCGTTGCCAGGCGTCTCAGGGAACACGGTGTAAAAGGCAGGGGCGTTTCCATATCGGTCAGGGACTGCGAACTCAGAAGCTTTACCCGCCAGGCCAAAATGAAAATGTATACGGATGTCTCTTCAGAGATTCTCTCCGCCGCCATGGCGCTTTTCAGGGCAAACTATAACTGGGAACGGCCGCTTCGCAGCATCGGGGTTACGGTGTCTGATTTCGGCAGCGAGTTTTTGCAGTTTGATCTCGGCGGCAGTGTGGAAAAGCATGAAAAACTGGAAAAACTGGAAACGGCGCTGGATGATATCCGCCGCCGGTTCGGGAATTACGCGGTGCAGCGTGCGTCACTGCTTGCCGCCAAAGATCTGAGCCATTTTAATCCGCATGATGATCATACCATCCATCCGGAAGGGTATTTTAAAGAATACAAAGGAGCGTAAAAAATGAAACAGTATGTAGAGGTATTTGCAAGGTTTGATACGGACGGCAGGATCATCCCGCTTGCCGTGAAAATAGGGGATGAAAAATTTGAGGTGGACCGCGTGCGCGATATCCGCCCGGCAGCGTCCCTGAAAAGCGGCGGCGCCGGGATCCGATATACCTGTTCGGTGGAGGGCAGGCTGACTTATCTTTTTTTGGAGGAAACCAAGTGGTTTCTTGAGCCGGCGTGCTGAATGTGTTGCATATTTTATAATTTTCAACTGCTTTGCGCCCTGTTTTCTAATGATTTTATATATTGAAAAGGCATTGTAAAAGTGGTAAAATAGCACAGTGATTTTGTTAAGGAGGGCGTTAGGATGAAAAAACCTTATGCAGATATGACTGCCGCCGAACTTCAGGCGGAAAAAGCAGAACTCGAAAAAAGATATAACGATTTCAAGGCAAAAAACCTGAAACTGGATATGAGCAGGGGTAAGCCCGGTTCCGATCAGCTGGATCTTTCAAATGAACTGAATGCGGTTTCGGATTATACGGAAAACGGAGTTGATCTCAGAAATTACGGTATGATGGACGGCACTCCCGCCTGCAAAAAACTCTTTGCGGATCTGATGCAGGTAAAGCCGGAAAATGTGATCGTGGGCCCCAACGCAAGTCTTACGCTGATGTTTGATTATATCGCACAGTGCTTTACACACGGCGCGGGCGATACCCCGTGGTGCAGGCTGAACAGCGTTAAGTTCCTTTGCCCCGTTCCGGGATATGACCGCCATTTTACGATTTTAGAGCACTTTGGCATTGAAATGATCAATATAGAGATGAAAGCAGACGGCCCGGATATGGACGCGGTTGAGGAAGCGGTCAAAGACCCAAGCGTGAAAGGCATGTTCTGTGTGCCCAAATATTCCAATCCGCAAGGCATCACTTACAGCGATGCTGTTGTTCGCAGAATTGCGGCGCTTCGGCCGGCGGCAAAGGATTTTCGGGTGATCTGGGATAACGCCTATATGGTGCACGATATCGTTGAGGACGGTGATAAACTTCTCAACATATTTGATCTTCTGCCCGAATACGGCAACGAGGATATGGTCGTAGAAGTTTGCTCAACTTCAAAGATCACGTTCCCCGGCGCAGGTGTTTCCGCCCTTGCGGCAAGCGATAACAATATCAAGGCAATCAAAAAACGCCTGAATGCCCAGACGATCAGTTATGATAAGATGAATCAGCACCGCCATGTGGAATTTTTCAAGGATGTCAACGGCATTCTTGCGCATATGAAAAAGCATGCGGCAATTTTAAAGCCCAAGTTTGATATGGTGTTAAAACACCTGAATCAGGAACTTGCCGGCCTTGGCATTGCGTCCTGGACGGAGCCAAGGGGCGGCTACTTCATCAGCCTGGATGTGCTGGACGGCTGCGCGAAAAGAGTGGGCGAACTCTGCAAGGAGGCAGGCGTTGTTCTAACAACCGTTGGCGCAACATTCCCTTACGGAAAAGACCCGAACAACCGCAATATCCGTATAGCGCCCACCTATCCGCCGCTGGATGAACTGGATACGGCAGCAGAACTTCTTTGTGTTTGCGTTCGCCTTGCAGCGGCTGAAAAAATTCTTGCTCAATAATAAATTTTAACGGCGGAGGATCTCCTCCGCTGTTTGTTTTGAGGGATATCCATGTTTTCAAAGTTTAGTAGTTTAAGCAGTAAAACCAAAGGCGTGATCTTCATCATTCTCTCTGCGCTCAGTTTTACGGGGATGAACACTTTTGTGCGCCTTGCCGGCGATCTGCCCACCATGCAAAAGGTGTTTTTCAGAAATTTTGTTGCCATGATCTTCGCTTTTGCCGCCATGGTAAAAGCCGGGGATTCTTTCAAACCCAAAAAAGGCAGTTTGAAATATCTGCTGATTCGTTCCGCCGCGGGCCTTGCGGGTATATTCGGCAATTTTTACGCGCTGGATAAGATCGAACTGTCCAACGCCTCCATGCTCAATAAAATGAGCCCGTTTTTCGCGCTGGTTTTTTCCGCAATCTTTATTAAAGAAAAGGTAAAGCCCAAACAGGCGGTCGCGATCGCCGTTGCGTTTATCGGCGCGCTGTTCATTATAAAACCCACTTTCGGCAATGCGGATCTTTTGGCGTCCCTCGCCGGCTTTGCCGGCGGAATGGCGGCGGGCGGCGCTTATACGTGCGTTCGCTGGCTCGGCATAAAAGGGGAAAACGGCAGACTCATTGTGCTGTTCTTCTCTGTTTTTTCCTGTGTGCTCACCGTTCCGTATCTGATCTTTGATTATCATTATATGACGGCGTTTCAGTGGTTTGCGCTGCTCATGGCGGGCGTTTTTGCCGCCGGCGGCCAGTTTTCGATCACGGCTGCGTATACGCATGCGCCCAGCCGGGAGATTTCCGTTTATGATTATTCCCAGATCATTTTCGCCGCAGTTGTGGGATTCTTCGTGTTCGGTGATATCCCGGATGTATGGTCTTTTGTGGGGTATTTTATCATCATAGCCATGGCGGTTTGGATGTTCGTATACAACAACAGGCAAGGCGTCCTGAAAAAGCATAATCAGTAACAAGATATAGTGTAAAGTAAAAACACTTGCATTTCTCTATATGTTGTGGTATAATGCTTTTTGTTAAATGCTTCCAGAGGGGGTAAAAAGCATGAGATGTCCGTTTTGCGGCTGCGAAGAAAGCAAAGTGATCGATTCAAGGCCAACAGATGAAAATGAAAGAATCCGCCGCCGCCGCGAGTGTGTGCAGTGCGGCAAGCGGTTTACCACATATGAGGTCATTGAGGATGTTCCCATCATCGTAATCAAAAAAGATAAGAGCCGCGAAGTGTTTGACCGCAATAAAGTTCTTAAGGGCATGCTGCGCGCCTGTGAAAAAAGGCCCGTCACTTCCACGGAACTGGAGACCGCTATATCAGAGATTGAGGCAACGCTTCAAAGCGCTACAGACAGGGAAGTTACCAGTGTCCGCATCGGCGAACTGATCATGGAAAAACTCAGGGAGATAGATGAGGTTGCCTATGTGCGTTTTGCCTCGGTCTATAAAGAATTTGATTCCGCCTCGGCTTTTATAGAGGAAATTTCCAAACTCTGATCTCTGTATTTGTATTATATTTTTGTAAGAAACAGCGCCGTTTCGCAATTGCGAAACGGCGCTGTTTCTTTGCTGTTAATATTTATATGGCAATTTGTCTTTCCCTTTGGAATAGAAATCATCTATCACGATCCGGTATCTTTCATAAGCGTTTTTTATGGATTCGTCCCACGATATATAAATATCGTTTTGCGCGTTTAGCCCAACTTCTTTCAGTCTGCCGCGGTTCTTAAAGATCTGAAGTACCGATTCGGCAACGGATTCCGCGTTCTCCCGGCATAAGAATCCGGTTTTGCCGTCTTTTATGCCTTCGGCGGCGCAGGATTCCTCTACCAGCAGTGCCGCTGTGGCAGATGCGGCAGCCTCGCGCACCACCAAACCGTTTGTGTCAAAAACAGACGGAAATACAAGCAGATCTGCCGCGCTGTAATAAAGCTGCAGTTCATTTCTGTCCAGTATCTGACCGGTAAAAAGGATTTTGTTGTCCAGTTCTGTTTTGCGCACATGTTTTTTGATTGCGTTTTCGTCCGGCCCGATGCCGATCATCAGCAGCCGGAAATCAAATCCCATCGCTTTCAGTCTTGCGCAGGCGTCCACGATCAGCCTTATATTTTTATACCACATCATCCTGCCCACAAAGATCAAGATCGGCACACCCGCCGGTATGCCGTGCTTGCGCCTTATGATATCCTTATCGTCCTGCGTAAATCTGCTGATAGGCAGATCACAGCCGTTCGGCATAATGATATAATCGCCCTCGTATCCCACTTTTCTAAGGGATTCGGCAGTGCCTTTGCTGGTTACCCAAACTTCATCGGCGCTTTTTATATTGTTTAGCAGAAAACCGTATGCCCTGTGCCGCAGCGGGTATCCGGGAATACGTAAATCAAAATCATATTCGTATTTTGTGTGGTAAGTCAGAATTTGGGGAATGCGTTTGATCCGGTTAACACGCCTGAAAAAATAACTTGTGGCGATCGGGCAGTGTGAGTGCAGAATATCAAAATTCATATCTATAATGTCCTCGCTGAACTCCCGCTTAAAAGGCCACCCTACGGGGTAACCTTCTCCGAATGTAAACAGGCTTTTGTATCTGTAGATCTTGTATTTGTATTTATAATCTTCCTGGTTTGGATTTTTCGGCGTTACGATCACCGCTTCGCCGAGTTTATCATTTATGATGTCCGCATAGCATTTCGCAACGGTGCTGATTCCGTCAATCGTTGGCGGAAAAGCCTCTGTTCCTATGGCTATCTTCAGTTCGGTATTCATCTTTTCATCCTTTTCTCCATAAGGGGTTGATAGTACTATAGCATAAATCCGTGCGTTTGTAAATCTCAATCAATATTTTAATAGATTTTGTTAATAAAAGGTTGATAAAGGCTTGCTTTTTATTATATAATAGAATTGATATATCATAATCAGCGGCTGCGCGCTCTTGCCCTGCCGGCTGAAAATCGGAAAGGAAGGTTCTGTCTGTATGTCCGAGCATTATACTGTGTCCCTGCAGAAAGTGATAGACGCGCATGGCCTTGAAACGGTCTATATGCCAAAGGATGCAAATGAGATCCTTATTGAAACAAATGAGGTAAACAGACCCGGTATCGTTCTTACCGGATATCAGGATTATTTTGACCCCAAAAGGATCCAGATTCTCGGGTGGACGGAATTCGGCTTTTTGCAGAATATGAACAAAGAGCGCCAGATCGGCGCGCTGGAAAGCTGGCTCAGCCTGAAACCTGCTGCCGCTGTTGTAACAAGGGGTCTGGAAACGCCGGATCATTTTGAAAAACAGTTTGAAAAATATGGCGTTCCTCTGCTCAGAACCAGCGAGGAGACTTCGCCGTTTCTGGCAAATCTGATCCAATTCCTGAATACCAGCCTTGCGCCCAGGATCACCCGTCACGGCGTGCTGTGCGAAGTGTACGGCGAAGGAGTGCTCATTATCGGCGAAAGCGGCGCGGGCAAATCCGAAACCGCCGTGGAACTGATCAAAAGAGGCCACCGCCTCATCGCGGATGACGCTGTGGAGATCAGACGAACAGACGCGCATACGCTGATCGGTTCTTCTCCGAATAACATTAAGCATTTTATCGAACTGCGCGGTATCGGCATCATCAATGCGCGCCGCCTGTTCGGCATGGGTTCCGTTAAGGATTCGGAAAAAATCAATATGGTCATCTGCCTGGAGCCTTGGGAATCCGGCAAGGCGTATGACCGCCTGGGTATTGATAATGAGTATACCAAAATCCTGGATGTAAAAGTTCCCGTTATAACCGTTCCCGTAAACCCGGGCAGAAACCTTGCCGTGATTATTGAGACCGCGGCAATGAACAACCGCCAGAAAAAAATGGGGTATAACGCGGCAAGGGAACTGATGATCGGCCTTGGTATGGACGATTTTGAACCGTGCGAAAAAGAGCTGGAGATCTGGAAAAATTCCTGATTACTTAATTATATATGAAAATTTCCTGTTTTTAGATTTCATTCGGCAAAGATTTTTATTAATATATTTATTGATCGCTGCCCGCATACCCGCCGCGCGGCAGTAAAATTCAAAGCGGGTGGAAAGGTTAAATTATGTATAATATCGGAATTGATTTGGGCGGCACAAATATTGTTGCCTCCGTGGTGGATGACAAGTATAATATAATTGCAACCGGCAAAACGCCAACCGCCGTTCCGCGTTCGGCGGAGGAGATCTTTGACGATATTGCCGCGGTCTGCCGTGAAGCGATGGATAAAGCAGGGCTTACCATTGCGGATATTTCTTCCGTGGGTCTCGGCACACCGGGCACAGTGAATGAGAATGGTATTATCGAATTTGCCAACAACCTTGGTTTTAATAATGTGCCCGCGCGCGAAATGCTGAAAGAACGGCTCGGCGATCTGCCGATCTATATTGATAATGACGCAAACTGCGCCGCGCTGGGCGAGGCATACGCGGGCTGCGGAAACGGCTCGCAGAACTTTGTTGCCGTAACGCTCGGCACGGGCGTCGGCTCCGGCATTATCGTAAACGGAAAGATCGTTACGGGTGTAAACTGCGCCGGCGGCGAGTGCGGTCATATGGTTATTGTGGTGGATGGAGAACCGTGTTCCTGCGGCAGAAAAGGCTGCTGGGAGGCGTATGCCTCCGCCACTGCGCTGATCCGCCAAACGCGCAAAGCTATGGAGGAAAATCCCGATTCCATTATGCATGAGGTTGCAAGGCAGGAGGGCAAAGTCAGCGGCAGAACCGCGTTTGACGCCATGCGCAAAGGCGATATCGCGGCAATCAAGGTTGTGGACAACTACATAAAATATGTAGCGTGCGGCCTGATCAATATTGTAAATGCGCTTCAGCCGGAGATCATCTGCGTGGGCGGCGGTATCTGTAACGAGGGCGAAACACTGATGAAACCGCTCAGAAGATTCGTGCAGGCGGAACGGTATTCTATCCACAGTAAAATTCAGACGCACATCATGAAAGCGGAGCTTGGAAACGACGCCGGCATCATCGGCGCGTCCCTTCTTGCTTCCGCCAAATAACGGTGATCTTTTGGAACAGTTAATCAATTATTTAAAAGAAACGAAAATAAAATATAAGGAAAATGAGCCTATGTGCGCGCACACCACCTTTAAAATCGGCGGCAATGCCAGGGTGATCGTTTTTCCCGCATCGCAGGCGCAGGCGCAGGGCGTGATACGCTTTTGCGCTGAAAACGGCATACGCTTTATCCCGATCGGTAACGGCTCAAACCTGCTGGTTTCAGACAGTGGTATTCATGCCTGCGTGATCTGCTTTTCAAACGATTTCTCAGAGGTGAAACTTGCCGGGGAAGACGTGATCTTTGCCCAGAGCGGCGCTTCTCTTATGAAACTTTGCCGTTTTGCGCTGGAACACTCGCTTTCCGGTCTGGAATTTGCTTACGGCATTCCCGGCTCGTGCGGCGGCGCTGCTTTTATGAATGCCGGTGCCTACGGCGGAGAGATGAAAGATGTGCTTTTTAGGTGCGATCATATTGATCAAAGCGGCGTTGCAGGCTCGCTGGAGGGCGACGCGATCGGGCTTTCCTACAGACATTCCGCATATTACGAAAACGGCTGCACGATAACGGGCATTTATGTTAAACTCAAAAAGGGTGATCCAAACGAGATCAGGGCAAAAATGCAGGATCTGCTTGCGCGCAGGCGTGCAAAGCAGCCGCTGGAATATCCCAGCGCAGGATCCACTTTTAAACGCCCCCCGGGGCATTTTGCCGGTTCGTTGATCGAGGAATGCGGCCTAAAGGGCAAAACGGTAGGCGGCGCGCAGGTAAGCGAAAAACACGCCGGTTTCGTGATCAACAAAGGCGGCGCAACGTGTAAGGATGTGTTGGATCTCTGCAAATATTGCAGCGATACGGTGTATAAGAAAAAAGGCGTAAAACTTGAAATGGAGATAAGGGTAACGGAATAATGGCTAATAAAGTAAAAGAACTTGTAATCATAACCGGTCTTTCCGGCGCCGGGAAATCCACGGCAATCGGCTTTATGGAAGATATAGGCTATTACTGCATAGATAATATGCCGCCGGAACTGCTTTCCACTTTTCTGGAGCTGATCTCAAAGCAAAAGGAAAGCAAAGTCGCTATCGTTATGGATATCCGTTCAACGGAAAATTTTGACGGCGTTTTAGATATTCTGGATCATCTTGAAAATTACGGCTATGAAGTCAAAGTGGTCTATCTGGATATCAAAACGCATATTGCGCTCAAACGCTATAAATTAACAAGAAGAAAACACCCCTATGCAGACCGTTTTAACGGCGATATCGCGCAGGCGCTTTCTTATGAAAGAGAGATCATGACGCCGCTGCGTTCCAGAGCGGATTTTGTGATAGACAGTTCGGATCTTACGGGCAATCAGTTAAGAACGAGACTTACGCAGATTTTGGTCGGCGATGATAAGGATATCATGAATATCCATGTGGAGTCTTTCGGTTTTAAGCACGGTATCCCGAGCGAGGCGGATTTTGTTATCGACGTGCGCTGCCTGCCCAATCCGTATTGGGTAGAGAATCTGCGCAATAAAACCGGTCTGGATCCGGAAGTGCGCGATTATGTTTTTTCTTTCAGCGAATCCAAAGAACTCTTAAACAAGCTGATCGATCTGCTGGATTTTTTAAATCCCCTTTATATCAAAGAGGGCAAAAGCCAGATCGTTTTTGCAATCGGCTGCACGGGCGGCAACCACCGCTCCGTTGCAATTGCAGAGGCGCTCAAAGAGCATTTTGAAAAAAAGTGGGATAACGTTTCCGTAAACCACAGGGATATCGCAAGAAGTTAAAACTTTTGAATCTACTATTATGCAGGGGCGGTGAGAGCAGTATGTCTTTTTCCACGCAGGTCAAAAACGAACTTGTAAAAACCGAATATGAGCGGTCGTGCTGCAAAAGGGCGCTGCTTTACGGGCTTTCGCTGTTTGGCAAAAGTTTTTCAGAAAGCAGCGTTTCCCTCCAAACGGAAAATGAGCCAACCGCCCGTTTGTTTCAGTCTCTTTTAAAAGAGATCTTTAATATGGACGCGCGTGTGGATGTTTCGCCGCGCGGCAGAAATTTTACGGCATCTGTTTCATCCAAAACAGATGCTCAAAAATTATTCAGAAGTTTTGGGCACGACGGGGTCGGAAGCCTTAAGATCGATCACACGAATTTCCGGTGTGAGGATTGCGGAAAGGCGTTTCTTGCAGGCGTTTTCCTTGCCTGCGGCACGCTTTCGGATCCGAAAAAAGATTATCATCTGGAGTTTTCCGTGCCGTATTACAACCTGTCCAAAAGCCTGTTCACGCTTCTGCAGGAAATGGAACTCAGCCCCAAGCACACAAACAGAAAGGGCTATAATGTTGTCTATTTTAAGGAGAGTGAATCCATTGAAAACTGCCTGTATATGATGGGCGCGTCAGGCGCTATGTTTGAGATGATGAATATTAAGATCTTTAAGGATTTCAGAAACAAGGCAAACCGGCAAGCAAACTGCGAAACGGCCAATATCAATAAAATGGTAAACGCCGTTGCCGTTCAGATCAGCGCCATAGAAAAGATCTGGAGAGCAAAGGGCAGAAACTTTCTGAGCGAAAGTTTGGAAAGCGCGGCGGAATTACGGTATGAAAATCCGGATTCCAGTCTGGCGGAACTTGCCGGTATGTGTTCTCCGCCTATAAGCAGAAGCGGTCTGAACCACCGGCTGAAAAAAATCGTAGAGATCGCAAACAGCCTTTAAATTATTTTTTTCGGAGAAACGATTATGGATTTCAAAAAATCATTTTCACTGAATCTTTCGTCTGAAACGGCAGAAAAAAACACGGTTGTATACGGCAGGGTTCGTGTCAGTGTGCTCACGGAAAGATTGTATAGAGTGGAATATTCCAAAAACGGCGTGTTTACGGACTGCGCCACGCAAAAGGTTTGGAACAGGAATTTTGATGCGCCTGTTTTTAAATTCAAAAAGCAGGACGGCTATTTGATAGTCGGCACCCGCCAGAACGGCGTTTGCGTGGAAAGTGAAACCGGTAGGGTGGCATATGCCGTTGCCGGCGGTAAAAAAATTAAAGATCTGCATGCCGGCAATCTGAAGGGTACATACAGAACGCTGGACGGCACTGTTGGCGCCATTCCGCTCGGAGAAGGTATCGTCTCCAGATCCGGCGCCGCTGTTTTGGATGACTCCGATTCTCTTGTCCTGAATGCGGACGGCACGGTAGCGCCGCGCGCAAATAAGGAAAAGGATCTTTATATTTTCGTTTACGGCCATGATTACCGCGCGGCAGTGCGTGATTTTCTGCGCCTTGCCGGCGGCGTGCCGCTGATCCCGCGTTTCGCGTTTGGAAACTGGTGGAGCAGGTATAAGGCTTATACACAGCAGGAATATATAGATCTGATGCAGCGCTTTGCGCAGGAACGCATCCCGCTTACCGTTGCCACGATTGATATGGACTGGCACTGGGTAGATCTGAAGAAAGAGTTTTCCGGTGTTCCGGGTACAGATCCCGCAGATATAAAAAGCGGCTGGACCGGCTACAGCTGGAACACGCATCTTTTCCCGGATTATAAAGAATTTTTGCAGTGGCTCAAGGCGCAGAATCTGAAAATCACCGTAAATCTGCATCCGGCGGACGGCGTTCGTTTCTTTGAGGATATGTATGAGGAGTTTGCCCGCTATATGGGTGTGGATCCCAAAACAAAAAAGAAAATTCCGTTTGACTGCGCCAATCCCAGATATATGGAGGCGTATTTTGACCTTATTCACCATAAATATGAGGAAGAGGGCGTGGATTTCTGGTGGATAGATTGGCAGCAGGGCAAAAAGTCCTCCATCAAAGGTTTGGACCCGCTTTGGGCGCTCAATCATTACCACTATCTTGATAATTGCAGAAACGGAAAACGGGGCGTGATCCTTTCCCGGTTTGCGCAGGCAGGCAGCCAAAGGTATCCCCTCGGCTTTTCCGGCGATGCGGCAATTACGTGGGAATGCCTTCGCTTTCAGCCGTATTCCACCGCAACGGCTTCTAATATCGGCTACACATGGTGGAGCCATGATATCGGCGGTCACCATCACGGTAAAAAAGATGACGAGCTCTATGTCCGCTGGCTGCAGTTCGGCGTGTTCAGCCCTGTAAACCGCCTGCATTCCACCAGCAATGAATTCATGGGTAAAGAGCCATGGAAATACGGCTATGCCGCATCCCATATCGCAGTGGATCTGTTAAGGCTGCGCCGCCGGCTTATTCCGTATATCTATACCATGAATTACAAAACCTGTAAATACGGCAGTGCGCTGATCGAGCCGATGTATTACGCGTACCCGGATGATGAGAATGCCTATCACTGCAAAAATCAGTATTATTTCGGCAGCGAACTCATCTGCGCGCCCGTCACCGATCCGGCAGATAAAAAAACCGGCCTTGCCGCAGTCAATGTGTGGCTGCCGGAGGGCAGATATACAGATCTGTTTACCCGCAGATCCTATGCCGGAGGAAATTTTGTTAAAATGTTCCGTGGTATTGAAAATTTCCCCGTTCTCGCCAAGGCGGGCGCGATCCTTCCGCTGGATACAGATGATATCTCAAACGGCGCGGAGAATCCGAGCGGTCTGGAGATCCTTGCGCTTTCCGGCAACGGCAGCTTCACGATGTATGAGGACGACGGCGAAACCATGGGCTTTGAAAACGGCGCTTTTGCCGAAACCAAGTTTGAGATCGAAACCAACGGGGATCACATCGTGTTTACGATCTTTCCCGTGTCCGGCGATTTCTCTGCGATCCCGTCCAAAAGATATTTTAAGGTGAATTTCTTTGATATTGTTTCCGCTGAAAGCGTTGCAGTCACTTACGGCAAGGAGGTTCAGAATACGGATGATCTGATTCATTACGCAAACGGGTCTTTGTGCGTGGATGTATTTTGCGATCTCTCCGCCGCAAATGTGCCGGTAAAAATCGAAGTCTGCGGCGCAGCGCGTTACTCGCTGAATAAGCGCGAGGCGTATATTGAAACGGTTTCCAAATATCAGATCTCAAATGACTATAAAAAAAGCGTGTTCACTTCCGCTCTTGAAAGCGGCGCACTGCCTAAGTGCCAAAAACAGTTCAGAGAGCCACTGGAAGAGCTGGAGCACTGTTTGGAATAATTAAGGAAGTATCGTTATGTTTACCCATCTTCATCTGCACACCGAATATTCGCTGCTTGACGGCGCCTGCCGCATCGAGCCGCTTGTTCTGCGCGCAAAAGAGTTGGGCATGACTTCCCTTGCAATAACCGATCACGGCAATATGTACGGCGCCGTGGCGTTTTATAAAACGTGTAAAAAGCACGGGATCAAGCCGATTATCGGCTGCGAGGTCTATGTTGCCCCGCGAACCCGGTTTGACAGGGAAAAGGTGCTGGATAAGGATTATAATCACCTGATCTTGCTTTGTGAAAATGAAACAGGATATAAAAATCTGATCAAACTTGTATCCCTTTCTTATACAGAGGGTTACTATTATAAACCAAGGGTGGATCACGATATTCTTGAAAAATACCACGAGGGTCTGATCTGCCTTTCCGCCTGCCTTGCAGGCGAGATCCCGCAGGCACTTCTTGAGCGGGATTACGAAAAAGCAAAGAACACGGCGCTCCGGTACCGTGATGTTTTCGGGAAAGACAATTATTTTCTGGAACTTCAGGATCACGGCATCAAAGAGCAAAAGATCGTTGCTGAGGGTATCAAACGCCTTTATGCAGAAACCGGGATCCCCGTTGTTGTAACCAATGATACGCATTATATCTATAAAGAGGATTCTAAGATCCAGCAGGTGCTTATCTGTATCGCCACAAACCATGTGCTTGGTGAGGATACGGGCCTTGAATTCCATTCTCAGGAATTTTACCTGAAATCGGAGGAGGAGATGAAACACCTGTTTCCGGAACTTCCTGAGGCGGTGGAGAATACCGCCCGGATCGCAAAAAGGTGTAATTTTGATTTTGAATTCGGCAAAACCAAACTGCCTTATTTTGAGATTGAAGAGAAAATCAGCCATTTTGATTACTTCCGCCGCCTTTGCTATGAGGGGCTGCAAAAAAGATACGCAGATCCCCCTAAGGAATATACGGACCGGCTGGAATATGAGCTGGACACTGTGAACAAAATGGGGTATACGGATTATTATTTAATTGTGGCGGATTTCGTTTCTTTTGCCAAGCGTCAGGGCATACCGGTCGGCCCGGGCAGAGGCTCGGGCGCAGGCTCGCTTGCCGCTTACTGTATGGGCATAACGGATCTTGACCCCATGAAATATAACCTCCTTTTTGAACGCTTTTTGAATCCGGAACGTGTTTCCATGCCGGATTTTGATATTGATTTCTGCTATGAGCGGCGGCAGGAGGTTATTGATTATGTTACCCGAAAATACGGCGCGGATCACGTTGCCCAGATCGTAACGTTCGGCACACTGAAAACCAAGGCGGCGATCCGTGATGTCGGCAGGGTCATGGGAATGTCTTACGCCGCTGTGGACACCGTTGCCAAACTCGTGCCGAATGAGTTTAAGATCACTGTTGAAGATGCGGTGAGCAAATCCACCAAACTGCGCGAACTCATGGCGCAGGATCCCCGCGTAGACGAACTGATCGAGACTGCGCGTAAAGTGGAGGGCATGCCCCGCAACACGTCCACGCACGCCGCCGGCGTTGTGATCACACATGATCCCGTGTCGTCCTATGTTCCGCTCGCAACGAATGACGGATTGGTCGTCACACAGTATATCATGACGGAACTGGAGGAACTCGGCCTGCTGAAAATGGATTTTCTCGGCCTCAGAACGCTTACTGTGATCGATGACGCGTCCAAAGCCGTGGGGATCGATATCAATGAGATTTCCTTAGAAGATCCGAAAGTGTATAAATTATTTTCACGCGGGCAGACGGAAGGCATTTTTCAGTTTGAATCCAGCGGCATGAAACAGATGCTGATGAATCTGAAACCCACAAAATTAGAGCATCTGATCGCCGCCAATTCGCTGTACAGACCCGGCCCCGCCAAGCAGATTGATCTGTTTGTTGAAAATTCGCATCATCCTGAAAAGGTGCGCTACGCTTTGCCGCAGCTAAAGCCCATTTTGGAGGATACGTTCGGCTGTATCGTCTATCAGGAGCAGGTTATGCAGATTCTGCGTTCCCTTGCCGGTTATTCATACGGCAGAGCGGATGTGGTGCGCCGCGCAATGAGCAAAAAGAAAAAAGACGTTATGGAGGCGGAACGCAAAAATTTTCTTGCCGGCTGCGCTGAAAATCAGATCGATACCGAAATTGCCAATTCCATCTTTGATCAGATCTCTGAATTTGCAAAATACGCTTTTAATAAATCCCATGCTGCCTGCTATTCTCTTGTGGCATACAGAACGGCGTATCTTAAGTGCTATTATCCCGCGCAGTTTATGGCGGCGCTTCTCACCTCCGTTTTGGATTCTTCCAATAAGGTTGCCAGATATATTGCGGAAAGCAAACGGCTCGGGCTCCGGCTTGCGGTTCCGGATGTAAATTCTTCCATGAAAGGTTTTTCCGCAAACGGAAAGGTGATCAATTACGGTCTGCTCGGCATTAAAAATCTGGGCACGGATTTTATAGATGATATTATAAACGAGCGAAAAAACGGAAAGTATAAAACCTTTTTTGATTTCTGTTCACGGCTTCAGACTTCTCATTTCAACCGCCGCGCCGTGGAAAGCCTGATACGCAGCGGCGCGCTGGATTCGCTCGGCGCAAACCGCCGCCAGATGCTGCAGGCGCTGCCGGTTGTTGCCGCAAATTTGGAAGAGCAGCGGCGCAAAACAATGTATGGTCAGGTCGGCTTTTTTGAACTCGACAACAGCGGCGATTCTTTTGGAATCGATTTTGAACTTCCTGATGTGGAAGAATTTCCTAAATCCGAACTTCTGAAAATGGAAAAGGAAATGACCGGGCTTTATCTTTCCGGCCATCCGCTGGATAAGTATGAGGATCTCATCAATCAACTCGGCTATGCCAGAACCGGCGATATCCTTGACGCGGGCAGTTCGTCCTTTTCAAAATATAAGGATAAAAGCAGCGTTTCCCTCTGCGGCATCATTACGCATATCACGGTTAAGCAAACCAGAAACGGCCAGAATATGGCGTTCGTAACGGTGGAGGATATGTTCGGGTCGGTTGAGGTGATCGTTTTTCCCAAAATCCTGCAATCCGTTTCGGATCTGCTGGTTGTGTCCGGCGTAATCACGGTGCAGGGCACGCTTTCCGTGGAAGAGGAAAAGGAACCCAAGATCCTTGCAAACAGCATTACCGGCGCGCCGGGCCCAAATGCAGCGGCAGGCAATCCCGTTTCTGAAACAGGGCAGGAAAATCGTGAACCTGTTTCGCATAAAAAGGGCAAACACAGGGGGCTTTTCCTGCGCTTTGATTCCGAAAAGGATGAACGGATCAAAAAAGCCAAAATCATCACTTCTATTTTTGAGGGCGATTTTCCGCTGTGTTTTTATTATAAGGATAAAAAACACTACGATCTTCAGAAACGCGCTGATTTTACGGCTCCGAATCCCACCATGCTGGAGGAACTTTGCCGGTTGCTGGGAAATGAAAATGTTGTGGTAATGGACTGAATTGCAGAATGGTATTGACTTTTTTTGCGTCTGCGAGTAAAATATTCTTCGTAAATTTTAATACATGAATTTATCCTGTTGATTTTATAAATTTATAAGAGGAGGACTACTTATGAAAACGATTGCTGTTTTAACCAGCGGCGGTGACGCACCCGGCATGAACGCAGCTGTCCGCGCGGTTGTAAGAACTGCCTGTGTAAACGGTATACGTGTTCTCGGTGTGATCAGAGGTTATAACGGTCTTATAAACGGTGATTTTGTTGAACTGGATCTCCGTTCTGTTTCCGATATCATTCACAGGGGCGGCACCAAGCTTTACAGCGCCCGTTCTGCTGAATTCGCAACGGAAGAGGGCATGAGAAAAGCAATCAGAACCTGCCGCGAAAACGGCATTGAAGGTGTTGTTGTAATCGGCGGAGACGGTTCTTTCCGCGGCGCGCGCGATCTTTCCGAACGCGGCATTCCCTGCGTAGGTATTCCGGGAACAATAGATAATGATATCGCCTGCTGTGATTACACCATCGGCTATGATACGTGCCTGAATACGATCATGGAATGCGTAGATAAGGTTAGGGATACAACAGAATCTCATGACCGCTGCACGGTGATTGAGGTTATGGGCAGAAGAGCCGGTTATCTTGCGCTGAATGCCGGTATTGCTGTTGGCGCAACTTCCATTCTGATCCCCGAGATCAAGTTTGACATTCAAAAAGACGTAATTGAAAGAATGAAACGCACACAGCGCACGGATAAAAAGCATTTTCTGATCGTTGTTGCGGAAGGCGTCGGCGTGGATGTTACCGAACTTGCCAAAGAGATTCAGAAAAAGACCGGTGTGGAATCCCGCGCCTGCATACTTGGCCATATTCAAAGAGGCGGTTCGCCTACGGTTCAGGATCGTGTTATGGCTACCAGAATGGGCAACTATGCCGTTAAGGAACTTTTGATGAAGAATATCGGCAACAGAGTGGTTGCCTGTCAGAAAGGCGAAGTTGTTGATTTTGATATTTTTGAAGCCCTGAATATGAAAAAGCATATTGACACAAATCTTTATCAGATCGCTATGGAAGTTTCCATTTAAAAAAATCAAAAATTTACATTTGCACCGCTTAAAAGGCCGCCGGTCTTTTAAGCGGTTTTTTTCATATTTTTGCTTTTTTTATAAAATTGTTATTCGGATATACTATAAAAGGTATTGAGAATGCGTTTGAAAAAGGTGAAAAAAATGAGAAAATTTATAAGAATCCTAAACGGCGCGGTCGCGCTTGCCGTTGCCGTTGTTTTTTCTTTTGTGATTTACGGCAATGCCGCCTATCCGGATACTTTTTATGTAAAAAATTCTTCGGATACTGTAATTGATCATATCTATTATCTTTCCTATGATGATGAAAAAAGCGTGGATTACCAGAGCGCGCAGTCTGTGGGCGGGCAAAACAGTGATCTGACTCTGCTTGGTGTTATACCGGTCAAGAGCGAAACGGTAAGGGCTGCTGATGAAGATACCGTTCTGGTCTCCGGTGACTCTTTCGGAATCAAATTGTATACGGACGGCGTTATGGTTGTCGGCACAAAAGATGTTTCCGTAAACGGTAAAACGGTGAATCCGTCAAAGGAGGCGGGTATATCGGTTGGGGATATTATCGTTTCCATAAACGGCGAAAAGGTGTATTCGTCAGACAGGGTAAGCGAGATCCTCAATGATAATAACGGAGAGGCGTTTCAGATCAAAATTAACAGAAACGGCGAATACCGCGATTTTTCCCTTGTTCCCGTATATGTTGAATCCGAAGGCTGCTACAAAGCCGGCATGTGGGTGCGGGATTCCACCGCCGGTATCGGCACGGTTACCTTTTACAACCCTTCCAGCGGTAATATGGCGGCGCTCGGCCATCCGATCACGGATGTGGATACCGGGGAGATCATCCCCATTTTGGACGGGCAGGCTGTGGAAACCACCGTTTCTTCCGTTTCCAAATCCACCGCAAGCGAAACCGGCTCCATAAGCTGTGATTTTTCCAATAAAGAGATCGGTGTGCTCAATAAGAATACGCGGCAGGGGATCTATGGGAAATACAGCAATAAAGTAGATCTGTCTCAGTTCAGCGAATATGAAGTTGCGCTTTCTCAGGAGGTGCAGAAAGGGTTTTGCCAGATCATTACAACGGTGGATGAATCCGGGCCGCAGGTCTATTCCGCAGAGATCACGCGAATTTATCAGAATGATGATGAAAAAAACATGATCATTAAGATCACGGATGAAAGGCTGATCGAAAAGACCGGCGGCATCGTTCAGGGCATGAGCGGCACACCGATCATTCAAAACGGAAAACTCGTGGGCGCCATTACCCATGTGATCGTAAACAATCCGCTCAAAGGCTACGGCGTTTTTGCCCAAACCATGCTGGAACTTTCCGAATAAGCAATGTATAGTTACAAATTAATATAATTGTAATTAATTAATATAATATCTGTTAAAACCATGTGTTTTTTCTTTTTTTGATTGATATATATTCGGTATTATGATAAGATAGATATGGGTTATAAGTTATTTTTGAAAGGAAAATCAGATGGCTCCTTTAGTATCAGTTATAATACCGGTCTATAATGCCGAAAACTTTTTGCGGGAAACACTGGAGAGCATGATCGGCCAAACCTATCAGAATATAGAGATCCTGTGTGTGGATGACGGCTCAACAGATTCCTCCCCGGCAATCCTGGAAGAGTATAAAAAGAAGGACGGCAGGATCCGTGTTTTCAGAAAAGAGAACGGCGGCGGCGGCGCTGCGCGCAACTACGGGCTTGACCGCGCAGCCGGCGAATACTTATATTTCTTTGATTCAGATGATGTTGCAAATAAAAATCTGCTTGAAAAAGCCGTTTCCAGAGCCTTGGAAACGAATGCGGATCTTGTTGCGTTCAACGGCTATACTTTTGTGGAGAATGATCTGAATAAAAAAACGTATAAAAGCGGTTTTAATAAAAATATTTTAAAAGACGTAAATTCCGTCTTTTCTTACAGGGATTACCCCAATTCCATACTCAGCATCGTCAATGTTGTTCCGTGGAATAAAATCATCCGCCGCGATATCGTGAAAAAGCACAATATCCGGTATGACGAGATCTCTTCAAGCGATGATCTTACGTTTTCTGTTTTGTGCGCCGCAGTGGCAGAGCGTATTGCAGTTGTGGATAACGCGCTTATGAATTACCGCCTTGGTCATTCCGGCACCATAACCTCCACCTATGCGAATAAACTTTTTAACGTGAAACATGCGCTGGAGAGCACAGAGCGCCAGATCAATGCGCTGCCGTATGCCGATCAGATCCGCATCTCGCTGTATAATCTGATTTTGGATAATTATTGCTTTATATTCACAAATTATACATTTGATTTTGATACACAGCAGGTGAAAGCGTTTTATGAGTTTCTGCATACGCGCTTTTCGGATGCGAAGCTCGGTTCCCTTAAAAGAGGCTGTATCAGAAATGAATACACGTTTGCGTTGTATGAATCCATAAAAAAGCATACTTATGAGGAAATGCGCCGTATCCGCGCGCATGATATTACCGTTTCGCTAACCAGTTATCCGGCAAGAATCGATTATGTTCACCATGTGATAGAGAATATTGCGGCCCAGACCTTGAAACCGAAACGCGTTTTGCTTTGGCTTTCAAAACAGCAGTTTAAAAACAGAAACGAAGATCTTCCTCAAAGCCTGATCGATTGTGTAAGCAGAGGAGAGGTGAAGATCAAATGGTGCAATGATGATCTTCGCTCTCATAAAAAATACTTTTACACGATGCAGGAATATCCGAACGATATCGTTATCACTGTAGATGATGATCTCATTTATCCGAATACGATGATCAGTTCGCTGTACCAGTCTTATATTGCGTTTCCGGATTGTATCAGCGGTATGCGCGTGCATGTGGTGGGGCTGGACAAAAAGAAGAAAAAGATCCTTGATTACGCAAAATGGATCAAGCAGTTTGACAGGGATATCCTGATCCCGTCAAAGCAGCTGTTTGCAACCACCGGCGCCGGATGCCTTTTCCCGCCCGGTATCTTGGATGAGCGTGCTTTCAATAAGCAGAAACTTCTTGAACTCTGTCCGCTTGCAGACGATATCTGGGTCAATCTTATGGCGCTGGCAAACGGCGTTGGCACCGTTTGCGCGGTAAGGAATTTTTATCTTCACTATTGTGCGCCGCAGGAGGATTCCCTTTTTTGGGTCAATGTCAATCAGCTTAAAAACGAAGAACAGTATGAGGCTGTCAGGGCATGGCTTGAAAGGGATCTGGGCACGGGTTATTTTTATGATGCCGTGTCAGAGCAAAATGATGCATTTGATCTCAATGATCCGCTTGCGCTTATTGATTACGCGGAATTTCTGCGCCTTAGCAAAATGAGTTCAGACAAAAAATTAAACAGGGCGTATGCGGAAAAATCGGAGCTAAATGCAAAATTGCAAAAAACGTATGAAGAAAAAGCGCAGCGCGGCAAAGAGATCAATAAACTCAAAGCGGAAAATCTGGCTTTAAGTAAAAAAACAGCGCAGTTCGAAAGAAAAATGAGAAAAATAGAAAAAACATTTTTCTTCAGAGTTTATCGGTTTCTAAAGCGTGTCTTTACTCGCTAATCAAATAATACAGGAGAATACCATGCAAAAAAACAAAATCAGAGATAATAAATTGCCGCTTATACTGCTCTTGTCCTTCCTTATTCCGGCGCTGGTGATGTGCGCCGTCTATTTCATTAACGGCACGGATCCGTTCGGCAGTGTTTCCATCCTTACGGCAGACGCCAAAATACAGTATAAAGATTACTATGGCTATCTTTGGGATATCCTGCACGGCAATGCCGGCATCGATTATTCCGCGTCAAAATCCCTCGGCGGCCAGATGGTGGGTCTGGTTGTGTATTATCTGACCTGTCCGCTTAATCTGCTTGTCTATTTTATAGACAAAACGCAGATCCCGCTGTTTTTGAGCATTGTTACGCTGCTCAAGATCGCGTTTTCGGGTGTTACGGCGTCTTATTTCGTCAGAAAAAGATTCGGCATTTCCGCATTGCCGTCCGTTTTTATTGCCTGCTGTTATGCGCTGAGCGAATACAGCTTTGCCTACTGCCATAATATTATGTGGCTGGACGGCGTTGTTATGCTGCCTCTTGCCTGCCTCGGCGTTTACGAACTGCTTTATCATAACAAAAAAGGGCTGTTGTTCTTTTCTGTTTTTATGGCAATCTTTTCAAACTGGTATTCCGGTTATATGGTCTGCCTCATGGCAGGTTTCTGTTTCCTGTTTGAACTTTTCCAGAAATATGATTTTAAAAATTTCAAACAGGTGATCAAGCCCGCATTTTTCGATGCCGTTCGCGTGGCAGGCGATATGATCCTGGGTGTGCTTGCAAGCGGCGCTCTGCTTGTGCCAGGTCTGCTTTCTCTTGTGGGCGGCAAAGCCGGGGGCAGTCCTCTTTCAACAAGCGTGATCCTGTCTCCGCTGGAGGCGTTCAAAGGCTTTATGATCAACGCCCCAAGCAATCAAAAAGACGCGCCCATCATGTATTGCGGCGCGGTGATCCTGATCCTTGCCGTATATATGCTGCTCGATAAAAAGACGGATTTAAAGAAAAGGATCCTTTCCCTTTTGTTTTTCGCCTTTATGATCTGCAGCTTCTGCTTTGATCAGCTGAATATTATGTGGACGGGCTTTGTAAAAAGCTATTCCTATCAGTTCAGATGGGCATTTGTTTTTATGTTCCTGATGATCTATTTTGCCGGCGTGTGCGTGAAAGAGATCAAAAAACACGGCTTTGAGAAGAAAACGATGCTCAAAGCGCTTGGCATTATAATTGCCGTGTTTCTTCTGCTTGACCTTACCGGCGCAACTCAAAAAGTTCTGGTTTCCTATTTCTATATTGCCCTGCTGGTCATTTACGCCGTTGCCATCGCACTGATTTACGCATTCAAAAATAAAAAGATCTTAAAAACAATTTTGATCTTTTGTATTTGCTTCGCCACCTTTGCGGAGCTGACTTATAACGGCGCAAAAGTATTTGAGAAAAATTATGTGGATGATACAGAAGATTATATCCGTTACACAGAGGAAATGTCTGCCGTTATAAACGGTATCCAGGAGCAGGACGATTCGTTTTACCGTTTGGAAAAAACGGTCAGCTATTTAACCGAAGTCGGCAGGGAAAATGCCAGCAGTGAGAGCCTGATGTATCATTATAACGGCATTGCCGGCTATACCTCCACCTATGATCCAAATGTGGATCTGTTTTTGGCAAGAATGGGGTATTCGGATTCGGCAAGCATAACGCCGGAGAATCAAACCGTTAAAAAATACAATGCAACGGAAACGTATTGGAATTCGCCGCAGTTTGTGATGGATAGTTTTCTCGGCGTCAAATATCAGATCTTGGAAACATCCGCACCGGGCCTGGAAGAATATGATTCCAACACGGTTTTGGACGGGAGATATAAAGTCTATGAAAACCCGTATGCGCTGCCGCTTGCCTTCAATGTTTCATCAGATCTTTACGAAAGCGGCAAGTATGTAAACGATCCTTTTGTGAATCAAGAGAATTTTATTTCCCACGCACTTGGGCAGGATGTATCGTTCTTCTTTGAACCGGAATATGAAAACGGCTTGATGCAGGATGACCGGCAGAATATCGTTGTGCATATCCGTCAGGATGGGCCGCTGTATTTTTATACGGATCCCATTGACTGCCATGACAGTTCAAACGGTAAAAAGTGTGAGCTCTATCTGAACGGCGAGCTGGTGCAGCGCATCTGCAGCCGGTTCTACACCAATGTGGTTTACCTCGGCGATTACAGCGCGGGGGATACCGTCAATCTAACAATAAAACTTTATGATCATTCCGGCGAGAAAGATAAAACACATACTGTGGTTTTGAAACAAATGGATACGGCGGCTGCGGAAAACGCCCTTGCGCAGCTTGCTTCGGGCAGCAGTTCAACGCTGAATATAGAGAAAAATACCGTTTCCGGCACTTATGAAACCGATACGGATTCCACAGTGCTCCTCACTTTGCCCTATACAGAGGGCTGGACGCTTTATGTGGACGGCGAAAAACAGGAGTATAAACAGATCGGCGATACGTTTATCGGCTTTGATCTAACCGCCGGCACGCATCAGATTGAAATGAAGTATACAACGCTGCACAGAAACGCCGGTATTGCCACAAGCGTGATCGGCTTTGCAGGATTTGCCGCTTGGTGCGTTTTGGATAAACTGAAAAAAAGAAAAACGGAGAATGAGTAAATGCCGTTACAGTTTGTAAGGAATGATATTACCAATATGGCGTGCGATGCCATTGTGAACGCCGCCAATGAAACGCTGCTCGGCGGCGGAGGGGTGGACGGCGCAATCCACCGCGCCGCCGGTCCCGCTCTGCTGAAAGAGTGCAAAACGCTCGGCGGCTGCAAAACCGGCAGCGCAAAGATCACAAACGGCTATAATCTGAAATGCAGATATATTATCCATACGGTCGGCCCCGTCTGGCGCGGCGGCAGTCATCATGAAGAAGATCTTCTGAAAAGCTGTTATCGGTCTTCCCTGATACTCGCAAAGGAATACGGCTGTGAATCCGTTGCCTTTCCGCTGATCTCTGCCGGCGTATACGGCTATCCCGTGCAGGACGCGGTGCGTGTCGCCGTGAATACGATTGCGGATTTCCTGATGGAAAACGATATGCTTGTTTATCTTGTGTTTTTCGGTAAAGCCGCGTTTTCCGCCGGCAGCAAGCTGATCTCCGGCATCAGGCAGTATGTGGATGACTGCTATGTGGAATCGCATACGGATGCGGAGTATGAGCGCATGCGCCGCGCGCAAAGCAGCGCAACACTGTGTGATACGGTTGCCTGCGCCCCGGAGGCGTTTTCCATGCCTTGCGGCCATGCGTATGCGTCCCCGGATTCTGCGCCGGATTCGTCTTTGGAAACGTATCTGAAACAGGTTAAGGATGAGAGTTTTTCCCAGATGCTGCTCAGAAAAATCGACGAGGCTGGCATGACGGACAGTGCCTGCTACCGCCGGGCGAATGTGGACAGAAAATTGTTTTCAAAAATACGCAGCAATGTAAACTATAAACCGAAAAAAACTACGGTGCTGGCGTTCTGCATTGCGCTGCGCCTGCCGCTGAATGAAACGCAGGAAATGCTGATGAAAGCGGGCTTTGCACTTTCTCACAGCAGCGTTTTTGATATTGTTGTAGAATATTTTATCGTACATAAGATCTATGATATCTATCAGATCAATGAGGCGCTGTTTGCGTTTGACCAGCCTCTGCTCGGCAGCGCCGCCTGATCTTTTTTGCAGCCGGCATTCAGCCCTGTAACAATGTTAATATCTTGCTCCCAGAACCGGCAGTTTTGCCGGTTCTTTTTTTGTCGCTTTTCAGGCGACCTTGTTTTGGGAGTCTCATGCTATACTGTGTCCGTAATCAAAAAAGAAAGGTGTTGTTCATATGATAGGAGCGGTAATAGGCGATATCGTGGGCTCAAGATTTGAGTTTTGCGGTATCAAAACAAAACATTTTGATCTGCTGGATCCCAATTGCTTTTTTACCGATGACACGGTAATGACGGCAGCGGTAGCAAAAGCGCTGATGGCGCTTGGAAAGGAGATGATTTCAAAACCTGCCGAAAACAGGCTTAAAATTGAAACGGCGTTAATAAGTCAAATGCGTTCATTCGGCAAAAAATATCCGAACGCAGGTTACGGCACGCGGTTTTCGCTTTGGCTTTGCGCCAAGCAGCCCAATCCTTACGGCAGTTTTGGAAACGGCAGCGCCATGCGGGTGTCACCTTGTGCGCTCGCGGTAAACAGCCTCCAAAACGCGCTGGAACTTGCGGAAATCTCAGTATCGCGTTTGCGTTTTTTGACAGAGATCGGAGCTCCCGCCTCGGCGATGCGGTGCTTATCCGCCGTGCGCAATACTGCCTGACCCCGGAACTCCGAAAGATCGTGCGTGATTTTGAAGAATTTATAAAAGAGTAGTTTTAAGGTAAAGAATGAACACAAATTCAGAAAGGAATTAAAATTATGAAAAAGTTAAACGCGAAAGTAAAAGAAAATGAAAACGGAACAAACCGCCTTACGGAACTTGTTTTTATTTTAGACAGAAGCGGTTCTATGGCAGGTCTTGAGGCGGACACGATCGGCGGATTTAATTCCATGATCAAAAAGCAAAAGCAGGAAAACGGAAAAGCGCTGGTTTCCACCGTTCTTTTTGATAATGAAAGGGAAGTCTTGCACGATCGGGTCAATATTGAAGCCGTACAGCCGCTTACCGCGCGGGATTATTATGTGCGCGGCTGCACGGCGCTGCTGGATGCGGTCGGCTTTGCGATCCGTCATATCGGAAATGTGCATAAATATTCCCGAAAAAATGACGTGCCGTCCAAAACGCTTTTTGTGATCGTTACGGACGGTCTGGAAAATGCCAGCCGTTTTTATTCGGCGGAAATCGTAAAGCAGATGATCAGCCGGCAGAAAGAAAGATACGGCTGGGAATTTATGTTTATCGGCGCCAACATAGACGCTGTGGAATCTGCCGCCCATATCGGCATTGCGCCGGAATGTGCCGCAAATTATCAGTCTGATTCGATCGGCACGCATGTGCTGTTTGAAAATATCTCCGCTGCGGTTTCCAATGTGCGCTGCAATATGCCGCTCGGCGCCGAATGGCGCGAAAACTTAAACCGGGATGCCCGGCGCAAATGATCCGCGCTTTTTTGCCATAGTATTTATAAGTTTATTTTGTCCGGCTACTTGCACCTTTTTCCATGTTGATGTAAAATAAAATACGGAGGTGTAATGATGGCTGGTAAAAGCACACTTACAAAGAAGAAAAAAACGGGATACGCGTTCGGCATTTTTACCGAATCACTGATTTATAATATGTTTTATACATATTATTTAACGTTTCTCATTGAAATCGCCGGTATCAAACCGGCATTCAGTTCCATTATTATTTTTATTTCCATTGCCTGGGATGCGGTTACGGATCCTATGATCGGCAATTATACAGATCGCCCCGGTGTGGATAAACGCAAAGTCATGAAAATGGCGCTTGTGCCGCTCGGTCTGGTGTTCGTCATCGCGTGGACGAGTATCGGCTCCGGTCTTTCGTCTCAGCTGGCAAAGATCCTGCTCTATACGTTTATCACCATGTGCCTGTGGGTATTTTATACCATGTATACGATTCCGTATTACGCCGTTGTAGCGGAGATTACGGAGGATTATGACGAGCGCACGGAGATCCGTTCGTTCTCCTCTCTGTTAAACGCTGTCGCGGTCGGTCTCGGCAATATTCTGCCCGCACTTGTGCCCACGGTTGCGATTCTCCTTACCCCGCGTTTTGAAAGCAACGCCTATGCCGTTGTTGCCGCAATCATCAGCATTATGGCAATCGCATTCGGCTTTGTTTGCTGCAATTCCTTAAAGGGCGTTTATGAGCCGAAAAAGGCGGCTCCCGGTGAATCCGTCGGCTCCATCAAGGATACGTTCAAGGCATTCGGCAATATTCTCAGAATGAAACCGGCAAAGTATTTTTTAGTTTTCGTATTCTTTTTCCTGGCAACATCGTCCATGATCCAATCCAACCTGAGTTATATGGTTATAGATTGTATCGGCATGGATTATGATACCGGTATTGTAGCTGTTATCATTTCCCTTGTTATTTCCATGGCGGTAGTTGTTCCGCTGGTGGAAAAAGTTGCTCATAAAAAAGACAGGCGCTTTGCCGCAATCGTATTTCTTTCCGTTGCCTGCATCGGCGAGATCCTCATTAAAATCATCGGTCTGGACGCGGAAATCGGCGGCTTTAAAATCATGTGCGTTGTGGCGCCGGTCGTGCTCGGCATCGGCACAGGCACGTTTTGGACTCTGTTTTATTCCATGGGTTATGATCTGGTGGAACTGGATGAGTTTAAAACGGGCACCAGAAAGGAATCCACAATCACCGCTTTGCCGCAGCTTGTGCAGAAATTCGGCTCTGCTTTCGGCATCCTGATGGCAGGTCTTTTGCTCGGCGCCTACGGCTATGATTCTTCCGGTGATATCGCCGGTTCTGAATCTCTGATCCAGCGTGTTACGGATCCGGATATCATAAACGGAATGGAAAATATCTCTACCGTCATTCCGGCGGCAATGCTGTTCGTCTCCATCATTTTTGTTATCCTTTACCCGATGACAAGGCAGCGCTTTGAGGCGCTGATGGTGCAGCTTAAGAAAAAAAGAAACGGCGAGCCTTATACTACTGAAGGCTTTGAAAAACTGCTGTAAATATTTGAAAAACCGGTCCGAATACAGATTCGGACCGGTTTTTGTTGATCTTAAAAGTAATTCAGGTGTTCATTAATACCGAATATAGACCGCCATTTCGTTTTCACCGCGGTTTGCCCATTTGTAATACGGTATGAATTTCAGCCGAACCAGACGTTCCTTCGGCGGGCGGTATTCGCTGTAAAGCGCTTGGTTTTCAAAAGATTCCCTGTAGCCGTTTGCGTAAATGTTTTCGCCGTCAAAGGAAAATTTCGGGTGGTCGGAAAGCCGCAGCATATGCAGGTTTGCACCGTTGTCTGTTTCCTCCATGCAATAAACAAACGGCCCGCGCATAATAGCAATTTTCCCGGCATTTTCACGCACGTTCGGATTGCACCGCATGATCTTTATTCTTATCCCGAAATCCGCGCTGATGGTCTGTTCCGCGTTGATCTCAAAATAGGCGTAGCCCTTTTTGATGAAAACGTCTTTTCGGCTAAACGTGAAATTTTCGCTCCATTCCGGGATCCGGAATGCGATCTTCATGTGCTTTTTCGGTTTGATTTTCACGTTCACTTTTCCGCTGCCGGTGTAATCGCCCAAAATCTCGATTGCCGCGCTTTCACACTCCGCCGTGCAGTTATCGTAAAGGTTTATAAAAACGGTGCCGTTGTTCTCGGTAAAAATATACTCGCCAAGATCAGAGATCAGGCGCGCGATGTTCGGCGGGCAGCAGGCGCAGTCAAACCATTTTTGCCTTACCGGCTTAATATGGCTTCGCCTTTCGTCAAGCGCCAGCGTTTTCGGTTCAGCTTCAAGCGGGTTTGTGTAAAAGAAAGATTTTCCGTCCTCCGCCATGCCGGCAAGAATGCAGTTGTAAAGGCATCTTTCCGCGGCGTTAAAATATTTTGAGTCGCAGTCTGCCTGCATCATCCGTCTTGCAAAAAAGACAAGCCCTACAGACGCGCACGTCTCGGAATATGCCGTGCCGTTCGGCAGGTCATACGCATAGGTAAACGCCTCGCCGTCTTTTGTGGAACCGATCCCGCCGGTGATATACATCTTTTTCCTTGTAATGTCGTCAAACAACGTTTTGCACGCATTCAGCAGCGCTTCATCCTGATCTAAGCGGGCAAGGTGCGCCATCGCCGTGTAAAGATACACTGCGCGAACGGCGTGCCCCGCCGCTTCTTTCTGGTTACGCACTGGCAGATGCGCCTGATTATACATGTATTTCATTTCACCGTCCGGCGTGTGCGCGTCTCGCTCCGTGTCAAAGTAATACGGCCTTGTGCCGCGCCGGTCGATCATAAGGCGCGCCGTGTCAAGATATCTGTGCTCCCCGGTTACTTCATACAGTTTCAAAAGCGCTTCTTCGGCTATGGGATGCCCGTCATATCCTTTTTTGCCGTCTTTACCGAAAACGCGGCATATAAGATCGGCAAATCTGGCGGCAGCGTTTAGCAGAGCGGGTTTTCCTGTAATGCTGAAATGGGCGCATGCCGCCTCTGCCAGATGGCCGAAACAGTACAGTTCGTGAAAATCGCGCAGGTTTTCAAATCTTGCCGCCGGGTTGTTGATTGTATACAGCGTGTCAATATAGCCGTCCTCCTCAGCGGCGGAACAAACGAGCCGAATCGCCTCGTCTACTGCGCTTTCCAGTTTGGCGTCAGGGTGGTTTCCCAGCGAATAAGATGCTGCTTCTATCCATTTGTACAGATCCGAATCCTGAAATACCCAGCCTTTAAATGCGCCGGGCTGTGCATTTTCATCGGTATAATGCCACTTGTCCGTTGGATACACCGGTGTGTTTTTGCCCGCTCTTCTGCGCGCCAGCGCATTTGCCGCTTTTCTGAAATTTTCCATGCAGCGGCTCGGCTCCGCGCCGTCCACACCGTCCTCCAGCGCTTTTAACTGGTAGGGGATCACTTCTGTTCTGACAAGCTCCTGCCTGCTTTTCCAAAAGGAATTTTTCAGCTTGGTCTTGCTAAGACCTGTCCGTTTATCGTTTTCCATATATTTTACCGTAATAAGGCTGCCGCCCGGTATGGGCAGCAGCCTCTTTTATGCTTTCTTCTTTTCGTTTTGCACCAGTTCACAAAATGCCTCAAAACTGTCTGAGGTGCGCTTGTCCGCGTTTTCAAACAGATTAAAATAACAACTGGGCATTTCTTTTGTTTTCAGGTTTTTCTCAATGCAAGGGGCGCAGCCCTTGTCGTGGTTTCGCGGGTGGAGTTTGCATTTGTAGTTTGTGCAAGTGCAAAATTCGCTCAGATTTGCCATATTCCATTCCTCTTTCGTTTAAAATTTATGCGGCAAAATCAAAATCTTCACCGTAGGATCCGGTATCGCTGATCTGTCGGAGCATCTCCTGCCAGCGCAGGTCTTTTGATGCCGCTATTCTTTTTTTCTTTTGCTCGCGGGATTCTTTGATCAGAAATACTGCGCTGAATACGATTGCAAGCGCCGCCACTTCGCCCGCCAGCACAAGGCGCATCGTGCTCTGGCTCATTTCTCCAATCAGCAAAAACGGCAGGGACATCACGGCAGCGCCCGTAGCGGCCGTTACAGCAAACAATAAAATATACTTTACAAAACTTTTCATATCGCAATTCTCCTTTTCGTGTTTTTCCTTACAATTTCATTTTACACAAATGCGGATCAATTGCAATATGCAATGCGTAAAGAGTCCTTATAAACGGACTGTTAGAACAAAAATTCTAAATGTTTATTGACTTTTTCAGGGCGTTTGCCGCGTTTTCCAGTTCATTTTGCTCTATTCCTCCCGGGCTTAAAACCAGGGAGATAACACCGTTTTCATAGTTTTCAACATAAAGTTTGATTCCGTTTTTTTCAAAGTCGGAAACTTCACCCCGAAACGGAGTCTGCAAAATGACCTGCAGCAGGTTTTCACTGATCTCTATTTTACAACCCGGAAATGTTTTTTTCAATATGTTATAAAAGAATTTTGTTTTTGCGGTGTAAAATCTTCTCGTTTTTCTGATCTGCGCCATAAGCCTACCGTCACGTATAAAGCTGCAAAGCGCAATTTGTTCCGTCTTGCTCGCGGTCTGGCTGAATTTGTAACTATTCTGCCGGTATTTTTCGGCAAGTTCATTGGTCAGAATCATAAAACTGATGCGAATAGACGGCAGCAGCAGCCGGGAAAACGAGCCGATGTACACCACATTGCTGCCGCCGGAAAGCGCGTAAAGAGACGGCGTGGGAATGCTGTTGTACTGAAAATCGCTTTCATAGTCGTCCTCAATTACAAGGCTGCCGCGCTGTGCCGAATACCGTGTCAGTTCAATCCTGCGCTTATTCGGCATCACATCTCCCCACCGGGTCATGTGGGAGGGGGAAACGTAAATGATATCCGCGTCCTTATATCGGTAATGCACATCAAAACCGTAGTCTGTAAACAGCGCCGAGCCCTGCACGAAACTTCTGTCCGGGAAAGAAACAGTCTGCTTTTTGTCTATCAGCGCACAAAGCACGTGTAAAAGGCTCTGTACACCGGCGCCGATCACGATCCTGTCCGCAGAGGCGGCAACGTTGCGTTTTTCCAGTATGTATTCGGAAATGGCCTGCCGCAGTTCCGCCTCGCCCTGCGGTTCGCTGTAGGAAAGCAGCTTTTCGTTTTGCCGCAGCGCCGCTTTCATATGCCTGCGCCAGATATCAAAATCAAAACTTTCCCGATCCGCGGCAGTGCCGCTGAAATTGTAACGGATTCGGCTATTCTGCGCTTTCGGCGTTTCTGTTTTCTGCGCCGGGCTTTTGTAGGAAACATAGTATCCGCTCTGCGGCTCGCTTAGGATATACCCGTCTTCGGAAAGCGCAAAGTATGCGTTTTGTATTGTTGTTCGGCTAACCGAAAACAGTTTGCTCGCCTTGCGCACAGAGGGCAGTTTTCCCCCGTAGGAGATCTGATTCGTTATAATCTCATTTTTTATGTAATCATAAACTTCTGCATATTTACTCATAACTGTACCCTAAAAAAATATTAAAATTGCGTATATAAATAATGCCTGGTATATTATATAATGTTCTTAAACAAAAAGCAATATACCAAAAGGGAATGTGATGTTTATGAAAAAATGCGCGGTTATAAACGATATTTCCGGGTTTGGCAAATGTTCTCTGGTCGCGCAGCTTCCCGTGCTTTCAGCGCTTGGCGTGGAGGCGCACCCTGCGCCTACAGCGGTGCTCTCCAATCAAACGGCATACGGAAGTTACCATTGCTGTGATATGACCTCTTTTCTTGCCCCTTGTTTTGCGCAGTGGAAAAAACTCGGCGCTGTGTTTGACGGCGTGTTGACCGGTTATTTTGCCTCTGCAGAAGAGGTGAAAACCGTTTTTGATTCGTTTAAAAATACAAAGGCGCTTTTCGTGGTAGATCCCGTAATGGGCGATAACGGCACGCTGTATGACGGCTTTACAGGCAGCCTTTGCGATGAGATTAAAAAACTTGCCTGCCGTGCGGACGTCATAACACCGAATGTTACGGAACTGCGCCGGCTGACCGGTGAAAACGATGCCGAAAAAGCGGCGCGTATCATGCTGGAAAGCGGCAATAAAGCCGTGGTTCTCACGGGCGTGGAGAAAGACGGTATGATCGGCAGCACGGTCTTTACCCGTGATTGCTGCAAAACGTTTCTTGCGCCAAAGCGCGGCGGCTATTTTTCCGGAACGGGGGATATCTTTTCCGCGGTGCTTACCGGCAGGATGCTGAACGGCGCCTCAGTATTTGACGCTGCGCGCGCAGCAGGCGAATTTGTTTCCGGCGTGATCGCCGTTACCGATGCGCAAAACGCCCAGGAAGGCGTTGATTTTGAGAAAAGGCTTGGTGAACTGATATGAATAAAACAACAAAAAATATATGCTTTTCGGCAATGTTTGCCGCAATGATCTTTGCCCTTACCATGCTCCATATGCCGATAGGGGCCGGCGGTTATATCCATGTGGGCGATTCCGTAATTTACATAGCGGCTTTGCTGATGGGCGGTCCGTGGTCGTTCATTTCCGCCGCAATCGGCGCCGCTTGTGCCGATCTGGTTTCCGGCGTTGCGGTTTACGCAATTCCGTCCGCAATCATCAAAGTGCTGATTGCTGTGCCGTTCGTTCTGATAGCAAAAAAAGATACGAAATTGCTGAGTATACGCACCGCGGCTTTTACGATTCTTTCCGGCATCATAACAATACTCGGCTATTTTCTTACGGATCTTGTTGTATACAGAGCAGGCGCGGTAGCCGATCTGCCGGCAAACGTCATTCAGGCGGTGGGCAGTGCCGTTGTGTTTGTTATTCTTGCTTTTGCGCTTGACCGCGCGGATATTAAAAACAGATTTAAAAAGGAGATTGAAAAATAATGGCGGATATCATTTACAGCTGGTATGGCAATACCTATTTTAACATTACAAATAAATGCCCGTGTAACTGTGCGTTTTGCATTCGTAAAAAAGCGGATGCCGTGGGAGATGCAAAACGTCTCTGGCATGATACGGATCCCACTTTTGAAGAGATCAAAGCCGCGATTGACGCTTATGATTTTACCGGTGTTACGGAGGCTGTGTTCTGCGGCTACGGCGAGCCCACAAATGCTTATGATAATCTGATAAAGACCGCAAAGTATATGAAACAACAGTATCCGAATATCAAACTTCGTATCAATACAAATGGCCTTTCCGATCTCATAAACGGCAGACCGACTGCGGAGGAGATCTGTTCGGTAATTGATATCATTTCAGTTTCCCTGAACGATCCTACCTCTGAAAAATATGATAAGATCACGAAAAATATATATCCCGGCAAGGCGTTTCCGGCAATGTTAGAGTTTACTAAAGCGTGCGTTGCTTTCGGTGCGCAGGTGTGGATGACGGTTGTTGACGTGATCTCGCCGGAAGATATTGAAAAGTCCCGTAAGATCTGCGAAGAATGCGGCGCGCATTTTCGTCTGCGTTCCTATGACCGCGGCAGATAATAAAATGCCGTATCTTTGCATAAGCGCAAAACGCAGTGCCGTTTTGAACTGATTTTTTTAGGTTTGCGGCCAACATAAAATTTAAAGCCGCGCAGTTTGCCAAAACTGCGCGGCTTTTTTCTGCTATATTGTTTGTTACGTTAGCATTTCAATGCGTTCGTTTGTGTCGCTTGGTTCCTGCTGCCGAATCTCGATCTGTACCGGCTCGTTTTCTTCATAACATCTGCTTATCGCCTGAGTCAAACCGATCAGAATCATGAAAAGTATGATCTGTTTCGGGGAGTTGAATATGTAGTCGGTAAGACCAAATCCCAAAAACATGATCAGACTTGTGAAAACATAAAAGATAAGATCATATCGTTTGCCGCTTGGCGCTTTTGTTTTAAACAGAGTGATCACCGTTATAATGATCACGGCAAAGAGCGCGGCAATGCCGATCACACCGAGTTCCGCCCAAATTTCCAGTATAAAGTTGTGGGCGTGGGGTTTGTCAAGGCCGTAACTTTCCATAAGAAAATCACCCGTGCTTTCGCAACCGAATCCCAATCCGCCCAGAAAAACCCGAACATTATCCGTAATGTAGTCTATCACGCTTTCCCATATCACAAAATGGTTGGCAGAGGACTGTTTTGCAGCCTGTGCTGCTGCCGCAGCCGTTTCATGCGGCGGTGCCGCTGTGCCGGCGGATTCGTGAACGGGCAGGGAGATGATTCCGTATCTTGTCAGCAGAGAAGGAACAATGATCAACAGGGTCGGTATCAGTATGCTGAACAGGGTCTTGCCGTGGCGCTTGATCAAAACGATAAACATGAATACCCAGCCGGCAAGCGCAATCACACAACCCGCGCGCGTCATTGTGGAACTGATTCCGGCGCTGATAAACAGGTTGATGAATAAATAAAGAATCTTCTGCTTTTTCGTTTTTGCATTTAAAAATAAATAGACCGAAAGCGGATACACAAAAATAAGATAGGTTGAAAGCAGGTTAGGATTGGAAAAGAACCCGCTTGCCCGGTCTGAAAACGTGTTGGTTCTGATTTCAAACGGCAGCCATGTGTAAACAGTTTTGTCCAGCGTTTTGTATATGGGGGTGGGCAGCACCAGGCTTTTGCTTATGTATCCCGCTTTGCTCAGCGCATAGGTGCATACCTGTATTGTGCCCACAACGCCGTTTACCGCGCCGCTGTATACAGCCGCTTTCAGCACATCGTCTATTTTCCGCCGTGTGTCCGCCAGGTTATAGATCATTACAAGAATCAGAAAAACTGCCCACCAAAGTCCTGCGGTGCCGAGCGTATCCAGCTTTGTATCGCTCCAAAACACGCTTAGAAGCGCCAGGCTCATAAAGGCGATCACAACTTTTCCGATCGTGCCTACTTTTGCCTTGCGGCCTTCACGCGACCACTGCACTTTGAATACGATAAATGCCGCAAAAAGTAAAAACGGGCTTATGTATTCCGGCAGTATGGGAAAAAGAAATACCGTGGCAAGAAGCCAGCGCCATGCCGGGCTGTCCTGCCGATGGCTTATCTGTTGCATAGAAAGCATCATTCTCCGATTAAGATACACGGCACAGAATCATACCGTGTCAAAAGATAGAATAACAGATCCGCGCCAAATATATAAAGCGGATCTTTATTCGCAAAATACTACACACATAATACTACATTTTAACTGCGTTTTCAACAAAAATATTTTCCTGTTAAAAATATTCATATTTAGATCATGTTTTGTTATTGAAATAACCGCCTTGTTAGTGTATAATAAACTGTATTTTATTTTATAAGGAGAGTCCTTATGAGCGAAAAAGATTTCAGTAAAGATTCGCAGGAAACACGCGGAAACAACGAACCTGAAGAGCAGGAAACACAGCGCCTTGACGCGCAGGATGAAACCGGCATTTCGGAAAACGGAGAAACCGATACGGCTGCGAACGATCCGAAAGACCGCGGCGTTCAATATGAGCAAAATGATAACTGGAAGTTTGATGCAAGCGCTCCCGCCGCGGAAAACAATGTGCTTGGCGGCGTAAACGGCGTGGAGTTTGAATTTGAGCAGTCGCGCGAAAACAACGCGCCCGCCCCCGCGCAGGAGGTTGTAACGGAGGTTAAACCGCAGAATATCGTACTCAAAAAAGAGCGCGTGTCTGTGATTCTGTCCTCCATACTTGCGCTGGTGATCATCGCCATCCTTGTTGTGCTTGGCGTGCGTTATTATACGGTTCCCAACAGTAATGAAAAAATGAATCCCGGTAATGTTGCCATGACGGTCGGCGATATCGATGTTTCCGTGGGCTTGTATAATTATTATTATGATAGTGTTGTGTACGAGTATACATATTATGCCAATTACGGCTATTATGATCTGGATACCACGCAGGATTTTGCCAGCCAGTATACAACGGATCAGGACGGCAATGAAATTTCCTGGCAGGATCTGTTTGAGCAGACAACTACTGAGCGTATCAAATCCAACCTGATGTATTATGAAAAGGGTCTGGATGCCGGAATCACCCTAACAGACGCGCAGAAAGACGATATTGAATCCCAGCTGGATATGGTCAGGGAAAGCGCGTCGTCTGCCGGCGAGGGCGTCAATGAATATGTTGCCGAATCTTTCGGCGCGCACTGCGGGCTTGAAACACTGCGCAAATATATGGAACAGTATTACATTGCAGGCACTTATTATAATCAGTTCCGTATTACGGACAGACCTTCTCAAGAGGAAACAGACGCTTATTTTGACGAGCATCAGGACGATTATAAATCCTGTTCTTACGCACTGATTGAAATGGAATATGATTCCACAGATGTTACCACACAGCAGCAGAGCATTGAAAACGCAGAAAAATATATGGCAGAGATCACGGATGTGGATTCCATGCGCGCCCTGATTCCAACGGCCTGCGCAGGGCTGATCGATCAGTTCATCGCGGCAGGTTATTTTGAAACGGAGGAAGAGGCGGTAACAGCCCTCAGCGAATCCGTAGAATTCACACAGGCAAGGTCAGATATTGAAAATTCTTTCGGTGAGGAAACTGCCAACTGGTTATTTAACACGGATACAGCCGTTGGCAGCACAACGTATTATGTAAATGAGAGCGTGGGTGTGATCGACGTTATTTTGAAAACCGGTCAGCCGTTCCTTGAGGAAGAGAACGAGGTCTATTCCGTTCGCCATATTCTGGTTATGCCTGAATCGGGTGAGGAGAGCAGCACGGATTCTCAGACACAGGAGTATACGGATGAAGAATGGCAGGCGGCTTACGATCAGGCGCAGGAGATCGTGGCGGAATACAACGCCGGTGATAAAACAGAACTTTCTTTTGCGCTCCTTGCCGAGGAATACAGTGATGATACCGCCACCACCTCTGCCGGTCAGGGCGGCCTTTACGGCGGCGCCTACGAGGGCGTAACCCCCGGCAGCTCGGCGGAGAATTTTGAAAATTGGGCGCTCGATCCCGCCCGCAAATACGGTGACGTGGATATCGTTCAAACGCAATACGGCTATCATATCATGTTCTTTATTTCAAAATGCCCGGAATATATGTATACCGCGCAGCAGGATTGCTTTAATGACGAATTACTTGCTTTGGCGGATGCCACAGAGGTAAAATCGCGTGCCGGCATGAAAAATGTCAACTATGCGGATCCGAACAGCGATTATGTTGCAAAGCAGGATAGTCAGCAGTAATAAAATTTTTCTTGTAATATTCAGCAATTTAGTGTAAAATGATAGGTAAATAAATTTCTTTCAGATAAGGATGGAAAAAATGGCTAAAAAAGATTTGAATGATGATATTTTAAGCGGAGGCTCCATATCCGATTCGGAAAAACCGGATAAAAGCGCAAAAAAAGCGGCAAGGCTGGAGAAAAAAGCCAAGAAAACCGCTGAAAAACGCGCAAAGATAGAAAAAGAGATCAAAGATCTCAGAGAAAAACGTGATTCCGAAACGGATGAAAAAGCGAAAGCCGCGCTCACCAAAAAAATCGATGCCGCTAAAAATAAACTGGATGCGTTAAGCGGTAAAAAGAGCGGTCTTGCGTCCAATCAGTTACGTGTAATCAAAAGTGTGGTTGCCGTTGTGATCGTGCTTGCGCTCCTCGTAACCTATGTTGCTACCGGCGCGGTGCGTAAGGGCTTTATCCACTCCACACTGCAGTGGACCACCGGCCTTACTGCCGCCACAATCGAAGATGAGGCGGGCGATAAAATCAGAATACCCGTTTCAACGTTCAATTATTATTTTGCAAATTCTTACAATAATCTTATGTCTACCCAGCAGACTTATGAGCAGTACGGCATAAGCCTTGAGGATAATAATCTGGATGTGGATTTTGATATTCCGCTTTCCGATCAGACGACTACAAATGAGGACGGCGAAGTCGTAACCTGGCTCGAATACCTGTATGAGCAGGTGCTGGACGGCATTAAATCCACCTATATGTATTACAACGAGGCGGTTAAGGCAAACGGCGGCGAAGAGCCGGAGATCACGGAGGAGCAGCAGTCCGAACTGGAAGATACGCTCGATCAGTATGAGGAGACCGCTAAAAGTTACGGCTATACGCTTTCCGCTTATCTTGTTCAGGCAATGGGCAAGGGCGTAACGGAAAATGTTTTCCGCCGCGAGGCAAAGATCTCCTATATTGCGCAGAATTATCAATCTGAAATGTCTGATACGATCACAGAGGAAGAGTATACGGATGCGGATCTGGAAACTTACCGTGATTCCAATATAGATGATTTTCAGGCTGTAAGCGTAAGAATATTTGAGGCTGGCAGTGAAGATGACGCCATCGCATTTAAAAATGCGCTCAGAAGCGACGGTTCCAACTTTTCGGACCTTTGCGTGCAGTACAGCGAGGATACTGCTTATGACAGATCCTATTATGCGCAGGATGAGGCTTCCACAAAACTGTATGCTACAAGATCTATTCTTCAGAACGCCGGCTATGCCATTGCAACGGCAGATCATGATCATGAGGAAGGCGAAGAACACAGCGAGGATGAAGTTCTAGAATATCCGGGCCTTGACTGGCTCTTCAGTGCGGATCGTCAGGCAGGCGATATCTATCAGTATTCCACAACGGTTGTATACGTTCTTCAGCCTGTTCAGGTTCCTGAGGCGTCCAGTGTCAATGTTCGCCACATCCTGATTGCTCCCGATACAGGCGATGATTCATCCGATAAATCAAGCGCAACCGAAGAGCAGTGGGCAGCCGCTCTGGAAACCGCTGAAGGCATTGTGGATGAATTCAATTCCGGCGACAGAACAGAAGACAGCTTTGCTGCGCTTGCAACGGAAAATACAACAGATTCCGGTTCCGCGTCAAACGGCGGGCTTTATGAAAATGTTGTTCCCGGCCAGATGGTAGATGCTTTTGAATCCTGGGCGCTCGATCCGGACCGTCGTTCCGGCGATGTTGGCATCGTTCAAACCCAGTATGGCTATCATATTATGTATTTTGTGGGTGACACAGATACACCGATTTGGAAAGTTAGTGCTCAATCCGCTATTTCAAATGAAGATGCCAACAGTGCTGCGGAAGAACTGGATAATGCTTATTCGATCAAAATGAACTGGTTCGGCAGATTCTATATTGAAAAAGATACGGATATCGATGCATAATAACGGAAGGGGGCTGCGCAGCGGTCCCCTTTATCCGCTTATAGATTTGCTTTGAAAAGGAGGGCAGCCGTATGGGCGAAAAAGATATTGATGTTTTAAAAGAGCAGATCTCTCGCCTTATGGCGGCTCTTGAAGATGTCAATTTTGAATGTCAGCGGCTGGAAATCATCAATTCTAATCTTGATTTTCAGCTGAAAGAGGCAAACAGGGAACTGAATCAGAACATTGCCGTTCTGCAGGCGCTTGAAGAGGAAAATGAATCCCTGAAACAACGATTAAAAGAGATTGAAGGAAAGTAATACAAATGGAATATAAACTGGATGCATCACAACTGCGTGCATATGCGCCCATACTTAGGGCGGGGGACAGAGTTATTCTTTCAGGCACTGTTTACACTGCCCGGGATGCCGCGCATAAAAGAATTGCCGCCGCCATTGAAAGCGGCAGCAAACTTCCGTTTGAACTCAAAGACGCCGTGATCTATTACGCCGGCCCCACGCCTGCGCCGCAGGGCCTTGCAGTCGGCGCCTGTGGCCCAACCACTTCCGGCAGAATGGATGTTTTTACACCGCTTTTGCTGGATAACGGCCTTGCCGCCATGATCGGCAAAGGCGAGCGAAATGCCGCGGTATGCGATTCCATAATCAAGAATAAAGCGGTGTATCTTTGCGCCATCGGCGGAGCAGGCGCTCTTGCCGCAAAGAGTATCAAGCAGTGCGATGTGATCGCTTATGATGATCTTGGGTGCGAATCGGTCAAAAAACTATTGTTTTGCGATTTTCCGCTTACCGTTGCCGTTGATTGCAGCGGCGGAAATATATTTGCCCGCTGATTCCAAAAACCGCATCGTTATCCTTTTATATAATATCCATAAAAACCGCCTTTTAAACTTTTTAATGTTATAAATATTTACTATTGCATTTTTGTTTAAAAGGTGTTATTATAATAATCCAAGTTAGTAAGTGCTAACCATATATAGGGTGTTTAACACTCAAAACCACTAAATATTCGGCTTTTTGCCGGGATATGGAATTTTATGCAGGAGGATTTTTCATGACTGATTTTAAACAGTGGAACGGTTTTGAAGGCCGTATCTGGAAAGAAGAAGTCAACGTTCGTGATTTCATTCAGAAAAACTATGAGCCGTACGACGGCGATGAGTCCTTTTTAGCAGACCCCACAGAGGCAACCAATAAACTCTGGGGCATTCTTCAGAATCTTCAGAAAGAAGAGCGTGCTAAAAACGGCGTTTTGGATATGGAAACAGAAGTTGTTTCCACGCTCACATCCTATGGTCCGGGCTATATCAGCGAGGAAACTAAGGATCTGGAGCAGATCGTAGGCTTGCAGACGGATAAACCGCTCAAAAGAGCGTTTATGCCTTTCGGCGGCATAAAAATGGCAGAGCAGGCGTGTGAAACCTACGGTTATAAACCGGATCCGGAACTCCACAAGATCTTTACGGAATACAGCAGAACACACAATCAGGCAGTGTTTGGTGCCTATACGCCGGAAATGAAAAAAGCGCGTCATAATAAGATCATTACAGGTCTGCCGGACACATATGGTCGCGGCAGGATCGTCGGCGATTACCGCCGCGTTGCGCTTTACGGCATTGATTTCCTGATTGAAGATAAGGAAAAGGATTTTGCAAACTGCGGCGACGGCACAATGACCGATGATGTGATCCGCCTTCGCGAAGAGATCAGAATGCAGATCGATGCCCTTAAGGGTATGAAAGAGATGGCGAAGATCTACGGCTTTGATATTTCCCAGCCTGCTTCCAACGCAAAAGAGGCTGCCCAGTGGCTTTACTTCGGCTATCTTGCCGCAATCAAAACGCAAAACGGCGCCGCAATGAGCGTCGGCAGAATCTCTACTTTTCTGGATATCTATTTCCAGCGCGATCTCAAAAACGGCGTTCTTACTGAAAGCGAGGCGCAGGAGATCATAGATCATATGACGATGAAATTCCGTATGGTCAAATTTGCGCGTATCCCGTCTTACAACCAACTTTTCAGCGGCGATCCCGTGTGGGCAACGCTTGAAGTTGCCGGCATTGGCGTGGACGGCAGATCCATGGTTACAAAAACGGATTACCGTTTTCTGCATACGCTGGAGAATATGGGTCCGTCACCGGAGCCAAACCTTACCGTGCTCTACTCAAGCGCACTTCCGGATGCGTTTAAGAAATATTCAGCGGCGATCTCCATTAAAACAAGTTCTATTCAGTATGAAAATGACGACGTGATGAAACCCGTATGGGGTGATGATTATTCGATCTGCTGCTGCGTATCCGCAACGCAGACCGGTAAAGAAATGCAGTTCTTCGGCGCGCGCGCAAACCTTGCAAAATGTTTGCTCTATGCCGTAAACGGCGGTGTGGATACCAAAACGCATGATCAGGTTGCGCCGCCTTACGCGCCGATCACAAGCGAGTATCTGGATTATGACGAGGTTATGAAAAAGTACGTCGTTATGATGGATTGGCTCGCCGGTCTTTATGTCAATACGCTGAATCTGATCCAGTACATGCATGATAAGTATTATTATGAAGCGGCAGAGATGGCGCTGATCGATACGGATGTGCGCCGCACGTTCGCAACCGGTATTGCCGGATTCTCTCACGTTGTGGATTCCCTCAGCGCAATCAAATATGCTAAGGTAAAAACGATTCGGGATGAAAACGGCCTTGTTGTAGATTATGAAACAGAGGGCGATTTCCCAAGATACGGCAATGATGATGACCGTGCGGATGATATTGCGGTTTGGCTGCTTAAAACGTTCCTGGAAATGATCAAGCGCCATCATACTTACCGCAATTCCGAACCTACCACATCTATTCTTACCATTACTTCTAACGTGGTATACGGCAAGGCAACAGGCAGCATGCCGGATGGCAGACCCGCCGGCGCGCCGCTTTCACCGGGCGCTAACCCCAGTTACGGCGCAGAGCAGAACGGTCTTTTGGCTTCGCTCAACTCTGTTGCGAAACTGCCTTATCACTGGGCGCTGGATGGTATTTCCAATACGCAGACGATCAATCCGGACGCGCTTGGTCATAATGAGGGCGAACGGGTCAACAATCTGGTTCAGGTTATGGATGGTTATTTTGATCAGGGCGCACATCACCTGAATGTCAATGTCTTTGGCAAGGAAAAGCTTGTGGACGCTATGGAGCATCCTGAAAAAGAAGAATACGCAAACTTCACGATCCGTGTTTCGGGTTATGCCGTTAAGTTTATCGATCTGACCCGTGAACAGCAGCTTGACGTTATTGCGCGTACCTGCCATGACAGGATGTAAGCAGGAAATCACAGGCAAAGTCCATTCCCTTGAAACGTTCGGTTCTGTGGACGGCCCCGGCGTACGTTTTGTAGCGTTTCTCCAGGGCTGTGCCATGCGCTGCCGTTACTGCCATAACCCCGAAACGTGGGATTTTGGCGGGGAGGAGTGGACTGCCTCACAGCTTTTTGCGTGCGCCTGGAAGTATCACAATTATTGGGGAAAAGACCTCCGCTCCGGCGGTATAACGATCAGCGGCGGCGAACCGCTTTTGCAGCTGGATTTTGTAACGGAAGTCTTTCGCCTTGCAAAAGAAAAAGGCGTGCATACTGCCGTGGATACCGCAGGTCAGCCTTTTTCCTTGCGGGAACCGTTCCTCTCTAAATTCAATGCGCTTCTGGAAGTTACGGATCTGTTTTTGCTTGATCTGAAAGAGATGGATGCGCAAAAGCATATCGCGCTGACCGGGCACACGAATCAGAATATTCTGGAAATGGCAAACTATCTTTCCGATCACGGCAAGGATATGTGGATCCGCCATGTGCTCGTTCCGGATCTTACGGATGATGAAACCGGCTTGAAAGAGATGTCTGATTTTATTCATTCTCTGAAAACCGTAAAGCGTGTGGAAGTGCTGCCGTATCATACACTCGGGCTTTTTAAATGGGAAAAACTAGGCATCGATTATTCCTTGAAAGATGCACGCGTTCCAACCACACAAGAGGTTGAGAAAGCGCAGAACCTGCTTCGCGTTTCTGATTATGAGATCCGGTGATTTTATCCGCCTTGATTTCCATTTGGATCAGGCAGAAAGGCTATGGGAATGTTATGAAACTTCACGCCTCGGGCGAGGATTACCTTGAGGCCATCCTCATCATAAAAAACAAAAAAGGCTATGTCCGTTCCATCGATGTTGCCGGCTTTATGAATTATTCAAAGCCAAGCGTAAGCCATGCGGTCTCCTTGCTCAGAGACGGCGGATTTGTAGATGTTGATGAAAACGGTTTTCTGAACCTAACCGAAAGCGGCAGGGAGATTGCCGAAAAGATCTATGAACGCCACCTCTTTTTCAAAGGTATCCTGATTAACGCCGGCGTAGACGAAAAAACGGCGGAGGAAGAAGCGTGCAGGATCGAGCACGATATCAGTGATGATACATTTAATAAACTGAAAAATTCTTACGGCAAAAAATAATATACCTATATCGGAAACGCCTGCAATCTTTCAGGCGTTTCTTTCCTTTTAAACGTGTCAAAATCATTTTTGAAATTTTTTACAGGAGTGGTCAAATGTATATCAGAAGAGCAAAAACAAAGGACATACCGCAACTGAACAGATTATTGTTTCAGGTCAATAAAGTGCATTCGGACGGCAGACCGGATCTGTTTAAAGCGGGCGCGAAAAAATACAGTGATGATGAATTGAAAAAAATATTAGAAAATGACGATATGCCCGTGTTTGCGGCAGTTAATGATAATGAAGATGTTCTCGGCTATGCTTTTTGCATTTTTGAAACGGCGCATTCGGGGGCAATGTGTAATGTGAAAACCCTTTACATAGATGATCTTTGTGTGGATGAAACTTGCCGCGGGCAGCACATAGGCACAAAACTGTATCATTATGTTCTTGATTTCGCCAAAGGCGCAGATTGCTATAATGTTACCCTGAATGTTTGGGCACTCAACGAAAACGCAAGAAAATTCTATGAAAAATGCGGCCTGTCCGTTTTAAAGATCGGCATGGAAAAGATCCTTTGATTTGAAAATCCGTAGAAAAAGGCGCTGTAAAGTTTTATAACTTTACAGCGCCTTTTTGCTTTTTGATGATCTGCTTATTCAGTTTGATCATTCTGTGTGCTTTTTTATGTCGCTCAGCACTTTTTTCTCAATTCTGGAAACATAACTCCGGCTTATATTCAGCCTTGCCGCAACCTCTCTTTGCGCAAGCGGTTTTTTGTTGTCCAGTCCATATCGAAGAATGATGATCTCTTTTTCTCGTTCGTCCTCCATGTTTTTTATGTAGTCTGCCACCTTTTCCCACTGAATTTTCTTTTCCAGATCCTCTGCCATATCACGGCTGTCACTGATCGTGTCCTGCAAAGTCAGCGGATTTCCGTCTTTGTCGCTTTCCAGCGAGTCATCCAGATGCACGTCTCCCGCCGATTTTTTCATGTTCCGAAAATGCATCAGAATCTCATTTGCTATTATCACTTAAGGGATACAATTCATCGCCTTGGGCAAGCATTTCATCTTTTTGGAAAGGATATTCATAATCGGAGCCGAAAAATACGATGTGGGCGTTTTCTCCGTCCCATATCACTTCTTTTATGAACGCGCGTATGGTTTGCCGTTTCTGTTCAATCGTCATATTGTCCACCGCTGCGGAAAAACTCTTCAGCATATCCCGCATCAGGTCAACGCTTTCGGTTAGGTCGAGTTCATTCTCACTTTCTTTAGCAAGAGTATTCTGCCGCGCTTTTATTTTTTCAACCGCATCGCTCAATGTGTTTATCTTATCCAGTATGTATTTTTCGGCGCCGGTTCCGCTTGACGCGGCAAGATTATTTACAAGCGTCTCTATTTCCTTTTCTTTTTTCTCTATCTCTTCTTCAAGTCTTGCCTGCTCATTGTTTATGTTTTCAGCCTTTATCTTGTTTTCAGATAGAGCGGATTTGAGTGATTCAAAATAATCGTCTCCGTTTTCGGCCAGCGCCTTAACTGCGGATATTACTTCTCTGTCCAATTCATTGCCGTTTACATTTTTGTTGTTGCAACGCTTGCCTTTGCTGCGCAGTTTCATCGTGCAGGAATAGTAGTAGGTATATTCACCGTCTTTGTTTAGTCGGGTAGTCATATGCGGTCGCATATATTCGCCGCATCTGCATTTCAGCAGCCCGGAAAGCAGCGCGGTGTGGCTCTTTGGTTTTCGGTAAGATTTTGATCTGTTGCGCTCAAGCATCGTCTGCACTTTGATCCAGTCCCTGCCGCTGATAAAGCCCTCGTGCTTTCCGACCGATACGATCCATTCGTCAATAGGTTTGATTTTCGTCGCCTTGCCCTGTTCCTGCAAAGTGCGGTTGTAGACCATCATTCCGTGTTTGCCGTCAAATTCTTCTTCATCCGAATACAGATCGGCGTTTGCATTTTTGAAGTATTCGTATGCGTCCTTGTCGGCAATCATATATACAGGGTTGGTAAGAATACCGCGAATTGAAAAGCGAGTGAAATCCCTGCCGTTTTTCGTCTTGCAATGGTGGGCGAGCAGATCGCTTTCACAGGCAGTCAGCGAATTGTGTTCAAGAAACAGGCTGAATATCCGTTTCACAAGTTCCGCCTCATCGTCTTTCACCGCCAGGTGAAAGGCTTTTTTTGTTTTGCCGTTTATGTTCATCGTCGTCTCGCCAACGGATGTATAGCCCGTGGGCGTAACGCCGCCGAGCCACCTGCCAGTCTTGGCAAGTTCGTGCAGATTGTCACGGATACGCTCGGCAATCGTCTCACGCTCCAGCTGGGAGAAAACAGACGCGATATACATCATCGCTCTGCCCATAGGGGAGTTCGTGTCAAATTGCTCTTTAATGGAAATGAAAGAAACGCCCAGAGAGGTGAGTTCTGTGATCAGATTTGCGAAGTCGCCTATATTGCGGCTGATGCGGTCAAGGCGATAGCATACAGCAGCGGATATTTTACCGCTTTTTATATCGTCCATCATCGCCTTGAACTGCGGTCGGTCAAGGTTCTTTCCGCTGAATCCCTCGTCCTCGTATACAACGGCCTTTTTCGCCTCGTCTTCACCGAAATGTATTCTTAAATATTCACGGCACATCTCGATCTGATTTTCAACCGATTCGCCCTTGCCTGTAAATCTTGATTTTCTTGAATATATTGCAAACACTTTTTCCATAACTTCGCCTCATTATGTTATTATTCTTGCTTTAATATAACATAAAAGAAAATATCGTTCAAGTTGATTTATCGTTTATATTTACTTTCACAACAATACCTTTAAACACGCATGATCATAACAAATACACTCTAATTGATCATTTGTTTCGCTTAGCCTTGGCTCTTGATTTGTAAACATTAAATTGGTTACGGCAGCGTTCAGAGCAGAATTCCGATCGTTTGTTTTGTGAGATAAACGCCTTGTGGCAGTGCTTGCAGATTTTCAGCGGAGAACCTTCTGCCGACAATAAATTCGCCATTGTAAAATTCAAAACGCCAATCAAAGAGTAGAATTCATACTGCATTTGTATTCTGTCCGTTACAGTCAATCTGTAACGGATATTTGTTTTTAATCTGTCACTGAGTAAAACGGAAACTGCATCAGGTTCTGTCTTGTATTTTACCGAAAGCAACAGTATCTCGTACAGTTCATGAATATACTCTGCTATCCAAATGATCGGTTCACTGTAATTCTTTGCTTTAATGTAATCGGTCAGTTTAAAAGATTTCGCGTTCTTTGGTTTTGCCTTTTCGAAAAACAGATCTTCAAAATCTTCCGTTGCCATTACTCCGCTTGCCATAAACAGATTGTCATCAATAAATACTAATTCATGGTTATAGAAATCCTTATTTAACGGTAATTCCGCTATCGCCCCAAGAAATCCGTAGCGGTTTACAAAATTCAAGATCAGTTCTTCTGTCTTTTCTATGGTAGCCTCTTTCATTGACCGTCCTGTGTTCAGCAGGGCGGTTAAAATTTCTTCTGCGCTTTCTATCGAATCATAGGTTTCAAGTTGCGCGGTTCTTGCCGGAATCACAACTCTTTCCCCTTGCTTGTTTTTTTTGATTTCATATTCTGAATAATGTATATATTCCATTTCAGTTCCCTCCTATGCAACATTGAATTGATCTATCTCAAGCGTTTTCATAATACTTTTCTTTGCCGATTCAAGATGGTTTCTCACACCTCTTGGTGATATGTTCATGATTTTTGCGATCTCGCTTGTCTTGTACCATTCCACGCCGTACATATATAAAACGAATTTCTGCTTTTCTGTTAATTTATTTAAAGCCAATGAAAGTTCGGAATTACTTACTATCTCCTGAATATGCATATAGTCAAAGTCCAGATTGTCAGCATCGCAAAGATTCTCCCGGCATATTTCATTTACTTTTTCCAAGTCCAAAAGTTCCTCATTATCCAGAAACACTTTGTCCTTTACTGTAATATCTATGGAATCTTTATGTCTATAATATGCTCGATCCCGTTCACGGTCTCTTGCGTCCCAGTAGGCGATCAGTTCTTCCCATTGTACGTTCTTCGCGAATGTTTCTTCTTTTGCAGCAATTCTGTCTATCAGCAGTGTGTTTTACCTCCTAAAAATTTTTTGATTCGGTACTACCGATTTTCTATTTCAACTCACCTATAATATGTAATAGCAATAGCGCTGCTACATATTACACTTAAAGAATATCACAAATGATATTCTGTGTCAATAGCAAAGAAAGGAGGGCCAAAAAATGTACGGTAATTATTTTACTCTGCCGAATCAAATTTTTGATGAAGGCTTAACGGCAAGTGAATTTGTTGTTTACTGCTACCTTGTGAAATGCTCGGACAAAAGCCACAGATGCTTTCCGAGCAGACGAACGATTGTAAAGCAATGCAACATTTCCGTCAGTACCGTAGATAAGGCGTTAAACGGCTTGATTGATAACGGACTGATTGAAAAGACAAGCCGCTTTGACTTTTCAAAAGAACAGCAGCAGTTATCCAGCATCTACACGCTGAACAAAATTCTGACTAGCGCCGGTAACAGATTCAGACGCTAACAACTGAAATACTAAAATTTTGAGAGTGACGGCAGTGACGCCTTAAGCACGGCGGTGTGAACAAGGTGTTCCTGCCGTTCCTGGCGGCACTGTCCGCCCTGTTTGACGGAGTTGAAAGGAAGCCGAGAAAACACCCGAAAGCAGCAAAAACAAACCGAAATTCAGAGCATAAAAAGGAGGCGAAAACAGGTAAAAAGCGGCGGTCGATGACCAAGCAGGATAAAGGAGTATGCCGTCAAGAGCGACAAACTCCGAAAAACACCGCAACGGCAACGCCGTGCGGACTTTCAAAAGGTATGCCAAAACAGAAAATCTGCGAAATCCACGGTATACAAATGTATGTCGCAGACATCAAGATATCCCATAATATAGGGAAATACAGGCAGATTTCACAGCATACAATACGACATATTTTACACAAAAACAAATTTTAAAGCCCTGCTAGGAAATGACAGGGCAGAAAGGATGATTATATGCTAAATACAAACAAAATTATAACAGTCCTTACTGCAAACACGGACTGAAAGAGAGGGGTGATACAGAAAAAATTTAAAAGCCGTGTTGCCGTATGGCAGCAGGAAAAATAATCAAAAAACGGTTCTATGACAAGCAGTTCTTTCCGTATATTTTCTTGATAGGGGAGAATATGTTTTGAATGTGATTGTCCATTTACCAAGCACTGAAAAGCAAAAAGAGTTTCAAAAAGAACTTTCCGAGTTCCATGCCGCGGCAGTCATTTCAAAACTCAATGCTGTCCATATAACACTTAATGAAAAGAAGAAAATACTGAAAGAACTGAAAACAGAAATATAAAAACTTCACCTTAGTTTAGAAAATGAATTAGGGTGAAGTTTTTTATTGAATAAAAAAGTAGTAATTTAATTGACAAAACCAGTTGCATTTTGTATAATAATGTTACAAAATGCAACTTATGGAGGATGCTTATGAGCATTAACAAAATAGATCAAGAAAAATATATAAAACTAATGTCTGAAAATTTATCTGTACTCCGAGCAAAAATCAATCTTTCACAAGAAGAGTTAGCAGATGTTTTAGGTGTTACAAGACAGACAATATCTGCCGTCGAAAATGAGCAAAGAAATATGTCATGGCCTATTTTCCTTTCACTTATTCTGATTTTTCTAAAAAATAAAGAAACAAAACGATTAATTGTTTTGTTAGGCATATATACAAAAGAATTAAGTGATTTTATAACATTTTAAATGAGGAAAATAAAAATGTCATTTGTACAAGCAAAGTGTCCTGAATGCGGTGGAATGTTAGCGGTAGATGCGGATAAAAAGGCTGCAGTATGCCAGTTTTGCGGTGAAGCATTCATAGTTCAGGAAGCAATAAATAATTATAATACATATAATGAAACAATTAACAACTATAATACAACACATAATTATAGTGGAGGAACAACAGTCAATGTTTATGAAGATAAAAGCAAAGATTTTGTAGTTGTAGCCGGTGTCTTAAAAGCATATCATGGAGAATCAATAAATGTAGTTATACCAAATAATGTTGTCAGCATTGGTCCAAAATGTTTTGCTGGTCTCCAAATCAAATCTATTTATATTTCAGCTTCAGTAAGAAATATCGATGATTATGCATTTGAAGATTCTGAATTATCGGGTTATGAAACCTCGATTGAAAGTATTCAAGTTGACAGTAAGAATGAATGTTTTATAGTCGATAATGGAGTGTTAATCAATAAAATCAATAAATCTATAGTAAAAGCTATAAATAGTATTGTTAATTATGTGATACCTAAAGGTATAGTTAAAATTAATTCGTATGCATTTGCGAATTGTAAAATGTTGAAACATGTTTCTATACCTGACGGTGTTGAAACCATTGGTGCTGCTTGTTTTAAAAATTGTGAATCTTTGCTGTCAATAGAATTGCCAGACGGATTAACTGAAATTGGTATTAGCGCTTTTGAAAACTGTAAAGCAATAAAAGAAATGTCTATACCAAAATCAGTTCGGGATATTAACTCTGAATATTTTAAAGGATGTAACTTAAACTCTATTAAAGTTATAGATTATTATAGTTTAGGAAAGTTATCAGATAATGCTAAACGATTAATAATTCCATCAAGTGTATTAGAGCTTGGCTGCAAAATTAATAGTAGTGATTTTGATTACAATTCTTTTAAAGAAGTCGAAGTGATTTATGATAGATGCATATCTGAAAAATCGTTGGCGCAGTTTGAACATTGGCAGCGTGATAATGTAATCGTTGGCGCGTCAAAGGAAAAAATTGAAGATGAGATAAAAAGAATAAAGGCACAATTAAAGGCACAATTATGGAAACGCCAAAATCTTTGCCAATATTGCGGTGGATATTTTACATCAGGCTTTTTAGGAAAACAAAAGTGTATAAATTGTGGCAGAAAAAAAGATTATTAAAGATTATTAAATAAAAAGGAGATGTTAACTATGAAAGCAATGTTTGAAGTAATTAAGTATGAAGGTGACAATAGCAATTTGGTTTATAAATATCCTGTTGAGGATTTTAATACCAAATCAAGGTTGATTGTTCAGCAAGCACAAGAAGCCATTTTCTATTACAAAGGTCAGATGGCAGACCGTTTTGATGTGCCGGATACATATGTTTTGGAATCGAAGAATATTCCTATTTTGCGGCATTTGGTAAACCTTCCATTCGGGAAAGAATCACCGTTTCATGCCGTTGTTTATTTTGTTAATAAAACAGAACAAACAAACAATAAGTGGGGCGTAGGGGATGTTCCGTTTGTTGATAAAGCATATCCTATCCCTCTTAAGACAGGGATTTCAGGTGAATACAATTTTAAAGTTGATAATGCTGAAATCTTTATGGACAAACTTGTAGGTACACTTTCTGAATTCAGCGGAGCGAAACTTAAAGATACTCTTGACTCGTTTTTAAAATCAAGAGTTATTAACCATTTGTCAAAATATTATCTGGAAAACGAAGTCGATATATTTGTTGTAGAAACTAAAATTGAAGAAATTGCTGGTTACCTGGAGAATAAAATTAGAGAAGACTTCCGTGATTATGGCATAGAGATAACAAAATTCGTTGTAACAAATATTGCTAAACATGAAGACTCAACGGAATACAAGCGGTACTATGAATATAGAACTCAACAACAGGCGATTATAGATATTCAGAATCAGGGTGAGCGCGCTGCAGCAGAGGCGCGTGCAAGAATGAATGTATCTATAATTGAGCAATCAACACAGCAAGATTTGGATGCAAGAGCTAAAAAAGTTGACGCTGAAGCAACAAAGTATAAGCGTGATGTTGAGGGCTATACATATCAGCAGGAAAGAGGTTTTGATGTTGCCGAAAAAACTGCTGGAAATGAAGGTGTAGGTAATTTTGCCTCAGCAGGCTTAGGTGTTGGCGTCGGCATAGGCGCAATGGGAGCGGCAGCTGAGGCCGTAGGCGGATTATATAATGATGCATTAAGTAATATTGGATTGGGAGTTTCACAGAATGATGCTCAGCCACAGCAAACACAGGAAAAAGATATTTTTGCAGGAGCAAGCTTAGGACTAGGCGATGAAAATCAGGAAACACCTCAAAGTTCTGTGCCTACACAGTTATCTGCTGAAGAAAGACTGGCAAACATTAAATCATTATATGAAAAAGGTCTGTTGACTGAAGAAAAGTACAATCAAAAAATGGATGAAATTTTAAGCGAGTTATAATTGATTGTTGGAGAAGAATATGTCGATAGTATATAAATGTAAAATGTGTGGCGGAGATTTGAAATTAGAAAGCACGATTTGATATAAAAAGGATGGTTTAAATGGAACAAAGAATAGACCCTGACAATATAAAAGAAAAAACTATAAATTTACAAAAACAATATTTACAAAATATCTCTAAACTTTATCCGAATAAAAGTGAGGCTGAAGTTTATAATATGGCTTTCCCTATGGGATGGGGTTTATGCGGAAGTTATGACAAGAAAATGAACTTGTTAAAAAAAGCGATTAGAGAAAATAAACTGGTTTCTGAATATCTTGAAACAGCCTATCTACTTCATCCTGATCTCATTAAATTGCATGAACATCCTCAGCAATATCGGCAACTGACATCTGAAGAAAGACTGGCAAACATTAAATCATTATATGAAAAGGGCCTTTTGACTGAAGAAAAATACAATCAAAAAATGAATGAAATTTTAAGCGAATTATAATTGATTGTCGGAGAGAAATATGTCAATAATATATAAATGTAAAATGTGTGGCGGAGATTTAGATGTCACAGAAAACAGCAGAATAGCATCATGTCCATATTGCGGAGCGAAGCAGACAATATCCAATACCAATGACGAAATTGTTGCAAATTTGTTTAATCGTGCAAATAATCTTCGGTTACGATGTGAGTTTGATAAGGCTCAGGATATATATGAAAAAATAGTAGCACGTGAGCCAAACGACAGTGAAGCATATTGGGGAATCGTACTTTGTAAGTATGGAGTTGAATACGTTGAAGATCCAACAACATTAGACCGTATGCCAACCTGTCACAGAACGCAAGTGGAATCCATCTTAACTGATGTGGACTACTTGGCAGCAATAGAAAATGCAGATACAATCCAAACTGTACTTTATGAAAATGAAGCAAAAGAGATAGATAAACTTCAAAGGAATATACTTGCAATAGCAAATAATGAAAAGCCGTTTGATGTATTTATATGTTATAAAGAAACTGATGAAAACGGGAAAAGAACAGTTGATAGTGTAATTGCCAATGATATCTATTATCAGCTCGTAAAAGAAGGATTCAAGGTGTTTTATTCGGCAATAACCCTTGAGGATAAATTAGGTCAGGAATACGAACCATACATATACGCTGCTCTCAATTCAGCAAAAGTTATGTTAGTTGTTGGTACTAAGCCTGAATATTTTAATTCAGTGTGGGTAAAAAACGAATGGAGCAGATACCTAAAAATTATAAAGAAAGACAGAAATAAACTGCTTATACCGTGCTATAAGGATATGGATGCATATGATTTGCCTGAAGAATTTTCACATCTCCAGGCACAGGATATGGGGAAAATCGGATTTATTAATGATGTGATTAGAGGTATTAATAAGATTTTGATCTCTTATGAGCCAAAATCAACTATAAATCAAGAAATGTTCTTACGGCATGATACAGAAATTGCACCCTTATTAGAAAGAATGTATATGTTCTTAGAAGATGGAGAGTGGGATAGGGCTGACGATTTTGCGGAACGAATTCTTGATATTGAGCCTAAATTTGCCTATGCATATCTTGGAAAACTTATGGCAAAGTATAAAATCCATACAAAAGAATCTATAATTGATTGCAAAGAAAATTTTGAATTAGATAATAACTATAAACGCATTATGTGTTTTGGTGATGACAAAATTAAAAATATTCTTACTAAGTGTATAAATACAATAAAAACGAATAGCGATTATACTTACAAAGAATCTACTTATTCTGAAGCTATAGAGCTTACAAATTCTACGGATATTGATGATTTAGAAAAAGCGATTAAACTATTACAATCTATATCAAATTTTAAAGATGCAAATGACATAATAGAAAAATGCCAACTTAAAATAGACTCATTAAAAAAGGAGGACAAGAAAAAACGTTTAAAAGTAACAGTTGACGATTTAATAACTCAAAAAGAAAAGTTAATTGAAGACTTACGGTTCGCAAGTCATAGTGAAGTGCCAATAATTAGATCTCAACTTTGTATGATTGATGAGCAAATTAAAGATTGTGAAGAAAATGGTTTTATTTTTCTTGAGGCAAATGAACTTGATGGGGAGGAATATGTGGATTTTGAATGTCCGTATTGTCAAGGAGATTTGTCATATACAAAAATGTATTTAGAAAATAATAAGACAATAACCTGTCCATATTGTGAAAGGAAATTAAATTATTAGGAGTACAACTCATGTCAGTTATTTATAAATGTAAAGAATGTGGTGGGCAAATTGAACCACAGGAAAACGGTCTTGGTAAATGTCTATACTGTGGAGCATTGCAGACTTTGCCAAAAGAAAAAGATGATGCAATTCAAAATTTATTAAATCGAGCAAATGATTTTCGCCTTAATTGTGATTTCGACAGAGCAATATTTGAATATGAAGAAGTTCTGAAATTATCTGAAACAGAACCCGAAGCACATTGGGGATTGTTTTTGAGCAAATATGGTGTGGAATATGTAAAAGATAATATGACCTTTACATATAAACCAACATTGCATAGGATTTCTTCAATATCTGTTTTTGATGATGTCGATTATAAGGCAACTATTAAGTATGCCGATCCTTTTGCTGCATCGAAATATAAGGCGGATGCAGAAATTATTGAGACAGTGATGAAAGAATTACTTGTTCTGTCTACAAATCAGGAACCTTATGATGTTTTTCTGAGTTATAAAGAAGCAGATGACTTAACGAGACAACGAACAAATGATAGTTTTTTAGCTCATGATTTGTATAACGAGTTAACGGAAAAAGGCTATAAGGTCTTTTTTGCCCCAAAGTCTTTGGTTTCCGGTTTATATGAGCCTAAAATATATTCTGCTATCATTTCTTCAAAGGTTATGATAGTGCTTGGTACCAAGCCAGAATATTTTAATGCAGTATGGGTTAAAAACGAGTGGTCAAGGTTCGCAGAACTGATTGAACACGGTGAAAACAAAATGATTGTGCCAATCTTTAAGGATATGGATGCAAATCAACTCCCGAACCGACTGTCTAAGTATCAAGCAATTAATATGAGTAATTTCACCTTTTTAGAACAACTCATAACAATTATAGATTCATATATGAATCGAAAATCAAGGATTAGTTACAACAAAGACAGCAGTTCGGAAGAAATCTTTATTGAAAGAGGCTTTATTGCTCTTGAAGACAGAGACTTTACTCAGGCAAAAAGTTTTTTTGAGAATGCACTTAATCTAAATCCGCATAATGCACAAGCATATTATGGGAAATTAATGATAGATCTTGGTATAAATAAGCCCGAGCAGATCTTAAGTGCGCCGAAATATCTAAATGAGTATCCGAATTTCCAAAAAGCATTGAGATATGCTGATCATCAATTGCAAACAACACTTATTCAGTATGAAAAAAAGGTAACAGAAACAATAAACACTCAAAAGTATAATACTTTGAATAACGAACTAGAAGAAATACAAAAGTTAAATTTGTCATTATATGAAGGTTCAGATATTTCAAAACTTGAGTCAAATATTAAAGAATTAGAATCAAAAATCGAAAAAATTAACGCACTTATTAAAAAATATAAAAATATTAAAGATTTTAATGATGCATCAAAAAAAATAGAATACTGTGAGGAACTTATACATAAAACCGAAGCACAAATTGCAGCAAAAAAAGAAAAAATCGTGTTGATTGAACAAAAAGCTAAGCAAGAAGAAGAAGCAAGATTGTGGAAAGCCAGTATTAAACGAAGTGCATGGCCTATTTGGCTGTTATTTATTGCTGTTGGGTGTATTTCAGGACCTATTATGGCTAATTATCTTGTGATACCTTATATATTGCCATTAGCTTACGAATACATTGATTTTGAAATACCTTATGCAGTTTTATATATTGGTATGGCTATAATTGGTGCCGTTTCAGGGGCAATATTAAGTCATTTCAGTCAAGAAAAATATCAAATATCTGAAAATGCTATTCCATGGCTTTTTCTCTCGTTATTGGTTCCGCTATTAACAATTCTAGCAACAGCTTTAGTTATAATAGCAATAGCGATTGTTGCTGGAATTATATATGTAATAATTGTAATTGCTGTACTTGTTATTGGAGGAATAATTGCGGCATCATGTTGTGGAGGATAAATGGTTAATAAAAATACAAAAGTAAAAAAATTTTTATCGATTGTTTTAGGGATTGTTGTTGGTATAATTTTTGCTTTGCCATATTTTTTGTTCAGAGAACAGATTCAAAGCATGGCTACTATTGGATATATTGGTTTGTTTGTTTCTTGTTTAATATCTAATCTATCAATTCTTTTGCCAACTAGTTCTACGATAATAATAGTTGCAGCTGCGTTAACATTAAATCCATGGATATGTATTATTGTGGGTGGATTGGGAACAGCTTTTGGTGAACAGGCATCATATTTATGTGGTTTAGTTGGCCATTCGGGTTTCGAAAAAGATACATCTGAAAAGAAACAAATAGCAATTAGATGGTTTGATAAAAATCCCTTCTTTGCGGTCTTTTTATTTGCTTTTATTCCACTTCCGGTTTTTGATATTATTGGAATAATTGCAGGTATTAAAAAAATGAAATGGTGGAAATATACTATAGCTGCAGTTTTAGGAAAGGTTTTAAAGTTTCTTTTTGTTGTTGTGGCACTATTCTATGTTTTGCCATTTTTGCTGGACAAATTGCCTTGGGGATTAGGAAAAACATTAAATGATATTTTGGAACAATTATTAGCAAATGCTAAATAATTTGGAAGAAAAAATATGACCGGATATTTAAAGCCTGAATTTAAAAACAATTCAAAAAAGTATAAGAACGAATATAAAACATTTTATTGTGGATTATGCAAAGCTTTAAAAAAGCAATATAATTATGTAGGCATTTTAAGTTTGAATTACGAAACCACAGCTTTTCTTATCCTTTTAAGTGGCTTAAAAAAAGAAAAGAGCAAGACTTTCGGCGGTTCTTGCTCAATATCGCCATTTGTGCCTGTAAAATATGTTGATTATTTTCAAGACGATTTTATATGCGCTGCTCATTTGTCTTTATTAATTGCCTATTACGAGGTTAAAGACAATCTAAACGATATAGGTGGGTTAAAATGGAATGTCATTAGTAAATTGATTTCAAAAAAAGGAAGTAAGGCTATACACGCATTAAGTAATGATTCTTCAAGAATTGAGAATGCAATTAGAACATATTATGAAGCAGAAACTAACAAAAGTATAACCTTTGAGGAAATACTAAAATGTGATGGCGATTTGATTAAGTGTATTTTTTCTGTGCTTATAAAAAAATATGATAAAGAAACAACAGACAGATTATTAAAAATATCATATCTTTTTGGACAATGGATATTTTTGATAGATGCTTGTGATGATTGGAAAAATGATGTGAATAATAATAATTTTAATCCATTATTATTAGTTGATAATTTAGATAAGATAAAAACAACTATTAAATCTATAGAAAAAAGTATTGAAGAAACAATCAACGAATTGCCAATAAAATGTTACAAGGATTTAATAGATTTTGTGTTCATAGAAACTATAGAAAAAGTTAGTAAAAGAATCCTTTCAACTCTTAATAATTATAGTATTAGGAACGAATAATTGCTAAGGATCATGGAGTTGTGTATGCAAAAGATCAAATTACCAAACGGAAATTACATAGTAGGAAGTATTTTCGAAGTTACTGCTTTTCCAAAAGCGGAAATAATAGATAATGATAATAAAAAGGCTTTTGAAATGAATAAGAAAGCCATTAATCAAATGGTTTTTGAATTGCATAAAATCAGTGATGTAAATTCAACTGCTGTGGAAATTTTATGGATATCGGAAAAAGTTGAAAATCAAGCTTTTGAGTCAAAGGTGCGAGTATTTGTTATTATAAGAAAAATCGGATGTAATTCTGATTTATTAAATAAAGAAATAAATTCTATTCAATCAAATCTTATTTCTGCATTGAACCAATCGAAGTATGAAGCAAAAGTGTTCGATTTAACGGATAAGAGCTTTATAACTCTTTTAAAAAGCGTTGATTGTTCAAAATTGTACACGGTTGCAAAATCTGAAAAAATTGTCGGAAATTCTATGTCATACGGTAGCTATTATACTTGGGATGTTTTGAATAATAACAGCGAAGATACGATGTCGGGATTTATATCTGCCATTAGTCAAAGCCAAAACTGTGCTGTGTCCTTTCAAATAATTCCAACCACTATGACTAATGCGGAATTGACTTATTTGAATGAACTGTCTGCTCAATATAAACAAGTATTTGGAATGGGAGACATTTCTGCAGAAAAGCCATTAAAAACCAATCAATTTTTGCTTGAAAGAAGTCAAAAGCCTTTGTTTTTCTATAATATCTGCACATTTGGAAATGTTGAAACATGTCGTTTTATCACAACAAAATTATTGTCTGTTCTTCAATCCGGAAATAATAAAATTTCTGATTGCGATTTAATTACTCTTGATTTAAGTGCTGAAAAAATTAATCTTACCAATCATTTTTATGTTTATCCTTGGATAATCAATGAAAGAATAGTTAATAAGTATAGAAATCCTCAGTTGCAGCAATATCCGCTTGTTAAGGCTATGGGCAGGCTTCCGTATATTATGACATTGGAAGAACTCAATGTTTTTTTTAGATTACCGCTATATGATACATCTATGCCTGCATTGGCTGAGAAAAAAGCCTCAAGTGAAGTTGAACAGTTCTCAAAAGATATTATTGGCGAGAACACCATTAAATTTGGTAATCTTGTTTCAGATAGCGATTCAGATGTCGTTATTGGTTGCCCTTTAAAATCATGGACTCAGCATGCGCTTATTGTTGGTATGCCTGGTACAGGTAAAACTACTTTTGCAGTAAATATTCTTACTCAATTTTACAAAAAAGGAATACCGTTTTTAGCGATAGAGCCGACAAAAGCAGAGTATCGTGCAATGATTGATGCGATTGATGATTTGCAGATTTTTACCCCAGGCAATAATGAAGTTTCGCCGTTTATTATTAATCCGTTTATACCTCCAAAAGGTATAACAGTGGAGCAGTATACTCCTAGCCTTTTAAATGCATTTAAAGCTGCTTTTTCAATGGAAGGTCCCCTTGAAATGATCTTCCTTAAAGCAGTTAACGCGTGTTATATTGAATATGGATGGAAACAGAATAGCAAGTACGGTGATTCTGATGTAACGCCTTTTGGCATGTTTGAATATGTTTTGTGTTTTAAACGAATCATGAAAACTATGAAATATAATAAAGAAACACAAAGTAATATTGAAACTGCAGGATTGCTCCGTTTAATGAATCTGATTGAACAAAACAGTAATATTTACGATACTGTAAATACTATTCCCATTGAGGATTTATTAAGCAAACCAACTGTTTTAGAATTGAACGCAATAGATAACGATGAGCAAAAATCATTAATTATGTCACTTTTGCTCTCAAGTATTTGTGTACATACAAAAAATAATCAAAAAGGAGACGGCCTGTTAAAAAATGTTATTTTGATCGACGAAGCTCATGTTTTGCTTGACTCTGGTGTGGATAATGAAAATGGTGCTGCAACAAAAAGTATTACAGTTAAAACGATTCAAAAGATGATTGCTGAAATACGTTCATATGGCACAAGCATCATTATTGCTGATCAAAAACCGTCAGCTGTTACAGATAGTATCGTATCTAATACGAATGTTAAAGTTTCGTTCCGTTTAACTTCTTCAAAAGAACGAAATATTATTGCAGAGAGTATGGATTTATCTGAAAACAATGCGGAATATATCTCACGGCTGGGTGTAGGACAAGCTTTTGTGCATTTTGATAAATTGAATTCTCCTCAGCTTGTTCAAACAGAGGATACACGTGAAAGAGATGGTATTCGGTTAAGTGTTCCGAACAGTGAAATTGTAGAACGCTCAACATATTGGCACGACAAATCGAAAATGCTTATTCCCTTTAGAGAATGCGCTTGCTCGTCCGCCTGCAGCAACTGCTCGTTTAAAATAAGAAATGACGCAGAATATTTTTCTTCAAAGTTATTTAATTCTTGCAGTTATAAAATTCGTGACAAGAAAACTTTATTTGGTTATTCTCTAAGAGTACCTCACGCCTTAAGAAAGCATATTTCAGATTATAACGAAAAGGAAGTCGAACAGTTTTATAATTGTACAATTATAAAATTTTTGCGAAAGGCTGAATTAAATTTGTCTTTCACCGTTACTTTGCCTGAAATTAAGAAGATTATTGATAGGTCAAGAGATTTTATATAAAGGAGAATTAATTATGCCCTTAGTATTAGCAAAGTGCCCCGAATGTGGCGGAACGATAAAAGTAGAAAGTGAAAAGAAGTTAGGTGTTTGTGAGAATTGCGGAGAACCTTTTGTGGTAGAAGAGGCCATCAATAATTTCACAAATTATTATACTAATAATTACATAACAAATAACAATACCACACACAATTACGGTGACGGTGCTGTTGTTAATGTTTATGAAAATTCAAGCGAAGATTTTGAAATCGTTGCTGGAGAACTAAAGAAATATAAAGGTAAATCTGCAGATGTAATTATTCCTAATAATGTTGATAAGATTGGTTCAATGTGTTTTGCTCATCTTCCAATCAAATCTATTTATGTATCTGCTTCAGTTACCGATATTGATGATCACGCATTTTCTGACTGCGCAGCATCGATTGAAAGCATCCAAGTTGACAGTCAGAATGAATGCTTTGTAGTCGAAAATGGAGTGTTAATCTGCAAAACGAATAAATCTATAGTAAAAGTTATAAGCAGTCTGTCTAATTATGCGATACCTAATGGCATAGATAGAATAAATTCCTACGCATTTGCAAATTGTAAAAAGTTAAAAAATGTTACGATATCTAAAAGTGTAACAAGTATAGGCAATAGTGCATTTTCTGGTTGCACAAACCTTACATCGGTCACTATACCCAAAAGTGTTAAAACCATTGGGTACAGCTGTTTTAAAAATTGCGAATCTTTGCTGTCAATAGAATTGCCAGACGGATTAACTGAAATTGGTATTAGCGCTTTTGAAAACTGTAAATCTCTAAAGAATATTTCTATACCTAAGTCAGTAGAAACAGAGAGTTTTAGCCATTATGATTTTGAAGGATGTAATTTAGACTCAATTAAAATAGAGAGAAACTATTATTTACAATGCGTATATAACTATGTACGAAGATTAATAATTCCGTCAAGTATATTCTTTGCTGAAGATAGAGATATAAAAAGTGCTGCTTGTCATAAGGATTATAAACTTTTTAAAGAAATTGAAGTGATTTATGATGGAAAAATCCCCGAAAAAGCATTAGAAAAATATGAAGTTGAATATTTACTTAAAAATAACATATTTGTTGGTCCTTCGAAGAAAATAATTCAAGAAAAAGTCGCACAAAAAAAGGTGCAAAAGTGGAGAAGTCAAGGCCTTTGTCAACACTGTGGTGGTAGATTTGTATACCCTATTTTTGAAACCTTTGAAAAAGGTAAATGTAAAAATTGTGGAAGGAAAAAGGATTATTAAGGAGAAATAAATTATGCCATTAGTACCAGCAAAATGTCCCGAATGCGGGGGCTTGTAGAAGTTGATAACGAAAAAAGAGCCGGCTTATGCCAATATTGCGGAGAACCTTTTGTCATTGAAGATGCCATTCAAACTTTTAATACATATTATCAGACGACAAATAATTATAATACCACCCACAATTACGGAGAGGGTGCTGTTGTAAATGTTTATGAAGATAAAAGCAAAGATTTTGTAATTGAAGGCGGCGTATTGAAAGAGTATCACGGCGCATCTGTCGATGTTGTTATTCCCGATGGTGTTGTTGAGATAAAAGATGGTTCTTTTGAAAATTTAAAAATTAAATCTGTCGTTATTCCGAATGGTGTAATAAATATAGGTAATAATGCGTTTTCTGGTTGTACGAATCTTACATCTATAACAATACCTGATAGTGTAACAACTATAGGTGACAATGCGTTTTCTTATTGCACGAACCTTACATCTGTTGCAATACCTGATAGTGTAACAAGTATAGGCTATAGAGCGTTTTCTGGTTGCGCAAACCTGATACATGTTACTATTCCCAAGAATATTAAATGTTCTGACATTGTGTTTACAGATACCCCTTATGGTAAACAAATGAAAGAAGATGAAGAGAATAGATATAAACAAAAACTAAACGCTGCTGAAAATATAGTTAATAATAAATTACAAATTAACAATATTGAACTAGCTAATATTGAAAGAATAATTGATGAAATTTTGCTTGAAATTTCAAACTTGTCAAATACATATCTTTCTGATTGTTCTATCTCTGGTGCTAAGTATTGTTGTAATGATTTGAATTATCAAGATATTACTAATTCATTTTTCGAACAGCAAGAAAGAATAAATAAAATAATTGAAATATTAAAAAAAGAACTGAAAAATTGCAATCCATTTATTTTGAAAGAAAAAATTAAAATCAAAGAGCAAATTAAAATTTATCAATTATTTTTGGAAAGTAAAAAAAGGGGCGTTGTCCTTGGTAAAGAATTGGATAGTTTGTGTCAAAAATTAAAAAAATCAGAGCAAAATGATCTTGAAAAATCGAATTTCGGAAACGAAGAAGTAAAACTTTCTTTTAATGAGGCATTTGATCTTTTAAGAAAAGATAATTCTCAAATATTAAAATTGGATTTCGGTAAATGGGATGGAATACCAATAACATGGAACATTTGTTGTATAATGAATTCAAAAATGTTGCTTGTAAGTGAAAAGTGCGTTTTTAAAGCACCATATTCTTATAAATGGAATTCATATTCGTGGTGTGACTCGAGCATCAGGGCATATCTTAATGGTGAATTTATTAATAAAGTTTTTACTGATGACGAAAAAAGCAAAATCTTATCTACTTTTAAATTTCCGCCTTATGAAAACATTGATAGAGTTTTTTTATTGAGTAAATACGAAGTTGATAAATTTCTTTCATTAAATGACATTAAATGCGGCGAAGAATGGTGGTTGAGGGAACCCTATAAAGATGATTGTAGTAATCTCCAACTAAAGAAAATAATTACTGTGTCTGGATGTATCAATTATTCTAGAATAACTTCTGCAAAAGGCGTTCGCCCTGCAATATGGATAAAAAGATAATTATTTGCTTTATGCAATATAAGATAAAAATATTTATTATGAGTATTAGTTATACCATTAATGTCAGCATAATGTCCTAAATGTGGATGACTTGTGGAAGTAGATAACGAAAAAAGAACTTTCATATGCCGGCATTGCGGCGGGCAATTTAAAAGCCTTTTCATTCTGAGATGCAGAATTTGCGGAAGGCTAAAGATTATTAATTTGTTTAATAATAAGAATTGTGACCAAAAGGAAGAGAACTGTGAGGTGTAAAATATGTGTGATGATATGGACTTTGACGTTACTTCAGATATATCTGATTCAAGTTCCGATGTAACAGATGATATTGATTCATCTAATTTCGATTTTGATTTTTCAGATAACAGTTTTGATATATCAGATGATACTTTTGATGATATTGAAACATCGGATGTTGATGATATGACAGAAGATTTTAGCAATGATTTTGACAGCGTTGAAGATATCTCGGAAGACGATTTTAATGAAGATATTGAAACTCTTGATTTAGATGATGATCTTAATGATATTGAAGATATCTCAGAAGATGATTTTGATGAGGATATTGAAACTCTTGATTTAGATGATGACATTGATGATATGGTAGATATTTCAGAAGACGATTTTAATGAAGATATTGAAACTCTTGATTTAGATGATGACATTGATGATATGGTAGATATTTCAGAAGACGATTTTGATGAAGATATTGAAACTCTTGATTTAGATGATGATCTTAATGATATGGAAGATATCTCAGAAAATGATTTTGATGAAGATATTGATACCCTTGATTTAGATGATGGTTTTAAAGAGAATGCTGAATCTCCAGAATTAAACGATGCTATGGAAGAAAATTTTGATGGTATTTCTCCTGAGGCGATCGACGATTCTGATTTCGAAACCGCTGAAATTGAGCCGTTAGAAACAGAGAATATATCAGAAAATGAAACTTTAGATGAATTTGAAATAGGCGATGATCAATTGACAGAAGAAGTTGGTGATATTTCTACTGTTGAGGCTAATGATTATACGGATGAAATGGAAAATGAAAATATTAGTAATGAATTAGAGGAGAATTTTTCTGATTCAACAGACGGGATTGCGGTTTCTGACGATATAAATGCAGAACTTGATGATAATTTGAATGAATATGATGTCGCCCCAACAGATACAAAAGAGTATTCGGATGATACAGAAACTCAAGAAATGCCTCAGATCACAGATGAGGAATTAGAGGAATTTGTGAATTGGGAACACGAGCATGATAATGGATATTATGACATTATTGAGGATATTCAAAATGATTCAAATTTAACGGATGAGCAAAAAGACGATTTGATTCACCCAATGCTTGAAGAACTTCGAGAAGCAGAAAATGCTGAACCTGAATATGGAGCCAGAGTCAAAGGTCTTACATACGACGGCAGAGATATACATACCTCAAAACCGGAAGATATTGTTGATGAAGCTCCGGATTATTTGGACGAATCTGATTATGAATTTGAAAGTACTTTAAACGGGTTTGAAGAACAAATATCTGATCCCGGAGATATTCCTGAATACTCTGATATGGATGAACAGGAAGAAAGAAGTGACGTCAATGAAGATTTTTCGGGTGAACTCAGTGAACAAGACTATGATTCAATATATGAAGGACTTGATGATTACGATTTTCACGGAATAGATTGCCTGGAAGATACGGAACGATTAGATGCAAGTCTTGAGAATTTTACTTCAGAGAATTGGGAAAATCTTTCCATTGATGAGCAAAAAGAACAAATGACAGATTTGGCTCAATATATTATTGATGTCACCGGGCTTGAGGATCCGCCTAAAATCGAGTTCTATAATAATCCGGAAGAGGGAGATTATGGCGGATTCAACAGAGCAACAAATACACTGAGCATAAATGAGCATATGCTGTATCAAAATGATGAGGCAGCTGATACTGTTGCACATGAATTATGGCATGCTTACCAGTACGAAAGAGCCTCTAATCCAAAGTCGAAATTAGATTATATGTATCTTGAAAATTTCAATGATTATATTACGCCAAATGACGACTTTGAAGGCTATCAATCTCAGCTTTTGGAATCAGAAGCTAGAGCATTTGCTCAGCAGATTAAAGATAGATTACATTCATATAGATAAGGAGAATTCGATGGATAAAATATTTAATTATTTGGTAGAAGAACTGAAACAGTCTGATAGAGTTGCTAAGAGAAATGCAGATAAATTGAATAAATATGAAGATATAAAAAATGAATTTTTAGAGTGGATAGATTCAAATGAATTTAGTGATTCTGGTCTGTCTGTTGATGGCTACACAGCTAAAAATATTCACGAAATGGCGCCGTTTATGAATGGCGTAGGAGTATATAATTTTTTGGTGACTTTAAGGGACGATCCTGATCATGCGCTTGAAATAATTAAGGCAGGTTTTCCCAGAAAATAATATATTATCTTTATAATCTTGAAAGGAGATTATTATGGCGTTTGTACAGGCAAAATGCCCGGAGTGCGGAGGAATGCTGGCTGTTGATGAGAATAAAAAAGCAGCAGTATGCCAATTTTGTGGAGGAGCCTTTATCGTTCAAGAAGCAATTAACAATTACTTAACCAATAATATCACAAATAATAACATCACCCACAATTACGGAGAGGGTGCTGTTGTTAATGTTTATGAAGATAAAAGCAAAGATTTTGTAATTGAAGGCGGCGTATTGAAAGAGTATCACGGGGCGTCTGTTGATGTTGTTATCCCTGATGGTGTTGTTGAGATAGGATCAGAATCTTTTCAAGGTTTAAAAATTAAGTCTGTTGTTATTCAAACTGCGTAACAAGTATAGGCCATAGTGCATTTTATGGTTGTACGAATCTTAAATCTGTTGATATACCAAACAGTGTGACAAGTATAGGTGTTAGCGCGTTTTCTCATTGCACGAGCCTTGCATCTGTTATTATACCTGATAGCGTTACAAGTATAGGCAGATATGCGTTTTCTGGTTGTGAAAATCTAACAACTGTTACAATACCTGATAGCGTTAACGGTATAGATGATCACGTATTTAGTGGTTGCACGAACCTTACAACTGTTACTATACCTGATAGTGTAAAAATAATAGAATGGGGCGCGTTTTCTGGTTGTACAAATCTTAAATCTGTTGCCATACCAGATGAAACATCTTGTGACCGAAATGCTCTTGACACTCATACATGGGTAAGAAGTAAACAGTGGGTAAAACGGGCTAATTGGAAGAGACAGGGCTTGTGTCAGCATTGTGGCGGGCAATTTAAAAAAAGTTTTTGGGGTCGCCTTTGCAGGAACTGTGGAAGACCTAAAGATTATTAATTTGTTTCATAATTTTTATAAACCACCATTATCTTGATAACGATATGGTTTATAAAATTCAAAATAATCTTGGGGTAGAGCATCTTGTCGGTTATATCTGAAAACACTATTCTTGACAAAACTGTAAAATTTTAACCATATCTCATATGACATACGGCTTTTGTTTTTTCGCCCAAACTCCTTTGCGCCGGCATGATATGCCTATCATATCTGCAAGTTTGCTTTGCGCTTATTGATTATTTTTTTGAATTTTAAAATCTGTTCACCTTGATTGTTCAGCAAGGACAATTGATACATTGATCAGATTTTTGCTACTGTATGTCCGAGTACTCGCACAATTTTATCAGACTGTATGTTTTTTACAGATTATATTTGTTCTTGAATCAAAATACAGGTTTATAGGAGACAACATTATGAAGATGTCGTTAAAAGACAAGGTTCGCAACAGACCCGATGTCCTGTTATCAGATACTTATCACTCATTAAAATACAATCTTATTCATAAATTTATGAGACAGTTTGTTGTTCAATTTTATTTTGACGGTGTGCGCCAGTTCGATTTTTCGATGTGCTCAGACGGTTCCTTCATTTTTAAAACCAATTCTTTAAATCACTGGGCAGTTCTTAAAGACAATATATCTGCTTGGGAAAGAGAATTTTGTGAGCTGTCTGATAAAACGGCGAATTTCAATTTTAAGCAGCCGAATTTAACATTAACTGACGTCATTAAAGACCGAGATGATATAGGCCTTAATTATTTAGCCGTATCTCAGATGCTTATGAAATATTTTAAAGTTTCTATCAAGCAGGACGGCATAATGTATAGAGCGGAATTTGCTGATGGGGATTTTGTAAAATACTCAAAAGAATTTTGTGAATCAAAGGCTAAAGAGACAGATATTGAATTTAAGATTGATGACGAAGTCTTACATAATGCAGGTACGGATGACTCAAACTTTTCATATTCTGATTTTGAAGACATTGCGCAGATGTGCGCAATGTTCTTTCCCGGCAGTGAAATAAATGTCCATACCGAAAATTCAGACGGTAAAACAGCAACATTTTGTTACGATTCACTTGCAGAATATATAAATCAAAAATACAAATGCTCTAATGTCTCAAACTCGGTATTTCGTTGTGAATCCTCGGAAACGGAGCTGGTCAAAAGCGTGGCTGAGATCAGAATCGCAGTTGGCAAAAGCAGTAATGACAAAAATGTTATAGACGCATACTGTAATTATAATAATCATAAGTATGGCAAGGTTCTTGATGCCATAAATGACGTATTAAAAACTGATGATTCACATCATTATGTTGTTGTCGTAAATATTTTTATGACTCGACCATTGTGGCTGAATGCCAGTCAAGACGGAATAAAAAATCAATATATTAATGACAATATTTATAAATATATAAACTCCGAAATAGGAGACTTTGAATAATTCGTAATGCGGATGTAAACTTGTAAGCATCGAATGATTACACAGTTATTAATAGGATTGATAAGTTGAATTATCCCGATGCCGGCAATATCAAAAAATACTTTTATGGGGTTTGGTGATTCAGCAGCGTGCTGAATTTTCTCCACACCTCATATGGCATACGGTTTTTGTTTTTCTCCCAAGCGCTTATGTGTTGGCGTGATGTGCCGAGCATATCGGCAAGTGCGTTTTGCGATAAATAATTATCATTACGATATTTTAATATCTGCTCACCTTGGTTGTTCATAAGGAACAACTGAAAAGGTGAGCAGTTTTTTTCTTACAGGCTTTAGTGGCTAAACGTATCGATAATCATTCATTTTCCAGTCAAACATTTAAATTCCAATTGTTAAGCGTTTTCTAACAAAATTTAAACAATATATTAAGTTTTATACATTGCAAAACAGGTCCGTTGCCCTGCCAATATTGTAAATAATTGTCTGTATTAGTAGAATTATCTTAATAAACATCTAAATTGTTATAAGTAAAATACCTACATTGTTGTTTAGCGCCAAAAAGATATTGTGGTTATTGAAAATAATCATAAAATACAATTTTATCTATTAGAAGTATTTTTAATGAGAGGAGAGAAATATGAAACAGATACAAATGCGCATTTTTTCCAATGGAGAAATAGAAGCCGAAACAAAAGGAATGAAAGGCAAAACTTGTTTAAAATACATTGCCGAAATAGAACGCTTAGCCAATGCTGTTACTCAGGATTCCGATTTTACTAAGGAATATCTTGAAACTGAAGAAAACGAGATCGTTCAAACAGAAGAGGAGGTAAATGCATAATGGCATTAACTAATAAAGGCTCAAAGTGGGAAAATAAAAATTCTCTTTTCCTAATTTTCGCTTTTTTCCCTTTTTTGGATTGTATACCTTTTTTTCATATGAATGCCCGTGTCGAAAATAAAAAATGGAAACGTATGGGTTGGGCAAGCGTAATTCTAAATGTATTATTTTTGATATTGCTTATAATTTGTATGATTGTTACAGTACAAATTTCATATAACGATTCATATGGATTAAATGATTATCGAGCTACTGCTCCCAAAATTGAAGATTATCTTGGAGCCGATTATTATGAAAAATACGGTAGCGATTATGATCAACAGCTAGGATATCTGGAATATGAGAAAGACTATCAGGTCTGGGCAGATTCTGATGAAATAAAAGAGGCTTCCCGGCGTGTTGATCAGGTTGATATGTTTTTATCGTATCTTTTTACAGGGCTTCAATTTTTATGGCTTATTATTATTTTATTTTTTTTGATCGCTGCATTTATTGAAAGGCCAAAATATTTAAGAAAATTAGCTCAAAAAGGTGTTTCTTCTGATGTGATAGATCGTATTTCAAGTTTAAATAAAAAATCATTCACTAATATAGAAAACGAAAGAAAAACAAGTGAACAAAATGATCAGCTAACAGCTATAGATATAAACTCAGCAACAGAAGAAGAATTAACAAAACTTAAAGGTATAACGATTATTGATGCGAAAAAAGCAATTGCTTACAGGGAAGAACACGGAGGATTCAGTAATATAGATGAATTCTTTTCATGCATAAATTCAAAACCGCATATTATTGCTGCAAATGAACACTCGCTGTCTGTAGGAAAGTATAGCGATGTTTCTTTGAAAAAAATAAAAAGTAACGATAAAAGAAAGATCGATCTATAATGCGCGTGCATCGTATTGTAGAAAAAACTTTTGCAGAAGGGCCGGGGTGTAGATTCAGTATTTGGGTACAAGGCTGTAATCATCATTGTGATGGCTGTTTTGCGACTGATCTTTGGGATTTTAAAGGCGGATATGAAATTTCCACAGAAAAGGTCATTTCAGACTTGCAAAATGTTTTGAAAGATATTAGCGGCGTAACTTTCTTAGGCGGTGAGCCGTTTGAATATGCTGCAGAACTTTCTAAAATTGCAGAATATATTCATTCTGTAGATAAAAATGTTATTACTTTTACTGGTTATGATTACGAAACATTAAAAAATCAGAGCAGCGCCAAATCCTTGTTAGATGAAACAGACCTGCTCATAGACGGCAGATTTGAAAAATCGTTAGTTGATTATATAAGGCCGCTTGTCGGCTCAAAAAATCAACACTTTATATTCTTAACCGATAAGATTTCTAAAAAAGATATTATTGATTATAAAGATAGATTTGAGATTGTTATTTCCCAAACCGGAAAAACAGAGTTTAACGGAATGGGAAATATTGATAAATTAAAAAAATTTTTAAAAATAATGGGGAATTGATAATGAAAATAACTAAATTCATGAATGATTTTGCCAATCTTGTTAATGCAGGATTTCCATATATTTATATTCCTTCTTATGAGGAAGAAAGAATTACAAATACAATCAGAAACATTGTAAATGATAAAGATCTAATAAAGAGTGACAGAAAGCTTTATGTGTGGACTCAGACTGATGGATTGGTAACAGAAGATTCTAAGATAAGAGACACTTCAAATCCAATTAATGCAATTGAAAGTGTTGTGCGATCTAATGAAGATGCCATCTACATATTTAAGGATTTTCACATATATTTTGGTTCAGACAGAAACTCAAGGCCTGATTATGCAGTAATCAGAAAATTAAGAGATGTTATACCGATTTTGAAATCAAGTAGAAAAACCGTTGTTTTTATTTCGGCAAAATTAGTAATTCCTTGCGATATGGAAAAAGAAATATCCATTCTTGAATTTCCGCTGCCGAATGCGGAAGAGATTCAATCATTGCTTGAAGATCTTATAAGCGGCTTGAGCCCTGAAAATGTTCGTTTAAGTAATGATGATAAGATCATGCTTTCACGGTCTGCGTTGGGACTTACCATGCAGGAAGCGGAAAATGCCTTTTGTCGGGCAATAGTTAAGTTAAAAGGATTAGATGTTAATGCCATTTCAATTATTCATGAAGAAAAAAATCAGGTCGTTAAGAAAACAGGTGTTCTTGAATTTGTTAAATCTGATTTAAACATCGATGATATAGGCGGACTTGAAAATCTGAAAAAATGGCTGATAAAAAGAAATAATTCCTGGTCTGAAAGAGCACAGGCATATAATTTGCCGGCACCTAAAGGCGTTTTGATTACAGGTGTTCCGGGTTGCGGTAAATCGCTTACAGCTAAAGCAATGAGTGCAATTTGGGGACTTCCGTTGTTAAAGCTTGATATGGGTAAGATTTTCGGCGGAATCGTAGGTAGTTCAGAAGAAAACATGAGAAAAGCCATTGCCACTGCTGAGGCGGTTTCTCCTTCCATTCTCTGGGTGGATGAAATTGAAAAGGGCTTTTCAGGTCTTAAATCAGGTGGGGATTCAGGAACTTCGGCTCGTGTATTTGGCACTTTTTTGACATGGATGCAGGAAAAAACGGATCCGGTATTTGTTATTGCAACTGCAAATGATATTAGTTCTCTTCCGCCGGAACTCCTCAGAAAAGGAAGATTCGATGAAATATTTTTTGTTGATCTCCCAACTAAGAAAGAACGTGAAAAGATATTTAAAGTCCATATTAATAAAAGATTAAAGTCATCTTCAGTACATCATGAAATTACAGCCGATGATTCTGTTTGTTCGGAGCTGGCTGAAATTTCGGCAGGTTATGTTGGTGCTGAAATAGAGCAAATTGTGATATCGGCAATGTACGAAGCATTTTATTTAAGCCGAGGGCTCAAAAAAGATGATATCATTAAAGCAATTAAAGAGACTGTACCTCTTTCGAGTACACAGCGTGAGCAAATAATTGAACTTCGTGCTTGGGCTAAAAACAGGGCGGTTTTAGCTACTGCCATTGAGGATAGAGAAAAAGAATCTCCTTCAGACGATGACGGAGACGGCAGTTTTGTTAATACTCAGGGCGGTAGGATAGTTGATTTTGATCTTTAAGGAGAATTATATATGTCAGTTACTTTAACATTAACTTCTGCTGCAATAATTGCAGGAATTTCATTGGCAACAGTTACCTCCATGGCGGTCATTGACCAAGTGTCTGATGGTGTTTTTGATAAAACTGAGGGTATAGATACAATGTATGCAGACAGTGAGATATTGTGTCAAACTCTTGATGAATATGACTGCCATTATGATATTGTTTCAGAAAATGAATATTTAGTTAAAACCAGTTGTGGTAACATTAGATATGCACGTGAAGAGGCAAAACAGGCCTTTAAAATGTATCTCGATGATATAACTGATGTTGATGGTTTAATAGAAAATTTAAGATCGTTTGAAGTGGATTACGGCCGTAATGTTCAAGCATATACATATGATCACATAAAAGAAAATTTAACTGATAATATGCGAATTACTGATGAAGAAGTTCTTGATGATAACTCATTATTTTTAACTATTAACATTGAATAAGGAAAATTAAAATGAATACGAAAAAAGGAATTATTATAGGTGCTTTAGTTATAGTGGTTGTTGCTGCCATTGCTGTTGCAGCAAATATTCACACCTGTGAAGAATGCGATAAAACATTTATTGGTAAAAAGTATGAAATTACTTGGTTTGATCAGAGCGAAACCGTTTGTAAGGATTGTTATAATGACTTTTATTCATTCTAATAATTTATAGTTTATCAGTTAATATGAAAAATTTAAAATAGTTGTTTTTTATATTTTTGTTTTAAAAACACAGGATTAAGGAAATAGTTATATGAAAAAATGTATAAGATGCGGTTATAGAACCAAAGAAAATGTAAAGTTTTGCCCTGAATGCGGATATAAAATGACGGAATTATATGCAGAACAAAATAATTCAAATGTAAATAAAACTAAAATTATAAATTGCCCTAAGTGCGGAAAGCAAAACAGCGGTGATGTAAAATTTTGTATCAACTGTGGTGCAAAATTAAATGATCTGAATTTAAAGACAAAAGCAAAAATTATAGATCAAAAATCAAAAAACAGAAAAAAAGTTTTTTTAGGAATTACAATTCCGGTTACATTTTTAATTATATTAAGCGTTTTTATTGCAGTTTTTTTCCCGAAAATACAAATGGCAGTGTTGGGAGAAAGTGGATATTACTTTTATCAGGAATCAAAAAACATATCCTCTTTATTTGAGGCAGAAACAATATCGGATTTAAGACATCCGGATTCTTACTCTGCAAGATCCGTAATAGAAGCAGATTACTCAGGTGATGAATTTGTGTCTGAATTGCTGAATTCTATGCAAGCAACAGCTAGCGTGGATTATGATGCACAAACAGCAACAGTAAAGTCAAGTGCATCGCTTGAAGCATCAGGGAATACATTGTTTGTTTTAAACGGAAACTATACTGATTCAAAATTTATTATTGGTTCAGATTTTTCTGATTCAACACTTGTTTTTGATAATCCTTTGCTAAATAATCGTTCAACTGATGATCATTCTGTAACCTATAGCAATCAACAGAATAATAGTAACAATTATGGTGCTTATAGCAGAATATTTGACTGTTTATCACAAATAGATTCAAAAGAATTATTAAAAGTATTAAGCAACATATCTACGAATTATATTGATACAAAGGCTGTCAGGTCAGATACTTATATTAGAACCGAAAGTGCTGAAATTGTAACATTCAGTTTTAGCGGTGAAGAACTTGATTCAATAATAAATGAGTTTTTTGAAGAAATTAGCAACAATGAAAATTTAGCACCTGTTGCAGATAGTATTTTAAAAATATTCAATAATGATATGGATCTAAATGATTTTAAAGAGTCATTAGCAGAAAATGAAATAGTATCTAACAGTATAGAAAAATTGGTCTTTTCATATGCTTACGATTCAAGGGGAAAAATTATTTTTCGAGAATATGAAGTGGATTACGGAAGTTACAGTGCAAAAGGGCAGATTTATACAACATACGAAAAATCAAACATCAACACTTTAGAAGCTGAATTTATATCGGATTCTGATCTTTCTGAGTCAATAAATGTTTCGATGCAAAAAGAACAGAATAACGGTGAAATGAATATATCTCTTTATTATGATGATGGGTACAATAATTTCAACTTATCGGTTAACAATATGCATTCTGAAAAGTGTAATGGTGTCCCTGTGCTTTTAGGGCAATGTAAGTTCAGCTATTCTTCTGATGATGAGTCTGTTTTATCATTGAATGTATCTGCTGATAACCTTAATAATGAATATGATATTTCCATAAATGGTGATATTGCGTATGGTGGCTCATTTGATGGTACGATTTCAACATCACTTTCCACGGATTCGGATGTTACCGGTGCTGCTCTTCCAAATAACTATGAAACGAATATTGAAGAATATATTTATAACTTGTTTGAAGATATAGGGTCAAAAGTTATGGAGTATGTTGAAGATAATTATTACTACTATTAAAAGAAAAACACTATTTTATTAGAAATGAGATGAAAAATGATGAAAAAAACTGTTTTTGTTTTATGTATAATGTTTGTATTTATTTTATCTGCTTGCTCCGTTCAGCAAAATACAGTGGAGGATAGTACGATAAATGCTGATGAAATAACTTTTTCAGGAGATTATTTGATCGATAGTGTGGAACTGTCGGAGGATAATGATTATATAGAAACGATTTCGTTATCAAGCAATAATTTGCAGGAATTAAATATCAGTGAAGAAGATATATTGACGTCTGTTGGTATCTATGAAGCGGAGGTGATTTGGGATTTTGACAAAGAATGTATTTATTTAGATAAAGGTTATGAAATTGGAGAAGATGAAATAGCATTTTCTCATTCAGATTTATATCTTAGTCAATCAATGGATACTGGTGAAATTAGTTTTACAATAGCAGATCAAAATTGGCAATTCCAAGACCGTAAAGTTTACAATATCCGTTGCACATATGCAGATAAAAAATTTGATTCTTATTTTATATATATCCAAAATTCGGGTATGCAGAAAGTAACTGCAGACGATGTTGATTTTGATTCAGTAAACTGTGCTTATAAAGATGATGGCTTGTTTTTAGCAAAATTTGATGGAATGTATAATGATAATGAACCTAATTTTACATTATATGGTGATCCGATAGCATATAGAAATGAAAATATTGGCTCATAGATTAATTGTTATATATTAAAAAAGTGATAAAGGAGAAATATGTATTATGAAAAAATGTCTAAATTGCGGATATGAAACTGAAGAAGATTTAAACTTTTGTCCGGAGTGTGGGCAAAAGCTCTCCGAATCCAAAACCGATGATGGCGTTAGAAACAGTGATGCAACTAACGAGATTAAAACTTGTCCAAGATGCGGGAAAGCAATAGATAACGATGAGGCTTTATATTGTTCTTCTTGCGGCGCTTTTTTAAATCAGGAAAGTGGAACTTCAAGCAGTGATTTAAATCAAGATAAAAGTTTCATTTCATCGGTAAAATCAGATTTAAAAAACAGTGAAACAATTAATCATATGGGAAGTGTTGTATCATCTGTTAAAAATGATATAAATAACAGTGAAACGATCAATCAGGTAAAAACAAAGGTGAGTACCTTAACATGGTGGCAAAAAAGAAATATTACGATTGCCGCAGTGGTCTTATTGGCAGTAATTATACTTGCTGTAATCATTTCAAATATACATACTTGCGATGAATGTGGTGATGTTTATTTCGGCAGTAAAAACGAGATTTCGTTCTTCGGCGAGACGGAAGATATTTGTGATGATTGCTATAATGACCTTTTTGGGTTTGGTTATTAAAGAAAGGAAAAGAATTATGCACAAAAGCGGTACTTCAATAAGGAAAACTTTTTTAATCGGTGCGCTGATCATTGTATTTATAATAACAGCGGTTTCTTTGGGGTATATATTATACTTCGATAGTAAAGCAAAAAAATTGCAAAGTGATCTTACAGCGGATTTGCCGATAATTAATGTTGCTGTTGAAACGATTGATGGACAAGAGGCGCTTGAAGTAAAATTTAATGATTATTTTTCAGATTATAAAAACTTTTTCAAATTTTATGATACAAGCATAACTCTTAATATATATGAGTCCGGTGCAGTGTTGGATTCGGAAACAAATGAAAAAAATCTTGATCAGGGATACAACGGAGACTTTGATTCCGTTTATGAGTGTGGAAATGGCACATATTCATTTTGCATTTATACATACGATGTGAATGCCAAAACGGATTTTAATAATGTTTTTTATTTTAAAATTGATGATACGGCAACAACAGTGGATGAGAATCAGGCAAATTTAAAACAGCAAGACAGAATATATAATTTCTGTTTAGAAATCCAGTCTGAAAGTATAAGTTATATTAAGTATTATGATACCGCTAATTCATATTATCGATATGAAGACGGGAAATACAGAGCAGTACAAAACTCTGATCTTAATGAAAACGATGTTTTCCTTATGTGGATTGATGGTGAACTTAGAATAGCAAGTTACGATGATGGCTATTTTTATTATGATCCTTCGCAAACATTAGAATCTGAAAATACATCAATTCCTGTAAAAAGAAAGGGTATAGTATATGATTTGTAAAAATTGTGGATGCGAGATAAATGACAATGTAAAATTCTGCACAAACTGCGGTGTAAAAATTGAACCTGAAGAAAATTATTTTGAATCTGATACTACAGAATCATCTGAAGTAAATGATTCAAATAATATGGAAATTATTTCAAGCGGAAACGGCGCTTATGAAGAAAGTCTAATATCTGATAACGGTTTGCAATATAAGAAAAAGTTGTTTATTATTTCAATTGTTATAGCCGTATTAGCGATAATAATTGCAGCAATAGCGTTGATAATCAATTTTACTTCTGCAAGACCTATGCGCGAAGCGCTCGCGGCAAATAACGGCGATCTGGTGAATAGTGTGTATTCCGAGGCGTATGGTAATGAAACGAAAATCAGAAAATACGACGAATTGATAGGGGACAAGATAGACGAGGTGTCAAGTAGCGTCAATTCATATTCATTTGATGAACCGGCAACGCAAAACGGTGAAGATGCTGTAACCGATTATTTGCAATCAGAATATGGCACACTGATTTACAATCCTAACGGTCAAAGCATTGAAAGTTGTATAAGTCCTGCGAATTCAGGCGATTGGGATGCATTGAAAAATTTGTTGGACTCCAAAGGCTATTATTGTTCCGGCGTTTATGAATATAAAACAGAAAGTGATTATGAATCGGCAATAGCGGATTTTTCTAATGTAATAGCAGATGATTCTGGATATGATAACGCGTTAACGATGATAGGGGAATGTGTTGACGGATATATTGATTCAACGCTTGCGGCAGTAGATGAGAGTATTTCGAACGGCGATATAAGTGGTGGAATAGATCTTCTGAATACAGCAAAAGAATATCTTGACAGTTGTGGCGTTGATTCAACTGAAATACAGCAAAAAATAGATGAAACGCTTGTTACATATGCTGATAGTTACGCTCAAAAGGCAGAGGCATCCTTTAAAAAGCATGATGTTAACGGAGCAATAGGCAATATAGAGGTTGCTATGCAACTCCAGCCTGATAACGCAGATTACAAAACAAAGCACGATACCTACCAGCAGTATTTGCCGTTTTATTTGTATGATGAAGATAATGTTTTATATGAGGATGAAACCGGAGATGTATATGGTGGCGTTGTATTTAATGAAACACTTGAGACTAATAATAATAAAACTATGGCTCATTCCATGAGATGGTATGATGGAAAACAAGAAGATGATGGTAATCATTGGAATGTTTATTATAATTTAGAAGGAAAATATGATACAGTAACTGGTACAATTTTTTTAGAAAATCGTACTAAAAATAGCGATAAAATAAGTTATTTTGAAGCATATGGAGACGGTAAACTAATATATACATCTCCTAAAATGACGGCAGGTGTATTACCTCAAGAGATTAGTTTTGATATTTCAGGAATTCAAAAATTAACATTATCTTTTTACGCATCTGATGACACATCTTGTGGTATAAGTAACATGACTGCACAAAAAGATTTTCCAGAATAATATAATTTAGATTATTTTAACATTATACTTATTTGTCGCTTTTTAAGCGACCTGAAATCCATTAAAACGGTATAAAATCAACTTAGAAAAATAAAGATGAAATTTAATAGGATGATATTATGAAAACGATTAAAATCACATTTCTTAGTTTATTGTCTGTATTGCTGATTTGTATCTTTGTAGGTTGCTCTTCTGATGATATATCTTCTGGCAACTTTGATACGGCTAACGATAATAACATTGAAACGACCGAAACAACGACGGAAAACACCAATGCATATGTGGACGAAAGCGGAATAATTCAAAACTCTGAATTGGCAAAATCGTGCCAGAAAATCATAGGATCGGGCGCAGATAAAAATGGCGATATTTATGAAATCGTTGCGAATGTTAATGAAAGTTATAAGGGAAGTCAATTGGTGGTCGGAGTAATTAAGAACAGTCAGTGGCTTATTGAACTAACTTCTGATAATCCATATATAAATGAGGGTACTTGGGCAGAAAATGGTGAAAGTTTAGATGATTTACATTGTGAATATCTTAGTAATGGAACTTTTTACTATGATCCTCTCGATGACAATTATTATAACGAAGGATATTTATATCTTTGGAATGTTGAAAGTAATGATTCATTATTTTTAACAAATGTGGTTTTGGGATCTTCATACGGATCTGACTACACCCAACTAAACGATAATGATAAATTAGTGTTAATTCAGGGATCTGGAAGCGGGATATATATTGATGCCCGTACTCTGAAGTTCTTGGATACGAAAACCTTGAAAACACAGGATCTTTATACCGTGAACGATACGGGCGATTATAGATATCATCAAATCAGCGATGGAATGTTTTATGTTTCTATTGACTTTCCTAACAAAAAAGAGATCGGTACATTTTATAATGAAAATGGTGAAAAAGTATTTGATTTAAGTGAATATGATACTGACACAACAGATATAGTTTCCGTTGGTGATTTTGAAAACGGTCAGTGCACGATATACAATCGGCTTGAAAACGGATCTGAATTTAAAATTATAATTGATAAACAGGGAAACATGATAAGTCAGGAAAAAGTTGAACAGGAAACTCAAAGCGAATGATGTTCAAACATAATCAATATTGCAGTAAGAAAATATTGTGTTTCTAAATTTATTGTTGTGGTTGGAAAGAAGGTTATTATGAAATACAAAGAGATTGTAACAGCATATCTTGACAGTCAGGGAATAAAATATTTAAATTCGGTCGATCAGCCGTCAAGAATAAGTTTATTGTTTAATACTGATAATATACCGCAAATTACAGTGAATGTCTTTTTTGATGAGCAAGACAAACCTAATGTGCAGTTCGTTGGTTATGATATAGTTAAATTTAATGAGGAAAATTTAATTAAAGGGCTGGAAATATGTAATGAACTTAATATGGAATATAGATGGTTAACATTTTATATTAATGACACTCATTCGCTTGTTGTAAACGCAGATGCCCTATACAATACTGAAAATTGCGGAGAAATCAGTTTATCTTATATTTTGAAAATGGTAAATATCGTTGATCAAGCATACCCCAAAATTATGAAAAATTTATGGACTTGAAAAGGAGATTAATATGATAAAACTTGTTAAAGATAAAACTGTAATAGGTATAATATCAGCCGCCTGCCTGCTCATATGCAGGTTTATGATCTGCGCGGCAAATCTAATGCAGAATGCATTTGCAAACGGTGCAAGTGCTTATAATATGAGCGAAAAAGCAGTTGATATGACAAAGTTTACGGACTGGTATTTTGAATATTATAACTTTGTTTGGACTGTTGATTTGATTGCTATAGTGTTCAGTGTTTTGATATTTTTCCAACTGATTATAAATGTTGTTAATCACAGAAATGAGATTCTGAAATACATAGTTTGTATTGTGTGGTTAGTTTCTACTGTGTTTAATTCAGTTTATATCCGAGATAATATTTTTCCTGATATTATGCGTTATGAAACCGCTGCTCAGATTGGAACGATAGCGCTGCTTATATTTATAGTTTTGATTGCGCTTGATATGTTGCTGTGTTCAAAGTCTGGAAAGATTGCTGGGGCAATATGTGTTATTATATATGCTGCTTTTCAGATTTTAGGATCGGTTTTGTCAATAATAAGTAATGTGGTTATTTTGGGTACGCTTGCCATCTCAATACCCGTTTTTATTATGATTGTTTATTTTGTTGTGCTTTGCGAAAAAACTAGCAAACAAAATAAATAAATTGTTTTTATAATTTGAGGCGAGGTGATAGAACTAAGAATTATTTGTGAAAAAATACGAACATTAAAGAAAAAGAAAAAACAAAGGAGACAAGTATGGAAAATACTACTTATCAGGCTAATCCGGCGCCTGTGGCGCAACTTAAAACTAACAGAGGGCTTGCAAAATTTATATTACTGTCAATAGTGACTTTGGGAATTTACAGTATTGTATATTTTTCATGTATTTCAAGTGATATAAATATCATTGCAAGCAGATACGATGGTAAAAAGACTATGCATTTCTGCCTGATGTCTTTTATCGTTGCACCAATAACACTTGGTATATATGGCATTGTTTGGTATCATCAGATGTCCAACCGCATAGGTGCGGAATTAAAGCGCCGTGGTATAGATTACAGTTTCGGCGCAAAGGATTTCTGGCTTTGGGACATACTCGGTATACTAATTATTGTTGGACCGTTCATATATGTACATAAACTCAGTAAAGCCATGAACCTTTTGGCAGAGGATTTCAACGCCCGCGGTTGATTATTAACTAATATTAAGTACTGTTATTGTTAGATTAGCGGCCGCAGTTATGCGGCCGCTTTTTTATATAGGAGATATTTATGAAAAGTAAAATATTTATATTGATTTCAACTGCATTGTTTTTTGTTTGTTGCTTTTGCGGATGCACGAAATCTGTATCAGTTGAAACAATGCAGTCTGAAATAGAAAATGCGTGGAATTCGAATAATGAATATGATGAAAATAGTTTTGTGAAAAGTCTTGAAGACTCGGCATCATTTACAGTCACAAAAGTGGAAACAACAGATGAAAATTGCTACACCGTAACTTTAAGTGTAACTTCAGTCGATATTTTGGAAAGTCTAAAGCAATATCAAAGCAGTATAGAACAGATGCCTTCCGATGAGGAAATGAACAGCAAAATAAAGGAGATTATCAGCAGTTCTCAACCGAAAACCACTGAGCAAACGCTAACAGTATTTCAAACTGATAATGAATTTTCTGTTTCGTTTAATGAAGAATTTATTGATGCTATGTGTGGTTACAGTTATACATATTGCATGAATGAAATGCAGAGCTTATTGGAGGGTGCAGAATGATGAAAAAAATATCAATAAAGATACTTTCCGTGTTATGCATATTTGCTATTGTGTTTAGCATGTTTAATGTAGTTGCATTTGCAGATGACGGTGAATTCATTTTGTTAAGTATCTCCGGATACAATGATGATGGGGAAGAAAGTATAAATACAGACAATGTCTTTTATGTTAGAAATAATGTTTTGTATGCTCCAATAAAACTTTTTGAAGATTATACAATGTATGATTATGACGAAGAAAATTCCGCTTTCGTAAGAGCAGGTCAGGAATATAAAAAATCAAATTCAAAAGTTGTATTCAATTATGAAGATGCAACTATGGATGTTTTTTATACAGGCTATCAAAAAGAAACCTATGATCTGGATTTTTACCGATTTGGCGATACATACTTTTTCCCGCTTGATGAGATGGCGGCATATTTAAAATCAAGCATTGTATATAAGAGCGGAGATACTATATCAATTTTGAGCAGTGGTGTATCTTTAAGTGATGCTTTATATAACTACGAACCTCTAAGTTCTTGTTTAGATTATGATGATCTAAGAGATGATATTTTTGCTGGAGATGAAACACTTTTTAAAGCGGCATGTGTTTTTGGATATTTTGGTGAAACTGTTTTTTCATTTAAAATAACGAATTTAATGGGAGAATACGGCGATTATAAAAAATATCTTGATATATTGGAAAGTGCTGTTACAAATAACGAGCCGTATGAACAATTGCTTAACAATGATAACTTGTTATCTGATTTACTTGGAGTAACAGATGAACTATATAATGAAGTATATAAAAAAGCAACTACTATTTATAAATTGTCTTCAAATTCTGTCACAACAATGTTTGAAGATTTTAAATCGCTGAATTCATTTGGAGATGAATCTCCTTTTGATAATTTCTTTCCCGAGGAGCAGTTGGAAATAGATAAGATCAATTCGCTTAGCGAATATATCGATACGGCCGATCTCTTTATTGATATAGTAGATTTTTATCATAAATTTTATACAATGAATCAGGATAACAAAGACGCTATTGAACTGTTTGGTTCCATAAATGATTATGACACACGCGCATTAGCATTATCTGAAATATCAAGTCTCTATGGAAATAATGTTGTTGAAAGTGCTGCTACAAAAATGCGTGATGAGATTTCAAAAGAACTTTTAAAAGAGTATGCAGGTGAAGTTGCAAAAGAGTTTATGTCCGGTGCAAATAAAGTTAAGTTGGCAACCAGTATTGTAAATTCCGTTTTCAAAGCAATGGGTTTTGATCTGAGCGATAATTCCGGTTATGATGTAATGCTTGCCAGTCAACTCAAACATTTTGTGTTAAATACTATAGATGGAGGCTCAATTGATTTAAATACCGAAAATGATTGCGGTAAATTACGATTAACACTAATTTTAGGAATGTTAATAGATATACAAAGTTATAAGATGGGAAATAAATTTGCTGCAAAACACGAGGCAAAGGGTATTTATGATGATGAAATTGACGAAGCCAATAAAAGATTAGCCCTTTTCTATCTAGCCAAAGACAGTGTAAAATATGATAGTGTAGAAGGAATTAAAAAAATAGCAAATCAAAACAAAAAACAAATAAGCAAATTGGATTTTAGCCAATTTGAGGCAATTCCTTTTGAAGAGGCTAAAGTTCTTATAACAAGATTTAATTCTTCCGTTGTAAATCAATTATCACATGGTACATGGTATGACTTATATGTATTTGCTCATCCTGGTGATGTGTTCCAAAGTTACACTTTTGATAAAAACGGAAATGTTGAAGTGTATTGTATTGATAATGTTGGGGAAGAACAATATAGTACATCATATACAGTGTTAAATGACAAATCATTACAATTTGAACTTAATACCAACAGAATAGTAACAGTTGATATAATAGAGGATTCGAATGTAGTCAGGGTCTTGTATGAATCAAAAAATGCGGATGAAGATAAATCTTATTGTGCTTGGACAAATGAGGAGTATGACTTGAACAAACCGAGTGATTTTGCTAAAAATATTTTAGGACATTGGAATTCGGAATATATGTCAAACAAATTTAGTACCTGTCAACTGGTTTCAATCTATCAAGTGGATAATAATTCCAATAGTATTTCAGGTGCTATAATAGTTAATCAAGGACAAATTGATTTGTATGGATACAGTATAACTGATAACTTAGTTTCACTAGGTTGGTATGATGGTTGGTTGTTATTAGAAAAAACAGATAATGATAATATTGTTAACGCTTTGATATTTAATGAAAATGATTCTAATTTTGAGTATGAAACTTGGACGAGGCTTAATTAGTATATTCGGATCCCATAAACGATACGGAGTTTGTTTGATTTCATAATATCAAAAGAATAGGAAACTGTTGTGCTGGATGGCAAATATTATAATTTGGAAATGATATTTATATTGTTTATAAAGTTGTACTAAAAAATCTTGCAGAATTATGTATTAATCCTAAATAAGTTGCATTCTTATTAATATCTGCTCACCTTGATGGTTAAGCAGAAACAACTGATAAGGTGAGCAGATTTTTTCTGGCTGTATTTCTAAGATTTTGCACAGTTTACTCAACTTGTCCGGTTTATACAGAGTGTATTTGTTCTTTTCAATACGCATAAGTGTACTAACACTGATACCGACTTCGCCGGCTACTTGTTTGATCGTCAGGTGTTTTTTGATCCTGCTCTTTTTAACTGCGCCGCCGAAAGTGGAATCATCAATTCCGTTAAAGGTGTTGAACGAATAATGCTTGTAATTATTCGCTTTGAGTTTAACGCAAAACAGGGGAGCGTAATCTAAACTTCCGTTCCTTATTCTATGCAAAATATACGCGTTGGGTAATGACCTGCACACAGTCCATTCATCAATTTCAGGCAAAACGCACACATTTTTCGGCTTTAAGGCACAAATTGTTACTGTTATGTTAGCATAGCATTTTCAATACATCGGCTGGCATATGTGGCAAGGCGGATACTTTTGTCCGGATTAAAACTGTCTATCGCTTTGATCAGTCCGATCGTGCCGATGGAGATCAGATCATCCGTGTCATTGGTTTTGGAATAATACTTTTTAACAATGTGGCTGACAAGCCGCAGATTGCGCTCAATCAGCAGTGCGCGCGCGTCTTTATCTCCGTTTTTCAGCCGTTCCAAAGCTTCTTTTTCTTCTTTTCGGCTCAGCGGTTTCGGAAAACTGGAGGCGTTGTTGATGTGCAGAATAAAATACAGAAAATTTGCACTCAAAAAAGACAGAATTGCAGAAATCATTTTCATCACCAGTAAATAATATGTGTGCTCCTTTTTTGAAATGCAATAAATGTTTCTGTCTACCGTCCGCTATGAATTTTGAATTGGAATATTGGAATCTATTTTCCCGTAGCCGTCGTTTTCTGTTTGCGGCGCCGTTTACTCTTCCATTTCCTTTTGGATCCATGCCATAAGCAGATTCACGATTTTTTCCTGCTGGCTTTTCGTTAGTTCTTTATTTTTCGGCACCTTATACCATTTATTCAAGCAACCGCGGCAGCAACAAGCACAGGCGTGCTGTGCTTTGAATACGGGATGTCCTCGCATCGGCGTCTGCTTGCCGTCGTTCGGAATCCGCGCCGGCGCAAGGCGTTCACGGATAAACGCTTCTGCGTGGGATCGGATCGTTTCCATTCCCTTATTTTTGATATATTCTTTGTCTTTTTCATTCAGGTGAAATCCTGATCGGAATTTTGACCGGTTTAATTTTTCTAAAGCCTCGTCTATCGTTTGCATAATTTCCGCCTACAGTTTCAGAGAACACTATGTTTCATCTATATAGATTTCGATTTTGGCATATCTATGATTTTGCGCATATTCAAAGACTTTTGAATTTCTGATATGATCAAAGATCTCTTCACCCGTTTCATCCCAAAAGGTTTCGGAAAATGCTTTGTTTTCCGAATCGGGATTATAAAGAATATCAGTATGAATCTGATAATATTCGTCGTCTTCAGCCGGAAACTGTTTTACAAGTGAGAAATAAAATTGCCTTTTGCCCATAAAATCAAATGTGCCGGTTTCGAATAAAAGGGCGCTTTCTTCCTCCATTGGCGAGTACCATCTTTCAAAGCTCTCTATAATTTCGTCAATATTCATGCTGTCCCGGATCATGTTTTTTAATTCTTCTACGGATTTGCTCATTGCGATATTCTCCTTTTAAGATATTGTGCTGCCCCATATATATTTTTCACTCAAACAAAGTGAGTTGCTCTCTCTGAAAGGATTTCATTTCCTTTGGGTTAATGCTGTCTTGCGCAGTTATTTTGCCGTACAGCAGGGGAGAGTCAGGATCATGTTGACCGCTACAATTGCGCACCAGCGTTTGATTAAAATTTGCATAGCAGTAAACGCACCCGTTTTTGCAGGTGTTGTATGCCCCGATGTCTATGCTGGAAACACAGCCGCAGGCGGCACGCTGATTCTTATCTTTTTCAACATGTAGTCGGTAATTTCCAATGCGTTCTAAACGATTGCGGTCAATACAGGCAGCATGACCGATTCCGTATGTGCTCAGATCCATCTCTTCAGCACAGGTGTCAATAGAAATGCCGTGTTTTGTTGCGATTTCATGGAAACAGGCTGCCAGTTCTTCCGCCTCTTCAAAAGAGGGCGGGCGAATACCAAGCGGCGCAATGTGATATTTCATGTTTTTATAGAGATCCAAAAAGCTGATTGTGCACTTTTCTGTGTAGTCGGCAAGTTTATCGCAGAGCAAAAGAAAATGTTTTTTGTGGTACCGCATAGTATATTTGGCACTCAGCAGTATGGGATCATAACGCCATACTACACGCTCTTTACCGATTAGAGAAGATAATTTTTGAAACACCGGTATGATTCGTTCTTGTTTTGACGGCAGATTCCGCTCAATATCCTTGTCATACGGTGTAAGCGTAAATTGAAAATAATAAGGATAATCCCGTAACGCATCTAAATGATTCAGCATTGGTGCCGGATTTTTTGTCCAGAAAACCATTCCGTCCACCACATCGGAAGATAAGGATATCTTGCTGATCTGATGCGGGTTCATGGGATTGCGTACATAAACGTATCCATCTCGCAGCCTGTTCAAAAACCATTTTGCATAATAGCACGGAATATCTGTCCTCCGGCTTGCACTGATGATCATTTTCCTGCCTCCAAAACCGGTTTTTTAGTAATAAGTTAAATTTGTGTGTTTTTGAGCCGATTACCGGGTGTTTTGCTGTGTTTTCACTTGCTGTTTTTACATATAGTTTCATAGGAACATAAACTTGCCTGAATTGTTCTTGCTTTTAAATCTGAAATTCGTATGGAGATCGTAAAACATCAAGTTTTTCATTCAAATCATAGCACAGATTCTTTTTTTTAACAAGCATTTAGAGTACTGCAACCATGAATATGCGGATGAAATATAATGAACGCCGGATTGCATTTGCAATCCGGCGTTCGTTTGTCTAATGCGATTTATTTTTATTATTCGTATTGTGTTACGTTGAAATCATAACCAAGATACGTTTGGTATTTTGTAAAATCCGGATTTCCTTTTTGTATTTTAACGGTTTTCAGATTCGGCAGCCTTGCATACAGATGTTCGGGGTCTGCCAACATGGAAGTGCTCGGAATATAGATAGTTTCTAATACCGGCTTTGCTCCTTTAGGCACCACCGGGAAATTTATATAGCAGTTTTCTGGAAAATGAAATTCTTTATCCGCTTTTGCGCCGGGATAGATATAAAGTTTGCTGCTGTATGTACCGCCGAGTATATTGCCATACGCAAATACTGCGCCGTTATATGAATAATATTTGTTCTCGGATTCGGGCGCTATATTGATCGCCTCTAAATACGGGTAAATATGATCTATGAAATCCTGCTGTTGCGGAGGACGGCAGCTCTTGTGCAGATTCAGAACCTTTAAATATTTGCAGTTGCTGATGTTTCTGCCGCAGGATACGCCGCCGCAAAAATCCGGCACGGTGAATGTAGACGCCGTGTTTCCTTCGCAGTAAACATACATACTATATTTTTTGATGCCGCTTTCGTCCCAGTAAAATACGCCGTCCACAAATTTTGCCTGCCAGTGGTCTATTTCAATATCAGTTAATACGGGTGTTTTGACGGCAAATTCAAAATTAAATACAAAGTCTGTGTTTTTCGGGAAAACGATTTTTCTTAGTTGCGGAAGATCATAAAATGTCTGGCTGGATATTGTCACGCAATGATACGTTTCACTGTCTTTGAACGTGACGGATTGAATGTTCGCATTACCGGAAAATGTTTTTTCAGCAATACGTTCTACGTTCGTTCCTTCTATTTGGTCGGGGACTAGAACATTTTTGTCGTTTCCGGTATATTTTGTGATTTCCAGTTTATTGGCGCTGTTGATCTTGTATTCCCAGTCATTGTAATTCAAAACGGGAGGCAGGTTGTTTGTGTCGTCCTGACCGGATGAATCGTTGGGGGAGGAATTTGTATTTTGATCGGATTGGTTTTTAGAATCGGAATTTCCGTTTATATTTGATCCGCCGGAAGTATTTTCTTTGTTAGTGTCTGTGGAGGAAAGACTATTTCCCTGTTCGGGAACTAAATTTTCGTTTGTGCCGTTATCGTTTCCCAGAATTCTGTTTAAAATCGCTTCCGCTCTGGTGATCGGCTTGTTTTCTCCGGTGCTGTCCTGCTCTGAAATCGCCGCATTTGTTTTGTATGCGCCGTCCACCGGTGACAGCATATACGCCGTAAAAGGAATCAGCGCGATTAAACAGAGCAGCGGTACTGCAATAGCCGCTTTTCGCTTTTTGGATAAAGCGCGGAATCGGTTGATATATTCGCGTGTTTTAAAATGCTTGTGTCTTTTAGATATTGCATTTATCCCGGCAGAGTCACTTCTATTGCCATATACCGTAAGGCAGTTTAAGCAGATGTTTGCTTCGTCCGGCATTTTCATTCCGCAGTTCTGGCATAATTTCGACAAGTTTTTTTCTCCTCAAAAATCATTTACATCAATTGTAATCATTTTATTCTATGGAAATGCTGCTTGTCAAGTGGATTCTGGACAATGTCTCACAAAAGCCGGTTTGCTATATTCAAATCGCTAATTTTTTGATTTTGCCGAATTTTCCGGCACCGTTTTCTTTTCTGACCATGTTTTAAATTTACTGCCCAATATATTTTCACAAAATTTAATACTTTTTTTAGTTTTATACCTTGCAACAGGTGAGATTGCAATGGATGCGACCGTCCTTTTCGGCGGAGATTCAGCGGAACTAACCAGTGAGGGCAAGGAGTTCTTAAATAAATTCTTAAAGGCATACACTTCCATAATCTATAATGAAAAATATGACGGTTTTATAGCCAAAACCATGGTGGAAGGGCACATTGCCCCGGTCTCCGGAACTACGTATGAGGGCGGTATGCCGCTGTCAGAGAAAAGAGCGGAAAACGTAAAGAATTACTGCCTGTCCGGCGAAACGGGTGTAGACACTTCTAAACTCGCTCCTACTTTGGAAACGGTCGGATATTCGCAAAGCAGGCCCGTGTATGATGCAGACGGAAATGTAGATATAGAAGCCAGCCGCAGGGTATCTTTCAGATTTATAGTCAATATTGATAATTAATTTTTAAAATTAAAATGGCTTTAAAAGAATTTCACTTTGTGTTATTATGAAAACAGATATTTTATATTAAATTTACAGGTGAAATCATGAAAATCGGAGTTATAACGGATATACACAGCAATCTGCCAGCGCTTAAAGCGGTTATGGAAAGATTGGATGAATTGAATTGTGATCAGATTGTTTGTTGCGGCGATATTATCGGAATAGGTCCGTATCCGGAAGAAACTGTGCAGTTTATGCTGAATATCCCGAATCTGATTGCCGTTCGCGGCAATCACGAAAAGTATCTGCTCGAGGGAATGCCGAGCAAATATCCGAACGAAGAGCGAATGAGTTTTGAAGAGATGAAACATCATAAATGGGAGCACAGTTTGCTGTCGCCCAGTTCGGTCGATTTTCTTAAAAGTCTGCCGTATCGGACAGATACGGTGTGTGAAGGTTACAGTTTGTCCGTTTTGCATTATTGTATGGATCGGGACGGTCACTATATCCACTACAAACCGAATCCGTCTGAAAAAGATCTGAAACAGATGTTTTCACATGTTGAAAACGAAATCATTTTATACGGTCATGACCATCAACGAAATATTTGTAAAGGTGATAAACTTTACATCAATGTTGGCTCGCTCGGCTGCCCCGCGCAAAGCAGAAATATTGCGCAGGCGGGTGTGGTAAGCATAAAGCCTGAAAATATTGAAGTGCAGACGATAGATGAGCACTATGACGTCAGCCTTGTGGTGGAGCGGATTGACCGGTTGCATTATCCTGATGCCGGTAACATCAAAAAGTATTTTTACGGTATTTGGTGATCAAACTGTATTCGGATTGACAATCTCCGTAAAATGTATGTGTTTGCACTATTTTAAAACGCAATAACGGTTTTGTTTGCCGTAATAAAAGTTAACGCCCGCCTGAGATTCAGGCGGGCGCTGATTTTGCTGCAGCTTGTTACACAAAACTGTGTTCCACGGTTATAACAAGAAAAATATTGTCTTTCTTTTTGTTTACGGCATTTTGCAAATCCGCAATGATCTCCTGCTTTGGCTTGGGGTACTGGTGCGGAATGACAAGATCAAAGATGAAATTCGTTTTTTGCCGTCCGTCAACCACTCTAAAATCGTGAAATGTAAAACGCGCATCGTATTCTTTTATGATTTCTGCCATGAAATCACGGTATGCGTTGATCGTTTCGTCATTCACGGCGATGGGATCCATGTGGATGCACATCATGATGCCAAGCTTTTTACTAATGATCTTTTCCGTAATATCAATCACGTCGTGCACGGCAAGTATATCTGCATCGCAGGGCACTTCCGCGTGCGCGGAGGCAATGATCCTGCCGGGGCCGTAATCGTGTACGATCAAATCGTGCACGCCGTAAATGCAGTCCTGAGAAAGCATGATATCCTCAATTTCTTTAACCAGTTCCGGGGAGGGCGCCCTGCCGAGCAGCCGGCTGGATATGTCTTTTACAATGCCAACGCCGGAAACGAAGATCAGGATTGCCACAATGATTCCCATGATTCCATCCGCGTAGACGAAATCGGTAAAGTGCGAGATCAAGAGCGCCGCAACGGTAGCTGCGGTAGCGATACAGTCATTCAAACTGTCCTGCCTTACTGCTTTTGCATTTACGTTTTCCGTTTCTTTATAGATCACGTTGTTGAAAAACGCCATCCAGAGTTTTACAAGGATCGCCGCAATCAGGATGATCATGGATGCGGCGCTGAAGTGAACTTCCTCCGGGTGGATCAACTTTTCCACACTGCTTTTCAGCAGTTCAAAACTCATCAGAAAGATCAGAAAAGAAATAATCAGTCCGCTGATATATTCGATTCTTCCGTGGCCGAACGGATGTTCATCATCTACCGGCTTGCCGGAGAGTTTTGCCCCGGCGATCGTAACGATATTGGAACTTGCGTCTGAGAGGTTGTTTACCGCGTCCGCCGTTATGGAAACGGAATTTGTAAACGCGCCAACCGCAAATTTAAAGGCGCACAGCAGCAGGTTGCAAAGGATCCCCACTGCGCCGGAAAGAACACCGTACCGCTCCCTTTCCTGCGAAGCGGAAAGACGTTTGTTTTTGATAAAGATCCGAATCAAAAGTTTGCTCATACTTTTCACCAGCAATCAAACAGAATAAAGATAATGATTTATCCAAATTATGTATATTATTTAATTTATACCACATTTCACTATTTAACTCAATAGGTAAAAGTGCTATAATAAAAACGGTGATGAAATGAAGACTTTTTTAATTATAAACGGTTCCCCCAGAAAGGACGGCGTTTCTTCTGAACTTGCAAAGCAGGTGAAACCATATTTTCTGGACTGTGATATCCGGGAATATAATGTTTACGATCTTGCGCCTGCCCCGTGCACGGACTGCAAGTATTGCGAATATCATGACGGGTGTTCAAATAAAGATCTGGATATCTTTTTTGAGGATTTTGAGGAGGCGGATTTTATCGCTTTTTTTACGCCCGTTTACAATAATTTTTTCCCTGCGCCCCTGAAGGCGGTGATAGACCGGTTTCAGCGTTATTACAGCGCCAGATTCAAGCGCGGCGCCAATCCGCCTGTAAAAAAGCATAAAAAGGTGGGCGTTGTGATCGTTTCAGGCTCAAACGCGCGTTCCAGCGCCGATTATATGACCAAAACGCTAAAACAGGCGTTTGAGGTTCTCAACGGCGACGTGTGCGCCAGATATTTTATTCCGAATACGGATCTCGGCATGTATACGTTTAATGTTGTGGAACTGCAAAAATTTATACACCAGTTAAAGGGGCTTTCCAAAAATCCGCTTTTGTGATCTGCTGCGGCTGAATGTTGATTCAGCCGTATTTGTTTTTGACCCTAAAATATTTTAGACTTAAGACCCCAAAATATTTTAGGCTTAAGTTTAATATTATTTTTATTGATAAACAAAATGCAATATGATATAATTGTTTAAATTATTATGGAGCAGTATGTACTATGGTAATTTTAGGCATAGATCCCGGCTACGCAATCATCGGCTGGGGCGTTCTGGAATACAGGGCAAACAAATTTAAAGTGATCGATTACGGCGCGGTTACAACCAGCGCTAAAACGCCGTTTCCGCTTAGATTATGCGATATCTACAGCGGCATTTGCGAAATCTTAAAAAAGTATGAGCCTCAGGTTTTAAGCATGGAAAAGCTTTTTTATAACAACAATGCAAAAACGGTGATTGATGTGGCGCAGGCAAGGGGCGTGATCACGCTTGCCGCGCAGCAGAACGGGCTTCAGATCGCGGAATATACGCCGCTTCAGGTAAAACAGTCCGTAACCGGCTACGGCAGAGCGGTCAAAAAACAGGTGCAGGAGATGACAAGGATCATCCTGAATCTGGAATCGATCCCGAAACCTGACGACACTGCCGACGCGCTTGCTATGGCGATCTGCCACGCGCACTGCAGCGGCAGCCTGCTCGGTTCCATGGCGTCCGGTTTGTGATACGCAATTGCTTTATTAAGAGGAATGTTTTATGATATACAGTCTTACAGGTGAATTAACTTATATCGGCGATCAGTTTCTGGTTGTGGAATGCGGCGGCGTAGGGTTCAAATGTTTTACCTCGGTTGCCACGGCAGCAAACGCCGGCAGGATCGGCGATCAGATCCGCCTTTATACTTATCTTTCCGTAAAGGAAGACGCGCTGGATCTTTATGGGTTTAAAACAGAAAATGAACTGCGTGCGTTCAAACTGCTGATCTCCGTTTCCGGGGTCGGCCCGAAAGCGGCGGTGTCCATCCTTTCGGAAATGAGCGCGGATAAACTGTCGCTCGCAGTTGCCGCCGGTGATACGAAAGCCATAACAAGAGCAAACGGCGTCGGTAAAAAGATAGCCGAAAGGATCGTGCTGGAACTGAAAGATAAAATGGCAGGCGTTACGCTTTCGTCTTCCGAAAGTTCCGTTTCCGCCGCCGCGTCTGTTGCGGAGGATTCCCCGGCAGGGGAGGCGGTCGCCGCGCTGGTTGCGCTCGGGTTCAGCAAAAGTGATGCCGCCGCTGCAGTCGGCGCGATGGACAGTTCACTTCCCGCCGATGAGATGATCCGGCAGGGCTTAAGGCAGTTGTCAAAAAATCTATGATAAGAGGTTGAAATGATGCAGGAAACGGATTACGAAAACAGAATCGTGTCAACGGAGTTTTCGCCTGCTGACGGAGATCTGGAAAACAGCCTTCGCCCCAAGCAGTTAACGGATTATATCGGGCAGGATAAAGTAAAAGAGAATTTATCGGTTTATATTAAAGCGGCAAAGGCAAGGGGAGAGGCGCTTGATCATGTTTTGCTCTATGGCCCTCCCGGCCTCGGCAAAACCACGCTTGCCGGAATCATTGCCAATGAGATGGGTGTCAATATTCGCATCACAAGCGGCCCGGCAATCGAAAAGCAGGGCGATCTTGCCGCACTGCTGACGAATCTGCAGGAGGGCGATGTGCTCTTTATTGACGAGATACACCGCCTGAACCGTAGCGTGGAAGAGGTGCTCTACCCCGCTATGGAGGACAGAGCCCTTGATATCATCATCGGCAAAGGCCCATCCGCCAGGTCAATCCGGCTGGATCTTCCGAATTTCACCCTTGTGGGCGCAACCACAAGAGCAGGTCAGCTTTCCGCGCCGCTTAGGGACAGATTCGGCGTGATCTTTCGCCTGGAGCTTTATACGCCGCAGGAACTTTCCGTTATCGTCAAGCGCAGCGCCGGTATTCTCGGCATAGAGATAGATGATCAAGGCGCCGCCATGATCGCCTCGCGCTCGCGCGGCACACCGCGTATCGCAAACAGGCTTTTAAAAAGGAGCCGTGATTTTGCACAGGTCAAATACAACGGCGTGATCACCGAAGAGGCTGCAAGCGACGCGCTTTCCAGAATGGAAGTAGACGATCTTGGTCTGGATGCAGTAGACAGGCGCCTTTTAACAACGATGATCAAAAATTATAACGGCGGCCCCGTAGGGCTGGAAACGATCGCCGCCGCCATCGGCGAAGAGGCGGTTACCATCGAGGATGTGTATGAGCCGTATCTGATGCAGATCGGCTTTTTGAGCAGAACGCCGCGCGGCAGATGTGTTTCCTCTGCAGCGTATAAACATCTCGGTATTGAGCAGGAAGGGCAGCAGACCCTGCTTTGATTTTTTCTATTTAATAACAATTTGCAAAGGGTGGATTATAATGGGCAGACTTTTTGGAACAGACGGCGTAAGAGGCGTTGCCAATAAAGATCTTACCAATGAACTTGCTATGAAAATCGGTATGGCAGCGGCAGAGATCCTGCTGAAACGCGCCGGGGATCAGCGCCCCACGGTCATGATCGGCAGGGATACACGTGCGTCCGGCGATATGCTGGAGGCGGCGCTGACTGCCGGCTTTTGCTCGGTAGGCGTAAATGTGCTTTCGGTTGGCGTTGTGCCTACGCCGGCAATCGCATATCTTGTGGGCAAATACGGCTGTGAGGCAGGCGTTATGATCTCCGCCTCGCACAATCCGTGTGAATATAACGGCATAAAGATCTTTCAGTCAACCGGTTATAAACTTCCGGATTCCGTGGAGGATGAGATTGAGGCGATCATTTTGGATTCGCCGGATCAAATTGAATTAAAAACAGGCGGCGATGTGGGCAGAAGAACATACTGCAAAACCGCCGTAGAAGATTATATCGAGCATATCGTTTCCGTTTCTGAGGTAAGTTTTGATGGCCTGAATATAGCGATAGATACGGCAAACGGCTCTGCAAGCGTTTGCGCAAAAGAGATCTTCACACGTCTCGGCGCCAAATGCCATATGCTTTCCGATACGCCGAACGGCGTGAATATCAATCTGAATTGCGGTTCCACGCATATGGAGGAACTCGCTGAATTTGTAAAAGCAAACAAACTGGATCTCGGTATCGCGTTTGACGGCGATGCGGACAGAATGCTTGCCGTGGATGAAAACGGAGAGATCGTAGACGGCGATAAGATCATCGCGATCTGCGCAACGCAGATGAAACAGGAAAAGAAACTTGCCAAAAATACAGCGGTGGTTACCGTTATGAGCAATATGGGATTTTTTAAATTCTGTGAGGATAACGGCATAAAATGCGCCAAAACTGCGGTTGGTGACAGATATGTGCTTGAAAGAATGCTCAAAGACGGTTATAATATCGGCGGCGAGCAGAGCGGTCATGTGATCTTTCTGGATCACGCCACCACCGGAGACGGCGAACTGTCCGCCGTAAAACTGCTTGAAACGGTTGTGAAAAGCGGCGCTTCGCTGGCGCAGCTTTCTAAGGTAATGACCGTGTATCCGCAGGTGCTTATCAATGTGCCCGTTACAGACGAGGGCAAAAAGAAATATAATAACGATGAATATATCATTTCCGCCGTGCAGGAGGCAGAGATGGAACTGCACGGAGACGGCCGTGTGCTTGTGCGCGTTTCCGGCACGGAACCGCTCGTAAGAGTGATGCTGGAGGGCATGGATACGGAGCAGATCACCCGCCTTGGAAATGATATTGCAAATGTTGTAAAAGAAAGACTTAGTTGATGAGAGTTACAAAAGACTGGAAAGATTATGAACTGATCGACTGCACCGGCGGTGAAAAACTGGAGCGCTGGGGCAGCGTGATTCTGGTGCGCCCCGATCCGCAGGTCATTTGGAAAAGCAGGTATCAGGACACAAGATGGCATTCGCCAAACGCAAGGTATCAGCGCTCACATTCCGGCGGCGGCGAATGGCATGTTCTCGGCAAACTTCCGCCGCAGTGGGAAATCCGATATAAAGATCTGACTTTTAATGTAAAAACCATGGGCTTTAAGCATACGGGCCTTTTCCCGGAGCAGGCTGTCAACTGGGATCTTACAAGAGAAGTCATCAGAAACAGCGGCAAAAAGGAAGTCAAAGTTCTGAATCTCTTTGCATATACCGGCGGCGCCACGGTTGCCTGCCTTAAAGAGGGCGCAAGCGTTGTTCACGTGGATGCGTCCAAGGGCATGACGCAGTGGGCTAAGGAGAATGCCGCGTCCAGCGGCGTGGCAGGCGGAAAGGTTCGGTGGATCGTGGATGACTGCATCAAATTCGTGCAGCGTGAGATCCGCCGCGGCCACAGATACGATATCATTATTTTGGATCCGCCGTCCTATGGCAGGGGGCCGAAAGGCGAGATCTGGCGGCTGGAGGATTCGCTCTATGATTTTGTGGAGCTGATTTCTCAGGAGCTTTCCGATGATCCGCTGATGGTGCTTTTGAATTCGTATACAACCGGGCTTTCCGCTTCGGTTATGAAATATATTTTAGATGATATTTTGGTAAAAGAAAAGGGCGGCTCAGTAAGCGCGGACGAGATCGGTCTGCCCGTCTCGTCCAACGGGGAGGTATTACCCTGCGGCGCAACGGCCGTTTGGATGAAAGCATGAGTTTAATTGAGTTTCACAACGTTTCGTTTGCCTACGGCACCGAGGAGGGCGGGGAAACGGTAGACGTGTTAGAAAACTTAAATCTGAATATAGAAAAAGGCAGCTTCGTTGCGGTGCTCGGGCACAACGGCTCGGGCAAATCCACAATTGCGAAACTCACCAACGGAATTCTGTTTCCGCAAAGCGGCAAAGTGCTTGTGGACGGTATGGTGACCAAACCGGACGACAGTATTTACGATATCCGCAAAAAAGTAGGTATGGTCTTTCAAAACCCGGATAACCAGATCGTTGCCTCTATTGTGGAGGAAGATGTTGCTTTCGGCGTGGAAAATCTGGGGATCCCCCCAGAGGAGTGCCGCCGCAGAGTGGATGACGCGTTAAAGACCGTCGGCATGTACGAACTGCGCGAAAAGGCGCCCCACAAACTTTCCGGCGGGCAGAAACAGCGTGTTGCCGTGGCGGGCATCATTGCCATGCGTCCGCAGTGTATTGTGCTGGACGAGCCTACGGCTATGCTTGACCCGAGCGGCCGCGCGGAGGTTATGGATACCGTAAAGCGCCTGAACCGGGAAGAGGGCATCACGATCGTTCTGATCACGCATTATATGGACGAAGCCGTTCAGGCGGATAGAGTGATCGTAATGGATTCCGGCGAGATCAAAATGGATGATACGCCGAAGAATGTTTTTGCCCGTGTTGAGGAGATCAAAGCCATGGGGCTGGATGTGCCGCAGGCAACGGAACTGATTTATGAAAGCGGCCTTACGCCGCCGGAAACCATTTTAAATACGCAGGAGTGCGTTGATTATATAAAATCTGCCTTGGAGGGATAGCCGTGGCTGTTTTGGTATGTGAAAATTTAAAATATCTTTACAGCGCAGGCACACCGTTTGAAACCGCGGCGATCGAGGGCGTTGATTTTACTGCGGAAAGCGGTGAACTGATCGGCATTATCGGGCACACCGGCAGCGGAAAATCCACCCTGATCCAGCATTTTAACGGCCTTTTGGAGCCAAACAGCGGCGTTGTGCTGCTGGACGGCAAAAATATCTGGGCAAAAGAAAATAAAAAGAAAATCAGAAACGTGCGTTTTGCCGTCGGGCTTTGCTTTCAGTATCCCGAATATCAGATCTTTGAGGAAAGTATTTTTAAAGAGATCGCATTCGGCCCGAAGCAGATGGGGCTTTCGGAGGAAGAAATCCGTGCCCGCGTCTACGAAAGCATGGAATTTGTCGGCCTGAAAAAAAGCATGGAAAATAAATCGCCTTTTGATCTGTCCGGCGGGCAGAAACGGCGTGTGGCGATTGCTTCTATCCTTGCCATGCGCCCGAAAGTGCTTATTCTGGATGAACCGTGCGCCGGTTTGGATCCCCGCGGGCGGGAAGTGATCCTGGCTTTGATTAAAGAATATCAAAATAAAACGGGCAGCACCGTCATTATTGTTTCCCATTCTATGGAAGACGTGGCAAAGCTGTGTTCCAAGGTTGTTGTGATGAATCAGGGCAAGGTGGCAATGTCCGGCACGGTGGCGGAGGTGTATTCCCGTGCCCGCGAACTTCGTGAAATGGGGCTCAATGTGCCGCAGGTAACGGAGATCTTTATGAAGTTAAAGGAGAGCGGTGTGGACTGCCGCACGGATATTTTTACCGTGGAGCAGGGCAGGGCGGAACTGCAAAGGCTCTTTGCAAAGGAGGGGATTGTATGATGGGCGATATCACAATAGGCCAGTATTTCCCCGGAAATTCTTTTCTTCACAAACTGGACGCAAGGGTTAAGATCCTTCTTACGCTTGCCGTGATCGTTTCGCTTTTTATCTGCAAAAACTTTTATTCTCTGATCCTAAGCATTGCGTTTACGGTTTTGATCATTCTGCTCGGCCGAATTTCGTTTAAAACCGTGTTTAAAAGTATAAAGCCGCTCGGTATCATCATCGTGATCACCTCGCTGCTGAACCTTTTTTACGGTCAGGGCGAACCGCTCGTCACACTTTTCGGCAGGCTGAAGATCACGGAAGACGGCATTTATACCGCGATCTTTATGGCGGTGCGCATCATTTTGCTTGTGGTGGCAGGCTCCATGCTTACATATACCACCACCCCAACAGATCTTACGGATGCGATCGAACGGCTTTTTTCACCGCTCAAGATATTTAAAATCGATATACACACCGTGGCGATGACGATGACGATCGCATTGCGCTTCATCCCTACGCTTACGGAAGAAATAGAAAAAATCATGGCTGCGCAGAAATCCCGCGGCGCGGATATGGATTCGGGCGGCATCATTCACCGCGCAAAAGCGCTTGTTCCCATTCTGATCCCGCTGTTTATCTCCTCATTCCGCCGCGCCAACGAACTTGCCTATGCTATGGACTGCCGCTGTTACAGGGGCGGAAAAGGCAGAACGAAAATGAAACAGGTCAAGATCACGGCAAGAGACATCCTTGCCGTTGCCGCCGTGGCTGCGCTCTTTGCCCTGATCATTTTTATCAATTCACTGGCGGCGGCTGTAATATGAGAAATCTGCTTGTTACCATCAAATATGACGGTTCTGCTTATCACGGCTGGCAGGTGCAGAAAAACGCCGTCACCGTGCAGCAGGTGTTTCAGCATGCCGCGGAAAAACTCTTTTGCCAAAAGCTCCGTATCAAAGGCTGCAGCAGAACGGACAGCGGCGTTCACGCCAATATGTATTGTGTGTCTTTTCAAACGGATAAACAGATTCCCTGTAAAAATGTGATTTCCGGCCTCAATACGTATCTGCCAAAGGATATAGCGGTAACGGACTGCATAGAAAAAGAGCCTGATTTTCACGCCCGCTACAGTGTAAAATCCAAAAAATATGTTTACCGCGTTTTTAATGCGCAGATCCGGGATCCGTTTCTGAAAGATTACGCGTTCCACTATCGTGTTCCCATAAACGCGGAATATTTGAATGAACAGGCGCAGGCATTTGTGGGCACGCATGATTTTTCCGGCTTTTGCTCGGCAAGAAGCGGCGTGGAGGATACTGTGCGCACCGTGTATTCTTTCTGCGTGGAAAGAAAAGGCGAGGAAGTCCTTTTCAGTGTTGAGGCAAACGGGTTCCTTTATAATATGGTGCGCATTATGGTGGGCACCCTGCTTTTTGTGAACGAGGGCAAGATCAAACCGGGCGAACTAGCGGAGGTTATTGCATCGAAAGACCGCAAACGAGCTGGCAAGACCGCGCCGCCGCAGGGGCTTTATCTCTGCCAGGTAAACTATTAAAATTTAAAATTATTTTATGAATACTTCATCATTTTATCATTTATAAAGTATATAATCTTCCAGAAAGGCTATATAAATATGGCTTCTGAACAAAGAGAAAAAGAACGCTTGGAAAGAAAATTAAAAAAGAGCAAAAAAAAGCGCATGATCGCGTGGATCGTGATCGGCGTTATTGTTGCCGCATTGCTGATCATGCGCGTTGCGGAGATCGATTTTTCCGCCGTTAAAGACGGATCTGCCTTTGATCACGGCGCTTCGCAGGATTCGGGTTTTCCTTATCAGCTCTCCTCCGGTTCGGATGTTTCTTTCGGTTCCGTCGGCAAGGATATCTGTGTTTTGGAAGATACGGCATATACCGTTCTTGATTCCTCGGATGCCGAGGTAAAACTGAATTTTGACCATGGTTTTGCAAACCCGGTTCTCAAAACGGCGGGCAGTTACACCTTGCTGTATGATCAGGGCGGGCTTTCTTACCGGCTGGACAGTAATACGGAAAATATCTATCAGGAAAAAACAGATCAGCAGCTTTTGTGTGCGGATGTTTCGGATTCCGGCACCGTTGCGCTTGCTACTACTTCGTCGGATGCCTTAAGCTCCGTGTATGTTTTTAACAAATCCCTGAAACAGAAATTTGCCTTTGACGTAACGGACGGCTATGTAACCAACGTGGCTGTGGATTCGCGCGGCAGCCGTGTGGCATTCACCGCTGTTTCATCTGAAAACGCAAGGTTTAAATCCACCGTTTATACTATGAGTATTGATGATGCCGCGCCAAGAGCGCAGTTTGAATATGTCGGCTCTTCTGTTTTGGATCTGCGTTTTTCCGCAACGGATCTGTTCATTGTCGGCAGTGATTTTGTCAGTGTGATCGATTCGCTGAAAAATGAAAAACAGGTCTATGAACAAGGCGCAGTCGGCACCGTTACCTATTCGTTTACTTCAGACGGAAAACTCGTTTATGCTTATACAGCATATTCCGGCTCCGTACGTAATACGATTTCAGTTGTAAGGTCTTCCGGCAGCGTAACGGAAGTGCTGTCAACGGATTCGGCAGTTAAAGACGTAACCGGCAGTTCTTCCCGCGTCAGCGTTTTGACCGCCGAAAGTGTTGTTACTTACAAAATTTCCAATTCAAAAGTGCTTGCCGAGTATCCGGTGGATGATTCCTATTCCTCCATTCAGCAGATCTCGTCCGATGTGTATGCAAGGCATCAGGCGGTAGTTGAACGTCTCGGCAGCGAACAGGGGTAATCAGTTTGAGCGTAAATTATATTGATATCATTCTCATCGTGATCTTTGCCGCGTGCATTCTGGACGGCTACGCAAGGGGATTTCTGCTTTCGCTGATTTCGTTTGCCAAATATATCATTGGCTTTCCGCTTGCGTTTTATGTTGCGGATACGTACAGTCTGCCGTTTTATAATCAATTCGTCAGCGGCGCCGCCCTTGAAAAAATATCGCAGGGGCTTTCGGATTCGGCAAACATCGATTCGTTTGTTTCCGCCGTGCGCGATGCGGTCGGTGAACTGCCGTTCGGGCTTTCCGGTTCGGTCGATCTATCGTTTTTAAACGGCATTTCCAACGAATCCGCCGCAAACGCCGTGCTCCAAAATATCGTGGAGCCTGTGGCGCTTGTTCTTATCAAAATTATACTTTTTGTAATCACAATCGTGCTGTTTTATGTTCTGGTTTGGCTGGTTTCCAAAGTGATCCGGGGCATAATGAAAAAAGACCACGCGCCGCTTAAGCGCACCAACAAGTTTCTCGGCGCGGTGTTTGGCGTCTTAAAAGGTACGGCAACGCTTGCCGTTTTCAGCGCCGCACTTGTTTTTCTGCGCGATTTTCTGTTCACATCTTCGCAGCAATTTGTGTCGCAGGTTGATACAAGCGCTGTTGTTGAATTTATAAATAAGATCAATCCGCTTTTGTATTTGGTATAGGAGGATTAGTATGAGCAAACTGGAAAATAATGTGAAAGATCTTTTTAAAGGCTGGAATACCATCCCAAACTGGCTTTCGTTTATCAGGATCGCGCTGATTCCCGTCTTTATGGTTTTGTTTCTCAAAGGCTATATTCTGCCCGCGGTCATCATCATGATCTGCGCGGCGCTTACCGATCTTGTAGACGGCAAGATCGCCCGAAAATTCAATCAGGTCTCCAATCTCGGCAAGCTTCTGGATCCAATCGCGGATAAACTTTCACAGATGGCAATCGTGATCGTTCTGATCGTTACGTACTGGGATAATGCCATAAAATACCTCTTTATGTTTTTTATTGCAAAAGAAGTGATCATGATCATCGGCGGCGCGATTCTGCTGTCGCTCGGCATGCGTCCGACGGCGGCGGAGATCTGGGGCAAAGTCGCCACCAATGTGTTTTATATCGGCATGATCTTTATTCTTGCCTTCGGGCAGAACGGTGCGCTGTGTGATGTAGTCGGCTTTACGCTGCCGAATGTGCTGACCTGGATTATCGTTGCCGTTTCCGCCGTCTGCACGCTGATCTCCCTGCTTGGTTATGCGCCGGGGTTCATCCGTCAGATCAAAGAAAATAAAGCAAAAAAATCGGGAAAATAATTTCTAACTTAACAACTTTTTAAGGAGAACAGCAGATTTAATGAAACAGCAATTGTGCAGCAGGTGCCACGAGCACCCTGCGGTGGTTTTTATTCAAAAAATGGAAAATGATAAGGTCGTGCCGGAGGGGCTTTGCATCAAATGCGCAAGGGAACTCAATGTCGGCTCTATTAACCAGATGATTGATCAGCTCGGCCTTTCTGATGAGGAACTGGAGCAGGCAAGCGAGCAGATGAGCCAGTTCATGGAAAATATGCAGGATTTTGATTTCGGTTCCTTGGGTGAAATGTTCAATCAGGAAAATATGGACGGCGCCCAGACCCTGCCTTTCAACAGCCTTTTTGAAAACGGTGCAAAAGAGGATAACACCGATTCCAAAACCGGCAGAAAAGGCGGTAAAAAACGCGGCAAAAAAGGCAGGCAGGAGGACGGCAGAAAATTCCTCGGAAATTACTGCACGAATCTGACCGCCAAGGCAAAAAAAGGAGAGATCGATGCCATTATCGGCAGGGAAAAAGAGATTTCCCGCGCCATTCAGATCCTTTGCCGCCGAACAAAAAACAATCCCTGCCTGATCGGTGAGCCGGGCGTCGGCAAAACCGCTATTGCAGAGGGCCTTGCCATTAAAATCGCAAAAGGAGAAGTTCCCGCCCGCCTTGCGGATAAAGAGATCTATCTGCTTGATCTTACTGCGCTTGTTGCCGGCACACAGTTCCGCGGTCAGTTTGAGGGCAGAATCAAAGGCCTTGTGGATGAGGTCAAGAGCGAGGGCAATATTATTCTGTTTATAGATGAAGTCCATAATCTTGTCGGCACGGGGGACAGCGAAGGCACGATGAACGCCGCCAACATCCTGAAACCCGCGCTTTCCAGAGGCGAGATCCAGGTGATCGGCGCCACCACGTTTAACGAGTATAGGAAATATATTGAAAAAGACGCCGCTCTGGAACGCCGTTTTCAGCCCATCAAGGTAGAAGAGCCATCTGTTGAGGAAGCATACAGAATGCTCCTCGGCATCAAATCCTATTATGAGAATTACCATAAGGTGCAGATATCGGACAGCCTTGTTTATAAAGCAGTAACTATGTCGGAACGCTTTGTTACAGATCGTTATCTGCCCGATAAGGCAATCGATCTGCTGGATGAGGCGTGCACCTGCGCCAATCTCAGAAATCCGGCAATATCAGAATACCAGCTCAAACTGCAGGAGAAAAATTCACTGCTTGAACGTATTGATACCCTTTCCGAGCCAACGGAGGAAAATGAAGAGATCGATTATGAATTGATCTCTAACCTGAAAGCCGAAACCATGAAACTGGATGAAGTGCTGCCCGCCCTTGCAGAAAAAGCAAAGGATAATCAGGTGATCGAGGCAGATCTCGCCAAAGTCGTTTCCCTGTGGACCGGTATACCCGCCTCCAAAATTGAGGCCGGGGATATCAAAAAACTCGCCTCGCTGGAAGAGGAACTCAAAAAGCATATCGTCGGTCAGGATGAGGCAATCTCCAAACTTGCCGCTGCCGTGCGCCGCGGCAGGGTGCAGATCAGTCCGCGTAAGCGGCCGCAGTCCTTTATTTTCGTCGGCCCCACCGGTGTCGGAAAAACAGAACTCGTAAAGCAGCTTGCCCATTATCTTTTCGATTCGCCGGATAGCCTGATCTGGCTTGATATGAGCGAGTTTATGGAAAAATTCAGCGTGTCCAGAATCATCGGTTCCCCTCCGGGTTATGTCGGCTATGACGATGCCGGCCAGCTTACGGAAAAAGTCAGAAGAAAGCCATACAGCGTTGTCCTTTTTGATGAGATCGAAAAGGCGCATAAAGACGTTTTAAATATCCTTCTTCAGATCATGGACGAGGGCAGGATCACAGATGCGCAGGGCAGAACGGTCAATTTTGAAAACACCATTATTGTTATGACCTCCAATGCCGGCTCAACCGATACGGCGTCGCTCGGGTTCGGCATGTCTGAAAATGAGATCAACCGGGATGTTACGATGAAAGCGCTGGAGCGTTTTCTGCGCCCCGAATTTCTCGGCAGGGTGGATGAGATCATCACGTTCAACGCCCTTACCTTTGATGATTTTGAAAAGATCGCCCGCATCATGCTGGATGAACTGAAAGACGGTTTAAAGGATAAGGCAATCGAACTGGTTTATGACGATTCTGTGCCCGTTTATATTGCCCGCAAAACATACGGCTCCAAAAAGAATGCCAGAGGTATACGGGATTGCGTGCGCAGAGAGGTGGAAGACCTCCTTGCTGAACTCATCGTATTCCATCAGGATACCGAAATTAAGAAATTCACCGTTACTGCCGCAGAAAAAATTACGGCAGAAATAAATTAAATTCAAAAAAGTACTTGACAGTTGCACGCGCATTTATTATAATAATGAGCGTTGCAACGCGGGTGTAGTTCAATGGTAGAATGTCAGCCTTCCAAGCTGAACACGAGGGTTCGATTCCCTTCACCCGCTCCAAGTCAGTATGCGTTTGTAGCTCAGCTGGATAGAGCAACCGCCTTCTAAGCGGTGGGTCGGAGGTTCGAGTCCCCCCAAGCGCGCCAACGCGCCTGAGCTTTCGGGCGCAGATATGGTGGGATTAGTTCAGTTGGTTAGAGCGCCAGTTTGTGGCACTGGAGGTCGTGGGTTCGAATCCCACATCCCACCCCACTTATTTTATATTTTTGAAGACCCTGATATTGGGGTGTCGCCAAGCGGTAAGGCAAGGGACTTTGACTCCCTCATGCGTAGGTTCGAATCCTGCCTCCCCAGCCAAGCGCCCTTAATATTTAAGGGCGGATACGGTTCATTAGCTCAGATGGCAGAGCACTTGACTTTTAATCAAGGTGTCCGGGGTTCGATTCCCCGATGAGCCACCATTCAAAAAGCCTCATGTTTCGCATGTTTAAGCGGGATATGAGGCTTTTTCCTTATACGTTGAACAGCGCGTTTTTTGCGCTATGTTTTTTGCGCTATATTGTTATAGGCAAAGGAGAATTTATAATGTGGGTCTTATATGCGGTCGGTTCGGCTTTTTTTTCCGGAATTACGGCGATCCTCGCAAAGTGCGGCATACGAAAAACGGATTCAACCGTTGCAACAGCTGTGCGCACGGTGGTTGTGCTTGTCTTTTCCTGGCTTATGGTCTTTGTTACCGGTAAAAAAAGCAAGGTGCGGGAGATCCCGAAAAAGGAACTGCTGTTCATCTGCCTTTCCGGATTTGCTACCGGCGGGGCGTGACTCTGTTATTATAAAGCGCTTCAGGACGGGCTTGCCAGTGTGGTTGTGCCGATCGATAAATTAAGTATTCTTGTAACGATCGCTTTTTCGTATATTGTGTTCAAAGAGAAACTTTCAAAAAAATCCGCCGCAGGGCTTGTTCTCATTACCGCAGGCACGCTCATGATGGCGCTTCCTGTGCTTTTTCAGCCGTAAATTTTTAAAGTTGTGTGATTTATATGCCTTCCGTTTTATATCATAATGAAATCATTGAATATTCGTTTTCAAGAAAACAGGTTAAAAATATTAATCTGCGTATTCGGGCAGACGGTTCGGTGTCTGTTTCCGCGCCGCGCAGCGTGCCTTTCAGCGCAGTGGAAAATTTTGTTCTTTCAAACGCCGCCAAGATCTTATCCGCACGGCGGAGCATCCTTGCAAATGAAAATAAAAAGATCCGTTTTGAAAACGGCGATCCTGTCTGCATTCTCGGCAAAACGTGTTTTTTAACGGTCTTCCCGGCAGAAAAAGATCATTATGCCATAGATGGGAACAACATTCTGTTTTATCTTTCAGATCTGTCTTATGAAAGAAAAGCCGCAATTTATGACCGCGTTCTTTCCGATGTGGCAAAACGTGTCTTTCCGCAGATCGTAAAGGATTGCCTGCCGCTGTTTTCACAGCAGATCAGTGCGCCGCCTTTGCTGAAGATCAGAAAAATGAAATCGCAGTGGGGCAACTGCCGTGCGCAAAAGAATATCGTAACGCTCAATTCACGCCTTGCTGCATATAACCGGGAAATAATCCGTTTCGTTGTTTGCCACGAACTGTGCCATTTTATCCGTCAGGATCATTCCAAAGCGTTTTATGCCGCCCTGTCGTCCGTTCTGCCAAACTGGAAAGAGTATGACGCAGTTTTAAAAAATAAATAAATTTATTGTTAATTTATTGACAATCGTGTTTTTTATCTTTTATAATAATTTCGTAAATAACCTTACCGGTTTAAATATAAGGAGGAATTATAAATGTCTAATCGTTTTGTTTTGAATGAAACAAGTTATCACGGCGCGGGTGCGATTCAGGAAATCGCTCCGGAAGTAAAGGGCAGGGGATTTAAAAAGTGCTTTGTCTGCTCGGATCCGGATCTGATCAAGTTCGGTGTCACCAAGAAAGTTACCGATGTGCTGGACGGCGCTTCCGTTCCTTATGAGATCTACAGCGAGATCAAGCCGAATCCAACCGTTGAAAACGTTAAATCCGGCGTAGCGGCGTTCAAGGCGTCAGGTGCGGACTGTATCATCGCTATCGGCGGCGGTTCTTCCATGGATACTGCCAAAGCCATCGGCATCATCATTGAAAATCCGGAGTTTGAGGATGTTGTATCCCTTGAAGGCGTTGCGCCCACGAAAAATAAATGTGTTCCGATCATCGCGGTTCCCACAACGGCAGGCACCGCGGCGGAAGTTACCATAAATTATGTGATTACCGATACGGAGAAAAACAGAAAAATGGTCTGCGTGGATCCTAAGGATATCCCTGTGATCGCTATTGTGGATCCGGATATGATGTCCACCATGCCAAAAGGGCTGACCGCCGCAACCGGTATGGATGCGCTGACGCACGCCATTGAAGGGTATATTACCAAAGGCGCCTGGGAACTTTCCGATATGTTCCACTTGAAAGCCATAGAGATCATTGCCGCCAACCTGCGCGGCGCCGTGGAAAATACGGCGGAGGGCAGAAAGCAGATGGCGCTCGGCCAGTATATCGCCGGAATGGGCTTTTCAAATGTAGGTCTCGGTCTTGTGCATTCCATGGCGCACCCGCTCGGCGCGGTCTATGATACGCCGCACGGCGTGGCAAATGCCATCATTCTTCCCACAGTCATGGAATATAACGCGCCCGCAACAGGTGAAAAATACAGGGATATCGCAAAAGCCATGGGCGTGCAGGGCACAGATGCTATGAGCCTTGACGATGCCAGAAAGGCAGCGGTTGACGCAGTAAGGCAGCTCGGCGCGGATGTCGGTATTCCTGCCGATCTGAAAGAGATCGTAAAAGATGAAGATGTGGATTTCCTTGCGCAGAGCGCATATGATGATGCCTGCCGCCCCGGAAATCCGCGTGATACTTCCGTTGAGGAGATCAAAGCCCTCTATCGCTCATTAATGTGATTTGCCGATTACTTCTTGGATCTGCCCGGTCACGGGCGGATCTTTTTTTGCGCGCGTTTACATTTACCGTTTTGTAACTATTTGTAAGTCGCATTTTGTTGAATAAATAGATAGGATGTGTTATTTTAATAAAAATACGGAATTTTATTTCAGGCGAAAGGAGTTTTAAAATATGGAAAGAAAAGTCGTTATTATGGATCATCCGCTTATTCAGCATAAACTTTCAATTTTGCGTGATGTGAATACAAGCACCAAGGAATTCAGAGATCTTGTAAATGAGATCTCCATGCTGATGATCTATGACGCAACAAGAGATCTTCCGCTCAGCGAAATAGACGTGCAAACCCCCTGCGGTATCGCGCACTGCAAGGAGATCGCGGGCAGAAAACTTGCGTTCGTTCCGATCCTGCGTGCCGGTCTCGGTATGGTGGAGGGCGCTCTGATGCTTGTTCCTTCCGCAAGAGTCGGTCATATCGGTCTTTATAGAAACGAGGCAACCCTGGAGCCTGTGGAATACTACTGCAAACTTCCCAAGGATATAGAGGAAAGAGATGTTTTTGTTTTGGATCCCATGCTTGCAACAGGCGGTTCGGCGATCGATGCGATCGGTCAGATCAAAACAAGAAACCCCCGTTCCATTAAGTTTTTGTGTATCATTGCCGCGCCGGAGGGCTTGGAGGCGCTGAAAAAAGCGCACCCCGATGTGGATATCTTCGCCGCCGGTCTGGATGATCATTTAAATGAAAACGGCTATATCGTACCCGGTCTCGGTGACGCGGGAGACAGAATTTTCGGCACAAAATAATATTTTTAACGCCCGGCAGACTTTTTCGGGCAGGCTTATTGCTTATTATACGGAGGCTGGATCTATGGCAAAGAAAGATAAACGTAAACAATCCATGCTCGGCGAACAGGGCATCTATGATGCCAGAACACTTGGCAGACCGAGAATGCTGATTCTCGGTTTTCAGCACACGTTCGCCATGTTTGGAGCAACCGTTCTGGTGCCGCTGCTCACCGGGCTTAATATGCAGACAACGCTTTTGATGGCGGGTCTCGGCACGCTCTTTTTCCATTTGGTAACCAAATTTAAAGTTCCCGCGTTTCTCGGCTCGTCCTTTGCTTTCCTCGGCGGCTATGCCGCTGTTGCGCCGCTGCTGGCGGACGGCTCCCCAAACACGGAAATGCTGCCGTATGCAAATCTCGGCGTTGTGTTTGCTGGCCTTGTTTATCTTGTTCTTGCTGCGCTCTTTGCCATTTTCCCGGTAGAAAAAGTTATGCGCTTTTTCCCGCCCGTTGTAACCGGCCCTATTATTATTGCCATCGGTCTTAGCCTTGCCGGTTCCGCGGTGGATAACTGCAAGCAAAACTGGCTTCTTGCCATCGTGGCGCTTGCCGTTATCATCATCTGCAATATCTGGGGCAGGGGCATGCTCAAGATCATTCCTATTCTGGTGGGCATTATTGTTTCCTATATCGTTGCCATTTGTATCGGCGCTGTTGATTTCCAGCCCATCATTGAGGCGGACTGGATCGGTCTGCCCATCACCAAAGAGGGTATGGTGTTCGGCAATATCACGGATAAGGGGCAGGCAATCAGCGCAATTATCGCGATCATGCCAATCTCTTTTGCAACAATGATGGAGCATATCGGTGATATTTCCGCAATCAGCGCCACCACGGGCAGGAATTTCCTTGCCGATCCCGGGTTGAAAAGAACCCTTGTGGGAGACGGCCTTGCAACATCCATCTCGGCGCTGTTCGGCGGCCCTGCAAATACAACGTATGGCGAAAACACCGGCGTTCTTGCCCTTACAAAGGTCTATGATCCTCGCGTTGTCCGCATTGCTGCCGTTGTTGCTGTTCTCCTTTCTTTCTCTCCCAAATTTGCCGCTGTGATCAATACGATTCCCGCTGCAATCATCGGCGGTATCTCATTTGTGCTTTACGGCATGATCTCCGGCATCGGCGTGCGCAATGTGGTTGAAAATAAGGTAGATCTTACCAAATCCAGAAATCTGATCATTGTTGCCGTAATCCTTGTTACGGCGCTCGGCATTGATTCGCTGGATTTCACGATCGGCGAATTTAATATCAGTCTTACGGCGCTTGCTGTTGCCGCCATTGCCGGTATCGTTTTAAATGCGATCCTGCCCGGCAACGACTATGTGTTTAACGCAAATCCTTCAACAGCTGCGGAGGCTGTTTCCTGCGCGCCGGATTGCACAGCGGCTAATGTATCGGAACAGGAAAAGGTATCCGAAAATACTGCCGCCGCGGCAGAGAATGAGACTTCATCGGATAACGAAACAAAATAAGTAAGTCGATCTGTCTATAAAGCAAAACGCCCCGGCTGTTTCGGGGCGTTTTAATTTTTTTCTTTATGCAGTTCTTCCGCCGGAAAGGCGTTCTTCTCTTCGGCTTTATTTCTGATCTTTTCCGTAAACTCGTCAATTTTGCTTATCACTTCGGGCATGGAGCGCTCAACGATCTTTTCCACGCTTAGGGCATCCACCATGCTTTTTGCCAGCGTTTTTACGATCACGGGTATGTCATCCGTGTCCTCATCCACCAGCTGTTTCAGTTCCGCTACCGCCGGCAGCAGACTTCTGAAGTTCTTAATGTTGATGTCTTTCAGCGTTTTGATACCGCTGTTTTTCGCGATTTCAAATACTGCCGCAGCAGCGTCCCGCATTCTCTCGGGCGGCAGTGTTTCCAAACTTTGCGTCAGCGAATCCTCCATGTATTCCGAAAACTGGCTGAATCGTTTTACCGTTTTGAATCCTGCGCCGTTGATTTCCCAAGTGAAAAGATTATGCTGCGCGGCGCCGGTGGCGGTGCTCTTTACGATCTTTATTTTCCCGCCGTCGGAAAGCATTCTGCCGATTATGGAATCTTCGGGCAAAAGGTTCAAAATCTTTTCGCCGTTTGCTTTTGTAAACAAAATATCCGCAATCTCCTGCGGAAATCCCGGCCCGTCATTGTTGTAAACGCGGATGATCCTGTCTTTCTGCGCCTCCCGCAGAAATAAAAACGCAAAGATCGCAAGGTTTCCGCCTTTTGAATGCCCGCCCAGGAAAAATCTTCCCTTGCGCGTATCCAGCTGATCCGTTACATAACTCAGTGCCGAAGTCTGGCTGGACACCGGAAACGCATACGCCAGTTTCGCGTCCTCGTAGAAACCGACGATCTTATCGTCCGTGCCGCGAAACGCAATAAAGAAAGTGTTTTTGTCCGTGGCAAAAGTAACGGCATAAAAAGCCGTCTGCATGTCGTCGCTCACGATCTCCCGGCAGTCCGCAATCGTTATGTATCCGTAACGTATCGTTTTTCCCGCTTTTTTCAAAAGTTCGTATGTTTCGTGCAGCGTTTTGTTGGATTCATCCCCCGGTTCGTATTCTTCCGCCGTTTCGCCAAGAGTCTTTCCCGTAAACGGAGTCAGATCCAGATAGGCGAGCCGGCTGAATATGGCATTGTCCGCTTCCGTGATTCCCATTTCAGAGAATCTGAACGATCCGAATGTTACTGCGTAATCTGAAATATCCGCCATGTTCTCACCGCTTTCATAAGCCTATTTTAAATCATTTGCGCTTTTTAAACAACAAAATTCTGTAATTTTTATTCTTGTTTTTGCATTGTTATTACAGAAATTTGAAAAGGTTAAAATTTGGTGTCAAAACCCGTCATATTGTTGCAAACAATTGCCGCTTAGTATATGATATCTTTGTTATTTGAATTTTAATAATTTAAAGTTTTGATTAGTGGAGCATTTTATGGAACTTTTAAAGCAGAAGATCCGGAATGAGGGCGAGGTGTACGAAGGCAATATCCTGAAAGTGGATTGCTTTTTGAACCATCAGATCGATATTCCTTTTCTTCGCGAGGTCGGCAGGGAATTTCACCGCCTGTTTCAAAACGATCATGTCAATAAGATCTTAACGATCGAGGCGTCCGGCATTGCAATCGGGTCTATGGTGGCGCAGGAATTTGAGTGCCCGCTCGTTTTCGCAAAAAAGAATAAAACAAAAAACATTGCCGGCGATGTTTATGAAACACCGGTTGCTTCGTTTACCCACGGCACTACCTATAATGTAATGGTATCCAAACGCTTTCTCGGAGAAGGGGACAGAGTCTTGATCGTAGATGATTTTCTCGCCATCGGCAACGCAATGCGCGGGCTGATCAAGATTGTACAGGACAGCGGTGCGCAGCTTGTCGGCTGCGGCGCAGTGATCGAAAAAGGCTATCAGCACGGCGGGGATGAGATCCGCAAAAGCGGCGTGCGTGTGGAGAGCCTTGCCGTTATAGAAAGCATGAACTGCAAAACGGGCGATATCACATTCCGCGATTGATATGGTTATCAGGCTTTTGCCTTTTAATAAATTAATACTTTTTCGGAGGTAGAAAGAAATGAAATTGTCAAAAAAGATCATGGCGCTGCTTCTTGCTGTTGTGCTTGTCTTTTCCTTTGCCGCGTGCTCGGCTGGAACGGACGGCGGCGAAGACGCGTCTGCCGGCGTAGGTACTGATCTTAAGATCGGCGTTATCGAGATCGGCGATGACACAGAGACCTATACCAAGGCGCATGCGGACGGTATCAGAGCCGCTGCGGAAAAACTCGGTATCCCTGCTGAAAACATCAGCTGGAAAGAAAAGATTCCGGAGTCCGAAGAGTGCTACACAGCCGCGCAGGAACTTGTTGCTTCAGGCTGCCAGCTCGTTATTTCCAACAGCTACGGCCATCAGGACTTTATTGCAGAAGCTGCAGAGGATTTCCCGGATGTAACTTTCGTTGCAATGACGGGTGATTACGCCGCAATCTCGGGTCTGCCGAACCTTTATAATGCGTTTACAAAGATCTATCAGGCAAGATATGTGTCCGGCATCGTTGCCGGCATGAAGATTCAGGAACTGATTGATACGAATCAGCTCGGTGATAACAATTATGATGCAAACGGCAATGTTAAAGTCGGCTATGTAGGCGCTTATCCCTATGCCGAAGTGGTTTCCGGTTACACAGCTTTCTATCTCGGAATTAAATCCGTAGTTTCCAATGTTGTTATGGACGTGCAGTACACCAATTCCTGGTTTGATCTGGAGGGTGAGGCTGCCGCAGCGGAAACGCTTATGGCTCGCGGCTGCGTGATCATCGGCCAGCATGCGGATTCAACGGGCGCGCCCACCGCTGTGCAGGATGCGCACAACGAAGGCACGGTTGCTTACAGCGTTGGCTACAATGTGGATATGACGGATGTTGCCCCGGATGTTGCGCTTACTTCCTCTACCAATAACTGGGAAGTTTACTATGAAGAACTCTTCACCGCTGTTATGAACGGTACGGAGGTTCCCCAGGACTGGGCAAAAGGCTATGAGGCGGATGCCGTTGGCATTACACCGCTTGGCTCTTCCTGCGCAGAAGGCACGCAGGAGGCGGTTGACGCCGCTATCGAAGGCATTAAAAACGGCACACTTCAGGTATTCGATACTTCCAAGTTTACCGTTGAAGGCGCGCAGGTAACGACCGCTCCGATCGATCTTACTTATTATGATTATTCAACCGGTACGGCAACCGCCGTATATCAGGGTGAAACAAAAGAAGCTATCGTATCTGCAAATAACATTACTTATTTTGAGGAATCCGTTCTCAGATCCGCTCCTTACTTCCAGCTCAGAATAGACGGAATCACAGAACTGAACGCAAATGCGTAATCACTGAAAATTCAGGAAAGGGAAGCTTTTCGGCTTCCCTTTCATTGGTTATTCTGTTATAATCAACAGGGGTTCGGTTTGCCCTGCAAATGAATCCCCGGCTGCTTTCGCAGCAGAAATGAAAAAATGATGAAAAGGAGCGATAGTTTGGAACAGATTGCCGTTCAGCTTAAAAATCTAACAAAAACTTTCGGCAGCGTTGTTGCAAATAAAGACGTAAGTCTGGATATCCGCCACGGAGAAATCCTTTCTCTTCTGGGTGAAAACGGCAGCGGAAAAACAACCCTGATGAATATGCTTTCAGGGATTTACCTGCCGGATGAAGGGCATATTTTTGTTGATTCAAAAGAAGTGTCCATACGCTCCCCGAAAGACGCATATGCTCTCGGCATCGGTATGATCCATCAGCATTTTAAATTGGTGGATGTTTTTACGGCAACGGAGAATGTAGCGCTCGGGCTGGATAAAAAGGAAAAATACAACAAAAAAGCAATCGCCGCAAAAATTAACGATATCTGCAATAAATACGGCTTTGAAATAGATACCTCTCAAAAAGTATACACAATGTCTGTCTCCCAAAAGCAGACTTTAGAGATTGTAAAAGCGCTCTACCGCGGAGCGGAGATCCTGATTTTGGACGAGCCTACCGCCGTTCTGACGCCGCAGGAAACGCAAAAACTGTTTAAGGTGATCAAAAGTATGCGGGATGACGGCAAATCCGTCGTGATCATCACCCATAAACTGAATGAGGTGCTTGAGGTTTCAGACCGCGTTTCCATTCTCAGAAAAGGGGAATACGTGGGCACGGTGGAAACCAAACACGCAAGCGAGGAAATGCTTACCGAAATGATGGTGGGCAAAAAGGTAGAACTCAATATCAAAAGGGATGATCCCGTAAATCCCCGGATCAGGCTGGAAGTTAAAAATCTTTCCGTTAAAAACAGTGAAGGCGTCCTTGTGCTCGATAACGTGTCTTTTACCGCCAACAGCGGCGAGATCCTCGGTATCGCGGGCATTTCGGGCTGCGGGCAGAAAGAACTGCTGGAATCCGTTGCCGGACTACAGAAAACGATGGACGGCAGCAGCATTATGTATCTTCCGCCGGACGGCGAACCGCAGCAGCTTGTTGGCAAAACGCCTAAGGCGATCCGCAATCTCGGCGTTTCGCTCTCCTTTGTGCCGGAGGACAGGCTCGGCATGGGTCTTGTCGGTTCCATGGGCATGACGGGAAATATGCTCCTGCGCTCCTATGATAAGGGCGGCCCGATCATCTCGCAGAAAGAACCGCGCAAACTTGCGGAAAAGGTTAGGGATGATCTGGAAGTCGTAACGCCGGATATCAATACCCCGGTACGGCAGCTCTCCGGCGGCAATGTGCAGAAAGTGCTTGTCGGCAGGGAAATCTCAGGTTCCCCGTCCGTTCTTATGACGGCGTATGCCGTTCGCGGACTGGATATCAATACTTCCTATGCCATTTATAATATTTTGAATGAAGAAAAGAAAAAGGGCGCCGCGGTCATTTATGTCGGCGAGGATCTGGATGTTCTGCTTGAACTTACAGACAGAATCATGGTGCTCTGCGGCGGTAAAGTAAACGGTATCGTTGATACAAGAACCGCGTCAAAAGATGAGATCGGTCTTATGATGACGAATCTCAGAGAGGAGGCATGAGCGCAATGGAAAACGTATCCGCAGCAAAAGTAAAGGAGCCGTTTGTTCGGCTCACAAAAAAAGAAAATGTTTCCCAGCTGAAAGCATGGGGCTACCGCGGCATCGCGCTCGTTCTCGGCCTGATCGCAGTTGCGGTCTTTATGAAAATCGTAATTGACGTCAGCCCCGTGGAGTTGTATTCCACCATGATCAAAGGCGCGTTCGGCAATAAGATCTATCTGTCCAGCACTTTGATCTATACCGCAAAGCTGCTTTGTATTGCTGTTGCGCTTGCGCCGGCTTTTAAAATGCGGTTCTGGAATATCGGTGCGGAAGGCCAGCTCCTTGCGGGCGGCCTTGCTACGGCAATCGTTATGGTGTATTGCTCTACAGCACTGCCGGCATGGCTCCTTTTTGTTGTTATGATCGTTGCCGCTGTGGCGGCGGGCGCCCTTGTCGGTTTCCTTCCCGCACTTTTCAAGGCGAAATTCAATACGAATGAAACGCTGTTCACGCTGATGATGAACTACGTGGTGATCAAACTGGTTGATTTCTTCTATGATAAGTGGAAAGGCTCCGCCTCTTCCCTCGGCAAAATCAACCGGGCAACAAAAGCCGGCTATCTTCCCGAATTGTTCGGCACGGACTGGGCGCTCAACACCGTTGTAGTTCTGATTCTTGCCGTGCTCGTTTTTCTCTATTTAAAGAAAACAAAACACGGATATGAGATCGCTGTGGTTGGCGAATCGGTCAATACCGCCAGATATGCCGGTATCAACGTCAATAAAGTGATCATCCGCACGATGCTCATGTCCGGCGCAATATGCGGCATGTGCGGCTTTCTTACCGTTGCCGGTCAGGATCATTCCATTTCCTCCGGAACAACGGGCGGCGGCTACGGCTTCACGGCAATTATTGTTGCGTGGCTTGCAAAATTCAATACGATACAAATGGTGTTTATCTCTCTGTTTATCGTTGTGCTGGAAAGGGGCACGAATCTGATCGCCAATTCCAACGATGCGTTTGATTCTTCCGCTTCGCAGATCGTTATCGGTATCGTTTTGTTCTTCGTTATCGGCGCGGAATTCTTTATCAATTATAAACTGAACTTCCGCAAAAAGAACGCGTAAGGAGGGCGGCTATGGAAAATTTAATCGTTTGGCTCACAAGAGCCGTCATCTTCGGCTCCGTAATTATGTACGGCGCGATCGGAGAAACGCTAACGGAAAAAGCCGGCAACCTCAACCTCGGCACGCCGGGCATCATGTGTATCGGTGCGGCGTTCGGATTTTCCGGCGCGTATCTGTATCAGAATTCCACAGAGGATCCCAGCGCAGTTCTTATCATTGTGATCGGTCTTGTCTGCGCGTTCGCGGCATCTTTCCTTGCCGGCGCGCTTTACAGTTTGCTGACCACGACTTTACGTGTTAATCAGAATATTACAGGTCTTACGCTTACGATCTTCGGCGTCGGCCTTTCCAAATTTGTGGGCACTTTTATCATCCCGGAAGGTTCCACCTCCACCAAAGCGGATTTTGCCAACGAGGTGTTTTCCTTTAAAATATTCGGCGCTTTAAGTAAAGGGTTCGGTCAGGTCTTTTTCTCTTACGGCTTTATGATGTACCTGGTTATTCTCATCGCGATTGCGGCAACGCTGTTTCTCAATAAAACAAAAGCGGGTCTGAATCTGCGCGCCGTGGGCGAATCGCCTGCAACTGCCGATGCCGCCGGGATTAACGTTACAAAATACAAGTACCTTGCCACCTGCATCGGTTCCGGCATTACCGGTCTCGGCGGCGTTTACTATGTGCTGGATTATAACTACGGCACCTGGGCAACCGCCGCAGGCGATGCGATTGAGGCGCTCGCCTGGCTGTCTGTGGCGCTTGTTATATTCGCAACATGGAAACCGATCAACCTGATCTGGGGCTCTTATATCTTCGGCTTCTGTTATTGGGCGTATAACTATGTACCAAGCGTTTTGGGCTGGAATATCAACTCGTTTATTGCGCAGATGCTGCCTTATGTTGTAACGATCATCGTTTTGATCATCGGCTCCATGCGCAAGAAAAAGGAAAATCAGGGGCCGGCGTCCCTCGGCCTGTCCTATTTCAGAGAGGAAAGGTAAGCTATGATACATAAAGATGTTGAAAAAGTGCTTGTTTCCGAACAGGAACTCAAAGAGATCAACGAAAGGCTCGGCAAACGTATCACCTCGGATTTTAAAGGAAAAAATCTTCTGGTTCTCGGCATTTTAAAGGGCTGTGTCTTTTTTATGACGGATCTTGTGCGCCATATCGAACTGCCGCTCAGCATAGATTTTATGTCCGTTTCCTCTTATGGCAGCGGCACGGAATCCACAGGCAGGGTTAAGATCACCAAGGATATTGATATTGATCTGAACGGCTATGACGTTTTGATCGTGGAAGATATTCTGGACAGCGGCAGAACGCTGAAATATGTTTCGGATATTCTGAAAACGCGCGGCGCAAAATCTATCAGTATCGTTACGCTGCTGGATAAACCGGAACGGCGTGTTGCCGATATCTCTCCCGATTATGTGGGGTGCAGTGTTCCGGATGAGTTCGTTGTGGGGTATGGTCTTGACTATGATCAGAAATACAGAAATCTGCCCTATATCGGCGCACTGAAACGCAGTGTTTACGAAAAATAATCAGGTTTCAAATGATTACCGCTCTGTTAAGCCTTGGCAAAACGGGGCGGTATTTTTGTATCTGTTTTCATTTTTGTTAATTTTATCTATTAAAATTCAGTGAAGTTTGTAATATTTATTATAAAAATATATAAAAAGTTATTTATTTTGTAACTATTTAATGCTATAATATTACAAATATAATGGATTATTAGGCGTGTTCGGGCGTTGCTCAGGGGGTGAAAGTTTGAAATGGATTAAACTGACCGCGGCAGTTCTTTTGCTGTCTCTTGTTTTAAGCGGCTGTTCTTTCAGGCTTGCATCTTCTGTGGATGAACTGATCTCTCCCGTGTCTCCCCAGGGTGATGACGCCGATGTTCAGAACGCGCTTTCATCCTATGTCAGCGGCGGATATACGCTGAAAACGCCGTCCGGCGGGGAATTTACCACTGCTTTCAGTTTTTTTGATGTGGACGGGGATTCAGCTGATGAAGCGGTTGTGTTCTATGAGCCGGAGAAAACGCCCGGCAAGATCTGCATGGCTGTGATTGATAAAACGGCACAGAACTGGTCTGTGATCTACAATATCAGCAGTGAGTATTCTGACGTTTATTCGCTTTCGTTTTCAGATCTTACGGGGGATGGCGTCCTTGAATTCGTTGTTTTGTGGGATGTGATCAGCAATTCAACAAATCATGTGCTCACCGTTTACCGCCAGAATACCGGCAGCGGATATTCGCTTGAGCCGGTCGGTTCGGAACTTACGGTCAACAACTGTATCGTGGTGGATATGGATCTGGATTCCGTAAACGAAATGCTGGCGTTCACGATTGAAACTGGGGATGAAATCTCCGCTTCCGCCACGCTTTATGAATATTCTGACGGCGGCAGGGAAACGATCGGCAGAACAAAGCTGGACGGCCATATCAGTTATTATGACGATATTCAGTATGACGTTGAGGACGATCGTGTTTATATCTATGCCGATGCCGTTAAGTCAGACGGCACACAGATGCTTACGGAAGTGATCTATTGGTCAGATTATTATAATACGATCATATCTCCGTTTTACAGTTATTCCAGCGGCGTTACAAACGCCACTTCGCGTTCCGTTATGCTCAACTGCAGCGATGTGGATGAGGATGGTATTACGGAAATTCCAACGGACGCGCAAAAGGACGCCATGCCGGCAGATGTATACGCCGTGGAATGGAATAAATATAACGATTCGGTGCTTGTGAAAGACTGTTCATCGATCGTTGTGGTAAAAGATGAATATCAGCTCATCATTTCCGATGCGTATTTTGATAAAATCAAAGTCCTTTACTCGCCGGAAGACTCGCTCCTGACCGTAACGGATGAAAACGATGAAATCCTGTTTTCGGTCATGTGCGTGTTAAAGGCGCACTATGATTCCGCGTCAACCTCTTTTGCCGGCTTTACGGCTGTGGCGGAAAGTTCGGGCTATGTTTATCTTGTGCATACCGAAAACGGCGGCAATGGGGATTTTTCCGCAGATGCCGTAAAATCCATGCTTAGGACTTATAAAGGAGAATAATTTATGAAAAAGGTGCTTGTTGCTGAGGATGAAGAATCCATCCGTGAATTTATCGTGATCAATCTTACCCGAAGCGGCTATGATGTTGAGCAGGCGGAAAACGGCGCTGTTGCTTTGGATCTGTTTTCTAAGGACGAGGCGTCTTTTGACGTTGCCATTCTGGATATTATGATGCCGGAGGTGGACGGGCTGACGGTCTGCAAGGAACTCAGAAAAAGGTCGTCCGATCTTGGTATAATCATGCTTTCCGCCAAAACGCAGGAGATGGATAAAGTGACCGGTTTGCTCGTAGGCGCGGACGATTATGTTACAAAGCCGTTTTCACCAAGCGAACTGATGGCAAGGGTGGATGCTGTTTACCGCCGCGTGGAAATGACCCGCGGTTTCAGAAAAGCAGATGCGTCTTTGGATGTGATCACGCTGGACGAGTTTGAACTCAATCTCAGAAACCGTACCCTGTCCAAAGCCGGCAAACTGATCGAACTCACGCAGGTGGAATTTCAGATCATTGAATATTTCTTTAAAAACCCAAACGCCGCTTTAAGCAGAACCAATATTTTAAAGCAGGTGTGGGGCGAGAATTATTACGGCGATGAAAAGATCGTGGATGTCAATATCCGCCGTCTCAGAATGAAGGTGGAAGATAATCCGTCTTCCCCCACAAGGCTCGTTACCATATGGGGCCTCGGCTATAAGTGGATCACATCCTCAAAATAAACCAAAGAAGAGTTGTAAATGAAAAAGAAGCTTGCTCAAAAACTACATATTATCAAAGTGGACGGGCTTACAAAAAGATGGCTTTTAAATATATTGCTGGTCGTTGTAGTCCTTCTGATTGCGGCATTCGTTGCGGCAAGCGTTTTTATCAAAAACTATTATTATGAATCGGTGTGGAATATTCTGGAATCCGGAGCGTCAGCCAATTCAGCGGAGTATTTTTCGGCAAATCTGGATTCGGGCATGTCGCTTGAAACATCAGCGGCGCAGTTTATAGACAGTTATTCTTATAAGGATAAAACCACCGTCTGGGTCATCAATAATGACGGCGAAGTGATTGCTTCTTCAAACGGCTTTATCATTGAAAACTGCGAAATGCCGGATTATACATCCGCCATGTCCGGCAGCGACGGCACCGGCGAGTATACGGGCAGGATCACAGACGGCGGCGATAAGATCATGGCGCTGTCCCGTGTGATTCAGAATTCCCGCGGCACCAATGTCGGCGCCGTGCGGGTCATGACCTCAATAGGTGAAGTGGATACGCAGCTCGGCGCAATCATCCTGATTTTGTTCTTTATCATTTTATTTATTTTTGGAATCATTCTGCTTTCCAATCTGTTTTTTATCCGTTCTATTATTATTCCGATCCGGGAGATCACGGAAACCACCAAAAAAATCGCCGGCGGCAATCTGGATTCAAGGATAGAAAAAAAGTATGACGATGAGATCGGCAATCTCTGTGATTCCATCAATTCCATGGCTTCGGAGATTGCAACGGCGGATAAAATGAAAAATGATTTTATTTCCACCATCTCCCACGAACTCAGAACGCCGCTCACCTCCATAAAAGGCTGGGCGGAGACCCTGTTTTACAGCAAGGAGATCCAGCAGGATGAGCTCACTGTGAAAGGGCTTGACGTTATCGTTAAGGAATCCGGCAGGCTGGAGGGCTTTGTAGAGGAACTGCTGGATTTCAGCCGTTTGCAAAGCGGCAGAATGATCTTAAGGCTTGTGAAAACAGATATTTTTGCCGAACTGGATGAAACCGTGTTCACATTCTGCGAACGCGCCATGAGAGAGGGCATCGAGGTAAGATACAGTATTCCGGAGATTGCGGCGCCAGCGAACGCGGATCCGAACCGGTTAAAGCAGGTGTTTATGAATATTCTGGATAACGCGCTGAAATATTCGCGCGCGCCCAGCAAGATCTTTGTAAAAGCTGAGTTTTCCGAACTGGACGGCGGGCCTGCCGTTAAAATCTCCATTGCAGACCAGGGGTGCGGCATCTCAAAAGAAGACCTGCCCCATGTGTTTGATAAATTTTATAAAGCAAATGTTTCGGTCAGAGGCTCGGGTATAGGCCTTGCCGTTACCAATGAGATCGTGAATCTGCACAAGGGTAAGCTGGAGATCGACAGCGAAGAGGGAAAAGGCACCCTTGTTACTATATATCTTCCCGTGGAAAGCGTGCCGTCCAAGCAGGAGATCGATCTTGCTTCGGCAAATCAGCAGCAGGTTACGGATGAGGATATAACGCTGAAAGGTGATTAAGAAAGAATGAGCAGAAAAACACACAAAACTTCCGTAGGCGGTCAGGCGCTTATAGAGGGCGTAATGATGCAGGGGCCGCGCGGCATGGCAACCGCCGTCAGAAAGTCGGACGGAGAGATTCTTACCGAATATCACACCATTAAACTTCTGCGCAATAAAAACAAATTTTTCAATATCCCGATCATCCGCGGCATTGTGGGCTTTGTGGAATCCATGATCATGGGTTATAAAACGCTGATGTATTCCGCAGAGGTTTCCGGCATGGAGGATTTTGAAGAAGAGGATATGAGCAAGTTTGAACGCTGGCTCAATGATAAGTGCGGTGAAAAGCTGGTCAGCATCGTTGCCGCGATCGGTTCCGTTCTCGGCATTGCGCTTGCCTTTTTCATCTTCTTTTATCTTCCCGTGCTTGTGTTTAATAAAGCAAACGAATGGTCGGGCGGCGCGATAACGGATTTTCAGGGTCTTATCGAAGGCAGCATGAAAATCATCATCTTCGTGATCTATATCGCCGCTGTCAGCCGGATGAAAGATATCAAGCGCCTGTTTATGTATCACGGCGCGGAGCATAAGTCCATCGCCTGCTATGAGGCAGGGCTGGATCTTACCGTTGAAAACGCCAAAAAATGCACGCGCTTTCATCCCAGATGCGGCACTTCGTTTATTTTCGTCGTGCTCATTTTCAGCATTATCTTTTACACCATAATCGCCAAGATCTTTCCCGCCATCGCGGCTGTAAGAATTTTATGGCTTCTTTTGAAACTTCTGTTTCTGCCGGTTATTATGGGTATCTGCTATGAATTTATCCGATATGCCGGGCGGCATGATAATCTTTTTGTCAAGATCGTTTCCGCGCCCGGCCTTTGGATGCAGCGGCTCACAACAAAAGAGCCTACGGACGATATACTGGAAGTCGGTATCGCCGCAATCAAAGCGGTTATTACGGATAATCCGGAGGATGATGAGATCAAGTGACTCTGAAAGACGCGTATAATTATTGTGTTTATTTTTTGAGCGCCAACGGTGTGGATGAGGCGCAGTTCAAAGCACTTTGCCTTGTGTGCAGCGTTGCCGGCATCAAAAACAGCGAATACGAAACGCATAAAGAAACCACCGTTATGCTCAAGCCGATCGCGGATGCGCTTTGGAGACTCAAAAGCGGCGAGCCGCTCCAGTATGTTCTTGGCAAATGGGATTTTTATGAATCTGAATTTTACGTCGGCAAAGGCGTGCTTATTCCGCGTCCGGAAACGGAAGAACTTGTGGATCTTGCGGTTCGCTCTGCAAAGCAGATGCGCAGCCCGCTTGTCTATGATCTTTGCTCCGGAAGCGGCTGTATCGGGATCAGCATTGCAAAGGCAGTGCCGGCGGCAGATGTGTTTTGCGTGGAAAAAAGCGCGGACGCTATGACATATCTTCTTAAAAATGCAGACGGTGTTCACAATGCGCATCCCGTTTTGGGTGATGTTTTAAATGCGGATTCTTTTTCACAGATCGCTGAGAACAGTGTGGATATGATCGTTTCCAATCCGCCCTATATCCGTTCTTCCGAGATTTCCGCCCTACAGCGTGAAGTGCAGTTTGAACCGAAAGAAGCGCTGGACGGCGGCGAGAGCGGCCTTGATTTTTATCGTTATATCATCAAATCATGGAAAAGATTTTTAAAGCCGGGCGGAAAACTCCTTTTTGAGATCGGAAACGAGCAGGGCAGCGCCGTGAAAAGTCTGTTATCCGATTCCGGCTACAACCATATCCAAATTCAAAATGATCTCTACGGCAATCCCCGGATCGCCGTTTCACAAAAATAGCAAAGGGTGTATTTTATGTCTTCACTTATTTCCGCAATTTTCTCCGGGAATGTTACCGTTGTGATCATGCTGGTCATCGCCCGGGCAATCGTTGTTTTCCTTTGCCTGCCTGTGCATGAGCTCTGCCATGGTCTGGCGGCTTATAAACTGGGCGATGATACGGCAAAAAAGATGGGCAGGCTTTCTTTTAACCCGATCGCGCATCTTGATCCGCTCGGAACAATCATGATCTTCCTTTTCGGTATCGGCTACGCCAAGCCTGTTCCCATCAATCCGCTTAAATTTAAGGATTACAGAAAAGGCGTGGCGCTCACAGCGCTTGCCGGCCCGCTCTCTAATCTGGCAATGGCATTTGTTTCGGCGTTTGTTTCCGCGGCGGTTCTGCATTTTTTCAGCGGTGCTGCGGCGGCACGGGTGATCGCGTATCTCTTCTCCCTTACGGCAAGTATCAATATCTCGCTGGCCGTATTCAATCTTCTGCCGATCCCGCCGCTGGATGGATCCCGCATCTTCGCTATGATCCTGCCGGATCGCCTTTATGAAAAATATTTCCGTTACGAGCGTGTGATCATGATCGTGCTTATGGTATTGCTGTTTACGGGTATCCTGAACGCACCGCTTGTATTTTTAAATAACATTTTCAGTAATTTTATATTTTTTATTCCGAATCTGATCTTCGGATAAGAGGTTTTATGCAGCAGATAAATTATAAATTAGAGGTCTTTGAAGGCCCTATGGATCTTCTTTTGCACCTGATTGCAAAGCATAAACTGAATATAAACGATATCCCGATCGTGGAACTTGTGAATCAGTATCTGGATTATGTCCGGCAAATGGAAAATGCGGATTTTGAGATCGCCGGCGATTTTCTGGAAATGGCGGCAAGGCTGATCTATATCAAAACGGTTTCCCTGCTGCCGCGCCATGAAGAGGCGGAGCAGCTGAAAAAGGAACTGACCGGCGAACTGATCGAATATAGGGACTGCAAATTGATGGCAAAAAAACTGAGTGAAAGAACAGACGGCTTTAACCGTTTTGTCCGTGAACCGCAGGAAGGCTACGTTAATTATGATTACGAGCGTTTTCATGAGGGTGAAGAATTGCTCAGCGCCTATATTTCCGCTGCCGGCAGGGCGCAGAGAAAACTGCCGCCGCCCATTGATTCTTTCAGGCGGATTGTAGCGCGCAAGTTTGTGAATGTTGCGTCCAAGATCGGCTCCGTTATGGGCAAACTTAAAAAACGCGGCAAGATCCGTTTTTTAAAGCTTTTTGGTGACGCGGAGTCGAAAAGCGATATTGTGGCAACTTTTTTGGCGGTTCTTGAACTGGCTAAAACCAAGCAGATCACTTTAGACGGCCCCATGGATGATCCGGAAGTAAAAATGGTAAGCGAGGTGCGCAGCGATGGAGAATAAGAATAATGTGATCGCACGCCTTGAGGCAATGCTTTTTGCCTGCGGTGATCCGGTGGAGGCGTCCAGGCTTGCCGATGTGCTGGAACTGGATGTGGAGAGTGTAACCAAGATGCTTTCCTGCCTTTCTGATACATATGAGGAGCGCAACAGCGGGCTCAGGCTGATCCGTGTGGACGGCAAATACCAGATCTGTACCCGTGAGGAGTATGGCGACGATGTGCGCAAGCTGCTTGAGATCAAAAAGAATACGCCGCTTTCGCAGGCTGCTTTTGAAGTGCTTGCCATCATCGCTTATAATAAAACCGTTACAAAAAGTTTTATTGAGCAGATCAGAGGCGTGGACTGCTCCGGCTCAATCTCCAATCTTGTGCAGAAAGGTTTGATCGAGGAAAAGGGCAGGCTTGATCTTCCCGGCAGGCCGCTTGTTTACGGCACTACGGATCGTTTTTTGCGCTGCTTTTCCCTTTCCAGTTTGGACGATCTGCCCGATCTGCCTAATCATGAAGAAGAAAATAAAGAAAATGGCCAAACCACCTTGTTTGATGAAGAAAAAAATGATACAATGATAGAAGAACTCAACAAGGAAGAGGGCGAAGAATGACAGCATTAATTGTAATAGCGGCATTGGTGGTCATTATCGCCGTGATCCTTTCCGTTTCGGCAACATTTACGATCACATATACGGATAAATGGAAAACAACGATCAGCATTTTGTGGATCGAAAAGGATATAGAATTAACCAAAATACTGAATTTCATTCTTTTTCCGCAGAAAGCAGCGAATGAGGCAAAGTCCGCAAAGGGCAAAGAAAAGAAAAAAGAAACCGCCTCAAAACCCGAAAGCGAAAAGCCTGCCGCTTCTGAACCGGCAGAGCCGTCCGGCACGCAGGCAGCGCAGCCGGCGCCGCAGGCAGATGTTGCGGCAGAGCCGCAAAAAAGCAATGCGCCTGCGCAGCAAAAAGAAAAAAAGCCGAATTTTATCAAGAATATCTGGGATAAAGACGGTATCGTCGGCATCATGGATCTCGTTTCCAATATGCTGGAAACGGCTTCCAGCGCGCTCTCGGTTTTAATGAAAGGCTTTCATATTTATTCGCTTTATGTTAAAATAATCGTGGGCGGCGGCGATGCGGACGAGATTGCCCGTGCCTATGGCAGAATCTGCGGTTTTTATTACCCTGTTAAAGGCGCCGTGCTCGGCGGCATGAAAGTGGATAATTTTGATGATCTCATTGTTCCGGATTTTATCGCGCCGCGCAACGAATACGGCTTTCAGTTTATCGGCTCCATAAGCGTTGGGCTTTTGCTTAAAGTTGCCCTGTCGGCAGGGAAAACATTTTTGGTCAATATAATTAAAAATAATAATAAATAATTTCTTTTAAGGAGAAAATCGCTATGAAAGAAACACCCGTAAACAAAATTATGGAAAACACGCTTGAAAAAATGCGCCAGATGGTTGATGTTTCCACCATTATCGGCGAGCCCATCAAAACAGGTGATACCACTTTGATCCCCGTATCCAAGGTTTCATACGGCTTCACAAGCGGCGGCACCGATCTTCCGTCTAAGCAGAACAACGAACTCTTCGGCGGCGGCGGTGGCGGCGGCATCACCATTTCCCCGGTTGCTTTCATCGTTATTCAGGGCGAAAAGGTCAGAATGATGCAGATCAACAACTACACCTCTTCTGCTGATCGTGCCATCGCCATGATTCCTGAACTCGTTGATCAGATCTCCCAGCTTGTTAAAGCAAAGGATACAGAGAAAACAGAGGAAACTGCTGCGCCGGCAGAAAAATAAAATATATAAATTGGATCACCTGCATATAATTAGCGGGTGATTAATTTTGTTGCGGAAAATTTCATTGCTTTTAGCGTTCCTGTTTGTATTCACTTCGTTTCCGCTTTCGGGCGCTCAGGCGGCGGAGATCTCTGCCGCAAGCGCAATTGTGCTGGATGCGGCTACGTTAGAGGTCCTTTACCAGAAGAACGCGGATGAAGAGCGTCCCATCGCGTCCACCACCAAAATACTGCCGTCCCTCATTGCCTGCGAAAGCGGCAAACTGGATGAAACGGTAAATGTTACCTGGGATATGGTCAATACGGAAGGCTCTTTGCTCGGTCTGCGTGAAAACGATCGGATCACGCTGCGTGATCTTGTTGCAGGCATGCTGCTCCCCTCCGGGAATGACGCGGCAAACGCAGCGGCAATCTATCTTTCCGGCAGTTTGGAGGATTTTGCGGCCGTCATGAATCGAAAAGCGGCTGAACTCGGTTTGCACCGTTCGCTGTTTGTAACGCCGTCCGGCCTGGATGCGGGGGATCACCATTCCACCGCGCGGGATATGGCAGTGCTAACGGCAAATGCGCTGAAAAATACTGATTTTTCAAAGATATTCAAAATGCCTTCCGCCGATATCCGTATCAACGGCGAAACACACACGATTTATAACCATAACCGCCTGCTGCAGGAACTGGAGGGCTGTATCGGCGGCAAGACCGGTTTTACGGAAAAAGCAGGCAGATGCCTTGTTTCCGCCGCCGAAAGAAACGGAAACACACTTGTCTGCGTAACGCTCGACGCGCCGGATGACTGGAATGATCATAAAAAACTTTATGAGGAATGTTTTGCAAAATACCGGCAGGAGCTTTTTTCCGCCGGTCTTGACGTTGCCGCAGTCGGCGGCGTAAAAGATAAAATCAAATGTTCTTATTCCGCTGAGGTAAGCGTTTTAAATAAAAATCTTGTCACGGTGGAACTTTATGTTTTTCCGTTTGTCTACTGCCCGGTCTCGGCTGGGGATCAGATCGGAAAAGCAGTCATTAAGTATAAAGAAAAGGAGATCCGCACGGTTAAAATTACAGCGGATGAAAGTGCGGAATACGATTATGCCGAACCCAAATGAGATAAGACTACAAAAATTTATGGCGGAATGCGGCGTCGCGTCCAGGCGCAAATGCGAGCAGTTGATTGAGGAGGGAAAAGTCAAGGTGAACGGTCACCCGGTTTCCCTCGGCACGAGAATAGATCCAAAAAAAGATCTGGTAACCGTTCGCGGCAAAAAAATCAGCCGTCAGGAAACAATGCGCTATCTTATGCTCCATAAACCACGCGGCTATGTAACAACTGTTTCGGATGACCGCGGCAGAAAAACGGTTATGGATCTTTTGACCGGCATTAAAGAACGCGTCTATCCCGTCGGCAGGCTGGATCGGGATTCCGAGGGCTTACTGCTGTTAACGAATGACGGCGCGCTTGCCAACGGGCTTATGCATCCGTCTCATCATGTCACAAAAACCTATCGCGTTACCATCCGTTCCAAGGTGGGCGATGACGTTCTCCAGTCCCTGCGCGAGGGCGTGGAGATCGATTCGGGTAAAACCGCGCCGTGTGAGATCCTGCCGCTTGTGGAAGAAGAGGAAAGAACCGTTTTGGAATTTAAGATCCATGAGGGCAAAAACAGGGAGATCCGGAAAATGTGCGAACATTTCGGCTTGGAGGTCTCTCGTCTGAAAAGAACGGAGATCGCCGGCGTTAAACTCGGCATGCTCAAAACAGGGGATTTCCGCGATCTTAACGAAACGGAACTGAAAAAACTTTTCCGCGCCTGCGGACTCACTTACCGTGCAAAATAATCTATCTCAACTGTTTAGACCGATGTTTCATCGGTCTTTTCCTTTTAAGATTTGCATATGCTGCGATTTATTATAAATAATATTAAAACGAAAAGAAAAAACTGTTGTAATTGTGCGTTCAAAGTGTTAAAATACCAAAGAATGGATAAATATATTCATAAGAAAATAGGATTAAGGAGGATATTCGTGTGAGTGAACTTGCAATTAAAGATACCGATGCCCGCAAAAGACTGGTCTCTCTGTTTGATGACGGCGTTTTTACCGAAATAGACGCTTTTGCCAAATCGTCAAACGGCGATGTAGAAGTTGTTGCCGGTTTCGGTACTGTAAACGGAGCCCCGGTTTACGCGTTTTCTCAGGATGTCAGTGTAAACGGCGGTGCCGTAAGCGTTGCTCAGTGCGCGAAAATCAAAAAGATTTATGATCTGGCGTCCAAAACGGGCTGTCCGGTGGTAGGCGTTTACGATTCAAACGGCATGGATCTGAAAGAGGGATTTGAAGGTCTCTCCGCTTATGGGGAGATCGTTAAGGCGTCCACTTCCGTTTCCGGCGTTGTTCCGCAGATTTCCATTGTTGCCGGCGCGGCGGTCGGCACAACAGCGCTGATCGCGGATATGGCGGATGTTGTTGTTGCCGTTAAAGATGCGGATTTTTATGTAACCGCGCCTTCCGAAGTTACGGCAGAGGCGTGTGCACAAGAGGGTACGGTGGATATCCTTGCGGATGATTTTGATTCCGCAGTTAAGGCGGCAAGGGATATTATCACCCTTGTGCCGTCCAATAACCTCAGCACGCCGCCTGTTTATGATTTTACGGATCCTGCGGCAGCAGCCGATACCGGCGCTTGTGCGGCGGATATCATAAAAGCGGCGGCAGATGAAGGTTCCGTTATTGAACTCAAAGAAAAATATGCGGAAAACTGTATTACCGCGCTTGCAACTGTTGCCGGTTCAACGGTAGGCTTTGTTGGGTTTGACGGCAAATCTGTCTGCCCGTCCTGCGCCTACAAGGCAGAGGCATTCGTAAAATTCTGCGATGCGTTCAATATTCCCATTGTAACACTGCTCAGCGCAAACGGTCTTCGCAAAGAACGTGAAAATCAGATGCTGATCGCGGCTGCAAAACTCACTGCGGCATACGCAACGGCTACCTGCCCCAAGATTTCCGTCATCACCGGCAAAGCGGTTGGCGCGGCTTATATCATGCTTGCGGGCAGAGGTTCAAACGCAGATCTGGTTTACGCTTGGGATACTTCCGTTGTTTCTCCGCTGGATACAAAAGCGGCGGTTGCTTTCCTGTATAATGACAGACTGGCAAACGGCGAAAACAGAGCGGAACTTGAAAAAGAATATGAGGAGAACCTTGCGTCTCCGTTTACAGCGGCAGCCTGCGGAGCGATCGATGATGTTTTCGTTCCGGCACAAACAAGAGCCAAGATCGTTGCCGCGCTTGATGTGCTCGCAGGCAAGAGGGAGACGACCCTCCCTAGAAAACATTCCGTTAAATAATTAGGAGGATTAAAATATGAAAAGATACACGATCACCGTAAACGGCACAGCTTATGATGTAACAGTTGATGAGGCTGGCAGCGCTCCCGTTGCCGCTCCCGCGGCAGCACCGGCTCCGGCGGCTGCACCTGCTCCTGCACCCGCGGCGGCTCCCGCTCCGGCAGCAGAGGAAAAACCGGCTCCCGCTCCTGCACCGGCAGGCACACAGGGCGCAGTGGCAGTAGATGCCCCCATGCCCGGCACGATCCTTGATGTAAAAACCTCTGTAGGCGCATCCGTTAACGCAGGCGATGTGCTTTTGATTCTTGAGGCAATGAAGATGGAAAATGAGATCGTTGCGCCGCAGGCAGGCACCGTTGCCTCTGTTAATGTTTCTAAGGGAGACAGTGTTGAGGCAGGTCAGGTCCTGATCACGATGAACTGATCCTTTTGCATTTTGCTTTGAACTTTTCTTTTGCGCACCCGCAAGGCTGCTGCGGTGCGGTCAAGATATAAAATCCGCAGCCGGAAAGGCTATGTGAATCTATGGCAAAAATAGGTGTTACCGAAACCGTTCTCAGAGACGCGCATCAGTCCCTGATTGCCACCCGCATGAGAACGGATGAATTTGAGGGCATCCTGGAAAAAATGGATAAGATCGGCTATCATTCCCTGGAATGCTGGGGCGGCGCAACGTTTGACAGCTGCCTTCGTTTCTTGGATGAGGATCCGTGGGATAGATTGCGCCTGATCCGCAGAAAATGCCCGAATACAAAACTTCAAATGCTCTTCAGAGGTCAGAATATGCTTGGCTACCGCCATTATGCAGACGACCTTGTTGATTATTTCGTTAAAAAGAGTATAGACAACGGTATTGATATTCTTCGTATTTTTGACGCACTCAATGACGTGCGCAATCTGGAAACGGCGATCAATGCCGCAAAAAAATACGGCGGCCACGTGCAGGCAGCGATCTCCTATACCACCGGCCCCGTGTTTGATATTGAATATTACTGTCATTACGCTAAGCAGCTGGAGGACGCGGGCGCGGATTCCATCTGTATTAAAGATATGGCAGGCCTTTTAACCCCTTACGGCACTTACGATCTTGTAAAAGCACTTAAGGAAACGGTTAAAGTTCCGATCCAGCTCCATTCCCACTATACTTCCGGACTTGCCTCCATGGTTCACCTGAAAGGCATTGAGGCCGGTGTGGATGTGATCGATACCGCGATCAGTCCGCTGGCAATGGGCACTTCGCATCCCGCAACGGAATCCATGGTGGCGGCGCTTCAGGGCACGGAGTATGATACCGGCCTTGACCTGAAAGCGCTGACGGAGATCCGTGATTTCTTTAACCCGCTGCGCGAGAAATATTTGGCAGAGGGTCTGCTCAATCCCAAGGTGCTCGGCGTAGACGCCAACACGCTGCTTTATCAGGTTCCCGGCGGTATGCTCTCTAACCTGATCAGCCAGTTAAAGCAGGCAGGCAAAGAAGATAAATTGGATGAAGTGCTTGCAGAAGTTCCGCGCGTTCGTAAAGACAGCGGTTATCCGCCGCTTGTTACGCCCACTTCCCAGATCGTCGGCACGCAGTCTGTATTCAACGTGATCCTTGGCGAACGCTATAAGATGGTAACGAAAGAATTTAAGGATATGGTTGCCGGTTATTACGGCAAAACGCCCTGTGATATTGATCCTGATTTCAGAAAGAAGATCTGCGGCGACGAAAAGATCATCGATTGCCGCCCGGCAGACCTGCTGAAACCCGAACTGGATACATTCAGAAATGAGATCGCAGAATATTACGAGCAGGAAGAGGATGTCCTTTCCTACGCGCAGTTCGGCGATGTTGCCATCAAATTCTTCCAGAAGAGAAGAGATAAAAAGTACGGGCTGGACGGAAAACATGACGATATGGAAACGAAAGTGCATCCCGTTTGATGTATGATCTCCGTGTGCTCCCGCATTGCATTGGGGGCACACGTTTTTTTGCCTCCTTTTGGCTTTTTATTCGCTTTTTTGGTTGACGATTCAGCCCTTTGGTGCTATAATCATTTTATAAACTTTTTATAAATTCATGTATGGGGGTACATAAACATGAAAGTTCTTATGATTGGCGGTACAGGCCTTCTTGGCTCCGCTGCCGCGCAGATTTTTGTAGACCGTGGAAATGAAATCAAAACACTTGCGCTTCCTCCGCTTCCGGAAGGCGCTCCGCTGCCTAAGGAAATGGAGATCGTTTTCCAAGATGCAAACAAACTTACAGATGATGAAATGATCGAGATGATGAAAGGCTACGATATGTTCGTGTTCGCTACCGGCGTAGACGAAAGAGTAGAATTTCCCGCTCCTGTTTATGATTACTATTATAAATATAACATCGCTCCTCTGGAAAGATATCTGCCTCTTGCTAAAAAGGCCGGCATGAAAGGCGCCGTTGTATGCGGTTCCTATTTCGCTTGGCTCGCAAAAGAGCGCCCGGATATGAAACTTACGGAAAAGCATCCTTATATCAAGAGCCGTATTGAGCAGGAAAAAGTATGTGAAAAGTATTCCGCTCCCGATTTCCAGGTAGGCGTGCTTGAGCTGCCTTATATCTTCGGCACACAGCCGGGCAGAAAGCCGGTTTGGGTTATCCTGATTGAACAGCTCCAGAGATTTGAAAAAATGCCGTTTACCATGTATCCGGCCGGCGGCACTGCTATGCTTACGGTTCGTCAGGTAGGCGAATCCATGGTTGGCGCTGCAGAACAGGCTTATGAGGCCGCTTCCAAGGGCGAGGGCAAGTTCCGCGCTTACGGCATCTCCTGCTACAACTATACTTGGAGAAAATTCCTTAAGATCGTTTACCGCGCTATGGATGGTATTCCGGACAGAAAGATCGTAGATTGCCCGAAGTGTGCGTTCCAGGCTTTCGGTCTTGTTATGCGTAAAGATTACGCCAAGAGAGGCGTGGATTCCGGTATCGACCCGGTTGGTCTTGCAGAGATCATGGGCATGAATCTCTTTATTCCGCTTGACGACTGCAAGGAACTCGGCTGTACCCCTGATGATATCGAAAAAGCGATCTTTGATTCCATCAAACTTTCAAAGGCGGCTTATGAGGGCAAAGCAAAACTCGTTGAAATGAAAGGCGAGTAATCTATTTGTAAAATTATAATCACTGAAAACGGCTGGGATTGTCCCTGCCGTTTTTTTGTGCTAAAATGAGGAAAAGAAAAATAAAAAAATGAAAAAATTTTTAGCTTTTTCGTTTAAAAAGGAATATAGATTATGACAGCGTTTTTAACACTGATTGATTCAGAAGAGGGCAGATCCCGTTTCTGCGCCTTTTACGAAAAATATATCGGCCTTGTTCTTTGGATAGCCAAATCCAAATTAAATCATAATTCTTTTCTTGCAGAAGAGTGCGCGCAGGAAACATTTCTTTATTTTGCCAAAAATTTTTCCAAAGTTGGCGATTTGGATTCTCCCGGAACAAAAGCATTTGTAGGCGTTGTGGCAACGGCTTTTGCCATCAAGTGTTTCCATAAAGAAATTGAAAAAATTTCAGATTCGTGTGTAGATGTAAACGAAAAAGATTACGATCCGCACGAATTGGATGCTTTTGATACTTTGGAACTGAAAAGCGCGGTGGATTCATTGGATGATGAACTGAAAAATCTGATTTATCTAAAATATTTTTTCGGTTTTAAAAATAAAGAAATATCGGATATGACCGGTGCATCCGAATATCTTGTCAGAACCAGGCTCTCACGGGCTTTGAAAACGATTAAAAATCATCTTAAGGAGGATCGGGAATAATGTCTAAATTTGAAGACGCCGTCCGCCGGTCCTGCTTAGAATGGGCATGCGCGTTGCCGGATGGAACTGAATATACGCTTTCTGAAAACAGCGAATCGTATTTTAAAAAACTGATAAAAAGAATGGAGCACGGTTCTTATTACCGCATTTCAAAGAAAACCCTGCGGATTATACTGATTGCCGCGCTGATCGCAGCGCTGTGCACCGCCGTAACGATCGGCGCAAATATCGGGGAGCAGGATTTTGAGATCATCCCAAACGGCGATATGGCACAGTATAAAGTAATAGAACCGAACAGCCCCATTTTTAAATCTGATCTTGAAGTGGGTTATATCATTCCCGGATTTGGGGTTTCAGAAAAAGTGTGTGATGCGGATAATAATATAGTCGGTTAAGAATATAATACGCAAGATGATTCAGCATCTTATACTGTTGATCGTTCAGATGCAAACAGCACAGTATATATTGATTCTGAACACGGTTTGGAAACGGTTGAAAGAGATAATATTACATATGTTTGCTATGGAATGGTTGACGGCTTTTCGGCTTTGATCTGGAATTACGGCGGTTATATATATACTGTTAGCGGGAATCTTTCATTGTCAGATGCTTTTGCGGTAGCAGATTCCATAAATCATTGATCAAATATTTGTGCATTTTAACAAAATTATATTTATTGTAAATTTTATTTCACTTTTTTTCTCAATTTAAGCATTTAGTATATGAGGAAGGAGGTGAAACGATGTCAAAATCCATTGTTAAAAATTCGCTATATCTTTTGTTTTGTTCTTTTTTACTATTTTCTTTTCTTGCTCCAAATTCTGGTTATGCGTTAGATCAAAGCGAAATACAGTTGCAGTCAATATACATAAACAAAAGCAGTTGTTTTATTTCCATAAGCGGGATAACAGCAAACTGTACTTCTTCTTTGAATACACGCTCTTCAACAAAATTATCTATCAAGATGGAACTGCAAAAGAAAAAGTCCGGCACGTATGAAACTGTTAAAACGTGGTCGGCAAGCAAAACGGGAACAACCGTCTTGATTGATGAGAAAAGGGCAATCAACCTGCTTTCGGATTACCGCCTGAAAACCACGTTTACCGCCGGAACGGAAACTCGGGTTGCTTACGCGTACCCATCTTAAATTAAAGGAGAATGATTATGAAAATTTTAAAAGAATCAAAAAGGAACATTTCAAAACACAGAAACGTAGTAGCGGCAATATTGTTGTTTGTTTTTATGCTTTCGCTAAGCAGTGCAGTCTATGCCAATTCATACCACACAACTGTAAGTTTTAAAAATTCCTATTCTGGTAAGACAAGGGAATTTAACGGACAAAACATAATGTATTCTGCCACGATGAAAAGTTCTAAGAAAAACGATAAAGGTACTTATGATATCGCTTTAGACCGCGAAAGCGGTATATGGGCATTTGAGGTTGGCCGAAAAACCTTGAATAGAGTGGGAGACGGCACTGCAAAGTGGTCTAATGTCGGATCCGGAAAGTATAGATTATCATTTTATAAATCATCTGACGGCGTAGAACTTTCCAGCGATAACATCATCATTAAAAACTATTGATCTTAGGTGATTGGTATGACAATTTTAAGAGAAGGCGTTTTGTTAATAGAATTTGCCGTTCTTGTGCTTTACGCAGTGATCATGCTTTTTAAAAAGGTGAAACCCGCTCGTTTTTTCTTGAATTTAGCCTTCGGACTCTATATATCTGTTGTAATCGCCGTTTGCTTTTTCCCGATTAAATTCAGCGGCACTCTGCCGGAACCTGCAATGAATAATTTTATTCCGTTTAAAAGTATTTTTGATTCTGTCAAAGATGTACTTTCCGGCAGTACATACGGTTTATTTTCCGTTTTTGGCAATTTTATAATGCTTGTGCCGCTTGGTGTGTTTTTTTATTTTTATTTTAAAGAGAAAAAAATGAGGCTTTTGGGTGTCTTTTTATTCTCCGTATCCATTGAAACGATTCAGTTCATTATAGGTATGCTTATAGGTTATAATTACAGGTGCATTGATATAGACGATGTAATCCTGAATACAGCCGGTGGAATACTTTCGGTTATCCTGTTTGATTTGATCTTCGGTAAGTTGAAAAAGAATCGCAAGTCAAAGCCGGCGGAAGATTCCGTCTCTTAGGATCAAAACGCATCTGTTCTGAATGGGGCAGGCAGTGTGGGCACTGTCTGCTTTTTCTTGTAATTTTACAGCAGTTGTGTTATATTTAATAGAAAAGAAGGCAGTAGATTGTCTCTTGTTTTCATCATTTGGATCATGATTTATGCACAGCGGTTGATGCCGCAAAAGAGAGTTCGTTTATGGATAAAATAGTAGAAGAGTTAAAAAAATTTAATTTTACTTCCGCTCCGTCTGTTCCGCAGCGGGATACATGGCAGGATACAGTAACAGAAGTAAAAAAAATAATAGAAAAAAAGGCGGATAAAACGCTGGTTTCCGCCGAACCATCCGCGTTTTCGCTGGAAAGCACACAACTGCCCGGCAGCAGGTTTTATGCGGATATCAACACCGCGCATTTAGAGTGCTTTTTTCATAAAGGGGATCTGGATTATCTTGTTGTGTTCTTTTCCGGCAGCCGTTCCCGCGGCGGCAAAGATCTTGTGCCTTATCCCACGTTTTCCAGCTGGTCTTGGTATAAAGAGGTCAATGCATCCATACTGTGCATTGATGATCCGATGTATCACACGTTTGAGCAGATCGCGTGCGGCTGGTATTACGGAACAGAAACGGATGATTTTAGGCAGGATACTGCCGAACTGATCAAAAAGATTGCCGATCTTCTCGGCGTTTCACAACGGCATATTCTGCTTTACGGCAGATCAGCCGGGGGCACTGCCGCCGTTGCCGTTTCTGATTTTATAAACGGCTGCTGTGTTTGCGCCGTGAATGCCCAGTTTGATATAGAAAATTATAAGTGGTATGCAAAGCCGTTTGCGGAAATTGCCGGCGTGGATTATTCTTCCGAAGACTATCAAAAAAGAAACGATTTCGCGCATGTGATCCGGTCCCATCCGTCAAATACGTATCTGCTGATTGAAAATCTGTTTTCGGATATTGACATGGATGCCCAGTTTGCATATTTGAAAAAACATTTTCATGTGGAAACGCAGTACGGCGTCAAATCTTATTCCAATCTGCATTTGTGGCTGTATGCGGCATGGGGCGTGTCTGCCGCCCACAATTCTTTTGATTCTATACCGCTTTTTAAGATCATTCTGGATATGATCGTTTTGTGTTCAAACGGGGCGGGGGACAGTGCTTTAAATATCTTGGCGTCCTCTGCCAATGATTACTGGTTTGAGCACTATAACCATTTGATTAAAAGAAATAGATATGAAAAGGAGATCCGGCGCTTAAATGAGCAGATCTCCAAAGCCAATCAAAAAAACACCGCTCTAAAAAAGCAGGCGGCGTCACTGCGTGAAAATCTGTTTTCCAAGTTTTTGCGTTATGGTAAAAAAATTTTAAAAAAAGTGTTTTCCTCTTAAAGATCATGATAAAAATGCGCAAAAAACAAAACGGGCTGAGTTGTTACTCAGTCCGTTGTTTTTAAGAAAATCCGCACATCCGCCGGGGATTGAAGATAACCTGCTCTCTACGCAGGGTGGGTTTCATCCGCACTGTTTTGTGCTCCCAGCTTCCGCATAACGCGGGAGGTCTGCATACCTGCAGCACGAGCCTGAATCCCTTTTAAAAACTTGTTCGGGTTATTTAAACCCCCGGTTGTCGAGATGCACAGACCGTAAACACGGTCATTTGCCTGCCGTATTATTATTGTTCCGTGGGATCGTAATATTCAACGTCGTATTGCTCTTCCACCATTTTCATCAGAATGTCGGAAACTCGGTTGAATTCTTCCTCACTTTCAATCTCTTCCAGATATTCTTCATCGCCGTCGTTGATCACTTTCAGAATGATCACTTCATAGTCGCCGTCAACGATCTCTTCATCGTCGTCTCTGTATTCAGTAATGGCAACATAAACGCCGTCGTCATTTTCATATCTTTCAAGGAGTTCAAACAGGATCTCTTCTCCGTTTTCGTCTGTAACGGAAATGATATCCGGTTCATAAAGGTCTTTTTCGTCTGCCATAGATACAGCTCCTTTCAAGACCCTATTATAATATTTATTGTGCCGTTAGTCAATACCAATATGTTCCTGTTTAAAATTTACAAAAAAATTGAAAAATATTGAAAAAAACTATTGACAAATGCTAAAAACTATGGTATTCTTTAGATGAACTTAAGAGGTGGCTGGTAAATCGCAGGGTTTCCGCTAAAGCCGCATAAGCATATAACTGATAGCCGGATAAAGGTTTTGATTTATATGCAAAGCAGCCAGGCCGAACGGTACGGCGTGCGTCTTTATGGTAAATATAGACCAAGGATAACCAAAAGCGAAATATAAGTAACCTATGGGTGTTCGTAAAAGCAAAATGCCGAAGTTTAAAAATATAAACTGTATAAAGTAATGAGAAGGCATTACAAAGGCTCAAAGAGCGGTGAAAGATACAGTTTATAAAATTAGAGGCGAAGCGTTTAACGGGTGAAAGGCGTTAGATGAAATCGCAGACCGGCGGCTAAATTGCAGAGATCAGCCACAAAGTTCAACTGGAGTTTATGAAAAGGAGGCATTTGTCCAATGGATGTAGAACCTGTTCAGACAAACGCCTGCAAAGTGTCCGGGTAAGATAACGGTGATTTGTATCGACAGATTTCTGCCGGAAGAAGTGGCAGAGGCGGATACGGGCTTTATGAAGTTTCTTAAGAAGTTATGGCAGGAGACCCAGTAAAGGGCACACAGGCGTCTAAAAAATTTAATTTCAGGATGATAGATTGAATCATTGCTTTGAATTTGGCTTTGCCTGCAAAAGCCTGAAGAGTTATTCTTCAATAATTTCTTTAAAATATTTTGAAAAGGACTTTAATCCGATGGGCTAACAAATTTGTTATTCAGTTTATAATTTTTAATTAAGAGGTGGTTCCTATGTTAAGGAAATTCATCTGGTCGATTAAATAATTATAAGAGGTAAGTCCAATGTACAGGTAAATTGAATATCAAACGGCTCCCGATGGTAAAACATCGGGAGTTTTTTTGCTTTTCTGTTGAATTTATACAGGATCTTCTTTATAATTAAATTTGCAAAACGGATTTAAGTTTTTTGTAAAGAAGGGCAAAGTTATGCGTAAACTATTTCAAATAAAGGATGCAGATACGGTTGCCGTTGCGCTCTGTGATCTTAAAGCAGGCTATTCGGAAAACGGCGTTACGCTCAAACAGGATGTGCCGTTTGGGCATAAAGTTCTTTTGAAAGATACTCCCGCCGGTCAGGATATTATCAAATACGGCTGCCCAATCGGCTGCGCTAAAGCGGATCTTTTTGCCGGCGAATATGTGCATTCCCATAATATGAGAACCGGTCTCGGCGATGGCCCGGTCTCCTATTTTTATCTTGGCGGTTCCAATGAATATGCGCCTGCGCATTCAGACCTTACTTTTATGGGCTACGAGCGTGCGAACGGAAAGATCGGTATCAGAAATGATATCTGGATCATCCCCACAGTGGGCTGTGTGAATAAACTGTGCGAAAAACTCAAATACTCCGCTGTGCATGAATATGGCGTGGATGAAAATGAGATCAAAGTCTTTTCGCACCCCTATGGCTGTTCACAGATGGGCGATGATTTGCATGCAACGCAAAAAATCCTTGCGGCGCTGGCTGATCATCCCAATGCTGGCGGCGTTCTGATCGTCTCGTTGGGCTGTGAAAATAACAATCTGGAAGTATTTCAGCCTTTGCTCAGCAATTACGATGAAAATCGAGTTAAGTTTCTGGTTGCGCAGAACGAGGCGGACGAGGTTTCCACGGGTCTCAGCCTGTTAAAAGAACTGATAGAATATAAAAATACCTTTCGCCGGGTTCCGGTTCCGGTGGACAAACTGAAAGTCGGTCTGAAATGCGGTGGATCGGACGCTTTTTCCGGCATTACGGCAAACGCGCTCTGCGGCCGTGTAACCGATCTGCTTACCGGTTTGGGCGCAACCTGTATTTTAACGGAAACGCCGGAGATGTTCGGCGCGGAAACGTTGCTGATGCAGCGCGCGCAAACTGAGGGTGTGTTTCAAGATATTGTTGGCATGATCAATGGGTTTAAAGATTATTTTACTTCCAAAGGTCAGCCTGTGTATGAAAATCCGTCTCCCGGCAATAAGGCGGGCGGTATTACTACTCTGGAGGAAAAGAGCCTTGGCTGCGTTCAAAAAGGCGGCGGCGCCGTGATCACCAAGGTGCTGGATTACGGAGAAACGGCGGGCGGCGGCGGCCTTCAGCTGTTGACTTCGCCGGGTAATGATATTGTTTCCACAACCGCGCTGACCGCTGCCGGCGCGCATTTGATCCTGTTTACAACCGGGCGCGGAACACCGCTCGGAGCTGGTGTTCCAACCATTAAAATTTCTTCTAATTCCGGTCTTGCGGCGAGGAAACCGGGGTGGATCGATTTTAACGCGGGCGTGCTTATGCAAGGTTCTGATTTTGATTCTGCAAAAAAGGATCTGTTTGATCTTTTGCTGAAAACGGCGTCCGGCATGCAAACAAAAAATGAAAAAAACGGCGTTTTTGAGTTTGCTGTTTGGAAAGACGGCGTTACTATGTAACGTGCATGTAAGCGCGGGCTTGACAACGGCGCCTGAATTTGTTAATATAATTTCAATATTAAACGGCTATGAAGAAGAGGAGTATTTTTCCGCTTGCTTTCAGAGAGCAGCCGGCAGGTGCAAGGCTGTAAGCAAAGAAAAAGAAGGTAGCTTTTGAGCCGGCGGGGTGAAACCAAGTAACTTCGTCCGTTCTCCGCGTTAAGGAGCAGAGCGGCGCTTTGTGCGCAATTTGAGTGGTACCGCGGAATTATGCTTTCGTCTCATTTTGAGGCGAAGGCTTTTTTATTTATAAATCTCGGCTTTTTGCCGTAACGGAGTTGATCATATGTCTAAAGAACTTGCAAAGCAGTATAACCCTGCGGAAGTAGAAGACCGCACCTATAAATTCTGGTGCGATAATAAATATTTCCATGCAGAGGTGGATCCGTCTAAAAAACCGTATACGATCGTGATTCCGCCCCCGAATATCACGGGGCAGCTTCATATGGGGCATGCGCTGGATAATACACTTCAGGATATCCTGATCCGCTGGCGCAGGATGCAGGGGTATGAAGCATTGTGGCTTCCGGGCACGGATCATGCTTCTATCGCAACAGAGGCAAAGATCGTTGAGGCTATGCGCAAAGAGGGCGTTATCAAAGAAGATATCGGCCGCGACGAATTTTTGAAACGCGCCTGGGCATGGAAAGATCAGTACGGCTCAAGAATCATAGAACAGCTTAAAAAAATGGGCTCTTCCTGTGATTGGGACAGGGAACGTTTCACGATGGACGAAGGCTGTTCCAAAGCCGTTAAGGAAGTCTTTGTAAATCTCTACAATAAAGGTCTGATCTATCAGGGCAAAAGAATGGTAAACTGGTGCCCGCACTGCAAAACCACGATTTCTGACGCGGAAGTGGAGTACGAGGATCAGGCAGGCCATTTCTGGCATTTGCGTTATCCATTTAAAGATGGCAGCGGCTATGTTGAGCTTGCCACCACAAGGCCGGAGACCATGCTCGGCGATACGGCGGTTGCCGTAAATCCAAATGATGACCGCTATAAGGATATCATCGGCAAAATGCTGATTCTGCCGATCGTGCACAGAGAGATTCCTGTTGTTGCCGATGATTATGTGGACATTGAGTTCGGCACCGGCGTTGTAAAGATCACACCCGCGCATGATCCGAATGACTATGAAGTCGGCCTCCGTCATGATCTGGAGATCATAGATGTTATGACGGATGACGGCCATATTGCCGAGGGCTGGGGCAAATACAGCGGTATGGACCGCTATGAATGCCGCAAAGAGATTGTTAAGGATCTTGAGGCGGAAGGCGCTCTGATTGAAGTGGAGGATTACAATCACAACGTAGGCACCTGCTATCGATGCCACTCTACAATCGAGCCCCGCCTTTCAAAACAGTGGTTCGTAAAAATGGAACCCCTCGCCAAGCCTGCGATTGATGCAGTAAAAGAGGGTAAGGTGAAATTTGTTCCGGAAAGGTTCAATAAAATCTATTATCATTGGATGGAGAATATCAAAGACTGGTGCATCTCCCGTCAGCTCTGGTGGGGTCATAGGATCCCGGCGTATTACTGCGCCGACTGCGGCGAGGTTACCGTTTCCAAAGAGAACGTTACCAAGTGCCCCAAATGCGGCAGCGCTCATGTTGAGCAGGACCCGGATACCCTCGATACCTGGTTCAGTTCCGCACTCTGGCCGTTCAGCACACTCGGCTGGCCGGATAAAACGCCCGAACTGGAGTATTTCTATCCTACCAACACGCTGGTAACGGGTTATGATATCATTTTCTTCTGGGTTGCCCGAATGATCTTTTCCGCTCTGGAGCACACCGGTCAGGTTCCGTTTGATACCGTCCTGATCCACGGTCTTGTGCGCGACGCGCAGGGCAGAAAAATGAGCAAATCGCTCGGCAACGGTATTGATCCGCTTGAGATCATAGATGAATACGGCGCGGACGCGCTCCGCTTCACCCTGGCAACCGGCAATTCCCCCGGAAATGATATGCGTTTTTCGGATGATAAAGTAAAAGCCTCCCGCAATTTTGCAAACAAACTGTGGAATGCCGCAAGATTCGTACTGATGTATCTCGGCGAGGGGTATCAGTATCCCGGTCTGCCGGAAAAACTTGCCCTTGAAGATAAGTGGATCATTTCCAAGGTGAATACCCTTGCAAAAGACGTTACCGCTAATCTGGAAAAATTTGAACTCGGCGTTGCCATTCAGAAACTTTATGATTTTATCTGGGATGTTTTCTGCGACTGGTATATTGAGATTTCCAAGATCCGGCTCCAGAGCGGGGAAGACGCGGATACGGCAAAAGCCGTTCTTGTTTATGTGCTTACGGATATTTTAAAACTTCTGCATCCGTTTATGCCGTTCATTACGGAGGAAATCTATCAGGCGATCCCGCATGATACGGAGTCCGTCATGATCTCTAAATGGCCGGAGTACGATGAAAATCTCAATTTCGCGTCAGAAGAGCAGCAGGTTGAAAAGATCATGCAGGCAGTAAGAGCAATCAGAAACCGCAGGGCGGAAATGAATATTCCGCCAAGCAGAAAAGCTGCTGTATTTGTGGAAACAGACGATGCGGATGCTTTCCGTTACGGCGCGGAGTTTATCAAACGTCTTGCCTATGCGTCTGAGGTTACCGTATCAGGTGCCTTTGAGGATCTCGGCAATATTGTAACCGTGATTACGGATAGTGCCAAGATCTTTATCCCAATGGGCGAACTGGTGGATTTTGAGGCGGAAAGAAAACGCCTTCAAAAGGAACTTGCCGCCGCGCAGGATAAACTTGATTTTATCAATAAAAAACTTTCAAATCCGGGATTCGTCAATAAAGCGCCGGAAAAAGTTGTGAATCAGAATCGCGAGGATGCCGCAAAACTTGAAGAAAAGATCGCCGGCATTCAAGATTCGTTGGATTCCCTTGGGAAGTGATATCGTGAATTACGAAACGGCAATAGAAACTATGCAAAAAAAACAAAGCCTCGGCATGAAGCCGGGGCTTTCAAACATAAGCGTGCTGCTGTCCCAAATGGGCGATCCGCAGGAAAAACTCCGGATCATCCATATTGCAGGAACAAACGGCAAAGGCACGGTGGCAGCTCTCATTTCCAATGCACTTTCAGACTGCGGCTTAAAAACCGGACTTTTCACCTCACCCTGGGTCGTGGATTACAGGGAACAGATCCAAATCAACGGTTCATTTATTCCTGAAGATCGGTTTGCGGCGTATGTGGAGCGTTATGCCGGGGAGCCGGTTACGGAATTTGAACTGCTGACGGCAATTATGTATCAGTATTTTGCCGATGAACAGGTGGATTACGCAGTCGTGGAGTGCGGCATGGGCGGCGCACTGGATGCCACGAACGCCTTTTCCCGCCCTGAACTTGCCGTCATCACTTCCGTGTCCATGGATCACACCGCGTTTCTCGGCAATACGGTCAAAGAGATCGCAGCGCAAAAGGCAGGTATCATTAAGGAAAACTGTGTGTGCGTGCTTTATCCGAATCCGCACTGCGAAGACGTGTTTGCGCAAAGATGCAAAGAAACGAACAGCCGTTTGATCCGCGTTCCGCAGCAGAATGATTTTAAAAAGAATAATCTGGCGGTTGCAAAAGAGTGCGTGGCATATCTTCACCAGTGTGCGCGTCTGGAATACCCGTCTCTGCCTGCAAGGCAGGAGATGTTCGGCGGCGTTATGCTGGACGGCGCTCATAACGAGAACGGTGCCCGTGCCCTGCTTGATCATTTACCGTTTGAAAATATTGCCGCCGTGATTTCTATGATGGCGGATAAGGATTGCAACGCTTATCTCAAAATCATTGCGCCGCGCTGCCGCAGAATCATCACAACAGAAACCTCCAATCCGCGCACGCTTCCGGCAGAAAATCTTGCCGCGATCGCCGGAAGGTACTGCAATTCCGTAACGTGTGAAAAAAATCCGCACCGGGCGCTTGAACTTGCAAAACAGGAAAATATGTTTGTTCTTGTCTGCGGCTCCTTTTTCCTTGCAAGAGATCTCAGAAAAGATTTGATCTAATTTCATATTTCGATAAATTATTCAGATCCGCTTTGGTATATTTACTAAAGCGGATCTTTTTTATGGAGTGAAAAATATGAATGTAACGATTGAATCAAGCGGAAATCTTATGATCGCGTATCTGATCGGAGAACTGGATCACCACAGCGCCGGAGAGATCCGGGTCAAGATAGACGCCGCCGTCAGCTGCAAAAAGCCGAACCATCTTATTCTTGATTTTAAAAATGTTTCTTTTATGGATTCCAGCGGCATCGGTCTTGTTATGGGCAGATACCGTATGATGCAGAATCATCACGGCAGTGTGGAGATCAGAAATGTAACGCCGCAAACGAAAAAAATTATGGAGCTTGCAGGCCTAGGCAGAATCGCTATTATAAATGAAATTAAAGAAAATAAAGGAGAATAAAAATGCAAAATGAATTCAGACTTACTGTCAGCAGCAAAAGCGTAAACGAAGGGTTTGCCCGCGTGGTCGTTTCGGCGTTTGTTTCGCCGCTGGATCCAACTCTGGAAGAACTTGCCGACCTGAAAACAGCCGTTTCCGAAGCCGTCACCAACTGCATCGTGCACGGCTATAGGGATAAATACGGCAAGATATACATAACCGGCAGAATTGAAGAATCAACCGTGAAAATTATTATCCGAGACAAGGGTTGCGGCATAGATGATATCCAGCAGGCAATGACGCCGCTTTTCACTACCGGCGAGGGGGAAAGGGCTGGCCTTGGCTTTACCGTTATGGAAAGTTTTTGCGATAAAGTTACCGTCCGTTCCAAACTGGGCGGCGGCACAAGCGTTACTCTTGTTAAAAAAATAGAGGGAAAAAGTAAATGGTGAAAGATTCCCGCGATCAGATGATAGAGGATAATATCGGCCTCGTGCATTCTATCGCCAAGCGTTTTGTCGGCAGGGGTGTGGACTATGAAGATTTGTTTCAAACGGGCTGTATCGGTCTGATCAAAGCTGTTGATCATTTTGATGAAAGTAAAGGCTTTCGTTTTTCCACCTATGCCGTTCCCGTCATTATGGGGGAGATCAAACGCATCTTCCGTGACGGCGGCGCCATTAAAGTCAGCCGCGCGCTCAAGGAAAAATCCATGAAGGCACAGCTCCTTCGGGAGCGTTTTTCAAAAAAAGAACTCCGCGAGCCAACTGTCAGCGAGCTTGCCGATATGCTCGGCTGTGATGTGGATGAAACTGTGGAGATACTCAATGTGATCAATCCCATGCTTTCGCTCAATTCGTTCGGCGAGGATGCCAGCGAAAATCTGGACGTGCCGTTTGATAATCGGGAAGAGATCTTTGATAAGATCTCGCTTTCACAGGTCATGGAAAAATTGCCGGCGGAAGAACGATTCATCATTGATTCCCGCTATTTTCAGGGAAAAACGCAAAGTGAAACAGCGCAGAAACTCGGCGTTTCACAGGTCCAGATCTCCAGAAAGGAAAAGGAGATCTTAAAAAAACTGAGAATTATGTTGAAATAAACCCGGCATGCATTTGCAGACTGCCGGGTTAAAATTTGCGCGTTATTAAAGATTGTTAAGGTCATATGGCGTTTTCTGGTAAACAAAATAGTTCAGCCAGTTTGAAAAAATCAGATTTCCTGCGCTCTTCCAGTTCATTTTCGGCACAAGATTAATGTCGTCGTTCGGAAAATAGTTAACGGGCTTTTTGATTGGCAGGCCTTTCTCAAGATCCCGGAAGTATTCCTTGGCAAGCGTATCCCGGTCATATTCACTGTGCCCGGTTATAAAGAAATTGCGGCAGTCCATGTCGGAAATAATGTGCACGCCTGCTTCCTCACTGTATGAAATGATTTGTAAATCCTTAACTTTCGCAATGTCTGATGTGCGCAGTTCCCATTCACGGGAGTGCGGCACATAAAAAACATCATCCATTCCCCTCATAAGCGGATGCGTAACGTCCAGGCTGAAGTGCGGGTAAACACCAAATCGCTTCTCCGGCAGCACTTTCGGCTCAATTCCGTATTTGTAATAAAGCGCGGCAAACGCGCCCCAGCAAAGATACATTGTGGAATAAACATTTGTTTTTGTCCACGCAAAGATCTCGCAAAGTTCATCCCAAAAATCAACATCTTCAAATTTAAGATCCGCAAGCGGTGCGCCGGTGATGATCATGCCGTCATAGCGGTTGTGCTTGATTTCATCAAACGTTTTATAGAATTTCAGCATGTGCTCCATCGGCGTATTCTTGGAAACATGGGTGGATGCCTGTAATAACTCAACATTGATCTGGAGCGGCGAGTTGGATAAAAGCCTCAGCAGCTGCGTTTCGGTAACGATTTTCGTCGGCATCAGATTCAGTATGATAATATCCAGCGGGCGTATATCCTGCGTATCCGCGCGCCGGTTGCTCATAACAAACACGTTTTCCAGTTCAAGGCTCTGCTTTGCCGGCAGTTCTTCATCAATTCTGATTGGCACTTTATCACCCCTTTAATATAATGTAATACTATATAAATATATCCTGTTTGCAGGTAAAATCAATTATAGCAAATAAAAAATACAAATGCAACCGCAAATTTTTGTATAAAAAGACGAATCCAAAAAAAATCTGAATTTTCGTAAAAAAAGTTGTTGACAATCGCATTACGGTGTGGTATGATTATCAAGCGCTCAGGAAAGCGAGCGCAAAAGGACCTTGAAAATTGAACAACGACGAAAGAAAAGGAACCCGAGATTCGAAAGAGTAAAGTACTCAAGTAATAAAAGGAACGCAGAGTTCGCGAGCGAAGAGCTTGAAGGATTAGATTGGTACGGTCATGTAAATGACTGATATTGATACAATAGTTTTAAGAGTTTGATCCTGGCTCAGGACGAACGCTGGCGGCGTGCTTAACACATGCAAGTCGAACGAAGCTTGATGATTGATTTCTTCGGAAAGAAATTTGATATGACTGAGTGGCGGACGGGTGAGTAACGCGTGAGCAACCTGCCCTTCAGAGGGGGATAGCGTCTGGAAACGGACGGTAATACCGCATAACGTACAAAGGCCGCATGACCATTGTACCAAAACTGAGGTGCTGAAGGATGGGCTCGCGTTGGATTAGATAGTTGGTGGGGTAACGGCCTACCAAGTCGACGATCCATAGCCGGACTGAGAGGTTGAACGGCCACATTGGGACTGAGACACGGCCCAGACTCCTACGGGAGGCAGCAGTGGGGAATATTGCACAATGGGGGAAACCCTGATGCAGCAACGCCGCGTGAGTGATGACGGCCTTCGGGTTGTAAAGCTCTGTCTTCAGGGACGATAATGACGGTACCTGAGGAGGAAGCCACGGCTAACTACGTGCCAGCAGCCGCGGTAATACGTAGGTGGCAAGCGTTGTCCGGAATTACTGGGTGTAAAGGGAGCGCAGGCGGGGAGCCAAGTCAGCTGTGAAAACTACAGGCTTAACTTGTAGACTGCAGTTGAAACTGGTTTTCTTGAGTGAAGTAGAGGTTGGCGGAATTCCGAGTGTAGCGGTGAAATGCGTAGATATTCGGAGGAACACCGGTGGCGAAGGCGGCCAACTGGGCTTTAACTGACGCTGAGGCTCGAAAGTGTGGGGAGCAAACAGGATTAGATACCCTGGTAGTCCACACTGTAAACGATGATTGCTAGGTGTGGGGGGTCTGACCCCTTCCGTGCCGCAGCTAACGCAATAAGCAATCCACCTGGGGAGTACGACCGCAAGGTTGAAACTCAAAGGAATTGACGGGGACCCGCACAAGCAGTGGATTATGTGGTTTAATTCGAAGCAACGCGAAGAACCTTACCAGCACTTGACATCCAACTAACGAAGTAGAGATACATCAGGTGCCCTTCGGGGAAAGTTGAGACAGGTGGTGCATGGTTGTCGTCAGCTCGTGTCGTGAGATGTTGGGTTAAGTCCCGCAACGAGCGCAACCCTTGCCATTAGTTGCTACGCAAGAGCACTCTAATGGGACCGCTACCGACAAGGTGGAGGAAGGTGGGGACGAGGTCAAATCATCATGCCCCTTATGTGCTGGGCTACACACGTAATACAATGGCCGTAAACAGAGGGAAGCAAAACCGCGAGGTGGAGCAAAACCCTAAAAGCGGTCCCAGTTCGGACTGCAGGCTGCAACCCGCCTGCACGAAGTTGGAATTGCTAGTAATCGCGGATCAGCATGCCGCGGTGAATACGTTCCCGGGTCTTGTACACACCGCCCGTCACACCATGGGAGTC
>OCHO01000013.1_pt1 | contig 241032 bp, 261 predicted proteins | sample 1538441 | NCBI WGS metagenome assembly OCHO01 (sample SAMN04571691, study PRJEB22368) | human gut metagenome | biome: human gut; material: stool | host: Homo sapiens | place: Luxembourg | collected 2012-06-29
AGGAAGACCCTTATAGGGTCAGAGCAAACCACCCGTTTTACGGGTGGTTATGATTTGGATTTTTTTAGTTTTTTCGAATGTTAAAAAAGAGATCATCTGTAACGTGAAGGGGGAATGAAAGATGGCTGAACTGGAGAAACTACGGGTAAAGGCATTGGGGCTTCTCAATAATTGCCGAGATAATATTGCGTCAAAAGAAGCATCTGCAGCAATAAGAAGTCAAATGGTAGGAATTCTTGGTGATTTAAAGAAATACCAAGGGGAAGAAAAATCTTCGTTGAATGAGATTACGGAACAAATCCAGGCGTATATTATCGAATTTATGAAAGACGAATTAAAGAGATTAAAATCTGATGCAGAGGCACAGATTCGTATATGCATTGATGAAAAAGAGCTTCAGGATACTAAAGTGGCATTTCTCGGAAAAAGAGGGAAATTAACGTCTATTCTCCGTGGGATGAAAGATTTATCCGAATCGGAACGCCCTGTTATGGGAGCTCTTGCCAATAAAATCAGGGAAGCGGTTGAGAAGCAATTCACCGAAAAACTGGAAGAATTGAAAGCAAAAAAACTTGAAGAAAAAATCAGAAGTGAAATAGTTGATATAACACTTCCTGCACGTCACCAAAGGTCTGGACATATTCATCCACTTGATAAGGCTTTACGTGAAATTATGAAATCATTTATTCGAATGGGGTATTCTGTAGAAGAGGGCCCTGAGATTGAAGAAGATTTTTATAATTTCGAGTGCTTGAATTTACCTAAAGACCACCCTGCCCGCGATATGCAGGATTCATTTTATATTACTCCTGAAATTTTACTTCGTACTCACACATCTCCTGTGCAGGTTCGGACACTTCGAAAGCATATACCTAATTCACCAATCAGAATGATTGCACCGGGAAAAGTTTTTCGGTGGGATAATGATGCAACCCATTCTCCAGTATTTCATCAGGTAGAAGGATTGGTTGTTGATAAGGGTATTAAATTTTCTGATTTAAAAGGGACTTTGGAAATATTTCTGAAGGATTTGTTTGGGGCTGATACAAAAATTCGTTTTCGTGCGAGTTATTTTCCTTTTACAGAGCCTTCAGCAGAAGTTGATATTTCCTTTGCGTCCAGAACACATTCTGAAAGTAATGATCCCGATTGGCTTGAAATACTTGGCTGCGGTATGGTGCACAACATGGTTCTGAAATTAAATGGATATAATCCAAACATTGTAAGTGGGTTTGCTTTTGGTATGGGAATTGAGCGTATTGCTATGTTGCTTTATGGAATTGATGATCTCAGAAATTTCTATGAAAATGATATCAGATTTTTGGAACAGTTCTGATCGGGAGGAGAAAAATGAATGTTTCTTTAAAATGGTTGGGAACGCTTGTTGATATAAAAGGTCTTGATCCGGAAGAAATGGCAGAGACTCTGACGATAGATGGAATACCAGTTGAACGTGTCATTTATCCTGGGAAAGGGATTAGTGGGGTTGTTACCGGAAAGATTTTATCGGTCGAAAAGCATCCTAACGCGGATAAGCTGGTTATTTGCCATGTGGATGTTGGCAGACCAGATTCCATTCAAATTGTAACGGGGGCAAATAATGTAAAGGAAGGATTGATTGTTCCCGTAGCATTAGATGGAGCGCATGTGCCTGCAAAACATGATGCTGGAACCCCTGGCGGACTAAAGTATGGTGATATAAAAATCAAAGCGGGTGAACTTCGTGGCGTGAAATCGGCAGGAATGATGTGTTCCTGTAGTGAACTTGGCTTGGACGAGAATTTATTCCCCGGTGTCAATAAGGAAGGAATTATGATTCTTCCTGCAGATACGCAAGTGGGGGTCGACTTTCATACTTTGTATGATTTGGATGATGTGATTTTTGAAATGGAATTAACTGCTAATCGTGCAGATTGTTTCAGTATGATTGGAATGGCGCTTGAAGTAGGTGCTGTTTTCAAAAGAAAAGTAACGCTTCCTTCTATAAATGTGGCTGAAAGTGGAATGCCTATCCAGGGGCGTGCTGCTGTACATATTTCTGATGCTAGATATTGTAAACGTTTTTGCGGACGTTTGATGGAAAATATAAAAATGGGTCGTTCTCCGATGTGGATGGAGAACCGTTTGCGCAGTAATGGAATTCGACCAATCAATAATATTGTGGATGCAGCGAATTATGTTATGCTTGAAATTGGACAACCGCTCCATACTTATGATTATGATAAAGTGGAAGGAAATGAATTGACCTGTCGGTTTGCAGGTGAGAAAGAAAACTTAAAAACTCTGGATGGCGTTGAACGTATTTTGCATCATACGGATCTTGTTATAGCAGACAAAGCAGGAAATCCTGTTTGTATTGCCGGCGTAATGGGGGGACTTAACTCGGAAATTACTGATAAAACAAAGAGTGTACTTCTGGAAGCGGCAGTGTTTGATAGTGCTTCGGTGCGAAGAACGTCACGGCGGCTAGGTCTGCGTTCCGAGGCTTCCGGTCGATATGAAAAAGGAATCAATCCCGCAAGAACAGAAATGGCAATTAATCGGATTTGCCAGTTGCTGATAGAGCAAGGTGCATGTACCGTTGCTCCGGGGCTGTTGGACGAATACCCCATCAAATCAGAACCGCAAATTATCAATACCACAATAGATGAAATTAATGACTATATCGGGATCGAATTAAGTAAAAATGAAATGATTGACATCCTTGAGAGTCTCCACTTTTCAGTGGCGGAAGATAATGGGAAAATACGCGTAACAGTTCCTGATTTCCGTATGGATTTGTATGGAATGCCGGATCTAGCGGAAGAGGTAGCACGTGTATATGGATATTCTAATATACCGATTACCACACCATGGAGCGCGGTCACCAAGGGGATTATGAGTCCATCGCAAGAAGTTCTTTTCAAGGTTACTGATATTCTTGTGGAGAATGGATTATCTCAAGTTGTTAATTACAGCTTCATGGATAAGAATGATTTGAAAAAATTGAATTTCCCTGAAGATAGCAGCGTGTATAATGCTATTTCAATCATGAATCCAATCTCGGATGAATATCCAGATATGAGAACATCATTGCTGCCCGGGCTAATGCATACTCTGCAATACAATCTTTCAAAGAAAAATGATCAGGTAGCTATCTTTGAATATGGACATATTTATGAACCTAAAAGATTTCCATTAGATGAACTTCCCAAAGAATATAGTCTTATTTCAGGACTTATGTGTGGAGGGCCTGCAGAAAATGGATATCCTAATGATCAGAGAGAATATGATTTCTTTGACACCAAGGCAGTTATGGAGAATGTTCTCTCAGCATTATCTATTCGTGATTATAAGATCAGACGTACGAATTATCCTGTTTTCCATCCCGGAGTATCAGCAGAATTTGTAAAAAATGATGTGATTCTTGCACGATTTGGTGAATTACATCCGGCAGTGCTTGATAAATGGAATATAAAAAGAATAGTTTACGGATTCACGATTTCCCTGCCGGATATTATGATTTTTGCAGGAGCTGCGACTAACTATAAAAAAATTCCAAAATTTCCTTCTGCGGAAAGAGATCTTGCGGTCCTTGTACCGGAACAGTTATCAAATGAAAATATCGAAAATATTATCCGGCAGGCTGGGAATAAACATCTGGAAAAATTATATCTTTTTGATCTTTATCAGGGAAAACAGGTACCGGCCGGATTTAAATCTATGGCGTACCGATTGAGTTTCAGAGCGTCAGATCGAACTTTAACTGATGCGGAAGTAGATAATTGGATTGAAACAATCGTAATAAGCTTAGGGAAAGTAAATGTGGTTCTTAGAACATAAGACATGAAAAAAGAAAGCGGTTATTGGCTGTTTTCTTTTTTCATATCTTATTATGTATTTCCAGTTTCTGCAAAAAAAGATGGTATTTGTTATAATGAGGTAAATTTTTGATTGAGGGAAAATAATTATGAGTGATTATGTAGGAAAACATCTTCTTGTAGATTGCTATGGGTGTAAGAAGGAAATACTCTTATCCTCAGCGGAGATCTTAAATACAATGTCTGATAGTGCGGTATATCTAGGGCTTAATGTGGAAGATACTTATTTCCATGATGGTGAAGAAGAAATCACGGTATCTGCCTATGGTCCACGATCACATATTTGTATTCATGCCTATCCGGATATGGGATATGTAGCAATAGATATCTATAGTTTTGATCCAGAACTTATTCCGGCAAAAACCATGAAAGCCATCCGTGCATTACTGAAACCGGAACGTATTCGTGCTACTTCTGTGAAACGAGGGGATATGAGTGCTATTACGGATATGAAACCGATAACAGAATCTAAGACAACTGCATTACGTAAGTTTAGAAATACAGGAAATCGAATCAATAAGGCCGGAAAGAAGGTGGCACATTATATTGTTCAGAAACGCGAAAAAAGAGATGGATTAGGTCCGGAATGAGGAGAAGAGTATTACGCTCAATAAACGGTAGGTTTTCGTTTGACACCAATTCTGTTTCTTAGTATAATAATTAAGTCATTGTACAGGGTGCTGTGACGCAACCGCTCGTAACCGGCCCAGTAAATGCTTTGTTATGAAGCTGCCGTATACGGCGAGTATAGTATGAAGGAGGTGCACACGTGTACGCAATCATAAAAACAGGTGGAAAGCAGTACTGCGTTGAGGAAGGCAAAATTATTACTGTTGAGAAACTGGATGTAGCTGCAGGTGATGAAGTAACTTTTGAAGAAGTTCTTCTTATATCCGGTGATGCGGTTAAGATTGGACAACCAACTGTTGCGGGGGCTAAAGTTACTGCTAAGGTTCTTGCACAGGGCAAAGAAAAGAAAATCCGTATTTTTAAGTACAAAGCAAAATCCAATTATCGTCGTCGCCAGGGACATCGCCAGCCATTTACGAAAGTACAGATTGAAAAAATTGAAGGCTGATGATTACCGTTACTATGTATCTGAGTGCCGGAGAATTCTGTAAGGGATTTACAATTAAAGGTCATGCCGACAGCTATGTCGGAGATAGCCAGTATGATCTTGTCTGTGCGGCTGTATCCGCAGTCACACTGACATGTGCATTGGGACTTCGTGATATCCTTGGAAAACAGGGTACTTATGATTCTGAGAATGGATTTATGAATGTAAACATTGCAGATAAGCCTGATGAGCAATCAGAACTTCTTGTAAAGACAATGTTGCAGGGACTCGAAATGATTCAGGGAAAATATCCTGATACTATTAAAGTGATAAATGTAAAGGGGTGAATTACATGTTACTGTTTGACCTTCAGTTATTCGCTCATAAAAAAGGCGTTTCCAGTACAAAAAACGGTCGTGATTCTAATGCACAGCGTTTGGGAACCAAAATGCATGACGGTATGATTGCAAGACCTGGCAATATTATAGTTCGTCAGAGAGGTACCCACATCCATCCAGGTTTAAATGTAAGGTTGGGAAAAGATGATACACTTTTTGCCGTTGCAGAAGGGAAAATTCATTTTGAACGCCTTGGCCGTGATAGAAGACAAGTTAGTGTATATCCAGTAGAAAAATAGTTACAAAAAGCATCGGTGAAATATCCGATGCTTTTTCGTTGAAAAAAGAAAACCCCTGGTCTAACCAGGGGTTCAGTTGAGCTTTAGCGTTGAGTCTTTAATATAAAAAAGCCTCCAGTATTAATATAAAATTGCGGCCTGTAAACTGCAGTTTTAATTAATAGAAGGAGGCTTTTGGTTGTGTCAATAATTTTTCGCGAATTCAGAAATACCTTCGGTAATATCAAATTAACCGATACTTTTCTGTTCTTGAATTCACTCTTTTTTCAATTCAAACAGGTGCTGCAAGTTAAGGTAATGTTTGTCTTTCCATTCTGATCCGGCAACATGATAAAGTCTGGCCTAAACGAATATTAGGAAACTTCACTTATATGGAAAAGGTACAGATTAGTCGTCTCATGATTGACCTGTTTAATGGATCGTTAGTTTAAGATAAAAGCCTGATAACAGATTAAAATGATTGTATCTGTTATCAGGCTTTTACATGATTAATTAATGAATGATAATTTGTGAAGCATTTTTTTCCGAATCATTGGATATAGTATCTTTCTTTAGGAGTCCGTTTTTCCCTTTTACTGCAGATTCTTTTTTAGACTTTTCTTCAGCAGCTTTCTTTTTTTGTTCCTCTTCAAATCTTCTGTATTTTTCTGCAGCAGTCAGATAAAGCGGATATTTGGGAGTGTTGGAGACAAGTGCATTAATTTCAAAAAAACGGTTCCAAGGGAAATCAGCAGAGATAGTTCGGGGATTTAAGTTTAACTTTTTCTTAGCAAAATCTTGCAGAGATGCAATCATTTCTTCTTTTACTTCCGGCGTAATTTTCCCCTTGGTATGTTTACTTTCCGCAAAGCGGATAATATCTTTTCGTACGTTGGCTTGATAGGCCCAGTTATCAATATATTGCTCTGTAAGCATGTTTTTATGATCCTGTGGTGTCATATATGGGGCGAGAATAGCCTGTGCAATTGCGTATCCGATAGTATTGCTTGCTGTATTCCAACCGTTATAGGAAGATACTTTATACAGTAGATTATTTTTTACTATGAGATTCATAAGAGTGTTGTCAGATCCATTAGCGAAATATACATCCACAATAGAAAGGCTGATACCTCGATCGATAGTGGATTTTATTTGTGTTATAAAGTCCGTAGTGCTTTGTTTCATCATTCCAAAGTTGCTGAATTGCCCGGATTCTCCTGTGGAAAGAAGCGGGGTATTAACCGCAAGCATGATGTCCGGTGACTGCTTTTGTGAGATGCTGCCGCCAACAGCATGAATATGCTCAGCAATGGTTTTTCCTATCGGTTGATTTTCATAAGACGGGATAGTATCTTCACCGCGTCCCAAGGGATAGAGAATACCAAAAGTTGGATGGAGTTTATTGCTTTCCACATGGTAGCGTGCGATAAGGAGCAGAGCGAGTTGATCGGCGCCGGGAAACGAGCCAAAAATATTATTTTTTAGCGTAGTGGTATCTTTCTCCTGATAACGTGCTTCCATGTTTGTCTGAGAATTTTTGCTGTTATCGTCATGACCTTCACAAAAATAAGCAAATACACCATTTTTTGCATCTTTTAAGAGCTGCTTATTAATTAAATTATTTTTTGTGCGTCTGCGGAACCAATCTTGAAGATATTCGGTAGGAACTGTCAATTTTAAGGAAAGTAATTCTGCCGTTTCTTCTGCAGTAATGGAATTGGTATCTTGTTTATCCTGTAAAGCCGCTATACGATAAATGTCTGTACCGTAATCACTGTAATAATAAGGCTCTACTCCGCCACTGGATGCATAAGGGGTTCGCATAATAGTGCCAAATGCATAAAGCGGAATATTTGGATGGGAAATATGTAAATTGCGTATTTTATTTTCTCTGTATTGAAGTGTTTTTAAATCTTCATTATGTTTGCGCGAATCAACCAATCCACCATAAATTAAGGTGTCAGTAGATAAAATGGCAACATCAGCCTGGTCAATATTCTGATCAATCCATGTCCAGATTCTTTCAGGGAGACCTTGGTAACTTTTACTTGAAAGGAAAGCCTTCGGGGGAGTGAGAACTGTATATCCTGCTTTTTCTGCTGTAGAAACAGTATAGGCAAAACTGACCGGCCTATCATCTTGCGGTACAAACAGAATTGTTTTGGCAAATGCGGTATTTCCACAAAATGACAGGGAAAGTACGGTAACAGCAGTAATTAGTTTATGATGAAACACGCTGAATCCTCCTATTTTAATGACGATTAATTTATTATAACATTAGTACTATGTATATGTATATGTAAAAAATATAAAATAAAAAAAGAGCTACTCTCATAGAAAGAAACTCTTTGTGGCGGAGCGGGTGGGATTCGAACCCACGGTACATTGCTGTACAACTGATTTCGAGTCAGCCTCGTTATGACCACTTCGATACCGCTCCATAATACAATTATCACATGGATAAATGACGTTTATCATCGAAAAATTCATCCATTAATTGTTGACATTCACTTTGGCAAACTCCGCGGATTACTGAAACCGCATGGTTAAAGGGATTTTGCACAATACGGAATTTGGAATCAATTCCTCCATACCGTGGATTGGGTGCACCATAGATAATTGAGGAAAGATGAGCATTTACCGCTGCTCCGGCACACATTGGACATGGCTCTATGGTAACATAAAGGCTACATCCAGTCAAACGCCAGTTTCCTAATATTGCAGAAGCTTTTTTTATGGCAAGTATCTCTGCATGGGCAGTGGGATCGCTCCTGTTTTCACATTGATTGTGCGCAGCAGCAATCACAGAGTCATGCAAAACTATTATGGCACCGATAGGGATTTCTCTGGAAATGAGAGCCTTTTTTGCTTCCTGCATCGCTAAGGACATATAATCATAGTGGTTCATCTGAGACCTCTTTGGAGAATATATTTGGAATATATTCAGTATACTATATGTGAGTTAAAGATTTACGGTAGAAAAAAATGTATGTACAGTATAAAATGAAAGAGAGTTAAAAGTTTGAATTCTTAGTTATGGAGGATTTTGAAATGGCAGAAGAAAAAAGAGTAAATCTAAAGGCGGCAAAATTCCAGAAATATTTGGATGATAATAAGCTTACTTTTTTCCGTCGAGATGCATCTAATGATGAAGCGGATACAATTGTGTTCCAATCTAATATTCAGGTGGAGGGACAGACACTGCCGGTTATAATTATTACTGACAGTACGATTTATACGATTATTCGTGTGCAGGTTGGTGCAGGACTTGTTAAAGAAGACAATCATGTTAAGTTTGGCGAATATCTGAATGGATTGAACAGAAGTTATAAAGTATTTAAGTATGTGGTTGCGGAGAATGGTGCTGTATTTTTAGATGCCTGTCTGCCAAGTACAAATGAAAGTTTTGATCCGGAAGTTGTACGTGTAGTTTTGGATGTTATTGTGGATCATCTGAATCAGGAGTATAAGAATATCATGAAAGAGGTCTGGAATTGATATATTCATCCATAGAATAAACAAATCAATGTCTCCTTGAATTTATACAATATTCAGGGAGATATTTTATTTACAGTGAAACGTAAAACATTAACGGCAGTTCTTGCTTTTTAGAACTATTCTATGGGAATCTCTTTTTTGATAATGATAATATAATATAGAAAATGAGAATAAAAAATGATAGAATAATGAAAATAAATGAATTTGGGGATATATTATGACACCAGAGAAAATAAAACCTCGTTGGGTATTTCGTGGGGCATCATCAGAAGAGAAGGTTGCTGTCCCTGACTTTTTCAATTTAAATAATATACCTGAGGGTACTGCGCGTATTATGATGCGTCGCGGTATTTCCACGGAAGAGAAATTAACGCATTTTTTATATGATACATTAGACAATCTGTCTGATCCTTTTCTTATGAAAGGCATGCAGCAAGCAGTTAGACGCATTATTCAAGCAATTGATTTAAAAGAAAAAATAGTTATTTATGGGGACTATGATGTTGACGGTATTACGTCTACATCTATTTGTGTAAGATGCCTGCGAAAATTGGGGGCAGATGTAAATTTTTATATTCCGTTGCGCGAGGAAGAAGGCTACGGTTTAAACCGTGACGCTATAAACAAATTGTCCAAAGAAGGAGTTTCTCTTTTAATTACTGTAGACTGCGGTATCAGTTCTGCAGATTTAGTGGTAGAAGCGCCACAGTCTTTGGATATTATCATCACGGATCATCATCAGCCGCCAAAGGTATTGCCTGATTGTGTAGCTGTATTGAATCCACATCAGGAGGACTGTCCTTATCCATATAAGGAGTTAGCTGGATGCGGAGTAGCATTCACTCTTTGCCGCGGTATTTATAAAGAATTATATAATGAAGATTATAAGGAAAATATAGAATTGGTAGCGTTGGGGACTATTGCGGATGTGGTATCTTTAACAGGGGAAAATCGGATACTTGTCAAAGAAGGTATGGCACGTTTTCTTTTGACTCCTATAAAGGGTTTATCGGCACTTCTCCGTATTACCGGTCTTGTGAATGAAGATACGAAAGAAATTCTTCATGCGGATTACATTTCTTTTGGGCTTGCACCACGATTGAATGCAGCCGGTCGTATTACTCATGCGAAATATGGTGTGGAATTGATGACTACTGAGTCTGGGGAGGAGGCTGAAGCACTTGCACAGATATTATGTGACACCAATATCGAGCGGCAGCATATTGAACGTGAGATTTATGAAGAGGCGTTGCAGCGGATTGCTGAACTGCAAATTCAAGATGATCTGGTACTTGTTATTGACGGAAAAGACTGGCATCCCGGTGTTATAGGAATTGTAGCATCGCGTATACTTGAGTTATATCATCGTCCAGTATTGGTTATAACAGTCAGGAATGGAGTTGGAAAGGGGTCTTGCAGAAGCATTTCCGCTTTTAATATACATGAGGCTTTGGAAAAAATGGCAGGATTTCTTATCCAGTATGGTGGGCATAAAATGGCAGCAGGTTTCAGCATTCCTGCAGAGAGAATTTCCGAGTTTAGGAAGCGGATTAATGATTACGCAAAAGGGATTATAACTGTGGATGACAGGATACCTGTACTGGAATTAGAAGAATCTTTACCTTTGGATGAAGTAAATATAGAATTTATTCGCTCATTAGATTTGTTAGAACCTTATGGCAGCGATAATCCTAAGCCTCTGTTTGCCAGTTTCAGGGTTTTTGTGGAAACTGCCCGACGAATAGGAAATGATCGTAAACATTTTAAGTGCAGATTATCACAAAATCGTGAACCAGTAGAAGCTATTTTTTGGGGGATAGGAGATAAAGACCCCTGTTGCCCGGGAGATATTGTAGATATTGTATATGAACCGGAAATTCATGATTGGTACGGTGAACATGTCCAGTTGATCTGTAAAGATATCAGACCGGTAAAAGACTATTTTTTAACCAGAGATTTTCTGATCGATGTGTTTGTTCGTCTAAGAGAATTGATTCCTAATAGTAAATCTGTGGCTGTATTTGAGATACAAAACAGATTAAAACGGTCTTTTGAGGGGAAATATAGCAGGCAGTGTTTATGTACCGCCTTGTCAGTGTTTGAAGAGTTGAATATACTATATCGTTTCAATAGGAATGGCGTTGGCTATTACCAGAGAAAGGTTATAAATAAAAAACTTGATTTATTATCATCGTCTATTTATAGAAAATATAGAAAATAAGGAGTTGGGATTACGTGAGTGATAGAAGAGGGACTCTTAAGCAGGCTATTACGAATATAGTTGACCATCAAGATATTTTGTCGCGCAATTTGAATGAAGAGTCACTTCGTACTGACGCATCAGCGTCAACCTTAGCTGAGTTTTTAATTCATCAGGATGAATATATAAAGATTGAATCAGGTAAAAAAGATTTTTCGATTGAAACGAGCCATGAATATAACAAATTGATGGAGAAATTAAAGACATATATTCATGAAACTCAAAGCATGGAAACCATCCGGCATGCGTTTGAAATCGCGCAAAAGGCACATGAAGGACAGATTCGCGCTACTGGAGAACCATATATTATTCATCCGTTAGCAGTGGCATATATTCTGGCAGAGTTGGAAATTGATGCACAAGGGATTATTGCAGCTCTTCTTCATGATGTAGTAGAAGATACTGCGTATACGCTGGAAGACATCCGCCGTATTTTTGGGGATGAAGTTGCTTTTATAGTGGATGGGATTACAAAATTGTCACAGTTCCATTATAAAGACAAAGAAGATCAGCAGACGGAAAATTTTCGAAAAATGTTTTTGGCTATGGCGCAGGATATTCGTGTAGTAGTTATAAAATTAGCCGATCGTCTTCATAATATGCGTACACTTGGCATTTTTAGACGTGAAAAACAGATACGCATCGCAAAAGAAACCATGGAGATATATGCCCCTTTAGCCCATCGCCTGGGTATTTATAATATCAAATGGGAGCTGGAAGATTTATGCTTTCATTATCTTCATACTGAGGAGTATTATGATCTTGTCCGACAAATGCGGCAGAAACGCAAAGCTCGTGAAGAAATCGTAAATGACACTATGGAAGTGCTTCATCAAAGTATAAATGATGCGGGCATTAAAGCGACTATTACCGGTCGTCCCAAACATTTTTATAGTATTTATAAAAAAATGAAACGAGATAATAAAGATTTATCTCAAATTTATGATTTATATGCAGTGCGTGTAATCGTAAATACAATTCCTCAGTGTTATGCGGTTCTTGGAATTGCGCACTCCCTTTGGAAACCATTGCCTAATCGGTTTAAGGATTATATCGCTGTACCTAAGCCCAATATGTACCAATCTCTTCATACAACTGTAATCGGTACAAAAGGACAGCCTGTCGAAATACAAATCCGTACTTGGGAAATGCATCATATTTCAGAATATGGTGTAGCCGCCCATTGGAGATATAAAGAAGGGAATAAAGCAGGGACGAAAGATTTTGACCAAAAAATCAGTTGGCTTCGTCGGCTTTTGGAATGGCAAGATACTTCCAATTCAAAAGAGTTTTTAAACGCTTTAAAGTTAGATGTATTTTCTGATGAGGTTTTTGTTTTTACTCCCAAGGGTGATGTTATTAATTTGCCTAAAGGATCTATTCCTATTGATTTTGCCTATCGTATTCATACAGAAGTCGGGAATCACTGTGTAGGGGCAAAAGTTAATAATAAAATTGTTCCGCTTGATACCAAATTAAAAAATGGGGATATCGTTTCAGTGATTACAGCAAAAACCGGAAAACCAAGTTATGATTGGATTAATATGGTAGGCTCGACCGAGTGTAAAGCCAAAATCCGAAGCTGGTTCAAGAAAGAATACAGACCTGAAAACATAACACATGGGCAGGAACTTCTTATAGCGGAAACAGAACGGCAAGGATATAGATGGAAAGAAATTACGTCTAAAAATCACCTGGATGATGTGCGGAAATATTTTAACAATATTTCAAAGGATGATCTTTTTGCTGCTGCGGGATATGGTGGCCTTTCAGTAAAGACTATCGTACTTAAATTGATTGATCTTTATAAAAAAGATCTTAATGAACAGAAAATTACCGGGTTAAAGACTTCAAAAGATTTTGAAAACTTAAGAATGCGGAGCCTAAAAAAAAGGGTAAGCAATGGAATTCTTGTAAAGGGAGAAGATGGATTGGTAGTTCATTTATCCAAGTGTTGTAATCCTGTTCCCGGTGATGAAATCATTGGTTATGTTACACGCGGCAGAGGAGTATCTGTTCATCGTACAGATTGCCCCAATGCCATTAATCTTTCGGATAAAGACAGAACCATTGAAGTAGAATGGGAACAGGAAACCAGCGGTATGTTTTTAGTTACGATTGAAGTTATTGCCTATGATCGGACCGGTTTAATGGCCGATATTTTGGCGGTATTAATGGAACTGAAGCTTTCTGTTTCTACAGCTAATGTAAAAGTTGAGAATACCGGGATGGCTGGAATGAATTTGGGAATACAGATTAAAGATTTGCAACAATTGGAATTTATCATGACAAAAATACGTCGTATAAAAGGTGTTCATTCAGTTCATCGTATGCGTTCTTCTCGTGGAGGATAATATGAGATCTGTTATTCAAAGATGTAATTGGTGCAGAGTACTTTCTGAAGGGAAGGTGTGTGGAGAAATAGGTAAGGGGCTGGTTGCCTTGCTGGGTATTAAGCGTGGAGATACGGAAGAAGATGCATTATATATATCTGATAAGATACTGCATTTAAGAATTTTTGAGGATGAAAATAATAAGATGAACCTGTCGCTTTTGGATACGAAAGGAGCGCTTATGATTGTGTCACAGTTTACCTTATATGGAGATTCCAGACATGGGCGTCGGCCAAGTTTTACTGAGGCGGAACTTCCAAAACAGGCGAGTAGGCTTTATGAACATGTGGTGCGGAGCTGCAGGATAGAAGGAATAAAAGTAGAAACTGGAAATTTTCAGACACATATGCAGGTAGCACTTGAAAATGACGGTCCGGTTACTTTGCTTCTTGATTCGAAAAAACTTTTTTGACACTTATCACAACTTCAATTTGGGAGGGAATTTGCATGAAAATAACCTATCTTGTCCTCGGTCCCTTTATGACCAATACATATATCATATATGATGAAAATACAATGGATGCTGTCATAATTGACCCCTCCTTTACTCCTGAAAATATTATTCGTACAGTAGCTCAGCTAAAAGTGAATGTTAAAGGAATCTTTCTGACACATGGACATGTAGACCACATGGCCGGACTTAACAAGTTAAAAGGAGTTTATAAAGAAGCCCGTGTATATATGAATATCAATGATAAAGAGTATTTATCGGATCCTAAAAAGAATCTTTCTGATTCATTCTCTCAGCCAACGATTTGTAAAGCAGCAGATTATTGGGTAAGTTATAGAGAGCATATAAAAGTAGGAAAACTTGATTTTACCGTGTTGGATACATCGGGACATACTCCCGGAGGAATTTCTTTTTACATGGAAAAGGAAAAGGTTGTTTTTACCGGAGATTCCCTTTTTCGAGAATCTATTGGACGTACGGACTTTCCCGGTGGAGATATAAAAAGGCTTTTGCAGACCATTAGAAAAAATCTTTTTTCATTATCCGATGAAGTAATTGTTTTGCCTGGACATGGGGAGGCAACAAGCATTGGATATGAGAAAAAACATAACCCGTTTTTGATCGGAGGTTGATGATGAAAAGAACCGCAGAATTTTGGATGCGTATTTCCATAACTTTATTTTTTATATTACTTGCGCTTTCAGCGCCGATTATTTTTTTCCCGTTCGGAATATCTCTTATCCTATCTATTTTGCTTACACCGCTTGCTCAAAAATTATATAAATGGATAAATATGACCGGGATAAAGAATATCCCTTATGATATTCCGATTATTATATCTTTTGGTATATTTATTGGAATTATATATCTGATTGCAATTCATATTTTTGTACCATTCATCACGGAGTTAAGAGCGTTTACAAGAAGTATTCCTGCTACATTCTCTGCATTGCAGTCAGCAATTCCCGAGTTGGAAGCAGCTTATCATTTGAGTTTGCTTCCTGCGGAGGCGCAAGGTTTCATTGCAAAAATGATTCAAGAGATAGGGGAATATACATTGAGACTTGCACAATTCAGTTTGTCAGCAATATTTTCTTTTGCCAGTACAGTAATTGAATTGATTGTTGTACCTTTTATTACTTTTTACATGATGAAGAAGGGGAGAACGTTTTCCAATAAGTTTGCTGAACTTTTTCCGGAAAGGTATCATGCACACATAAAGAACTTGTTTAAGGAAATTCATTTTGTTTTAAAAGCATACATACATGGACAACTTCTACTGTCGGTACTCATGGCGTTCCTTGTTTTTATTGGAATGTGGATTATGGATATTCCATACCCATTGGTTATTGGACTTCTTGCCGGGGTTGTGGAGATGGTGCCAATCATAGGTCCAATTATTGGGGCTGTCCCGCCTATACTTCTCGGTCTTTTGCAGGGAAGCAGTGTTATGATTCAAGTTATTATTTTCTATGTGGTTGTACAACAGTTAGATTCTCATTTTATTATGCCGAAACTTATGGGATCGATTATTGAAGTTCACCCAGTGGCAATTATCGCAGGAGTGCTTATCGGCGGAAGCCTAAAAGGAATATTGGGGATGATGATAGCCGTCCCTGCGGTGGCAGTTCTTCAAATATTATTACGCCATATGTGGTATTACGATAGATATAAAGCCTTGCGCTAATGGAGGGTAAAATGAAAAAATCAGCAGTAATGAATACGTTAAAGAAAAAGATTCGTGAACATAGATATAAGTTTACGACACAGCGCCAGGTTATTTTACAGGCATTCCTCGAAAGCAAAGAAAACCATATGTGTGCGGAAGATGTATATGAATTTGTTCGGGATAACAATCCGGAAATAGGGCTTGCAACCGTATATCGTTCGCTTGAATTGTTTACATCACTTGAGCTCTTAAAAAAATTGGACTTTGGTGATGGCAGAAGTCGTTATGAATTAAATGACCACAATTTGGCACATTCGCATTATCATTTAATTTGTCTTAAATGCGGAAAAGTGATTGAGTTTTCCTATGATTTTATGAATAAAATGAAAGAAAAAATAAAAAAAGAAAATGGATTTGCTATTGTCGATTATCAGTTAAAATTTTATGGCTACTGCGCTGATTGTGAAAGACATGATAAAACTGATAAATGATTTATTTGCGTATATATATATATAATGTTAGAATTATTGCGTTAATGCCCATTTGAATTTTGAGGCATTACTTGATAAGTATTCTTTTATGAGAATAAAGAGGTGTTGAGGATCTTGCAGGCATTAAGAGGTACACAGGATATTCTGCCTGATAACATCTATAAATGGAATCATGTAGAATCCGTTATTAAGGAATTATGTACTCTCTATGGGTATAGTGAAATTAGAACTCCTATGTTTGAGGATACAAAGTTATTTCTTCGTGGGATTGGTGATACTACGGATGTGGTAGCAAAGGAAATGTATACGTTTGAAGACCGGGGAGGACGATCAATTACGTTGCGGCCGGAGAACACCGCAGCCGTAGTCAGGTCTTATCTTGAACATAAATTGTATGGAGATCAGCAGGTACATAAGCTGTTTTACATTGGATCAATGTTCAGGTATGATCGTCCGCAGGCAGGGCGATATAGAGAATTCCACCAGTTTGGAGTGGAAGTTCTTGGAGCATCGTCCCCAGCGGCAGATGCGGAAGTAATAAACCTCGCTTATACGCTGTTTAAAACGCTCGGGCTTAAAGAATTGGAACTTCATATTAATTCTATTGGAGACTATAAATGCAGGCCCATATATAGACAGAAATTAATAGAGTTTTTTGAAGAAAAGGAAGATCAGCTTTGTGATGACTGCCAGGCTCGTCTTCATAAAAATCCACTCCGCATCTTGGATTGCAAAGAAGATAGCTGCCGACGTGCCTCTGCTGGTGCACCGAAAATAACAGATTATCTTTGTGATGAGTGCGAGAAAAAATTCGAGGCGGTAAAACGATATCTGGCAGCATTGGAGATCCCTTATTCAGTTGATTCCCGTTTAGTGCGGGGGCTTGACTATTATACAAATACTGCGTTTGAAATTCAGTATCCGCCATTGGGAGCCCAAAGTGCGATATGTGGCGGTGGTCGTTATGATGGATTGGTAGAGGATGTGGGCGGTCCATCGACACCAGGAATAGGATTTGCTGTGGGCCTTGAAAGACTGTTGCTTGCGCTGGAAATGCAAAAACTGATTCCGGAACCGGCAAATCGCAAGAAAGTATATATTGTGACACTAGGGGAAGATGCTATTGTGGAAGGCATCAAGATACAGCAACACCTTCGTGACAAAGGTGTTATTGCGGAAATTGATTTGCAGGATCGCAGTATAAAAGGACAAATGAAACAAGCCGGTAAAAATAATGCGGAATATACAGTGATTATCGGCGCTAATGAGATGGAGAAAAAAGAAGCTGCCGTAAAAAACATGGAAAACGGAAAGCAGCAGGATATTCCATTTCTCAAAGTATCTGATTTCATTACAGAGTCGAGCAGACAGTAAATAACTGCAAAATATTTTATATTATTAATGTTTTAAAGAGGTGCTCAAATATGGAAACAATGGCAGGTATGCACAGATCCTGCGGATGCGGCAGAGTTACAGAAAAGGATTGCGGAAAAGAATTAACCTTGGCGGGATGGGTAAATACCCGTCGGGATCATGGTGGATTGATTTTTATTGATTTACGGGATAGAAGCGGCATTGTACAGGTTGTCATGAGTCCACAATATGGAGAAGACGCGTTTCATAAAGCGGAAGATGTGAGAAGTGAATATGTATTGGCGATAAGAGGGATTGTTAGAGAAAGAAGTCCTGAAACCGTCAATCCTAAAATGCAGACAGGAAAAATAGAAGTGGTTGTTTCAGAAATGCGTGTTTTAAATAAAGCTAAGACACCTCCTTTTTATGTTGAAGATGGAATTGATGTAGATGAAACCGTAAGGCTGAAACATCGTTATATTGATTTGCGCCGTCCTGAAATGCAAAGGAATTTGATTATGCGCCATAAAGTTGTTCACGAAATGAGACAATTTTTGGATGCACACGATTTTCTTGAAGTAGAAACTCCGATCTTAACCAAAAGTACGCCTGAAGGTGCGCGCGACTATTTGGTACCAAGCCGTGTTAATCCTGGTAAATTTTATGCATTGCCTCAATCGCCGCAGCTTTTTAAACAGCTTCTCATGGTATCCGGATTGGAAAGATATTTTCAGATAGCGCGTTGTTTTCGTGACGAAGATCTTCGTGCGGATCGCCAGCCGGAATTCACACAGTTGGATATAGAATTATCCTTTGAAGATCAGGATTTTATCTTGGACTTAATGGAACATATGATGCAGAGAATTTTTAAAAATGTCCTTAATGTGGATATTCAGATTCCATTTAAGCGTATTACTTGGGATGATGCTATGAATCTATATGGTTCCGATAAGCCGGATCTTAGGTTTGATATGCATTTTTATGATATTTCGGATTTACTTCGAAACACCGGTTTTAAAGTATTCCGTAATGTACTTGATAACGGTGGGATTGTAAAGGCGATTACCGTGAAGGGGGACGCCGCAATTCCCCGACGTGAATTGGATGGCTTAGTGGATTATGTCGGGAATTATGGCGCGAAAGGGCTTGCATGGATCGGTCTTAATAAAGATGGCAGCTTGAAATGCCAGATTACTAAATTTCTCGGAGAAGATAAGATCCGCGAAATTGGTAAATTCTGTGAAGCGGAAAATGGAGATCTTATTCTCATTATTGCAGATAAGCCAAAAGTTGTCGCCCAGGCGCTTGGCGAACTCCGCCTCGAAATGGCGCGCCGTATGAATCTCATTGATGAAAATGAATTCTGCTTCCGCTGGGTAACTGATTTCCCGATGTTTGAATACAGCGAAGAGGATAAACGCTGGGTTGCAGAACATCATCCCTTTACTGCTCCGCGTGATGAAGATGTCCAGTACTTGCTTACTGATCCTTCAAAAGTATATGCTAAGGCCTATGACATGGTTTTAAACGGAGTTGAGGCAGGTGGCGGTTCACTTCGTATTTATCAGGAGGAACTGCAGGAAAAGGTTTTCAAGGCGATTGGGATAACACACGAAGAAGCACAGGAAAAGTTTGGGTTCCTTTTGGATGCTTTCCGCTATGGTGCGCCGCCGCATGCAGGGATTGCCTTGGGACTTGATCGGCTTGTAATGCTTATGCTTCGTTTAGGGTCCATCCGTGATGTTATTGCATTTCCAAAAACACAGAGTGCTATCGATCAAATGACACAGGCCCCTTCAGAAGTTGTTGATATGCAGTTAAAGGAGCTGCATATCAGAGTAGATGTTAAAAAGGAAAAGAATTTATTAATTTAATTTATACCTACTGCAAAACGCATTTGTCATTTTGAAGAAAAAGACAAATGCGTTTCTTGTATGATGATGGCAGAAACTTGTAAAACAGAATACTTTTTGCTACACTAATATTAAAGATAAAACCCTGCTGTGCACGTGTCGCTTTATATTTTGAACCAACACCTTTAAAAAGGGAGTTCAGAATCGATTTGTGGATTCAATGCCCTTCTTCAGGGACTGAAGGAACAGGTCATGAGGACACCCACCTGCATCTATGCAGACTCAAAATACAGCATTAAACGACATGGTGGGGTCATTAAATGCAATGCCGCTAAGGTTTACTTGGCGGCTTATTCTTATGGGGAAGAAAAGATGGAATCATTATTTGACATATCAAATGAATCAAACGCATATGCTCCGCTGGCGGATCGAATGCGTCCGGAAATACTTGATGATATCATAGGGCAAGACGAGTCTGTAGGGAAAAACTCTTTCCTTTATAAAATGATAGAAAGAGATACAGTACCATCTCTTCTTCTCTTTGGGCCGCCCGGATGTGGAAAAACGACAATTGCATCTGTTATTGCAAAGATGACTAAGTTCAAATTTTTAAAATTAAATGCGACTTCCAGCGGAGCTAAAGAAATTCGCGACATCGTTCCCGCTGCCCAAAAAGAATTGCAGTACTATGAAAGAAGAACTATTGTATTCATCGATGAAGTTCACCGATTTAATAGGGCACAGCAGGATTTATTACTGCCTTATGTGGAAAATGGGACTTTCATATTGATTGGAGCAACTACGGAAAATCCTTATTTTGAACTGAACGGTTCGTTACTGTCCCGGATAAGATTGATTCATCTTAAACCGCTTAGCATCGATTCAATCGTCCTTATCCTCCAAAAAGCGCTTACAGATAAAAATAAGGGATTGGGCATGCATGATTATCATGCGGATGAAATAGTTCTTAAAAATATTGCTGCATATGCGGCAGGTGATACTAGAATCGCGTTAAACTTATTGGAGCAGGCTACAACAAGTTTGCCATATGGCGGGGTACTGACTGAAAAAGAAGTACAGGGGGTTGCCGGGGAACAAATGTCCGTGTATGATAAAAAAGGTGATTATCATTACGATATTGCTTCCGCATTTATTAAGAGCATGCGTGGAAGCGATCCCCAGGCAGCTCTTCACTATCTGGCAAGAATGATTGCAGGGGGAGAAAAAACCTCTTTTATTTCACGGAGAATTATAATCTGTGCGGCAGAAGATGTTGGATTAGCGGATCCCGCTGCTCTTCGTGTGGCAGTATCGGCAGCACAGGCGGCGGAAATGGTTGGATTCCCGGAAGCGCAGATTATTTTGGCGGAAGCAGTATTATATATTTCGCTTGCTCCTAAAAGTAATAGTACGGTTGTCGGTATTTCTGCTGCGATGACAGACATTGCAAAGAAGAGTAACTGGTCTATTCCGCGGCATTTGAAAGATGCACATTATAATGGAGCGAACAGGCTGGGATACGGAATAACTTATAAATATCCACATGCATATGGGGGATGGGTTAAACAGCAGTATCTGCCTGATGAACTTTGTTCTGCTGTATATTACCGCCCTGTATTGAATGGTGCAGAAGCGGAGATTGTAAAAAGATGGAATAAAAGGATGAATAAGGAGTAGGAAGGTTTACCGAACTGATGAAAAAGAAAGTACATATTGCACGCGAAAAGAAAAAAAGCCAGGGGACGAATAGAGTTGAAATCACGGGAATTGTTATGATTCTTTTGGGTTTCTTTGTATGTCTCAGTTTAGGCGGCTATGGCATGGGAATTGTGGGAAATCTGCTGCGGAATGGATTTTATGTACTCTTTGGCGTGGCCTCATTTGGGGCGGCCCTTGTTCTTATCTTTACGGGAGCAGTATACGTATTGACAGGACATGCGCCAAATATGACACGTCGTCTTGTTTTTTCTTTAATTGCCGTATGGATACTTCTAGCCGGCTATCATCATCATATGCTCCCTGCCGGTAGTAACTTTTCAGTAGCTTCTTTTATGACATATGGAGGAATGTTTTGTGGGATCCCGGTGGGCATAATACGTTTTTTAGCGGGAAATATAGGGACGACAATCATTTTGACCGGTTTGTTTGTCATAGATATTTTACTGTTAACACATTGGTCAGTTTCAAACGGTGCTAAAAAGGTTGGGGAACAAACTGAAAAAAGGATTGGTCATGTTAAAGCGAGAATACGTGAAAAGCAGGAAGCATATCATAGCGCCCGTAATGCGGCGGAAAATGCAGGAGAACAATATAATTTAACAGATTTTATTTTCCATAAGCCTACCATTAAAAATATAAAAAAAGATGATACGGAAGATCTTCCTGTTAATGTATTTTCTCCTGCTGATGAAAAAGGGAAACCTGTATGTGGTGAAGCAACAGACCCAACTGTTTCCGAGAATGCACAGATTTTATTGCCTGAAGATAATATTGATATGCTGGAAGGACATAAAGTCTGCGAAGAAAATACAAATGATATTAAAATAAATAGTAAGGCAGACATGCCTGAAGCAGAGAAAAATAATTTTTATTCATTTCCACCTCTGTCTCTTTTAAAGGAGGGAGAAAGCTCCGGCAGTTTGGAAACGAATGCTTATGGAAAAGCGAATCGTCTTGAGACAACATTAAAAAGCTTTGGTGTAAATGCCAAAATAGTTCATGTAAGTATAGGACCTGCTGTTACACGTTATGAACTTGAACCTGCTCCGGGGGTACGCGTATCTAAAATAGAAGGTTTGTCGGATGATATAGCGCTTCAGCTGGCAGCCACCAGTATCCGAATAGAGGCGCCCATCCCCGGGAAATCTGCAGTAGGGATTGAGATTCCTAATGCCAAAACGGCTGCAGTATCATTGCGGGAAGTTCTTTCCAGCAATGCTTTTCAAAAAGGGAAAGGAAAGATACTTGTGGCATTGGGAAAAGATATTGCAGGGAAGGTAGTGATTACTGATCTGGCTAAAATGCCGCATCTTTTGATTGCCGGGCAAACCGGAAGCGGAAAGTCGGTTTGCATCAATACCATAATTACCAGTATTCTCTATCATAGTCTTCCTGAAGATGTAAAATTAATCCTGATCGATCCCAAAGTGGTTGAGCTATCCATATATAATGGGATTCCTCATTTGCGCACGGAAGTCGTTACGGAGCCCAAGAAAGCAGCGGGTATCTTAAATTGGGCTGTAACAGAAATGGAAACCCGTTATCGGTCTTTTGCGGAAAAAAATGTTCGTGATATTAATGGATTTAATAAGCAAAATCCTGAAATGAAGATGCCATTCATTGTTGTTGTGATTGATGAGCTGGCAGATTTGATGATGGTGGCAAAGGACAGTGTGGAAGATGCGATTTGTCGATTAGCACAAAAAGCAAGAGCTGCGGGGATTCATCTTGTTGTAGCAACGCAAAGACCTTCTGTGGATGTTATTACAGGCCTAATTAAAGCAAATATCCCCAGCCGTATTTCGTTTGCTGTCTCATCACAAGTGGATTCCAGAACCATTTTAGATAAAGCAGGCGCAGAAAAACTTTTAGGTAAAGGTGATATGCTTTTTAATCCATCCGGTGCATCGAATCCTATACGCATACAAGGAGCATTTATTTCCGATGAGGAAGTGGAGGCTGTCGTTTCTTATGTAAAGGAACAGTGCATCCAGCAGGATGTCATAGTATCTGATGAGACAAAAATAGATTTATCAGAGTGGGAACCTGCTGTTTCTTCAGATTCAGAGGAGCCGAAAGATGAATTATTGGCAGAAACGTCAGAGTGGGTGGTTGATACCCAAAGAGCATCTGTTTCCGCATTGCAGCGAAGGTTTCGAATCGGCTACACTAGAGCAGGAAGATTAATGGATACCATGGAATTAATGGGAATTGTAAGTAAAGCTGATGGTGCAAAACCGAGAACGGTTTTAGTTTCTAAAGGGCAATTAAAAGAGTTATTTCCGGATCAAATAGAAAATTGAAATAAATAATATATTATCAAATAAGGGAGCGACAACCTTTGCGGAGATTAATACCGGTTATATCATTTCTTATATTAGCTTCTACTGCTTTTTGGGGAATTTTACAATATGCAAAAATCCAGGAAGATTTGAAAAAGCAAACATCGGTCAAGGCGCAAACTATTAAAATTTGTACTGATTTACAATCCAATATTTTAGATGAAATCGGTAAAGAATTTTATGCGGAAACCGGATTTCAGATAGAAATTATACGTATGACAGCGGAACAATTAGGCAGTAATGGGCATCAGGGGATTGGCGAGGCTGATATATTTTTAACATCTCAGACCAATCTGGAAGAATTGAAAAAGAATAAGGCATTACGCTCCTATTCTTCAGAATCGACAGACACTGCTTTAGAACAATTTAAGGATTTCGAGGGGACTTGGACGGGAATTTGGTTAGATCCGATTGTTTTTGTTGTTAATAAAGAATTTGCGGCCAGACATTCTCTGCTAAATTATAATTGGAACAATATAATGACTTCACCGCAGATCCGATTGTCCATGACGGATTTTATTGCGGCAGATATGGCGGAAGATTTGCTGTTATCTATGGCAGAACACTTCGGGATTACAGAGGCACTTTACCTTTTGTCTGAGGGGAACTCCCATATTGTACAATATGGGAAATATCTTTCGACGCCATCAAGGATGGCAGGTATGGGAAAGTGTGATATCGGGATATCCAGCTATAATGAGGCTATGCGGGCACAAAAAGAAAATCTTCCTCTACAAATTATGTACCCTACGGATGGAACTTCCTGGTATTTATATGGTATAGGGCTTTCTGCCGACAGCAAAGAGCCCGAACTTGGTCAAAAACTTATGAATTGGTTGTTGACGCCTACGCATTATAAAAAGGTCATGCAGGATAACGGTTGTTACTTTATTTATGTTAATGACAGCACATTGCCTGCTGATACAAACGGAAATCCTTTAAATTATTGGGAATTAGAGAAGAAATATGTTGATGAGGGGAAAAAAATGCTATTGAATGAATGGATAGAACAGGTTCGTTTCAGGAGGATTTCATAATTGAATCGTAAATTGGGAGTTATTAGCTTGGGATGTTCCAAGAATTTGGTAGATACTGAAATGATGGTTGGTATTTTAGCAAAAGCCGGGTATGAATTAACTGAGGATTTAAGCACTGCGCAAATCATTATTATCAACACATGCACATTTATTGATCCGGCAAAGGAAGAATCAATTCAGACCATTTTGCAGGCAGCCAGATATAAAAAGGAGGGAGTTTGTGAGAGACTTGTCGCTGCCGGGTGTCTGACACAGCAATATAAGGAAGCATTGGGAAAAGAAATACCGGAAATCGATATTTTTATAGGTACTGATTCATGGCAACATATTTTAGAAGTTGTCCAAGAGTCCTATATTCATGGCAATAAAAAGATATATAGATTCGATACCGCTCCCTGTGAACATGAAGAACTTATTCCGCGGCAGCCGCTGACTCCACCTTACAGTGCGTATATAAAGATTGCGGAAGGATGCAGTAATGGTTGCACGTTTTGCTATATTCCCTATGTTCGTGGCGCGATGAGAAGCCGCTCCATTCCATCTGTTGTACACGAAGTCAAACGGCTTTCCAGTGAAGGTGTCCGTGAGTTTAATTTAATTGCGCAGGACTCCAGTTTCTATGGCAGAGATTTAAATGATGGAACAACACTTGCAAGGCTATTAAAAGAACTTGTAAAAATTGATAATGTGAAATGGATTCGTTTGTTTTATCTGTATCCAACGTATTTTGATGATGAACTTTTAGAAATAATTACTAAAGAAGAAAAGATCTGCAAATATGTAGATATTCCTTTACAGCATATAAGTGATTCCGTATTAAGACGAATGCATAGACGTGATTCTTCCCAAAGCATCAAAAAGCTATTGAAGAAATTACGAAATACCACACCGTATATAACAATTCGGACAACCCTTATGGTTGGGTTTCCCGGAGAAACAGAGGCAGATTTTAAAGAATTGCTTACATTCATCAAGGCAGTGAAATTTGATAATATGGGGGCATTTACTTATTCAGCACAAGATGGGACACCAGCAGCCCGTATGGTCGATCAGGTTACAGAAGAAATAAAAGAAAATCGATATCACGAGTTAATGGCGGCTCAAGCAGAAATTTCTGAAGAAAATAATCGGAATCTGATTGGAGTTGATACAGAAGTATTGGTGGAAGAATTATTAGATGATGGATGTGGAAATCTTCAGGCTAAAGGCAGAGCATCTTTCCAAGCACCTGAGGTAGATGGTAATGTTTACATAGATCACCCTGGCGATTTACGGCCGGGTGACTTTGTTAAGGCGCATATTATAGATGGATACGCATATGATTTGATTGCGGAGAGAATAACAACAGATAGAGGTATATGATGATTGTTGAAATCATTACTACCGGCACAGAATTACTACTGGGAGAAATTGATAATGAGAACAGCAGATGGTTGGCGGTTTTTCTGAATCAGCACGGATTTACAGTAGCTTATATGACTACGGTGGGGGATAATGCTATGCGGATGAGAAATGCTATGGAAATTGCATTGTCTCGGGCAGATATAGTAATTACATCTGGCGGGCTGGGTGCGACACAAGGAGACATTACGAAGCGCATCGGGGCAGAAGCTTTAGGTATTCCTTATATATATTATGAGGATCAGAATAGCCGTCTTAGGGATTATTATGAACGAGAAAGGCGAGTATATTCTAAACTCCTATCGCGACAGGCATGGTTCGGAGAAGGTTCCTGCATATTTGAAAATCATGTTGGTTCAGCTAATGGATCTGCATCTATTAAAAATCATAAAGCACTAATTCATTTACCGGGACCACCATTTGAAATGAAAATTATGGCAGAGAAAGAGATGATGCCGTGGCTTGAAAGTAATTTTGGACCGCAAGGTATTATTTATTCTGTTATAGTAACTATAACAGGGTTGACAGAGACAGAAATTGAATCCCGTATAATGGATTTAATTAAGGCGCAGGAAAATCCGACATTTGCTTTATTGGCAAGGCCGGGATATATTGCGCTTCGTATGACTGCGCATGGAAGTACTATACAAAATGCGCACGATTTGATCACTCCGTTCTTATTGATTATAAAAAAGCGGCTTCCTGTATCAGAGTATCATGTTGAATCTGATATTAGGAGTGATTTGGCAGAATTATTGATTCAGTATAAAATGACAATGAGCGCCGCTGAATCATGTACCGGTGGTATAGTTGGAAAGTTAATGACAGATTTGCCCGGAAGTTCTGACTACTTTAAGGGGAGTGCTGTTACTTATTGGAATGATAGTAAAGAGGAGATTCTCGGTGTTTCAAAAAGTACACTGGAAAGAGATACTGCTGTTAGTGCTGGTGTAGCTGGTGAAATGGCCGAAGGTAGCAGACGACTTTATAATAGTGATGTGTCGGTAGCCACTACCGGATATGCCGGTCCGGGGAATGGAATACATGGGGAGAGTCCTGGTCTTGTATTTATAGCTGTTTCAGGAAAATATGGAACAAAAGTCTATGAAGAACATTTTATGGGGAATCGTGAGAGTATCCGTTATGGCGCAGCAGATAAGGCATTATATTATGTTCTACAGTATATTAAATTAAATAAAGGAGGATAAAATGACAGTAAAAGTACAGAATACGGACATGAACTCAGAACGTCAAAAGGCTCTTGAAAATGCAATGCATCAAATTACCCGTGAGTTCGGAGCCGGTGCAATTATGCGATTAGGCGATATGAAGGGAAAATTGGATACAGAGGTTATTCCGACAGGTTCATTAGCTCTGGATATTGCAGTAGGGGTTGGCGGATATCCTCGGGGAAGGGTCATAGAAATTTACGGGCCGGAATCTTCCGGAAAAACGACATTAGCATTACATGCCATTGCTGAAGCACAAAAAAATAATGGTGTAGCGGCATTTATTGATGCGGAACATGCCTTGGATCCCGTATATGCTCATCATTTGGGTGTCGATACGGAGCGCCTTTTGATTTCTCAGCCGGATAGCGGAGAACAGGCATTAAGTATCTGTGAGCAGTTGGTGCGGAGCGGAGCGGTGGATATGATTGTTATTGACTCAGTAGCAGCTCTTGTTCCGAAACAGGAAATTGAAGGAGATATAGGTGATCAATCTGTAGGACTTCAAGCCAGATTGATGAGCAAAGCGCTTAGAAAATTAACCGGGATTATAAGTAAATCCAGGACCATCGTGATATTTATCAATCAGATTCGTGAGAAGGTTGGTATTATGTTTGGTAATCCTGAAACCACTACTGGTGGCAGAGCGCTTAAGTTTTATTCTTCTATACGGGTAGAAATCCGTCGCGGTGAAGCTATAAAAAATGGGACAGATGTGGTGGGAAACCGTACTCGTGCCAAAGTTGTAAAGAATAAAGTGGCCCCGCCTTTTAAAACAGCTGAGTTTGATGTGATGTATGGAGAAGGTATCTCAAAAGAAGGAACATTACTGGATCTCGCAACTAATATGGATATTATTCAAAAGAGCGGGGCATGGTACTCCTATAAAGGAAATCGTATAAGTCAGGGCCGTGAGGCAGCAAAGGCTTTTTTAAGAGAAAATCAGGAAATCGCTGCGGAAATTGATAAGATTATTAGGGATACTCTGGTGGTAGAACCGGAAAAATTTAATGTGGATGTTATTGCAAAGAATAAAGATGCAAAAGAGTAAAACAGCGTATGAAGCGGCCTTGCATTTACTGAAGTATCGTGGACAGAGTACTTATGAATTGCGTAAAAAATTAAAAGACAGGGAATATCCTTTGCGGGAGATAGAAGAAGCTTTATCGAAACTTTTACACTATGGATATGTAAATGATTTAGATCTTGCTGAAGATTTGTTTAACTTATATAAGAGCAAGAATGCTTATGGAGATGTTTATATTCATAAAAAAATGAAATTGCGAGGCCTTTCCATAGACCGACATTTGACTTTTGATGAAGAATATGCGGCTGCACTTATCGTTATGAAAAATAAAGTGAAAGTTTTACCAGATTTAAAGCATAATTATAGAAGAGCTGCGGGCATATTATATCGTCGGGGTTTTCCAGGATCAGTGATTACCAGTGTTTTGCAAAATTTAAGAATTTCTAATTTTTAGCTTTTTAAAAGCCACATGAAAGAAATGTCCTTTTTCCATGTGGCTTTTACTATTTAACATATTGACTTTTTGACTTTTAAGTAATAAAATAGATTTGGTAAAAAGAAAAGGAGACTATCATCAAATGACAAATTCCATTTTAGCGGATAGAATTGAACAATTTATATTAGAAAGGTTGGGAAAGCAGTCTTCTGATGAATTACTTTTACGGCGTAAGGATGTGGCTGATCTTTTGGAATGTGCCCCGTCACAGGTGACATATGTAATCAATACACGATTTTCATCAGATAATCGATTCATGGTAGAGTCAAGACGAGGAAGCGGCGGATACATTAAAATTTCCATGCGAGGTGTAGCGGAAAAAGATCACGGAATAATCTCGCATATGGTCTCTGAAAAAAAAGGGGAGACTGATAAAAATGATATAGAATTGGTTGAAAGCAATTTTGAAGGATATTTTAATATGCTTCTGAAATATAATATCATTTCACGCCGTGAATATCACATGATTAAAGTATTAATGCGGACAATGCTTGAATTTTGTCCGCCGGAAGATCGGCAAGATGCTGTAAGAACTATAATACATCAGACAGAGTGGATTTTGAAAGGAGAATAAAATGTTTTGTGAACATTGTCATGGAAGAGCAGCCAATGTACATTTGGTAAGAATTATTAATGGTAAAAAAAGTGAATTACATCTTTGCAATGAATGTGCAAAAGGAGAACGTTTCAAGCAAACTGAAAACTTATTGAATTATTCAATGCCTTCTATTTTAGGAAAAAGATTATTTGATATATTTCCACATTTTTATAAAGATAATAATGGGAGCATTTGTGATGTCAGGAAAGTAGCATCTGATGGATTAAATCTGTCAAAGGGACTGTTTCATGGAAACCAGGATTATAAATCTTTTAGAGAAGAACTCAGACCCTTGTTCAGTCATAATCTGACCAAAAATGAACCGGGCTTAAAGGAAGAGTCAATAAAAGACGAAAAGCTGGCTGAATATGAAAAACAATTAAAATCAGCTATAAATTCGGAAGATTTTGAGCAGGCGGCTAAGCTGCGGGATCAAATACAGGCATATAAAGCACAAAATGGAATTTAAAAGAAAAATTATGATAATCAAACATGTAAGGAGGGAATTTGGATGGAAAATAGGTACACAGACAGCGTAAAGAATGCATGGAAGTTTGCTGCGGAGGAAGCCTCTAAGCTTGGTAGTGAATATGTAGGGACAGAACATCTTTTGATAGGTATTTCAAATGAAAAAGACAGTGTGGGCGGAAAGATTTTAAATTCGTTGGGACTTACAGTAACAGCACTGGAAGAATTCCTGCAGGCATATAACGATTCAGTTTTTTTCAGAAATACGGACCTTTATATAGCACCTCGTACAAAGCGGGTTCTTGAAATGGCTGTCGAAGAGGCCAATGAACTTGGCAATAATTATGTCGGAACAGAACACTTATTGCTGGCCATTATTCATGAAGGCGGCGGACTGGCGATCCGCATATTGGAGCAGTTTAATGTAACAGGAGGTAAATTGAAGCGTGCTTTTGAACAATTTATGTCGGAAGAAAATGGTAGTGAAAAGAATGAAAATCTTGGCGACTTGGGAGAATTTGCTGTTGATTTGAATGAAAGGGCAAAACAGGGGAAAATCGATCCTGTTGTTGGGCGTCAGACTGAAATTAACAGAGTTATTCAAATCCTCTCACGGAGAAATAAAAACAATCCGGTTCTTATTGGCGAACCGGGCGTGGGGAAAACTGCGATTGCAGAAGGTTTAGCACAGCGAATTATCAATAATGACGTTCCCGAAATTTTAAAAAACTGTAGAATCATTTCCTTAAATATGTCTTCCGTGGTAGCGGGAACAAAGTATAGAGGGGAATTTGAAGAGCGGTTAAAAAAAGTCTTGGAAGAAGTAAAGAAACATGAGGACTGGATTCTGTTTATTGACGAATTACATACTCTTGTAGGTGCCGGTGCAGGGGAAGGTTCCATGGATGCTGCTAATATTATGAAACCTGCCCTTGCCAGAGGAGAGATTAGATGCATTGGCGCGACAACATTGAAAGAATATAAGAAATATATTGAGAAAGATGCAGCTCTTGAACGCCGCTTCCAGCCTGTAAAAGTGGGAGAACCTACTCCTAAGGATACTATTGATATATTAATGGGACTTCGCGATAGATATGAAGCATTCCATAAAGCAAAAATTACGGATGAGGCTATCAAAAAAGCGGTAGAGTTATCTTCTCGTTATATTACCGATCGTTTCCAGCCGGATAAAGCAATTGATGTTATTGATGAAGCCGCAGCTAAGGTTCGTATGGAGGCTTCTTCTACACCGGACGATTTGAAAAAAAAGGAGGAGGATCTTGCCTCTGTCCAGAAAGAGAAGGAAGCCGCCATATCTGCTCAAAATTTTGAACGCGCTGCCATATTAAGGGATCAGGCAAAAGAGCTATCCGGACAAATTGAAAAGATGAAGGGAGAATGGAAAGGCGGTGATCATGAGCATTTAGTTGTTACAGAAGAAGACGTAGCTGAGGTGGTTGCCAAGTGGACAGGTGTCCCCCTTCAGAATCTGAAACAGAAGGATTCTGAACGTCTGCTTCATTTGGAAGAAGAACTTCATAAACGTGTTATTGGGCAGGAAGATGCCGTAACTGCTGTTGCCAAGGCAATCCGGCGCGCCAGAGCAGGGATGAAAGATCCGAAAAGACCAATTGGTTCGTTTCTGTTTCTTGGTTCTACCGGTGTTGGTAAGACAGAATTGGCAAGGGCGTTGGCAGAAACTATGTTTGGCAGTGAGAAGAATATGCTTCGCTTTGATATGTCTGAGTATATGGAGAAACATGAAGTATCGCGCCTTGTTGGGGCACCTCCAGGATATGTAGGATATGAAGAGGGCGGGCAATTAACGGATGCCGTTCGCAGGAATCCATATAGTGTCATTCTTTTTGATGAAGTGGAAAAAGCACATGCAGACTTTTTTAATATCTTACTACAGGTACTTGATGATGGACGCTTAACAGATGGGCAGGGACGTACCGTTGATTTTACAAACTGTGTCATTATTATGACAAGTAATCTTGGATCAGGATTGTTACGCGGCAAAGAGAAGAAATTGGGCTTTATTGATAAGAATGAAGACAAGAAAGATTTTGAAAGTGCAAAAGCCATGATTATAGACCAGGTCAAACATACTTTTCGACCTGAATTTATTAACAGGATTGATGAGATTATCGTTTTCCATCCGCTGACTACAGAAAATCTATCAGAAATCGCAAAACTCCTTTTAAAAGCAGTGGAAAAGAAATTGGAACATCTTCATTTGAAAATGGATGTTTCTGAAAAAGCTCGCAATCATTTGATTGCAGACGGTTCTGATTTTGAATATGGTGCACGGCCTTTGAAAAGAACTATTCAAAAAGAAGTGGAAGATGAAATTTCTGAATTATTATTATCAGGAAAGCTGAAAGGGAAAAGTACCATCCATGTAGATGTTGGTGAAAAAAACAATCTGGTGTTTAATGCAGACTAAGGCTTATCGGTAAAAAGTAGTATAATGGGCATAGGGACGATCTCTATGTCCATTTTATATTGCGGGAGAGATTGACGAATATGAACTCAAAAACCAAGACAAAGTTTATATGTCATAATTGTGGAGCAGAAACGCCTAAGTGGATGGGTAAATGCCCCAATTGTGGAGAATGGAATTCATTAGAGGAAAAAATAGAAGGAAGTATTCACAAAAGCATACGAACGTTATCTTTTCAATCCGGAAAAGAACCTACCAGTTTAACTGATATAGAAATAAAAGATACAGATAGAATGAAATTGGGAATAACAGAATTAGATCGTCCATTAGGAGGCGGTATAGTCTCCGATTCCGTTATTCTTTGGGGTGGAGAACCGGGAATCGGAAAATCAACTCTTATTTTACAAATATGTGATTCATTTACAAAGATGGGAAAAACTGTACTATATTGCAGTGGTGAGGAATCAGATATACAGATTAAAATGAGAGCAGAACGGCTTTCTGTAAATACAGAGGGATGTTTTGTTTTTGCTGAGAGCAATTTAGAAACAATTCTTGCCGAGGTAGATAAACTACATCCGGATATGGTTATTATTGATTCTATACAAACCACTTATCTTCCTAACAGTTCTTCAGCAATGGGGAGTCCGACACAAATCAGGGACTGCACAGCAATACTTGTAAAGATGGCTAAAGAATCAGGGATTATCGTAATGATTATCGGGCATGTTACAAAAGAGGGAAATATTGCGGGTCCGCGTATATTAGAACATATGGTAGATGTGGTTTTTTATTTGGAAGGAGATAGAAACTATCAATTTCGTGTGCTTCGTACTGTGAAAAATCGATTTGGTTCTACATCTGAATCAGGACTCTTTGTAATGGGGCGGAAAGGATTGAAAGGGATTGATGATCCGTCTAAGTATCTTCTAAAAGGAATACAAAAAGCTCCTGTATCTGGAAGTACAGTTGCTGCCTGTATGGAAGGCTTACGTCCAATCTTGATTGAGGTACAGGCACTTACAGTTCATTCCGTACTGGCAGTTCCGCGTAGAATTGCATCTGGTTACGATTTTAATAGATTGGTTATTTTACTTGCCGTACTGGAAAAAAAGGGGGAAATTCCATTTTCTGCTGATGATGTATATCTCAATGTGGCAGGTGGCTATAAATTAAAAGAAACAGCAGCGGATTTATCAGTAGCACTGGCATTATTTTCCGTAAAATATGATATACCTTTGAAAAAATTCTGTATGGCTTTAGGTGAAATTGGATTAACCGGTGAAATCCTCCCTGTTTCTAAGTTAAGCTTACGACTCAAAGAGGCGGTCAAAATGAATTTTACTGAATTTGTCCTCCCCGCGAGGAATCAGGAAGAGGCCGAAAACTATTTTAAAGATAATCACCGGGAGGAATTACTCTCGCATGTGGTATTTATAAATCATTTGGAAGAGGCGATCCATTTTTTTAAATCACAGGTGTGAGATAAGAGAAAGGTTTGTTTTTCAATCCGTTATGATTGTGCTATTATAATTAAAATGTGTAAATGTAGTATTTCAGAAATTATTTTATGGAAACTAAAGAGGAATTTATAATATGCCGGAAAAAGTATTAAAGGCCATATTTATTCTGCTTTTTTCTGTATTGGGAATAGTGTTGTCTACCCAGACGGAACCGTTGCTTACTGCAGTCATTCCTAAAAACGTTTTGACCGAGACAATTTTGGGAATTACAATTTTATCATTGGGTGTCATGCTGATAGGCGGAATTTTAGGTGCACTTGTAGGACGAGTCATTTCGAGCTATTTGATTAGCAGTTTGTTTGCCTTTACATCCCGAGTCGAAAAATCACTGCTGCTTATATCGACACAGGATCTTATAATTGGTACTTTAGGATTATTTGCAGGGCTTATTATAGCTAATTTAGTTGGATTGGCGTTTGGCAGTATTCCATATATAGGTCCTTATGTATCTGTGGCTCTCAGTATAATTTTGGGATATATCGGAATGCACCTGACAATTTCCAAAAAGGCCGAAATTGCAGGATGGTTTCATTTCAAGGCAGAATCCGGTACAAAACAGAAAAAGAAAAAAGTAGGGAAACTGCTTGATACGAATATTATTATTGATGGACGTATTTTGAATATTTATCAGTCTGGTTTTTTAGAGGGGCCAATCATCGTTCCTGTTTTTGTGCTGGAAGAATTACAGAAAATTGCTGATTCAGCAGATGTATTGAAAAGAAATCGCGGACGTCGGGGATTGGATATTCTTAATCAGATAAAGAAGAAAAGCAAAGATGAACTGATTATTTTGACGGAAGATTTTGAGGAGATTAATGAAGTTGATTCTAAATTAGTAAAACTAGCGAGAACTCATGGCTATAAAATTATTACTAATGATTATAATCTAAATAAGGTTGCGGAATTACAAGGGGTTGCGGTATTAAATATCAATGAACTTATTATTGCATTAAAACCGGCTGTTATTCCGGGGGAAGAAGTGTATGTCCAATTAGTAAAAAATGGCAAGGAAGAAGGACAAGGTGTAGCGTTTTTAGATGATGGGACAATGATCGTGGTCGAAAATGGGAGCCAATTTATCGGACAGGAAATACCTGTTATTATTGCATCCGTCTTGCAAACAAAAGCCGGACAAATAATTTTCGCAAAAGCTAAATTAGAGAGTGGATATAATGAATAGCCTTGTCTTAGTAGCGGCGGGAGAGGGAACCCGTATAGGCGGCTCAATAAATAAACTGCTTATGGAGATGCATGGACATCCTTTAATCTGGTATACCTTTAAAAATATTTTAGACAGTAAACTACTAGATGAAATCGTCATTGTTGTGAAAGATACTGAAAAAAGTCAATTTCAACAGATTCTTTCAGAATTTAAACATGCCATTCCGATTAAATGGGGACAGGGTGGAAATACGCGTGTAGATTCTGTCATCAATGGAATTTCTCAAATATCTTCTAAATCGGAGAAACTCCTGATTCATGATGGAGCGCGTCCATTGGTCGGCGGAGACGCGATAGATCAAATTCTTAACAAGCTGGGGCCTGCGCATCCAGCCGTCATTTTTGCTCTTCCCTGTATAGATACAATGAAGGAGATAAACGATGAACAAGTGAAGAAAACGGTAGACCGTTCGAAACTTTATCGTGCCCAGACACCGCAAGGGGTGCTTACGGCTTTGTACAAAAAAGCTTTATTGCAAATAAAGTCATTAAAGAATATAACAGATGATTCCTCGATATTTGAGGCGGTAAAGATTCCGGTCACAATTATTCCCGGACGCGAGAACTTTTTTAAAGTAACCACGACGGAAGATTGGAACCGCTTTAGCAATATGATATATCCAAGCAAAATACCAGCTTACATCAGAGTCGGAGAGGGGTATGACATCCATCGTTTTGAGGTATCTCGCCCTTTATTTTTGGGTGGAATAAAAATTGCTGATTCTGGTGGATTATCGGGGCATTCCGATGCGGATGTTCTGATTCATGCGATTATGGATGCATTGCTGGGAGCTGCAGGACTACCTGATATAGGCCACTTTTTCCCTGATAGTGATGTCCGGTTTGATGGGGCATGCAGTTTGGAATTACTTAAACAGGTAAGTCGGCACATTACGAAACAAAATTATTTGATTGGTAATATAGACAGTACTGTTATTGCAGAAAAACCCAAAATATCCGAGTATATAGAAGCAATGAAAGCCATAATGTCTGCTGCGTTAAATATTTCAAAAAATCAAATCAATATAAAGGCCACGACGAATGAAAAATTAGGGGATATTGGCCGCGGGAAAGGTATTGCGGCACTTGCATCAGTCATATTATTCAGGAGGGAATATAATGAATAAAGAATTTAAAGTCCGTTTTGCTCCAAGTCCTACCGGTCCATTTCATATCGGCGGAGCAAGATCTGCATTATTTAACTGGTTAGTTGCCCGTCATCAAAATGGGAAGTTTTTAGTGCGCATTGAAGATACAGATCTGGCCCGTTCCACAAGAGAATCTGAAGAAAATATAAAAAAAGCGATGAAATGGCTTGGTTTGTATTGGGATGAAGGTATTGACATAGGTGGTGAGAACGGACCTTATCGACAGACAGAAAGACTTCCACTTTATAATGCAGCTGTTCAGCGTCTCCTTGAGGAAGGGAAAGCTTATTATTGCTATTGTTCAGCGGATGAATTGGAGGAAAGCAGAAAGGAGCAGTTGAAGGAAGGGAAAACACCTATATATAATAACCATTGCAGCCATTTAACCGAAAAACAGATCGAACAATATAAGTCGGAGGGACGTAAACCCGCAATCCGCCTTCGCGTTCCTAAAGATGGTGTATTTGCGTTCGATGATATGGTTCGCGGGCATGTGGAATTTCAAGCAGCTGGTGTAGGTGATTTTATTATTGTTAAATCAGACGGAATCCCCGTTTATAATTTTGCGGTAGTCATTGATGACGCATCTATGGGAATTACCCATGTTATTCGTGCGGAAGAGCATTTATCTAATACCCCGCGTCAAATTGCTATATATCAGGCACTCGGATATGAAATCCCAAAATTTGGACATATATCTCTTATTCTCGGATCTGACCACAAAAAAATGAGCAAACGTCACGGAGCGACTTCTGTGGATGAATATCGTAAAATGGGATATCTCCCGGATGCAGTGGTTAATTACCTGGCTCTTCTTGGCTGGTCGCCTAAAGGTGAGCGGGAAATTTTCAGCCGGGAGGAACTCATTTCGGAATTTTCAATGAAACGTGTTTCTGCTAATGATGCAGTATTTGATATTGAAAAATTAAATTGGATTAATTTCCAATATATGAAAAAGTTATCGCCTGATGAACTTTTCCAGGTAGCACTGCCGTTTCTCGTTGAAGCGGGATATGTATCATTGCCGCTTTCTTTAGAAAAGGAACAGTGGCTGAAAGATGTTGTATGGTTCGTCCGCGACCATTTGTACTATGGAGCACAAACGCCAGAAAATGTAAAAATATTTTTTGAGACACATCCTAAAATTACTGATGAAGAAAAGGTTTCTATTATGAAACAGGAAAGCAGTGCCGTACTTATCCGTCAATTTGCTGATGCATTGGACGCATTGGATCCCTTTGATGAGGATTCCATTAAAAAGTGCTTTTCATTCTTGATGAAGAAAACCGGAATTAAGGGAAAAGCGGCATTTGAACCTATAAGAATTGCGTTGACCGGAGAAACACATGGCCCTGGCTTATATGCTATGATTGCTTTATTTGGGAAGAAGAAATCCGTACAGCTTTTAAAAGACAGCCTCCAATATTGTTAAAATGTGATTTAAACTATTTCTGGAAAATATTTACCGGAATTTACCGAAAATTTTTATCTGATAACCAAGACCTCCGAATGGGGGTCTTAGTTTTAATCTGAAAGGGTTTTACTTTTACGAAACGGATATGAACAGGCTATTGACGCTTGCTTGGATAAATTATACAATCATACAAATATCTATACATGTACGAAATAATATTAGGGGAGTTAATATTTAAATGGATTTTGAACTTATACAACGTGCATTGCCAATTCTGCTTATGGGTGCGGGGGTAACAATAGAAATTACTGCATTCAGCGTAGCAATAGGTTTTTTTATTGGTCTCTTTGTTGGAATTGCCCGTATATCGCAGTTTAAAATATTACGAATAATGGCAGCGGTTTACGCGGACTGTATACGTGGAACACCATTGCTGGTACAGATCTTTTTGATTTACTTTGCATTGCCCATGGCAATCGGTCAGCGGGTAGAACCTTTTATCGCAGCAGTCGCGGCTTGTGGAATAAATAGTGGTGCTTACGTTTCTGAAATTTTTCGCGCAGGGATTCAAGCCATTGATGTGGGACAAATGGAAGCTGGACGTTCATTGGGCCTCACCTGGTGGCAAACTATGCGTTTCATTATATTGCCACAAGCATTTAAAAATATTTTACCGCCTTTGGGAAATGAATTTATTGCAATGTTAAAAGATTCTTCTCTGGTGTCTGTTATCGGATTTGAGGAACTCACAAGACGCGGTCAATTGATTATTGCACAAACCTATGGTTCATTTGAAATTTGGATGACCGTAGCAGTTTTATATTTAATAATGACAATGGCGATTTCAAGGATTGTAGCATTTCTGGAAAAGAGATAATTATGGATGAAGAAAAATATATTATCGATATAAAGCATATAGGGAAAAAGTTTGGAAATTTAACTGTTTTAAAAGATATAAGTAGTAAAATCAAGAAAAATGAAGTAGTTGTCATTATAGGCCCTTCCGGTTCGGGAAAAAGCACTTTTTTACGATGCCTTAATGGATTGGAAACCGTTACATCAGGAGTTATTACTTTTGACGGGATGCCCTTGGATGGAGAAAAGCATCTTAATATTGTACGTACTGAGGTAGGAATGGTATTTCAAAAATTTAATTTATTTCCACATATGTCAGTGATACAAAATATTATGCTGGCTCCCATGAAGGTTCGGGGAATAAGGAAAGAAGAAGCCTATGAAAGAGGAATACAGTTACTTCGCAAAGTTGGACTTGAAGATAAAGCAAAATATAAGCCAAACCAATTGTCAGGAGGTCAGCAGCAACGCGTAGCCATTGCGAGAGCGCTTGCGATGAAACCAAAAGTTCTTTTGTTCGATGAGCCGACTTCTGCACTGGATCCGGAAATGGTTCATGAGGTGCTGGATGTCATGAAAGAAGTGGCGGAAGAAGGTATGACTATGGTAGTTGTTACGCATGAAATGGGCTTTGCCAAAGAAGTGGGTACAAGAATACTCTTTTTGGACAGCGGGATGATTTTGGAAGAAGGAACTCCGGAGGAGATTTTTAAAACACCGAAAGAAGAAAGGACAAAATCCTTCCTGGCTCAAGTATTGTAAGGTGAAATATTATTTATCATTGACTCTATCTATGATTTGTGGTAATGTTAATTCGTGTCCGAATGGGGCAAAGTAGTAATATTTTTAGGAGGAACATTTTATGAAAGGTACAGTTAAGTGGTTCAGTGCAGACAAAGGCTTCGGCTTTATTGAAAGAGAAGAAGGCGGCGACGTTTTCGTTCATTACTCTGCAATTCAGACAGAAGGATTTAAAACACTGAGTGAAGGTCAGAAAGTAGACTTCGATATCATTGATGGTGCAAGAGGTCCTCAGGCTGCTAATGTAAAAGTGGTAGACTGATCACTTACTGAAGCTATAAAGCGTAGGTTTTTGATTCAAAAAGCAGAATCAAATTTTGATTCTGCTTTTCTATTGCCATTTAGTAAATTTTTCTTCTACACAGTTAATGTTTGGAGAGCATTTTATAAATAATTGGTATAATTAGCAGCAATTGTAATTTTCATTTTACATTCGTATCAAATACATTCAAATATCTAATAAAATAGACATTTAACCGATTATTATCAATTTGAAAATTTAGAGGAATATACTATAATAACTATAAAGAGCAGTACATAAATTGCTCATTCGTGAAAGGGGGATTCATTTATGGAATTGACAGTTAGAGGGAAAAATCTTGAAATCACAGAAGCTTTACGTACTTATGTAGAAAAACACACTGGAAAGATACAAAGATATTTTGATAAACCGATTAAAATCAATGTACTCCTTAGAATTTCAAACATGACAAAAACCTGTGAAGTAACTGCATTTGTGGATGGTGTTATTCTTCGTGGTGTTGAAAAATCCGACGATATGTATAAGTCTATTGACTTGGTTTTTGACAAGGTCGAACGTCAGATTCACAAATATAAAACCCGTTTGGCCAAACGTTTTAAAGAATCTAATGTTCTAAACAAACAGTTTGTCAGTGAGAAAGAATCCGTACCAGGCGAGAGTGAATTTGAGATTGTCAGACAAAAGCGTTTTACTATTAACCCAATGTCTCCGGAAGAAGCTATTTTACAAATGAATTTATTGGGGCACAATTTCTTTATGTTTTTTAATTCTGAAACAGAAGCGATGGCTGTCGTTTATCGCAGAGATGACGGAAAATACGGTTTAATTGATGCTGCAAAATAAGAATTAAATGAAGTGATTGAAAAAGGGCGGTTTTATCCGCTCTTTTTTGACTATATGTCTATGTTTTGCTAAAATATACTAGATATTCGTGTAAATGAAAATTGTTTTTGCTGGTAAGATAAGGAGTATTTTAATGTTCAATAAGTTTTTTGACCGTTTATTTAACGGTTCCAATGAACGTGATATAAAGAAAATGCGGCAGCTTGTGGAAGAAAAAATCAACCCGCAGGAATCAGCATTGAAGAAACTGAGTGATTCTTCTTTGGCAAATAAGACTAATGAGTTTAAGGCACGACTTGCAAAAGGTGAGACTTTGGATGATATTCTGCCAGATGCATTTGCTGTCATAAGAGAAGCTTCCCGCCGTGTGTTAGGAATGAGGCAGTTCGATGTCCAGCTTATCGGCGGTATTATTCTGCACCGTGGCAACATTGCAGAAATGGGTACGGGAGAAGGCAAGACTCTCGTCGCTACGGCACCGGTATATTTGAATGCATTAGAGGGCAAAGGGGCTCATGTTATTACTGTCAATGACTACTTGGCTAAGCGTGATAGTGAATGGATGGGGCAAGTATATAAATTCTTAGGATTATCGGTTGGCCTTATTGTGCATGATTTGGATTTTGAACAACGAAAAATTGCTTATAATTCAGATATTACTTATGGGACAAACAATGAATTCGGGTTTGATTATTTACGTGACAACATGGTGAGCAGTTTGGATCAAATGGTACAGCGGCCTCTCCATTATTGCTTAATTGACGAAGTAGATAGTATTCTCATTGATGAGGCACGTACGCCGCTTATTATTTCTGGCCCGGGCCAAAAATCTACAGATAATTATTATGTGATGTCTAAATTAGTTCCTCAACTTAAATTAGGAGAGGATTATACCATTGATGAAAAACAGAAAACTGTTGCACCGACTGAAGCCGGCGTGTCAAAAATGGAAAAAATGCTTAAGGTCGATAACCTTTATGATACAGATAATCTGGAACTGAATCATCTTTTTGTACAAGCACTGCGCGCACAGGCCATGATGGAGCGCGACCGTGATTATGTCGTTAAAGATGGAGAAGTTGTTATTGTTGATGAGTTTACAGGACGATTAATGTATGGCCGCCGGTACTCCGATGGACTACATCAAGCTATAGAAGCAAAAGAAGGATTGCAAGTACAACGTGAAAGCCAAACCTTAGCAACGATCACATTTCAAAACTATTTCAGAATGTATGATAAACTGGCAGGCATGACTGGAACGGCAAAAACAGAAGAACAGGAATTTATTAAAATCTACGGGCTTGAAGTTTTCCAAGTTCCTACCAATAGACCTGTCCAACGAAAAGATCTGCCTGATGTTATTTTTAAGACGAAACGTGGCAAATACAGGGCAGTTGTCCGTGAAATTGAAAGGCGCCACGCTACCGGGCAGCCAATGCTTATCGGTACAACGTCTATTGAGCAGTCGGAACAACTGAGTCATATGCTGAAAGAGGCTGGTATTGTCCATAATGTATTAAATGCGAAATATCATGAATTAGAAGCACAAATTGTAGCACAGGCCGGGCAAAAAGGCCAAGTTACTATTGCCACCAACATGGCCGGTAGGGGAACTGATATTGTTTTAGGTGAAGGAGTATCCGAGCTGGGAGGTTTGGCAATCATCGGTACAGAACGTCACGAAAGCCGAAGGATTGACAATCAGCTGCGCGGACGTGCCGGCCGCCAGGGAGACCCCGGTTCCAGTCAATTTTTCTTGTCACTTGAGGATGACTTGCTCCGCATTTTTGGTGGAGATAACATCAAGAAGTTCATGGAAAAAATGGGACTGGAAGAGGATGAAGAAATCAGAAGCAGTATGGTTTCAAGCGCTATCCAGAAAGCCCAAAAGCGGGTAGAGGAAAGAAACTTTGATATCCGAAAATATGTGCTTGAATATGATGATGTTATGAATCAGCAGCGTAAAGTTGTTTATGAACAACGTCGTAAAATCCTTGAAGGCCAGGATATGAAAGACCAAATTTTAAATATGGTAGACATGCTTATCAATCATGGACTGGAAACATATGCGAATCCGAAGCTTTATCCGGAAGAATGGGATTTTGATGCACTGATAAAATATTGTGAAAAGTATTTTCTTGCCCCCGGTGAAGTTAAACTTGATGAAATTGAGAATATGAGCCGCGAAGAAATTGGGCGGAAACTTATGGATATCGCGCATGAAACCTATGAAGCAAGGGAAAAATCTATTGGATCTTCCATGATGCGTGAATTGGAAAAGGCTGTCATGCTTAAGGTTGTTGATTCCAAGTGGATGGAACACTTGGATGATATGGATATGTTGAAAGAAGGAATTGGACTTCGTTCATATGGGCAGCGAAATCCGATTGTTGAATATAAGGTGGAAGCATTTAATATTTTCAGTGAAATGCAGCAGTCTATGATTGAAACAATCATTTTATATCTCTATCATATTCAAATCCAATTTACACCGAGTCCGGAAAATGATGCTCCTTCTAAAAAAGAAAGAATTGATTCTTCTGTGAATAATTCTGAAGTGAGCGAAAATGATAAATGATAATTTTTAATAGATAAAACTGAAAGCGAGATGATTAACAGATGTTGGAAGATTTGAAAAAAACATTGACAGAACTGCTTGAACATGAAAAAGAAATAAGGGATTCACTTTGACTTACCTCAATTAGAGGAGAAAATTAGAAGTTATGATGTAGAAATGAGTGATCCGTCTTTTTGGGAAAACGGAGACCATGCGAAAGAAATATCTCAAAAAGCTACTGAAGCAAAAGCTGCTTATGACACGTATACCCGCCTTTTTGCACGTGCAGAGAGCATAAAAGAATTACTCGATATGGCCATTGAAGAAAATGACCAGGACATGGAAGGTGAACTGGAAGAAGAGATCAATGAGCTAAAAGATATATTAGACAAGAAGGAAATAGAACTGCTCCTAAACGATGAGTACGATGCGAATGATGCAATTATTACTTTTCATGCCGGGGCAGGTGGCACGGAAGCACAGGACTGGACTGAAATGCTGATCCGCATGTACATTAAATGGGCGGAGTCGGAGGGGTTTGTGCTGGAAGAATTGAACATGCTTCCCGGAGATGAAGCGGGTGTCAAAAGTGCAGAGTATATGGTTCGCGGGAAATTTGCCTATGGTTTATTGAAATCCGAGAAAGGCGTTCACCGCTTAGTTCGTATTTCTCCTTTTGACGCGGCAAAGCGGAGGCATACCTCTTTTTCTGCGGTTGATGTAATGCCTGAAATTGGTGACGATATAGAAATTGATTTGAATATGGCTGATGTACGTGTTGATTACTATCGTGCAAGCGGTGCAGGCGGTCAGCATATCAATAAAACAAGTTCTGCAGTGCGAATGACACATATTCCCACGGGAATTGTTGCAGCCTGTCAAAATGAACGTTCCCAGTTTCAAAATAAAGAACAGTGCCTGCGTTTGCTGAAAGCAAAATTGTTTGAACTGGAAATGCAGAAACGCGAACAGGTAAAAAAGGGGATTGAAGGTGAACAGCAGGCCATTGAATGGGGAAGTCAAATACGTTCTTATGTATTCCAGCCGTATACATTGGTGAAGGATAATCGTACCGGTATCGAAACGGGAAACATTCAATCAGTTATGGATGGAGGATTAAACCCATTCATTGAGGGATTCTTGAAGCATAAGAAGTTTAATAATGCGTAGTCCTTATCCCCGATTAATTTGAAGGATTGATTATGATAAAAACTTATCCGCATAATATATTTAAGATATTGGCCGCAATAATACTTCTCGGGGTAATAGCGGCGGGATACATTTCATGGCAGCGATACAATGTAGAAGCTCATGCGACTACTGTTGAAATGGTTTATGATTATAACAACATTTTAGAAAGCGCGTCTGTCGAAAGTACATCTGCAGATGAGCTCTTTTCCCTGTATAAAAGAAGTGGCATTACATCATTGGCTGTATATGATGAAACGCCGAAAAAACTTGCGGATCATGGATATATTGCAGTATATCATGGCTCAGAGCTTATATTGCATATGTCTAATCCGCTTATTCGTGGAAATCGTATTTATATTGCATCTACGAATACTTCTGAGGGTATAGAATATTTTGACGAACTCAAAGGGCAATTGAAACGTCTTTTAAGAAAAGATGATTTTCATATTATTCATTTAAACAACGAAGAATTGCTTGAAATAAATGCCAACTATGAACGCTTTTTAAATATGCCGCTTGGTATATTTAAGACTACTGTAAAAAAGGTGGAACAAACCGGATTATACATAGTTCTTCGGCCGATGAGTGTTCCACATGCAACTCGTGAGGACATAGATCAATTTTTTAGTGTGGTTGATTCATCGGGAAAGATTAGTGCCATACTTTTCCAAGGAAAAGAAGCACTTGGTTACCCGGCACAATTGGAATATTTGTTGGGCGGACTCAAAGAGCGCCATTTACCTGTCGTTTTAATTGAAGCACAAAACCAACTCGGGTTTGAACGGCAGGACGGAACTTTAACATTGTCCAATAAAGACGGCTATAATACTGTTCGTTTATATGCGATGTCTAAAGATGAATTGATTAAACTGGATCCTAAAGAAGCCGCATCACGTTTCTATGTCAGTACCATAGAACGTAATGTCCGGATGAATTTATTCCCTTCATATAAGTTTGCTGCCAATGGAGAAACTTTATCAGAGACAAATGCGCGATATATACACGATGTGACAAACCGGTTGGAAAAACATGGGTTCAATATCGGAAAAGCTTCCGTGATGGAGCCTTATTTCCCATCACGGATACTCCGAGCTGCATCTATAGCTGGAGCAGCCTCTCTTTGCGTGGTAGCAATTCTTTTAATTGTACCTTTTTTAGTTAAGTATGCATGGCCTATAGAAGTCATAGTATTCCTATTCACGCAGACCTTATATTGGACTGGTTATGAGGCCATTCTTCGGCAAGCTCTTGCATTGGGATGTGCGGTTGGTACACCTGTTATCGTGATGTCTTTATTTATGGATTATTGCGTGCAGAAAAAACAAAGTGCTTTTAAAAATATCGGATGGGGACATTTATTTATTGAAGCTGTATTGCTGCTTTGGGGATGCGGAATATTATCCTTAATTGGAGCAATTTATATCAGCGGGATCTTAAGTGATATCCGATTCTTTTTGGAGATGAATATCTTTAGGGGCGTTAAGTTAACTTTTATACTGCCTCTTATTTGTGTTTCTCTTATTTATATTCAAAGATTCCCGTTTTTTGGCAAAGTAGTTGTAACTGATAAAGATTTCATCGGTTTTGTAAAGAAATTTTGCCAAATTGACATTAAATTAGGCGTATTGGCACTTATCAGCCTATTGGGGATTATCGGATTTATATTTATCGGGCGCAGCGGAAATAATGGGGCACCTGTACCTTCGTTTGAAATTTCATTAAGACGTTTTCTTGAAGATATTATGTATGCCCGCCCACGGGAAAAGGAATTCCTGTTCGGGCATCCAGCCATTTTAGCATCATTGGCTGCACTTTATCATCGGTGGCCACAAATTTTACATTATTTTTTAGTTATTGCGATAACAATCGGACAGGGATCCATGGTTGAAACATTTGCTCATATGAGAAGTCCTTTTATCTTAAGTCTAATTAGAGGTATTGATGGATTAGTCGCAGGAACAGCAGTAATGATTATCGTGTTAGCCGGACTCATCATTCTGACACATATAACCGAGTTTTTCGGAGAACGTTATGGAAAAGAATAATATTGTAATTTCCGGATACTATGGATTTAGCAATGCCGGAGATGAGGCCATGTTGTTTGCTGTTCTTCGTGCATTGCATTATGATCCAAAACGTATGCGAATCACTGTTATATCCGGTAATCCCAGACGTACAGAGAATACATTTCGCGTTCATGCGGTATCCCGCTTTGACGGATATTCGATTTTGAAAAGTGTTTATCAATCCGATTTGTTAATCAGCGGCGGCGGAAGCCTGCTTCAGGATGTGACAAGCTGGAAAAGCATGATGTATTACCTGAGTATTATAGGGATGGGAATATTTTTCCGAAAGAAAGTATTTCTTTACTCCCAAGGAATAGGACCGGTCAGATATCATTGGGGACGATGGATTTTGCGTACAGTAATGAACCATGTTGATGCTATAACCGTCCGTGATAGTGAGTCAAAATTTTTTTTGGAACAACTTGGTGTAAAAAACAGGATTTATTACACTGCGGATGCAGTCTTATCCCTATCTCCGGTACCGCATGATATAGGAAGAGAGATTTTAAGAAAGAATCATATTCCCACGAATAAAAAATTGATAGGCATTTCCATTCGGCGGTGGATGAATACTGAAGTATGGACGAAGCAACTAAAAAACTACATTATCAAAATAAACGGGAAAGAAGAATATAATTTTGTCTTCATTCCCATGCAGTTTCCGGAAGACTATAAAACAGCAAAAGAATTCTGTGATAAAATCCCACACACGTTCATCCTTTCCCATTCATATGGAACGGAGGAGTTAATGTCCCTTATTGGGAATTTGGATCTTCTTATTGGAATAAGGCTTCATGCCCTGATCTTTGCGGCTTTAATGCATGTTCCTTTTATTGGTATTTCCTATGATCCGAAAATAGATAGTTTCCTGCAGGCAGTCAATGAAAAAGCAATATTTGGATTAGATGATTTTGATGAAGACAAGTTGTGCGTAAAATCTTCCCGATTATTAGCTTTGCCTAAAGCGGCCTATAATTGGGAAGCTGTAGATATACTCAGAAATAAAGCATGCGAAACAATAAAAATCTTAGAAGAAGTTGCTCAACCAAGGGGGTAAATGATGAATCAACTAACCATGAAAGAAATAAAGTTTCTTAATGAAAAAGCAAAAAATATCAGAATCGACATTTTAAAGTCCATTACAAAGGCAAATTCTGGGCATACCGGCGGCTCTCTTTCTATTGCGGATCTACTGACATTACTTTTTTTTCATGAGATGAATATCAATCCGGCAAATCCCAAGATGGAAAATCGAGACCGTCTGGTCATATCCAAAGGACATGGTGCTCCGGCATTGTATGCTGCTTTAGCGGAGAAAGGATATTTTCCTAAAGAAGAAATGGATTTTTTGCGGCAGATTAATCATATGCTGCAGGGACACCCCGATATGAAACATACCCCTGGTGTGGATATGACAACCGGATCATTGGGACAGGGATTTAGCGCTGCTTGCGGAATGGCACTGGCTGCCAAAATGGATCATGCGGATTGGCGTGTTTATACTATATTGGGAGATGGTGAGCTTGAAGAGGGGCAAATTTGGGAGGCGGCGATGTATGCGGCTCATTACAAATTAGATCATCTGACCGCTTTTATCGATAATAATGGATTACAGATTGATGGAGCTATCACGGATGTAATGTCATCACTTCCCATTGATAAGAAATTCAGTGCTTTTGGATGGCATGTTATTACTGTGAACGGGCATAATATGGCTGAGCTCCATAACGCAATTGAAGAAGCAAGAAATATTAAAGGAAAACCCACAATGATAATTATGAAAACAGTTAAAGGAAAGGGGATTCCCGAAATAGAAGGGAAAGCATCCTGGCATGGAAAAGCACCTTCAAGTGAAGAATGTGAGCGTTTTGTGAAAATGCTGGAGGCGGAATAATGGGTAAAGCGACACGTGATGCATATGGTGAAACTTTAAAAAGATTAGGAAGCACTCATCCTGATATCGTAGTTTTAGATGCGGATTTATCAGAGTCTACAAAAACATCCATATTTGCAAAAAAATTTCCTGATAGATTTTTTGATACAGGTATTGCCGAAGAAAATATGATTGGTATCGCTGCAGGCCTGGCAACGACAGGAAAGATTCCGTTTGCTTCCACCTTTGCCGTATTCGGTGCAGGCAGAGCCTACGAACAGATTAGAAATTCCATATGTTATCCGAATTTAAATGTAAAAATAGCTGTAACCCATGCCGGATTAACGGTGGGTGAAGATGGCGCTACACACCAGATGTTAGAAGATATAGCGCTAATGCGTGCATTGCCCAATATGACAGTTATAGTTCCGGCCGATGCCGCAGAAACAGAAGCGGCTGTAAGATGGGCAGCGGACTATAATGGGCCGGTATATATCCGTATGGGAAGAGCCAAATGTGATGATATCATGGATCCAAAGGTAATTTTTTCTCCCAGAAAGAGTGTTGTACTGAAAGACGGACATGATGTGGCTATCGTTGCTTGTGGGATTATGGTGTCTAAGGCACTTCGTGCTGCTGAAAGTTTAGAAGGAAAAGGGGTATCAGCCCGTGTAATTAATTTAAGCTCTATTAAGCCGATTGATGTCAAAACAATCATAAAAGCCGCGAAAGATACCGGTGCAATCCTTACTTGTGAAGAGCATACAATTATGGGGGGATTAGGAAGCGCAGTGGCGGAAGTGGTTTGCAAAAATAATCCGGTTCCAATGGGAATGGTTGGTACCGAAGATACTTTCGGTGAATCAGGAAAAGCAGAAGACCTTCTTGAAAAATATGGACTTACTGTTAAACATATTGAAGAAGAAGCTATTCGTCTCTTAGAGAGGAAATAAGAATGATTACTTTTGAAAATGTATCCTTGCAATATGATGCCAGACATACGGCGCTTCGTGATATAAATATACAAATCGGTAAAGGTGAATTTGTTTTTGTTGTTGGGCCAAGCGGTGCAGGGAAATCTACTTTTGTTCGAATTATTACTCACGAACTTGTTCCGGAACAAGGTACGGTGTTTGTTAATGGATTAAAAATCAATGACTTAAAACAAAGTAAAGTCCCTTATTATCGTCGTACTTTGGGAATTGTTTTCCAGGATTTCCGACTCTTAACGGAAAAAACTGTTTTTGAAAATATTGCTTTTGTTTTGCGGGTTACCGGAGCTAAAAGTGCGGAGATCCGTGAAAAGGTAAATCGTGTACTTGATCTGGTCGGTCTTAAAGGCCGAGCAAATGAACTGCCCACCAAACTGTCCGGAGGAGAGCAGCAGCGAGTCGCCATTGCAAGAGCTCTTGTCAATCAACCCGTACTTTTAATTGCCGATGAACCTACGGGGAATCTTGACCCTGTAACTTCTGAGGATATTATGAAGCTTTTTAATGAGATTAACCATATGGGGACAACTATTATCATGGTTACGCATAATAAAGAGCTGGTTAATTCCATGCATAAACGCGTTGTCAGCATAGAAGAAGGACATATAATAAGTGACGTAAAAAAAGGAGGTTATGATCTCCATGTTTAGTTCTTTAAGATATTTTTGGAGTGAAGCTTTCAAGTCGTTGTTTCGCAATCAATTCATGGCGATTGCCTCTGTACTTACCGTAACTGTATCTATGTTCATACTGGGCGGTTTTCTTTGCGTAGTGTTAAATATCAACCACATGGCATCCTACCTTGAAAATCAGGTAGAAATGACTGTCTATTTAAAAGAAGGTCTCCGGACAGAACAGGTTATGGATGTCGGCGCCCATCTCAAAAAACTTCCCGGCATAAAAGAAATCAGTTTTACGAATAAAGATCAGGCCATGGCAGATTTTAAAGAGCGCATGGGAAATCAGTCCGCTTTGCTGGATTCTATCAACGGGAATCCGCTTCCCGCCTCTTACCAGGTGTCATTTTATTCTCCGGATGAATTAAAAGCGGCAGTAGATATCGCTAAAACTTATTCATCGGTTGATGCAGTCCAATATGGACAAGATATCATTGACCAACTTTACAAAATTGCACAAATTATCCGTATAAGCGGGATTATGCTTATTTTATTTCTTGCCGGGGCAGAGTTATTTATTATTTCCAATACGATCCGTTTAACAGTTTTCGCGCGGCGTCGTGAAATACAAATTATGAAATATGTGGGGGCAACAAATGGGTTTATTCGTTGGCCGTTCCTTTTTGAAGGAATGATTATCGGTTTTATCGGTTCAAGTATCGCTTCACTTATTTTGTGGCTCGGATATAATGTCATATTGGATGAAATTGCTGAAGCAGGTTTAGTCTTTATTCCTTTAATATCACTATGGCCATTTATGATGTATGTTGTACTTATTCTGATGGCCGCCGGAATTCTGATAGGTGGATCAGGAAGTGCGATTTCGTTGCGTAAATATATGAAGGTCTAAAACATGAAATATAATCGTTGTATGTCGGCAGCTTTAATTTCTGCAATACTTTTTGGAGCTGTCACGCCTGTTGCTGCTGATGAGTTGAATGACAAACTCCAGAATTTACAAGATCAAATAGATGAATCTCGTGCCAAGCAGCAAAGCTGGCAGGAGGTCATCAATGAAATAGCAGGGAAACTTCGTACTATACAAATAGAATTGGATGAAGCAAATCGAAAACTCAAAGCCATTCAGGCAGAACAGTCAGCCGTCAATTTACAGATAAAACAAACGGAAGAAGAGATTAAAAAAGCGGAAGCTTACCTGAAACAGCGCCAGGAAATTCTAAATAAGCGTGTACGGTCTATCTATATGTATGGACAATTAAGTTACCTTGAGGTAATTACCGGGGCAAAAAGTTTCAGTGATTTTGCGAACAGACTTGAACTTTTAAAACGGATCATTCATTCGGATTTTAACCTTATTATCGAAATACAGAAACAAAAAGCAGTAATCGAAGCGAAAAAAGCTGAACTTGAAGAACAGAAAGCCCGTTTGGATGCATTGGCGGCGGAAGCACAAAAGGCTCAAGATGAAGTTGTTGCAAAAAAAACACAGCAGCAAAAAATCATGGATGAGGCAAGAAGTGAAAAAGAAGCTGCAGCACAAATGGAGGCAGATTTGATTGCTGAAAGTAATAATGTCCGTGAAATGATTCAAAACAGAATCAGGCAGCAGCAATCCGGTGGTATAGATACTCCTGTTGTACATGGAACGGGCGTCTTTATCTGGCCTTGTAATGGTCCGATTACCTCACCATTCGGATATAGGACGCATCCTATTTTCGGAACAACTATTTACCATGCCGGAATTGATATCGGTGTAGATTATGGAACACCAATCCATGCAGCAGATGGTGGTACGGTCATAGCGGCAGAATGGTATGGTGGATATGGTAATGCGGTTATTATTGATCATGGAAATGGATTGCAGAGCTTGTATGGGCATAATAGTTCATTAACCGTATCTGTCGGTGAAACAGTTTCACAAGGGCAGATTATCGCTTATGCCGGATCCACAGGCTATTCCACAGGGCCTCATTGCCATTTTGAGGTTCGTCAAAATGGTGAGGCAGTTGATCCCATGGGTTATTTATAATGCTCAAGTTTGTTTTGAGAAATATGAATAAGATTCTGTTTTGGCTTGGATCTGTCATACTCACCGCTATATTGCTTGTTTTGGGCAGCTTGTACATGTTTACAGACTCTCCTTCTTCATTGATGAAATTTCTATTTACATATCAGGCTGTTAAAGAAAATTATTTTCATGAAGTAACTGATGACGTGCTTTTTGAAGGAGCTTCAAACGGGATGGTTTCCGCTCTGGATGATCCTCATTCAATGATTCTTAGCGGGGATAAATATGAAAGTTTTATGCAATCTACCCGTGGCGAATATGGTGGAATCGGTGTAGTTATAGGTGCCGATCGGAAAAATGTTACCCGGATTATTTCTGTGTTTCCCGGTAGCAGTGCGGAAAAAAATGGTTTACAGTCCGGAGATATTATTAAGCGGGTAAATGATGAAGATGTTTCAGCACTAAGTTTATCGGAAGTTTCTGACCGGGTCCGCGGAGAAGCGGGAACGAGAGTATCCCTTCTGGTTGAGCGTGAAAATGAAGAAAAATTATTTTGGGTTGAACGCTCAAATGTTTCCATGCCAACAGTGCAAAGCCGTCTTATAGATAAAAACATAGGCTATATTCATATCTTTTCATTTGCAAAACATACAGATGAAGAATTTGAAAAGCAATTGGCAAGCGTAAAGGCGCAGGGAGCTGATCGGTTAATTATCGATCTTCGGATGAATCCGGGCGGATTGGTTGATACGGTGATATCCATCATGAATCAGATATTAACCAAGGGCAGAGTTCTCAGCTACCACACCAGAAATGGCGATGACAGAACCTTTGATATCACAGGTATAGAAACTCCGCTACCGATGGTAATTTTGATTGATAGAAACAGTGCCAGTGCCTCTGAAATCTTGGCTGGCGCAGTGCAAGATAAAAAAGAAGGAATTATCATTGGTGAAACGAGTTATGGCAAAGGAACCGTACAATCCGTTATCCAAAATGGGAATAAGTCAGCGTTGAAAATTTCTATTGCAGAATATCGCACAGCTGCCGGGCGGATTATTGATAAAACAGGCATCACCCCTGATATTGCCATAAAGCAGACCGGACATGTTTTTAAGCAAGAAGATGACAACGTTCTTAAAAAAGCAATAGAAGTTTTATCTCAATAAGCTGGAAGCTGCGAGCGAAATCATAGTAATAAATTTCGTTTACAGCTTTTATCTTCATGGGAATCCTGAAAATATGACAAATAAAGTATTTTTCGGGTATAATAAAAATAATCAGTTATATAACAATGAGGTACTTATGTTTATAGACAAGGCAAAAATTATTGTAATTTCCGGTGCCGGCGGAGATGGTATGGTTTCTTTCCGAAGGGAGAAATATGTTCCCCGCGGGGGACCAAGCGGTGGCGACGGCGGTAAAGGCGGATCCGTTTTTATAAGAGCAACTCCTGAATTGAATACGCTTATGAATTTCCGGCGTAAACGAAAATTCGCCGCTGCAAAAGGTGAGAATGGCGGTGCCAAAGAAATGTTCGGCAAAAGCGGAGATGATATTTTTATTGACGTACCGCTGGGAACAATGGTATATGACCAAAGCACAAATGAACTTTTGGCAGATATAACACATGACAAACAAGAAGTTCTCATCGCTAAGGGAGGGAATGGCGGACGTGGAAATTCCCATTTTGCAACCAGTGCTGTACGAGCTCCTGCTTATGCAGAAAAAGGAGAACCTGGTGACGAGAAAGAGATCCGCCTGGAATTAAAAGTACTTGCGGATGTAGGATTACTTGGATTTCCCAGTGTAGGCAAGTCAAGCTTGATCAGAAAAGTCTCCGGCGCCCGGCCAGAAGTAGCGGCTTACCACTTCACGACTTTGACACCCAGTCTCGGTGTCGTCAATCTTGATGAAATCAGATCTTTTGTAATGGCGGATATTCCGGGATTAATAGAAGGCGCCAGTGAAGGCACTGGTCTTGGGTATGAGTTTCTTCGCCATGTAGAACGAAGCAAGGTTCTGATTCATGTCCTTGATGCTGCCGGAAGCGAAGGACGGGACCCGTATAAAGATTTCCATATCATCAATAATGAGTTAGAAATATATAGTCCTGCTCTTGCAGCAAAAAAACAAATCGTGGCTGCTAATAAAATTGATTTGATTGCAGAAAGCAATATATTGCAGGAACTCCGCCGGAAAATAGAAGCAGAAGGCTATCAATTTTTTCCTATCTGTACATTAACCGGAGAAGGAATTAACCCTCTTTTGGAGGCTGCTTGGAAAATATTACAGGAAACACCTGCTGTGGAATTTGCACCAACGGAAACGACAATTATATATGAATCACCGAAAAATGAGTTTATTATTGAACAAGATCAGGGAGTATTTTCAATAAAGGGGAAACGTGTCGAAAAATTGATTGCCATGACCGATTTTGATAATCCGGTATCTTTGCGGCGTTTTGAAAGAGCCTGGAAATTTATGGGACTTGATAAACTTTTGAAAAAAGAGGGTATTCAAGAAGGTGATACCGTGAATCTCTATGGTGTAGAATTTTCTTTTTCGGACAAGAAAGGATGCTCTGATATACCGGGTGAAAGTGAGGGCAAATCATGCTGACTGGCAAGCAAAAACAATATTTAAAAGGTACTGCAGTAGATTTTTCGGCTGTAGTTCAAATTGGTAAAGAGGGAATTACGGATAATGTAATCAACAGTGTAACCGAAGCACTGGCTGCCAGAGAATTAATTAAAGTTAAAATTAATCAGAATTCTGCCGAAAATATCCGTAAGGCAGCAAAACTCCTTTCGGAAGAATCGGGATGTGAAATCGTACAGATTATAGGAAGAAACTGTATTCTTTTCAAGCAGAAGGACAAAAAATCTCATTATGATCTCCCCTGAGAATATCGTAAAAGCTAAAAAGAAAAAACGAATAGTTATTAAGGTGGGAACAAGTTCCCTGACACAGCCCAATGGTAAAGTAAATATTTATTTTATTGATCATTTGGCACGACAGATTTCTGATTTAAGTAATAGAGATATGGATGTTATTCTTGTATCTTCCGGTGCGATCGGTATCGGCATGCCGGTATTGGGGTTTGAACATAAACCGGATTATCTTCCTTATAGGCAGGCATGTGCTGCAGTTGGACAGAATATTTTAATGGGTCTTTACGGCAAATGTTTTCACGATTACGGTAAAACCGTGGCACAACTTCTGATGACAAAAGGAGATGCACTAAATACCAAGCGGTATATGCATATGAAAGGAGCGCTTTCCGCATTGCTGGAATTAGGTGTAATTCCTATCATTAATGAAAATGATGCGGTTACAGTAGATGAAATAAAAATAGGAGATAATGATACCCTTTCCGCTATTGTCGCCAGTGTTGCAGAAGCGGATCTGCTCATTCTTCTTTCTGATATCAAAGGACTATATGATAAAGATCCCCATGAGTTTGCAGATGCGCACTTAATACATGATGTACCCCATTTTACCAGGGAGCTTTTCAATGTTGCCGGTGGCGCCGGTTCTGCCCGCGGTACCGGTGGAATGTATACTAAACTGCTTGCAGCAGAAATATGTGTACATTCCGGTATAGATATGGTTATTGCCAAAAGTGATGCAAAGGAAATTTTACAGCGTATCATATCTGGGGAATCCATAGGTACTTTTTTTCATGCAGAAAATGTCCATCCACAAATGAAGCGAAGAGAAATCATTATCGGCTCAAATGTGAGAGGAAAAATATTTATTGATAAAGGCTGTAGTGAAGCTATATTAAACAAAGGTTCCAGTTTGCTTGCTATCGGTATTACAAAAATAGAGGGAATCTTCTCCGAGGGGGATGCAGTTTCCTTATTTTATGAAAACCATGAGATTGCACGAGGAATTTCACATTATGGAAGTGTTGAGCTGGCTCAAATCAAAGGCCTTCATACGAAAGAAATGAGAAATGCACTAGGCACTCCGCCACCATATGATACCGTTATTCATAGAGATAATCTATTGGTAATGCGTTAAAATGAATTTGACTTATAAGTTAAAGCGCTTGATATATTATTATATGTATACGCCAAAAGGAAAATTTGAACTCAGTCATATACGAAGTCTATTTCTTTTCATTTTGATATGTGTAATTATTCTGGAAGTGATGTTGTATTTATGGCTAAACGCATAGGTGTATTTGGCGGTTCTTTTAACCCGTTACATATAGGACATCTCATTGTTGCAGAAGCAGCCTGGCAGGAATTTAACTTAGAACAGGTTGTATTTGTGCCAACCGGTGACACTCCTCACAAAAATATGCACCATATCAGTAAAATAGATCGCTTTGAAATGGTAAAGATGGCAATAAAAGAAAATCCTCACTTTTCTATTTCGTCTATAGAAATAGAACGAAAAGGTCTTTCTTATACGGTGGATACTATTAAGCAGCTACACGCTGAATGGGGAAGTGAATATGATATATATTTCATCGCCGGAACGGATGCCGTCGCTGATATGCCAACGTGGAAGTATAATGAGGAATTACTTGATTCCTGTCACTTTATTTGTGCAAGCCGCCCAAGTTCTGAAGAAAGGATAAAACAAGCTGTTGCTTATTTTGGGAAAAAAGGCTGCGAAAAAATTCATTTTCTGCGTACACCTGAATTGGAAATATCATCTACTATTTTACGGAAGTGGATTGCTTCAAATCGTTCTGTAAAATATATGATTCCCGATTCGGTTATCCAGTATATTAATATTCATAATCTTTATAAGGATGAAGAATGAAACTAACAGATATAAAGAAGGACTTAAAAAATAGATTGTCTGAACGGCGGTATGTTCATTCGGCAGGAGTTGCCGCTTCTGCCTATATACTGGCTGAGAAATACGGATATAATCCCAAAAAAGCGGAATTGGCCGGTTGGCTCCATGACTGTGCAAAAGAAATGAAACTTGAAGAAATGCAGGATATCATTGATGAACAAAATCTGCAAGTCGATGAATATATGCGTTCGAGTCGTGCCCTTTTGCATGGACCGGCTGGAAGTATCATGGCAAAAACTGTTTATGGAATAAAAGACAGAGATATCCAAAATTCCATCTTTTTCCATACGACAGGACGTCCTCAAATGGAACTATTGGATAAAATAATTTTTTTGGCAGATTATATAGAACCGAGTCGTGATTTTCCCGGCATAAATATTATCAGAAGAAATGCTCAAAAAAATTTGGATACAGCCGTCTTGTCCGCTTATGACGCAACAATCCGTCACTTATTGGACCAAAAAGAGTATATCTATGAATTAACCTTTTTGGGCCGCAATGATTTAATTAAACACATGGGAAATAAATGAAGAAACAGAGGAACATAAAAAGAAAAAGTAAAATTCGCTATGGAAAACTCTTCCTGTTTATAAGTGCGCTGGTTACCGTTTTATTTTTGTTATCTATGGCAATTTTTCGCGGAATTCATTATATTTTGAACGATTTTCATGGGGAAGATAATCCCAAACCAGTATATTACCTCCTTGTAGGAACAGATGCTCAATCTACAGCCCAAGCAGATTTTGTCATGATTGCATCTATCGATAGCAATTCTAAAAAGGTAACGCTAATCTCAATTCCGGGAAACACCAAGATTGGGAAAGATGAAAAAAACAATATGACATTGAAATCATCTTTTTCTGAAGGAAATGGGGAAGAAATACAAAGTGCGGTAGAAAACTTATTGCACATTAGAATTAGTCAATATGCAGTATTTGATTACCATGCCTTCAAAAATTTAATTGATAAAACCGGTAATATTGAACTGTATGTAGAAAGGCCCATGTCACACGATGACAAAAACGGCGTTTCAGATATTTGGCTGCACAGAGGATATCAGTCACTTGATGCGGAAAAAGCTTTATCCTATATGCGTTATATAGATGCTTTTGATGGCGAGATCGGTCGCATCCAACGGGAAGAGCGCTTTATTAAGGCAATGATTAGCCAAATGCAGAAAAACTTTCCCTTTGTAAACTGGCTATATGCAAAGTATTATTGGAAGGCGGCAGAAACAAATATAACCTCATCGGATGCAGCGTCTATTGCCTATGAATTAACTAAAATTCCTATAGAAGACATACGTTTCATCATATTGCCGGGGGAAATGCGCAGAATAGATAAACAAAATATATGGATAGCAAACCCGGTGGAAATACAAAAAATTATTGGTGTAACTCTTGGACAGAGTAATGAGTAAGGAGAATATAAATTATGGAGAAAACGTTAGAATTAATTTGTGAAGCACTATCAAATAAAAAAGGGGTATTGATTAAAGTATTGGACGTAAAAGATTTGACATCTATTGCAGACTATTTCATTATTTCATCTGTAATGAATAAAAAGCAGGCCCAGGCATCAGCGGATGAAGTGGAAGAAAAACTGGAAGAAGCCGGAATTAAAGCCATTCGCAAAGAGGGTTATCGGGAAGGGAACTGGATTCTCATAGATTTTGGAGATGTTATTGTTCATATATTTACCGATGAAGAGCGTCAGCATTATGACTTTGATTCACTTTGGAAGGATGCGCCTTCAGAGGATTATTCGCAAAATAAAAATGATAAATAAAATGATAAGCCCTGAAATAAACGTTCCTGCTCTGAAAGAAAATTCCATTGTAGAGCTTCCTGTATCCCGCATCGTGTCTTTTGGCGCATTTTTATCAGCACAAACAGGAAATAATGCCGATGATATCCTATTACATAATGGACAACAAACGTCTGAGATTAAAGAAGGTGATATCGTCAAAGTTTTTCTATATCACGATCCTAAACATCGCCTTACTGCAAGCATGAGACTTCCCAAACTTGAAATAGGGGAGGTCGGGTATACAGAAGTCATTCTGATTACTCGTTTTGGTGCTTTTGTTGATGTGGGAACCGAACGCGGGATATTTCTTCCTTATTCAGAAATGATTGAACCAGTTCAAAAAGGGCAGAAAATTTGGATAAAACTGTATGAAGATAAAACGGGACGTCTTGCCGTAACAACACATGTTGAAGAAGATATCAGACGTTTGGCATGTCCTTGCAAGGAACTCAACGTGGGTGATAAAATAACCGGAACTGTCTATAACATAACCCGACAGGGAATCTTTATTATAACAAGAGAACGGTGGATAGGATTCCTACATAACAGTAACATAAATACAGTTATCAAATTAGGCCAGGAGCTCATCGGAAGAATTACCTTTATTCGTGAAGACGGACATGTCAACATTTCTCTCCGCCAAACGAAAGAAAGGGAAATGAATCACGATATGGCAGTATTGATTGATTGTATGAATCAACATAATGGACTATTGCCATATACAGATAAAAGCGATTCTAAACTTATAAAACTCAATTTGAGGATGAGTAAGTCTGCATTCAAAAGAGCAGTAGGACATCTTCTGAAAACTAATCAAATCATAATGACTGAAGGTAAAATTCGATTAAAAAGATAACAAAAAAGATGTGCCTGCAACAATCCGCAGATACATCTCTTTTTTGATTATAAACAGGTGGCAATCAATAATGCCTGTATAAACCAATAACTTTCCCTCGAATCTTTACATCTCGCGAAATAATCGGTTCATAATCATCATTTTCCGGTTGTAAACGAATATGATCAGCTTCGCGGAAAAAACGTTTAACCGTTGCGTCATCATTACCGACTAATGCCACTACGATATCACCATTACGAGCAGTTTCCTGTTCAGCAACAATCAAATAATCACCTTCTTGAATACCAGCGTTAATCATACTGTCTCCGCGGACAACAAGCATAAAACAATTAGTATCACTGCCAACCAATTCTGCAGGCAATGGAAAAACAGTCTCAATTTGTTCATCTGCGAAAACGGGATCACCGGCACGAACTGCACCGACCATAGGCATGGGAAGCATTTTCTTTCTATGCCAGGCCTGATCATTGATTACTTCAATAGCACGTGAACTGGATGGATCTTTTTTGATCATACCTAAATCAGAAAGACGTGACAAATATCCATGGACGGTGGATGTAGAACGCAAGCCAACTGCTGTACAAATTTCACGAACCGTGGGGGGAAATCCGTCCTCCCATGTCTTTTTGCGAATATAATCCAGTATGCTTCGTTCTCGAGTTGTTAATTCTCTTTGGAGACCTAATTTCTTGCCCAAGATTGGATACTCCTTTCACCTTTCATTTTAATATCAGGTAATTCTATAATATTTAATTTAATTATAACGTAATAAAATTAATAAATCAAACAAAAGTTCACCCTTATTGCGTTGTGGAGGAAAAGTCAGGGCTAATAACAAATCAAATATAGATTCCCTATTGACCAAATATTTATTCTATTATATTATTTATACAGAAAATATGTTCTACAAAAATATGTTCTGTTTTGAGAGCAAAGGGGAAAATGATTATGGGTAAAGTTTTATTTTTATTTATCACAGCGGTCTTATTATGCGGTTGGGGAGTCAATGCATCAGTTCTATCGGACAATTATGTCTATAAAGAAATTATTATTAAAGAGAATGATACCTTATGGGATATAGCGGCAAAGGAAACCGATAACCGCATGGATATCAGAGAATACATATATACAGTTAAACGGTTAAATGCTATAAAAAATTCAGGTAACTTAGTTCCCGGTCAAACAATACGTTTGCCAATGATATCCAAGTAATTATATATGGAAAGCCAAGAACGCATGTTCTTTTGACATTTTGTGCTGTCATATGAACATACGTTCTTTATTTTTTTGAAATAAGAAGTCTCATCCTTTATCGTTCTTCTGAAATATCATTGTAATCGGGTTATTTGTAAATAAATCAGCTTCATTAATATAGTGCCGTACCATTTCAACAGAACGATGACGTGTCTGTTTCATAATTAGACGTTCTTCTACACCGTGAAGTGCTGCATAAGTTGCAAAACCGTGTCTTAAACTATGAGCACCATATAATTCAACAGGCAGGCCGATAAGCTCAATATATTTCTTTACAAGCAAATTAATACTTTTATCACTTAACCTGTGGGATGAAAGCCTTCCGTTTTTCAGGATTCTTCTGAATAATGGCCCGGAAGTAATTTGAGCCTCTTGAATCCATTTATTAAGAGCAACAATAGCGCACATATTAGGATTCTTTAAGTAGGGGATACCGACCTGTTGCCCGACTTGTTCCTGATCGGTTTTAGAATGTTTTAAGGTGACAATAATTCCCTGTGGATATCTGGTGATGTCTTCAAAATCCAAGCCGGAAAGTTCACTTCTTCTAAACGCCCCCAGGAAACCTAAGAGGAGAATCGCCTTATCCCTTATTCCTGACAGGCTGTCAGTATCTATGTAAGAAATCATTTGCTCCAATTCTTCCCAGTAAATAGGAGTCTTACCCTTTTGCATAGCACCCTTCGTCCGTGTAAGACCAATCATTGTTTCCCTGACAATCCAGACTCGACAGGGATTTTGTTCAGAAAATCCGGCTGCATTATAATTTTCTGAAATAGCGCTTATGCGACGTCTGATTGTAGAAATTTTTGCATAATCAGCTAAATCATTAATATAATTTACAATCGTTTCTACGGTGGCAGGGAAGGCCGATACCTTATGATATTTACACCAGTCACAAAAATCATTCCAGTCTGATTCATAAGCATCAACGGTATTTACCGCTTTTGTTTCGGAGAGCGTTTCTTTACTTTTATCAGACAGTCTTAAATTATCTTTTGTCTGGATGATATTCCGTAAATAAAAATGTTTTTCAGGCACTTACATTCCTCCATATATCAAAATAATATAGCCGTTTTAGTTCCGATAATTTAATGTTAATTACAAAAGCAGATGAATACTGATAATATCTTATGTTTGCCGTCCTGCTTGCCGTCCGCGGGGAAATGAAGACGGCAGATTAAAGCGCTTTGTCCATCAGATCAGCGACAAGGCGTTTTCTTTTGTCCAAAACATGAGAATAGTATTTTGCGGTCGTCACTATGCTGTTGTGGCCAAGCTGCTTAGAAACCAATTCGAGATCAGCTCCTGCCTCAAGCATGTTGTTTGCATATGTGTGGCGGAGAGTATGGAAGGAGCCGAAACCGAAGTTATTTTTGCACCAGGCATTAAAGTATCGTAAATCATCAGGAGTGATCATTTCCCCGTTGGGTAAAGAACATACATAATTTCCGGCGGAATAAAAAGAACCGTATTCTTTCTGAAGGTGTTCCTGCCTGGCGTGAATGGACAAAAGGATCCGGCGGAAATTATGTCCGAAGGGGGCAGTGCGGACAGAAGAATTTGATTTCGGCAAATCCTGTATGGTCCAGCCGGAATCATAAACGGCGGTCCGGCGGACAGTGATTTCATTCTTCTTCATATTGATATCATCCCACGTTAAGGCACAGCACTCACCGATACGGAATCCCACATAATAAGCGGCGCATATGGCGGGATAGAACTTGTGTTCTTCATTGAATTTATCAAAAACCTTTTTCATCTGCTCGTGGCTGAACGTTTTAACCGGAGCGGGAGTATCTTTATAGACGCGGGGGACATGAATATTTATTGCGGGACTGGTGGACAAAAACCGTCCAAAGTCTACGGCATATATAAAAGAACGTTTCAAAACAGCCACTAAGCAATTCAAAGAAGAGCGGGACAGCGAGGACTTCTTCTCGTTCAGGAAATTCTGCAGGAGCCGAGGAGTGATGCGCTTTAATTTATAAGAACCGAAACGGGGGAGAATATGAGACCTAATCAGGCTTTTATATAATTTGACAGTATTCGTTTTATAGCTGCCCTCTACTTCCAAAACTTCACGAATCCAAAGCGAATAAAAATCTTCCACAGAAATATTGGAAGCTATATCAAACGAACCAGCGCGATCTGCCTCAGCCTGTGCCTGTCGCCACATCTTATTTGTTTCTGCTTTAGAAATAGAGCCGGCACGCTCAATCTTCTTGCGGTTGCCGGCTTCATCTCTTACTTCTACAGTATAGTAATACTTGTTTCCCCGTTTCCTGATGTACATAAGAATACCTCTATTGATTTTCTTTTTGTTTTTTTGCGTAAAAAATACTGGCGACAATAATAATTGAGAAAATGATATCAATAACCTGCCAATTGCTTTTTTGCATGTGAAATTTAAAAACAGGATTGATTATAATAGCCATGGTGGAAAATATCCATATAAAAATAACTTTTCTTTCGCACCAATAGAGAGCGGCATATCCGCAATAAATAAATGTAATCCACCGGAGTGCATTGTAAGGGGCAATGCCATGAAACCCCATAAGTGATGCGTAAAGAAGAAATGCAATGACAGCAAGAGAAGATTTTAGATACATACTAAACACCTATAGTCCACTAAATAAATCATATAAAAATCCAAGAATAAAAATGAGCAGCCATGAAATGACTAAAAGGTGAAGTCCAGCAACAATGGCAAAGCAAATAAGTTTTGAATGGGACTCTTTCTGGTCAAAATCATGCCGATGTGAAAAGAAGGATAGATATATAAATAAGGGAATAAGAATAAGAAGAAAACCGCTATATTCTTTTATTATGTTTTGTGCAATTTCCATTTTAAAATTTACACATCCATTCGTGATCTTCTAAAGTGTCCTGCTGTCCTGCGGCGAAACAGTCGAATACAGATAATTCATCAAGAAGTCTTGTCGTATCCTCAATCGTCAAGACCTTTTCATCTCTTATCCCGTCTATCATGGAAGGGCGGTTCCGCAAACAGGTGTGGGAGATGAGAAGAAATGCAAATTTATTCGCGTTTAATTCTTTTATGCTTCTCTCCTCTTTGCCAAGCAAGTGAAATTCCATCCAGTGATAACCGCCGTGGTGGAGGAAGATGTGTCCAAGCTCATGCGCTAAAGCAACATTCCTCTCGTTTGCAGAAAGAGTCCGGTTAATAATAATGCCCTTAAAAAAACCAGCTTTCATGTAAGCGGCTTTCATTCCGTACTGTTTATAGAAAAGAGACATATTTACATAATAGACATCAATTCCGAGCAGTTCCGCGAGTTCATTCGGATTGTTTGTTCTGTACCGGCGGACGATATTTAAAACTTCGGGGAGCATTCTTTTCATTCCTTCTTCTCCTTTTTCTTATTGGCAATCGTTAAAAATATATTCGCCAGCAACTCTCCGTCTTCTTTAGAAATAGCATGATTAACACCATCGAAAAGAATTGATCCGCTTTTTAAAATATCTTTTAAATCAGGAGGAGTGCCATAAGGTTCCAATGGCTCGGCTATTGTTTGTGATTTAGATTCCCATCCCATAATATATTCAGGAGATACATGATAAATTTGAGCTAAAGAAATAATTTTATCGTAAGGAATGTTGGAAATGGTTCCTTTTTCATATTTAGATAAAGTTTGATTGGTAACATGAAGAGCGTTGCAAACATCTATCTGTGTGAGATTTTTTTCTTTTCGTAAGCGGCGAAGTCTTTCTCCTATTGATTCGTACATAAACACCTCCATTGAGTGCATTTTATCATTAAATATCGTAATAGGCAAGAAATATATAGCAAATGATTTAAAAATCTATTGACACGCTAAAAAACACAAGCTATAATAATTAGCGTAAAAGGCTAATTGCGAAAGGAAGGTGAAAATAATGATTCGAGCAGATATTTTACGCGGATTAATGGCACAGAAGAATGTGAAAGTTAAATATTTATCAGATAAAATGGGGATAAATAGAAATACTTTTACAGGGAAAATGAAAAACGGAAAATTCGGTGCTGATGAAATTAAGACGCTTATTCATGAGTTGAATATTCCGGAAAGCCAATGGAGATCTATTTTTTTTAGCTGATAATTAGCGCAAAAAGCTAATTAAAAAGAAGAAAAAGAAAAAGAGAGGGTATAAAAATAACTATGGAAATCAAATTTGAACTTGAACGTGAAAGGTTAAAAGAAGCGGCCGCGCCGCTGGTCAACTATCTTCGAAAGAGACAAACGCCTGAAACTACGGCAATAGTCACGGGCGCAGGTGTAGAAATAGTATCCACGGACATACATATTCCATTTGAAGAAAATTGGGATTAGCAAAGCGCCTCCGTATAGCAAGGGGGAAAGAGACAAAGGAGAGGAGAAATGGGAAAAGAAATTTTGCAAGATGACACGGACAGGCTGTTATCTGTAGAAGAGGTGGCAGAACGTTTGCGGACAGGGAAACAGTTCGTCCGTAGCTTGATAAACGCAGGACTTCTTCCTGCACTATCTTTCCGGCGGAACAGGCGTGTAAGAAAGATGAGTCTGAATAAGTTCCTGGAAAAGTACGATGGACAGGATCTGTATGAAGTACTGGAGGGGAAACAATGAAAGCGTTGATAGCATTTATCGCCATTGTCTTGGGGGCGGGAATGTATGTACAGGCACCGCCGCAATTAATCAGTTATGCGGTGACTGCAAATAAAGGCGATACTTTGTGGGATATCTGCTCAAAAATTGCCACTGAAAAGGATGATGTACGAGAAATCGTATATCGGGCAAAGCAAGAAAATAATATAAAAGATCCCGGTACATTGCAGCCGGGACAGGAAATCATTGTAAGGGTAGAAAGGACTAAAGAATGAAAGAGATAAATATAGAAGGGCAGCTGATATATGTAGCCCACCCGTACGGAGGAAATGAAGAAAATATAAGACGCGCGGCGGAGTGCTTAAGAAAACTCAAAAAAATGTACCCGTATCAAACATTATTTTCCCCACTGCACAATTGGGACTGGGACTCCTACGATGCTGACCATCAGGCAAAGCCGATGCAGGACTGCCTTACGGTATTGAAGAAGTGCGACGGAATTATTCTTTGCGGGATGTGGCGGAAGAGCATGGGGTGCATGCAGGAATACGCGGCATCCTCTGCGTTGGGGATTCCTGCATTTGAACTTGATACGTTTGGAGTAAGGGAGATCAGGTAATGGCAAATGAAAACATCTTTACCACGCTGGGAGCTTCTAATCACGCCAAAGAAGAACGGGAAAAGAATGATTTCTATGCCACGGATAATATAGCGGCTCACTTGCTACTTGAGAATGAGCCATTGAAGAACATATGGGAATGTGCCTGCGGGGACGGGGAACTTGCAAAGGTTTTTGATAAAACAGGTGTCTTAGGCAAGGCAAGCGATCTGATAAACCGTGGATATGGAGAAGTCGGAATAGACTTCCTGAAATATGCGGGGGGGTGGGACGGAGACATAGTAACGAATCCACCATACAAACACGCAGAGGCCTTTGTGAGACATGCCTATGAAATTGTACAACCGGGAAGAAAGGTATGTATGTTCTTGCGGTTGTTATTTCTTGAAAGTAAAGGGCGGCAGGCATTATTTGAGGAATGTCCGTTGAAGACGGTCTATGTGTCCAGGAAAAGGATTCCCGCATACAAAAACAACAATCAAAGCAATAAAAGCAGCGCCATCGCATTTTGCTGGTTCGTTTGGGAAAAAGGTTACAGCGGGGATCCTGTGATTAAGTGGATTAATTAAAAGAGGAGACTAATCATGAAAAAAATAGAAAGAATAATAAGTGGACGTACACTTTTCTGTTGTGGATATCGGATCCGCCGTGTGGCTGGAATACTTTGTTACAAAAAAGATGTAGATGATGAGTATAGATCACTTACATCGGTAGCGTTAAAAGAATTAATTGTTGCCAACAAGAAATATAGTCGGGCAATAATCGCCGCAAGGAAAGGAGGAGTAGAAATGGAACTTAACGAAAAAAGATATGAAAAATGGGTAAAAAAGGGACTTGAGAAGGCGAAAGACTATGCGCATAAAGATAGGACTGAGGCCGGACCTATAACTGAATTTATAAGAAATATAATGGAAGATGCTTTTTATGAAGGATATATGGCGGCAAAAGAGGAAAAATTCCATGGCAAGATTTCAATTATCTAAAACAGAATTCAAGAAACTCTGCGATCTGGTCAAGCAACGGGACATCATTCTTGCAGAAACCTACTGTGAGTGTCTTGGAGAATATCCCCCACGTCAAAATATAGAAGTTCATCATCATATACATGTGGGGAATTTCGGGGCGGATAAGGAAGACAACTTGATATCCCTGTCTTATACAACGCATAGATTTAAGCTCCACGGCCTCAATACGGATATAAAAAAACATATGGAAAGAAATATTGAAAAATATCTGAACAGCCCGGAAGTAAAAAAATGGAGAGAACATCACAAAGAAGACCTGGAAGCGATATACCAAACCGAAGAAGAATATCGAATAAAAACATTACAGAAAAAACACAAAGTAAAGAAGAAATACCCATGGGCAAAATACTGACACTTTCCGGCGGGAAAGAAATAGAAATATATACAAATACACATTGTCCGCTCTGCGGGAAAGAAGCTTATCAGACGGTATGCTGCCACTTTCATGAAGCGAACGTTTGTTACAAGCACTGTGGGGAATGCAAGAATTTTAAAAAAGAATTTCAACAGTGTGTATATAAACCGCTGCCGAAGGAAATAGAAAAACTGATGCAAAGAAAAAACGCCTGAGGCGAAAGCCTCAAGCGTCGTGCCGAAACACAAAAATTCCTATACATATTGTAGTGTATGGCACGGAAAAAGTCAAGAAAATAAGGGGCGGAAACGCCTCTTTGAGACCTTGATATTCCTATTATTTTAACGACAATCAATCGAAAATAATCTATGGAGAAAATATCGTGCCATATATGAAAGAAATTTTCCATTTTCCAGGCGGAATGGAAATAAAAAAATATCACACCTGGAGGCTGGGCGGGAAGAAAACAAGAAACCCGAACGAAAGCGAAACGGAATCTGCCGTACAAAAAGGAAATGCCAGGCGGGCAAAAGAGAAATTGTACAGAGTCATTCTCACGAATTTTCAAAGGGATGACTGGAGACTGGATCTCACATACAGAGATCCGCCGCCAGATCCGGAAGAAGCCCAAAGCAGAATCAGGAAATTCCTAAGAAACCTGAAAAACCTGTACAGAAAATTCCAAGAGGAATTGAAGTACATCTATGTGACTGAATATAAAGGTCACAGAATCCACCACCACCTTCTGATAAACGCATCAATGAAAATCCAAAGAAAAGATATCCGGGAGAAATGGCCGTGGGGAGAACTGAACTACAGATCATTTCGATACTTTGATGGAACGCCGGAAGACTGCAAACGGTTGGCAGAGTACCTGTGTAAAGAAACGGACGAAACCATAAGAGAGCCTGGAGCGGTACAGAAAAAAAGATGGAATGCCAGCCGCAATCTGAAACGTCCCAAGGTTACAAAACATAAAATCTACTCCAGGCATTGGAAAGAAAATCCCAATCCGATAAAAGGATACCGGATAGAAAAAGTGGAAAACGGGTATACGCAAGAAGGGTACCCGTACCAATATTGCCGGATGACGAAGGAGGTGCAGCAGAAAAAGAAAGCAGTTTTCAAGTGGTGCAAAGGTAAACCGGAAAGGGGAAAAAATGAAAATCAAAAAAATAACCACGGAAGTAGGAATAGGGTACATCAGCGGAGCGGAAGAGAATCAGATAAGAAGTCTGGAGCCGGCAAGAAAAGAATTCTACGAAGCGTTTATTAAATTCTCAGAATCATTATCAGGATTGGGAGACGCAAACCTTTTAAAAAAGCATGTGGGTTTTGTGGCAAACAAAATAATAATTGGTTACAAAGACGGAGAGAAAAAATCTTACACGGCATACGGATTCATAAAAGCAGAAGACTATCCGCTGAATGTTAAATTCACTACCGGCGGAATACCATACGGAGTGTTTAGGGAATTGGATGAATGCTTGGAAGTACTCATAGAAGAAGCGAAAAAATACATATCCGGCGATCGTGCGCAGGGAGATTTATTTAAGGAGGCAGAAAATGAATGAACCGATAATAAGCCCATGGGTGTTTTATTGGGGTGAAACGATAGGTCAGATAAGAGATGTCGTAAATACTGTAGTATTCATGATAGTAGTCATAAGCATAAGCTTTACTTTTATGTGCTTAATATGCAAAAAAGAAGACAGAGAAAAATATATTAGCGAAGAGACATTCGGAAGAGTTATAAAAGGACTGATTATTGTCGGAGTAATATCAATGGTCGGATATATTTTTATTCCGACGAAAGAAACAATGTATAAAATGCTTGCCGCAAGTTATATGACGCAGGAAAACATAGAAAACGTGGGAGAAAGCATAGATAAAATAGCAGATAAGTTGGTAGAGAAAATAAACCAGGTGAAAAAATGAAATGGACCATGGATAAATGTACCGCGGTATTTAGTGCGATGACAGAAGAAGAACTGGAAATCATAGATCGAGTACATGAAAACGAAAACGAACTGTCAGAGATTCAACTTTTGAACAAAGTGAATCAGTGTCTTCTTTCAAAAAAAGACAGAAAAGAAAACCTCATGGAAGCTGCCGTGCTGATTATCGAGGCAGCGAACAGGGAGGGGAAATGAAAAGTTACAAGGTAATAGATACCAAATTCTTCAATGTGCACTTTACTTATCCGGGGAAAGACGGAAAATACAAACCTGAAGGACTGTTCTACTGCGCATATGAAGATGATTACGAAAATAGGCTGGTACATCTTGCTATAGACAGTCACAAGGGAAATCTACTTGTGTGTGAATGTATGGATAAAGAACAGGCAATAGAAAGGCTTATGATCTGGTGGAGGATAGAAAGAAATGAAGGGGATCACAAAAGTTAATCAGGAGTTTTTTAACGAGCATTTTATAAAACCGGACGAAGACGGTAAATATCGACCGATGGGGCTGTTTTACTATTGGGGTTATTCTCAATTTTGGAGTAAACCTACATATATTGTGATAAATAACCGTGATGGAAATCCGCAAGTTATGGAGTGTATAGACAGAAAAGAAGCTGAAAGTTGGCTGGAAGAATGGATGAATGAGGTAAGAGGATGAATACAGTACAAATAACAGGAAACCTTGCGAAAGATCCTGTAATCAGAGCAACGAAAACAGGAAAAGCCGTAGCGTCATTTTCAGTAGGAGTAAGTAAGAGAATTACAAAAGCAAACGGGGATATATTAGACCTAACCGATTGGGTCAATGTAACCGCTTGGGGGAAACTGGCAGAAGCTGTGGGAAATGAACTCACAAAAGGAAGCTATGTATTTGTAGAAGGAAGGTATTCCACCAGGTCATATGATACGCCGGATGGACAGAGGCGGTATATTACCGAAGTGGTAGCGAATATGATTGCGAAGCCGATTGGAAGAAACATGAAATCATCGGAGGTACCGTTTTCCGAACCTGTGAAATTTGAATACATGGGCACTGTAACGAAAGAATATGCCCCGCCTGAATACGAGCAGGGAGAAATCCCATTTTAAAGGAGGACGAAATGGATAGATTAATTGACGTAGCGAGTGTAGTGATATTTATCAGCATGATCATGTATGCCGCGATTAAACTCGATGAGGCAGCAAGAAAACTGCGAGATGAAGAAGAGCGGATTTACGAAGAAAGGAAACTGAAATGAGAATAGAAATACAGAACGAAGAAATTATCAAGATTGTTTCCGGCGGAACATTATCAACAACTGAAATAAAATCTATTGTGAAACAGATTTTAGACAAGAATACTATGATCAAGAAAGAGAATGAAACGTTGAAAAAGAAAGTGGATAAATTGATAAAACAAGGAGAAAACGTGATTTGCGTAGGTGAAACGCATTTAACACAAGGTGGGAGAGAATGAATTACATAAAAAAAGTAGCAGAACTCTTGAATGTAGAAGTAGGAAAACACTTCACACTTCATTTCAAGAAAGAAAAAAGACAGATAAAAAACTTCTACCTCAACGAAGAAAAAGGACTGATGATAAAAACAGGCGGAAGTGATGTAAAGGCAAACAGCAGCTTCATTGAAGGAATACTTACCGGAACATTGGAAATAAAAAGGACAAGAAAGAAATGAAAATACTTGATGCATGCTGCGGCGGGAAAATGTTCTGGTATGAGAAAGATCTTCCGATGGCAACATTCCAGGACATCCGTGCGGGAGTAAAAGAATATTCCGGCGGAAGAAAAATAAGAATAGAACCGAATCATGTCGGGAATGTCACAGATATGGATTTTGCAGATGAAACATTTGATGTGGTTATATTCGATCCGCCGCATATGATCCGCGCAGGAAAAACATCCTGGCTGAATATAAAGTATGGGAAGTTACCTGAGAACTGGGAAACATTCTTCAAAAACGCTTTTTCGGAAATTTTCAGAGTATTAAAAGAAAACGGGGTATTAATCTTTAAATGGAACGAAACACAACTCAAATTTGGCGAAGTGATAAAGCATTCACCGTATAAACCGATGCTTGGGGATCAGAGAGGACAAACACGATGGACAGTATTTGTGAAAAACGCTGCATTGAGGAAAGGAGAAAAAGCATGAGTAGAAGCGAAAAAGAAGCAACAATGCAATATGCAATAGCGGTACATTTGGGCGAAAAGAATATTGTAATACCGAATGTTAGCTTTGCGCGAACATCATGCAGAATAGAAAAATATGATAAAGACGGCTGTCTTATCGAATATGAATATCCGTTTAAAGGGGTTGGACATGAGGCAGATTTGTTATGGATAAATGAAAATGACTATTTGACGGAAGTAGAAATCAAAGTTAGCTATAATGACTTCTTAGCAGATTTCAAAAAGAAAGAAAAACATCTTACAAAGTACACGAAGGCAGTCTATTATGCGTTCCTGTGGGATATGTACAAAGAAAATGAGGGGAAAATCAAAAAGGTGCTGGTTGAAAAATTCCCAGAAGCAGGAGTGATTATTGTTGACATTGGTGGATTTATAGTAGGTACAGTAAAGGTTGCCGAATATTTCAAGGTTGAAAAAATCCCGATTGAGGTAAAAGTTGGGTTAATGAGAATTGGGTGTCAGAAGTGGTGGAGGAGAAAATAAAACGCAGAGGTGAAATGAAGCATGAAAACACTAAGAGAAGAAATCGTAGAATTGCTGATGAAGAGAATCGGAGTAGTAGAGAATGAGGAATTTAAAGGAAAGGGGATAAATGGGAAATATCATAATTTTAAATTTGCTTATGGAGAACTGTTTATAAAATATAATGACAAATGGCATAATACGATGTTAGGTGGTTTTATTGAAGATTTTGAAGATTATGAATTTGAGAGAATTAATCAGGAGAGAAAAGATGACAATCAGACAATTCTTCTATAATTTGAAAGAAGTGCAGCCGGTCAAAGTGGAGTTGGCGGAAAATGAATATAGAAAGCTTGAAGAACAGATGAACGGCGCCTTACCGGCGGAGCACATTTCCGGCGGTTCGAACTCAATACAAACCGTTCCGCCAGTGCTTATCCAATACGAAACAGCAAAAGAGAACTATGAACGGGAAAAAAAGAAATATGAAAAAATGATAAAGAAGGCGGAGATGTACATAGAAGAATTGAAAAATCCGCTGCGACACACAATCATGCGGCAGCGGTACCTGCTCAATTGGGCATGGCACACAATTGAGGTCACGAATAACTTCAAATACTACCGAACAATGATGAGAATACATAAGTCTGCATTGGACGAATTAACAAAAAGGCATAAAGAGGTGAGTTTCTGATGTGTATAGGAAGGCAATTGCCATACGTGGAAGAGGGAACAGAGATAAAAGATGGGAAAGTAACAGAAAGAGACGTAAAATGCGAATATTGTAAAAATCCTATAACGATAAATATAATAAAGAAAAAGGGCGGAGTTTACGTTGTAAAGTATAAATGTAATCAATGCGGAACGGAAAAAGAATGCAGGTTTTCAAAAGTATCATATGCATACGATGAAATGTTAAAAATGTACTGGAATAGTAAAAAAGGGTAAAATATTTCGTATATTGAGAATTGAGGCGGCAATTCACCGCCCTCTTTTTTATTGCGTGGTATAAAAAACAATTATAACTAATATCTTGAAAAAAGTATTGACAAGTCAAGTTGAATAAAGTAAACTATAATCAAGAAAGGGGAAGAACCCCACAGATTATTTAAATCCACAGAGGAGGAAAATAAAATGAAATTTTATGTAGCAGAAGTACCAGAAGTACAATATAAAAGAAAGGAAGTCGTCTCCGCAATGCGGAAACATAGATGGCACTTATATGGTGCCGTCACAGTCCTTCCGGACGGAAGGGCAAACAGTGAGATGTTTGTACTCGCTGCGACTCCAGATGAAGCTGTAAAGACGGCAAACTCTGTTCGCCCCATTAATCAGTGGGAGGCGGAAGAGTGGGAAGTATACAGATGCAGGCATATACCGATTAACCTTGTATGTGCCTGGGCGCACGAGTAAGAATAAGGAGAGAAAAAAATGGAAGTTACTAAGAAAATGATAAGCAGGTTGCGGGCTGTTGCTTACGAAGAATTAAGAAAAAATTACACAAAAGATGAGTGGGATTCGATTTTCGCGGGAGGTATAACGGTCGCGTATTTAGTACAAATGAGAGACCACAGAAAAAAGTATACAGAATTTTGCAGTATACAACACAGATGAATACTGCAACGATGGAATCCTACGGAATTAGTGCGGACGGGGAAATAAATATACTGGGAATAATAAATCGACAAACTAAAACATTGACTCCGGTGGATTCATGGGAGGAAAAATTTTAATGACTACAGAAAAAGAAAATATCGGCTGGGGCGGGCGTCGAAAAGGATCCGGAGCAAAAAAAATATTGCCGGTAGGCGCTAAAAAAAGAGCGTTGGCAATGACAGATGAAGAACGCGAAAAAGTGAGAGACTTTTTGAAAAAGTTAAGGAGTAAGAGCAAAATGAAATTAAATGAAATTGCAGAAGCGTGGTTAGGTGAGGCGTCAGAGGGGTTTATCGGGAGTGAGTTGAATTTAAATGGATTTGAAACTCCTGTCGCGTATGTAAAAGCCTATGCAGATGGAGCAATGGATGTAGTTCTTTCCGATGAGGAAGCCAATGAAATAATTTCTGCATACAACGAATATGCAGAAAGAGTGAAATCAACGGGAGAATATAGCGATGCCAAGGCTAAAATGATGGACAGATTAGATAAAGAGGTCAAAAATGATTGATGTAAAAAATTCGGCACCGATGAAGATGCTGAAAAAATACAACTATCTCTATCCGCCCGCCTGGAAATTTGCGGAAGATGTTGCCACAGACAAGGAATATAAAGACATGTGGCCGCATGAATATGTTTTTATTCCTATTGAGGCGGGGCTTGAATTAGCACTGGATCGAAAACTGCATAAAGATCAGATAGAAAACATAGCGGACGCAGTAGCGATAACATGCTTAGCCGCATGGCGAAAAACAAAGTTAATCTATGACTTTGACGCCACGCTAACAGAGGAGTTATATAAACAGGCAAAAAGCAATATAGAGCTTGACACGAGTATGCTTGCCATTCCTGCATACTCAATATATATTCGTCCAAACGATGGGTCGGAATACGATGGTTTCTTCGTGTTTTTTGACTTTGATCGTGGACATTTTGAATTCAGGATTCTTGTTGTAAACAAAAAAGGAAATGTAATTCTGCCAATCTATTTGATTCTTCCAGAATCAGGAAGTGAATCAATAGATAAAATCATAGAAAACATGGTAAAACAATTCGATGAAGTAGATTTACCAGCGGTAGAGAATGAAGACGAAGAAATAAGCGGGGAAGTATTGAGATCGTTTTATAAAAACGGAAAACGGACAATAAGCAGGTGGATAAACCTTGTTTTATACCTGTCCGCTGTAAATGCGGATATAAAACACGAAAAAAGACACTTTTTCCGGCGGTCAAGAAAGATAAAAGACATTCCGCGCGAAGTAGAACTGCTTAACGTGGGCGAAACGGTAGGCGTAAAAATTAGAGAGCTTAGGAAATCCGTGCAATATGAAAGTATACCACCGCAGGGGGAATATCATAAAGCCCCGTCGATGCACATTAGAAGGGCGCATTGGCACACATTTTTATACGGAGAAAAGAAAAGTAAGCGCAGACTAAAATGGCTGCCGCCAATTATTGTTAATGACACCGGAAAAGATTTTATTACAGTCACAAACGTAAAAAAGAAATAGACGTCACATGGCGTCACTGCAGGTCACTTGCGGTCATGCGTGACAAAGTGATAAATTAAAGTTGAATAAGTATGAAAAAACATCATGATACCGTCCGAAAGGGCGGTTTTGTATTTCCGGCGGCACTCATTGCGAGTGCCTTTTTTGATGAAAGGAGGCTGCCGTGGCAAAAGGAAAATTTGAATATTGGCGCACAAAAGATGGACTTTTGCAGATAGCAGCCTGGGCAAGAAACGGACTTATAGATGAGCAGATCGCTCATAACATGGGCATTCGCAGAAGCACCCTTTCAGAGTGGAAAAAGAGATTTCCGGACATAACAGACGCCCTAAAAAAAAATAAAAACATAGTAGACATAGAAGTAGAAAATGCACTGTATAAAAGGGCCGTGGGCTATGAATTCGAAGAAACAACAATAGAAATAGATGACGAAGGCAAGAAAAAAGTAAAAAAAACAACAAAACAGATGGCGCCGGAAACACTGGCAATCATCTTCTTCCTGAAAAATAGAAAACCCGAAGACTGGCGGGATAAAAGAGAAGTCGAAGTCAAAGGAGAAATCAGCATGACAAACGCTTTAAAAGCAGCACGGGAGCGCGTGATAAAAAATGAATGAAATCATTGAACTTGTCGAAGCATTAGGCGAATACACGCACGACCCCTTAAAATTTGTCTACTTTGCATTTCCATGGGGAGAACCAGGGCCGCTGGAGAAAATGAACGGTCCCGAAGAATGGCAGAAAGACATACTGAAAGACATAAGAGACGGCGTGAAAATCAAAGACAACGTGGTCAGAGAAGCCGTGGCATCAGGGCACGGGATAGGAAAAAGTACGTTAGTCGCATGGCTTATCCTTTGGGCGATATCAACACACGAAAACACCAGGGGAGTTGTCACCGCAAACACCGAAACACAGCTCCGAACCAAAACATGGCCGGAACTCATAAAATGGTACAACCTATTTATCGGGCGGCCTTTGTTCACAGCGACAGCCACTGCTATATTCGCAAACGAACCAAATAAAGAAAAGAACTGGCGCATAGACGCCATCCCGTGGAGTGATAACAACACAGAAGCCTTTGCAGGCTTACATAACCAAGGGAATAGAATCCTTTTACTCTTTGACGAAGCCTCTGCCATATCCAACCAGATATGGGAAGTAGCCGAAGGCGCTATGACAGATAAAGATACAGAAATCATATGGTGTGCATTTGGGAACCCAACAAGAAACACGGGTAGATTTTACGACTGCTTTCATAAATTCAGAAACCTATGGAATCAGAAACAAGTAGACTCAAGAAGCGTTTCATTCTCAAACAAAGGACTCATACGACAGTGGATAAACACCTGGGGAGAAGACAGCGACTTTGTAAGAATCAGAGTCAAAGGACAATTCCCGAACGCAAGCTCACTACAGCTTATTTCCACAGAACTGGCGGAAAAAGCGCGGGGAAGAAACCTGAAACCGGAACAATTTAACTTTGCCCCGGTCATTATCGGGGTAGACCCTGCATGGATGGGCGATGACGCCACCGCTATATGGTTGAGACAAGGACTGATGGCAAAACGGCTCAAGAAAATACAAAAAAACAACAACGATATAGCCGTAGCCAACTTGATAGCAAGATATCAAGACGAATACAAAGCCGATGCCGTCAATATAGACATGGGCTATGGCACAGGAATCTATTCGGCAGGAGAAACCATGGGACGGCATTGGAACCTAATCCCATTCAGCGGAGAATCTCCCGATATGGCATGTAAAAATATGAGAGCTTACATGTGGGACCAGATGAGGAAATGGCTTGCGAACGGCGGAGCATATCCCGATGATCAGCAGATGCAGGACGATCTCACAGGAGTAGAAATCAAACCGACAGAAGACGGGAAACTACAGCTGCAGTCAAAAGAATACATGAAGCAGAAAGGCATTCCATCTCCTAACGATGCGGATGCCTTAGCTTTAACATTCGCCGTCCCGGTGATCAGGGCACCCAACAAGAAAAGAGTCAATACAAAATATCAATTATTTACTTAAAGGAGGTACTCAAATGTGTTCAGCATTATTCGGAGGAAAACAAAGCGTAAGCACTCCGGAAATTAAACAAGTAGCGCCGTCTGCAACCACAATCACCAATGCAGACATTGACGCCGGCGGAACCGCCGATACCGAAGCCGCTAAAAAAAGAAAACAGAAACAAGGATATGCGGCAACAAGACTGGCGGACGTTGCACCGACCAATACAAAATCAACATTGGGGTAAAAAATGGAGAGACTATCAATAACAGCCGCTGCCCTGCCGGCGGATCAGCCGACAATCAGAGCGCCGGATAAACAAAGCGTTCTTCATCGTGTAAAAGCCATGCGGGAGTACCGGCGGGACTATGAAGAACGATGGAAAGATATAAGAGATCACCAACTTCCTTTTATTGGAGAATTTGGAGACACCGCGGACGCCACAAACAAAGCCAGAAGAAAAGACCTCATGATTTCAAACGGTGTAGCGTGGCTTGCTAATATCGCATTCGCCGCAGGGATGGAATCCGGACTCACACCACCGTCAAGGCAATGGTTTAAATTCGGCTTTTCAAACAGCAGCGCAAACGAAGACATGGAAGCCGCAAGTGTCCTGGATATCAGACAGGAAATCGTGGAGTACATGCTCCATCGATCTAACTTCTATAACTCCATCCATTCATGCTATATGGAAATTGCCCATGGGCAGGCACCGCTGGGAGTATTCGCATCACCGGAAACAGGCGTGAGATTTCAGCAGTACACCATCGGCACCTACTACTTGGCAAGCGGAGCAAGCGGGAGAGTAGATACATTCTGCAGAGAATTCCAGATGACAGCAGACCAGCTCCTGGAACAATTTGGAGAAGAAAACCTGCCGCGTGCCGTCAAAGACGCCCTGCAGAACGAAGGCGGAAGATACAACAAATCATTTACCACCTATTGGCTTGTCATGCCGAACAGATACAGAACAGTCGGACAAACGGGAAGTAAAAATATGCCTTATACCTCGCTTTACTGGATAGATAAACAATCAGTAGACGAAGGGAAAGGCTTTTTATTTACCGGCGGATTTGAAGAATTCCCTGTACCAACGGCAAGATACCAGACCATAGAAGGAAGTCCCTATGGAAAAGGACCAGGATGGTACGCCGAAGGCGATGCAAGAATGCTGCAGATCATGAAAAAAGACTTCCTGACGGCAGTAGAGCTTATGGTAAAGCCACCAATGAAAGGACCCGCAATTGTAGGAGATATCGGAGGAGTTGATCTGATACCGGGAGGATATACAAACCTAAACAATACGGGAACCAATCCAACAGTAGAACCTCTCTTCCAAGTGCCGGGAAATCCGGAATGGCTTGCCACAGAAATCCAACGGACAGAAGAAAGCATAAGAAGGACCTACAGCGCAGACCTCTTCCTTATGCTCGACTCCATCGACACCCCGCAAATGACAGCGCGGGAAGTCATGGAACGCCAGCAGGAAAAACTCCAGCAGCTGGGACCCGTGGTAGAACGCCTGCAGGATGAATTCCTTTCTCCGATCATAGAAAGAGTCTATAACATCGCCGAAAGAATGGGACTATTCCCGCCGCTGCCCGAAGAACTTGCCGAAAGAATGGCAGACCAGGACATAAAGATAGAGTACATCTCGCCACTTGCCCAGGCGCAGAAAATGAGCGGACTTGTCAATATCGAACAAGCCGTATCCTTTGCCGGACAAATGGCGCAGATCTATCCGGAAGCCCTGAAAGCCATCGACCCGATCGGTACAGTCAAGAGATACTTTGAACTCCTTGGAGCACCGGCGGTCATGCAAAGAAGCACGGAAGAAATCATGCAGATGATAGCAGCCGAACAAGAAGCCATGGAACAGCAGCAAGAACAACAGTACATGATGCAGCAGGCACAGGCCATGGCACCGGCGGCACAGGCGGCAAAGAATCTGACAGATGCTGCCAACGATGGAAACCCTGCATTGCAGAACCTCTTGGGGATAGGTGGTGGATAAATGAAAACCAATGTAACAGAGCACGATGTGCTCATCCGAAAATATATAGAAAAACAGAAAAGAGAAGAAGACGTAAAAGCCATCAGAACCGTTTTAAGAAGCAAAGCGGGGAGATGGTTTTTTATTCACGTTCTTGAAATGACAGGCTACAAAGCCGAAACATTCACGGGAAATTCGCAGACATTCTACAACGAAGGCAGAAGGTCGATTGGAATCCAGATAGAAAGAGAGATGGTCGAACTCTTGGGAAAAGAAGGATTCGAACTAAGACAAAAAGCCGAAAAAGAATACATCGAATTTCAGATAAAAGCCAAAACATTATTAGAAAACAAGGAGGAATAACAAATGGAAGACGTACAGAACCAGCAGGCACAGGCGAACAATAACACGGATCCGCAAAGCCCGCAGGCACAGAATCAGCAGGTACAGAATCAAGAACAGGGAAGACTGGCACAGCAGGCAGGCACAGAACCGCAGGAACAGAACCAGGAACCGGATCCGCAGAACCCGCAAGGTGCACCGGAAACATACGATTTCACATCGGCATTGCCCGAAGGCGAAACCTTAGATGAAGCCATTTCACAGAAATTCGGCGAAATCTGCAAAGGAATGAACCTCACTAACGAACAGGCAAACCAGATGGCCGCATACGGTTTTGAATACGGGAAAGGGCTTATCCAGCAGATGAACGACATGCGGGAAGCACAGTACGACAAGTGGCAGGAAGAAACCCGGAAAGAGCTCGGGGCGGACTTCGAGAAAACCATGAACGAATACGGCGCAGGACTCCAGCATCTGGAGAAAACATCACCAGGAATCAGGAAACTCCTAAGCGAAACAGGCGTAGGAGACCGTATAGAAATCGTACGTGCCATTTCCGAACTGGGAAGACTTGTTTCCGAAGACGGCGGCGTAGGCGGCGGAAATGCAAAAGGCGGGAAAGCGCCCATGTACCCTAATACCAATTTTGACAACTATTAAGGAGGAATAACAAATGGCAGTAGCATTAACATTAAATGATTTAAGAAAAAGACAGGCACCGGATGGATCCATTGATCTGGTCATTGAAACACTCGTCCAGTCCAATCCAATTTTAGAAGACGTAAAATGGGCAGAAGGGAACCTGCCTACAGGCAACCAAACCACGCAGCGGAACGGCTTGCCCGAAGTACATCTTAGGCAGATAAACCGCGGCGTGCCGGTAGGAAAATCCAGCACCAAGCAGGTAACCGACACCTGCTGCCTGATGGAAGACCGCTCGGAAGTGGACGTGGAACTCGTGTCCCTTGCGCCGGATAAAGAAGCATTCAGGGCATCCGAAGACATGGCACATGTAGAAGCAATGGGTCAGGCAGTGGCTCGCTACATGTTCTACGGAAACTCCGAAAAGAATTTGGACGAATTTAACGGACTGGGGATCCGCTACAATAAGTACGGCGGGAAAAAACACGATGCCTCTTACCAGGTCATCAATGCTGGCGGCACAGGGAAGGGTAAACTTTCTTCCGCTTACCTCGTAGGATGGGGTGAACGTGCCGTAACAGGAATTTACCCGAAGTATGGCTATGCAGGATTGAAACGAAAGGACTTGGGAGAAGTGGACGCTACTGATCCAGATGGACGTAAATTCCGCGCCCTCTCCACAATCTTCAATTGGAAACCAGGGCTTGCCGTTAAAGATCCTGAAATGGTTGCCGCAGTAAGGAACATTGATTTAGGAGTCTTGAACGCCGCTTCTGCCACGGTGGAACAGAAAAAAGCGGTAGTAGACGCAATGATCCGTGCGCAGAACCGCATGAGAAACCTCAACACCGTACATCCCGTATGGTACGTCTCCCCGGAAATGTATACATTCCTCACCATCTTCTATAGCGATAAAGCTAATTCCTACATTACCCGCCGTGAACTGATGGAGGGTCCGGTAACCATCTCCGTCAACGGCATCCTTGTCCGTAAAGAAGATGCACTCGTAGACACCGAAGACGCCATTGCAGAAGCCAAATAAGGAGGACAAAAAATGATTATTGATGCAGAAAACACCTTTTTCTATGAACAGGACCTGTCCAAAGGGACTAAATCTACAGTAGTAAATAACGGCGAAGGCGGAGACGCATATAATCCGTTGTGGCTGAAAGTCATTGCGTTGAAACCGCTTTCTGCCGCGGCAACAATCACACTTAAGACCGCGGATAAAGAAGATATGACGGGAGCCGTCACGCTGACAACTCTTTCTCTTGCAAAAGACGAAGGGGCAGGTGCGGCAGTGAAAGTACCGGCGGGATGCAAGAAATTCCTGCAGATTGAAGTAGCAGGGGCCACAACAGGAACCATCCGCGCATTCCTCACGATGGATGTAGACCTCGTATGAGTGGCATCCACTTTGGACAAGCGGTAGGAGGGCGGAAATTAGAAGACCTTTCCGCCAATGAACTCCGCGCCAGATTAATCCGTGCAGGGAAAGATGTTCCCAAAGACATTAAAACCAAAGAAGAACTGGTGGAGTTGGTTAAGAAATACTGTTAAAGACAAAGAGGACGGCGCAGGAGCGTCTCCTCTTTTTCTATGTTTACTACTCTTAAAACTACTTAAAAAGTAGTAGATAGAGAAAAGGAGGATCTATGAACAGTACAGACATTTGTAACATGGCCCTTGCTTATATCGGGCAAGGCAGAATAGCGTCAATTGAAGAAGAGTCGGAAGAAGCAATCCAGTGCGGCATATTCTATGACCATTTAAGAAGGAAGATTCTAAGCGAACACAGATGGGGATTTGCGGAAAGATATGTAAAACTTGCACTCCTGAATGAAGAAATCCCCGGATGGAAGTACATCTATGCCTACCCGGCAAAATGCCTTGTCATCCGAAAAATCTACGAAAAAGAAAGCGCAAGAGAAATAGGAAAAGAAGACTACTTCATTTCAACGGTAAACGACTCAACAAAAGTAATCTGCACAGATATACAAAACGCCTATGCAAGCTATACCGCAGACGTGGAGAACGGGGAACTGTTCACTGATTACTTCATTGAGGCACTGTCTCATTCCTTGGCGGCAAATATAGCAGTACCTTTGTCGGGAAGTCCCAGTGCTGCAAATTTGCAGTATCAACTCATGCACCAGGCGCTGATTAATGCGAAACAGGAAAGTGCCGTGCAGAACCATCATGAAACGACATACCCTCGTAAATATTTCAACATAAGAGGCTGATATGCAGAAAGAAACTATCTACCACATTCAATCATCCTTTGCCACCGGAGAAATATCACCCGAAGTAGCAAACAGAATAGACTTGGATAAATACGCAGCCGCATTGCTTACAGCGGAAAATGCCTATATACGCCCATATGGAGCAGTGTACAAACGTGGGGGAACCTTGTACTGCGGAAAGACGAAAAACGAAAAAGTGATTCTAAAAGAATTTACCGCAACAGACGGATCATTCATGCTTGAAATGGGAGATCGGTATATACGAATTTGGAAAGGAAACAACTACACCGGAATAGAACTCGTAACACCTTTTACAGAAGATGAACTGAAAGAACTAAGAACATGCCAGTCTGCTGATGTGATGTTCATTGCATCGGGAACACACCCGATACAGAAACTGTCAAGGTACAGCGACACCAATTGGACCATTGGGGACTATGAAATAAAAAAGCCCTACTTTGATATTTCCCTTTCAACAGAAATGGAAGGGAAAGTAGATACATCGTACAATTCTGCAGGAACATACACCTTCAATTGTAAAAAAGACGGCACATATACAGTAACAATAGCGGGAGGCGGTGGTGGCGGAGCTGGCGGGAAACACATAAAATTGCTTAATAATAAATACATAAAAGGCGGTGACGGCGGCAAAGGTGCCCTTGTAACGCAAAGAATAGATCTGAAAAAAGATAACTCTTATACAATAGTCGTGGGAGCCGGCGGGACCGGCGGTAAAGGAACCGATGGAGAACCCGGAACAGATGGAACCCCGTCCTCTTTCAACGGAATTACCGCAGAAGGCGGAAAACATGGTCACGAAGAAATAAACGGCGCAAACATGGGTAACGGCGGTGCTGGTGGCATAGGTGGAACGGGGAGAGAAGATGGATCTCCCGGAAGTCCTGGATGGGTAAACATAAAACTGGAAGCCGATCTGTCAATAGTGCCATCGGGAAAAACAGGAACCATTAAACTATATGCAAGTAAAAACTATTTTTCAGAAAACATGATCGGCGCCTACGTGCAGATCAACCAGGAAGTAGACTCGCAGACTGTGACACAAAACGGCGGCGGGACATCGGGAGAATTACTCTGTGGAAAATCATGGAAGATCATTACCCATGGTACATGGACAGGAACCGTAACGGTACAGAAAAGCACAAACAATGGTCCGTGGAAAGATTACAGAACCTATAAATCAAACGATGACTTCAATGCATCAGAGTCAGGAACAGTAGAAGAGTATACAAGGTTAAGAATTGTATCTACAGCGGGGAATACAGACCTCACCGCACTACCATATACACACGTAGGAATGGTAAGAATCACCGGTTACATCTCTCCATTGGAAGTCAATGCGGAAGTCATAGATCCCCTTGCAAATACAAACCCGGCGGATTACGTCTGCTTAAACGCATGGAATGACCAATTTGGTTATCCATCGGCAATAGGTTTCTTCCAAGACAGATTATGTGTAGCCGCCACAAAAAAACAGCCGTATATGCTGTGGCTCTCAAGAAGTGGGGACTATAATAACTTCTCTGTAGAAAAAACATCCGGAACCGTCACAGATGATTCGGCGGTAGCTTTGGCGTTTATTAATAGAAAACAGCAAACCATAGAGCACCTTGTGCCGGAATCAGATTTAGTCATAATGACAGGCGGAAATGAATGGATCCTTTCCGGCGGATCCGCGGTCACGCCAACAAAAGCAAACCCCAAAATGCAGACATCCAGAGGGACGACGAATGTCATTCCCTTATCCATCGGCGGGCGGGTCATCTTCGTGCAGCACAGAGGAAAAACAGTAAGAGACATGCAGTATCGTTTTGAATCAGACTCCTACGATGGGGCAGATCTAACACTCTTGGCAAAACACATTACAAAAAACACAACCATAGAAGATATGGCCTACATGCAGGAACCGGACTCAAAACTGTACTTTGTCCTTTCAGACGGAACAATGGCTTGTCTTTCCTACATACAAGACCAAAAAGTATATGCCTGGTCAAGAATAAAAACAGAAGGAAAAGTCATGGCAGTCTGCAATGTGGAAAATCAAAACGAAGATAATGTGTACATCGCGGTAAAAAGGGGAAATCAAACATACATAGAAGAACTATGTAACAACAAGGAAACAGAAAATCCCAAAGACTATATCATGCTGGACGCTTCTGTGAAAATTACAGAAACCACGGCAAAAGGATCTGTCCCTCATTTGCCCAATGCCAAAATAGGAGTTTTGGCAGATGGAAGATACTATGAAAAAATCCAAACGGACGAAGGTGGAAACTTTACACTTCCACAGGAGGCATCCTATATCATCGCAGGACTGCCCTATACAATGACGGTAGAACTTCCTAACCTGGAAATAAACACCAAAACAGGAACCATCCAAGGGCGGAAAAAGAAAGTCTCCGCCGTCACGCTGAGACTGAATCATTCCCTTGGCGGACGGGTGGGGATAGAAAAAACAAATACATTACCTATCAAATACGATGAATTTTCGGAACAAGATGTTGTTCTGTACAGCGGAGATAAACACATCACCATGCCGAACAGAGGATTTGAACTCACAGGGAGAACAGTCGTAACATCAGATGAACCATACCCGTTTAACCTGTCGGCCGTTGTAAGAGAGGTAGAACTCGATGGATAACTACGGAAAAATCACCATAGAAAAAATAAAAGAACAAGATGTTCCTTGGCTGACAAAATACATATTTAAAAACATGAGACCTATGGATAAAAAAGAAATCACCGCCATTTGTGATCATGGAGAAGAAGCCGTGAGACAATCCATTATTTTATCCGATGAAGCCTATGTGGCCAAGAACGGAGAACCCGTCATGATATTCGGTTTCGTGAAAAAATCATATTGCATATGGGCATTAGGAACCGTCCTTGTAGATCTGTACCATAAAGAACTTGTGAAAATAGGACTGCAGTACATCAACGACTGTAAAGAAAAATATGGATACATGACAAACTGGATCCATGAGGACAATACAAAAGCGCTCCGATACATTAAACGTGCCGGGGCGCTTTTTACAGATACATGCAAAACAGAAAAAGGAGATATTTTTGTGAGATTTGAAATAGGAGGGAAATAATGTGCAGTGTAATGGGTGCCATGATGGGGCTACAGCTCATATCGGGAATTAATCAGAATAGGCAAATAAAACAGCAAACCGCGGCGCAAGTATCTGCATATAACGCGCAGGCACAGGCGGCAGATCAGAACGCAAGAATGATGGATCGCCAAAGAGAACAGATTGCAGAAAACTACGCACAGCAGCAGGAAAAGCTGGACAGCAAAAGAAGACTCATTTTAGGACAGCAGGCGGCATCCGCAGGAGCATCAGGATTAGATAGTACAGGAAGCGTTCTTGATGCAAACAGCGCAGCCATAAGCGAATATAGAAAAGACAGCATGAATCTTTTAGGCAACCAAAGAAATGATACCTTAGACGCATATATAAACCAGGTCAATTATGAGAACCAGGCAAACGCCGCAAGAGCCTCCGCGGCGAACGCAAAAGCACAGGGGAAATCCCAAAGATTGGCAAACTTCATTTCAACTGCTGCAGGGATGTTTGGGACGTATAAACAGTTCGCAGGAACAAGCATGCCGAAACCTGCAGGAATGAATATGAGAACAGGCTTTGATGGGAGTCTTACCAGCGGAAATCTGACCTATACCATGCCTACTCCCATGTACACAAGAAATGCCATGAGTACAGGATTTACCACCAAAGTAGGGCTGACACAGACGAAAGACATCATAGGGCAAGGCATAGGAAAACACTATGATCCGTGGCGTTCCATCTGGAGGAAATAATGAAACTCACACAATACGACTCGACAATAAATAGAAACCTCTCAAACGCAAAAATAAATCCAATCACCGATCCCAATGCTTATGGCGCGAACGTAACAGGTACAGAAGCATTGGGAAACGCTTTAGGGCAGGTAATTGATGCAAGAACAAAAGCGTGGATGAAAGACCAAAATGACAGAGTTGTTGACGCGACAAACGAATACAATCGGCAGATTAATTCCCTTTTGTACGATGAAAAAAACGGATTGACAAACACCATGCAGGGGAAAAATGCCGAAGGACTCCAAGCAGCTTATCAGCAGAATGAAGAGAAAATCCGCCAGCAGATTATGAGACAATACGGAATAAGTTCAGAATATGCCAATAGAGCCTTCCGTAACCAGGTAGAAACGTCAATCACTTCTAACTTAGACAGCATAGACAAATTCCAAAGAAAAGAATTTCTCTCTTACGCAAGCAATCAGATGACAGAAATGAATGAAAACGCAATCAACTCGATTGTGAGAAGTCCGGACAGTTTTGAATCAGTTTATGGAAATATGGAGACAACATCAAGAGCCATCATGGCCGGAACAGGAATGGACGAAAAATCCATAGACATTAAACAAAGAGCCATCCTGGATCATACAGCGGAAACCGTCCTCTCCACATTAGCCGCATCCAATGACTATGAACGGGGAAATACACTCATAGGACAATTGAGGGCAAGAGGCGGGAATGAAGTTATTTTAAAGAAATACGAAACATTATTTACAGGTAAAAAAGTAGCAAAGACCACAAAAGACAGCGCGGAAACATGGCTGAATAACCATCCGGAAATGATGGGAAAATCCAAAGAAGAAGTATGGGAAGCCTACAGAAAAGAAAATCCATTACAGCTGCCGGCTCAATCAAATGAAACCGCATTGGGGCGAATAGGAGATACGATTGCAAAAGAATTAGGATGGGATCCATCTTGGGGTTTTGCAATTGCCGCCCATGAATCAGGACGAGGAGAAAGCGCACCTGGAAATAATTACTTCGGATATAAATGGGATGGCGAAGGAGAATATCAGGAACTCAATACATGGGAACGTGACGAAAATGGGAATGCATACTCTACCACAGCAAAATTTAAAAAGTATGCAACACCGGAAGAATCCGCAATGAGTTATGTAAATTGGATAAAAACCTACTGTACACCGGAAGAAATAAAAGGCGTGAAATCACCGGCAGATGTAGTCCATATAATGAAAAAACATGGTTACTTTACTGATCATGAGGAATCGTATGCTGCCAGCGCTACAGAACTTGCCAAAGAATATAGTGCTCCGGCTCCGATGTCTGACGAGGAAAAAGCCGCACTGGAAGAGACCGAAAGGAACTCCTTCTTCTCTGTCCTTGGGGAACATCTCCAGGCAAAAAAAGCCAAAGAAACAGAAATGATGAACAACCTGCAGATCCAATTGATGGACATGACGGAAAATGGAACATCGAACGAAGATATGTATGAATTCATAAAATCCAAAGGAGTAGAAAATCCAGAACTTTTGAACAACGGGTCCTATCGCAGTTTGAGATTAAGCGCATTAAAAGCCGTAAAAGGGGAAGATGCATATGGGGGTTTTGGAACAAAAGAGAATCAAAATAAAGCTTTTGAAAAATACATGAATAGAATCGGTGTAGATATATTAGATAAAAAAACTTTGGATGAAGATCTCAAAAATGCTGCTGAAATATTAGGGAAAGCGTTTCGACCAGAACAGATTATAGAATTAGAGCAGGAACTAACGCGGGCGCAGGCAGGAGAGGGGAAATATGCTATTAAAATTGATGAAGATAAAAATGATGTAATGGACATGACGGGATTAGCAAAACCGGAAATCGAAAAATATTTTTCGGAAGCAAAAAAGATCGTTATGCAGAAAGCTTTTGAGTTTAAAAACAAAAACGGAAGAGAACCCAATCAATTTGAAAGAAAAAACATGTGGATAGAGGCGTACACACAGAAAAAAGTGGGACCGGATTATGGATTCTTTGGAATGAGTACGCCGGAAGCCAGTGATGCACAGCTAATGCAGATGGGGATTAAAGAATACCACATGACTTACGATGATAAAGGAATAGACGCAGTGGACTACTACGGAAGACACCATTATATCCCCGCGGAAGACTGGGATAAAGTCAAGAAGAACGAAGTAAACATAGAAGATTACTAAGGAGAAAACCATGGACGAGTATAATGCAGCACCCAATCAAGATCCTATTGAAGAAATACAGAACACAAAAGAACAGGAAGATTCTTTAAGAAGATTAAATGAAGCTTTCGCGGGGATTGCGCCTTTTGGTGTCAATGAAGATTTACGAACGGCCCCAACAGGAGATGCAAAACCACATACTCCACCGAAAGGGATTTTAGAAAAAATTGGAGACGGAATCAGTGGTGCGGCAGAAAGCATTTCAAACGCCGCCAAAAACTGGGCGGATAATAGACTCCAAAACATGAGCATGGACATCTACAGCAATCTCTATGATCCCGATCCGGATAAAGAGAAACGTCTTGAACAGGCGCATAAAATAGGGGATCCATTGGGACTTCCAGCGCAAATGCTTGTGGACAGTAAAGAAGCCTATGAAATGGCACAGAATCAGTACGCCTGGATGAAAACACAAGAAATCATGCAGGGCCGTCCGTTCTCTGCCAATGCATTAAAAGAACTTTATCCGGAACTGGCGGAGATCGCCATGAACGATCCTGTGTCGGCGTCACTTGCCTTAAAACAAGCAGATCAGATACTCCATGATAGAGGAGTCATCACAGGAGCCACGGCCGGAAAAATCAGCGGAGAACCATCATCTATAGGCGAAGCATTCAAAGCCTTTACCGATGCATGGGAAGCCGGACAAAACATGGACAAGATTTCTGAAATCGGTTATGCGGCCAGGAACGGAGATATTACTGATGAAGAAATGAATAGAAAAATAGAAGCCATTAACGCAAGAACCAAAGAATATGACGGCGATTCCACCATAGGGCTGATTGCAACCGAAACCGTAAAACAGTTTTCCATGATGGGGGCAGGAATGTTAAGAAGCCTCCCGGAAGGAGCGGCGGCAGGGTTAGCCATAACCTCTGTCTTGGGGGCGCCGGTCGTGGGAGGAATCATGGCCGCCACTATCTTTGCATCATCCCTTAGATCAAACATGGGGATGAACTACTACCGGCTGGCGAACAAGAAAAATGCGGATGGTACAAATATGTATTCAAGAAACGAAGCAAAAGGGATGGCCACCCGTGAAGCCGTACTGCAGGCAGGCGTTGAAACAGGACTGATGTCACTTGCCTATGGCGCACTGGGAAAAGTCATAGGGGAAAGTGCGGCTAAAGCCGCCATCATGAATGCAGGCACAAGGAATAAACTTCTGTCCGCAAGCCGCGGGGCAATGAGGAAATACGCTTTGAAGGAGGCCGCAAAACAATATGCCAAAGGGACGGCGGCAGAAATTGCAGAAGAAGGCTGGCAGGACCTGATCTCTACCACTGATGAAAAAATGATGGGAAGAGATAAGAACATGACATGGAAAAACATGTGGAACAGCGCTTTTGACGCTATGGTGGAAGCCATTCCGGCGGCAGTAGGGATGGGCATGCCAGGAGCCGTCATTTCCGGCGGTGGTAATTATGCGGGATTGAAACGACTGACAAAAGAAGACTGGCATGCCGCAAGAGAAGCATTCTACCGTGAGAATGAAAAAGAAATGACACAAACCGTCATTAAAGAAAGAGAACAAAACAAAGTCTTCAAGATAGATCCGGAAGTCTATGCACAAAAGACACAGGCACAGCTTGATAAAGAAGGGATGGGAACCATATACATTGATGCTGCCGGCGCTGCCGAAACAGAAGAAGGAAGAACTGCATTGACGCAGCTCGTGACGGGCGGAATCGCCACAGCAAAGCAAGTGGACGATGCAGTAAAAGAAGGAACACAGCTGGAACTGAAAGCCGGTATCTACATGCAGAAAATTTCAGAAGAATCCGCAGAGACACTTTCGAACCATGCCGCTTTCGATAAAGACGGGCAGACACTCCATGACATCGAAGAAGCAAGAAAACATATAGAAAAAACAAGACAGATATTCAACGCGACAAAAGAAGCAAGAGAAGCCGAAGTAGCAAAAACAATTCTTGATCGTGACTTCACCGATCCAGAACAGAAAACCGCCATGGAAAAGATCTTTGCAGAAGGCATGGATGATATAAAAGAAAACTATAAAAAAGTAAAAGCAGAAGCACTGAAAACCTATGAAGAACTCATCAACTATAAATATTACGCGGACTATGAACCGCAAGGAGTAGAAAAAGTTCCCGTGTATGAATGGTCCAGAGACTATGAACATGGAGGAGTCATCACAAGCGGGTATATAGGCGGATCCTACATCCGAACGACAAATAATGACAGGTGGTATGCAAACGCTTGGAAGAAATACGGAAGAAAACCGAACAGAAGAGAACTCTATGACATAGCCGAACAAGAAGCCATCAATGAAATAGACAGCACATCAGCCTTTTCAGAAGAAGAAAAACAGGGATATATCAATTCCATCCAAACGGCAAGAAAAGAAGTAGAAACCATTGAATCCCTGGAAGACTATGTAAAAGAACTGGACACAAGAGACATTGCCGCAAGGACACTTTTGTCGCAAAAAGCCTATGACGATGTGTACGCTCCCACGCTGGAACAACTGAAAAAAGCTCCTGCCAAAGCAGCAGAAGCGGCAGAAGAAAGCGCTTTTGTGTACGCAAGACTGGTAGATAACTTCTCCAAGATCTATAACCTGCCGATTGAAAACATTGTAGCGTCAATCCAAAACGGCGGGGAAAAGAAAGGATTACGTCAAAACGTCATCTCTGCAGAAGAAAAGCTGGAAGAAGATACTAAAAAATTTTCGGAGAAAATAGATCTATTCATGGAGAATAAGCTCAAAGGCGGTAATGTGAAAGTTATGACAACACCGTTAGTGATGAAACTGGCAGGAGCAGAAATTCTTCCGATATATGTTCATCAAAATGTGCTTTCAAAGATACTTAAGCATACAGAAGATAAGACGGGGAAACATGGACATGCAGATGAAATGACACCAGAACTCATGAAACAACTACCGAGTGCTATTGCAGATCCGATGGCAATTGTTGAAAACGAAGGGAAACCAGTAGTTGTCACTACGTTAGTAGATAGAAATGGAGATACTATTATTATTCCATTCACATTGAATAAAAAAGTAGGAGCAAGAATATATTATGATGCAAATATTATAGAATCTGTTTATGGTAAAAGAGATAGCGTATGGATAAAATCCAGACTTCTGACAAGTGCGAAATATATAAATAAAAAAAGAACTAATGACTGGTTGCAATCTGCCGGGCTCCAATCGCCCATAGAGGCAACCATTTCATTCAGTTCTAACCAAAATATACCAAACGAAAGTGATCTTGTCAAATTAAAGGAACAGAATCAAGAATACTATCAAACGATAAACAAAGACGCGGATATATTCTTCCATGGCGCGGTGGATCCTGTAGAAGGCGACGTGATAAAAGAAGGATATTTTCATGGAATGTTTTATAGCAGCAGTAGAAATTCTGCACTTGGACACGGAGACAGAATATATATTTCAGAAGTAAATGAAGATGACATTATAAGTGCCAAAAGTTTAGCGTATGAAGATGGAGTATATGAAATTTTCCAAAAGAAATATGGCGATGATGCTGAATTAATATATGATTTAACAACAGAATCAAGAAACGTTTGGAATTTAAACGAAGAAGAAAAACAAAAAGTATATAAACTGCTGGGGTGCACAGACGAAGCGGATGCGGATTTCATGATACAAAAAGAGGCCGCGCTTGTTGCTGATGAATTGGGTTATAAGGCGGTAGCTGTTGAAGATGAACACGGGACAAGTTACATTATTCTGCCGGGAAATAAAGTGTATGAAGAAAGCACATACGAAAAACTGAATCCGGATTATAATTACAGGGTTTATCACCAGAAGGCCTATCATGGAAGCCCCTATACCTTTGACCATTTTGATTTAGGAGCCATTGGGACAGGAGAAGGGGCACAGGGACACGGATGGGGATTGTATTTTGCACAGGATAAGCAGATTGCTAAATCTTACAAAGACACTTTGAGTCACAATATGTATGGGGATAACGATTTGATGTTTAATGAAGAAGCATTGAATAAACTATATAGTACACTTTCTGACAAAGCTCATACCGAAGCTGATTATGATAAATTGTCTGTGATAGAAAACATCCTGATAACGCATACAGAGGATGATGTGCTCAATAATTCTGATGAGATGTTTGATGCGGAAGCCGTAAAGTGGTGGAAAAATCAAAGAGAGATATATTTGAATAAAGAATATAAAGAAAGTTCACTCTTTGAAGTAGATATTCCGGAAGATGATGTACTGTTGGACGAGAAAAGAAATATTAATGAACAGCCGAAGAAAGTACAGCAGGCTGTGCGCAAAATGTATCGTTCTTTAGGATATAAGACATCAGCATTGAAATATGTGACCGGAAAAGAATTTTATGATACGGTAGCCGCAGAAAAAGGAGGGCAGAAAGAAGCAAGTGAATTTATCAATGAACATGGAATAAAAGGAATAACTTATGACGGGGGAAATGACGGGAAATGTTTCGTTGTCTTTGATGATAAAGCTATCCAGATCATTAACCGCTACAACCAGGAGCACAAAGGAGCCTACGCAGGAGCCTATGATGCAGACCGGAATATTCTCCATGTCTTTGAAGCGGCTAACCAATCCACCGTTGTGCATGAAAGTGCCCACTGGTGGCTGTCCATGCTGAACAACATCGCAGCTGATCCGGAACTGAAAGAACTTGCCAAAGAAGATAAAGTGCTGGAGGCCACGTTGCAGAAAGCACAGAAAGACAGAGACGCCATCCGTGCGTGGGCATCCTACTATCCGGATGTTATGAAAGAATATAAAGGCACCTTGATCGAAAAAGAATTTAAAGAATATGAAGCTGCCATCAAGAAAGATCCGGAAAACAAAGAACTGCAGGAACGCTTCATCCAGGAACGTTTTGCAAGAGGATTTGAAAGATACATTTTGACAGGGAAAGCACCCACCAAAGAACTGCAGGGGACTTTCCGGCGGTTCAAAAAGTGGCTGATCAATCTCTATAAAACGACAAAAGAAATCATAAAGAATCCGGAAAACTACTTGGGTTTAAAAGATCCGTCCGATGAAGTAAAAGAAATCTTTGACCACATGGTGGCATCAGAAGAAGAAATAGAAGCCTGGGCAGAAGAAAAGAGATGGAAACTCCTCTATGATGACAGCCTTGACTATACGCAGACCGAAAAAGAAAACATAAAAAAATGGGAAGAAAACATCAAAGAACTTGCCAAAGAAAACGCCGTTAAATACTTCATGGAAAAACTCCACGGACAAGCCATGGTGGACTTTGAAGAAAACATTCTTCCCCAAAAAGTAGAAACATTTGAAAGAGAACTGGGGAGCCAAAGAATATATGGACTGGAAATGCTGAAAAAAGGAAACGTCTTCCCTACAAAGAAAGAGTGGATAAGGGCACTTAAAGAAGAAGGATTTACCGAAGAATCATATAAAGACGCCGTACAAGAAGCAGGCGGCACCATGGAAGAACAAGTAGAGAAATACAAGAAAAAACAAAGAGAAGAATTTATAGAAAACATCTCCGGAAAAGATCATTTCAGGGTAGAAGCAGAAAAAGTCCTGGAATCTCCGGAAGGGAAAGTAAAACTGGCGGAAATCGAACAAAACGCCATGAAAAGGAAGTTGAGACAATATGCAAGGATCGCCACGGCCTCATTAATAGAACTGGACAGATTAGATCCGAACATGGAAGGAAAGATAAGTAAAAAAATCTTGTATGAAATCAAAAAGAGAAACGGATTCCTAAGCGAAGAAGAGAAACTCAAAGAAGAAAAGGCCGAACAGAAAAAAGCAAAACAAGCCACTGTAGAAGAAATTAACGAACTCAAGATAAAACTAAGAAACACAGTAGACGGATTAAGAACATCACAAGACAGTATGCTTATCTCGCCATATGAACTCAAAGCCCAAGCAAGGGCTTTTCTTTATGGGAAAGAAATCTACAAAGCAACCAACTATAGATGGTGGGCAAGGAAAGCTGCCAGTGAAGGAGAAAAAGCCGCATATTTCCTAAAAAGAGGAAGATGGGAAGAAGCTGCCAGAGCAAAAGGAAGGCAGTCCCGTTTTGCCATGAACGCCCAAGTGGCCCATGAATACGATGACCACGTCAAGCATACACTCCATGGAAATCCCAAAGCATCCACAAATACACTGGATAAAGACGGCATGGAGAAGTACGGACTTGTCGGACTCATAAATAGGGCAAGCAAAGCCACGAACAATATAAGAATGCCCGGAAATATAAGATACTTCATTAACCACTTAGCCTACCAATTAGGATTAATCACCACAGATGGAAGAGCGCCCTTGGGTATGGATGGGGAACCGGCACCGTTTGACTGGGCTAACCTCAATAACGAACTGGATCCCACCGCCGCCATGGAAGGAGATAAGCCGGGAGACGCTGTACCGCAATGGATAAAGAAAATCTTTGATGATAATAATCAAACCAACTTGAGAGAACTGACAGTCATAGACTTTGATGAATTGGTGGAAGTATTCAAAAAAATCTACAAGACAGGACGGAGAGAATATGAAGGCAATACCTTTGTTGACGAAAAAGGGGAAAGCCTTTCCTTTGAAGAAGCCGAAAACATAATAATGGCGGAAATCAAAGCAGAAAAAGAAAATCCACTCTATAAAAAACTGGCAGAGAAAAAGTGGAAAAAGACAAAAAAAGAAGTGGGGAAATGGGTGGCGGATCTGGCACTCCCGGAAATCATCATAGAACGCATGGGACCAAAGACCTATGACATGATCTATAAGATGATGGATAAAGCCTTTGCGAAAAAAAGACTCCTGCAAGAACAGGCGGAACTTGAACTGAAAAAAGTCATGAACATCTATGACAGAGAAACATTCAGAAAAATCCGCAATGACAAAATCTATGAGATTAACAAAGTTGACCACAAGCCCGTCATGGTGACAAAAGAAACACTTCTCACCATGGCGTTGAACTGGGGAACAGACTCGAATAGAGAAAGAGTGGTGGAAACCTATGGACTGGATCATAGAAACATAGAAAAAATCCTATTCAAATATTTAAACGATAAAGATTGGGATTTTGTGGAAGCCGTTTGGAAACACATTAATTCGTATTGGCCCGAAAGAAATATTGTGCAGAATAATCTGTACGGGATTCCTTTGGGGAAGGTGCCGGGAAGAAAAATCATTTTACCGGACGGAAGAAAAATCAACGGCATGTACTACCCGATTAAATACGATGCGGACCTTACGAGTAAAACCAAAGACAGAGAAATCAATGACATCATAAGAAAAGACATGCTCGGAAGAACCACATTCAATATCGGGATGGGCTCCACGAAAAGCCGTGCGCAAAGTTCAGGTGGGCAGTATCTTAGACAAGATCTTGACGTCTACCTTGACTACATCAATGAATCCATTAACCATATCGCCATGCGCGAAACCACAGCAGATATTTATAAACTCTTATCCAGAAAAGACCTGGCGGAAGCTATTTCACAGAAATACGGAGTCGATGCACATAGAAGACTCCAGAGGTGGGCGTCCGACTGCTGGCATGATCCCGTAGATAAATTGACAGCATGGGAACAACGTCTGAACAGACTGCGGCACAACTTCACCATGGCCACCATGGCATACAGGACATCCACAGCGTTGTTGAACTTTGCAAACCTACCATTAGTTATGGAAAAAATGGGAGCCGTAAACATGGCAAGAGGACTCTCTGCGATTTACCTTGGCGGTGTGAAAAACTACCGCCAGCAGAGAGACTTCATCCTAAGTAAATCAACGTTCATGAGAGACCGTGCCACAAACATGGATAGAGACCTTGCCCGCGGACTGAAACTCAAAGAAGAACAAGACGTTTCAAAATTAACATCGAAAGCGCATGCCGTGAAAGAAGAAGTAGACCGATTCGCTTATTCACTCATTTCAGAAACAGACTTTATGCTTTCTCTTCCGGAGTGGATCCAGACATATAACAATACCATTGCACAACTGCAAATAGAAAAACCATTTATGACAGTAGCAGAAATGGACGAAGAAGCAGTAAGGCTTGCTGACAAAATGGTAAGAGAAACATTCGGATCGGGAGAAATGAAAGACCGTCCGGAGGTGGTCAAGAGTAGATTGCTTTCGCAACTTCTTCCGTTTTACAGCTTTACATCATTAGTAATGAACCAATTCATCCGAGGGGGATATGACATTGTAGACGGAAGAGGACCGATGAAACTCATGCGGGCAATGCTATTTTGGTACATCCTTGGATCCGTATTTGAAGGTGCCCTTCGTTCATTGGTGGATAGTGCAACGGGAAATGACAAATACTCCTTCTTGCAGAGACAGGGATATTCCTTTGCGTCAAATGGGCCTATTGGCGGTATACCAGTGGCAAGAGAAGTTGTGCCGGGGATGTACCAACTATTTGCAGGGATGTATAGCGACGGCGGAAAAATGAGCGTTACAGGATTAAACATCCTTGAAGACGTGTTCAAAACAGCCATGGCTATAAAATCAGACAAAAAAGACTGGATAGATGTAGGACAGGCGGGAACAAAAGTATTCAATAAAGTAACAGGACTTTCCGATACATTAACCGATGCACTGTGGGCAATTGCGCGTCTCACCACAACAGACACAGACGCCACAGCCTGGGAAGCCCTGTTCTCCATCATATTTGATAGAAGAATAAAGAAGAAAGGAGAAAAGAAGTGATAAATAATAGCGAAAATAGAATCGCATATAAAGGGGACGGCACTGCAGAAGAATTCGCCATCCCTTTTAAAGTCTTGGAAAAAACGGACATCATAGTAGTTATTGCGGATGAAGATAAAAATGAAACAATCCTGAAAAAAGACTACTTTGTAGATTTGGATAAAATGACAGTAAAATATCCAGGGTATCCGCCGGGAGAAGAACCGGCGGAAAATGAACGTCCGCCAAAATTGCAAGAAGGATGGCAGTTAATCATAAAAAGAGAGGTACCTGTCACACAAGAAATAACCTTAGGAAATAAATGGCCGTTCACCGTTATAGAAAAAGCCTTGGATAAAATCACAATGATCCTGCAGGATTTGTTGGGGGTAAACAAAAGACAGATCACACTCCCGGATGCGGCAGACATGAAAGACTTCTCGTCAATACTTCCTTATCCGCAGGAAGGAGAGGCGCTTGTATGGGGGAAAGGAAGATTAGAAAATTCCAATTTCTCAAAAGTGATAAAAGGGGCTGTAGAAAAATCATTGACGAGAGCGGAAGCTGCTGTGGTAGTATCAGAAGAAAATGCATCAAAAGCGAAAGAGCAGGCGGGAAAAGCGGAAGTGAGCGCAGGTGAAGCAGAAGAGAGTGCTACTATTGCGGCGCAAAATGCCGCGGCTGCCACACAAGGGGCGATGGATGCAAGAGACAGTGCCGCCGGCGCAAGTGTAAGTGAACAAAGTGCGGCGGGGTATAAGAACGAAGTCCAGGCTGCATTAGCGTCCATTTCAGAACAAGTCAATGCCTGGGATAAAAATAAAACATACTCATTCCCTCAAACCATAGCTTATATAGATGGAAACACATATAGATGTGTCGGGAAAAACGTCAAAGGAGAAATACCGGATAAATCAAATAACTGGGTATGCTTGACAAATTATAAAGATGACTTTTTTGAATTAGATGAAGATGGAAACTTGATTCCAGCGATCAATCCTCTTCATTCGACTTTGTGGGAATTAGATGGAATGGGAAATATAATCCCGAAAGGAGAGTAAAAGTGAGTACAAGAAATTTTACACCGAGAGCAAACGAAGAGGGAGAAGTCGGAGTAGTAGGGAAGGTATGGAAGGCTTTAAGGGCAAAAATCATAGAAGCAACAAGTAAGATGATAGCGCCAACAGTAGAAGCAACAAGTAAGATGATAGCGCCAACAGTAGAAGCAAGTGACAAAAGTAAAAATGTGGCCACTACAGAATTCGTGAAAAACCGTGAAAACATGGTAGTAAGTCCGTTTCTTCTTCAAAGGAACACTGCCTATAAAATAGGGGATATGGTAAAAGTTCCGAAGTTAGGAGAACAGTACGTACTTGAATGCACGCAGGCAGGAACCACCGGAAATACCGAACCTAATTTGTTAACTGTGTCAGGATGGGAAGAAGTTAATGATGGCAGCGCGAAATTCAGAGTAGTAGACAAAAGATTAAAAGCAATGATTGACATACTCTATCCGATCGGGATAGTAGTCACAACCGCCACCGATGACGCATTAAAACCCGGTGAGGCAGATGGATTAGCAACATGGGAAGAGATTGCACAAGATAGAGTGCTACAAGGTACATCGGGCGGCGCAGGACAAACGATAGAATCCGGACTGCCAAACATCACTGGTAAAGTGTGGCTCCGTCCTCTCGATAACGGAGAAGGAATCACGTGGGATAAAGAAAACGGAGCATTTATGACAAAAGTGGTAGAAGATCCGAACGACACCAGTGGCGCTATTGTAAAAAGCAGTACCGCAAAGCCATTCGGATCCATCAATCTTGATGCCTCAAAATCGAACAGCATCTACGGAAACTCAAGCACCGTACAGCCGCCAGCATATAAAGTACACTTTTGGAAACGTATTAAATAATGAGGCGGTGCATGATGGAAAGAAATGACGGAGAAAAAATAACAATGCAATTTGTAGAAAGAATGGCAAAAATGGAAGAGAAACTTGACATGCTCGTTAGAATGCTCCCTGAAATTACCGCACTGCAAATTGCACAGGCAAGGTCTGAACAAACCGCGGCATCGGCTCACAATAGAATTGACAACATCTATAAAGTGGCCGGCTTGATCTCGACTATAATTTCGGTGGTTATTGCATTAATCGGAAGGGCGGTGTGATATGTTTAAAAAAATAAAATCACTCTGGAGAAAAGCAAAAAGCTACTTCCGGAAATTAAATGCACCGCTACTGTACTGGTCGATACTCTATGCAGTTGTATGCATTTTCTGCATTCTTCTCTACATTCTAATGACAATTGCTGATTGGTTGATCACCGGAAAAGGAAATGAGCCGGAGTTAAGACTATTCATAACAATGCTTCTGTCCGCAGGAGCCGTCGGCGGAATAGTCGGAATCGGGAAGATGTTTGTGGATAAGAACAACAATAAAATACCAGATGTATTCGAAAAGGACGATGGGAAACCACCGTTCTTTTTCGTGAAAGGAGAAAAAAGTGACGAAAGAAGAACTGGCAAGGGCGATAGCGACAGGGATAATTGAGACAGGAATTGAAGGAGACTACGGCTCCGTTTCTTGCTCAACTGCTGGAGATTATCCATCAATCGGCGTAAGTCAATGGGAAGGAGAAAGGGCTAACAGACTATTAGAAAACATTTCCGGCGGAGCGCATTATGCTTACCGCAGTTATTATGACCTGAAATATTCTTATGCTATCCAAGATTTGAAAGAACTCTTGATGAGTGATGAAGGACAGCAAGCACAGCTCGATATGCTTGCCGAAGACTGTGAAGACTATGTAGAAACACTGTGGAAAGTCCCTGATCTTGACGACACAAGATGCACTATCTATGCGGGTATGTGGTGCCCGACATCTGAAACAGTAGTAAGAAACTTCTTAATGCGGAGACAGGAGAGAGGATATGACCTGCGGGACATCAATGTAATCTATGAACTTTTCAGAGAACAGTATGCATATGCAGCGTGCTGTGAAGAATACGCGGAAGGTTATGCAAATAGAGCCACCGCAACGTATGAATATGTAATGAGTTTGGAGGTATAAATGTGGAAAATCAAAAAAGGGCTTATTTTATCGGCGGTTTTGCTGTCGCTGTGGTTGTCGCCATTGCTGTCTGGTTCGCATGCGCAGGCAAGACAAGCATTCACGATTTACGATACGGAGCTGACGCAGTTAGAACAGAGCTTGACAACGCTCGAACAGCACAACAAAGACAAGCAGATACTCTTAGACAAGCAAGCGAAGCAACTCAACGAAGCGCAGGAGCAATTGAAAATAGCGAACGAGCAAATCAGGAAATCTCAAGAATTGAACGAACGGACGCAGAACTCATTAGAGGAAGCAAATCAATACTTGAAAGAGTACGAGAAAAAGGCAGAACGGAAAATCAAAATTAAAACAAGGCAGCGAAACATGTGGATAGCAATATCAGTAGTAGCCGTGGGAGCGGCAATCTCCCGGAGGTGATCCGGTGCTTACGAAAGAGGGCGGGAAACCGCCCTCTTTTTTATTGTAATATTTAGCAATAGGTGATAAAATAACCATAGGTGAATTGGTCGAAACATCCGTGTTAGGCCTCTGAAAGAGGACAATTTTCAGTCCTCTTTTTTATTTACCTCAAATATACTACAATAAAAAGAAATGATAAAAAAAGAAATGATAAAATTTTGATAATTTGCCGTCCAATTTGCCGTCATTTTGCAAGAAAAATGTTATTTACTATCATTTACAACCATTTACAATTAAAATGTAAAAATACATATAATTTCAGGTAAATACTGAAAGATTAGTTACTGCCAGTTACTATCATTTACTATAAAAAACTTTAGTTCCGATAATTTAATGTTATCGGAACTAAAGTTGCGTAAAGAGAAAATATACCCGTTTCCATTAGATCCAATATATTCTCTTATATTCTCTTTATATTTAATTATGGTTACGTAAAAGAATACAATTCTTTTGTAACACGAGATACTTCAGCAAAAACTCGTTCAGTATCAATTGTAAGAAGCTCTTTGTCCCGCATAACAAGATTTCCATTAATCATCACGGTATCTACATCCATAGAATTTCCAGCATATGCAGCCAAAGATATACTGTCAAACCGTGGATGCCAATGAAAACCGCTTTGATCTATTAAAATAATATCTGCAAGATATCCCGGTTCTAATTTACCTAAATTATCATATCCAAGACACTTAGCACCTTCTATGGTCCCCATATCAATAGCTTCCTTTGCAGTAACTGCAAAAGGATCATAATTATTTGCTTTATGGATAAGCGCAGCCAAGCGCATTTCCGCAAACATATCCAATTTATTATTACTGGCCGCACTATCCGTCCCAAGACCGACAGTAATTCCAGAATTTCTCATCTTTATAACTGGTGCAATGCCAGATGCCAATTTTAAATTACTCCCCGGATTATGTGCGACACAGACATGTTTTTGAGCCATGATCTTTATATCATTATCGTTAACATGTACACAATGTGCTGCCAATGTAGGCTGTTCAAAAAGCCCAAGATTATCCATCAAAGCAATTGGTGTTAATCCATATTCTTTCAGGCAATTATCAACTTCTCCTTTTGTCTCGCAAAGATGTATATGGATTGGAATGTTATATTTTTCAGCTGCATCTCTAACTTTCTTTATATACTCCGGTGGACAGGTATATGGCGCGTGTGGGCCAAGCATCACCTTAAATCGTCCATCACCCGCTCCATCCCATTTCTTAAAAAGTTCTATGTTCTCCTGTAGAGCTGAGGAAGCGTTAGGACTGATACCGGCAAGCCCTCTTGCGAGATTCCCACGCATTCCCGCTTTCTCAGCAGCTTCTCCACAGGCATTCATAAACATATACATATCACAGAATGATGTTGTACCGCCGCGAATCATTTCCGCAAATGCAAGCATACTTCCCCAATAAACAATATCATCATTTAAGTGTTCCTCTACCGGCCATATTTTATTTTGCAGCCAATCCATCAGTGCCAGATCGTCAGCATAACTTCGGAATAAGGTCATTGCTACATGGGTATGCGTATTTACAAGTCCCGGTAAGGCAAGCATATTTTGGCCATCAATGACTTCGTTATAATTTTCATTTCGGGGATGCTTGGGAAATTCCCTAATCAATTTTCCATCGACTACAATATTACTATGTTCATGGATTTCTCCATTTTGATATAATGCGACATCTTTTAATAAAATAGACATGTAGCCCCCCTCAGTCTAATCCCAGGTATTCCTTTTGTTTATCAGATAAAGTATCAATCTCATATCCCATAGATTTCAATTTGATTTCTGCTACTTTTTCATCTAATTCTCTCGGGAGTAGGTACAATTGGGGCCGCAGTTCTTTTTCATGTTCACAAAGGTATGAAACAGCCAATGCCTGCATAGCAAAAGATAAATCCATAATTTCCACAGGATGACCATCCCCTGCTGCCAGATTAACCAATCGCCCTTCAGCCATTAAATAAATGGTATTCCCATTAGGAAGAATATATGCCTCGATATTTTTTCTTGCTTCATAATGAGAGTCAGAAATACGCTCTAAATCCTTTCGGCTGACCTCGCAATCAAAATGTCCGGCATTCGCACAAATTGCACCATCTTTCATTTCCATAAAATGTTTTTCCGTAATAATGTCTATGTCACCGGTAACTGTTAAAAAAATATCTCCATATCTTGCTGCCTTTTTCATAGGCATTACCTCAAAGCCGTCAAAAACTGCTTCAATTGCTTTAATTGGATCTACTTCTGTAACAATAACATGGGCGCCCAACCCTTTAGCACGCATAGAAACGCCCTTTCCACACCATCCATACCCCGCTACAACAACGGTTTTTCCTGTTACTGTTAAATTGGTACTGCGAATCACCCCGTCCCATACAGATTGTCCTGTCCCATATCTATTATCAAATAAATACTTACAATAAGAATCATTGACTGCTATCATAGGGAATGCCAATTTATTTTCTTTTTCCAATGCCTTTAAGCGATATACGCCGGTCGTTGTTTCCTCAGCTCCGCCAATCAGATTCTTTTTTGCGTCTGTTCTGTCTGAATGAAGTAAATGAACTAGATCCCCACCGTCATCAATGATAATATGCGGCATATGATCTAGCGCCTTATTCAGGAACATGGTATATTCCTCGTCAGTACACCCATGCCATGCGTAAACAGTTATACCCTGATTTACGAGACCTGCAGCAATCGGATCTTGTGTAGATAATGGATTACTTCCGGTCACGATGACATCCGCGCCCGCAGACTGCAGCGTAAGTGCCAAATATGCCGTTTTTGCCTCCAAGTGAATGGACATTACAATGGTCTTTTCTTTTAATGCCTGATTATTTATAAAATCTCTTTTCAGTGCATTCAATGCAGGCATAAATTTTCCCACCCAGCGAATCCGTTGAAGTCCTTCTTCGGCCAAAGATATGTCTCGAATCATAGAATCATTCATATTTTAAACTCCTTTCAAACTGTTTGATAGATATATAGTAAGGCGCCTTTAATGCCCCTTTTTCGGTAATAATTCCTGTAATCAGTTCATTTGGTGTTATATCAAATGAGGGATTGTAAACAGGAATATTCTTAGGTGCGATATAAATCCCCTGAACCATACGAACTTCATCAGGATTTCTTTCTTCAATTGGTATATCCTTACCAGAAGAAATGGAAAAATCAAATGTAGAAAATGGCGCTGCTACATAAAATGGAATCTGATGATATTTACATAGTACAGCAATTCCATATGTCCCTATTTTATTAGCCGTATCTCCATTACCTGCAATTCGATCTGCCCCTACGATTACAGCATCAATTTTTTTTCGTTTCATTACATCTGCTGCCATACTATCTGATATAAGGCGGACAGGAATCTGACCGCTTACCAACTCGGCTGCTGTCAGCCTTGCCCCTTGGAGCAGTGGTCTTGTTTCATCGACATAGACACAAGATAGTTGACCATGCTGATGCAGACGTGTGATTACACCCAAAGCAGTTCCGATTCCTGCGGTTGCCAATGCTCCAGCATTACAATGCGTCAGTATTTTCAAATGCTTTTTACCCTTAAAAATATCTGCACCCCGATCAGCAATTCGGCTGCATATTTCTTTATCCTGCCTTTCTATTTCATTTGCTTTTCTTAGCAGCGCTCCATAAATATTTTCCAGCTTTGTGTTTTTAAAAACTTTAATCATTTCATCAACTGCCCAAAATAGATTAACTGCTGTGGGTCTTGCCATTTTCATTGTGTCAGCGGCATGCAAAAATTGTTTTTCAATTGTAGCGGTATCTTGGCAATCTCTTGAAAATTTCTGATAAGCCAGCAGCATTCCATAAGCAGCGGCTACACCAATAGCAGGAGCTCCCCTTACGACAAGATTTTTTATGGCATCAGCCACCTTTAGGTAATCATTGTATTCCATATATATATATGTTCCAGGCAGGCGTGTCTGATCAAGCAAATACAGTTTATCATTTTTCCATTCTAGGGAATGCATTATCATAAGCAGAATCCCCCGAAATCCTTACCTGCATGACGGCACTCACAATCAAGCGTTGTATCAAAAGATTCGCAAATCATCATCGTAATTTTACGAAAGCTTTCGATATTCCGATCCATGCACTCAACGACCTCTTTATGAGTAAGTATCGTCGGTGAAATTCCCGCCGCAAAATTGGTAACCATTGAAATAGTCGCATAGCACATTTCCGCTTCTCTTGCCAATTGGCACTCCGGTACATTGGTCATTCCTACCACATCTGCTCCCCAAAGCCTAAATGTCTTTATTTCCGCCGGAGTCTCAAATCGTGGTCCTTCCGTACATATATATGTACCATTAGGATGAATAGTAATTTCATTTTTCATTCCAGCTTGAATAATCACATTCCTTAAGGTTTGACAGTAAGGATTTGTCATATCAATATGAGCAACACCACGGAATTCTCCATCAAAGAAAGTTCCATTCCTTGATTTCGTCATATCTAAGAACTGATCAATCAGTACAAGTTCGCCCGGTTTATATTCCGTGTTTAAAGAGCCTACCGCAGTAGTTGAAACTATGGAAGAAACTTCTAACATTTTTAACGCGTAAATATTTGCACGATAATTTATTTTATGCGGAGGAATAGTATGCTCTGTACCATGCCGGGCTAAAAATACGATTTCTTTCCCCTTAAAATACCCAATTTGACAAGCCGCTTGTCCAAAAGGGGTATTTATTATTTCAGAACGAATATCGGATAATATCCCGGCATCATACACGCCGGTACCACCAATAAATGCCAGTTTATTCATTGCGTTATACTTCCTTCCTTCTGAAACCAATGTTGAAGCGTCTCTCTTGATATTTTTCGGATCTTACCACAATAATGACATGAAATTTCAATATATTCGTCTTTCAGCAAAGAAACTCTTTCAGATTTCGGCAATGCCACAAGCGCCGTTTTTATCCGTTCTTTCGAACACGTACAGCAAAATGCGACCGGTACCTCTTTAATTATTGAAAACCCGCCTTCTTTTATAAGTGTTTCCAATTCGTGCCCCTGGAATAATCCTTCCTTGGAAAATAAATGGTTTCTATTTCTGAAGTATTGAGTGAATTTTTTCTTATTCCCTTCCGGCAGCAGCTGGGCAAAAATACCGGCGGCACGCGTTATTTTTTTCTCCGGTGATACAGCTGCTGTAACAAAAATGAAAGATTTTATTTGGTCAGACTGTTTTAAATATTGTCCAAGGCATTCAGAAATATTACCAAAAGATAAATTTATACGGCTACTATAAGGAGTCCGTACTAAGGAATATCTTGTAACGGTAAGTTGTGCTTTATCACTGATGAGGAGCTTTTCATTATGTGATGTCACCGGAAGATTATCATCAGCAGTGTCCACATAACCACGTATAAAATACCCTTCATAGGCATCAGCATGAATAGATCCCAAAATAGAATTTGTTTGCCAAAGAATACTGATTCCTTCATGATTCTTAAAATCCGTCGCAAGTACAGATGTACCGGCCAGAATTTTCCCCATAATCACTGCTGTTAAAGCAGGCAGATGATGTAACTCCTGTACCTTTGCAGCAGCAGAAGAAACATCAGAAACAGTTATACGAATTCCTGACATGCTTAAATAATGTTGAATTGTATTAATTTTAATCAATTTTCTCTCCGGATATCTTGAATATTTGAACAAATTTAGATATCAAATCTTTGCATCATATGTTTATTTTACAACAAAATCAATGAGAACAAAAAGCGCACAGCCTATAAAAACAGACTATGCGGATAAAATACGGAAAGAAAACCCTATGAACGCAGTACATCAATCGCTTTTTTTCTATCAGCCGCGCCAAACACGGAGGAACCGGCTACAAGAATATCTGCGCCTGCGTCTTTAAGCAAAACAGCATTAGCAGAAGAAACTCCTCCATCCACTTCGATGGGAATTTGAAGATTTAAATTCTTCATCATCTTTTTTAATACTTTTATTTTATCTAAAGTATAGGAAATGAACTTCTGACCGCCGAATCCCGGATTAACGGACATAATAAGTACAAAATCTAAAAGAGGCAATACAAGTTCCAAAGCAGACAGTGATGTGCCAGGATTAAGCGCAATACCCGCTTTAATTCCACGAGACTTTATATCGTGAATAGTACGATCCACATGAATCACCGCCTCCTGATGAAAGGAAATCATATCAACACCAATTTTTCCAAGTGAATCAAAATAATATTCAGGATGATATGTCATTAAATGAACATCAAATGGCAGCAACGTGACTTTTCTAAGTGACTGAATGACCGGTGGACCAAAAGAAATATTGGGTACAAAGGTACCGTCCATGACATCAAGATGAACTAAATCAGCACCACCCGTTTCAATATCTTTCAACTCACATTCTAAATTGGAAAAATCTGCGGCGAGGACCGAGGGAGCAATCTTCATAATTTTTTCTCCTGGCAAAATCAAATCAATACTTTTTGGAATACTTCAATTTCTGAAATATTTGTAAATAGGACTCATATCTTCTTTTTTGAACAACCCCGTCTTCTATAGCCTTCCGGATAGCACACTTCGGCTCGGAAATGTGCCGGCAATTATTAAAATAACATTTCCCTAAGTAAGGACGAAAGTCTTTAAATAAAAAACCTAATTCATCAATATCCAGTAAATCTATATCTAGAAGCGTATACCCTGGGGTGTCCATAAGAAATACTCCCGTCTTAAATGGCACTAATTCTGCATGCCGGGTTGTTGCCCGCCCCTTTCCTGTATAAGCGCTGACCGCACCGGAGGTAAAGTATGACCGCCCTAAAAAATAATTTAGAATACTGGACTTTCCAACTCCAGACGGTCCGGAAAATACGATGATACGACCTCGCAAAAGTTTTTTTAAATCGTCAAGGCCATCTTGAGTATATGTAGATGTATAAACACAGGGATATCCCGCTTTTTCATATTCTTCACATACTCTTTTGGCAGAAACTTCATCCAAATCGCACTTATTGATGCAAATCACAGGAGACATATTCGCATTTTCCGCAAGTAATATCATTTTATCAAGAAGACCGCGATTAAGATCCGGTGTACAAATGGATGACACCAGTACGAGTTCATCTACATTTGAAACCGGCGGCCGATATAATTGATTCTTTCGTTTATAAACTTTTGTAATGATTCCCTCGAACCCTTTATTGGTTTCATATTCTACATGATCGCCCACTAATACATCGGTCTTTTTCTTCAACGCTCCGCGTGAACGGCAGCGAGTCAGTACCTGATTATTTCCCAATATGGTAAAATATCCGTTTTGATCTTTCAGGACAGTCCCTTCCATAAATTTATAGCTCCCGATCTTGGACTATATTTCCATCAATAAGTACTTGAACCTTAACATTCCCTATCCCTGATACAGATTGATTAACTGTACTTCCCGGTTTAACCTGCTGATCATAGGAGACTGATTTACCATTATCATCAATTATATAGATAACCACATGGCGTGAATTGCCGTTTTTAGGAATAGTAATATTAACGCTCCCTGTTTTTTTCTGCGTTTTTTCTTTTTTCCCGATAGTAAGATTTACGGAAGATTCATTCGTAGATACGCCACCGGTGGGATTCTGCGCCAAAACAACAGCAGAATCATCTGCAGTAATCCCGTCAGAAGATGAAATAGTTCCTAATGTAAGATGTACGGAATCCAATGCATTTTTTGCATCTGCCAATGTCATACCTACCAAATTAGGAACATTTACCGGTTGGCGCAAGTTAATAACAATATTGACGAGTGTTCCTTTTGCCACTTTCGAGAAAGACTGCGGGCTCTGAGAGATAATGATTTCGGCCGGCTGGGATTGGTCGCTACCATTTTCAACAGCCCCTAAAGCAAGATCCAGTTTTTCTAACCGTTCTTTTGCCTGATCTAAAGTAAGCCCTTTTAAATCGGGAACCAAAATAACAGCTCCACCTTTGCTGACTGTCAGATGAATGATCCTCTGTTCTTTTACACTTGCTCCGCCAACCGGTGTTTGGGATATTACCTGTCCGGCCGGAATATCATCACTGGCAATTTCATCAATGGAAAACTTAAGATTCATTTCCTTCAGTGTCTTTTGTGCCACTTCCACAGGCTCTCCGACAAGCATTGGTACTGTTACATTTGAGGTACTCCAAAAATTTCCAAAGCTAAAAAATGCCCACAAAAAACAGGAAATAAATAAAAGCACCATTGCGATCCAAATATACTTTTGAGGGAAATTTGTAATCAAATGAGAAAGCTTACCTTCCGGCTCTGTTCGTGCAATTTTTTCTGTTTTTTGTGCAATTGGTTTCGTCATCGCAGCAAACTCGGGCTGTGCAGGTTTATAAATGGACGTAGTAAATCCCTGCGCCATTTTTAACTCAGAAATAAAATCAGAAACAGAATTGTATCTCTTATCAGGATCTTTCTGCAACGCGGTCAAAACGCATTCTTCCAGCATGGGCGTAATGGCAGGATTAAATTTAGTTGGCCGTGGTACTTCTCCGCGCATATGCTGCAGTGCAATACTGACTGCTGTTTCACCTTCAAACGGTAAATGGTGTGTAAGCATTTCATAGAGCACAACACCTAAAGAATAAATATCTGTTTTCTCTGTAACTTTATCCCCAGCCGCTTGTTCTGGTGATAAATAATGAACAGATCCCAAAATAGATTTTTTATCAATTACTGTTGCAGAATTGATTGCTCGTGCGATGCCAAAGTCAGTCACTTTCACCTTACCGGTTTCAGTCAGAAGAATGTTATGCGGCTTAATGTCGCAATGAACAATACCATTCTCATGGGCTGCTTCAAGTGCGCTGCCGATTTCAACAGCAATACGTACAGCCATATCGACAGATATACTGCTGTGATCTTGAATATATTGTTTAAGGGTCACCCCTTCGACATACTCCATAACAATATAATGTACTCCCTGATCATCCCCAACATCATATATCCCCACAATATTAGGATGTGTAAGTTTCCCCGCAGACTGCGCTTCATGTCGAAAACGTACAATGAAATCATTGTCTTCTGCAAAACTGCTATGAAGCACTTTTACAGCAACTACCCTATCAAGTAATAAATCGGTAGCCATATAGACATCTGCCATGCCCCCCGAGCCTATTTTCTTTTCCAATTTATAGCGATTGTCAAGTGTTTTACCAACCATTAGCCTTCTCCGCCTTTTCTACCCCAGTAGTCAATTAATATAAGAGATACATTATCTGCCGCACCTGCATTATAAGCGGCATTGAATAAATGTTCTCCGCAATTCATTAAATCTTCTTTGGTAAAATTTCTATATTCCGACAGAATTTTTGCGATATGTGTATCATCCACCATCCCTGTCAATCCGTCAGTACAAAGCAGTATTAATGTATTATTTTTTAACCGGATTGTACCTGTATCCACTTCTAATGCCTTCTTGATTCCCACAGCACGGGTAATTTCATTCTTCCGTGGATGTTCATGCATTTCATCCTCGGTAATCTTGCCTTTTCTTAGAAGTTCCATAACAAAAGAATGGTCTGTTGTCACTTGCTGGAGAATTTCTTTATGATAAATATATAATCGGCTATCTCCGACATGTGCCCAACTCAGCACATTATCATTGATACCTACTGTAATCATGGTTGTTCCCATACCATCAAGTTCAGGTTTCTTCATTTTTTCGGTCAGAACAACTTGATTTGCATGCAAAATAGACTCCTTCAAGAGTCCTTCTGAAATTTTTTCCAAAGGTACATTCTTCAAGAAGCCGGTTCCACTTTCAACAGCAAGCCTACTGGCCACTTGACCACCTACGTAACCTCCCATGCCATCCGCTAAGATAAAAACGGGACCGGAACAATCCGAAATACTGTCTTCATTTACTTTGCGAATCAGTCCGACACGGGAATCGCCGTATGCAATAAACATAGATGCCAGATTCTTTCTATAACTCAAATACAATAAATGCTATTTACAATTCATAGTAGCATGTTGAAAAAACACAGTCAACAAAAGCCTTTAAGGATACTAAGTAACACTGTTTAAATATCTCCGTTTTAACTGTCCGCAAGCCGCTTGTATTTCATCCCCCATTTGTTTGCGCACAGTCGTTTCCTTTCCTTTTTTCAGCAAAATATCCTGAAATCGTTTGATTTCTTTCCATTCTGGCGGATACAATTTAATATGCTCTGTACCGTTGATAGGGATTAAATTAATATGGCACGGCATTTTACCTATTAAGCGGCAAAGTTCTTTTGCGTTTTCCACACTTGCATTCATATCCTTGATAAGAATATATTCAAAAGTGACCCTTCTCTTTGTTTTCTTAAAGTAATATTCTGCCGCACTCACTACATCTTTAATTCTAAAATTTTTACTTATAGGAACCAAAACATTACGAATCCGATCATTCGGCGCATGCAAAGAAATAGCAAGGGTAATAGGGATATTTTCATCAGCTAATCGATAAATTTGAGGTACGATCCCGCATGTAGAAATAGTTATATTACGATAACTGATATTCAATAGTTCAGGATCATTCGCAAGATGGATAAAATGCAAAACCTCTTCATAATTAGTAAGTGGTTCCCCTGCTCCCATCAGAACGATGGAATGGAACGGTATATCGTAAAGTTCTTTAAATGCATACATCTGTGCAAGAATTTCTCCTGCCGTTAAATTTCTTTCCAACCCTTTTCTTGTGGAAGCGCAAAATATACATCCCATTGCACAGCCGACCTGGGTGGAGACGCAAATAGAATTTCCATAATGGTGACACATACAAACGGTCTCAACCAAGGAGCCATCTTTTAATTTAAGAAGTAATTTTATAGTCTTTTCATCATCGGATTGAGCCCGGCTTATAATGACCGGCTTATCAATCTGTCCGTTCTCTTTTAACCAGTCTCGCATTTTCTGCGGAAACTGAGTCATTTCATCAAAATGGAATATATGCCTTTTGTATAGGTAATCTCGTAATTGCTTTGCTCTGAAACGGGGAAACCCGTTTCCCACAACCCATGTTTCTATCTCCTGCAAATTTAGTCCCCATATATTACGCTTCATGAGATACCTTTCTTAATTTTGCCACAAAAAAACCATCACTTCTGACTAAATCAGGATAAAGGGTCATCATCCCATTTAAAGATTTTCCCAAAACGGGAAAGTTAAATTCTTCCGGCGTAAACTCCGAATGTAAAGAAAGAAACTCATTAATAATATGTTCGTTCTCATCAGGATTAAGTGTGCAAGTACTATAAACCAATACGCCGCCTGTTTTTGTATATTTAGCCGCCTGCTCAATTAATTGTTTTTGTAATGGTGGAAATACGGATAAGTCACTTTCCTTTCTTCTCCACCGAAGTTCCACCTTATGTCCTAAGACCCCTAATCCTGAACAAGGTGCATCTAAAAGGACCTTATCATAAGTTTCATACAGGAATGGTAACGGTTTGACGGAATCTCTTGCCTCTGTATGGATAATAGATATTCCCAAACGTTTTGCATTGTCTTTTATCAATTTGACTTTATGCGGATAAACATCCCAAGCGTCAATACTGCCTCTATTTCCCATCAACGCTGCTATATGCGTTGTTTTACTTCCGGGCGCCGCACACATATCAAGAACATGGTCTCCTGCATCCGGTCCAAGTACTTTGGCAGGAATCATGGAAGATGCCGTCTGTATATATATAAGTCCTGTCTGCAGAAACTCTGAAAACAGAATATCCGTCCCCGCTTTTATTGCCAGTGCTTCCGGCATATAAGAAATATCTCCTACACTTATATTTCTTAATTTTAACTGTTTTTTGATATCATCCGTTTCTATTTTAAGCATATTTACTCTAATGCATGTGTCCGAAATAGTATTAAAGGCTTTCAGAATCTTTTCAGATTGTCCCATACCGTATTCTTTTTCAAAAAATCGAATCAGCCATTCAGGTTGGTTATAGATTAAAGATTCATAAAAGACACGGTTGGAAGTTCTATCCGGCAACGTAAGTGATTCCCTTCGGCGAAGAAAATTTCGGAGAACTCCATTAATAAATTTTACATTTCCGATATGAGTTACTTTTTTTGCAATTTTTACTGTTTCGTTGACAGCTGCAGACTCAGGGATACGATCTAAAAAGACAATCTGATATATCCCAAGGGCTAAAAGAATACGTACTGCAGGATGAATTTTAAACATCGGCCGGTCACTTATCAAACTGATCAGCCAAAGGCAATAATTATATTTACGACAAACCCCATAAATAAGTTCCGTCAATAAATGTCGTTCTTCCTTTTTTAAAGGGCACCACCGCAAAATACTCTGAATCGTTAAATTAGCGTAAGCATTTTTTTCAAAGATTTCATAAAGTGCCTCAAATGCCAATGTTCTCGCTGATTTTATTTTTTCAGTACTCGAAGCAATCATTGGTTTTTACCTGATATCCATTGATAAAATCAATCGTTTTCATTCGCTTATGATTCTCCGGTTGAACCATTGTTAAGTATATGATTCCATGCGTCGCAGCAACACCTATATTCCCATCTTTTAAAGAAACAACAGTTCCCTTGGGGATCGCAGCGGTATCGCTGTTCTCATAAAAAGCAGCATGGATTTTTATCCGTTTGCCATGAAAATAGGTGTATGTCCCCGGGGAAGGATACATTCCTCGAATAAGGGCATCAATAACCGATGCCTCTTGCTCCCAATCAATATGCCCCATCTCTTTTGTAACTTTTTCCGCATAAGTTGCTTTAGCATGATCTTGCGGTTTCGCACCAGCCATACTTTCAGGTAGATTCTTCAAGACATAGAGAAGCTCTTTCGCCCCCAACACGGAAAGTGATTCAAATAATTCACCCGCTGTCATATGCGGCAGGATTTTCAATGGAGCCATACGAATGATATCGCCTGTATCCATCCCGGCATCAAGTTTCATGATACTGATACCAGTCTCACTTTTACGGTCTATAATAGCCCTTTGTATAGGGGCAGAGCCTCTATACTCCGGCAAAAGAGAGGCGTGAATATTAATCGCTCCATAAACGGCGGCATCTATAACTGCGACCGGAAGAATTTTTCCATAAGCCACTACAATAATAAGATCTGGCTTTAATGCAGCCAATTCCCGAATAGTATCTTCACTTTTAAAAGTCGTCGGTTGGTATACCGGGATATTCTCTTCCATTGCTAATTTTTTTACATCAGAAAAAGTTATCCTGTTCCCTCTTCCATTTATTTTGTCAGGCTGAGTATAAACAGCAATAGGTCTATATCCATTTTCACACAGTGTTTTTAATTGCACAGCCGCAAAATCAGGTGTTCCCATAAATATAATCCGATATGGATTACTCATCAGACGCTCCTTTATGCAACGAGTTTGCCTTTTCGATAAAAAGAATCCCATTCAGATGATCTGTTTCATGTTGTATACAACGTGCCAGAAGTCCCGTTGCTTTCTTTTGCTTTCTTTTCCCGTGAATATCCTGATATTTTACAGTCACATTAGCATAACGTTCTACTTCTCCATACCAATTTGGAACAGACAAACAACCTTCCGTATCAGTTACTTTCTCATCTCCGTCAGGAGTCCATCTCGGATTAATATAAGCTTCAAATCCGGATTCTCCATCATCAGCAACAAAAACACGTTTTGAAACAGCAATTTGCGGTGCTGCCAATCCTACTCCGTTAGATTCATACATTGTCTTTTTCATTTCATTAACTAAGAACTTCAGTTTCTTATCAAATGCGGTAATAGGCATTGCAACAGACTTCAAAATCGGATCGCCTGCAGTAATTATTTTACTCAATTCATTTCCCTTCACTTTCACTAAAATATTATAGGGGATCTACATCTATAATTATATCATTTTCCTGAAATATCTTAGAATTCTGCATGGAAAGCTTCAAACGCCTTAGTGTTTTTCCTTTTATAAGCAAAGAAACATTATATATATTTCTTACCTTTTTGACAGGTTCATCATAAGGCGGTGTTACAGAAATATAATCCGGTATGCTAGGCAGCATTTCCCGAATATAACGATAAATCTTTTCTGCATGATTTCTGGCGATGCTCTCTTTTTTATTAAAACAGGTGATTTTCATCAGCCTGGTAAACGGCGGATAATGGAGAGTTCTTCGATATTCCAATTCCTGCTGATAAAAAGCATCATAGTCCTGTTTTGCAGCAGTTAATATAACATAGTGTTCTGTATTATATGTTTGAAGAATGACTCGTCCCTGTTCCAAATTCCTGCCTGCCCGCCCCGCACATTGTGTAATCAGATTAAAAGTCTGTTCTGCTGCAAGATAAGTAGGCATATTCAAGGTGCTATCCACAGAAAGGATCCCTACAGACTGCACGCCCGGTATATCATGTCCCTTGGCTACCATCTGTGTGCCGAATAAGATGTCAAATTTTCCATCTCGAAAATTGGATAATATTTTTGCAGCGCTATACTTCCTGGCAGTACTATCTACATCAAAGCGGCAACATTTCGCTTCCGGAAGTAATTTTTTCAAATCCTCTTCAATCCGCTGTGTTCCCCATCCTAAATATAATATATCTTGAGAACTGCACACAGGACACTGCCTGGGCAAAGGAAATGTACTCTCACAATAATGGCAGTTCAATCGATGTTTATCTTTATGATAGACAAGCGGAACATCACAATGGGTGCATTTGAATACATATCCGCAATGTTTACACATCAAAGTCGGTGCAAAGCCTCTTCGATTCAGCAGCAGAATCGCCTTATGATTCTTTTGAACCGTATCTCTCAAAAGATCAATCATCGGTCTTGATAAGTTGGTCGCATGCCCTATATCTGCTTCGCTCCGCATATCATAAACATATATTTGAGGCAGTGGTGTTCTATGAACACGTTGCCGCATTTCCAGCAATTCAATCTTCTTATTTTTAGCCGCAAAAAAAGTAGTAACGGAAGGCGTAGCCGCCCCAAGAACAATAGGGCAATTATAAATAACAGCCATTACCTTTGCCACATCTCTGCCATTATAGCGGGGAGTCTCCGTTTGTTTATAAGATGAATCATATTCCTCATCAACAATAATAAGTTTCAGATTCTTAAACGGCATGAAAAGGGCAGAACGGGAACCAATAATAATAGAACTTTCTTCATTTGCAATTCTTTGACGATTATTATACCGCTCACCTTTACTTAAATTACTGTGCATAAAAACCACTTTATCGCCAAAGTAATCAGCAAAATAAGAAACCATCTGGTTCGTCAAAGCAATCTCAGGTACTTCGAGCAGCACTGTTCCCCCTGCTGCAATCGCACTCTCAGCCGCGCGGAGATAAACTTCCGTCTTCCCACTTCCTGTTACACCATAAAGGAGTATACCCTTGTATCTTTCCTCATTAACAGCACCGATTATATATTCTACCGCATATTTTTGTTCCTCCGTTAGTTTACGTGGGTTGTCACTCTTTTTGTTTTCCACAAGCGAAAACGTTTTCTTCCCTCGATAAAATAGATGTCCATTGCCATTCCTGCAAAAGCGTCGAATAACATCCCGTGAAAAGCCCGCTGATATCAGGTTTGAAATCGAATCCTTCCCGATTTGACACAGATGTGACCATAAGGCTTTTTGTCTTCCCCCTCTTTTCATGGACTCCGATTCCGATTTGTTATTAATGGCTAACCATTCTTCCAATGGTTCTTTATAGACTTTTTGCAATAATTCTGTTTCTTTTATAAATCCTTTCGCAAGATATCGGTTACAACGAGTTTTACCCAAAACTAAAACCGCGTCTTCTTTCGAAATGATTTCAACAGAGACATCGATCAGTCCCCATATATCCTCACATTCCGGAATTTCCTTCCAATTAATCTCATATAAGACCTCTGTTCGTATTCCTTTTTTATCAATAAGAAAAAGACGAAGAGCATCTATCAATGTGCACATATAATATTGTGAAATCCATTTTGCTGTTTTAATCATTGCATCCGTAAACCAAGGTACTGAATCAATAGCATCATAAATTTCCAGCAACTTGTAAGAAATATGAGAGAATTCCTCTTCATGACATGATAGAATAATTCCTTCTTCCTGCTTGCCGGCAAACGGTACTATGCACCGCCAGCCGGAACCCACATAACTGAGATGATCCGGGATTTTATAAGAAAATGTTTTATTTAAATGTTTCGAGGGCCGATTAATTAATATCTCCGCAATTGTACCAGTCATAGATCATTTTCCTTATTTCGTGACTCCTAAAGAAGCTCTTTTATATCGATATAAAACGATATCTATATATTATCATAAAATGCTATCCTTATTCATTCATTATTTATTTATTTTAATGCGGCAGGATATTTTTCACGACAATAAAAAACTTCTTTGGATAAAAAACGATTCTGTCACCACAAAGAAGTTTCTCAAAAATTATATCCCAACTTGTCTTTTCAATGATTCCGCCTTGTCTGTATGCTCCCACGGTAAATCTATATCATCTCTTCCAAAATGTCCATATGCTGCAGTCTGTCTATAAATCGGATGACGTAGATTAAGCATATCAATGATACCGGCAGGTCGAAGTTCAAAATTCTCCTCAACCAGATTTACGATTTGTTCTTCATCAATTTTCCCTGTTCCGAATGTATCGACTAAAATAGATACCGGACGTGCTACACCAATTGCATAAGCCAATTGAATTTCACATTTATCCGCAAGACCTGCTGCCACGATATTCTTTGCCACATAGCGCGCAGCATATGCCGCTGAGCGATCCACTTTTGTCGGATCTTTTCCAGAGAAGGCACCGCCGCCATGGCGAGCCATTCCGCCGTAAGTATCAACAATAATTTTCCTTCCAGTGAGTCCCGCATCTCCCTGCGGCCCACCAATAACAAAGCGGCCTGTCGGATTAATCAGGTATTTTGTATTTTCATCAATAAATTGGGCCGGTAAGACGGCTTTTATCACATGCTCAATCATATCTTCTCTGATTGCTTTCTGTGTAATATCCGGCGCATGTTGCGTTGAAATAACAATCGTATCAATACGCACCGGTTTCCCATCAATATATTCTACGGTTACTTGTGTTTTCCCGTCTGGTCTGAGATATGCGAGTTGTCCATTTTTCCTGACTTCTGCCAAACGGCGTGAAAGTCTGTGTGCAAATGCAATAGGAAGAGGTAAAAATTCAGGAGTTTCATTGCATGCATAACCGAACATCATTCCCTGATCGCCGGCTCCGATATCATAAGAATCCGCTTTAGCTTCCTTTGATTCCAGAGAACGATCCACCCCCATTGCGATATCAGGAGACTGTTCATCCAGAGAAATGAGAATCGCACAGGTTTCACTGTCAAATCCATAACTTGCATCAGTATACCCGATGTCCCCAATCGTTTTGCGAATCACCCGTGGAATATCCACTTTGGCATCAGTTGTTATTTCGCCAAACACATGCACCTGCCCGGTTGTGACAATGGTTTCACAAGCAACACGCCCATTGGGATCCTGCTCAAGAATAGAATCCAATATGGCGTCTGAAATCTGATCAGCTATTTTATCCGGATGCCCTTCTGTAACAGATTCTGACGTAAATAAAACCTTTTTCGGCATATTTTTATCCTCCGATTATGTAAAAAAATAAAAATTCCTCCGCGCAGGGAGGACTTCCTCTCATCTGCCAGCAAATGCTGATGGAATTAGCACCTTTTCCCTATATAGAATGGTTGCTGCAGCATCATGGGGCCAAATCCCTCCGCTGCTCTCGATGAGTATTATGAAATTTATTATATCATATCATTGAAATTAATCAATAGAGTTTACAACAAAGGTATCTTCTACGATTTACGTAGCTCAAGAACAGGATGTCTTCTCTTATTAAATAATCAATTACATTTTTCCGCAATTTTCTCTATGATGATTTTCCCTAATTCTTCCTTTGACATTTTAGGATATTGCTGTAATGTACCATCTTTATATAATATGGCGGCAATATTAGTCGTTACATTAAATCCTGCGCCGGGCATTGCCACATTATTGGCAATAAGCATATCTAAATTCTTTCTTTCCACCTTGTTTCGACCATGGGCAATAACATCATTCGTTTCTGCTGCAAAACCAACAAGGAACTGGTGAGTCTTTTTTTGCCCCAGATCAAAAAGAATATCCGGATTAAGCGACAGGTGAATCATAAGATCATCATTTTCTTCTTTTTTAATTTTTTGATTCGCCGCAGCAATCGGTCTGTAATCTGAAACTGCCGCTGCCATAATGACTATATCACTTTCTTCATAGAGACTCTTCATTGCCTTATCCAATTCACGGGCATCCCGAACATAAATCATTCTAACATCTTCCGGCGCGGGCAGTGCTTCCGTACAACTTACCAGAACCACGTCAGCTGCTTCTATTGCAGCGGCCCTGGCGATAGCATAACCCATCCGTCCGCTGGAACGATTTCCTATATAACGTACCGGATCAATATTCTCTTTTGTCCCACCCGCGCTTATGACTACACGCTTCCCCTTTAACAACTGCCTTCCCGATAAAATTCGTTCAATCCGGAAAATAATTTTTTCCAGCGAAGGGAACCGGCCTTTACCGGAAGCATTACATGCCAAGTGTCCGCTTTCAGGTTCTACAAATATATAGCCAAGTTTGCGCAACTTTTTAATATTCTCTTGGACAATAGGATTCTCATACATGTTTGTATTCATGGACGGAACAAAAATAACCTTTGCAGTTGTCGCCATAATTGTTGTCGAAAGCATATCATCAGCAATTCCATTGGCTATTTTCCCAATGATATCAGCTGTTGCAGGAGCAATAACAAAAACATCCGCTAATTGGGCAAGCGAAATATGCTCTACATCCCATTTGTTGATATTGGCAAACATATCGACAGTAACATCATTACCTGAAAGTTCTCCGAATGTAATAGGTGTAACCAATTTTGCTGCATGTTCAGTCATAATGCAATGTACATCTGCACCGCGCTGCCTAAGCTGGCTTACAAGTCCGGCCGCTTTATACGCCGCAATACCGCCGCAAACTCCTACGACAATATGCTTATTTATAAACATCATAAAAATCCTTTCAGTAAGGTGAGTAAGAAACAAGTAATTACACCGTAAATTTATTTTTTATTTTCATAATAAGAAATCTTATCGTGATATATCTCTTCAAGCGCCACAGTCACCGTTTTTTTCCCTTTATCATCAAGTAATGCCGGAGCTCCATCCGTTAATTCTCTCGCTCTCAGGGCAGCCAATGTGACAAGGGTATATTTTGTATCAACTTTTTTCACAAGAGCATCAATTGCTGGATAACACATCATTTTAAAGGAACCTCCTTATTTATATACTGCTGAAAAATTGTTTCTATCTGATTCTGATTCCTGGATAGTTTACATCTTTCTGCCTCTATAATTGCGCAGGTTTTATGAACTGCATCCTTCAGTACATCATTTACGACTATGTAATCATATTTATGCGCCATAGATAATTCACCGGTGATTTGAGCCAAACGCTTTTGGATGGTATCTTCCGAATCTGTCCCTCTGCCGTGTAAACGCGCTGAAAGCGTCCTTAAGGATGGTGGAACTATATAAATAAAAACACCTTTAGGATATCTTTCCTTAACCTGCATAGCACCTTGGATATCAATTTCAAGCAAAACTGATTTTCCTCTTTCAATTAGATCAAGAACACTTTTCTTTGGTGTTCCGTAATAATTGCCGTATACACATGCATACTCCAAAAAGGCCTCTTCTTTTATCAGTCTTTCAAACTCTTCCTTTGATCTGAAAAAGTAGCTGCCCCCCTCTTCTTCCCCCACTCTTGCCGTTCTGGTTGTCATAGAAATGGAATAATTCAATTCAGGATAAATATTTCTGATTTCATTGCAAATAGTGCCTTTCCCTGCTCCCGACGGACCGGAAACGACAAGCAGAATTCCCTCATCCTTTTTCCCCATATACCTTTACCCCTCATCAGCCGCTTCCATAATTGCCGTTTCCTTATTCATTAAACGGTGAGAAATTGTTTCAGGCTGAACAGCGGAAAGAATAGTTTGCCCACTGTCCATAATCAAAACTGCCCGTGTTTTTCTCCCGTAAGTAGCATCAATCAGCTCGCCTTTGTCTCGGCAGTCTTGAATCATTCGTTTGACCGGTGCCGATTCTGGACTGATAATTGCAATAACTCTGGTTGCCGCCGCCATGTTTCCAAAGCCTATGTTAATAAGCTGAACTCCCATTATTATCTCCTTATTCGATATTTTGAACCTGTTCCCTGATTTTCTCCAATTCTGTTTTGATTATTATAACACAGTCAATCACACTGATGTCATTGGCTTTTGATGCGGTTGTATTGATTTCCCGGTTAATTTCCTGGAGCAGAAAATCAAGCTTCCGTCCTATAGGTTCCGTACTGTCTAAGGCAGCAGCGAACTGATTTAAATGACTCTCAAACCGGGTAAGTTCTTCTGTATAATCCGTTTTTTCAGAATAAACAGCGACCTCTTGCAATAAACGTGTCTCATCCCAAGCATTCCCACTGTCTTCCAATAATTTGATCATGCGGCTGCGAAGTCTTTTTTCGTAATCCTCTACAATGATATTTTGTTTACTTTTCAGATACAGAAGTTTTTCCCTCAATAGATCAATTCTTTTATTTAAATCAGCCGCTAAATTTTCTCCTTCCCGACGCCTCATTTCATTCACTCCAGCTAGTGCGGCAGATACAGCCTCGCGGGCAAGAGAAATCAATTCTTCATCAGTAATGGATTCTATTGCTACATGAAGAAAAGGAGCCGGCAACGACAAAAGATCGGAAACTGAAGGTTTCCGGCACCTGATCCCATCCTTATGCCTCAGCATGTGAAATACGTCCAAATAAGCAGATAAAAGGTCTTCATCTAAAGAAACATGAATGTTTTTTCTGCTTCCGTCTGATGTGAATGTGAGATTAACGTATATCTTGCCCCGGTGTACCTGTTCTTTGATTAAAGATTTTATACTTTCTTCCGCGGCTGCAGAAAAATGGTCAGTACGTATATTTAACTCAAGAAATCGATTGTTAACAGTTTTTATTTCAGCCGTTACTATTCCCTTAGTACCAGTTGCCGTACCATGCCCGAAACCAGTCATGCTCTTCATACTTTACGCCCCTTTTCCAAATAATTAAATGATATATTCACCCTCAAACACTTTTTCTGCCGGTCCTGTCATAAATACATGCGCAGAACTATCACCCTCCCATGAAATATGAAGATTTCCTCCGTCAAGAATAACCTCTGCTTCTTTTTCTACAAGTCCATTCAGGATTGCAGCAACAACAGTCGCGCAGGTTCCTGTACCACAAGCCATCGTAACACCAGTACCACGTTCCCATACACGCATGCGCAGTAAATTTTTTTTCAGGAGCTGCGCAAACTCCACATTTGTTTTTCGAGGAAAATGAGCGTCTGCTTCTAATCGGGAACCGATTTCTTCAAGCGAAATTCGATCAATATCGTCAGTAAAAATAACACAATGTGGATTCCCCATTGATACACAAGTAATACGGTATGTATGCAAGTCATTTGTAAGTTTCCGGTTCACCACCATACCGTCACCAAATCCTGTCACAGGAATCTCGCTGCTGTTTAAATGCGGCACGCCCATATCGACACGAACCTTTCCATCCGGAAGCAGTTCCGGGAATAAAATCCCTGCACCGGTTTCTACGGAAAAATGATGCTTTGATACCAGCCCCAGCTCATGAGCCCACTTGGCAAAAGCACGAATACCGTTACCGCACATTTCTGCTTCACTTCCATCACTATTGAAAATTCTCATCTGAAGCGTTGCCTTTTCCGAAGGAAGAACAAAGATTATTCCATCGGCACCTATACCAAAATTTCTGTTACAAATAGAAACACATTTTTTTACCACCGGCCGGATATCCATTGTCATTGCATTGACAAAAACAAAGTCATTTCCACAGGCCTGCCATTTCGTAAAATGCATAAACCCCTCCTGCATATCATTCATTAGTTTTTTATTTTAACATCTATACTAAACAGAGTCGAGCATATTTCTGCAGAAAACAGGCTATCCTCCCCAATGGATTATGCTATACTGATTCAGAACAAGAAAGGAGTTATTTCATGCAAATTGACAGTGCAGTTCTTTACATATTCAGAAAAGAATTGGCAGCTAAAATCATACCGGCACAGGTACGCCAAATTCATCAAATAGATAACCGGATTATTGACATAGAACTATTTCGTTCATACGAAAAACCTATACACTTAATCTTTGACACTTACCGTCCTTTAATCTACATCACCGAAAACCTAAAAAAGGACACCGGATATATGCCCTCTCAAACATTTTGCATGACATTGCGTAAACAGCTGGAAGGCTCCAGGCTTTCATCCATTGAACAACCGGATTTTGATCGGTTCTTAAAATTTAATTTCGATCGTATAGAAGCAGGTGGGAAGATTATTACCAAATCCCTCTGTATGGAATTAATTCCCTCGGCACCCAATTTAATTTTAACAGAAGATAATGTAATTATTGATGCCTGTCTTCGAGGGAAAAAGATGGAACGAATCCTTGCACCGGGAAAACCCTATGTCCGTAATTCATATGCAAGCAGAAATAACTTTCTTCTTTTTTCTGCAGAAGAAATCCTCCAAATATTGAAATTCGGTCAATTGCAAGATTCTTCAGTTCAGCAGTGGATTTTTGATACGTTTAATGGCTTCAGCAGCTTTTTGGCAGAGGAATTATTTTCCCGAACAAAAATTAAAGCTGATCTGCCACTAAATCATCTAAATGAGGAAGAATCTACTATCCTGGCAAATACAATTTACGATATAGCGCAAGAGATCTTAAGTGCAAAAGCTCTTTATATTTACAAGAAACCAAATAACAAAACCTGGGCAACGCCCATTACGCTCTCTGCGGGAGAACCCATCAGAAAAATTTCTGTTGACAGATGGATTCGTGAAGAACTGCAAAAAGATGGCGGCATTCTCTCTGCTGAAACTTCACAGATGTCCCAAAAGATATCCTCTCTCTTAAAAAAAGAGACCAGAAAGATGAATAAAATAAAAGATGAATTGAAAGAAACGAAAAAAACGGAGACCTATAAACTTTGGGGAACACTGCTTTCCATTTATGCGTATAAAAAACTTAACGGAATGCATGAATTAACAGTAAGCAATGTTTTTAATGAACCTCCGACAGATGAGAGCATCCCTGTCAATCCGCTTTTATCGGTAAGTCAAAATAGTCAGTTATATTTTAAAAAATATTCCAAAATGAAGACAAGATTGCAAGTCGGACAGGATAAATTAAATGAATGTTTTGCAAAAATCCGCTATCTGGAAAATATTTCTTATTTCCTTGAGAATATAAAAACAAAAAATGAGCTTATTCAATTAAAGGATGAATTAAAAGATTCCGGAGCAACTATTCAGCGTCACTCTTCCAGGCAGAGAAAGAAAGAAAAAGAACCTTCTTTCATCTCACTGACTATAGATGGATTTCATGTCCTCCTCGGAAAAAATAATGTACAAAATGAATACTTGACATTTCACAAAGCAGGAAAAGAAGATTTGTGGTTTCATGCACAAGCTCTTCCGGGATCCCATGTTGTTCTAATAACGGAAGGACAAGTTATTCCTAAGGAATTAATTGCAAAAACAGCTGCACTGGCTGCCTTCTACAGCAAAGGAAAATCATCCGGAAAGGTTAATGTTGACTATACTCGTATAAAATATGTCAAAAAGATTCCCAACAGTCCCCCCGGACTGGTCAATTATACCCACCAATCTACTGTCACTGTAATTCCGGAAGATTTCAAAATATCCATATAAGCACTTATAAAAAAACGGCCTGTTATAGGAAACCTCACTCAACATGACAGACCGTTTTTATCATATACAATTGTAGCGTAAAGTTTTATGATTCCTTTTATAGAAGAAATCCGTAATTCTCTAATAGAGTCCGCACATGTGACTCTTCTTCTTTTGTCGGGGCAACCATGGGAAGCCGGAAATTTCCGCCCGGTTGTCCAATTAAATTAACAGCAGTCTTAACGGGAATAGGGCTTGCAATAAAAAACATTCCTTTCATAATCGGATACATTTTCAAATGCAGTCTCCGCGCGGCAGCCAAGTTTCCTTTTTCAAAAGCGTCAATCATAGAAAGAAGATCCTCTCCGATCACATGGCTCGCCACAGAAATAACACCTACACCGCCTGCTGCTAAAACAGGCAAAGTAAATGCATCATCTCCACTGTATATCATGAAATCATCTGGAAGCAGAATCTTTTCCTTTGTTACCTGATCCCAATTCCCGGCAGCATCCTTCACGCCTACTATATTGGGGCAAACATCTGTCAACCGTTTGATTGTTTCCGGTTGGATACTAACACCGACACGCCCCGGTACGTTATATAGAATAATTGGCAGTTCAGTAGATTCCGCAATGGCTTTAAAATGTTGATACATCCCCTCCTGCGTCGGTTTAACATAAAATGGAACAATAACCAGAGCCGCATCTATCCCTGTTTTTTCTGCTGCTTTTAAAAACTCGATTGTTTCCTTCGTCCCAATGGTGCCTGCATTCCCTATAACAGATACTCTCTTTTCTGTTCCATTTTTACCAACCGCATCAACAATCATCTTATACAGCTTTAGTTTTTCTTCACTGGACATGGTCGCACCTTCACCGGTTGTTCCACCGACAAGAATTCCTTCAGATCCATGATTAACTAAATATTTAGACAAAGAAGATGCGCCTTCATAATTTACATCTCCATTTTCTTTAAATGGAGTAATCATTGCGGTTATAACTCGTCCAAACTTTGCTATTGCCATGATTTTCCCTTCTTTCTGTATAAACTGCTGTCCTATCAACTAAAACATATCATGAGCAATCATATATTCTGCAATTTGTAAGGTGTTTAAAGCAGCTCCTTTTCTAATCTGATCCCCGCAAACCCACAGATTGATTCCCCTTTTATTATATAGATCCTTTCTAATTCTTCCTACCGCCACATCGGTCTTATTAGATGTATCCAGTGGCATAGGATACACTTGTTTTTTTATATCATCTACAAGAACCACACCGGGAAATGATTTCATTGCCTCTTTAATCTGTTTAGTCGAAAGAGAAGCAGCAGTCTCAACATAAATTGATTCTGCATGGCTTCTTATAACAGGTACTCGAACTGCGGTCGGCGTAATTGCAATATCCTCATCATGAAGAATTTTACGGGTTTCATTGACCATTTTCATTTCTTCTTTGGTATATTCATTATCCAAAAATATATCAATCTGCGGTATTAGGTTATAGGCAATCGGGTAGTGTTTAGGAAGGCTAACAGAGGGAAGAATCTTCGGTTCATATACAGTCCCTTTTGATACGGCTTCTGTTTCCCCGTAAAGTTCGTCAATTCCTTCTTTCCCTGCTCCTGATACGGCTTGATAGGTGCTGACAATAACACGCTTTATAGGAGATAAATCATAAATCGGCTTCAACGCCATAAGCATGATAATTGTAGAGCAATTGGGATTAGCAATAATTCCCCTATGCTTTTCTATATCTTCCGGATTAATTTCAGGGATAATCAGCGGCACTTGGGGATCCATTCTGAACGCACTTGAATTATCTATTACTACAGCGCCGCGCCTTACTGCTTCCGGTGCTAATACTTCACTTACTTTGCCGCCGGCAAACAATGCAATGTCAATATCCTTGAAAGAATCGGGTTTTGCCTCTTCTACAGTATATTCCTCACCACAAACCATTAACTTTTTACCGGCAGATTTGGCAGATGCCAAAAGTTTGAGTGAAGCAAATGAAAAATTTCTTTCTTCAAATAAACGTATAAATTCCTGACCAACAGCACCTGTTGCTCCTAAAACAGCTACATGGGGCAATTTGTTCATTACAAACACCTCACTTTAAATAATTTTCAAGACCATAAACAAGCCCTGGAATTTTCATAACTTTATGACATGCAAGCATTACTCCCGGCATAAAAGACTTCCGATCAAGCGAATCATGTCGGATCGTAAGTATTTCCCCATATCCTCCAAAAAGTACTTCCTGATGAGCGACATATCCTGGAAGCCTTACACTATGAATCGGAATATCTTCATACTTGCCACCTCTTACCCCCGGCAGGCCTTCTTTTGTTTCATCTTCATCGGGATGCAATGTACGGGCTGCAGCAATTTTTTCCGCTGTCAATTTAGCCGTCCCGGAAGGCGCATCAAATTTATGATTATGGTGAAGTTCTATAATTTCAGCATTAGGAAAATATTTAGCTATTTCTTCAGATACTTTCATCATTAATACCGCACCAAGAGAAAAATTGGGGGCAATCAGGCAATGAGAACTATTTTTATCGCAAACAGCAGACAAACCTTTTCTTTCTTCCGTTTTCAAGCCAGTTGTGCCAATAACCATATTTATGCCAGCTGCAAGAACCGTCTGTGCATTTGAATAAATAACTTTAGGTGAAGTAAAATCAACGACTACATCAGGCTTACCACCAACAAAAGCTTCTTCCAGGCTTCCATAAATCTGTATTCCTTTATATCCAATACCCACGACGTCCCCAATATCCTGCCCCGTACATTTAGGATCTACCGCTCCGCAAAGGATAAGCCCTTCTTCTTTCTCAATAGAACGAACCACTTCACTGCCCATCCTGCCGCTGGCACCGTTAACCAGAACCTTTATCACTACAGTCCCCTTCTTTCTATTTACTACCCCAAAATAATATAATTACATCTGTTATTAAATTATAAGAATCGTAGTATAAACAAAAGGAGAAGTCAATCATCAGATAGTATTTTTTGCATTTCCAATGCTGATCGAATCGCGTTTTCTGATTTAGACATTCCTGAAATCATTTGAGCAATATTTTCTACTTGCTGCCGCCCATCTAAAAGCATGGCCTTGGAAGATGTCTGCCCGCGGCTAATGATTTTTTCAATTTTATAATAGCGTCCGGGAATACTTGCAGTCTGTGGCAAATGTGTAATAATAAGCACCTGCAGATATTTTGACAAAATTTTTATTTTTTTTGCAATCTGTATTCCTATTTTTCCGCTGATTCCCACATCAATTTCATCAAAAACAAGAGTTTGTCCTCTCATCAACCGTGAAATTACGATTTCTATGGCTAATGCAATTCTCGATAGTTCTCCTCCTGAAGCGGTTTCTTTCATAGAACGTAAAGATTCTCCCCTATTAGCAGAAAAATACAGCTCCATTTCTTCAACACCGGATGATACAGGTGCCGCTGCGGGGACTAAATGTAAAGTCATCCTTGGATCATCCATCCCCATATCTTGCAATAAAGATATGATCTTTTCCGTAAATTCACAGCCTGTAAGAATACGTTGTCGATTTAGTGCTTCCGCCTTTTTCATCACCGCTTCTGTCAATAATTTGTATTTTTCTTGCATCTCTTTATTTTCATAAATGAGATTTTTAAGGCTGGTACATTCTTTCTCTGCATTCTCTTCATAATGAATTACATCTGCCAATGTAGGGCCAAATTTTCGCTTCAACCCTATCAATATGTTGCTTCTTGATTGCAGTTCTGATAATTCTTCATCTGAAAAATCCGCAGCGGATATATAAGTATCTAATTTCCCTTCTATATCTTCTAATGAATATAATACCGTTCTCAGTTCTTCATCTGTTTCCTTCATTTCTTTATCATAACGGGATGCCGTTGATACCGCTTTAGATGCTGATGCCAATAAATCTCGGGCACCACCTTCATCACTGAGAGCAGAAAGAGCTGCTTTTACGGAATAGATAATTTTTTCATAATTTTGCAAAATGGAAAGGCGTCTATCTATTTCTTCATCTTCCCCGTTTATGATATTAGCCGTCCGAATTTGCTCTAATTCCCATTCAAGAATATCAATACGTCGTTCATTTTCCTGCCTATGCGCATGAAATTCCTCTAAATTTTTTTTAGTTTCTTTCCATTCCTGATATATATGGTCATATTCATCACGGAGCGTTGAGATTTCAGGCGTAAACCTGTCAATAATCCTCCTGCAATATTCAGAAGAAAGAAGTTCGATAGCATCATTTTGTTCATGTAGACGAACCAGTTTTCTGCCGATAAATTCCAATTGTTTTACAGTACAGAAATCTCCATTAATCGTGCAGATTCCCCGACCGGACCGATTTAATTTTCGAGTAATAATAATCTGTGAATCTGCTGCATCAAAGCCAAATGATGATAAAATAGAAACTATTTCATCATCAGCAGAGAAAACGCCTTCCACTTTAAAAAATTCTGCACCAGTACGAATCAAATCGGTCCGTGCGCGTCGCCCCAAGAGTATCGCAAGCGCATCAATCAAAATAGATTTACCGGCTCCCGTCTCTCCAGTAAATACTGTTGCACCATCAGTTAATTCAATAATGGTATCTTCAATAATCGCAAAATTAACAATATGTAAACTTTGAAGCATATTTCCTCCTATGCTTTCAGAAGCTCCTGTATTTTTTTCTTAAACAGCTCCACATCATCCGGATTTCTCATGATAAGGAGAATCGTATCATCTCCTGCAAGTGTTCCCATAATCTCACTATATCTGGTCTGATCGATAGCGGCTGCTACGGATTGTGCCGATCCCGGCAATGTATGAATCACAATTAGGTTCATGCTGCTTTCAATTCCGATAACCGCTTCTTGGAAAAGAAATGATGTATGGTTCTTAGTCATGATCCCCGGTTTCTCTGTGGACAGAGCATATCGATAATGACCATCTTTATATGGGATTTTAATAAGCATGAGATCTTTGATATCTCTTGAAACGGTTGCTTGCGTGACAATAATCCCCTCTCTCTTTAGAGCAGCCGCCAGTTCTTCCTGTGTTTCAATAATCTGATGCTGTATAATTTCTTTTATTTTCATGCTTCTATATCTTTTCATCGCATATCCTCCTACACCTTATTTCATATAGATCTTTATTAACAGTTTATTGATTTATTTTATAGTATTTAATGCATAAGGTCAATAAATATTGCATAAAAATAAAACCCTTAACTTGCTTGCTTATGACTATCAACAGATTCCGTTAACTGTCAAAAATGTACAAATAGCACAGAAGCTTCCTATCTGCGCTATTTGTACATTTATCTGATAATTGACCTTTAATCGGAATCAGGATTTCTTCATAAGTTTACCGGAAAGCGTACCCCAAAAATCATGATCAAAGAAACGAACAAAACGAATAGGTTTACTAACTCCCTGTACAAGCAGAATATCATTCGTTTTTAGTTCGTAACTCCCATTACCGTCTGCTGATATATATAGAATATGTTCCCGTGATGGCAATGTAATTTTTACGATATCCTTTTCGGATAATACAGATGCAAATCGTGACAAAGTATGGGGACATATCGGAACCACCATCATCTGCTTTACGGAAGGAGACAGGATTGGTCCGCCGCAAGAAAATGCATATCCCGTAGAGCCGGTTGCTGTCGATATAATCAAGCCGTCAGCAGGATACTGTTGTGCAAAAATATCATTGATATACAGGTTGACTCTTACCATTTTGCCAATTTGTGCACGACCGATTACGATATCATTTAAAACATCAGGCAGAAAAGTTCTTGTGCCATCAGCATGCAATATGCAGGAACTCAAAAACATACGATCTTCTAAAACATATTTTTGCGATACAATCTGATCCAATCGCTCTTCCACGTCAGACTGGCGTATTGAATTTAAAAAACCAAGTTCTCCCAAATGGATACCGGTTAAAATAACAGAGTAATCTGAAAAAGCCTTGGCAGCTTCTAAATATGAACCATCACCCCCAATAGAAAGAATATATTTTAAATTTTTGCCCATCCAGTTTGTGCCTTTATACCGGTCTTTATCAATAGCTATATCCCGTGACTCAAAACCGCCTCGTGCATACTCAGCCACATAATATTCAATATGTTTGGCTTGAAGAATCGAAATCAGCTTGCCCCAAAAAGTATAAAGTGCTTCCTTTCCCATATTAGGAAATATACCGATCTTCATGACATTTCTCCTTTAAATACCTGATGTGCTTCTTCTACTATATCGTGAATAATATCTGTATTCACCATAGACCGTTCCGGCCTATCTTTCTTCAGCAATGCTAAAAATTCAATATTCCCGGATCCGCCTTTAATGGGTGAATATGTTATCCCCCATGCGTGGAATCCTTCTGTTTCAAATGCTGACAAAGTATCCCTTATTACGTCTTCATGGATATTCTCATCACGAATAACTCCGCCCTTTCCAACCTTTTCCTTCCCCGCTTCAAACTGCGGTTTAATCAGAATAACTACGGATCCCTCCGGTTTAAGTATAGAATGTACAGCCGGCAGAATTTTTAATACGGAAATAAAAGAAATATCAGTCGAAATGAAATCTACTTTTTCTCCTATCATGTCTTCAGTTACCTGTTTGATATTTGTTTTTTCCAAATTAATTACATGAGGATTAGTACGTAATTTCCAATCAAGCTGATTGGTTCCCACATCAATAGCATACACTTTGGCAATGCCGTTTTGAAGCGCACAATCGGTGAATCCACCCGTGGAAGCGCCGATATCAGCCATCACAAGATTTTTTAAGTCAAGATGAAATTCTTTTATCGCCTTTTCCAGTTTATATCCCCCACGCCCGACATATGGCATAACATGCCCTTTAATTCTGAGTCTGACATCAGACGGTATCTTTGTTCCCGGTTTATCAACAGGAACATCATTCACCAGAATAATTCCTGCCATAATATGCCGTTTCGCATTTTCCCGGGTTTCAAAAAAACCTCGTTCTACCAAAAGAACATCCAGTCGTTCTTTTTTTACTTTATTCATATCTTTTATTCCTTTATCTGTTGTAAATCAAAGCAAATACTGCGCAAGAAACTTATTTTCTCCGGCAAAGGATCATCTCCGGCAGCTCTCTCAACGGCTTAAATTCTTCTCCGAAAGCCCCCAGGCTCTGTACAGCAGCAACAGCTTCCTTCCGTGCTCTCTGTTGTGCCTGATGTTTCCCCAAAAGCGTCACATAGGTGCATTTATGTTCTGAAATATCCTGTAATGGAACTTTCCCCATTTCCTGAAAACCTCCATTGAAATCCAAAAGATCATCCGTAATTTGAAATAGAAGCCCTATATGCTTTCCATATGTATGAATCGCTTCCTTATCATTTTTAGAAAGCCCAGCAATTTCTGATGCCATATCCAAGGAAGCGCATATCAGTTTACCTGTCTTACATTGATCTAAAAACATTAATTCTGACAGAGAGAGTGTTTTACCTTCTGCCCCTTTATCATGTGCCTGCCCTCCTACCATTCCAGCAGGACCTGCCGCGGCTGTTAAAATTTTTATCAATGCTATACGTTTGAAAAACGATATATTGTTTTCACAGGCAAGGAGTTCAAAAGCATAGGTTAAGAGCCCATCTCCCGCCATAGTTGCAATACCTACCCCATATCTTTTATGATTGGCCAACTTTCCCCGCCGATAGTCATCATTATCCATGCCCGGTAAATCGTCATGAATGAGTGAATATGTATGAACACATTCCAATGCGCAGGCCACATTTATATATAAATTCGAATCCACACCCAATATATCTAGAAGTACCAAAAATAAACAGGGGCGTATCCGTTTTCCCCCTGCCATTAAACTATATTGCATAGATGCGTATAATGAATCATGTGCCGGATCTGACGGCATAAGAAGACATTCCAATGCATCATCAACTAGTATCTTCTTATTTACCATCATTTCTTTTATCACGCGTTTCCTCCCCTTGCTGGATTAATTTTTCTATTTCAACAGAAATATCATGTATATCTCTCTCGGTTTCCTTCAATATAGTAAGACAAGCCATTGCCGCTTCTGTCCCCTTTTTATATTGGACAAGCATTTCTTCCAACGGTGTCTCTTCCTTCTTCATTTGAGAAACTACAGAACTTAATTCTTCCATGCAATCTTCAAATTTCTTTTCCATCATCTGCTCCTTTTATATGTTTACTGCAGATAAGAATATCTTTCATTCCACACCTTGAAAGAAACTGCATTCGCTCTAAAACATCCAATTTTTTATTGCTGATAACCTTTTTTAGTTTTCGATCCAGTATAATCCAATTATATAAAATATCCTTACGTACAGCAGTTACTTTTCCACTTTGTGCCAATATGTTAAAGATAGTTAAAGTATGCTGCAATTTAAGCTTGGATATATTCAGCTTGTCTCGAATAATTTTCTGTAAAACCAAGTACAAGCATATTATACGCTCTTCAATATATTTTTTATCAGGGACAGCAGTTTCCGCTGCCTGCGTTGGCGTAGAGGCTCTCACATCAGCGGCCAAATCAAGTAAAGTCACATCTGTTTCATGTCCTACTGCAGATATAACCGGTATCTTAGAACAGAACACTGCATCCAATAAAACTCTTTGATTAAAAGGTGCTAAATCCTCTTCCGCGCCGCCGCCTCTAGCAATAATAAGAATATCCGGCGGCTCTGTTTCTTCATTTGCCCTAATAACCATTTCTGCCATATCGGCCGCAGCATCCTCCCCTTGCACAGTTGTACTGTATAAAGAATATCTTACTGAATTATTCCGTAAAAATCCCGTCCGTATAATGTCATGGATAACCGTACCTGACACTGATGTAACAATTCCTACTCTAAAGGGGAATAAGGGTAATCTTTTTTTCTTTTCAATATCAAAATATCCTGAAGCTTTAAGTTCTTTCTTCAGCATATCCAATTTTTCCAGAATTGGACTCTCAGTAGAAGAAAGGATTCTATCCACCTGAAAAATCGGTCTACCGCTTATTTTGTCATATTTAATATTTCCAAGAATAAGAATTTCCGTCCCATTCTTAATCCTGCGTCCAAGAAACACGCTTCTCATTTTCCCGATACGGCAGGTAATACGAGTCTCTTCATCAATTAAAGAAAAAAATATGACCCCTGAAAAATGAAAGTGTAAATTGCTGACAGTTCCCGATATGGTTATATTTTTAAAAATATAATCTTTTTGAAGAGCACCTGCTACAAGGCTGCTGCATTCACGAACCGAGTAGACTTTCATATGTATACCTCATAAATGCTCCGAACGCATTTCCTGTCGCATTGTCACTGCTATACTTCACTTCTGCGAAGCATGGATGCAAAGATTTATACCTGCATATTTCCGTAATACTCTTTCGCAGATACCCATTGCTCATCACTCCGCCGACTGCGATAAAGGTTCTCCCTTCTATAAAGCCATTATATGAGTCCAAGACTTTATGTAATGACTTGCCAATAGAGGAAAAAACGCCATAAGCAATATCTTCTGGTGTATAACGCTTAGTTTGTATATCACGCTGTACCTGCGCTTCCGGGCCGGCAAAACTGAATCCATTTTTAACATTTGCTACCGGTACTTTATATAATTGCTGATGTTTCATTGCTAATCGCTCCATAGACGGGCCTGCAGGAAAAGGCATTCCTAAAGAAACACCTACACGATCAATGAATTGTCCGGCGGTAATGTCCGCAGAATGAATCAGATCCACAATTTGCATAATATCCTTTTCCCATTCCACTGAAAGAACATCTTGTGTCCCCCCGGAAAGATGCATCATATAAAAGGGTGTTCCCCATATTTCAGGCATATTTTGAATGGCTGCCAATGCATGATTTTCCTGATGACTGAATTCGAAAACAGGTACGCGTAACACATAAGACAGCGACTCTGCCATACCTTTGCCGACAAGAAAAGCGGGCATGTAAGAATCTGCCCGCCGACGTGGAAATACTGATACGCCGATACCATTAATCTGATCAATCCATGGCTCTAATTGTCCCAAAATCACAGGGAGATTTTTGACATGCTGGAATACCATTTCTGACTGGGATAACCCTCTTTTTCCAGCCTTTACAGATAAAATAATGCGTGACTCTCCCACTATACCTTCAGTACTGTCATATACAGCTGCAGATGTCGTATAGCAGCTTGTATCAATACCAAGGAATTTAGCCATTTTTTTCCCCTGTTACCGCACTTAAAATTCCATTGATAAAACGATAGGAATTTTCACCGCCATAAGCTTTCGCAAGTTCAACAGCTTCATTGATGATAACTTTTCTATCCGCCTTATCCTCATAAGTATAATTAAATTCGGCAATCGCTATCCGCAAAATATTTTTATCTACAATATTTAACTGGCTTAGTGACCATTTTTTTAAAAACCTGACAATCTCCCCATCGATCTCATCCCGATGCAGCTGCACCTGTTCAATTAAAAAATCAGAAAAGGATTTTCCTTTCTCAGATAAAGCATCAGAGATATCTGCTGATATTTCTGCCGTATTAGGATTTATCTCCTTTGCATATAAAACTTTTAATGCATGTTCTCTGGCTTTACTTCTGCTCATTGTTCTGCTTTCTTTATTTAATAACTTCTGTCACGGCTACATCAACTGATAAAACAGGTTCATCAGTCAGTAGTAAAATTTCGCGTTGTACTTGTTTTTGTACAAGATATCCCACCTCATGGACATGACAGCCATAAATGAGCGAGATAAAAATATTAATAGTCATTCCATTTTTATCATGGCGGATTAAAATCCCTTTATGCACCTTTTTGCCAAATGCTGAAGTAATTCCCTTGACGATATTCTGAAGACCTTCCGATGTAAATCCCTTAACTTCCGGAATAACAAGAATAGTTTCTTCAATTTTCAGATAAAGTTCTTCATCTGAAACAACAGAATGCAAATCTTCCACCATATCGCTTACCTTGCTGCACCAAAAACAATCTGCTGCACATTTACATTAACCTCCGCAACAGTAATTCCCGTATATTGAAAAATATCTTCTTTGACAGCTTCCTGTAACTGCAAGGCAACAGCAGGGATTCTCATCCCATGTTTCACGCAAATATATAAATCAATAATTACATTTTTATTTCTTATGGAGACACGAACACCTTCCGCATCCCCATCGCCAATCACAGAAGAAATTCCATGCGAATATCGACCATCCATGGACATAACCTCATTAATTTGAAGCGCTGTATCCCTGGCAATGGTAGCAAGCACCTGTTCAGAAATACTGATAATCCCCAATGATGTTTTAATTTCTGCAGCTGCCATCAAAAAGATCTCACTTTACACGTTCAATATAGTCGCCGGTACGTGTATCAATACGGAGCACTTCCCCTTCATTAATAAAAAGTGGAACGGATACGGTATATCCGGTTTCCAGCTTGGCAGGTTTTGACCCGCCGGTCGCCGTATCGCCGCGAATCCCTGGTTCTGTTTCAACAACTTTCAGCTCAACAGAGTTCGGAATATCAATCCCGATAATATCCCCATTGAAAAACATAACAGAACATTCCATCTCTTCCTTAAGGAAATTAATCTTATCTCCCAATTGATCCTTGCGAAGCATAATCTGTTCATACGTTTCCGTATCCATAAAACAATAGGATTCATCAGCCTCATACAAATACTGCATCGGCTTACGTTCTACAATGGCCGGCTGCAATTTAATCCCGGCATTAAACTTACGCTCAACAACCGAACCATTTACCATGTTCTTCAGCTTTGCACGTACAAATGCCGCACCTTTCCCCGGTTTTACATGTAAAAATTCGACACACTGCCATACAGATCCATCGAGTTCAATGGTAATACCCGGTCGCAAATCATTACTGGAAATCATTTACTTTCTTCCTCCTGCTACATTCTTAAAAATTTTTTTGGGAATTTTGTTAAGACTTCAATACCGTCTTTTTTTATAACAACCGTATCTTCAATACGGACTCCACCAATTCCTGGAATATATACCCCAGGTTCCACCGTTTCTATCATATTTTCTTTCAATACTGTATGGTCCCGTGCTGATAAAAAGGGGGATTCATGAATCTCCAGCCCCACACTATGTCCAAGTGAATGGATGAAATAAGCCTCAAATCCATCTTTTTTCAGATACTCTCGCGCCGACTTATCCACTTCCGAACAAATAATTCCCTCCTTAAGCTGCATTTCAATATGCTCATTGCAGCGTAAGACACTGTCATAAATCTTCTGCAGTCGCTCTGAAATATCTCCTATGGCAACCGTCCGTGTAATGTCAGAATGGTACCCCTTATAAATAGCACCAAAATCAAAAGTGACCAAATCACCATCTTCCAAAACCTTTCCTGTGGCTACACCATGAGGATATGCGGATCGTTCACCCGATGCGACAATAGTATCAAAAGATTTTCCTTCCGATCCTTCTTCAAGCATAGCGCACTCAAGGATAGTCCTCAACCGTGCCTCAGTTATTCCTGCCCTGATAAAAGGAAGAGTTGCCTTAAATCCCGCATCTGATATACGACAAGCCTCTTTTATACAGGAAATTTCTTCCTCAGATTTGATCTGCCGCAGCCGATCTATTTGAGAAAACCTGAATTCTATATTCGGCATATATTCATGAAAAGACAGGTACATCTGATAGGAAAAAACCGTTTCTACTCCCATAGTTTTTATATGGTATTCACCAGCAAGCTTCGCGACTATTTCTGCCAGATGACCTTTGTAATCCACCACTGTATAATCGGCAGCTTCTTTTCTTGCCTGCTCTGTATATCTGCTGTCCGTCAGAAGGTACAACTTCTCTTTTGTCAGAAGCAGATAACTGTCTGAACCTGTAAACTTACTTAAATATCTGCAGTTTTCATCCTTTTGCACAAAAATTGCATCTAATTGATTTTCTCTAAGAAAATCAATTATTTTCATTTTCTCAGTCATTAAATCACCACTTTTCCGTTTCTTTATGATACCGTAAAAGTGTATGTTTGTCCATTTTGCTTTGGTTCCGGCAATGATTTCTGTTACGATTCCTTATTACCGGATAATCCGATAAAAAATGTTCCGTTATGGCAGTATCCGTAAATCACTTTATCAGATGATCCGTAAAATTATGAAAAGTCAAAATTGTTCTGTCACCCATATAATGTGTCATGCAAGTAATACCGGCATTATATAAACTGAAATTCCAAGCTGTTTTTAACGGTATATCCAAAAGACCGCAGATAATTGTCCTGATAGCCGCACCATGGCTTACAATTACATAAGTCTTATTATCCCCGCGGTCAATAATCTCTTCAACCGCCTGCACCGTCCTCCTCTGTAAATCGGCAAAAGATTCGCCGTGAGGCAGTTGCAATAGTTCCGGATGATGATACATCTCCTCAATCATTCCCGGCCAGCAATGCTCAATCTCTTCAAAAGTTTTTCCTTCCCAGTCGCCAAAATGAAGTTCCTGCAACGCATCAATCACTTCGACATTCATACTCTTCAATTTTGCAATTTCTTTCGCCGTTTCCATGGCTCTTCCCAAACTGCTGGATATTATTCCATTCAGAGAAATTCCTTCAAACCAATGAGCTGTCAGCTTCGCCTGTTCTTTCCCCAATGCACTCAGTGCCACCTCAGTACTGCCTTGGTACCTTCCAGATTCATTCCAGACCGTTTGTCCATGACGAACAAAATATAGCGTGATCATCTATTCAAGAACCTTTCTCAATGCATTAACTAATCGCAGATTTTCTTCCTTTATCTTTACTGCAATCCGAAAATAACTTTCATCCAACCCCGCATAATTACCGCATTGCCGCAAAATAATTTTATAAGGCCATAGTGCTTGTTGCAGTTCATATGCTGATTTGAACTTTCTCGTCAGTTTGCATAAAAAGAAATTAACACTTCCCGGATATACCTTAATACTATCGATTGCAGACAAATCCGTAATCATCCTATTCCTTTCCGTTTTACAATATTCTCGTGTTCTCTGAATATACGCATCATCTGCCAATGCACTCTTCATATAAGTCTGAACAAGTCCATTTACATGCCAAGGAATTAATTGCTCCTGGCATTTCTTAGCAATTTCTTCTGTAGAAAAACTGCATCCGATTCTTAGCCCCGGGACAGCATAAAATTTAGTTAAGGAAGAAACTATAATAACCTGTCTATGGCAAAGGCAAAGTTTTCGGTAGGAAAAAAAGTCTCCTAAAAAGTCCACAAAAGACTCATCCAAAATCAAATAGCTTTGCGTTTTTTCTACAAGCGGAAGTATCTGTTTCAACCTCTCCTCATTAAGTATTTGTCCGTCAGGATTGTTGGGGTTCCCTAAATATACAACAGATTTCGGTTCTATCTTTGTAAAAAACTCCACAGGAATTTTGAAATCTGTTTTTGCAGACAACGGTATTTCCTCTACCTTTGCGTTGACAGATTCAGCTGATAGACGATACTCGCTAAATGACGGTGCCGGTACATAAACCTTGCCAGGCAGCAGCACACGGAGCAGAGTATACATAATTTCTGTAGCACCATTTCCAACCGTTATCATTCGGTCAGGCATGCCATACCTGTTTGCCAAAGCAGAAATAAGCTCTCGACATTCCATATCAGGATACCGCAATACCTCTTTTTCCCAGGATCGAATAAGTACTTCTTTGCCTTTCGGGGAAAGTCCTAACGGATTGATATTGATACTGAAATCTAAAAAAACATCCCGTTCTACTCCCGGCAATTTAAATATATCACCACCATGCCTACTTTGTGAAAGGATCATCCAATTTACACTTTCTGATCTGCATACCTTGATTTGTCAACCGTACTGTATCTAGATAAAAAACTCCTAAATCATAATCTTTAATTTTCGTCCGGATTGCTTCAATATCTGCACCAGGTGCTACGATTAACCCAAGAACAGTTCCACTGTGTGCGCAAATAACCCCTTTTCCGCCTAATGCGCTTCCCCTCGTATAAAAATCTTCCAGCGGCTTTTTAAAAAGTATCTTCTGGTTTGCAAACGCGCTGATTGTAGCCGCCTTTCCGATAATTTCCAATGACTGATTTTTTAATCCTTCCACCAAAAAAGACATCGCTTTCTCTATTTCGGTTTGATTGCTCTTTTGCAATGAAATCAGATCTTTCCTATTGTTAAAAGACATCGTATCAACTTCACCGCCACAATCGTAAATTAAAATCTGCATATCAGGACAATGCCCCATTTCCCGAATCACTTTCCCGTCACGGTAATCAAACTCCACAATCCCCTCAAAAAACGTAGCATCACTGGGTTCAATAGAAAGCGCGATCGTTGCTAATTCACGCGGAGAAAGAATTTCCCCGACACTTAACGCTGTCGCCTGGCATACCGCACTTATATCGGCCGTACTTGACGCCAATCCCTTTCCCCTCGGAATATAGGATTTTAGCTTAATCGGAACAATCGTATCGGGTCTTTTCAGATAAACTAATGTACGTTTCACGGCCTCCGCCGCCTTATCAGGCAAAATGTCACCAATTCCGTCGAATCCGCTATAAGCATAAGAATATCGATTAATCGGGCAAGTCACCATAAAGGAGTATCCATTCGCATACCCCTGAATAAACTCTCCGCATGATCCGGGAGATATAACTAAATATGCCATGCCCCACCTTTAACCAATAACACAAATAAGAATGCTATAAACGCTTCGGTGATTTCTGTAATAAACCCATAAGTATCACCGGTTGTTCCGCCAATCTTTTCAACTATCCACGAATTTAAATAAAGACCAAACAATATAGCCGCGCTGAAGAGAATAATATAGTCAAGCCCAAAACAAACTGCCGGCAGAATAGCTGTAAAAAATGCATAAAAAACTGCATTTTTAGACCTATAGGCCGAAAAGGACTTCCCGATTCCATATGGTCTGGCATAAGGATATTCACATATACTGATAACCAGATTTAACCTTCCCAGTGTCGGCATCGCGATAAGGACAAAATATAGCGCAATATCAGCAGAAGCCAGCGCGAATGTTTTTAAGAGAACTATCAATAAGACAGAAAGTACCCCAAAAGCTCCTACATGGCTGTCTTTCATAATTTCCAGGCTTCTCTCTTTACTGCGTCCCGAAAATAAGCCGTCAGCGGAATCCATAAGCCCGTCAAGCAATAATGCCCCTGTAATAAAAAGTTCCGATATAACCAAAATAAACCCAATCAAAAGAGGGCTGCCGAGTGGTCGTATCAAAAAGAAAACACCGCATAACAGGAGTCCTATAATCCATCCAATTACAGGAAACCATGTTACACTTTTCCCAAAGTCTTCATCTTTCCATTCAGTTTGTGTGTCAAGGCGAAGCCGCGTCAAAAACTGCAGCCCGACAAGAAAACTTTTCATTCCATCACCAAAATAATAGAATCAACGATTCCATAAAGGCAAAAATAATAGTAGCCAGATACATCATCCAAATAGTAGTCTTAATGTGCTCCGCCCGCAAAGTTTGATCCGAATCCCCCATATAAGCACGAAACTCCGGTTTCCCATTATAATAATTATATCCGCCAAGCTGCACATGCATTGCACCCGCCACAGTAGCTTCAGCATAACCCCCATTGGGGCTCGGATGTTTGTTCGCATCACGAAATCCGATCACGCATGCGTTTCGCCAATCTAGCCGAAGAATAAAAGCGACTATAATAAAAAGTAAATAAGTAACCCTTGCGGGTATGTAATTCAAAACATCATCAAGCCGTGCAGCAGCTCTGCCGAAGAAAAGATAGCGTTCGTTTTTATAGCCGATCATGGAATCCATCGTATTGCCTGCTCGATATACAATAGCGCCAATTGGGCCCAAAAGCAGAAAATAAAATAGTGGGGAAATAATTCCATCAGTCGTATTTTCTGCAACAGTTTCTATCGTCCCTCTTGAAATTTCACTTTCATTTAATCTGTCAGTATCTCTTCCTACAATCCAAGATAACCGGGCACGCGCTGTTTCTACATTTCCTTTTTTCAGAAGATTGTATATTTCCATCCCATCACGGGCAAGCGCACGCGGAGTAATCGAAACATAGAGTAAAACCGCACTAAGCAGAAAATAACAGAAAATTCCTGCTTTCGCAGCAATATACAATATTACCGTAGATACAATACCTACGCTCACCAAGACAAGAAGAACCACACCACATCCGTAAAGGAACAGCTTCATATTATCCGTATGATGCTTCGGATACAATTTATTTTCCCATGTGGAGATCAGTTTCCCGATGAGAACTACCGGATGCCAGTCCGATCGGGGATCTCCTATTACTGCATCTATTATCAATGCCATAAACGGAACCAACGCATAAGGGAGAGTTTCCAATTCACTCACCCCAAGACTTCATAAAACTTCTTCATATCAAAATGTTTTCGTACCGTATCGGCAAGACGGTCAAATTCCGATTCTTTATATTGGCGATAACGGAACTGCACAGGAAGCGTCTCCAATCCTTTTCTTTTACGAAGTGCGTTAATTATCGCCCGCCTAAGATCATCATTATCAAAGATACCATGGCAGTATGTACCAAATATATGATGTGTTTCATTGATATATCCGTCTTGCACTTGCACCGGTTGATTACTTCTCCGCACTATATTAAAAAGGCTTTGTGCTGAATGGGTAAGTACCGTTTCCCCCATATGTATTTCATACCCTTTTAAATGGCTTCCTTTAAAATCCATACCAAGAAATGGCAAGGCTTCACAATTAAACTCTACCTGATATGTATTTTTTTCCCCCTGCATGGTTGTAACATAAGGCATTAACCCCAGTCCTTCCACTGCATCATTACTGCTTTCTACATGTAATGGATCACAAACCTTTTCTCCAAGCATCTGATAGCCGCCGCAAATTCCAACCACGGGAATACCTTTTGCTGCAAGCGCTTTAATATCATGATCGTACCCTTGTCGCTTCAGATAAAGCAAGTCCTCTGTCGTATTTTTACTGCCCGGCAGTATAATAAGATCCGGACTCCCAATCAAATCTCCCTGCTGAATAAAACGCACGTTTACATCCGGTTCATGGGTAAATGCATCAAAGTCCGTAAAATTTGAGATTTTAGGCGTTTGGATAATAGCAATATGAACATCATGCATAATCTGATTCCGTGGCATTTCCTGAAGTGACACGGAATCTTCATCATCAATCCCCAGCTTATCCAAATAAGGAATAACACCTAAGACCGGAATCCCCGTATGTTCTTCAAGGAATGTCAATGCCGGTTCCAAAAGTGTAATATCCCCGCGAAATTTATTAATAATAAGTCCCTTCACAAGTTTACGTTCTTCAGGCTCTAACAGTTCAAGGGTTCCTACAATAGACGCCAGCGCCCCGCCACGATCAATATCTGCGATCAAAAATACGGGAGACCGGCATTCTTTTGCAATCCGCATATTGACAATATCATTCTTTTTCAGATTGACTTCAGCAGGACTTCCCGCCCCCTCAATCACCAGCACATCATAATGTGTTTCCATGAAATCAAGACTCTTTTTTACGGAAGACCATGCCTCTTGGCTATATTTATTTTGATATTCTGAAGCGCTATAATTACCGACCGATTTACCGAGAAGAATCACCTGAGAGCAGGAATTCCCCGTGGGTTTCAAAAGTACAGGATTCATCTGCACAATAGGATCTTCCCCTGCGGCTTCCGCCTGGGCAACGGTAGAACGGCCGATTTCTCCACCAGAATGCGTAACATAGGAATTTAGTGCCATATTCTGCGCCTTAAATGGGGCAACATGATACCCATCTTGTTTGAGAATTCTACAAAATGCCGTTGTTAAAATACTTTTACCCACATGAGAGCTTGTTCCCTGAAACATAACTTTTTTGGCAATTTTTCTCACCATGGTTCCACTCCTCTGCTTTTAAGCTCCACTGTAATTCCTGCAATTGATAGATATACCTTATCTGCCTTTTGGGCCACATACTGATTTGCCAATCCCACCAAATCTCGGTATACCCGGCTCATTGCGTTGGCCGGTACGATGCCCATCCCCAACTCGTCAGAAACAAAGATAATTTCCTTGTTATCCGTCTGGGAAATGATATTAAAGAGCAATTCCAAATCTTTCTCCAGTAATGTTTGTAATGCCGTCAGATCGTTAATTCCAAGTGTTTCATTATCTTTATTCACCAAATGCTCCATAAGAATATTGTTGACATACATCGTAATGCAATCAAAAAGAACCGTGTCCGCTTCCATAAGAACAAATCCTATTTTGCCGCTGACTTCTCCTAAAATTTCAAATGTTTTCCAGTCTTCCGGGCGCCTTTTTTGATGCAAGATAACGCGGTATTTCATTTCATCATCTAAGATTCGGCTTGTTGCGACATATCCTTTTCTTTTCCCTGTAGAATGATACATCAGCTCTTCGGCAAACTCACTCTTGCCGCTTCTTGACCCGCCTAACACTAAAAATATCTTATTGCCCATCTGTGCCTTACCACCTTAAATCCCGAGTATGTCTTTTACATAATAACATATGTAAAATTCCTATGCCAATTAGACGGATTCCACCACTCGTCTTGCTTAAAAGTGCTACAATGTAAATATATTTTAAGTTATGGAGGATATCATGACAGAAGAATTGAATCAAGATCCTTACCACATTGATTTAATGCGAACCTTATGGGAAAACACTTATCGTGGAACCGTTTTCGATTATAAAGAGCAATATGTTGCAACCATACGATTAATCCTAAGCATTCCCCTTGATCGCAGCGAAGTCCCTGAAAATGCTCCGAAGGTTAATCCCTCAGTTATTGTACTCATTGAAGACACTATTCTTTCTCCGCTTGAAGTCGTGGAATTTGAACAAATTATGTCCAAGATCATCACGAAAAAAGTATCAAGTGAATATTTTCAACCAGACCGTATTATGTACTTTTACCCAAGCCCTTCTGATGGTGCAGAAACAGCAAATAGAAATGTAGATAATGTAAACTAATTATTTTGTTAAAAAGATCTTATACTACAAGAAAACGGTGCTATGTGTGATATAAATCACTGCACCGTTTTAAATTCCTCAAAATATATTATTCTGCTGAAATAAACATCGGATATAGCGGTTGTCCGCCATCATACATCTCAAACTCTATATCTGAATAAATTTTCTCCACTGCTGCCAACTCACGACCACATGTATCTTTCGACATATCTTTTCCATAATATACAGTAACCACACCCGTATCTTCATCAATAAGGGATTCCAGTAACTTCCGAAAACACTTATTGAAATCTTTTTCTGTAAAAACCTGGTGATCTTTTGTTATCCCCATGTAATCTCCCTTATGGATAACAATATCCCCAATAAGGCTATCCCTCACTGCAGCAGTAATCATTCCTGTTTTTATCTGCTGCACTCTCTTTGACATTTCATTCAAATTTTCCTCAATACCGATATTATCCATAAATGCCATCGCAGCAGCTAACCCTTCCATAGGATTAACAGATGGCACGATGTGTATTTTCTCACCAAGCATTTTCTGGAGTTGCTGTGCTGCTAAAATAATATTTTTATTATTAGGCAATAGGATATATTTATCATACCTTCCATTTTCTATACCTGCATTCAATTCCTGAACGGAAGGATTCATCGACTGCCCGCCAGATACAACATCGCAACCGAGTTTTTGGTATAATTCTGTCCAACCGTCACCGGATACAACTGCTAAAACCCCTAACGGACGTTTAGGTTCATCTTGTTGCTTTTCTTTATTTTTATGAAACTGGTCAACCATATTGTCACATTTAATATCATGCAATGTCCCCCAAGAGGCAGCCATATCTAAAACATGCCCCGGCCGTTGGGCGTGAATATGGACTTTGATAAGATTATCTCCTTCCGCCACAATCATAGATTCACCCCAGGTTCCCAATTTCTGGCGTATTTCTTTTGCCGCCAATTTACAAGGACTGATAATAAACTCCGTGCAGTATGGATACTCGATAGAAAAAGATTCTCCTTTTGCTTCCAACCGACTGATTACCGGTTTAATCTCCAAATTTACTTCGCTTACTTTTCCGGTCAATCCATTAAGGCACCCTATGAGGAAGAATATCAGGCCTTGTCCTCCGGCATCGACAACATTTGCATCTTTTAAGATCTTTAACTGCTCCGGCGTTTTTGCCAAAGCATCATTGCCATGACCAATGGCAGACTCCAAAACCTTGCTGAAATCAGGTTCCTGCCTGATCACTTCATATGTTCCTTTGGCAATTCCCCTTGCAACGGAAAGAATAGTCCCTTCTACCGGCTTGGTTACTGCACGATAAGCATATAAAATACCATACTGAAAAGCCTTTCCCATTTGGGTTCCCGATGCTGTCTTTTTACCACGTAATCCACGGCTTATCCCATGAATAATCTGAGAAAGGATAACACCAGAATTCCCTCTTGCCCCCATAATTGCACCGGCGGAAGCCTTTTCCGCAATCATACCTACCGGCTCATCCGCACTGACATCACTGATCATACTATACATCGATTTCAGCGTATTCAGCATATTATTTCCTGTATCCCCATCAGGAACAGGAAAAACATTCAGCTGATTTAATATTTCATATTTTTGTTCAAACATCTGATATGCGCCAATCAGCATATTCTTAAAACAACCACCATCAATAATCGTATACATGCAATTCTCCCCCATCTCAGGCGCTCTCAAAAATAATACCTATCAGTCCCGGTCCTAAATAGCAAGCCAATACTGGTGTCCCTGTCGTCAAAGTGACATCAATATCAGGATACTTTTCCTGAACGATAGACTGTAATTCTTTTCCGCCTTCCGGATTCTCAATATGGACGATACCGATACGTTTGCAAGGAGCATTCTCATCTAAGTACTTTATTAAACTGGCTACCGCTTTCTTCCTTGTACGCACTTTGTCCAAAACATCCACTTCATTGTTCTTATTTAGATAAATACAGGGTTTTATCTTTAATATACTTCCAATTAACCCCGCAGCCTTACCAATTCTTCCTCCACGACGAAGGTAATCCAAGGTATCCACAGTAAAAGTTGTCCTCATATGTTCAGCAACTTCCGTCAATTTATCCGTGATTTCTGCAAAAGAATTGCCACTTTCAATGAATTCCAAAGCATCCTGAACCATTTGGAGCATTCCAACAGCCGTTGTCTTGGTATTAATTACTGATATATTTCCCCTTCCAGATTGTTTTGCAGCCAAAACCGCACCATTGTATGTACCACTGACTGCAGTTGTGATGCATAAAACAATAATGTCATCTTTTTCGGGAATCAAATTAAATGCATTTAAAAAATCTCCCGTGCTCGGCTGGCTTGTAGGTATTGCTTGATTTGTCTTTTCAGAGTATTCAATAACCTGCCTGATTGTTGCTTCATTCTCAGGAATATACTCTCCTTTAATAGATAAACTAAGAGGGATAACATGCAAATTTGAATATTTAGACAACATTTCTTGAGGAATAGCAGATGTGCTGTCCGCAATGATATGAATCATACAATACAATCCTTCCTGTTATTTATTTTCGTGCCTTATTTTATATTCTTTCAATAGCTGCTGATATGCATATTCATCATATCCATTGGTGGCAAGGATATATTCTTTCAATTTGTTACGGCCTAAAGCGACATTCATAGCTGAAATTTCAAAGGGATCTAAAGAAATTCGAGCCAACTGTTCCCCCGTAGAAGAATATCCAACAACCCCATGTCCTAAAAGATCAAGAAGAGGCTCTTTCTTTACAATTTCACAAAAGCCTTTGAAAAACTTCTCTGCTTCTTTTTCCATCCGTTCCTTTGTTTTTCTATACTCTTCTGCTTTGTCCGCGGGAATTCTATAACCATCTACAATTACAAACTTTTCCGGTAAATTAAACATATTTGCCTGCCCATATTTTTATACAACTTTCCACTGTATTTAAATATATATCTACATAAACATTTGGTCAAGCATATGAATCAATTAAAATACACATCTGTAACGCCTGCTCCTCCATTTTGAGGTTCTGCCATCCGAAAATCAGTTATAAACGGAAGCGTTTTCAAGTAATCATGAATTCCCTTCCGCAAGCTTCCCGTCCCTTTTCCATGAATGATTTGCACAGGGGAAACTCCCGCCATTATACAATCATTTAAAAATTTATCTATTTCAGGAATTGCCTCATATACAGTTTTGCCAATCACATTTACCGATGTACTTACTTCCTCATGTCGTAAATTTGATACATTTTTCTTTTGGTGTGATATTTTTTGTGGAATCATCTTCACCAACTGTTCTGCAGCAAAACAATGGCTTATATCCACACATATATTGGCTACTCCACAGGCAACCGTGATTTTCTTACCAGTTACAGAAATCACCTTTCCATTACTGCCTAACGTATCTATATAAATAATATCTCCCCGTTTGATTTCATTAGCAACAAGCCCCCGCTTCGACCGACTCTCCGGAATCTTCATATTTTCAATGGCACTTCTTGTAGTTCCCACATGTTTCATAAAAGCATCTTTATCGAGACTTGATGCCTTTTTAACATCTCTAATTATTTTTTCAGCCTGAATCCTCAAATTACGTTTTATATCAGAGGATTCTTCCCGCATTTTTGACAGTATGGCATTTTTCTTCAATAAAAACTCCTCCTGCTCCTCCTGCAACTGAGCTTTTACTCTGTCTGACTCTTGCCGAATGATACGGATAGATTCTTTCTCCTGCTCCAATTCTTTTCTCTGCTCATTTAGATGATTCATCACCATCTCCATATTATGAAAAGGTGATCTTTGCTGAAGCCCAACTGCCCGATTCAATATACTCTCCTGCATACCAAGCCGCCGACAGATATTAAATGCGTTGCTGTTTCCGGCAACTCCAATAATCAAATGATAAGTCGGTGATAACGTTTCCTTATCAAATTCAACAAACGCATTTTCAACTTCTGACAATTCGTAGGCAAGCTTCTTCATCTCGCTAAAATGTGACGTAATAATAGAGTTCACATTTTTGTTTACCAAATATTCCGTAACCGCCTGTGCCAACATGGCACCTTCAATTGGATCCGTCCCTGCTCCCAATTCATCTAAAAGTACAAGATCCTTTTCATTCACATAAGGTAGAAATGAAACCAACTGCGTAATATAGCTGGAGAAAGTCGATAAATTATATTGAATACTCTGGTCATCACCAATAATCGAATAAATGTGGTTATATACAGGCATCATTGAGCCTTCTGCAGCAGGGATAAATAAACCTGATTGATTCATCAATGCCAATATGCCCACCGTTTTGATAGCAATTGTTTTCCCGCCGGCATTGGAACCTGTTATGACAAGTATTTTGAAAGCTTTCCCTAATGTAAGCGAAATAGGAACAACTCTATCCGCAGGAATCAATGGATGTCTTGCGTCCTTTAAATCCAATATACCGGCAGCTGAGAAAGTCGCCCGAACTCCATTCATGGCAAGCGCCAATTGTCCCCGCGCAAAGATAAACTCCATATCCGAAACAATATGGCAATCTTTTCGAATAACTGCACTATTATTTTTGATCTGCCGTGTAAGCTCCCTCAGAACCTCCATCACTTCTTGCTTTTCTGCCAGTACCAGCTCAATAAGATCATTATTTAGACGCACGGAAATCATCGGCTCCATAAAGAGTGTTTGCCCGGTAGAGGAACGATCGTGAACGATTCCATCAAATTTATATCGATACTCTTCTTTGACAGGCACTACATACCGCCCGTTGCGCTGTGTAATAATCGCATCCTGCAGGTATAATGCGGTATCTTTATCATGCAGTATCTGCCTGAAAGATTTCCGTATCCTGCTTTTAACTGTTTCTATATCTCCTCTGATACGGGACAGCTTCATAGATGCCTTATCCCGTATATCGCCTTTATCATCAAAAACCTGCCGGATTCTGTTAAGCAAACCATCCAAGGGAAGGATTAAAGACGCTTTTTCTTCCAAAATCGGATAGCGTAAATGTCTTTCCCCACTAAAATACTCATGCATCTTTTGATAGGTTTCAAGCGATGAAGAAATTTCCATAAACTCTCCAGCAAGAAGTATCATTTCTTTCTCCGCCCTATCTATAAATGGAATGATGTCATAGGTCTCTCCCAAGGGTGAGGATATCTCTTTTTGCAAACAAATTGAAGCCTCTTCCGTTTCCTGCAGATGTTCTGCAATTATCCGTGGTTCCGAAGACGGCTGCAGATCCATAGCTTTTGCTTTTGATAAAGAAGAAGGGCATAATTGGGCAAGCATACGCCTGATTTCATTAAATTCAAGAATCTGCAATATATCTTGTTCCATCCTGTAACACTCCAAAATATTAACAAAATTCATTCGTATTATAATATCCATTAAATATCTTCTGTTCCGAATATAAATTTTAATGAAAAACATAAGAGGAGATACCCATCAATCCGAATATCTCCTCTTAGTTTAGCATATTTATCGAATAACTTTTACTTCACTTCTGTTTCATAACGGGACAAAGTAAAGCATAAATCAGAAAGCCGATTAAGATAGCGAATCCCCGATTCATGAACCTCTTCCGTTTCAGAAAGTCTCCACATACTCCGCTCAGCACGACGGACTACGGCACGGGCTACATCAAGAAACGCGGCCCCCTGTGTTTCTCCGGGAACCAAAAAATGATCCAAAGGTTCTAATTCTTCCGTATACTTATCAATAGTCTGCTCTAAGTCTTTCACATGATCACTGCCAATATTAGGTTCTTTCCCAAGACTGGCAACATCCGCCATTAGTAGCCAAAGATCTTTCTGAATCTTAAAAATGGTTTCTTTTACATTCTGATGAACAACAAAAGCACGAGCGCTTCCTAAGACAGAGTCTACCTCATCAATTGTGCCATACGTTTCAACGCGAAGACTTCCTTTGGACACACGTTCCCCGGTATATAGACTGGTTTGTCCGCTATCCCCGGTACGAGTATAAACTTTTGCCATAACAGCCCTCCCTGCTAATTTAATTCAGGGAACCACAGAGCAATTTCCCTTGCTGCAGTTTCCGGAGCATCAGATGCATGAACAACGTTTTCATCAATAGAAGTGGCAAAATCACCACGGATAGACCCCGGGACTGCCTTAATAGGATCTGTTGCGCCATTAATCTGACGGACGGCTGCTATTGCATTTTCCCCTTCAATAACCATTGCCAATACAGGTCCGGATGTAATAAAAGAAATCAGATCATTGAAGAAGCCTTTTCCTGCATGTTCTGCATAGTGTTTTTTCGCTAATTCTTCCGGAACCTGTATCATTTTTACGGAATGAAGAATGAGTCCCTTTCTCTCAAAACGAGAAATTACTTCACCGCAAATGTGTTTTTTTACACCATCCGGTTTCACCAATACAAGAGTTTTCTCTACATTAGCCATACTATTATCCTCCTTAGAATAAATTCTTTTGGGCTGCTATTTCATGCAGCTTTTTAACACGCTCCTCTGTAGAAGGATGCGTAGAAAACAATGTTGCATAACCGCCAACAGCCGCAAGCGGATTGATAATAAATAATCCGGAGGAAGCCGGTTTTGCATAAGGCATAACTTTTTGACGTGAATAACTGTCCAATTTCTGTAATGCACGGGCAAGCGCTAAAGGCTTACCGCTTATTTCTGCCCCGGAAGCATCTGCCATAAATTCTCGTGACCTCGATAATGCCATTTGAACCAGTGATGCAGCTAAAGGAGCGATAATAATGGTAGCAATCAACGCAAATGGATTATTACTTCTTCCTTCGCTGTCACGTCCACTTCCAAATATAGCGGCCCATTGTGCGGCTTGCGCAAGATAACTGATAGCAGTCGCAAAGGTAGCTGCCAGGGTCATAATAAGTGTATCATGATGACGGATATGGGACAATTCATGACCGATTACACCCGCGATTTCATCTCTGTCAAGCAACGATATTAATCCCTCTGTCACAGCCACAGCGGCATGATTTTCATTCCGGCCGGTAGCAAAAGCATTCGGAATTTCTGTGGGAATAATATACAATCGCGGCATAGGGATTCCCGCATTTCTTGATAATCCTTTTACCAGTGAAAATAATTCCGGCACTTGATTCTCCGATAACTCTTTTGCATTATATGCTTTCAGCACTATTTTATCAGAATTCCAATAACTGTAAAAATTTAAAATGAGAGCAATGATAAACATCATTGTCGCCCCATTTTGCCCGCCCACATATCCGCCAGCTGATACCAGAATCAAACCGAGCAGTGTCATAAGCATGACTGATTTTACTCTATTCAACATAAAACCTCGCTTTATAACAAATACTTATTCAAAAAAGCTTATTTTTAGAATAATATCATGCAATAAAAATGGTCGGAACGACATGATTCGAACATGCGACCTCTACCACCCCAAGGTAGCGCTCTACCAAACTGAGCTACGTCCCGACATTTACTACGTTATATACAATACACATGTTATCAGTAATTGTCAAGCTGTATTAGCCGTACGCCCTCTTGATCAAAATCCAAAACCATAAATTTTGATTTTACATGATGCAACTTGAATCCGTCTACCATCGCAGCACCAATTTCATATGCTTTCTCCGCTGAAGAGAAAGCAATAATCGTCGGACCGGATCCGCTTATTGTTACACCGTAACATCCTTTTTTATCAGCATTTTTCATTGCCTCTTCAGCCCCACTGATTAATGGCAAACGATAAGGTACATGGATACGATCCGCCAATCCAACCTTCAGTAATTCACCTCTCCGCATCATAACAGCTGCCATTAAAAAGGAAACCGCCCCTATGTTTTGCACTAAGTCCTCTCTGGAATAAGTATCCGGCAATGCACACCGTGCATCTTCCGTTCTAAGTTCAAAATCGGGAACAGCAACGACCGCCTTCCAAGTGTCCGGGATTTTCCACTGCTCCGTAAGAACAAATTTATCTTTAACAATGGAGAAACAAAATCCGCCAAAAATAGCAGGAGCAACATTATCAGGATGACCTTCCAATTCAGTAACGATATTTAAGATTTCATGTCTGTTTAATACGTTTCCGCACAATTGGTTGGCAAGATACGCGCCGGAAACAAGTGCTGCAGAACTGCTTCCCATTCCTCGTGCCAAAGGAATTTGATTAATAAGCTTCAGTTCACCGCCGGGAATTTTCTTTCCTACTTTTCCCGCCACTGCCTGCATGGCCTGTAAAACCATATTATCAGCACCAGGTTTAATCTTGCCGGCACCTTCTCCTTGAATATCAATATGAGACTTCATAAGTGATAACTCATTTACAGGCGTAAAATAAGCTTCGTTATATAATCCAAGCGCCATTCCCAGCGTATCAAATCCGCTTCCTATATTGGCCGTAGTTGCAGGGACACGCACACCGTATTTCTTATTTATTTTCATCTCACATAACCCTTATCACATTAGCAACCTTACGCATACAAGGAAGTACCTGGAGACCTTTCTCCACCTGCAATATGCTTTCCCGGCTCGCCAGTTCCGTAATAAGCACCAACTCCGCCAAACCTTTTGTTTTTCGTTTTTGGACGACTTCGCAAATACTGATGTCATTTTCTGCGAAAGCCGCCGCAATTTGAGAAAGCACACCGGTAACATCATCAACATCTAAACGAAAATAATATGAATTTTGAAGTTTTAATGATGAATAAAATGGAATTCTTTTGGTATCAGTCATTATCATGCCGGTTCCTGTTGATCCATTCAATATATGCTGTGCCGTGCTGATAACATCCCCCATCACTGCACTTGCCGTAGGTAATGCGCCGGCTCCTCTGCCATAAAACATAACATCATCAACAATATTTCCAGTTACATAAATCGCATTATATGCCCCCTTTACTGAAGACAATGGATGATTATCGGGCAAAAAGGCCGGATAAACGTTTAGTGCAATTCCATTTTCCTGTCTGAGCGCAACCGTTAAAAGTTTAATTGTATATCCCATATCTTTCGCATATTGAATATCACTTTTATCTATCTTTTCAATGCCTTCCACCAAAACATCATCAAAGGTTACATTAGCTCTAAATCCAATAGAGGATAAAATAGCAAGTTTTCTGGCCGCATCAAAACCACACACATCATTTGTCGGATCAGCCTCGGCAAATCCTTGTTTTTGGGCATCTGCCAATGCGTTTGCATAGTTGACACCGGTTTCTGTCATCTGTGACAATATATAATTTGTTGTTCCATTCAATATGCCCACGATACTTTCAATCTGATTTGCTGCAAGTGACTGATGGAGTGGCATCAAAATAGGAATTCCTCCGCCGACACTCGCCTCACAACTGAAATTTACATGGTTCTCAATCGCCTTATGGATAATATCCGGGCCATATAAAGCTACTAAATCCTTATTTGCGCTGACGACGCTCAATCCATGCTCCAATGCACTGAAAATATACTCCTTGGCTGGGGTAATCCCTCCCATCACTTCAACAATGATATCCAGGGATTCATCTTCTATTATCTCCGAAAAGTTATCGGTTAAATGAATATCTTTCAATATGGGAAATTTAGTATATTTGTTTACCTCTCGAACCAGAACATATTTTATCAATAAATGCACGCCCAGCCGCTCTTTGATAATGTCGGAATTTCTCTTAATCGTTTCTGCCACACCGCTTCCAACCGTACCAAATCCGAGTAAAGCGATATTTATATTTTTCATCGGCTACCTTCCTCTTCTGAAACGACGATTCGTATGATCCCCTTAATCCTGCGAATACTTTCTGCCAATAAATTGATATCCGCCAGGGTCATCTTTGTCTTAAATGAAATTATAGTCGGAACATTTTCGCCAAAAGCTACCCCGCTATTTATGGATAGCACATCATTATTTTCCTTTTTTATTTTTCTCATTATTTTATTTAAAAGAGAAAAATCATTTTGCATCATTATAAAGTATGTGATACTGCGTTCTTTAACGGCTCCCGTTACCGGTTCCACCTGATCTTTATATTTATAATAAGCACTCCTGCTTATATTCATCGCAGATAATGCTTCATTTATTGTCTTCACCCTTCCATTTTTCAAAGATTCTTTAATACGAATTGTTTTTTTTATTGCTTCCGGTAATACTTGAAAATCCACCAAATAAAACTGCTTTTCATTATTTTTCATTTTGCAGAAATCCCTTCTATTGCCACATCTCGATAAGATATTAAATCAATACTCTCTTCATCAATCTTTTCCTTTACCGTTGTCGATAATAATGCCTGTAGTTCCGATTCCCCATGATATCCCCACCGAAATTGCCTATCCATTTCCTGTTCATTCGATGAAGGATGGCACATAATCTCTGTAACGCCAGACTTAACCCTGCTCAATAAATTGATTATTCTATCTTCCGTCAAATGTCCCCCGTAGAGCATTCCGTAAAAATAATCATTCGTTTTCACATTCATCTGCTTTAATACACTTCTATGTCTTCGGGCAATAAAGGCCAATCCGGTTCCTGCCATTGATCGTAAAATATTTTTTGCGCTTATATCAAAAAAAAAGCTTTCATCAGGTACTCTCATACATGGAATTTTATATTTCTTCCCTAATGCAAGGGCAATAGGAAAAAATTTATTCCACATATGAAGATGTTGATGCCCATCAATGTGCGTAATCGAAATTCCTGCATCAAGAACCTTACGGATTTGTGCATCCCACTCCCTGTAAACGTCATCAAGACTAATAAGGCCTTTCATATCTCGGAGAATTAATTCTAAATAATCTTTACAAAGGACTCCTTTCTCCCAAGTTAGCGTCGGAACTTCTTCAGCAGGTAAAACTGTTGTCAGTGTTCCTACCAAGGTTAGATGGATTCCTATCCCAATATTTCCCATTTCGCGAGATAGCCTCACCGCTGAGGAAAAAGCATCCCCACCTGCCATAATCGAAGTACTGGTTAAAATTCCTGACTCAAAACCTCTATAAACAGCAAGATTCACAGCCTCATGTATCCCAAAATCATCGGCATTAATTATCAGCTGTTTTTTCATCATCTTTCCTTTCAATCGTACACACTATAATCAAGCATTTTTGAATTAATATGTCCAAACTCTACTAAATACTATTAATTATTAAATTCATTATCATCTAAATAATAGAATAAAATGATTGCCGCTGTCGAAGAAACATTTAATGATTCCACAGTACCTGCCATAGGGATAAACACATTCCAATCCGTCAAGTCTAATATTTCCGGACTTATTCCACTTCCTTCATTTCCAAAGATAAAAACCCCCTCTGTCACAAACTTGGCATGGCGATAATTTTGGGAAGCACTAAGTGATGTTCCAATAAAAGGAACCTTCGAAAAAGATTTAATTTCTTTTAAAAATTCTATGTCCAAATCATGATATATCGGAAGTCTAAGAATACTGCCCATAGAACTCCTTACCACTTTCTCCGAATATGGATCTGCACTCCCCTTTGTCAAAAGAACTCCACTACACCCAGCCGCGGCGGCCGTCCTGATAATCGCCCCAACATTTCCGGGATCCTGGACTGTATCCAACAAAACATATTTACCATGCAAACCATTTAATAACTGGGGATAATCCATAACATATGGCTGTTTCACCAATAAGATGATTCCCTGTCCATTTTCTGTACCCGAAATTAAACGCATCAGCGGTTCTTCAACTTCACAAAATAGCCAGTGCAGATTTTCCCCCCGTTCAAAAATGTGCTGCACTGATCCATTCTCTGCTCTTCCCGACTGAACCAGGCATACAATATCACTTATCTCTTGATTCTGAACATCTTCCGCATTACGGAGCCCCTCCATCAGAAACATTTTGTTCTTATCCCTGTACTTTTTTTGTTTGAGACGGATTGCCAATCTGATCCAGCGGTTGTTTTTGCTTGTGATATGCTCCAACCAAGTTTCTCCTTATACACTACTTGTTTCTCCAACAATCTGCTGCACAAACAATTCACAACGATAGTTTTTTCATACATGAACCATAAACAGCCTCTACTGAAATTGTACTCATATTTGTAACTTCATGGCCAGGGGTCTCCGCCAGAAGAACCTCACTATAACGATTTCCATAGGGACCGCTCCGATAAGGAAGTGTGGGGCCAAATAACGCAATAATAGGAGTTCCAACAGCATTGGCAATATGGAGCGGTCCTGTGTCCGATGATATATGGACAGCAGCCATCTTTTCCAATGCTATCAATTCTAATAAATTTGTTTTACCTATGAAATCTACTACATATTTTGACTGTGCTATTCTGCGGATTTCATCTGCCATTGGCTTTTCACCCACAGTTCCGGATATAATACAGAAAATCCCCTTCTTGGCCAATCGTTTTGCCAACTCTCCCCAATATTTAATGGGCCACTTTTTATTTTCACCTCTTGTTCCGGGTACAAGAAGTACATATTTCCCAATTACACCTGCCTCAGAAAGCTTTTTTCTCACAACTGACAATTCATTTTTATAGTCATGGAGCGGGAAATGGATTCCGTTTCCCTGCCATCCCAAGTAACGTATTACATCTAAAAGCTGTTCAATGATATGCCCATTTTTATATTTGCCGGAAATGGCACGGCTAAATAATCCACTGCATTCCCGTGCATCATTATAGCCAATCCGTTCATGACAGCCCGTTAGAAATGAAATTAATCCGCTCTTCGCAATCATTTGCAAATCAATCACAAGATCAAACTGTTTTTTATGCAAATCCTTCCTTACCTGGAGCAAATAATTTATTTTCTTTATTCGTTTTCGATCAATAACATATACATTGTCGATCCACGGTTTTCCCGGAAGTATCTTCGCAAAACTTTCATGTATCGCCCAGGTAATGCACGCATCTGGAAAGAGCTCCCTCAAAGCATAAAGTGAAGGCAATGCATGAATTATATCCCCCAATGAGCTCATTTTAATAACCAGTATATTTTTGTAATCTTTCATCTATCTAGTTATCCTTTTTCCCGAAAAATATTTTTCAGAAAAAGATTTAAATTATCCCCTTCAAATAAAAAACCTTTTATACCCGCACGGGCTGCTGCTTCTATATCTCTTCTGCTATCACCGACCAAAAATGTGTTTTCTTTAATCAATCCATACTTGTTAATCGCCTGTAAAATCATCCCAGGCTTAGGTTTCCTGCAATCACAGTCCACGTTATAGCGGGAAATTTTTGTACCATTCAGATGTGGGCAAAAAAAGAATTCAGTAATATTTCCACCATATTTCCTAAATTCTTTATTCATTTGTTTATGCAGTTTCATCACATCTTTTTCCGTATAGAAACCACGCGCCACACCGCTTTGATTGGTAACAACAAACAAAAGCCATCCCTCTTCCGTTAACCGGGCAACCGCTTCTCTCGCACCATCAATCCAGCGGATATTTTCATATCGGTATACATATCCGGAATCAATATTAAGAACACCATCCCGATCAAAAAGTATCGCCTTTTTCCCAATACGCATTATTATTTACCCCAATCAATGTCATCAATCAACTGACAAATGATATGGGCACATAATATATGCATTTCTTGAATTCTCGCCGTACTATCACTGGGAATCACAAGTGCAACATCACAAATATCAACCATCTCCCCTCCAGTCTTACCAGTTAAGGCAATAGTTATCATCCTCTTGTTTTTAGCCTCTATAATCGCTTTATTCACATTTTCGCTATTTCCGCTGGTGGATATCCCCCAGAATACATCTCCAGCGCGCCCAAGTCCTTGTACCTGCCGGGAAAAAACTTGGGAATAGTCATAGTCATTTGCGATAGATGTCAAGATAGATGTATCTGTACTAAGGGCAATTGCAGGAAGCGCCCGCCGCTCGTTATGAAACCTTCCAATAAACTCCGCAGCAATATGCTGCGCGTCAGCAGCGCTGCCGCCATTACCACAGATAAGAATCTTATGTCCGGTTATCATTGCATCTTGACATATTTCAGCCATTTGGCGAATTACAGGGAAAAGTTTTTTCGTTGCCAATAAAGTTTCTTCGTGAGCATTAAAACACGTTTCTATCGTATTAATTTTGATCATTTTTACTATCGGTTCCTTCTGTTTTACCATTTTTCATTAGCGTTTCGAGTTCGCTCATGAAACTGCTTAAATCTTTAAACTCCCTATATACCGATGCAAAGCGGACATAGGCAACCTGATCCAATTTACGCAATTCTTCCATGATAAGATTACCGATAACTTCAGTAGGAACCTCCTGTTTCAATTCATTTCTGACAGTTCGTTCTACAGAATTAACGATTTCTTCGATCTGACGGGATGAAATATTTCTTTTTTCACAAGCTCTGACAAGGCCATTTCTCAACTTATTCCTATCAAACATTTCACGGGATCCGTTCTTCTTCACTACGCGTAATGGTGCTTGTTCAACAGTTTCATAGGTTGTAAACCGACGATTACAAGATAAACACTGCCTCCTTCTGCGAATAGACGCACCATCATCTGTATCACGTGAATCAGTCACTTTTGTATCAAGACTGCTGCAAAAAGGACATCTCATAACATTCTCCTTACAAAAAAGCCACACTGCGATTGCGGTGTGGCCCTGCTTACTATCATTTTTTCAAAAATTCAGGAACCGCAATACCGGGTGTATGAATGCTGCCTCTAAACGTACTGGTTCCTGCCGCAGTTTTTGCTCTTTCTTCAAATCCTGTTGCAATAACCGTAATTTTAACGGTATCATTATCAAGTGTCGAATCGACAGATGTTCCCCAAATAATATTTGCATCAGGGTCGGCGGCTTCCGTTATAATCTGAGACGCCTCATTGATTTCAAAAAGCCCGAGATCTTCATTTCCCGTGATATTGATAATAATACCTTTGGCACCGTCAATGCTACGTTCTAATAATGGACTGTTAATAGCCATGGTTGCCGCATCGCTTGCACGATTATCACCTGTCCCCATGCCAATTCCCATCAGTGCTTCACCTTGATCACTCATAATCGTCCTGACATCTGCAAAGTCAAGATTAATAACCCCGGGGACAGTAATCAGATCAGAAATCCCCTGAATCCCCTGACGAAGCACTTCATCAGCCGTTTTAAATGCATCTCTCAATGGTGTTTTTTTATCAAAAATCTGAAGTAATTTATCATTAGAAACAACCAAAATGGCATCTACATTTCCCTTTAACTTCTCAATGCCCTCCAGTGCATTTTTCATACGAACCTTACCTTCAAAACTAAACGGTTTTGTAACTACGGCAATGGTTAATGCGCCAAGTTCCCTGGCACAAAGAGCCGCTACAGGAGCCGCACCGGTTCCTGTGCCCCCCCCCATTCCTCCGGTAACGAATACCATATCGGCACCACTAAGGGCTTTTGATAAATCTTCACGCGACTCTTCTGCGGCCTGTTCACCAACAATAGGTTTAGCGCCTGCCCCCAGACCGCGTGTCAGCTTCTCGCCAATCTGTATCTTTGTCGGTGCATTGGATTGATTCAACACTTGAAGCTCCGTATTTACAGCAATAAATTCTACACCGGATATATTTGCCTCAATCATGCGGTTAACGGCATTATTTCCACCGCCACCTACACCAATGACTTTAATTTTTGCGATTTCAGAATCTCCCATTTTCGCTCCTCCTTCTGGTACTTGCGATATACTACAATTATGTTCAATTTGTTTCATAATAATATATTTTATATTCTACAATACTTTGAAAAGATTCGCCATATATATTGTATATGTTCCCAAAATATTACACTACCTTTTCAATTTAATAAAGGGTGCTGCCAAATTGGCATCCAGATACTCAACAGACAATCCTCTCGCCTTGACATCGTTCACCATACTTTCCGCAAGCGCCGCCTTTTTTTCCATATCCGTTCCATTCTTTAAATGGACGGATATCCCATCTCTTGTATAGGCCATCAGATTATCCGTATTTCCCACATTCACTTCCGAAAATATTTTGATGCCGTCTTCAGTAAGCCCGTTAATGAATTCTAATGCTGTATGGATTTGTGCATCATCGAGTTTATCCCCAAGAAGGACATTTCCCAATTTCTTTCCTGTTATCATTGGAAAAACCATTCCTTTAATAGACGGTTCTGTTTGAATGACTGTTCCTTCTTTATCCAGAAATATGTAGGCATATTCCCCCTGCATGACAGCCACTACTTTTCTATCCGTAATCTCGACAGAAATTGTGAAAGGCGAGCCCCTCTTCACCCTAACGGTTTGAATTCGAATATCATGGGTAAGCCGTTCCTCTAGATTAGTTGTGCTGATTTGCAATATATTAATCGGTGTGGAAACATTCCCCTCAAACAGGACATCTTCCAACGTGATGCTCCGTGTTCCCGAGATCTGGATTTGCCCAAAGGGTATCGGAAATAATAGCAGTGTTAAAAATATCATAAAAAATAACGCAAACACTGACATGGCATACATTCTAATTTTTCCGGCTCCATAAAAGGATACTGGATGCCTGCCGTTTCTATGAGGTTTCTCTTTTAACAGCACTCGGCCGTCATCATAAACTTCCTCACCCCTCTCTTGAACAGATGGGGTGTCATTTTTTATGTGCTGCTTCTTTGGGAACTTCTTAAAAGCTTTCTTTTCACCCATGATTCTAAACCACCTTGACACGTATTATACTTTACCAACACCAGCTTTCAGCAAAATATTTTCGCACAAAGACGGAAAATCCATACCGATTGCCGCAGCAGCCTTAGGTACAAGACTTGTCTCCGTCATTCCCGGAATAGAATTCGCTTCAAGCAGAAAAGGCGTTCCTCTTTTATCGGTACGAAAATCAAATCTGACCACCCCGCTGCACTCTGCAGCCTCATATCCTAAAATCGCCATACGAGTCATTTCATCAGCCGCGGCTCCCGGCAATGGTGCAGGTACTATATAATCGGTTGCACCACTCGTATATTTAGAGTGAAAATCATATTGTCCTGAATGAGGGCATATCTGAATAATCGGCAAAGCTTTACCATTCAGGACCGCTATGGTAAATTCCTTTCCATCTAAATAAGCTTCTGCCAAAATTCTGGATTCAATGGCAAACACTCTTTTTAATGCCTCTTTTAATTTCTCTTTTTCATAAACAATTTCGAGCCCAATCGTAGATCCCTCACATGCCGGTTTCAACACAACTGGAAACTTAAAATTCTTTTCAATGGATTCCGCCACGGTATCAATTCCGTTTTTTAAATAATACGGTTTTGAAAAAGCCATCCGGACACCGGCATCTTTAAAAACTCTACTGCTGATAATCTTATCCATCGTAATAGCACTTGAGGAAACTCCCGATCCTGTATACGGAATCCTGCTTAACTCAAGTATACTTTGAATTGTTCCATCTTCCCCATATTTCCCATGAAGTGCAATAAAAACAACTTCCGCCCCGACTGCTTTAAGCTGTTTAAGGACACAAGACGGATTATATTCAACTTTTACCGCATGGTACCCCAAAGACAACAGCGCCTGAAGAATAGCCGTTCCTGTTTTCCTGGATATATCCGCCTCACGAGATACGCCTCCCATTAAAACAGCTACTGTATTATTTTTTGTAATCACTGGATAAACCCTTTCCTTTCATAAGATTCGCAAGCATTTCGCCTGCCATATATATATTCCCTGCGCCCATAGTAATCAGCATATCATCAGGTTTGATGACCTTATAAAGCTCTTTGGGCAAATCTTCTACATTCTTCACGTAATTAATTGGTTTATCCGGGAACCGCCTTTTCACAAGATTTGGAATCAATGTTCCATCTATTCCCTGAATAGGGGATTCACCGGCTGCATAAATATCAGTAAAAAACAAGACATCAGCATCAATAAATGCTTCTGAAAACTCTTCTTGCAGCAATTTTGTCCGAGAATACCGATGTGGCTGAAATGCACAAATAACTCGATGCCTTCCCATCTCTTTGGCTGCTTTTAACGTTGCTGCTATTTCAGTCGGATGATGGGCATAATCATCTACGATCCAAACCCCATGCTCTTTCATTTTTGTCTGAAACCGACGCTTAACGCCGGAAAACACTGATAACGCTTTTACACTTGTTTCAAAAGAAATTCCACAATATAATGCTACCACAATGGCTCCCAAAGCATCTCTAACATTATGAATCCCTGGAATCTGCAAAGATACCGTTCCAAGTTTTTCTTTATAGTGATACACATCAAACAGCATATTCTGCTTTTCATATCTTTTATTCACCGCACGATATTCAGCAGAATCATTTATGCCAAAAGAAATAACCTTTTTCTTTATTTGCGGCAGTATAGCCTGTACACCTTCACTATCGATACAAACAATTGCTCCCCCATCTTTATAAGTAACATGGTTAAGAAACTCAACAAAGGCCTTTCTTATATTTTCTACTGTCCCATAGTGGTCTAAATGATCATCCTCTATATTAGTTACTACAGAAAGAAACGTAGCGAATTTTAAAAAGGAGCCATCACTTTCATCAGCTTCCGCGATGATATGTTCACCATGTCCCAAACATGAGTTTCCTTTAAGATAATCCGTGAATCCGCCTAAAACAATTGTAGGATCCATCTTTGCCACATGAAAAATCTGCCCGATCATTGCTGACGTGGTTGATTTTCCATGTGCACCGGCTACTGCAATGCCTTTTCCCCATTTGAAAATGGCCGCCAATACATCAGATCGATGGAAAATCGGCAGGTCTCTACTTTTGGCCTCCTGCAGCTCAGGATTATCCATGCCAATGGCTGAAGAAACTACCAGTACATCCGCATTGTTTATATTTTCCCGCTTATGCCCAATAAAGACGGCAGCTCCTTTATTCCTAAGTTCCTGTAAAACAGCTGAATCCGACACATCAGAACCAGAAACAGTAATACCTTTTTCAATTAAGATTCTGGCAAGCGCACACATTCCCACACCGCCAAGCCCAACAAAATGAAACGCATGATAATTTTCCAATTCCATCATTTCTTATTCTCCGTCATTTCAAGCGCCAATTGCGCAATATCTGCCCCTGCATAGATCTTTTTAATCTTTTTTGTTGCTTCAGACATCCGTTCCAAGGTTTCAGGCTGGTGTCTGAAATCATTAATATCCTGAATAAGTTCCTTTTCAGTCACATACTTATCCGCAATCATTTTTGCAGCCTCAGCTTTAACAAAAACTCTTGCATTGAATGTCTGATGATCTCCTGACGCGTAGGGATATGGTATCAGAATAGAAGGGAGTTCCCGTGCAGCAAGTTCCGCAAGACTCACTGCCCCCGCCCTGCAGATAATTAGATCCGCAGCTGCTAATACCGCCGGCATATCATACTCATACTTAATAATCCGACTGCCTTTCCCAAAGGACTTACCGTCTGTAAGTCCTAACTCTCGAACAATTTTATCGTATTCAAGATTCCCTGTTATATGATAAAGACAGATTCCTTTATCTCTCTTAAAATGTTCATGTACACTAATCATTGCACGATTAATCGTTCTTGCACCACGGCTGCCGCCGGTAATTACTACCATAAACACTTCAGGTGATATCCCTAGTTTTCTCCTGGATTCCGCCCGTTGTGCAGATACTACATCCGGCCTAATCGGATTCCCCGTATAAATACATTTTTCCGGTTTGGGAAAGCGAATTCTCGCTTCTTCGTAGCCTAAGGCAACCTTATCAACCACTCGATTTAAAATTTTATTTGTAATACCGGGAATCACATTTTGCTCTTGGATAAGGGTCGGAATACGGCTCAATGCTGCAGCCATTAAAATAGGTCCGCACACATATCCGCCCGTTCCAATCACAATATCAGGTTTAAACTTATTCAAAACAGCTTTTGCTTTAAATAAACTATGTATTGCCTGCATTAAAATTTTTATATTATCAAATGTGATTTTCCTTTTTAATCCCGAAACCGGAATTGATGCAAAAGCAAATCCCTCTTCCGGAATAATTTTAGACTCCATCCCATCCGGAGTTCCGATAAATAAAATCTCTGCTTCTTCTATTTTTAGAATCTCGCGGGCAATCGTAATTGCCGGATAAATATGTCCACCTGTTCCGCCTCCGGATAAAATAATACGTTTCATCTATACTCCCATCACTTCAGCCTGTTTACAATCTTTTTAAAATCAAAGCCTCGCGCTTCATAATTAGCATACATATCAAAACTTGAACATGCCGGAGACAGCAATACAACATCCCCGCTGCAGGCAATGGATTTCCCTTTTTCAACAGCGCCCCGCATATCATCAGCCAAAACAATAGTTTTTATCCCGGCTTTCTCTGCTTCATCTTTAAATCTTGCTGCTGCATTGCCTAATAAAATCAAACATTTGACACGCGCTTTCACCGTTTTCATAAACTTATCAAGTTTTGTGTGCTTGTCATATCCGCCTGCAATAAGAATGATTGGACGATCGAATGTTTCCATTCCCTTAATCGCCGCATCTGTATTTGTTGCCTTTGAGTCATTATAATATGAAACTCCATCCAGCTCTCGAACAAATTCGATACGATGCGGTAAGCCTTTGAATTCAATTATTCCATCATGAATGGCTTCAAGCGGGATTCCACCTTCATATGCTAAAAATGCTGCTGCTAAGACATTCTGGTAATTCTGATTTCCTGTCAGCTGCAATTCATCTATACCTGCCACCTTAAGAACTTTCCCCCTTCGCTTAATCACCAAGTCTGCTCCGTTAAGACAGGCGCCTTCTTCTACATCACGGCTTATACTGAACAAACATACAGTAGTATTTTTAGCTTTTTTCATCAGTATCGGAGTATATTCATCTTCCGCATTTAATAACAAGCAATTATCCTTTCCCATATTCTCAAAAATTCTTGCTTTTGCTGCCACATATCTTTCCATCGTATGATGACGTTCTATATGATCTGGAGTAATATTCAAGATCACTGCTGCCCTAGGGCAAAAATCTTTAATAAACTCCAACTGGAAACTGGATACCTCTGCCGCAATCACTCCATCTTCAGCTACCAATTCTGCTTCACGGCTAAGTGAAATCCCTAGGTTTCCTGCTACTGCAAAAGGTATTGATGAATGGCCTATCATGCTGCCGAGTAAAGTTGTTGTAGTTGTTTTCCCATTTGTACCGGTAACTGCCAATATAGGAGCCTTCGTTACTCTATATGCCAGTTCAATTTCGCTGATTACAGGAATTCTACGCTTAAAAGCCTCCATCACGACTATATTCTCAGCAGAAATAACTGGTGAAACCACAACTGTATCGATTCCATCCAGTAACTCAACAGATTGCATGCCAAATTCAAATACGACCCCAAACGATTGAAGTATTTCTTTTTCTTTCTTATCTTTTATATTGTCTTTTAAATCTGAAACAATAACATTACATTCATGTCTGAGCAATACATGCGCTGCCCCTAGGCCGCTAATCCCTGCGCCAAGCACCAATACATTTTTCACTTTTACCGCCTCAAATAAAAACAACTACTACACTTATTGCTTCACTTTAATGCATGAATATATGCCTATATTTTTCTATGCTTTAAATGAAATCATGAGTGTGACACATGCCATAATGCAAGCAAAAATCCAAAATGACCAAACCACTCTAACTTCACTCCAGCCGGAAAGCTCAAAATGATGATGAAGTGGACTCATTTTAAATATTCGTTTTCCTGTTAATTGGAAAGATACAACCTGTAAAATCACAGAAAGTGCTTCGAGCACAAAAACCATCCCTAAAAAAATGAGAAGCAATTCGGTTTTTGTCACTATGGCAATTCCTGCAACTGCCCCTCCTAAAGCCAAAGAGCCAGTGTCTCCCATGAAAATTTCAGCCGGATGATAATTGAAAAATAAAAATCCCACACAGCCCCCCGCTAAGATTGCAGAAAACAAACCAATGTCATGTATCCCGTTTACATAGCAATAAACTGAATAAGCTAAAAATGTTACAACACTGCATCCTGAAGCCAAGCCATCCAGCCCATCAGTCAGATTCACTGCATTGGAAGCCCCTATAACAACCAATACTGCAAAAATATAATACAGCGCTCCAATCTCGATCTCCATTGATGAGAATGGAATTGAGATTGAATATGGCAGATGAAGCGTCTCTACACATCCCCAGCAAAAAAAGGCCGCTAAAATGAATTGTCCCGCGATTTTCTGCTTAGCGGTTAATCCCAAATTCCTTTTCTTTTCCGCTTTTATCAAGTCGTCTAAAAAACCAAGCAAGCCATGTCCCAAAGTCAGAAACAGGAGCCAAAGTACCGATGGGTCTGCCAATCTGTTCCAAATAACGACAAGAACTACAGACAAGCACACAAATAGCCCCCCCATTGTGGGAGTTCCCGCCTTCAAGCGATGCGATTTGGGTCCTTCTTCTCGAATAGACTGCTGCGCCTTATATTTTCGTGCGAGAGGAATTGCAATTACCCCAAGCATAATTGTTAATGCAATTGCTTCCCCCATGTAAAGTATATAAGTAAATTCCATCTTAATTTAAAGATTTCCTCCAAAGTTCCAGTATCGTTTCCATATGCATGTAACGGGATCCTTTGACTAAAACAACATCTCCAGACTGGATCATCTTTTGTAATCTCTGCCAAGCATCCTCACAAGTTGTGCATTCCATGATGTTCGTTTTTCCCGCATCGCGAGCCCCCATAGCTGTATGGCGGCTAAGCTTCCCCACCGTAATCATTCCGTCAAACCCTATATTTGCGGCTATTTTCCCCAGTTCATAATGAAATTGTTCCTCTTTTTCCCCCAACTCTCCCATATCCCCTAACACAAGGAAATAATGCTTTCCATTGACCTGACGCATAGCATGAAAAGCCATCTCCATTGATAATGGATTGGCATTATAAGAGTCATCAATCACAGTTACGCCATTAATCTCTGTAAAAAACTGTCTTTGCGCTCCAGGTAAAAACTCAGAAAGTGCTTTTTGAATACGATTTACATCAATCCCAAGCACTCTTGCCGTTGCCGTAGCCGCCAATGCATTATATACATTATGAATACCTAGCATATTCAGCTTAACTTTAAATGCCTCATCAAAGCAGGTACAAACATATTTGGTACAATTATTTTCATATTGAATTCTACTCCCATGGACAGTATAATTCCCATTTACACCATACCCTATTATATTTCCGCTAAAAGTATCGCCCATTTTAATTACATAAGGATCATCTTCATTTAATATGGCAATCCCCTTATCAGGTAGCGATTCAATTAGCTCTCCCTTCGCCTTCGCGATATTCTCCTGACTCCCTAAAATTCCTATATGCGAAGTCCCTACATTTGTTACAACACCGATAGTAGGCGCTGCAATTCGACACAGTTCTGCAATTTGTCCAAGACCTCTCATTCCCATTTCCACCACGCACGCTTCTGTTTCCGGCGTCATGGATAAAAGAGTCAACGAAAGTCCAATTTCATTATTAAAATTTTTCTGCGTTGCACATACATTCAATTTGGAAGCAACTAAAGCCGCAATCATATTTTTTGTCGTCGTTTTTCCATTAGATCCCGTTACCGCCACCACCGGAATATCAAACTTCATCCGATAGAAATGTGCTAATGCTTCCAGGGCTGTTTGGGTATTTTTTACCAGGATAACGGAAACTGTTCGAGGAACAGCCTTAAAAGAAGATCTTTCGGAAATAATGACCATTGATGCACCGTTAATACATGCATCATTTAAAAAATGATGTCCGTCAAATGTATTCCCTTGCAAAGCAATAAAAAGTTCTCCGTGAGAAATAGTGCGTGTATCAGTATTTACCCCTGTACAATATTCATGGCTCCCCTGCTGCAGTAAAACACCACTAACTGCCTTTAAAATTTCCCCCAGCGTAAATGATGCCATTTCCTAACCTCTTAATGCCTTCCTTACTTCTTCACGATCATCAAAATGAACCGTTTTATCTTTCAAAATCTGATAATCTTCATGCCCTTTACCCGCAATCAATACAATATCCTGATTGTGTGCTATCGACAGAGCATACTGTATGGCAGCACGCCTGTCAGTTACCGTTTTATAAAGTAAATTACTCTTATGTTGGGAAATATCCTGTACCCCGGCAGCTATTTCCCTAATAATTTCTTCCGGGTCTTCTGTTCTTGGATTATCACTAGTAATAACAACAACATCAGAATAATTGGCAGCGATGCGCCCCATAATAGGACGTTTCAATTTGTCCCTGTCTCCGCCACAGCCAAAACAGGTTATAAGACGCCCCTTCGCAATCTCTTTCGCAGTTGTTAATATTTTTTCCAACCCATCCGGTGTATGTGCATAATCTACGACGACGGAAAAAGATTGCCCTTCTTCAATAAGTTCAAACCGTCCTGCCACTGATACGAAATCAGAAAGAGCAGCTTGTATGTCTTTGATATCCACACCTTCTGACAGAGCTGCACCAATAGCTGCCATTACATTATATACGTTGAAACGGCCGATAAGCTTAGTTTTTATAACGTATCTTTTTTCACCAAGCTGAATTTTGAACGATGAGGATTTTCCACTAAAATGAACATCACTTGCTTTTAGATCGGGATTACCATTAAAGCCATAAGTTGATACTTGGCAAAAATCCGGGTCTGAAATTGCGTTACTCATTACGGCTGCATATGGATCATCACTGTTAATCCACGCCGATTTCCCATCTTTAATCTGATCTTTGCCAGAAACCATTTTGAAAAGGATGGATTTTGCCTTGGCATAATTATCCATAGTCTTATGATAATCCAAATGATCTTCTGTCAGATTTGTAAAAACCGCTGTATCAAACTCACATCCGATAACACGCCCCATAACTAATGAATGAGAAGATACTTCCATACAAACATGGGTTACATTTTCTTTCAGCATCTGATACAAAATACGCTGCAGGTCTATAACATCCGGTGTTGTATTATGTGTCGGGATCTCTTTATCCCCAATCAAAGCATGCACCGTTCCAATGACACCGGTTTTATATCCGACATGATGCAGGATATGGGATATAACATGGGTTGTTGTAGTTTTTCCATTTGTTCCCGTCAAAGCAATCATTCTCATTTTTTTAGAGGGATAGTCAAAAAAATATGGAACTATATCTTCCATCGCTTTCCGTGTATCGGCAACATAGATAATTGTAACATCTGAGGCCACATCGATTTTCTTTTCCGCAATAATAGCTGCCGCTCCATTTTCAGCCGCCATATTTGCAAAACTATGTCCATCTACGTGTTCTCCACGCAAACAGAAAAATAAACTTCCTGTTTCTACCGCACGGGAATCCGCAGTTACATCAATTATTCTAACTTGGGAATTACCTTCCATTCTCTCGATAGGAGTTGCCTTTAATAAATCAATTAATTGCTTCACACCAATACCTTCTATTTGTCATCATAATCCTGTACATTGCCTTATATAGTATACCAATTTATATACAAGCACAATAGCGGTCCTATGAGGGCCGCTATTAACTCAATCTCTTATTTTCTGCTTTCCGCCTTCTGTCTCCATACGTCCATAAATAGCACTTGTAGCAACTTGCATACCAAGTTGTGTTTCCGCAATATTTTGAATTCTTGCCGGTGCTTCAAGCTTGGCAACATCCAGCTGTAAAGTTGCATTTTCTTTTGCAATAGAAATTACTTCAGAACGAAGAACTTGCATTTTATATTCTTGCTGTGCATTCATTCCCGAAAAAAAATACAATGCCAACACAGGAATAAATAATAAGGAAAGGCTTATAAATACTTGATAAAAGTTCCTGCGTTCAATGACGCCACTTTGTCCTGCTACTGCTACGTTTTCAGATATATAATTCATCATATTCACATTCTGTGATGTCATTTGAACTTCCCCTATCCCTTATTACACTTTTTCCACTACACGAAGCACAGCGCTTCGTGCTCTTGGATTCTCCTTAACCTCTTGCAGGGATGGCCTTATTGATTTCCCCACACTTCTGACCTGTCTTCTGTGATTACATATACAAATCGGAATTTCCGACGGACAAATACAGTCTTTAGACATGTCCCTAAAGGTATTTTTGATAATACGATCTTCCAATGAATGAAAAGTGATGACTCCTAACCGTCCTCCCTTATTCAGGTGATTTATGCAATCCTCCATGGCTTTTCGCAAAATACCAAGTTCATTATTTACTTCAATGCGAATGGCCTGAAAAGTCCTTTTCGCTGGATGCGGTCCATCTCTTCTTGCCGCAGAAGGGATTGCCGCTTTAATGACATGGACAAGTTCTTCTGTAGTAGAGATTGGTCTGCGCATCCTGGCTCTATTTATAAAATCAACAATACGACTCGCCCAACGTTCTTCCCCGTAATCACGAATAATATTTCTTAAATGCTCTTCCGTATATGTATTTATCACATCATATGCAGTCAACGAGTTCCTTTGATCCATTCTCATATCAAGCTTTCCATTATTCATATATGAGAATCCACGGGCTCCATCATCCAACTGATGCGATGATACCCCTAAATCAAAAATAAAACCATCAACTTTTTCTATTCCATTCTCTTTTAAAATTCCATTGATATTAGAAAAATTGTCTCTTACTGATATAAATTTACACTGGGCTCCACGGAGCCGTTCTTTAGCCGCCTCAATAGCCTCCCCATCCTGATCTACACCAATTATGCAGCCAAGATTTGAAAGCCCTTCAGCAAGAGCCAAAGAATGGCCTCCACCGCCCAATGTGCAATCCACATAAGTACCGTTTGTATTCGTCAATACATGACTAACCATCTCATTTTGCAAAACAGTAGTGTGGCTAAATTTCATAGATACCTCTTATATCAGAAATTCAGAGGAAGTTCTAACGATTCCGCCAAATCGGTAATAGATTCTTCTTCATTTAAATCCCGATCAAGAAGCTCAGGATCCCATATTTCAATCGTGCTTCCCGCACCAATAATTCTTGCATCTTTTTTTAAATCAGCAAGTTTCCTTAAATGTGCAGGAATCAATATCCGCCCCTGCTTATCGCACTCCATTTCACTTCCTTTTCCAATCAGATATCTTTTTACCTTTCTTACATTTTGATGTGTTGCCGACATTTGCTCAAACTTAGAAATAAGATTATTCCAATGTTCCATCGTATAGATGCAGAGACAGGAATCCAACCCTGGAGCTAAAACGAAATGATCCCCCAATTCTTCGCGAAATTTGGCAGGAAGAATCATCCGCCCTTTCGAATCTATACTGTGCGAATATTCTGACATAAACATGATTCTTCCACCTCCCTCCACTTTTAGCCACATTCTACCACAATCCCCCACTTATATACAATCCGGAACATTTATTCTCATATAACTATTATTTACCAATATTTCCTACCATCTCTTTCTTCGCTTTAATAAAGCCAGACATTTTTAACTCCCACTTTGTCTTTATACTGTGTAAAACAGAATAAAATTCACACAAAAAAACGTGATGAAAATCTCTTTCATCACGTTTCCTATTCTGCTACGATATACGCACTACCCAGCCTGGTACATGTATTAAACGGAATATTTATCAAAGCCGCCCTCGCATTTACAGACAGTGGTGTTTTCACTGCGCCAGACCAGTATAACATCCTACCTATAATCTCGCCAGGTGACTTCCCGTTTGCCCTCAGTTCCCGGATGGTAATTCCGCCTTGCCTCTTAGACAAACGTATACCATACTTATCTACCAGCAGAGGTAAATGTCCGTATAAGGGAATTTGATAGCCAAGCTTTCTCAAAAGATAAATTTGATAAAACGTTGAAGGCAATAGATCATTTCCTCTGAAAACATGAGTTACCTGCATTATCCCGTCATCCGCAGAAGCCGCCAATTGATATGATACGGCACCATCTGCCCGAAAAATAATAAAATCATCTTTCCCCTCTTCTAAGGTCTTTATCTGATTCCCGCAGAACATATCACAAAAAGAAATTTCTTGCTTTTTCATGCGGATTCTCCAAGATGGCTCTTTGTCGGTTTGTCCCCGTTCTGACCATGATAAGTTTCGACAATGCCCGTCATATACAGGTTTGTTTTCCCCTAAATGGGGAGCTGACGATATATTATGTATTCTTGCCCGCGAACAAAAGCAAGGGTATATGGAATCTTCAGCTTCCCACCGCTTCTTAATACCCTCATATATAGAGAACCGTTTACTTTGTATAGGCTCTCCATATGCATATACATGTCCGGGCTCTTCATCCCAATCTAACCCCAGCCAAGATAAATCTTCTTTAATTGCTGAGATATAGTCTGCCCTGCACCGGCTTTGATCGATATCCTCTATTCGCAGAATAATTCGCCCTTTATTTTGCCTCGTCCATAACCAGTTTAAAAACGCCACCCATACATTTCCCAAGTGCAAATAACCTGTTGGACTTGGTGCAAATCTTGTTTTTATCCCCATCACTTCGGCATAGACAGAATAGATGTGAATAGCGCTTTATTTTGTCTTATTTTTTCTTCGTTTCCCATTACACAAATATAAGGATCATCCATCACACTTTTGACAAGCGGTGCTAAACTTCTGATATTGTCAATTGTACAGTTAACAATTTCATCCCTTATTTTCATTCGGCTTTCTCGTGTATTCCCTGTCAGGTAGTATGCTAAAGCTCTTTCTCCCTTCATAAATGGTGTCAATTGAATTTCTTCAGCAGCCATCGTCCCAATAACATACTTGGTCATCTCGCGTTCAGATAAGACGAGTGCGCTTAAATAGTCAGGCAATTCTTCATAAACTTTTAAAGTTTCCGCTAAATTAGGATCACGGTAAGAACATAAAATAGCATTACCATTTCGCATAAACTGGGTAAACGCTCCATATGCTCCACCAAGGACTCTCACTTTTTTCCACAAATACTCATACCGAAGGATAGTTTCCATTACCCGGAGTGCTCCAGTATACGCAAAACCATGTCTTTTAAAATTTCCGCCTTTTGCCACATACTGTACTTTACCTGCTGTTTGAAAAGCCTCATTTATTACTACATTGGAGCAGGTCGTTTCTCGGTTGGCAGGTCCCAGCTCGTCGGGCATTTCTGAAACCATTTCAGGCAAAAACTTATTGACTGCCATTTTTTCTTCTTCAGATCCAATTGTATGAATAAAAAGATTATGCCGTGTAAAAATTTGTTTTGCCAGCCATTGCAAGCAAGAAATCATTTCATCGCTAATTGCATCAAATCTTGCAACTACATCACTCAAAAAATAATAATAAGACAACCCTGTCGTCTCTGAATATCTACCTGCTTCAGAAAAATAAGATAATAATCGGCTTATACAAAGAGTATGTCCGCGGGCAAACGCTGTCATATCCCAATTTGCTTTTTCTTCCATTAAAATCTCTCTTAACCGAATTTTGTCAGTATAATCAGTATGCAGGATCACCTCTTTCAGCAGTCGAACCATTTTGTCTGCGTTAGATACGAGTGCTTTTCCTTTTACGATTAAATACGGCGTGCATTTTTGATCTGAATCGATATTACTGATCGACCCCACTTGAAAATTAATTCCTCCAGTATACGCATTAGACTGTCTAACCAATTCAGAATATTCATAATTTACGGTATTCATCGATAATAGCAGTCTTGTCAATATATTGGCATAAAAGATATCCTTTTTTGACAATCCTTCTAAATTAAAATATAAATTTAGATAAACAATACCGTTTGAATTGATGTCATAGTGAAAATGACGGATTTCCTCAATTCTGCCATTCTCGATTTCATCATTCTCAATTTCACGATTTAAATCTTCCCGTCGAAGGAGAGGAATAGCAGTCAAAGCCTCTTCTGAATCCACAGATGCCTGTCGCTCTTTTAATACCCGTGTCTTTTCTATGATATCCGTAATCTGATTCTCTGAAAGGCTTTTTTTATAGGCGTCCAGTTGTTCCGCAACTTCAATTCTTTTCTTTTCATCAATCCCTTTTTTAGCTTTCATGGTAATCAATACCTGATGAGAATTCTTAATAAGATATTTTAGAAGCAGGCCTTCAAAATAATCCGTTTCAATAGCTTTCCTTAATCCATTTATATCATCGTAATACCGCAGAGCTTCTATTGGATCACGGTCATATAGCCACATATCCATAGCCCGTATTCCGTAAAACAAGCCTTTAGGCCTCCCCTGATAATCGTTTTCTCTTAAAATAAATTCCGTACGATTCAATGCGGCAGTCAACATCTTTTTATCAAGCCCCGTAAGCGCAAGTTTTCTAAGTGTATGATCTACGATTTGTGAGAATTCTCCCTGCCGTTCAGGTTCCGAACCGGTCACAACAATAGACCAGACCGGCTGTTTATAACTATCCTCGTAAGCTCCCGACACATCACTTCCAACACCCGCATCAAGGAGAGCTTTTTTTAACGGAGCGCCATCCATATCAATCAATACATAATTTAATATCCGAATGGCCAATGACTCTTTTGTTGTCATACAATCCGTCATAGCAGCATATAAAGCATGAATCGCTTTATTAGCGATATTCTCTCCATCTGCTATGTTGTAATTCTTTTCTGTTATGACACGTTTGGCAAACGCTTTCTGTGTTCCCACCTCAGAATAGACACACCGTCTATCGAAAGCTGATAAATACTCTTCATCAATATATTTTAAGGTATTTTCTATATCCATATCCCCATATAAATAAATATAGCTGTTTGACGGATGATAAAAACGACGATGAAAATCAGTAAACTCACGGAATGAAAGAGTAGGAATAACGTCTGGATCTCCCCCTGACTCTACATTGTATGTCGTATCAGGAAAAAGCTTTTCCATCGCAGCGTTGTTCAATAATGCATCAGGGGAAGAAAGTGCTCCCTTCATTTCATTATAAACAACCCCATTATAGGTAAGCTCTCCATCTTTCTTATCAAGTTCATAATGCCATCCTTCCTGCATCAGTATTTGGGGATTCTGCAAACAGTCCGGATAAAACACCGCATCTAAATACACATCCATCAGATTATGAAAATCTGTAGAATTTCTACTGGCAACAGGATACATAGTTTTATCAGGCCAAGTCATGGCATTTAAAAAGGTATTCAAAGAGCCTTTTGCAAGTTCCACAAAGGGTTCTTTTAAAGGGAACTTTCTTGAGCCACAAAGAGTAGAATGTTCCATAATATGCGGCGTTCCTTTTGAATTGTCCGGTGTCGTGCGGAAACAGATATAAAAAACCTTATTATCATCTGCTGAATCTAAATACATTAATTTTGCACCGGATTTTATGTGCTCCATCATGTATACATCAGAATTTACCTCTTCAACATGATCCACTTTCATAATATTGAATCCATGCACTACATCTCCATTATTCCATTTCATGGTCAACCTCCATATTATTTCATCATTAATAGAAAAAGCGCAGGCAATTTTATCCTGTGCTTTCTAAATAGTCTAACGATCAGGCCGTTTTATTTCCCCAAAACTCTTTATGGATAGCCTGTATAGCTTTTGCCACATCGTCCCGGTTAATCAGACAGGATACGCTAATTTCTGATGTACTAACTATCAAGATATTAACACCGACCCTTCCCAGTGCGCCGAACATTCTTGCAGCAACCCCGGGCGTACCGAGCATGCCTGCACCCACAATAGATACTTTCGCCATATTATCATCATAAATAATAGTCGTCAATTTCTCTTGCGACTGCAATTCGCCAAGAACACGCCTCGCATCCTCTAAATCCGTATCGGTAATAGTAAAAATAATGTCGGTCAGATCATCATTAGACCGCTGCACACTTTGTACAATCATATCAACATCAATATGTTCATCAGCAAGAGCTTCAAACACCATATGCGCAACACCGGGAACATTTTTCACGTTCAATACAGAAATCCTGGCCGTATGTGTATCTTGCGCAACACCTTTAATAATTTGGCGTTTTCTTTCCATGACGCATTCCTCCTGGATAATTGTTCCTTCATCGTCCGTAAATGTAGATCTGACATGAATTGGTATGTGGTAATGCATCCCTAATTCAACACTGCGCGGCTGCATAATGCCTGCGCCAAGACGTGCCAATTCCAGCATTTCTATATTCGTGATTTCCTGCATTTTTACAGCATGCGGACAGTATCTGGGATCCGCCGAATAAACACCATCTACATCAGTGAAAATTTCACACACATCCGCATGCATTGCACCGGCTAGGGCAACTGCTGTTGCATCGCTCCCACCGCGCCCCAAAGTGGCAACATCTCCATTCGGCAACACCCCCTGGAAACCTGCAACAATGACAATATTCCCTTTCTCTAACTCAGAAAATACTCTTTCCGGTTTTATATCGTCAATCAGCGCCTTGCCATGTGTCCCGCTACAAAAAACTCCTGCCTGCATCCCCGTCAAAGATATTGCAGGTGCTCCTAAGCTTTTGAAGGTCATCGCCAAAAGAGAGATCGAGACCTGTTCTCCTGTAGACAGCAACATATCCATCTCTCGGCCATGTCTCAATGATGGAACCTGACCAGCTAACGCCAGCAAATCATCCGTACTGTCACCCATGGCGGAAACTACTATAACAATCTTATCATTATCATGTTTTTCGCGAAGAATGCGCGATGCTATATTCTTCATTCTTTCTGTTGTCGCAACAGATGATCCGCCAAACTTTTTTACATAGAGTGCCATTCCGCATCCCTCATTTACTTTTATATTTATTTAGAGATTTTATCATGTATTTTAATCTATGTAAAGGAATTTATCTTGCTGCAGCCGATTTAAAATTCTATACCTTTGCGTGCATGTATCCCATTTTGAAAAGCATGTTTAATTAAAGTCATTTCGGTTACCGTATCAGCAGCTTCAATAATCTCCGGCCTGGCATAGCGCCCGGTTAAAATCATATTTAACCGCGGAGGCCGTTCTTTAATAAGTTTTAAAAGTTTTTCCGGTTCAAGCATCTCAAAATGAATCGCATAATTAACCTCATCTAAAACAACCAAATCCCACCTATCACTCATTACTTCATCAACAACAGTTTCCCAAGCCCTGGCTGCCAACTCTTTTTTATTCTGATAAGCAGCTTCATCCTCTTTGCGATTGTGAAACACAAAGCCATCACCCATAGGTCGAATCTCTATATTTCCATTACATGCTTCCAATGCTTCAATTGCTTTAAGTTCACCATATTTCCATGCACCTTTAATAAATTGTAAAATAAGAACTTTTTGTCCATTACCCCAAGCACGGATTGCAGTACCTAACGCCGCTGTGGTTTTCCCTTTACCCGTTCCTGTATTAATAAGGATCAAGCCCTTTTGTTCTGTCATTTTCCCTCCTTGCTACAATGATAACGCTCGCAGGATTCAATTAACTTTTCTCCAGCTTTGGGATTCCCATCAAAAGAAAGGTGCAGATATGATGCCAATATGTTTTTATTGCTATATCCTTCCAAATGCCCCTCTTTTTGTCGGGATCCCTGAAGATTATATGCCCAGGGAAACCCTTCGCCGTATTCTAAAGTAGAAAAATGAAATTCATGCCCTTTCAGAGTATCACCCGCATCAGCAATAATACTAGATAAAAGCGTTTCCCCTTTCACATAGCCAATGCGCTGAAGACTCTTCTGCATTTTACAAACAGCCGGCACAATTCCCGCCATTTCATAACATTCTCCATTAAATCCCTGTATAGCCTTGCAAAGATACATCAATCCGCCGCATTCCGCATAAATCGGCATTCCTCTTTCAGCACACTGGCGTATAGACTCCTTCATGGAAATGTTCCCCATTAATTGCTGCAGAAACATCTCCGGAAAGCCGCCGCCAAAGATTAGGCCATCCGCTTCCGGTACAGTTTTATCCCGAAGAGGACTAAATTCAATAATTTTTGCTCCATTTTTTTCAAGATATTCTAAGCTTGTCGGATAATAAAAAGAAAACGCTTCATCTTTCGCCACGGCAATACAAACCCGTTTCTTAGCTGAAAAATCATTTCGTACGTCTACAAACATAGAAGGTGCCTGCTGCGCTGCTTTCAGGAAGGCATCCGTATCTACCCATCTACTGACAGCCTCCCCCATATGCTTAATTAACACTCGTGTTTCTACTTCCGTAACAGGTGTCAGTCCCAAATGGCGTTCCGGCGTTTTTAATGCATCATCCCGATGGAACGCGCCAAATACAGGCATATGAATTTTTCCCATAACTTCTCGAACCATCGCCTCATGGCGGTCGGAACCAAGGCGATTCAATATGACCCCGACGATATTTACTCCCTTATCATATTCACGGAAGCCTAACGCTGTAGCCGCGATACTGTACCCAACGGATTTACAATCCAATACCAATATGACCGGCGCATTTAACTGTTTTGCAATGGCGGCAGTACTGCTGATTCCATCCTCCCCTCCATCATAGAGACCCATAACCCCTTCTATAATTGATATATCTGCATTTTTAGATAAAGCAATAAAGGTCTCATTTAACTTATCTGGAGGTGTCATCCATGTATCCAGGTTATAAGAGCTATGTCCTGCCGCTTCCGCATGAAACCCGGGATCTATATAGTCAGGCCCCACTTTAAAGGGCTGGACTCTGTACCCCTCTCTATTAAAATATGATAAAAGGCCGGTCACTATCGTTGTCTTCCCGACACCGCTGTTCGTACCTGCAACGATAATCCGAGGTCGTATAAACTCCGTCATATCAGTTCCCTCGTTTGGCAATAATTGTACTTAAATAATTCGGTCGATACTCTGAAGGCAAACTATCCAGATCCCGCTCTATTATTTCATCAGGCAAACCCGCGCGTGATACCATGACCGCATTCTTTATCATGTGATGCTTACGCAGTTCTTCCTGGATAAATGCAAACTTCTTATACACCTTCATAATTACCGCATTGTCAGCAGCGGAAAGTGCTCTGTCAATTTTTTCAGGATCTGCAGTTGCAGGAATGATCAGTACGTTTTCTTCCCATTCGGTCACCGGCATTCCGATATAAGAGGCAATCCCTAAAAAAGCGGGAATTCCCGGAATCGTTTCCACAGTATATTTTGTTCCTTTTAATGCCCGGAAAATATACATATATGTACTATACAGCATCGGATCACCTAAAGTAAGAAAAACCAAATTTTTTCCTTCATCTAACTTTTCTTCAATAATTCTTCTATTTTCTTCCCACTGTTTCGATACAACTTCCATATCAGTTACCATTTGAAACACAAGAGGTAAGATTTCCGCTTTTTTTGAAATATAGGGAGTTGCAATATGATAGGCAACAGAGTCTTCTTTTTTTTCTGTTTTTGGTGTAATAATCATATCCGCATTTCGAATCGTTTCTACCGCTTTTACAGTTAAAAGTTTGGAATCTCCCGGTCCCACACCGATTCCATATAACTTCCCCTTTGACATAACTATCCTCCTCATAAAAATTTTAGAATATACTATACGATTCCTATTCTATCATCTATTTTAAAAAAAATCTGTGAAAATATGAAATCTCCACAGATTAGTTCCTACACTTACCAAAACCATATATAACAATCACTTTAGTGTAAATGATACCGGGACTCGTGATTGCGCTTCAACAGCTACTCCATTTTGCTTTGCAGGAACAAATTGCCATCCGTAAACGGCATTCACCGCAGTTTGATCAAGTATGCTGTTTCCTGATGATGATTCAACCCAGGCACTTGTCACATTACCATTAACACTGATGATAAGACCAACCACCGTCGTTCCCTCTACATTTGACGCACGAGCCGATTCGGGATAAGAAGGAGATGGTGCGCTTAATATTTGCGGACCCATGGTGATGCCATCATTTCCATCACCATTACCGGTTCCTGCTCCTGAACCATTTCCACCACCGGAACCTGTACCGCTGCCGGAACCCGTACCTGACCCCGTTCCGGTGCCATGTCCAGATCCATGACCGCCTCCGGAACCCGTACCGCTGCCAAACCCACGATTTCCTGAAGATTCCCCTTCTCCGGAAACCTGATTCCCCATATTGTCTTTTGTTGCAGCCTCTTTAGATTCTGTTACTGAATCAGCAATTTCATGAACATCATTCATGGCATCTTCCGGCATATCTTCTGCCAGAGCCGGAGGAGGCGGTGCAACTTCTGTCGGTTCGGCTGAAGGTGGCGCTATGGCAGGGCCATTATCTGCATCAGGACTTCCGCCGCCGCCACCGCCGCCAGATAATGAAACCAAATCTACCTCAATAGGTCCTTTATCAACGGGAGCAGAAGGAAATAGTGCCACAACCACCCCAATCACAACAAACACTACAACGTGACAAGCAATAGATGTTCCAAAGGCAGCCATCCATCTGTATTTAGATGTAAACATAGCGCCGCCCCCCTTTATTCCTTACTCTGTGATTTTGCTTCCGTTGCAATACCAATCTTACTAATTCCCACTGATTTCAATTGATCCAGAACAAATACGAAATCCCCATGTTCTGATTTCGTATCCGCCCGAAGAACAATACTCAAATTCGGATTTCTATTTTTTTCAATTTCCATTCTTCTGCGGAACGTTTCACGGGGAATCTTTTCCTGCTCTACGTAAATCTGCCCATCTGAAGTAACCGCTACCGGTAAGGCCTTTTCTATATCCAATTTCGAAGTCACCGTTTGCGGTAAATTTAAACTAATTGATTTTTGCACCACCATGGTTAACATACTCATCATAAAGAAAACAAGTAAGAAAAATATGATATCAATCATGGGGATAATCATTATTTTAGGCTTTTTATCTACATCCAGTTGTTGTAATCTCATTTTTCTTTACCTTCCGCTATTGCAAGATAAACAGAAGATAATTTTTCTATAGAAGAAATATAGTGGCTAACTTGCTGGGATAAGTAAGTATAAGCAATTAACGCTATAATGGCAACGAATAAACCCGTTGCCGTACACACCAATGCTTCCGCAACACCACCGGTAATAGCAAAAGGCTGACCATCCGCAGTGGACAAGACATCAAAGGAACCTATCATTCCGATAACAGTGCCAAGCAATCCCATTAAAGGGGAAAGTGTCACAATAACATCCAGATAATTCAGGTAATTTTTCAAAAGACCTGCCGCATGTGCTGCAGCGCCTTCAATAATTGTCGCCTGATGTGCTTTAGTTCCATATACATTGACTGCAGATAGAAGGACCCCGGCCGGAATTCCACCATCAGCTTTTAAAGCGTCTTTTAATCCTTCTATATCTCCCCGGTCCAAGCTGTCAGTCATCACCGCTGACAACCTTTCTGTATCAGAACGATGGGAAGAATAGTATCTATATCTTTCAAAAAAAATCGCCACAACTATGATCGAACAAAGTAAAAGCGGGTACATCATAAATCCGCCAGCATGAAATAAGTGCAAAAAATACATAACATCCTCCCAATTCACATTTTAGCAACCATACACTTTATTCACAAATTAATAAAAGAGTATATATAAAACTTATTACAAAAAGAATAGCATTTACATATATTCTAGTCAAATATTTTCCTTTTATATCATAATTTCTATCATTATAGATTAATGTAAATTTTATATAAGTCAAGAACAAATGAAAAAAGGAAGGGACTAAGCACCCCTCCCTCATTATTAATATTTATTATTAATATCATTAATATCCGTTTGTCTGGCTTACCACACGAAAATCATCTACACCAAAAGCTTCGCAAATGGAACTCCAAAACTTCCCCATAAGCATGGAACGATACATTTCACTCTTGCTGATCATCATAAGCCGATCGCCATCTTGTGTAATACGGATTAATCCATTATTAATATATTTCTCGAAATCTTTTTCTTCCATAATTCCTTGTAACTTAATGAGTCCCTCACGTTCCGGTCCAGCTTGATACTCACTCCTTTCCAGTACCGGCATGAACCTTACTTCATAAATCTTATCCGTATACCCTTTCGTCTCCGCGGAATATTTCTTTTCATTTTCCCTATCTGCCATAATATGCACTCCTTTAATTACAATTCTTAAACTATGTTTTCTATACCAGTCCATTTTTGTTTAAACTGGCAAATTCTCCATCACCGATTATAACATGATCTAATAACCGTATATCAAAAAACGAAGTAGCCCTTCTAAATTGTCTCGTTAAATTAATATCCGCATCTGAAGGTTCCGGATATCCTGACGGATGATTATGTACGAGTATCATACCGTGGGCCTTAAAGCGAAGAGCCCATCTCATAGCCTCCTTTATATCCACAGGCGCAGCATCCAAACTTCCCACACAAATTTCTTTATATCCAAGCAATCTGTTCTTGGTATTTAAAAAGCAGACAATGAAATGTTCCTGATCTTCATGTCTTAATTTTTCCATAAAATATGATGCCACTGCTTCGGGGAAACTAAAATTCTCCAACTGTTTCTTATTATGAAACTGCGCCAGCCTTCGCCCTAACTCTACTGCTGCACATACGGTAATCGCTTTATCTTGTCCAACACCCTTCACAGAGATTAAATCCCGCCAATCCAAATTATCAAATCCATTGACATCCGTGGACAACCGAATTTGCTCCACCACTTCCTGCGCCATATCCATAACAGAACACCCATGGCGACCGGTTCGCAACAGGATAGCAACCAAATCTACCATGCTAGCCGTATCGGGAGCCTTGGCAAATCTTTCGCGCGGTTTATCTTCGCTCCGCATTTCTTTAATCATCATTTATAGCCCCTCCTTTGATCGGCCAAAATAACATAATATAGACCGGGTAATAACAATAAATTCATTAAAATCTTTTATATACCCAAGCTGCCAAAAGTATCCCGAAAATACTAATTAAATTGGGCGCAAACCGGATACCAAAATGAACATCTATGACCGCTAAATTCAAATAAATATCCTTAAAATCAAAAATCTCATATGTTTTCGTCAAATACGGTATCATTCCGGATAAGCTGACCTGGCTGAGCACTTGCCCAATAATCCCACCAATCAAAGCTCCGCATACCAAAAAGAGTAACAAAGAAAATAATCCGTGTCCACCGAAACGCATCACATTTCCCCCATTTCCTAAAATACTGCCCCAATCTGTATTCTCCCTGCCAGCTGTGCGGAGAGTTCTCTCCCAATCGGATCTTCTGTCCGATATTGGTAAATTACACGCCAAATAACTTCATCCTGTAAAAAAATATATTCATTAACCGTTAGTGCAGTCTTCTCCTCTCTTGCTTTTTCCACATAAGAGAATCTCAAAACTTTAGCGTCTTCATTATTAAATTTATCGTCGGCTTTTTCTACCTTCAAATTAGTAACTCGCTTATTGTTCCGCAAAAGGGTTTCTGCACTTTCTGCCGCAGCAGATATGCTCTCATTTATTGTATTCTTATCCCCCATAACAAAGATGCGTATATGTTGATTATGCCCTTCTGCCATTATTTTATCAGCATTTCTGTCTGAGATTTCCGCCTGTTTTCCATTTGCAATTAGTTCAAAAGGTGTTAATACTGTAATAGTTGTATTATTGCAACTAATTCTATTTTTCCCAAAGACAAACTTATCTCTCACATTATTACCGCTACACCCCGACAAAAGCAGGACAAAACATATAAGAAAAACTAAACTATTCCTCTGAACAAAATGATATATATTCATTTATTCCTTTTCTATAAATAAAATTATCCCGATTTATTATTTCATTAAATAATTATAGCATATGCCATTTCCCTGATTACAGGAAATCCCACATACTTATGGTAAAATAGTCAATAAATACATTGGAGGTACATCATGTATATTGGAATTACTGCTGAATGGAACCCTTTCCACAGCGGCCATGCCCATATGCTCCGGAGCCTTAAAAATTTATTTCCGGACGCCCCTATAATTTCCGCGATGAGCGGTTCTTTTGTACAGCGTGGAGAACCTGCTATTTTTGATAAATGGACACGTGCAAAATGGGCGCTTATGTTTGGTGTGGATGCCGTAATCGAACTCCCTGTACTTTGTGTATTGCAAAGCGCCGACAAATTTGCTGCCTCATCGGTTTCACTGCTTCACAATATGGGGTGTACCCATATTGCTTTTGGCGCTGAATCCTTAAATTCGGATACACTTTATAACGCTGCGCAATGGTCCCTGCAGCCCGATTTCAATCTATATTTTCACCAATTTTTAGGAAAGGGACTTTCTTACGCCTCTGCTGTCACCAAATCCATGGAAATCCGATATCCTGAAATCTCACGAGAATTAACACGCCCCAATAATTTGCTTGGCTTCCTTTATGTACAGGCCGCATTAAAGCAAAACCTGCCTTTATCATTTATCGTCATAAAAAGAAATACGCATTATCCCGCCTCTGCCACAACTGCCAGAAAGCATTTTATAGCAGGCGAGTCTTATCCTCTGCTTCCTGGACAAATACAAACTGAAATCCATACCCTTATGAACATAGGGCATATTCTCTCTTACGCCCGTTACGAAGACGCATGTCTATTATTAGGGCGGCTAACAAAAAAAGAATCACTGAGAGACTCCCGGCTCTTTTCTGAAGGGTTAGAAAATAAATGGTACAAAGAAATCCAGCAGGCGTCTCTTCCGGATGTATTTGAGGCAATAAAAAGCAAGCGCTACCTTTATAGCCGTCTTAAACGAATTGCAGCATCGCTTTTACTTTCATCAGAACTGGTACCTTCTCCCTTTTCTCATTCCTCCTTCCCCAAATATGCCAGGCTCCTTGCTTTGAAAAACACAAAAAGTTTTATCCTCAACAAATCAAATCTCCCTGTAATCACAGGCGCAGCAAAAGCTCTGCGTACTTTGCAAGAAAAAAAAGCCTTAGAGTCTTTTAGCATCGATTTGCGGGCAACCGACATCCAATCCTATTGCATGAAAAATAAATCATACAGAACCGGCAGATTGGATTTCTATCATTCACCTGTTATAAGGTAATTGATGCTTTACATTATTTTTCTTATCCAGTATCATGAATAAACAATATAATAGATATAACTATAACTGCAGAATAGAAGGGGGCTTCTGTATATGAATTTGCAGAACAATATGGGAATTTTGGCGGCATTCATGCTCTATTTAGCCGCCATGATGGGGATTGGCATTTATTACTCACGCCGACAAAAGAAATTATCTCAATTTATTTTAGGTGACCGCAAACTCGGCCCGTGGGTGACATCCATGAGTGCTGAAGCCTCTGACATGAGCGGATGGATGCTTATGGGACTTCCCGGTTTTGCCTATTTGAATGGACTTTCCGCATTTTGGACCGGATTTGGACTAATAGTAGGCACTTGGGCAAACTGGGTACTGACTTCTAAACGGCTCCGCCATTATACAGAAGTAGCCAATAATAGCCTAACAATTCCCGACTACCTTTCCAATCGTTTTGAAGATCACAAAAGCGGACTTCGCCTTATTTGCGCGCTTTTTATTATATTATTTTTTATTATTTATACGTCTTCCGGATTTGTTTCTGCAGGGAAACTTTTTAATACAATTTTGGGGCTGCCCTATTTTACCGCACTTCTTATCGGAGCATTTGTTGTTGTATTTTATACCTTTTTAGGTGGATTCTCCGCTGTCAGCATGACAGATTTCATTCAGGGAACGATGATGTTCTTCACCGTCATATATATCCCTGTTGCCGCAACGATCGTATTAGGCGGGCCAGCACCGACAATGGCTTCTCTCGCGGGAGAAGGGAAAGACTTTTTCTCCTTTTTCCCTGAATCACTGGGAGGAATGTCGCTTATTATCATGATTCTTTCCTCATTGGGCTGGGGACTCGGTTATTTTGGGCAGCCCCATATCCTAGTCCGCTTTATGGCAATCAGCAATCCGAAAGAATTAAAAAAGTCTACGCAAATCGCGGTGTCCTGGGTTCTTTTGTCCCTGACTTTCGCTGTTGCTATTGGTATCGTAGGAAAAGCCTACCTGCCTATGCCTCTCGAAAATGCCAATGCTGAACGTGTATTCATCATTATGGCGGAAACACTTTCCCCTCCGTTCATCACGGGACTTATATGGTCGGCCGTACTGGCAGCAATTATGAGTACCGCCTCTTCTCAGCTTCTCGTAACGGCTTCTGCTGTAGCAAGAGACTTATATCAGCCCTTCTTCCATAAAAATGCTTCTGAGAAAGAGCTTATTATTATAAGCCGTGTTACGGTTTTGTTAATCTCCCTATGTTCAATCTATCTTGCGTCCGACCCGAACAGTTATATTTTCTCCATAGTATCTTATGCATGGGCAGGATTTGGCGCCTGCTTCGGACCAGTCGTTCTCCTTTCACTTTACTGGAGACGTATGACTTTAAAAGGAACTTATGCCGGCATCATTGTTGGCGGCATCACCGTCCTCATTTGGAAACAGTTTAACTGGTTTGGTCTTTATGAATTAATCCCAGGATTTCTCTTTTCTACAATCTCTATCATTTTAATCAGCCTTATGGATGAAAAACCATCACAAACAATTTTGGATAACTTTAATAAAGTAGTATCTCTTTCCAATGAAAAATAATTGATTGAATACAAATCTCATTACGAATAACACAATTTATTACCCTCAAAGTACATTGTCAAATTGTCATATTTTTTTGTAATACAAAAGGACCGCTAAAAGCGATCCTTTATTTTTTTGCGAGCAATCAATAAGCCGAGTTCTGTACCATTTTCATGGTGATGATTATCTGTCTAGCCGAGTAAATTACTTTATCGGTCAAGCGACTCAACCCGGAAGGTCAGCGGGCAACGTCATTCCTTCCCTATTCGGTCTTGCTTCAGATGGGGTTTACCAAGCCAAACGGTCTCCCGCCTGCTGGTGCGCTCTTACCGCACCTTTCCACCCTTACCGTTATTCACGGCGGTTTTCTTTTCTATGGCACTGTCCCTAGGGTCGCCCCCGCCGGATGTTATCCGGCATCTCGCCCTGCGAAGCTCGGACTTTCCTCACGCCTTTCGGCCCGCAATCATCTTTCCTGCTCGCGAGTAACAGTATACCATCCTGTATATCTTATTTCAACTTTTATACACAATGAAATATATCTTTTGCCCTAACATCTTCTAAAACTCCAACATTCCAACCACGGGTTTTAAATTCATCACGCAAACGTTTTGCTAAGTACGGAATAATCACACGTTCCGTATAAAAATGCCCGCCATCAGCGATAACTAATCCATTCATCGCCGCATCTTGTGCCTCATGGTATTTTAAATCCCCCGTCAAATACAGATCTGCCCCCATTGATTTTGCCACCCCTGCAAACTCGGCACCTGCCCCGCCAAGGATAGCTATTTTTTCTACCAAACGATCCCTATTACCGGCATACCGCAATACAGGAATCTCCAATTTATTCTTTATATAAGAGAGCGCTTCCTCTACCGACATAGGGAACGGAAACTTTCCGATACGCCCCATGGTTTCCTTATAACCATGATTTACAAGCTTATATACATCATATTTAGCTGATTTATCTAAAGATGAAATCATATCTTTCACCTGTTTTACCAACTGACCGGGCACGCGGAATTCGACTCGTATATTTTCTGTAAAATCATCTGCATCATCAACAACATAGTAGCTCTCAATATCTTTCCCTCTTAAACTATCTAATTTCTTCTTCAATAATTTAGCATGCGCAGCAGTTATGTATAAAGTGAACTTATAAGATGAATACGTCATTACCGGAACAAATCCCTTGCATTCCTGTAATCCCAATTTTTCAGCCAATGCATCATTTACGCCTTGTACTGCTGAATCTAAATTGGTATGTGCTGCAAAAGAAGTGATCCGATGTCTGATCAAGTTTTCAATCATTCGTCCTTTACAAGTGGAAAGGTCTATGTCATGAATAGGTTTAAATAAAAATGGGTGATGCGATATGACCATATCCACTCCATGATCAATTGCATAGGATATATTCAGTTCGGTCATATCCAAAGCTACCAGAATTTTATGTACAGGCTGATTCGGATTTCCCACCTGAAGACCGGGATGATCCCATGATTCCGCCAATGAGGAGGGTGCCCAATCTTCCATCAATTGCATAATATCTTTTACATAAATCTCCATAATATCTCCTCCAGAATAGCCTCATCCGTTAATGCCTTTTGGTACTTTGCCGTATTTACGACATTTGCACTCTCAATATCAATGCCATTCAATATCATTTTTCTTTGATTGATAAGTTTTTTCAAATGTTTAACAAAGAGTTTATCTTTATATCGGCTCTCAGTAACTCCTATTTCAGCTTCTATCTCTGAAAAAGGGTCCATATGCCCATGTGTCACATAAAGGATCTCATAAAGCTGCGTTCCTTCTTCAGCAAGAACTTCCTGTTCAATTTTATATCCATTTTGCTGCAGCCAAATATATAAATCGGATGTATGGTTTTGTGGCTGCAGGATAAACCACTTAATACTTTCAGCAATAACATATTCCTGCTTTAAAATATCACGAATCATAAATCCGCCCATCCCTGCTATCACCGCACCATCTACTTCATCCTCTTCCAAAATAGATAATCCGGCACCTTCGCGCACCTTAATCTTCGTTGAAAGACCTTCCCTCTTTATATGTTCCCGAGCCCGCTGCGCAGGACCTGCATGTATATCTCCCGCTATAGCATATTTAATTCTTCCGTTATGAATCAATGAAATAGGTACATACGCATGATCTGTCCCTATATCAGCTATACACGAACCACATGGAACCAATCCCGCTACAGCCCGCAGACGAGGTGTAAGTTTCATTCCAATTCCTTTTCTGTAACAAAAAAGGCCAAGCATTGAGCTCAACCTTAAATATCTATTGGTGGGCCCACCAGGACTCGAACCTGGGACCAGGCGGTTATGAGCCGCCGGCTCTGACCAACTGAGCTATAGGCCCCCTTCACCAATACATGATATTTTATCAGCAAATAGGAATACCGTCAATACTTCTATACATTGGCCAATGATTTTGCAGACTTCTTCAGTTTTGTTAATGCTTTCCCCTCAATTTGCCTGATACGCTCCCGGGTTACATCAAAATATTTTCCTACTTCTTCCAAAGTTCGTGGCCTTCCATCTTTTAATCCAAATCGGAGTTCAAGTACCTGTCGTTCACGATCTGTCAATTCTCGCAGCAGTTCATCAATCTGTTCCCGAAGTAAAATGGAACCCGCCGCATCATCGGGAGCAATTGCCTCATGATCTTCAATAAAGTCGCCTAAATGGGAGTCCTCTTTTTCTCCAATTGGTGTTTCCAGCGAAATGGGATCCTGGGCAATTTTTTTTACTTCCCGAATTTTCGCAACACTTACTCCCATGGCTTTTGCCAACTCTTCGTTGGTAGCCTCCCGGCCTTTCTCCTGAAGCAGCTGACGAGAAATACGATTTAACTTATTGATAGTCTCCACCATATGGACAGGTACGCGGATCGTACGCGCCTGATCCGCAATAGCCCGCGTAATTGCCTGCCTTATCCACCATGTTGCATATGTACTGAATTTAAAACCTTTGGTGTAATCAAATTTATCTACAGCTTTGAGGAGCCCCAAATTCCCCTCCTGAATTAAATCTAAGAACTGCAGTCCTCTGCCAAGATATTTTTTTGCAATAGAAACAACAAGTCTTAAATTCGCATCAGAAAGCGCTTTTTTCGCCTCATCAGCAGCCATCTTATCCCGACCAGTTGCATCATCAAAGCTTCCTTTTTCCACCAACTTGGCAAGCTCTATTTCCTGTGATCCTGTAAGGAGCTTAATAGCTCCAATCTCTTTCAAATACATCTTTACCGGATCATCTATATTTATAGAATCAGAAGTATCCATGACATCAGAAATTTCGACAATATCCTTTTCATCATCTGTTTCTTCATCTTCTAAAATTTCCAGGTCCTCATCGGATGCATCTTCATCGAAATTGATATCGATATTGCTTTCATGAAGCAGCTCATATACCGCTGAAAGATCATCCTGTCCCAGATTCTTTTCGGTAAAGAAAAGCATGATATCTTTATTTGAAATTGTCCCATCTTTCCTTACCTTATCTCTCAGTTCTCCCATCCAAAGCTCTAAATTTTGCCTTTTCTTCTTCATAAGCCCCCCTTTATCATAAATTTCATACTGCATTTTCACCCGCCGATCAATCGAATTTCCTCACTTAATCGAATACAGGTTAACTGCTCTTCTTTTGCCTTTTGCGGATCACGCTCCATTAATTCCGCCGCCCGCTGTGTATGAAATTTATACTCGTTCTGCAGATAAATTTTACGCATAGGGCGGATATACTCTTCATATGGTTCTGCCACACCATGATAATCTGTCATCATCAGCTGTGCCAACTGTTCCAGATCAGATCGTTCCAACCGTGCCTCTGCATACTCTACAGTAATATTTCCTTTGCCGGCCTGCTTCAATACGTCATATAATCTTCCAAGAAATTCATCGGCAAAGGAATACTTCTCCAAACTATCAAAGCCTTCCGGCAATATATGTGAAACCAAACAGTACTTCAACAGTTCCTGCTCCAGCCTTCGCTGACGCCCATCATTGGAGCTGACGGTACCAGTTCTTTCCTCGCCATATACATTGGGTGATATATATACATGGGAATTATTTTTCTTCGTATACCGAATTGCCTCACTGCGTATAAGGCCTTCATCCATATGAAGCGTACGTGCCATCTTCCTGATAAACGAATTGAATTGATATGTATTATCCTGTACTGTAAGAACTGCAAACATTTCATTTAAAATTTTTTGCTGCCCTTCTAAAGTGGCACCATCATATTGAGTCCGCAAAGCCTGAAATAAGTAGTCAAGAGCAGGTACTGCCTGATCAATAACTTCTATGTATTCATCTCCGCCATGAAGATTTACAAATTCATCAGGATCCTTTCCTTCCCCAAGCAGTGCTACTCTTAATTTTAGCCCTACTGAACCGGCTATCTCAAGCGCACGACGTGTCGCATTCTGTCCGGCAGCATCCATGTCATAGCTGAAAATAACTTCATCAGCATACTTTTTTAAGAGCCTTGCCTGCTCAACAGTAAAGGCTGTTCCCAATGATGCAACCACATTTTTAATTCCATGAGCATGTAAAGAAATGGCATCCATATAACCTTCCACCATAATTGCCTGACGCTTCCGCCGAATTTCAGGAAGCGCCTGATAGATGGGAAATAACAACCTGCGTTTATTAAATATAACCGTCTCCGGAGAATTTAAATATTTGGCAGCACTTTCTTCACTGTGCATAATTCTGCCGCCGAATGCAACAACCCTTCCTTTTAAGTCCATAATAGGAAACATGCATCTATTGCGAAAAGTATCATAATATTTTCCGTTCTTATGGCCCACCAGACCCGCTTGAAGTAAAATATCCGGACTTATATGTTTCCTTTTGGTAAAATCGCAATAAAGCCGTTCCCATTCGGGTGGAGCAAAACCCAGCTTAAATGTTTCGATGGTTTTATCATCTAAATGTCTCTTTTTAAAATAAGCCAGCCCGTCTTTTCCTATATTTGTCCGCAACAGGCAGTTATGAAAATAATTTCCCGCAAGTTCAGTTACTTCATACAACTTATGAACCAGTGCTGCTTCTCTTTTATCTTCTTCGGATATTTCATCCGGCGGCAATTCCACATGCCCCATTTCGGCTAAACGTTCTACAGCATCAGGAAATGTAATTTGATCCATTTTCTCTATGAATTTAATGGAATCACCTGATTCATGGCAACCGAAACAATAATAAAATCCATCTTCAGGTGAAATAGAAAAGGAGGGCGTTTTCTCATGGTGGAAGGGGCAGCATGCCCAGTATTTACTTCCCTTCTTTTTTACATCAATTCCGTAAGCACGTATTACATCAATAAGATTTGTGCTGTCTTTTACCCGCTGAAGGAACTCATTATTAAATTTTCTCACAGTTCCTCCTTATCTATAAAAAGCAGAAAGTAGACAAAAAAACTGACAAGGAAATATTTGTCAGCGTTTCTCCTTTCCGTAAAATCAAGCATCCTTTATTCAACAGAAATTTTAATTGTAGACATCAGTTCCTGCCAACGAGTCATTAATATTTTAGTATATAAAACGGAATCGAGGCCAAAACTGCTCAAAGCATATGCATCACTTACTTCTACTAAAAGAGTTTCTCTTTTATCCGTAATCCCAAAATCAAGAGCATATGCACGAGGCGCGGAATGATAAGCATTGACAGCTTGTTGAAGCACTTTAGGGTCAGGATATAAATCCCATCTGCCTCTATACGGATTTATACCTATAATTTTCCCATCTAAAATCCAAATGCGCCATTCGGCAAGAAAATTCACCTTTTCACTGCACCATACTTCAATATCTTCAAGTCCGCCGCCTAATTTAATCAAATCTTCCGATTTATCTAAAATCGTTCCGCGAAAACGTTTTACATCTTCTACCGGCTTTACAAACACATGCCAATAATCGGGATGACTGGTAATCGTAAATAGTGTCGATTTCCAAATTTTTCTTCCTGTAAAAGGTAATAATTCATCCGGATAATCAATCGGCAGTAAAATTACACCTAACCGCTCTAACGCAACCTTCACATCCGAAAAAGCACCAACGACCAAATCTGTCGGTGCATTATCCGTCACTGAATATATTGCTTTATACCTAACAATGGGAATATCCAATTTAGAGCATCCATGATAAACAGAATAGCAATTCTGATCATAGAAGTCTCCAGAATGCTGAATACGAATAAATGCTCTCATGAACTTTCTCCAAACTAAAATCTTACCGCTATGGGATTAATGATAACATGTTCAAAGCAAGCGGGCAAGTTTCACCAAAAGTAAATTAGCGCAACAAACGCTACAATAAAACGATAGAAAGCAAAACCTGTCAAAGTCGATGTATCCAAAAACTTCAAAAACCAAAGAATGGAAACGTATGCAACAACAAAAGACGTAATAAATCCCACTGATAAAATGCCAAAGTCACCCATAGATAAATATTTTGCCACCTTTATCAAATCATACAGGCATGCAATGCACATTAACGGAACTGCCATAATAAAGGAAAAATCGGCAGCCGCTTTTCTTGATACGCCAACTAAAAGACTTCCGGCAATAGTGCTTCCGCTTCTGGAAAACCCCGGCCACAGGGAAAGACATTGAAAAAGTCCTATTTTAAATGCCTGTTGTGAAGTAATCTGATCTATATTTTCAACCAAAAAGTATTTTCTCTTCTTTTCCGCAAAAATCATGAAAAGGCCTCCAATAACAAGACCGATGATAACGGTTTTGGGACCAAACAGATATTGTTTAATCATACCGTGGCACAGATAGCCTAAAACACAGGCGGGAAGCATGGCAATTCCCAGATTCATCAAAGATGGACCTTTTTTTCTAAACCAATGATGGGTATCCAGTATATAAAGAAACTTCTGTCGGTATACGACAACTACGGATAAAATGGCGCCAAGCTGGATAAATACATCGAAAACATTGGCCAGCTCACCTGTGAAGTTAATCATATTCCCAACGATGATCATATGTCCCGTACTCGACACAGGAATATACTCTGTTAAACCTTCAACAATCCCAATAATTAACGCACAAAAATACTCGTACACTTATATAACCTCTTCACAATAACCATACAAAATCTACTTGCAATCTATTTCTTTTCACTAAACTGTGGATTCTTTGCAGAAACGATTCCATCTATCTTTTGTTTTGTAAGAAATAAGATCAATATATTTCTTTTATCCTTCGAAAAATATATGTAGGAAGTTCTCAGATGCCCTGACGAGGTATCCATTTCTACCTTATACGGCGCCCCATAAATTAACTCTGCCGTTTCTAAATCATCTCCCAAGGTTATGCCTCGAGTGGTCACCATATCAGAATCCGTCAGGAACAACCCCTGTACTATTCCCGATCTCGCCGTAGCGCGAACAGCATATCCGGAAAAATACCACACATCTTCTTTGGGATTAGACATTTTCCTTTGCCATGTATCCCACGAATGAGCCCTAAATTTCGTATCCAGTTTAAACCCGGCGATCCCAAAGTCTTTATCCGGAAGTAGTCCGTCTTTCCTCATCTTTTGCGTCAATGACTGGAAACTCCCGGCAGCTCTTCCCGAATCCTCAACAGAAAACTGAAATGCCTTTACCTTATTTCCCTTTATGATGAACTTAATCTTTTTTTGCCCTGCTTTGTAAATAAAATAAAATGATTTGTCTGTACCATCCCATAAGACCTCTTCAGGTGCACCATATGCCCGCAAAACATTTTCCCTCAAGGACCCCACCGTGATACCTCTTTTGGTGATCGCTGCTTTGCCATCTATATAAAGACGCGAGACCCCGGAAAATCCCTCCCCTTTTTTCAGCTGTACATCTTTTCGTTGCACATAAGCATAAGGTAATTTCCTATTCACTACTACAGTAAGCCCTGCATTCTTCCAATGATATTCATCACTAATAGTTCCATGGGAAACCATGTCAGGAACTCCATTAAGACGAAATATACGCTCCGGTTCATCTCCCATTTTAACATTACTGAGTATAAAGTCATCATCATCTAACGGATGCCCATCCACCGCCATTAAAGATACTCGTTCCTTATCATCTGATACGTTTCCCGATTTTACTTCGGAAGCTTTTTCTTTCGGCAGAGAGGCTTCTTTCATCATGGATACCTTATCTTCCGCATAAGAACATATTCCCAAGGAAAATACGAGCAGCCCTGTTATCACAGTCATTTTCTGCAAAGATTCATACTTCATCAAATCTCTCCTGTCCAATAATTTTACATATTTTTTATTATGAAGTTCGCATCACTATTCTGTCAAGAAACAAAATAAAAAGGGAGGCACAATCACGTCCCCCCTCTTTTACCAACACTTTATTTTTTATATTTTGTCACAAAATGTGCCATGCGTTTCATCGCCTCTGTCAAATTTTCTCGACTTGCCGCATAGGAAATACGAATATGATTTTTCCCCTGCAGCCCAAAACAAGTACCGGGAACCACTCCCACTTTTTCTTCCATCAGCAGCCTATCACAAAACTCTTCATCGTTCATTCCGGTACAGCTGATATCCGGAAAAATATAGAAGGCCCCTTTCGGCTTAAATACTTTAAGCCCCATTTTCGCGAGAGCATCATACACTATCTTTCTGCGAACCTTATATTCATCAAACATCACTTTTACATCTTCATCACATTTCTTCAGCGCAGCGATTGCTCCATACTGACTGGTAGATGCAGCACATAAAATCTCATATTGGTGAACCTTGTACAAAGACTGCATGACTTCTTTCGGTCCGCAAATATAGCCAATACGTAATCCTGTCATCGCATAAGATTTTGAAAACCCATTCATGACAAGAGTGCGTTCCTTCATACCGGGGATGGAAGCAAAACAGGTATGTTTCCCCTCATAAGTCAGGTCACAATAAATTTCATCTGAAATTACGATCAGGTCATGCCTCTGGGCAAATGCTGCAATTTCTTCAAGAGCCGCCCGATCCATTACCGTCCCCGTTGGATTGTTTGGATAACCGATCAGTAACGCTTTCGTCTTGGTCGTCAGTTTTTCCTCCAACTTATCCACTTTTAATCTGAATTCATCATCAGAAAATGTCGGTACAAGAACAGGTGTCCCTCCAACCAATCTTACGCATGCAGGATACGCGAGATAGGCAGGGTCAGGCATTAAAACCTGATCTCCCGGATTCAGGATCGTCTGCATGACAACAGTAATAGCTTCCGATACACCAACGGTAATCATAATTTCATTCATTGGATCATATTCCAATCCATAACGCTTTTTAAAAAGGCAGCTGATTTCCTCGCGAAGTTCCAAAAGACCCCAATTTGAGGTATAAGAAGTTTCTTTGTTTTTCAGACTTTCAATGCATGCGTCAATAACTCTATCAGGTGCCGCATAATCTGGTTCTCCCACACCTAAAGAAATAACATCTTTCATTGTGCTTGCCAGATCAAAAAATTTACGAATTCCAGAAAAAGGAACTGCCTGTACATTTTCAGAAATTTTATTATTCCATTCCATTCAAATCCCACCTTTAGTAATTATCATCTTTTATATAATACAGTCATTATGCTTTAGCAACCGCTGCGCCAAGAGCTTCACAATTCTTCTGAGCCTCTTCATCAGGATATCCATAAGCTAAAACCGGTTTGGCAGCAAAATGCGCCCCTGCGAAATGAAGCTCATTATACCAGGAATTCAGCCATGCGCCGCGGCTCCAGCCACAAGAGCCGAAAACCCCCATTTCTTTCCCTTTTAAATAAGGTTTCAACTTCTCACAAAATGGCTTCATTTCCATCTCCTCAATCACTTCGACTCCCCAAGCTGAACACCCTAAGATAATGTGATGACAGGTATTACCGATTTCAATAGGATCTACATCTGAAACGGGAGCAAGTAAAACTTCAGCTCCCGTATTACGAGCTCCCACGGCCACGGCCTCTGCCATCGCTTCTGTATTCCCTGTTGCTGAAAAATAAATAATTGCAACTTTACTTCCCATAAGTCCCCCTATGTAAAAAAGAAGCGCCTCTCTTAAGACGCCTCTTCAATACGATTTAATTACGCATTCGCTACCGCTTTCCCTAAAGCGGCACAAGCAGCCAGTGCTTCATCATCAGGATAGCTGTAAGCCTTAACCGGTTCGGATATAAGTTCAACACCTGCATCATTCAAACGCTGCTTCCACGTCACAATCCAATCGCCCTGATTCCACGCATAAGAACCAAAAATACCAACTATTTTACCTTTGAGCTGTGGCAACAGTTCAGCAAAAAATGGTTCAAATTCATATTCTTCCAACTCTTCATTCCCCATCGCCGGGCAGCCAAGAATAATATGATCAAAAGCTGCCACATCAGATGCAGTAGTATCACTTACAAAGCTCAATGTGGTTTCTGCACCCGCATCCTTTGCTGCATTTTCAATTGCTTGTGCCATAGCTTCTGTATTTCCGGAGCCTGACCAATATACGATTGCTACCTTTGCCATGTAAAACTCCTCCTGTCAAATTCTTACATAATGAATTACTACCTCTTTATATTACTTATCAAAACATGCCTTGTCAATTTGCCACTTTTTATTACAAATTTTTATTCCAAAATCTACTTTTTTAAATCAAGCAATTTCTTCTGCTTGACAATTTTCCTTTTCCCCATCATCTCCCGTAAAGAACTGGTCAATTCAAATTGCTCCGCGTCAGAATTGATAATTCCTAAGGAAATGAAATAACCGTCATTTTGTAGTACAACTTGATATGCTTCATGATAAACGATATCTTTTTCTTTTATTCTAATCTCAAACGATCCTTCCCAGCGAGGATTCTTCTTATCATTTATCCGTATCAAAGGTGTTTCCCCTGTATAAACGGCACCACTTTCCATAATACGCTTATTCAAATACCCCGCAATGACATCCATCTGCTTTTCTATAGGATCTGTTTTATGTGTGATCTCCCCTATTTCCAATAAAAAGGGAACTCCCAGCTTTTGACTGGTTGCCCAGCCATAGGAAAAATCAGGGGGGTTGGAATAAGTCATCGTATAATATCTTCCACTTGCTGCTCCCTTCCGCGTAAAATACAGCTTTATCCCTTTATCCTGCAAAAAAGGTAAAGCAGACTGCTCGCCTTCCTCAAAATGAACATGCAGAGGCACTTCCATCTTTCCAACATCAGGTAATTCCCATTTTTCTGCTGAAACATTAGCTGTCAGTGATACCGTAAATATCACAGATAATATACTAAGCCATAATCTATATCTCATATTTTTCCTTATCCGTTTCCCTTCCCCATTATTTTCTGCAACTTAGCCCAAGTATCTCGAAGCCCGACAATCCGATTGCACACAATCTGTTTTTTTGTACTGTCTTTATCAATAATAAAATATCCCTTGCGTAAAAACTGAAAACGGCTTCCCACATCATATTCCTTAATTACCGGTTCAGCCTTACCATTCATTACTACAAGTGAATCTGTATTCACCTTTTCCATGAAATCGCGGCCATCATCTACATCATCCGGGGAAATCAGATAATCATACAGACGCACTGCCACATCAACTGCTGTATCAGCATATACCCAATGAAGCGTCCCCTTCACTTTACGATCTGCACCGGGTGTTCCACTGCGTGTATCAAAATCAACCGTGCAATGAATTTCTTTGAGTTTACCCTTTTCATCCTTAATAAGTTCATCACAGTGCACAATGTATGCCCCTTTAAGCCGAACCTCCTTTCCCGGTGTCATACGGAAAAATTTCTTCACCGGCGTTTCCATAAAATCTTCCCGTTCAATATAAATAGTTCTGCCAAAAGGAACCTGCCGTGTTCCCATAGTTTCCTGTTCCGGATTATTTTCAATCGTTACATATTCCATTTTATCTTCAGGATAGTTCGTAAGAACAACTTTAACAGGATCAATAACAGTCATAATTCGAGGCGCCTTAGTCTTAAGGTCTTCACGAATACAGTATTCTAAAAAAGAAATATCTACTACATTATCTGCCTTAGCCACACCAATCAATTCACAGAAGCGTCGTAAAGATTCCGGCGTATATCCTCTTCTTCTGATGCCGCTGATAGTTGGCATACGGGGATCATCCCATCCGGAGACAACACCCGATTCTACCATCTTACGCAGTTTACGCTTACTCGTAATCATTGTAGTCACATTCAATCGCGCAAATTCAATCTGCCTCGGTTTTTCCTTCCCGTCAAATGCCTGAAGACACCAATTATATAAAGGGCGTCTTTCCTCAAATTCCAACGTACAGATAGATTGGGTAATTCCTTCAATAGCATCAGAAAGAGGATGCGCAAAATCATAGAGCGGATAGATACACCATGTGTTGCCTGTACGGTGATGTGTAGAATGGAGAATCCGATAAATAACCGGATCTCTCATAACCACATTGGGTGCCGACATATCAATCTTGGCACGAAGAACCTTTTCCCCATCTTTATATTTCCCATTCTTCATTTCCTGGAATAACTGCAGATTTTCTTCCACACTGCGGTTACGCCATGGGCTTTCTTTACCGGGATGTAAAAAATCACCGCGGGTATCATGAATTTCCTCGCTGGTCTGGTCATCTACATAAGCCAATCCCATACGAATCAATTTGCAGGCAAATTCATAAAGTTGCGGAAAATAGTCAGATGCATAATGTACGGGTTCTTTCCATTTGAATCCGAGCCATTTTATATCTTCTAAAATCGAATTAACATATTCGACCTCTTCTTTGGCAGGATTGGTATCATCAAAACGTACATTAGTTTCACCATGATATTTTTCACCAAGGCCGAAATTAAGGCAAATACTTTTCACATGTCCAATATGAAGGTACCCATTAGGTTCCGGAGGGAATCTTGTTAATACCCGTCCATTTTCATATACATTATTAGCAATATCCTTGTTAATCTCTGCTTCGATAAAATTGGCCGCTTCTTGTTTTTCTTCCATTACTTATCCCTCTGTTTACTTCTAAAATCAAGAATGATTTCAATAATTGGCACAAATTCATTCTACCATAGATACTATTTTTGTGAAATAAAATATGAATAACTCACTTACTTTTATGTTATAATAGCCATAATTCTGATGGGGATATAAAATGTTCAATATTCTTAGTATTTATCGTATTTTTTAGAATTTATGCTTATACAGATTGGAAGCCACGTGGAAGCCACAGCGTAATCCTGTGTCAGCCGTAGACGTGACATGTTATAATATTTTCAGAACTCAAAAACAGAGTATCTGTTTTTACGGGATCAATATCATTTGATATCGATTCTATTTTTTTATTATAAAAAGAACGGGTATTTCACCGCTCTTATTTTTTATAATTCTATTCCTATTTTGATTTTGCAATACTAATTCAAAATATTTTTTATAAATTATTTCTAACATTAAACATAAACAGTTTACAAATAAATTCAGTAGTTTTCTTAATGGCCAAACCGCACCAAAAACAGTAAAGTTTACAATATTAAAATTAACAGTATTTATCAGAATTCTGACAGACGAAAAATAAAAAAGTCAGTATTTATCGGATGGCCATTGCAATAAAAAAGAGCAGTAAGAATGAAATATCCTTACTGCTCAAAAATTTATTTTTATTATTCGTCACGACAAACCCAAATCCGGAATGCAATCATCGCTCGATGAGGCCTCGCAATATGCGGGGCTAATTTCCATCCTAAATATACCCGCCATCGATACTGGCGGGTAATCGGCAGCGTGCAGTATAACATCCAATGATTTTTTGATGACGCATAATATAACTCATGTTCGCCGGATTTATAATCAGCATAGACTTTGACGCTGCCCGGCGGCACATCACATCCGAACCACTCAAAAGCAAAGCCGTATGCACAATTGCGGTAAAGCCAGAAAACACGGCAGAAATACCGCTTAATATGGTCAATCAGCGGCAGCGGAGCAATGTTAATGCTGTATTTCTTCCATCGGTTATACGTAGGTAAGATGTGCCGCTCTACACGGTAATATTTGTAAAAGTCGTACCTGATGATCCTCGGAGCATATTTTGTCACGCAATCTTCAGAGTCCAAGCTGTCATCCCACGTTTGCCATAACCGCAATACCCCCGGCAATTCGCCGTTCTGGTCAGCAAACAATACGACAATCCAATTCGTGAGATAGCATATTGCCATACAGATTAACTGCAGTGGTGCATACAGAAACCATTTCATATCGTCACCTCGTTACCAGACCTGCAAGTAATCCACCGGAAATTAAAATCCACAAATTTCGCTGCCGTGTTTTAATTCTGATTTTCCGTTCCGCCTCTTTCTCGTACTCGTTCAAGGATTCCTCTGCTTTCTGTAATGATTTTTGCGTCTGATCGTTCAATTGCCGTGATATTTTCAGCTGCTCGTTGACTACTTTTAATTGATTCTGCGCTTCGGTCAGCTGCGTCTGCTGCTCTGTCAATAGCTGCTGCTTCTGCTCGCTGTGATTCGCCAGCGTCTGTAAGTTCTGTTCTAACCGTGTCAGCTCCGCCTCGGAGATTTGATACATCACCTCTGCCTGCACAGACGAACCAGACAATGACGGCAACAAGAATAACCCCGCCAACAATAAAAATAAAATAAGCATGTTTTTTATCATACATTTTCCACCTCACCCTTTATCAGTTGTGTAATTACTGGTTAAATATGCGTCTGGTGTAGTACCGTCATAGCTATAACTATTCGACACAATCGGCGATATATATATCTGCATACCGCCCTGTGGATAGCCTTTTCCTGCGTATGTTTCACACCGCAATACAGCCCCGGTTTTGACAGAAAATACGCCTGACTGTGTAGCACCGACTGACCCGGCCATGCGGCTTACTGTTTCGGATTGTGCTATCGTTACAGCGTTTAATACAACGCGATTGACTGACGTATTACCGCTTGATGTTGCATATTGATAGACTTTACTGACTGCAATAAGAGTGCAGTCTTTCTTTGCCACGAAGTCCGTTTCATTTTTAATTTCAAAAAAGTCATTAAAATCTGCAGATTGATATTTCGTAACCATCTCACAGACATGTATACTATCCTTTCGGCTGGTTTCAGATTCATAGCCCTGATATGCTAAACGGAATATTAATTCAGTAGACTTCTTGTAATTTTCGATAGCTTGACTGACTGCCGTTGATATTGATTCTGCAGATACAGCGTTAGCGTTAATCAATTCAATAATGCGGGATTCCGTGATTATTTCTGATTTTTTCGCATAATCGGTTAAATCCACCGTTGCATCAGATCCATCTTTGCCCGGGTCGCCCTTGACACCAGGATCACCTTTATCACCGTGCAGGGATTGCAGCCATTCTGCCACCGTGCCGTTAAATCCGTTATCGACTGCTATCTCATACGCCGATTTCCCATCCCGCCCAATGCTGGATGGTGATATTTCGGCGGTTAAATCCTAGACGGTTGACATACTTCCTGCAAGAGTTCCGGATTCAGCAATTTCTGCTTGTAATTCGTCAATCAAAATTAACCTCCTCTTCCAGTCTAAACCTATGCGGCGTAATAATTGTACAGACATTTCCGGCAACGGTAGTTAGCTGTACATCATATACATAATCTCCGTAATCAAGATTTTTAGTGTCGTCATGAGATAGCGTGATAATGCCGTTTACTGCGGTTTTTTGTAGTATTTTTTCTTTGTCCGTGGTCGATTTTTTGACTGTTAACACAACCGTATCTTTTGTACTGTCATAAGCAGAATTTCCGGCAGATGTGATACTTAATGCTATTTTTGCCGTATCGCCTCGCGTCAAAAATATATTTTGATTTGATATTGTTAGCATATTACACCCCTTGCTCTAAGTAATACTGCGCTTTTTCGCGGATAATATCCCCGCCGGTGCCGTACTCATCCCCATTGTGCAGGATTTGTAAATCCCAGCGACAATCGGAATCGCCGGAATACAATCCGTATCCGTCAATATCAGCCGCCTCTCCGTGCGTCATAAAGTGATCATAATCAATCGGATTCTCAAAGACTTCTGCAATTACCGCCGTCATCTGCGCCAGCGTTTCAATCTGTGCTTCTGTCGGTGGATAGTCACCCAAATCATCAGGCTTTCCGTTATAACAAGCACACAGAGCAATAGCAATGCTGCCCGTATTCCGGTGCCACGTTGCAGACGGTGTTTCAGTAATCGGGCGGGTATTTATGATCTCTCCGTCACCGTCTATGCAGTAGTGATAATCGTCAAACGTAGTAAAGTGACGCCCTGCCGTCCAGTGATAATATGTTATAACGGGAAACGGGAATTGATAAAAGTAATCCCTATTATCTATAAGTTCCTGCTTAAATTCAGATATATTCATTTGTGTTCCTCCTTTATCGGCGGTACAATCGGCGGTTTCGACTTTTCCTTTTTCGCTTCTTTTTCGGCTGCGTCCGGTCTGCCGTCATGGTTCTTATCAACCAAAAACACTGAAACAAAAGTAAAAGCCCCGACAACTGCCGGAGCTGTAAATTCCTTGAAAAATGAAATTAAAAGCTGCGTATTAGCAACGCCTGTCCGCCACCAATCATGCAACCATGCGGTTAATATCATCAAAAATAAAATGATAAGCCCTGCACCGTATACATAGACGACTTGCATAGACGTTTGTATTTTCCTGCGGGCGGTAGGCAGATATGACACAGCTTTAGTCCATAGATTTCTTAACACATATTACACCGCCTTTCCAATCAAGCCGATAACCACCGACACAATAGTGGATATCAAGCCCGCCACTTTGTAGATATTATCAATTCTCGCATGCGCCGTCTTAGCCGTTTGATGTGCCCGTTCGTTCGCAACTTGAAGTTCTTGCATCTTTGGAATCATTTCAACAAGCATATCCAGCTTTGTTTCTATACGCACAATACGCTCCAGTGCTTCCGGACTAATATCCCCCATACTCATGATGCATACCTCTTATTTAATAACCGGAATAACGGTGCTGTAAGTGATTTTCTTTAATGCTTTCAAGTCTTTTGCCGTTTCGATAGCATTATATGTCGCCCGCCATTCTGCCCGTGCTTTTTTCATCGGATCGTACTGTTCGGCGGTTAAAACACCCTCGATGAATTTCGTCACGTTATAGTCCGTATCTGACAGCAACTGTTTTAACTCAGCTAATTCGGCGGCTTGTAAACGAGCATATTCGATGGCGTCCAACTCTTCCTGCGTAGGCGGCAGCGGTGCCTGCAGCTTACCGTCACGATATTCATAATTACCGGCAATGGACTCTTGCCATTCATCCTCGGTTTGATTGATATATATAGCGTTCGGATAATCAGATTTCGCTTTTTCCGTGAGCGCTTCGATAGTCTCACCATGAACGCCCGTGACCAATGATGTAATGCGTTCGCCGGATGTTTTATTATAAATTGATATGTAAGTCATATTTTTTTTTACCTCTCTTAAAATCCGATAGCTAAGACTTGGCATAATGGGTTCCAATTCATTTTAGGGAGCCATATTCCGGTTTTGTTCGTATAAGAATGCTCCGGCTGATTCCATTCGCCAACAGCATTCTCCTTGATCCACATGTTATTTTCTGAATTATTTTCTGTAACTTGCTTCCCAGTATATAGTAGATTATTAAAAGCAATCGGATAAGTGAAAAACGTATTACTATTTGCGCGTCCTCCTTGTATTATCAGGCCGCCTTTTAACTTCACCCACCATGCGTTAGCGTTATTAACGTTCATACTGTCTATAGCAGTAACGTCACTCAAAAAGGCAATTGCAGACCACGGAGTGAATTGTTTATTACCGGGATAATGGTTTGTTCGAAACCACATGCGCCCGTTGTCGTTTTCCGTGAAAATCTGTTGCACCATATTACGCGTGTCATCTATCCCGTATGGCAACGATATGATAGAACCGAATCTCTGACTGCCGCTAATATTTACACCGTGAGCCCGTGTAAGTGTCATTCTGTTTAACTGTAGTGCTTCTAAAGCGATATTATTATCCTCATCACCAGAAATGCCTTTTGTGTAGACTATATAATTGGCACTATCAGCAGTACCCGTTGTGTCCTGATTCCCTATTTTGTTCACTCCGGGTAAATCTATATCAGCAGTACCGTCAAATGATACTCCGCCTATTCGTCTTGCCGTTTGTAGTCTTGTAGCACTATCAGCATTGCCGTCTAACGCCCCGTGTACAGTCGGTACGGTTAAATCACCTGTCAGTGTGCCGCCAGATAGCATTAAAAATTTTCGGGCGATACCGGAATAATCTGCTGCATACCGCCATCGCGTCCATGCATCATTGATATACAGTCTGGTCGCCATTGATTTTAATGCGGTGTCATTCGTTACAGAATTATACATATTAGCGATATATAACTGTGCAACGGTATCCTGCATTAAAAATACGACTAATACACCGGACGTTACCATGCCAGACGGCGCACCTTGCAGGTCAAAACAGGATTCGTCGATAGTATATACTCCGGCTGCCATAATTTCGTTCCATGCATGAAACATACCCGCATTTAAATATGTGCGCCCGCCGACATATCCTTGAGTAAATTGGACACCGTGCTGGTCGGCGGTGGCTGTAGCAGCATTCCCCGCGATACCCGCGGCGTGAGCCGCCGGATTCGTATTATGATCATCTAATGGCGTTTTCGCAAATTTCGTCAGCGCTTTCTGTAGATTCTGCGATAATAATTGCGCGTCTTCGTCTTTCGCATCAAATGCTTGACTGGCGATAAAATCAGCTAACGCTTTACTCATCATACTAACCTGACGATATAACTTATTATGCAGAGCGGACGACGCAACGCCAGATTGCACGCCATTTGACCGCTGCGTGTGATTAGCATAATCCGTATCAGACATTACATTGGTTTTTTTTTCGTCAAATACTTTAAAATTATTATCAGCCATTCGACCATTCTCCTTTTTCGTAACCAGCGAAAACATCAGTATTTAAGTCGTACGCAAATAGCGGATTCGCAGAAATCTGCAGATTTAATCGGACGCCTTCCGGTTTCGGTATAATGTAGCCCAGTTCTATCATTTCTTTTAATTGTTCATCGCTAACGCCGACTAATGACACGTCAATCGTCATATCTTGATTGTCGCGGATCGATATTGTGATATTCGGCAGTAACGCCCGCCATCGTTCCTGCAGCGATTCAATACCGGCATCCCAATTCATTTTCGTAATCGTTGCTTTAAGCAATATACGATACAGCTTATCCGATAATACACTACTCGCGCCATTTTTCGCATTAAACGGCATTACCCGCGATCGTCCGAGATACAAGCCGATAGTATCAAGTTGCGTCCCTGCCGCTGTATCGATATTAAATGCATCCGGCATATCAAATGATATCTGCATCGGATCGTCTGTATAACTCAGCAGCATTTTCATCATTTCTGCATATTTCGGCTTGTCACGATGTTCCGACGTTATGCAGTCTAAGTAACCTTCATATAACGCCATGATTAAACGTCCTCCGCCGTGACCGTGCAGGAATTATACTGCGCAACCTGATTAAACAATATCGGGATATTCGCGACAGTCGGATTACTGCCCTTAATACCCAATTTAACATCAATGACACTAAAAGTCGGATTCGTAATATCCGCAATAGCCCGCGCCGCAATCGCCCAGATACTCGACAAGTAGACGGATTGTCCGATGGCTAAAATTGACAGATAATACTTGACGTAATCAATAATTGCCGCCTCGACTTCTTTTGTGTAGCCGGTTAGTTTCTTGACGCGGACACGAGCGTCAATTTTAACATATGCTGGGCGGAAGAATTTGATATTCGTCACTACATTTTCGGCGTTCAGTACATTAACCGCCGTAGTTCCGTAAGTTCCGCATCCCGGAGATTTCCGGAGATAGATTGCTTTCGCAATTTCCTCATCCGCGCCGCCCTCAACAATTGCCGAAATCGAATGTCCGGGAATACCGTTTCTGTCTGTTACGTTCGTATCATTCTCCAACACAGAATAACGTGTAACACCGGAAACAGCGGCGATCGCGCCCTTTGTCGATTCGATAACCGCCTGCGACGGATTCGCGACGGAAATTGTCTGGCGTGCCCGCAATTGAGCGTCGGTTTCAATCGGCTGGCCTAATACCGCCTGCTCGTTATTCGTGACAGATATCCAGCCTTTGGTCGGTGTAACAATACCCGTGACTGATCCTGCAGGTGCCCCGACGGTACCTATTTTTTTGCATGTAGCAGTAACCGTAACCGTGCCGGACGAACCAATATCTACTCGATACGGTAATGCCCACTGTACATCGTTACTATCCCGCACGATACCACCAACGACATGCGTCCCGGCATCACCGGTGAGTGTGACTTGTACTGTACTGTATGATGCCTTCTTGCGCGTTAGTCCGTTGATTTTCACGAGCGCATCTAATGCGGTGCCGATTGCAGTTTTCGGTGACCGGTTATTATAATCCAACTCGACCGCTTGGAACGTATCGTAAATTTTGAGAGCAAAAATACTGATCATCTGGTAATCCTGACTGTCATTGCCCAGATAGATATCCTGCCCGTAGAGCTGCCGGAATCGATCCATCATGTCGTCTCGTATATCGTTATACGTCGGATAATGATATCCGGTACCGTCTATGTACGGCTTAAAATATGCCATTTATAACGTCACCTCCGATAACTGCACATCACCATAATCTGTACTCACCGTACAGGAAAACGTATATTGCCGGGAATCGCCGTTCCAGTATGAATGGAATTCAATGATATCCTGCACGTGATCAGTGCCGGTTATGCGGTCACGCAAGAGCTGCTCTGCTGCTTTAATATCGCTATGACCTAATATTTTCTGCCAGAGCGGCAAGCCGTCATTCAAATCCTCCCACCATTCAGCCAGAAATAATAACAATCGCGTTTTAATCGCCTGCGCGCAGGCTTCCCGATCGGTTACATAGTTTGCCGACCCGGCACCGAAAGTAAAGTCGCCGTTTTTGTCCAATCGTCTGTATCTCATCTTGGAGTCCCCGTGCTTCCGCCGCTATCCCCGCGGTGCGTATGGTTATTCATGTTAATACCTCCTGCTTTAAGCGTGCCGGAAACCGTATGATTACCTTCGGTCTGGTCATTACCGGACGTTGACAGGTTCCCGTTAATCTGCACATTAGCGTTTATCGTGACCTGTCCCGGCTGCAGATCGATGAACGTGCCGCCATCTTCGGTTCTGACCTGCACGGAATTATCGGAGTACCTCGGAACGGTGCGAACCTGCGAGCGGAAACCGATAATCGCCATGCCGTCCGACAGATCGTGTCTGCGGCGTTCCACCTGATTCTGCACGCCTCCGGATTGCCACCATGCGTCAATGCAGGAATCAGCGAAAATCACCAAGCATTCATCACCCGGCGAAACGGGCAGCGTAACGCAATAGCCGCCGCCGGAATATACAAAAAATGGAACGTTAATCAATATCGGTAATTCGACCCATTGATACGTTCCGTTCATTTCGATTTTTTCCCTGATTGTCGGCTGCACTGATACTGTTTGTGCCGCATAATCCACTTCGGTCACAACTCCGGGGATAGCTACCCGGAGAGTGCGAGAAAAATCACTTCGCTCACGCCGGGATTTATCCAAATTCCCTGCAGTTCTACTTTCTATCGATATCACGACCTCACCGTCCCTTCTGCTGAATCCACCATGATCGGTAACCCTGCCTTGCCGTTACGGCCTATGCCAACAATCTCTGTCAGCCACGTCTCGCCATGTGTATCACCGGAGTGAACCAGAGAATATACTTCATATTCACCGGACGGGTCAAAACGGGTGTTCTGATCAGCAACCTTGCCGCCTGCCGGTGACATATTCGGTTTCATCATTTGGCCGGTATCAACCGCCGTCCGCTTAATAATATCATTGTCAATTTTAATTAAACCATGAATCGTGACGACCGGATTTAATAGCATGCGAATACCAATGCCGTCATCAGTATATTCTGGTGTCCCGACCAATCCTGTTTGTGGTGTAAGATATAGACATTTATCATCCGGGATCGGGTCGGTATATTTTCGGACTTCGAGCTTACCATTATCGACTTGCACGAACGAATCAGTGGTGCGCGCCTGATCATCCAATATATCTGCCGGATAACCGAAGCATACTTTGCCGCGCGGCAATGTTGTTTTCGGTAGATTTTCTGATACATGCTCGATTTCAATCGGATAATATGCCAGCTTGGCCACCGCTTCGATGACATCACGAGGATTACTGCCCGCCGCCAGTGTAGTCCGTATAAAATTACCGCCGTAAAAGCTCTTGCCGTCAGCAGCTATGATTTCCAGCCGATAATTGATACCGTCCTCACGATTTCGGAAAACCTGTATAATATCGCCGTCAAAAATCAAGCCGTACTGCGCCGCATATCCGGCTTCGAGCTGGATATGAAAGCCCTCTTTGATGATTTGCGCTTCCGTATCCGGAGCCAGATTATATATCATAATATGCGCAATTGACGGCTGTCCTAACGCATTTTTCTTGATCTCAAATACTGTCCGAAGATTAGACACATCGAGAGCTGTTGTCTCTTCGTATTGCACTAATACCCGCCACATACGACCGTATAACCCCAGTTCGGCGGTATTCGTGAGTTCCTGCCGTGCGCTCATAACGTATCACTCCAGACCAACAACCAATCAGCACCAAGATTTCCTGCATTCGGCCATTCATCTTCCATCTTATGCGCGGGAATAATGCAAGCCGAACCGATCTCGAGATATGAGTATTGCTCTAATATATTCTGCCCTGGCAGCATAGGCAGATTGTGGATTAATTCATTGCCATGGCTGTCGGAAACAGATACACTCCAATATCCTGCAATTTCGTTGTACCGCGTAGAGAATACCAGCGTTATATTTTTCTTGTCTACCGGAATTTTACAGGAAAATGTATTCCGAGGTTTCGCGGTAATCGGTATGATCGAGTACATCACTTACCTCCGATCGCTTTATTTGCTGCATACAATATACTTTCATTATTTGCCGGTGAATCTGTATCGACAGCCTGCGCACCGGAATTTGATGAATTCGTCGTTTGCGATCGGGCGGATACCTGAACTTCGGCGACCTGCGCCACGTCGATTTGCTCAAAATGCAGCGAGCAGTTCAATCCGTGCAGGCTGTTTACATCGTCCGGTGCTTCAGCATGCACAAGCAGCATATTGTGATACGTTCCGAGACGCGTTACGACATCCACCGGCGTGCGCGCAGTAATCATATTTGCAAACAATGTCCATGCAGATATACCTCTGTCGCCGGTAACTGCAGGCTGGCCGGGCGGTGCAAAGAAATTTGTAATCGGAATAATACTGTTAATCTGATTGTAACCGCTGATAACCGCGTCAAATAGCCTGTTCCCCGTCTTGATTGACCGGGAATACACTTCTGCATCGGACACCATCACGTCAATGTCAAGTTCTGCCGGCAGTAATATCGCGTGATCAGTCATCACCGATCCGCTCTGCACCGGATAATGCGTCGCTTCAACCGACAATGCGTGATTTGTCCGCATAATGCCGGAAAATGCAGCTCCGCCGATTGTCCATTTCGGCGTATATAAAATATAGTCCTCAAAATTATTAAACGCAGTGGTGTAATCCAGCAGCGTTTGATTGTTAAATACTTTCGCGACATCTTTTGTAAAGTCCGTCCAGCTGGCACGAGATGATGTGATTTCTTTACCGTAGTTTTTGATTGACGTAATTAAACTCACTGCATACCCGCCCCCCTGTCATAGATATTACAAATATCACGTTCCGGCAGTACCTTTCTGATTTCTGATGCCGCCGCTCTGCCGATAGCCTGCGGATCGGCGTTATTGCCGTAGACATTGATGGTTACTGGCGCATTAACGGTATTTCTTGAACTGCGGGAATCCGCAAAGCTGCTCGTCCCCGCAAGATTGCTAATCGTACCCGTCCATTCGCCCCACTTTTGCTTTACTGCATTCCAGCCGTTTTCAAGTACCCTGCCTGTATTTGCTGCTCTTTCCAACAAAGACGGACTCCCGGACGGCGTTACATCCGGTTCCTGTGGCGGCGGGGGATTATTCCGTGCCCATTCGTCCGCTTCCTGTTGTATGATCGCTTTCGCGTCAGCACGTTCCGAGTCCCAGCGGTCATGTAATTGCTCAGCAGTAACGCCTTCACTGTTAGCCGTATATCCATTACGGACGTTATAGATTGCGTCAATCAATGCTTTTTGCGATTCAGCGGACATATTGATGGCACCTGCTCCGCCCATTGCCTGTATTGCCCGCTCGATGATATTCGTCCCGCCGCCATGCTGCACGGCAACTGACCAGACGGCTTCACGCACACCTCGAGATTGTTTTTCAATATTTAGCCCCGTACTATTCAGGATCTGCGCAACTTGCGGAGCATAATGCGTTTTTGCAATATACTGTCGCTGCGCTTCCCGGAACCCTTCGGGATCTTCACTGGCAATATCGCGCCATTCCTGATCAAAGTCTGCAGAGCCGACAGCTCCCGCATTTGATAAACGGTTATACCACTCGGTATTGATGCCGGACAAGTGCTGCAGGAAATCTGGTATATTATCTGGGATAATCTGCCAGCTGCCATACGCTCCACCGGAACCCCCTGTGGTACCCGGTGCGCCCTCATATTTTGACGATAGCGCGCCCAGACGCTTGTCGGACAAGTCGACACCGCCAGAGAACATATTACCGATGAGAGCTTTTGCTCCGGCAAAATCACCCGTCAATAATTTACCGATGATATTCGCGAATTTTCCGATGCCGGAAATCATCTTTGCAATAGTAATAACAATTTGCTTAAGGACTTTTTTAAATGACGTCCAAGCGCGAGTTTTACTTGTAATGCCGTCACTGATTTTGAAGAATTTTAGAATTCCGTCAATCAATGACGATATGCCATTCACCAATGACGTGACGCCCTGCCCGAGAGAATCGAACGCTTCGGAAAACGCATTAACAGTTTCTGTATCGACGATATACGTCCATAGCTCAGACAGTTTTTCAAAAAATCCTTCACCGAGATATTCTGCTATATTGTAAATAGCCTTCGCCATCCGCTCAAACGCATTAACGAATGCCTGCAGCCTCTCAGAATGTTCAACCCAGTGGAAAAACCGACTGACATAATCAACCATGATTGACCATGCCTTATTACACAGTTCTAATACACTGTTCAGCTTTTCCCACTGCTCACCAAACAGACTTTTCTTGCCGTCCATGTAGGCGAAATAATCGTCCAAGAGTAGCAGCACCCCGCCGATGGCCATGGCCATGGCACCGATCGGTCCCGCAAGAAACGCAGCAATAGCAGTGCCGAGGGCGAGAAACGCCACTCTGCCGTTATGCGGTAGCCGTTTCCAGAATTCGTTGATACGCTTACCGATGCCGGATAGAACCCGCCAGACGGCGAATGCGATATTTCGCACGAATCCGAAACCGGTCGCGATCGTTCGGGTAATGCGGGGCAAATTAGTGATGATGTAATCGTTGATGGTTTTTAGCGTTTTTTTCGCATCACCCAGAGGTTTCGCAAGGTCTTTGACAATATAGTAAGCGACCCACTGCATACCGGCTGCGATTTCCTGTTTTAACCGCGTGAATTCAAATGCCAGTTCCTGCACTTGATTCATGGCGGCCTTATAGCCGCCGCCTGCAGTCATTGCCGCACTGTCGGACAATAGCTGGCGATACTGCTCGCGGAGCTTCGGATTAATCTGTACTTCATTAGCCGATTTTCCGAGAGCGTCCAACGCCATCTTCATTTGTTTTGCCTGACCGGCGGAAACGAACATTGTCCGTCCCAGCGTTTCATACGCCATTTCCTGATCGCCCATGGACTTTACGAGTGATACTCCGGACGCCACAATGCCACTAATCGCCGCCGTTACAAGTGCGCTGGCTTTCGCCAGTTTCGGAGCCAGCGATTCCATCCCGCCGACCATTTGATGGACGGAATTAACCGCTTTCTTTAACTCCGCAACCGACCGCGCGTCAACATCAGTACCCAGCTTGACCAGATATTCTTCAATGTAGTTTGCCGCCACTATGCATCACCACCATTCATCATTTCCGCATATTCCTGTGCCCTGCGTTTATTTTCTGCCTGTAGGATAATCATTTCATGGGCATCCAATAGATCGTCCAGCGTGTAGGTACCATCAAATACTTCTTTCTGCTGCCACATACCCTGCATAACAGGCAAGTAAGCAAAAGCGTTAATATTTACCGGCTCTGCGACGGCGTAACCTGCTGAATCCCTGACAACAGGGAAGTCAAGCCGTCTTCGCCGAAAAAACCGGATAAATTAAATACCAGTGCCTGCGCTGTAAGAACGAATACAGCCACGGCTTCTTTTTCAAGCCCGATGACTGCAAAATTCCCAGATGTATCAAGTACCGGCGTAACACCTGCAGGAAGAATTTCTTCACAGGCACGCAAAGCCTCAGTCTGCAGCTTTCCGAATTCTCCCTCACTCATAGCAATACTTGACACAATATCATCCGTATTGACCAGCTTTGACATATCAGAAATATCTGCAGGATTCCCCGCGTGAATCTGCAGAATGGACGGCAGAAAACGCGACATGACTGTATAGAGAATATAACTGCCGGTGCGGGCGTCAAATTTATTAATACGGAATTTTCGCTTCTTTCCGGCAACCGTGAGTTCAATATCTTTGTAATTCATAGTTCACCTCACGCACGATTTAAACGCTGTATATCACCGAACAGCAGCACCCAGCTGACATTCTGTCCCTGAGATTCAAACGGTTCATCCGGTTCTTTTTGAAACGCACCGTAAGAACAGGAAATCGTCTTGCTCATTTTCGGAGCGCGAATCGTCAAGCTGATCTGCGCCCATTCATCAGTGGACGCCGACCACAGATAATTAAACAGCCCCTGCAGCCAGTTATGCAGCGGAGATGTCTGCTGGGCATTGATAGATACAGTGCCATTGTTACCTGCAATCTTGCTGGTCATGACAGAGCCGTCGGCAGCAATATTCTGCTGGGAGCGTTCCGTCGATTTGCTGACAGAAAAATTCCCGATACCCTCGCCGTTAACCGAAAACTGTCCGTAGGACGGATGAGAGATAACGGCGGTAACGTCGGTGAAAGAATAAGTTGAGTATCTCATGTAATAGCCTCCTCTTAGCGGTTGACGTCAACCTGCACGACAACGGAATGAATAGCCCCGGCGAGCTTCAGTGCGATGTAGATCGGCGGTGCGATACGGTTATCACGATCAGACTGAGGCTGCTTATCAATCGGTTCCGACTGAATCAGATATCCGTTCGGCAGCGTATCACCGGCTGTAAGTTCAAGCACATCATTACCATTCCAGACGCCGGACGCCAAGAATCCGATCTTGTTGTACTCTTGGCAAACATCTTCCAATGCCCTGTGCAAGATCGTCATTCCAGCTTCTGTCTGCGGCACTTTCGCATTCTGTGTCAGCCGATCCATGATAGCCAGCTGGCAATCATTTTTGAATTTATCAAGGAAAATAATTTCATCGAAGAATGAACCGTCGGCCATGACGCCCTCTTCTAACATATTGTAATAAGTACCGCGGTTCACATAGACATTACCATTTGCTCCCTTGATTTTCGTAACGGAATTAGACGGGAAAACAGAAGTTGCATTTTCTGTTTCAATGCCGGAAAGCGTCTTGAATTTCATGGTAAATGCGGAATTGATCGTACCGGTCATAAAAGCCATAGCATTTCCAATAGCCGCAGCCACAGCGTCGGAATGCTTTGTCGAAAACAAACCAAAGCAACGGCGATACAGTTTATTTTTTGCCTTAACGAACACACTGTTATCTGTAGCGGCAGCGTCATTTTCGGCGTCACCGGAAGTGTAAGCATAGACCGTATCCGGCGTACATGAATTCGTGTATTCGAGATTTGCCAAGTGCTGCGTGGCGGTCTGATCCTCGCAGACGATACCCACATACCACTCATAATTAGCTTCGCGGCATGCTTTCAGAGCCTGTACAGCGGTTTCTGTTACAGACTTCACCGTGGCAATACAGCCGACCATGAATTTATCAGGTTTTTTATTCTGCCCCATAAGCAGAGCAGCGGCTTTATACAGGCGGTCGGTGAGTTTGAACCCATCCTGCAGCATTTCATCCAGAGATGTATACTCGCGGACGCGTTCTGCTGCCGGAATAATATCGGTCTTGCCGATCAGGCAGCATACATTGAATCCTTTTCTGACTGCAGATCGCTGAGAAAGATTAACAATAATCTTGACAACGCTTGTCAGGTCTAACGGTTTAAGCGGCATATTAGCCTCCTTTTTAATAATCAGGGAGCATTAACACTCCCTGTAAAATCATCTTGATTACCAGAGCTGGGCACGGAATCGTGCGGAACGGTAAGTGTGACGTGTTCAATAGCTCCAACGTTTTCCGTGTCAACGTAAAGTTCGTTGTAGCGTAACGTCATATCAGACCGTTCCCACCATTGTCCGTTAAATAACTCCGGAGAACGTATGATGGCAGGATTCGTGGGAACCAGACACACGTTCTTACTCTCGAGAGTTCTGCGTGTCTTCTCCCAGAGGGCACCCGCACGCACCCGATCCAGCCATTCATGCCCGTCCGTGCCGTAGCACGTCAGCAGTATATCCCAGACCCGTGTTCCGACGTGATCACGATATACGGTGCCGTTCTCGGTATGATAGACCGGCGTTCGGTCGTTACCGTAACTATCGTCTGCCTCATGCAGGAACATGAACAGTACGGTATCCGAAATCTTGAACCCCGGTGCGCCGTCTGTTGGGTACGACACCCGCACCGTAGAGCCGTTCACCGGCTGTTGAAGAATGTCACAAATTGCCGTGCGGAGCAAAGACTGCAGAGCTTTAATTTTCATTTGTCCCGTTCCTCCCGAGCATAATTCCGATCATCTTCGTATAGCCGGAATCCTGCCAATTCTCAAGATGCATAATTTTATAAGTATTGCCCGCATACCGTAGGCGCGGCGGCGGGCTGGCGGTTAAATCAAGGTCTATCGGCTTGCGTGTCCAGAATGTGATTGAGCCGGATATCCGGTCGGCTTCCGGAAGCATCTCCAGATCGTCTTTGCCCGTCGCCCTCACGACACCGCTGACCGTTTCCGGAGCGGCCTGTGATACGACATACTCGCCGTCCTGCCACTCGCCCTGATTTTTAACAATCTGGAACGTAGTGACGAAATCCGGATCATCAAGCAGAAACGAAATATCCAGCATACAATCAATCCTTTCTGACTACATAAGTGATAGCCTCCTGCATGGCACCGGTATCGATGAGCGGGCGGCTTGAACCTTTCAGCGCGATCGTTCGCGGACTGTTCGGTGCCCATCCATTACGCGGATCGGTAAACCATTTCTTGGCGTACGATGCCGCCAAATTACCCGCACTTCGCAAGCCTCGGTCATTCTTAGTCTGCAGATATTGTTTAACGCCGGTATTCATCGCCCGGGCAATAACGGCTTTATTAGCCGCGATGGCAGGTTCAAGGACAGGACGCGGCGGGGAAGCCCAGAGCGGCGACCCGTGAGATTGCAAATACAACTCATGAGCCTCGCTATACTTCATTCCACGCTCCACATCCTTGTCCATTTCCTGTCGCATGGCTTTTCTGCGGACGCCATGGCTATGCAGGTAGAGCAGTTCAGAGCTGGTTACCGATTCGTCGTCACGTGCCGTTCTGTCAGATGGTATACCGACTAATACGCCGATTTTTCCCAGTTCTTTCATGCGGGCTGCCAAGTCAAAATCGGCGCGTTGCTTCTTGACTACAGTCAAGCCCATATCATCACCAGATTGTCATACCGCCCATGGCGGCAAGCTTTGCCAGCTGCACAAACTGCTGCCCGTATACAGTTTGAGAAAATGTCCCCCAACCTGCAGATTCACTCGCAACCGAGCCGAAATCATATCCGACGGACATATCTGCAACCGATTTACTCGTAGCGACACCTCGAGATAATCCGGCATTGATAATCTGCTGCGTGCTCGCGCCGTCCGGCGTGGACGACTGCAGGTATAGCGTGAGAAAATGGGCTATATATAATCCCATGCCCATTTCCCACAAGTCATTCCAACGGTCATACTGCAGGCAGTTCATAGCCATCTTGAGCCATGCTTTCCTGACGACTTCCGACACGTCTTTAAACTGCGGATACATCGTCAGAAAATCGTCCATTGTATATTCGGGATTATTATCACTGCTCCGGATATTCGACGCAGCAGCGATAATCCCGTATATATTCATCAGTCACCTCTGGCCGCGGTAACGGCTTCAATGAGTTCTGCTTTGGTAGACTTATCGGACAATTCAAGCCCAAGCTTCGTGCCCATTTCGATGAGTTCCGCTTTCGTCATATCGTCCAGCGGATCGGCAGCGGCAGGCTTATCGTCAGGGATTGTGATGATTCCGTCCTGCACCGCCCAGTCAAACATCGGATCGGCTTTAATCCAATCCGGGGCATCAATTAAATCCATTTCACGGGTGGCGAAAATCGCCCCGGTTTCCGGATTGCGGAAACCTACCCGTTTATGCGCAAAAATAACCATAATTACCTCCCGGATTAAATGCCGTCACGATAAACGAACGGTTCAGTGTAGTGTACCTTAACCTGACCGACAGCAGACACATACAAGCTGTCGTAGGATGCATTAGCAACTACCGGCTGTGTCATTGCACGGGTGAGCGGAACCGGAACATCCATACCGACGAAGCGTTCTTCATTTACATAGCAGATCATACGGTCTTTCTGGCCGACGCCTGCTTTTTCGCACCAGCGACATTCGCCGATAAACAGGTCGACGCCCTTATTCTTAGCAATGTTATTCTGCTTGAGATATTCAAGAATGGAAATAGCTCCATTCACACCGGCAATGGAAACCATAGTAGTTACCAGATACCCATACTGTGTCGGCGGAATCAGAATATGGTTCGGAATAGCATTCTGGTCGTACCCGGAAGCAGCCCACCCTGCCATGATTGCCTCGTTGATATCCGTGAGAATTTCAAGCGGCGTTTTCTTCTTCCATTCAGTCGCGGCCGCAGCACCTGTAGCAACAGAAACCGGTGTTACTTTAGACTGGTTCACTAGCCCTTCGGTACCGTAATCAGCATTACCGATATAAGTATTGCTGTCCATATATTTATCGTAATCAAGACGGATACCGGTGTTATAGATCTGTTCAATGGAGCGTCCGGTTACAGCACCACGCTGCATATCCACAAATTTAACGCCCATGGTAATTTCATAAGGCAACACCTTAAATACGTCTTTACCGACGTTCGCTTGAATTCTGCGGATTGCGTTCTGGATGCCGCCGGTTTCGGAGTTGCCGCCGACCGCAGCATAGTCGACATTCATCGCGCTTGTGGATTCTACCCATCCGCCGCCGGACTGAATACTAATATCACGGGGATATGTAGTGCTTGTCAACGGTTCGCGCAGTTTCGGATCAATTTTCTCGAGTTCAGAAACGAGAAAGGACAGACCACCGGAAATAGCGGAGCTGTCAAAAGTCGGTACGGCGTTCCCGTACATGGACGGCATCGTGATTTTTCTACCCATAATTATTATTTACCTCCTGTTAAACGCCCTGACGGGTTACAATAACGACCTCGGCGACGTTATTCGCATCTTTACCGGTCGCCCACTTAGCATTAGTAAGCTGTACTGTATTTGTTGCATCTGCAGCTGCTGCAAATTCTCCCATTTTATGACCGCTTGCGGCTGCTTTGTATACATGCACGGCACCGCCAACAGTCGGATTCCCTGCAACACATTCAACCATGACCGCACCGCGTTCGAGAATATCGCAGTTTTCATTGGCTGCATAATATCCGTGGTTCTGATCAGGATAAACAAGCGCGGACTTTACGCGGCGCATAGCAACGCCTGCAAATGCAGCAGCGGTGCCTGCCCCTGCACCCAGCAGCGTACAAGTTCCATCGGCTCCGATTTCAACGGCAGCACCGAACGGGATATTCGCAGCACCTTTCTTTACCGGTCTGGTACGAGAAATTTCATCCCCCTGACGGCTAATCTGTCCGGGATATCCGAAATTAAGAGTTTTTCCAATAACTGTTCCTGGCATAATTATTTACCTTCCTTTCTGTAATGAGGATTCATTTTTCTGCAGGCTTCCCCGAAATCGGATGCGTGAGCCATGCCATGGTCTGCAGCTTTTGCATGCAGCATTTTAGCATAGACATCATTATTCTTCTTTTGTGGAATCAAAACGTCGCGCAAACTGTCAACTGCCTGCTGACGCTGGTCGGCCGGCAGTGCTGCGATAGTCGGTTTAATCGCCCGAAGAATAGAACGAGCAACCGCACGGTCAACGGTCGGTTTTTCCTTCTCATCATCTTCATCATCGGAATCTTTGGTTTTAATATCTTCCGGAGCTTCAGTGACGGACTCCTCGTTATCAATCGGATCTTCATCTTCAGATAATTCTTTCTCAAGATTGTCCAGATCATCCGGTTTTTCGTCGTTCATGCGCGCTTCCAGATCGGCGATGCGCTTCATGAGCGGTGCGAAAGCTGCATCAAGTGCTTTTTTTACTTCTTCTTCCGGTACGTCTTCATCTTTCACTTCCGGCTTTACTTCCGGTTTGGTCTCCGGCTTTTCTTCAGGTTCATTCACCGCGTCCATAGCTTCTTTCAAATCTTCCGGCGTGGTATCTTCATCTTTCGCAAAGACCGCCAGCATTCGACTTACAATATTACCTTTTTTACTCATTGTCTTACCTCCGTTTTTAATAACTGGTTTTTCATCCCTGATGGCTACTCGACTACCGGCTCGACCGTTATGCACAACGGCAATATGGTTACAGATGATATTACACTGTTCCATTCCGCCGTCACATTCCCGGTAGTCACAAAGATACCCTGCAGATATTTCCCGCTTTCCGGATTCAATCTCGGATATCAGCGTAGCGTCATAAATAATCAAATCGCCGATAATTAAATCGGCATTTTTACCGGTACCCCTGCGGACATTCGTGCAGGTGCCGCGGATGTACCCCGTGGCGTTCCCCGGCTCTACAAACTCGGCAGGATGATCATCAGTGACCGGCTTTCCTTCAAAACTCGCTAAAGTAGACTTCTTAAAGATTTCTTCCGGTTTTCGGTACACTTTCACGATTGAGCTATCGCTCATTCCGACCTCGCTGCCCAGGTAGTCCTGCTCACCCGTCCGAGCAAGCGGGACATTATGACAGATTAAAAAGCCGTCCGTCGTCCGCGTCATATTCGGTGAAAAGCGGCTTCCGTAATAAGCCTGCATTATATCAGACCTCCTACCATTTTAATAACTGCCGATTTGTTCATACGTGTAATTTTTCCGTTTTTATGTACCGGTACCGTGTCCGGTATTTGTTCCGGCACAATAACCGGCTCCGGCGTACATCGGCAATTAAACGTGCCGCCGGGCGGATATCGACCATAGGGCTTCTGATATCCGGGAAATAACGCCTCCGGATTCGGCGGATCATCCCAAGAGCACAGAACGCCATCCATTTTTTTATGCGCCGATCGGGAGCGTTCATCCCGCACGCTGCGCCAGAAATACCAGTTGTGTCCCAGATCCTGACAGTCTGCTTGTATCATAGCTGTGTGATATTTCGCCGTTTCTGTGCGAGCAATCAGCTTTGACCTCGCCCGCGTTCGGTTCGGAAACAGTTTTAATATTTCCGCTTCGATATCTTCAGGTCTTCGTCCTTTCGCTGCCTGCTCAGCAGCGTAATCGCTAACCTGTTCAGCAGTGGACAGCGGCAGTGTTCGGATTAACGCGGCATTTTCGCGTATCATTTCCTGCACGCGCCTGCCTCGCTCACCGGCCATGGATTTTATCAAGCGCATATACATTTCACGCGTTTTAGAGTTATAGCGTGCAGCCTCACGCCAGTTTCTGCCGACATCAGCAAACAAGCCGGTAATCATTTTACCCGCCAGAGCTTCGGAAAATTCCCGAAATTCCTCGGTTTTTGACCAAGCGTCCATCGCCCGCTTAAACGCAGCATATGAGCTGCAGTCGCGGCATGTAAAAAGCGCCTGCTTTAACAGACGCTCCAATGCCCGCTGATACGCCAGCTCAATCCGCCGTCTCGGCTCCCATAATGGCATATATAACCTCACAATTGATTTATCATCATAAGAGATATATAATCAAGACAGAAGAGATCAAGGTTGTTAGAAGAGTATGTCTTTCTAACGTAAAGTCATGAGAGTTAATCGTCTTCATGACTTCCTTGATCTTTTTTGTCATATACAAAATATCCGGTAACAAGAAAATTCAGTTTATCATTGAATATTTCAGGAGAAATAATAGCTTGATATTTACCTTTAGTAATCACAAAACGGCCACGCTTATTTATTTTCAACGTTCCATTTTCTATGGTGTCGGATAAATGCGAAACAAGTTCATCGACATCTTCATTTTCTTCCTTGCGACGTTTAATAATATGCTTCAGCCCGACTGCATCATTTCCCCAAATTAACGTAATGTCATCAATATCAGAACGAATAAATGCATTTTTGATATGCCCATTTTTACAATCAAGTAATTTTTGGACGGCAGCATCTCCGTGAGGAGCTTTATGCTCTTGCCCTAATAGATCAAGGCTTTTCTGCTTAAAGCCAATACTATTACCGCCACCGGAGCCACCGCCAGTAAATTTACCGTCATCACTGCGCGGATGTTTGCTTTCTTCAAAATCGGCGTCCTGCGTTTCCATCGAAGGCATGCCGGGGATATCCATTTCACCGGCGGCTTCCGGCTGATCAGACGCTGCTTCGATCTGCTCATCGGTAATGTTCGTCCACATGCCGGTCAGCTTGCTTGAACCCTGCAATTCACGGAGCGCAGTCTTTTCTGATACCAGCCCCGCCGTATACGCCTGCACGACAGCTGCCGTTTGCTGGCTGCCAAGGCTCTGTTTTTCATCATTACTCGGGCGGCGTACCGGATTAAATATATAATCCAAATCATCAGGCACCGCTCCCAAAGCGGACATGCAAACAATCGGCAGCAGCTTATCAAGCACCGGACGTAACTGCGATTCCTGCGACTGCTCAATGGTGTCATAGTAATTATCCATATCGGCATCGCCGGTGGAGTTCATCCCTGCAGGCGACCGACCAAATAACTTTGTGACGGGAATCCCGCACGCTCCAGAAACATCCATCATAAATCGGTCATAAACCTCGCCCAGACCTGAGAACGTATATTGATGGGATTCATAAGAATCATCTTTGCCGAGAATCTGAATGCCGTTATTATTCAGCATCATATTCAATCCTTCGAGCGTATTATATAAAGCCTGCTGCGACTTATCGCCGCCGTACGCCAAGAGCTGCTCCATCCCGTCAATTTTCATAACGCGGATGTTGGCCATGAACGTCAACAGGGCAATATTCCATGAAACGTTATCACGCTTTTTCAATTCCGAAAAAACGTGTTCCATTTCAGACGTACCCCAGTAGTTCTCGGCTAATTTCTCGAGATATGGCATTTCGCGGCCGGAGAACCGGCAGACGCGGCTGTTGTGCAGTTGGATAACGCCCTGCCCTTCCGGCAGCGTAACCTCATAATATTCCGGCATACCGAAATCGGGATCGGTTATATCGGTAATCAAATCGGCACTCGGCATTATACCAGACCACCGATCCATAATGAGCAAGCCTTTAAACGCCCCCGGCATCACACGATCCAGATCCAGCGGCTCATCCATGCGATCATCCTCACCGTCAATCATAATAATACCGGCAGCTCCACCGTACAGACGTCCCCAATATAGACCGTTTAATATTTTCGAGTGCAGGCGCGTCTGACGGATAATTTTTGATATTTTCTGTATCTGGTCGGGATTGATATCAGACTGGAAATCATAGCCATTCTTCATCATATCCTGCGGGATAGTGTTAATGATTTTCTGGACGACCCAGTGCGACCGGTACAGAGAGTTCAACACCTGCCAGTTTTGAGTAAACCTCGTTAGCGGATATTCTGTCGCCTCGAGCAGATTCGGCATACCTGCGCCGCTGCGGGCAAGCGGATTCACAAACTCATCCAGTGTGAGTTTCCGCCCCACATTCCGCCCTGCGTCGTTCGTTAAGCGGCGAGCTTTACTTTTCTTCTTCATAAGCAGACAGCCTCCAGCTTTTAATCATAGTTTTTACACAATAACGCATGGCATCGCATGCATGGTCTGATTGTTTGACAGGCTTTTCCTGCCCGTGAGTTAATGCGGCTTTTTCGTCCCAGACGTAGGACGCCAATTCATCCCGCGTATTTTGACACCGCTCATGTATATGCAGGTGTAGTGTCCGAAACAGCATGGCCACCATACGGATTCCGTCATTCACGTCATTATCCGCGTCCTTAACACGATACCCCGCCTGTCGCAGTAGCACCTTGAAGCTGGCGGCGGACGGGTCAATAATCACATAATCGGGATCTTCGTCGCCGACAAATTGCTTAAAGTCTTCCAAATACTCGGCATCGGATTTCTGCCGCTCCTCTTTGCGGGAATTGTAATAATATTCTTTGTCTAACCAGAGGTCGGTGCCATCATCGTAAATATCTAAAAAGACCATGGGATTAATCGTCCCATAGTCTATGGAAATATATCTCCGGCTCCGGCCGCGCAACTGCTCCGGCCGCGTATCATCATTGTACAGATTCGCGTCCGTAAACATATCGTAAATAACGCCTTCGGCAATCACCCACAAGCCAAGAATCATCCGCTTATACCAGATCCCCTGATACAAACGCATGTAGCGCTCTTTCACCTCATCAGTAAGTGATAAGTTATCATCAAGCGTAAAGTGCAAGTGTAGGATTCGTTTTTCTTCAGCTTTATCAATGTAATCCGTTTTAATGTAATGATACGGCGATTCCGGATTACAGTTCATCCAGATTTTAGAATTTTTAACAGAGCAGCGGCCAATCATCTGCTCCACAAATGATCGCGGAAACAATGCCGCCTCATCCGCCAGAGCTCCGGCGGCAGTCAACCCTTGAATCACATCCTGACTGGCTTCATTGCTTGCACCAAAGCAGTAATATGTATTACTGCCGATTGTTATATAATTCTCCGACCGATTGTATGTATACGGCACCTGCATAGAGTGCAGGATTTGGAACATCGGCCGAAGCAGATTACGTTTTAATGCGCCGGACGACCGCCCCGCCACGATAAACGCCTGCCCCTCAAACTGACTGAGTGACCAAAGCAGAAACGCATTCACCATAGCAATTGTCTTTCCGGAACGAATTGAGCCGTCCGCAATAACTAAATCATAATCGGCATACGGCGAATTTTCCGGCATCCACCATGAGAGCAGCTGTTTCTGCTTTCGGGAAAACGGCAGAAATTGAAACGATGCACCCCTATCAATTACCGCCATTATTCCACACCTCCGACGTTCCAGCCTGTAACGCATTTATATAGCCCGCCAGATCGGGCTTGCCATCTGCAGACCCCAGACGTTTAATATTCTGTATTTCTGCCCGCATCTTATCAATGCGAGTAATACGTTCTTCATTCTCCGGAGATTCCGGGAGCATATCCTCATATATTCTTAGCATATGTGATAGTGTAGCCATTGCTCTGGCTTGTGTATTCAAAAACGACTGCCATTTATCAAAGACCAATACTTTCTCGGTATGCGTTGATACGGTCACTACCCGCTTACCGGTCGTATCCGTACTTACAGTTTTATCCGTAGTAGTGACTTCCGTATCTCCTTGTCGGATAAATTCAATCATCGCCTGCCACGACGTCATGATCGCGACGAATTTCAAGCTAATCAACATCCACTGTATATCAAGCGGAGATACGCCCCGCAATTCAGCTGCAGCCTTGAGTGTTTCCGGCGTAAGATACCGGCTGTATAAGTTATGCCGCAGACCGCGTGCGCTTATTACCGATTTTTTATTCGAATTACTGCGCCATTTCCGAAACCAACCGTAAATGGTATTTTTATTTAACCCATATTTGCTGGCAATTTCGGCGGCAGCGACACCGCGCTTGAAATCGTTGTAAGCAGCATTATACTTGTCCTCATTCCGCCGCGGCATCACCTCACCTCCGCAATGTAAATTATAAATCTATATAATCAATTATTTCATCACCGCGATGCAGCTTCACATCAGCAGCAGTGCCTACCTGATTAATATATCGTTTAACGATCACATCACAGTACACCGGATCGAATTCAACCGCCCGGCATTTACGTCCCGTTTGATCGCAAGCTATCAGCGTACTGCCGGAACCACAAAACGGTTCAAGCACGATTTCATCTTTGCGGCTTGAATTTAATATACCTCGCGTACAAAGCGCGATCGGTTTCATAGTCGGGTGATCTGCCGATCTGGTCGGCTTCGGTATGCGCCAGATTGTCGTATCGGCGTCCGTGCCGGAATCAACGACCTCATAAGACGGTACTTTAATATTGATATCCTGCATATCAGTCTTGAAATTCAGCACATAACCATCATCCGTTTCCGTAATAGACAGCGGAAGATGTTCATCAATCACAGTAGATTTATTTCGCCCACCGTAAAATTTATGCGAACCATCCGGCTTCCATCCGTACAATATCGGTTCATGCTGCCATTGATAATCCTGCCGCCCTAAAACAATCGTATTTTTTACCCAAACCAAGCACTGCTTTAACAGCAAGCCTGAATCCCGAACCGCCCGCCGGAATATATCGCCGGAGCTGTCCGCATGACATATATAGTACGCCCCCCCATTTTTGAGCACTGCCGCCATCGCAACGAATGCTTCCGACAAAAACAGGCGAAATTCATCATCATCCATTTTGTCATTCTGTATAGTGAGGTGATCTTTAGTCTTACCGACATATTCCACGTTGTACGGCGGATCGGTAAAAATCATATCCGCCAACTGCCCGTCCATAACTACTTTCACGTCGTCCGGATTAGTAGAATCCCCGCATATCAATCGATGGTCACCCAATTCCCAGATGTCGCCCGGCTGCGTTATCGGCTCCTTTATATTTGCAACGGCCGCCTCAGCATCGAAATCATCCTCACCGACGCCCTTTCCGGCGGCTTCCGATTCAGCCTCGCCGACAAGCCTGTCTATATCACTGTCAGAGTAGCCGGTTACAGCTGCAAAATCGCCTGTATCCGCCAATAACTGTCCCAGCAGGTCATTATCAATATTCGACAATTCCGCAATACGATTATCCGCAATCAAATCTGCATATTCCGCCGCTTCCGATTCATATTCCTGCACATCCACAGGCACCTCTGTCAGCCCTAAGGATAATGCAGCCAGCAAACGGCCATGACCACGGACAACAAAGCCGGAACGCTTAGATATAGTAATCGGAGCACGCCAGCCTTGCGTCTGTATGATTTTTGCCAACAAAGCAATCTGCTTATCGCTGTGCTGATTCGGATTTCGCGGATTCGGAACCAACGTCTCCGGATCGCGCATGTCTACATACGCACAATAAACCGGTATCATAACTTACCTCACGCACAATGTAAAAAGCGCACCGTGGGAAGGTCAGTGCGCTTTTTACTTAATTAAGGAGAGAGATGAATCATGGAAACATTCAGGAGTATTATTTCTTCATCTTCACGCTACCATAATATCACATTTCGATGTACTTTTTTGTACTTTTTTGTACTAAACTCATTTAAAACTGTAAAAGTTCCGGCGGAACAACACGGGATAAATGCACCAGAGAATCATCTTTACGCTTGTTCAGCGGCGTCCTTGCATAATTCATAGCCCGCATAATCTCGTCCCACGACTGATCCAACATATACCAGCGAAGCAGAACCGAGTAAGAAACATTATCCGTTTCGTAAGAAATCACGTTTAATGCCCGCTCACGATACATAATCGATTCAGCGATCGCTTGCTGTACAAGCTGTTCATAATGCTCGATAGCAATAAACAGATCGGACATATCTTTTTGATTCGACGATTGAACCCGTTCAGACAACGCCGGAGAAGATATTAATTCAGCATCAGCCCGACATTGCTTTAACTCATCCTCCAGCGCGGATAACCGGTAACGCTGCCCGCGAACACGTTCCAAAAAACTGCATACATCCATCATTATTCCCTCGGATTGATTTTCTTTCCGGCGGCCGCTTGCTTGAGCCACTCATTAAACTGCAAACATTTAGCCATATCCCGTTCATACGGCTCGCCCGGTTTCTTCCCTGCACGGCAGAAATACTTAAACATACTGCCCTTGAGCCAACCCCTGAATTCATCCGGCGTGAGAATATCCTGCAACATTTCCACAGGCTGCAGCCTTGCGCCGTCAATCTGATAATGCTTGGCGGTAGCCGCTGAACCGTCGGAAGATTCGTCACAGGATTGATTATTATTGGACTGGGTTTTCTGCTTTGATAGTTCACAGTCTATACCTGCTGCCATTTTCCGCAAATATCGGAGTAGCACAAACGCACTAATTCTCTCATCGTAAGTATCATGATACTCAATATATTTAATCAAAGCGTCTAACCGATTTAATACTATTTGCATATCCATTATTCCGCCTCCTGGTCTAAAATCTGCATTTCAGCCAAGTCTGCCGCGACTTTATATATTTTTGCATGTTTCGTGTCTGCGCCGTGAGTTTTTTTGACCCTTTCCCTAAACTCCGCAATAGTCCCGCAAAAACACCCACATTTAACTGATATACCACCATCTATGTCCTTGTAAAACGTTGTAAAATCGTTACGGCTACCAATACTGCCGATAAGCATATAATCTGTGGTGTCAGTCACCCGTGCATTATCAGCCACCCATGCGTTGCCGTTGTGGCTCAGGTTCTTTTCGTCCTCGATAAATCCGCCAACTTCTCCTTTAACGACATCACCAAAACCAATCAAAGCACGTATTCTTTTAAGCGTTACGCCTGCTACAATCTTTGTTTCTCCTGTGAATTCATACTTTTTCATAATACATTCTCCTGATTTTCAAATTCACTAATAACCGAGTAAATTAAATCTTCCGCTTTTATCAAATCGCAGACGATATACAGCTTCTGTCCCCGCATACCCTGCCGCTCATAATCCTTGCGCGCCTTATCAATTATTTCTGCCGCCTGTTTCAAGCTGTCAATATCCATTATGCTTACACCTCCACAAACCAACTAATAAACTATAAATTTCATCGCCCCAGCGTTCCCAGAATTCCTGCATATACCACTGGAATGTATTTGTATCCGGCCACGTTGCATGACCGATAACCGGATTAAAATTATACGGCCATCCGATTCGGCATATACCGTATTTCTGATTTTCCGTGAGCGTTGTCCCGCAACCCCGAATCATAAACAAGTCCTGAAACAAATTCACATTCCGTTTTCGAGCCTTATCTAATAATTCCGTCCAGCATTGCCAATCAGACGCTCCATACGGGTCAACGATTATTTCTGCGGCCATTTTCTGCAATTGTGGACTGAGTGTTCGCCTTGCATTCATCTCCACCCGCTTAATTATAACAAAATTTTCTAAATCGTTTATAATTTGTTTAGATTTAGTTTTCATTCAGTTTATCCTTTCGCAAATTCAAAGTCAGATATGCAATCGATTTTCATCGAAATACTGAACATTACACACGTACGTGTAAGGTTCTCAAGTTTCGGAATACCCATAAAATCAGTTGAATCGAGATGGTTAACAATCATTACACGTAAATTCCAACATACATATTGCTACTTAAAAAGACCTCTTTATAAACATCCTTTACTAAAGATATAGAGAAACACGCCTTATGGATATATATATATTTACGTGTAACGTGTAATGCATACTATGTTTATACAGACGCCATCGAACGAAAATACCATTACACGTAAATTACACGGATTACACGTTACATGAAGTCACATCATCAGGAATCGCGATCACCCTTACCGATTTACCTTGATACCATACGACTTTTGCAGTTCGTTTCCATCCATCTGTCCCATCACTGCCCGGTATCTGTCCGGCCTGTGCCAATTCCCTAAGCGACTTCTCATAACTTATCCCTTCGTCTTCCATCGCCTTCCGCAAATGCGCAGGGAAAACATATGTCGTATTCCCTCGGATGAATCCATAGAGCGGTGACTGCATATGGATATCACGCGACGAAAATTCACGCTCGAAGTGATTCGGATTCGACACGATCCAGCTCTGGATAAATTCCCATGCCCGATCCGGATCGGACATATCCCGTGCTGTAAGCAACGATTTAAACACCTCTGACACCAGATATAACGCCTGTCGCATAGCTTCAGATTCAGCGATATTCCAGAGCCACATACTCGACAACACGTCCGCCGTCATAATAACTGCCATGGCATCCACATGAGATGATGCATACTCCGCATACGATTGACTGAGCTTATCGTGCAGGGATGTCCAGATATCATGTGCCTGATCCTTACCGGACAGCAGCCTCCGGATAAATTCTGCTCCCGCCCAGCCGTAATCTTGCATTTGGTGGACGCGCTTTGCAAGTTCATCCGGCATAACCGGAAACGTGTTTATTTCCATAATTCGGTTTCTGACGCCACGAACAGATGTTTCTCGTGTAAGCGGTTCTTCTCCGTTGGCCATGCCGATCGTCCGCCATGAGGACGTTTTTTGCAGGCCGGTTTTACTGGCACGGCCTTTTCCTTTGCCGCCTTCCAGCATGTATACGATGTATTCCAGATATTCCTGCTTCTCGCGACCCTGACCGGCCACCTGCCGCTCGTTAATAGCCGCCGGAAAATCGGATAATAGTGATAACCGACGCTCTAATCCAGCCTTAGTTGTTAAGAATGACGTCATGAGCTGATCCGGATTACCCCAAACGGACAATGCGGCCTTCATAGCCGCTGTCTTACCGCCGCCGGACGTCCCCCAGAAATAGAGCATGAAATTACGTTGGTGAAACAGATAGAGTAATGGAGTAGCTATAGATGCCGCGAGGATCAGCCGCGAAAACACATATTGACGAACCTCTCCCGCCGTTTTCATCCATCCGGCCATAGTACCTGATACCTGCATGGCCTCCGTGATAGCCCCTTCATCATCCATTTCAATGGCATACTTCGAAATAGCGGGCAGCACGAATTCATCACCGTAATGACGCCAGCCCAGATTGCCCACAGAATATTTAAGTGGAATAGCATCCGGATTGACCGATTCCAGCTGCTGCAGAAATTTAACGAGATGTTTCGCAGTCTCCGACGATACGTTCAACCCGTAATCCGACAGCTTAACGATAGATCGTGCAGAATAGACCGTCGACCGTTGCTGCAGCACGGTTCGCCATGAATTGTAATATCTGAAGCTGAGTTCCAGTTTTTCCTCGGATGTATCCATGTTATAGACACGGCCGGTAATCACCACCGGCGTTCCGGAAGCGGGATATCTGATGATTTCGCCATCCATCCGCTGTTTATATTCCACCACTCCGGTTTGATCAAACGAAAACCCTGCAGGTATGATAAGGTCAATAGGACAATCAGAAACGAGCTGTGCGGTCGTTTTTAAGGCCTTGCGGCCGTCGGACGATACAGATGTACCCCCGGACGTTTTGGACGCGATTTTGAGCCGGTTTTGGCGTTCTTTGGCGATTGATTTATTCAGGTCACCAAGATTAACTGCCCCCTGCAGCTTTGCCTTGAAACGTGCGAATTCAATGGGAGCCTGCTGCTGTACCGTTGCCAGTGCGCCGATTACCTCCGGCGTAAATACCGTGTCCGGTGTCGGATTGGCCACTGCCCGCACGGTCGCGATCGCCTGCGGCAACTTCCCCAGCGACCAGCCCGACGGACATTTGACAGGGCATTGATCACAGTACCGGAAGCCCAGCGTGTGCTGTATGTAGTCACAGGTGGTTGGCGACATATTGTCCAGCACCTCAGCAATTTTGCGATCCGTATCTGCAGATGTGTACCGCTTTGCATCGATTTTTGACAATTCGTGACACGCTTCGATACCGTCAGACGCCCGCGCCAGATTCGATAATGCCGCCACCCATTCCTCATACGTGATTTTTGTGGCGTCCAGCTGACAGTGCTGCAGAAATTTACAGTTTGCTATCATAGCAGCTGCATTGCCGTCCGTAGGATTCCGCTTAAATCTCGGTTCCCGAATTTCGGCGGCAGGTTCAGCGACGTCCACATCCAGAGCCGTGAAAACGGACAAATCATAACGGACATCCGATGATTCGATAATTTCGCATTTGACCGGCTCCATCGGATTTTTGAAATTCCATGTTCCCGGCACCCGCAGAATGCGGGATGGATCAGCCGTGGAATCTACCGTCCACCCGCGGGCAGCAGCGTTGTTTTTACAGACTTGCTGTATTTTTTTGATCGCCAGTTTAACGTTGTCTCGTGTTTCTGTTGTCAGCATAGCTGGCTGCTTTAAGATCCAGTATGCATGCAGACCGTGTCCGCTGCTGACGATCACGGACGGCGGAATATCGGCCGGTAGTATAAGTTCTGCATATTCAATATTCGGCGGTAACTTCTGCGATGCATGAGCGTTATCATCCGCGATATCGATGTCAACCCACAAGCAGCCGAGGGCAGACACCCCGGCCTCCGTAGACCGTTTATTTTCCGGTACCGGAGCCGGAGTGCATCCGAGAGAAAAATACACGTCGAAACCATCGTCTGTCAGCCGCTGCGATAACTGCGTCACCGCATCCGGCATATCCGGATTGACCGGTATCGGATAAGACCGCTTATGCTGTAGCGTCCACAGATATATCCATCCCGGACAGTTCCGGAACAATTCCGCAAAAAATGATTTAATATCCATAATGCTCCCCACTTAATATCCGCTCCGCATCATTGACGGAACGGGCAACCCCGCAATAGCAATGATTCTCCGTCATATAATCCAGCATTAACCGCTGCTTCTTGCGCAGTGAACCATGCGCTGATTTCACCTCGATGCCGCAGAATACGGCGATTTTCTGCCCGACCATATCCGGCGTGATTTCGATTTCACGAAATCCGAAGAGATCGGGAAAACCATCCGGCAGTCCCGTTGAAAACCGCCTCGGATGTAATATTCGCAGGCAATCGTTCGGTTCATTGATGTACGTCCGCCCGACCCAGCCGGAACCGACGTTTGCCCTGAAGAATGTCCCTAAATGATGTTCGGATATATGCACGCGAATATCATTTTGTATCTTATGCTCTGCAGGATTGATGATTTGATTAGGTTCCATACGACCCTCCGATATGTTTAATTTCAATCATTTTCCGAACCCAGCCGAATTTGTAGCCACGGCGCACGGCGATATCTTCCAGATCGGCACGGCTCCGTGCCCTGCCGACTTCCTGCCACCGTCGTTTTTTCTCGAGCAATTCAAGTGATTCAACCTTTGCCAGCGTTCCGTCCTGCTGCGTAACTTCCCGCTCCTGGATCGGCGGCGCATAGCCGCAATACGGACAGGTGCGTGATGGCGTGTCACAGACCTGAAAACACTTTGGACATTGATGCAATGCGAGTGTGCGGTTTTGTTTCTTCTTCGGCTTCGATGCCAGAGACCAGTCCTGCGGCGCGCTCGGCAAGCCGTGCCGAAAACAGTTCCCTACATGGTCGATGATCACTGCCCGTTTGTCCGGATTATCCGGATCGGGACGGAGTGGCCGCATGGATTGCTGAATGAATAATGTCAGTGACGCCGTCGGACGGGCAAGAATAACCGTATCCATCCCCGGCACGTCGAAGCCTTCGCCCAACAGATCCACATTACAGAGTATGCGGATTTTTTTATTCCGGAAATCGGCAATAATCTGATCCCGCTCCGCCCGTGGCGTTTCGCCGTCAACGTGAGCTGCAGGGATATCCGCTGCTCGGAATTGAGCGGCCACATGTTCCGAATGCGACCGGCTGACGCAATAACACACTGCCTGACGCCCGTCTGCCAGCTTTTGATAATTCTTGACGATATCGCCGATAACATCTATATCATCAACCACGGTGGACAACTCTGATTTAACATAATCACCGAACCGGATATGCACCGTTTTTAAATCGGCCTTGAGCGGCGGCGCGTAATAGTCATACGGTGTCAGCGATCTGCGGCTGATTAAGTCGTCAACCGTCGGTCCGACAACTAACGATTTAAAGATATCCCCCAGCCCGTTACCATCCAGCCGTGCAGGCGTTGCCGTGACACCCAGCGTGAGAGCTTCCGGAAACGCGTTAATGATTTTTCGCCATGTTCCGGCTGTAGCGTGATGCGCCTCGTCGATGATAATAAAATCCGGTGCTTGGATTTTATCCAGCCGTCGTGCAACGGTCTGCGTACTTCCAATTTGCACACTTGCGGCATAGTCACAGGCCGCTCCGGCAGATATGATCCCATGATTAATACCCATAGCCGAGAACGTCCGATCGGACTGGTCAATGAGTTCCCGCCGGTGCACAAGAAACAGAACCCGCTTACCGATGAGTGCTGTTTTCCCGGCCATCCAGCCCACCATAACCGTCTTGCCTGCTCCGCAGGGAGCAACGGCACAGACGGACGGAGAACCGGCGGTGTATTCGGCGGCAATACGGTCAATCAGATCCCTCTGATAATCCCGCAGGGCAATCATTTATCTTGACCACGGAACACCGGCCGGAGCCTGCGGCATGCCGGGGAGCTGGGTTTGCTGCGGAGCGGCAGGCTGCTGATACGGTACCGCTGGCTGAGTATATGCCGGAGCCGGTGCTGCCGCCGTCGGCTGCTGCTGATACGGTATGGCTGGTTGAGTATATGCTGGAACCGGTGCTGCCGCAGGTGCCGGTGCGGTTTGCGGTGCTGTCGCAGTTTGCGGCGACCATGTCGGCGTATTATCCGCGCGGGTTTCGACAAATTCCATGCCGTCGAGTACCGCATTCAGCGTCGCCCGGGCTTCGCCGTCATTTCCGACATATGCGGACGGTTCGATATTCCGCACGTGCGCAACGATACGGTTTCCTTTTGTAAAATACTGCATAATCACATCGCCGCGGCGTCCGAATACTGAAACATTCACGAACGTCGCCGCCCGATCCTTGCCGTTATCACATGCCATAGAGAACCTGACATATGCATCTCCGCCATTCCTCGGTGTAACATGCTCCGGTTCCCTTGTTAATCTTCCGTAGAGTGTAGCTGTTATCATAATTCATTCCTCCTGTTAAAATATAATTTCGCCGTCTTTGACTTCCGCAATTTGCGCGAAGCCGTTCCGGCTTAAATAATCCGTGATTTCCTTATCGATCGCCGCCAGATCGTCCGCCGTAATATCGGCTGCGGTCTTGCCGGACGATTTCATTCGCTGCGCCAGATACGCATCCAACGTCCCTGACGCGTCCCACTTCATGTCATGCCAGATCCGGGACAGGCGTTTTTTGTAAATATCCACCGCTGTCGGTGCCGCAGCAGGCATAGCGACCGGTGCCGGATTAACCGGCTGGATCTGCGGCTGCGGATCCACGAGTGCGGGAGCTTCTCCGACTGTTAGCCAGTGCAGCAATGCTTTTCCGCACTCTGCAGACGGCGTGAAATACTGCCCATCAAACATATTTGTACGGTCTTTGCTGACCGTAGCGGTGTGATTTTGACTGAGGTAGAATACTGTAGTGAATTCATACTCAATTCCGTCGCGCTGGATCGGTGCCATGCCGACCTTCTGTATCTGCTTTTTTCCGTTAACCTCAATCTGCATATACTCTGTTTTTGACCGCATGGTCGCTATAATATGCAGCGGACTATGCAGAATCGTCTCTATCAGCTGGTTATACAGCGGCGTGATTTCCCGCCATGCTGCCCATCCGTTTCCACGATATTTGCTTTCAGTGGCTTTACCCTGCTGGTCAAGCAGACCGCCCTCACCGCTCCATGCGTGTGACAGGCTGTCGATGATAATTAACTCAAATCCGGCATTTTCTGCGGTGTGAATCGCCTCTATATATTTCTGTGGGGAATATGGTGGATTTATTGTGACCGTTGAGTAATCACCCAGGTCTGCATATAAATCTGCAGATCCGGATTCTGTGTCAATCACCGCCACCTTGCTCATCGGCACAATGCCGCTGGCGATGAGCAAAGCAGAATACGTTTTCCCCGCTCCGGAAGCTCCGGAAATTGCCAGCCGGAGCTTTGCTTTGCTTCGTTTTGCTTTCTTAAATTCAATCATTGTTATCCCTCCTCAATTTCCATACTATATTCAATTCCTGCAGGTATCTGATATAAGACGTCCTGTACGTCTTTATAATCCATCTCGTTTTTGAGCAGGATCTGCAAATTCATCACCCGTGGCCATCCGGATGTGACAGGAATCGGCGGCGGTGCGATTGTGACCTGCACCGGCTCCGGTGCCAGTGCAGCAGCGGGGGCAGTGCGGGCGGCAGCTTCAATTTCAGATTGACGCTCTGCGGCCTGCCGGATAAACCCCTTGATTTCCGCATTCGGCTTTTCAAGTACAGTATCTGTTAATATGCTCGGCGTAAGCGGTGTTGCCAGATGATACTCCGTATTCACAGTGTTTATATATGCTGTGCCCATTTCCCGGCGGGTTTCCTTGAGTTCCGCCAGATTGTCGGCAGTGATCTGTTGTGAATACAAATCCGACACGACATGGTCTATATCAATGCAGGTCTCCGACCACTTCGCCGTTTTATTAAACCAGCGTTCCGGAATTTCAAATAACCGGTATTCCTCCCGCAAGCCTGCGGCGTCGGCTTTTGCCGTAAATTCCCTGCCGATCGCCGCCTGCAATTCATCCCGGCGTTTATTTTCGTACACGTCCAGCTGCTCTTTTAGCGGAGCTTCTACACTGTTGACGATCGCCAACAGGTTCTTACATTGCCGGGCGAAATCATCGACCGGCTTTTTTAATTGCCGCTTGCCATTGATTTCAAACTTCTGGATACCTGTCCGGATTGATACGACTTCCCGAAGAGTTTTCTCCATGTCCTTCTGGTTTTCGTCCGTAACGACCAAACCTGTATATTTTTCAACGAGGTTTGACAGATACGCTTCGACGTCTTCAAAATTTGTTTTAACTGGTAATACTTCCGAAATGATTTTCGGTTCTACCGCCGGAATAATAATTGCTTCTGCTTCAATTGTTTTCATGTTTGTCCTCCCGAATGTGTTATAATAATTTGTGAGAATGTGCCAGCTTTAGCTGGTGGCCATCGGATATTGCAGTATCCGGTGGCTTTTTTTATTACTGTAATAATCATCTTTTTATATAGACATCCTTATCCCTGCGCCCGAATTGAATGGCCGCATCGTAGTCCTCCATGAAGATGTCGATGCAGTTATCGATCCCGCATCGGTCGTTTACGATGTATTCCACGCCGTCAATAACGACGACTGTACCAAACGGCAGAAAGTTACAAGCCACGCCGCCAACGTGAACTGGCTCGCCTGTCGCGGTAATCGTTCCGCTGTCGTACGTGGTGTACGCGCTACACTCGGCAATAAGCCATTCCGCATTGACCGGAAAAATACTTACTAAACTGATTAAAAAAGCTGATAAAAGTTTTCTCCTCACTAAAACACCTCCCTACCATTCAATTTGTCTAAATATGTCATAAATCATCGCCGGAACACTGTCTCCGTTTATGTTCGCCCGGCGTTTTTCTTCTCCATAGAATGTAATGTCTACATACTCCCCGTTATCTTCTTCAATAAGTTCAATGTCCGTCACTCCGCAATCGGAATAGTCCAGTGCTTTCTTCAGGTGCATGAGCGCATTCTGTCTTTTGCTTCTCTCGATGAGTGTCAAAAATGCAAGATGTTCATTCTTTTCTTCAATTTCTGTTTTATTTACCTCCTGTGGTTATAATAGAGGCGGAAAGAGTACCAACCTTTTCCACGCCGATTGATAATTGCAGTTATCAGTCGGCTTTTTCAATTTTGTTGAGTTCGTTAATAATTTCAAATAGAATTTCTTCACGTATGCTTGCTTTCGCTGCGCTCATCACTTCGCCTTTTTCGTCCGCATCTGTCCAAGCAATCGACTCTTGCATGTACCTGCGACGTACATATTCTTTGATATGTTTAAACTTTTCTGCGTCAGTCATTCCCTCGCCTCCTTTACTTTTAAAAACCTTGACTGTCTAAATCTGACTTTATTCCGCGGATAATGCATTCGATTTCGTGCTCCATGAGTGATGACGCATTCTCTTTGCAGATCTCCAGTGCGTTCAGAACTAAATCCCAATCATCTTTGACAAGCGTCACACTAAATGGTCTGTCATCCATTTCTTGCCTCCTTCACTCTTACAATGACAATCATTCCCGACTGCAGGTTTCCTACATCCCGGATCCTGTTGTCTTTCTTGGTTTGCCAGACCAGCTTTCCCATATCATCCTTATTTGTGGCGATTCTTGCGCATATCGTCCAGAGCGTATCGCCCGGTTTTACTTCCGCCTGATATTCAATCAGACGGGTGGGCGGAGCGGTTATGTACTGATACGCTCCGGCAGTAATTCCGACAACCACTGTGGCAGTGATAAAAACTCTACCCCATCTAATTTTGCGTTTTCGCACTTGTAATACCTCCTCCTGCACGGTATGATTCCACTGCCCTGCGGACATCCTGTAATGTAACCGCTGCCATTCGTGCCAGTGTTTGCTGGTCTATGTAATAGTCCCAGCGCTTAGAACCTTCTCTTCGGATTGCCCAACCGAGATCGGTTTTATCCTGCCGGAGCGACCACCGCAGGAAATCCGCTGATATCCCGAGCAGGCGGGCTGCTACGACGACCGGTATCTTCATAAATTTTCACCTCCCAATGTAGACTGTCAATCTACTTTTTAATTAAAAAAAATAGTGTCTCTTTCTTCAGGGGAAAGCTGCAGTAAATCACTAATTGCTTTCACCTCAGATGTCTTAAATTCAGAATTTCCATTAATTTTGTTCAACAATCCCTGATACGTCAGGGATAGTGCTTCGGCTACATAAGACAGCTTATAGCCTGACATATTTAATTTTTCTCTTAACTTTTCTATATCGGTCATTTCCTTACACCTCCTCTCGGTAGACCTGAAATCTACACCGATATAATAACATTGAGTTGATTATAAGTCAACTTTTTTTTACATTTTTATCAAAATTTATTGAATGATAGTCTACATTTTGATACAATGTGATTGCTGGAGGTGAGATAAATGGACGACAATAAAAAAGTTTTTCTCAAACATCTCGGACGACGAATTCGACTATGCAGGGAGAATATGCATATGTCGCAAGAAACATTAGCAAAACTGCTGGGATATAAATCGAAATCATCAATTAACAAGATGGAATCCGGTATTAATGACATCCCACAATCCACATTAAAACAAATTGCCGACATCCTGCATACAACACCTACATTCTTAATCGACGGCGACACCCCCGATTCTGCCAAACCAATTTACCTCCATGATTTACTCGAATCCTCACAAGTCATGTTTTTTAGTAAAAATGGCAAACCGATATCCGAACAAGTCCGGAATGAAATCAAAAATTATATTGAGTATGTATTATCAAAGGAATCCGAAGAGAAATGAAAAGAATGCTTCCTGTTGTTCTTGATGTAATCAAAAAATACGGAACAAACGACCCGAACGAAATAGCAAAAGCTATGAATATTGCTGTAAAGAAAGTCCCGCTTCCGGATGAAATTGGCGGATTTTTCCTAAAAGCACTGACGATAAAAGAAATATTTATAAACGAAAAAGACGCGTATAATACGCAGAACGTATCACTTGCCCACGAAATCGGGCATATAGTCCTGCATCGTGCAGGCGATCAGCTATTCACCGTCCATCCGCTGAAAAAGCATACCGTCCGCAAGCAGGAATATGAAGCGAATAAGTTCGCGTTTCTTCTGATAGCCCATACCTGTCTCCGGAATAATATTCAAATGATAGACGGCATTCAAGGTGAAAAATTATTGACATTCGACGGCGTACTTGAATTATTAGATATATTCAAGAATTATAGTTGCTATCAAGAGGTGCCGAAATGAAGAAATTCATTATTTGGTTTTTTGCAATTGCCTTATGCCTAAGCAATGAAGTGTTTCTCAGTATTGGATTAATATATCTCTGTTACAAGCTCTATAAAAAATATTTCAATGAACGTGTAAATGCATTTATCAGCGGCCACAGTGCTGATCCGCAGACCAGCATGCAGGCAATACGTAACCAGATTGCCCCGACGATCTATAAATACTTGACACCGTATACCATGGCATGGAAAACGTGGCCAACGAAAATCACATTAACAAAATATGATTATGCGTCAATTCGCAATTTAACAGAAAAAGAAACCACAATTTACATGAATGAAATAACAGAAGAGCAATTCAATCAAATGATAGACGAACAATTGAACAATGCTGCTAATGCTTTATTTTGTAAAAATTTTGACGTTAAGATTCATGAATCCGCATCGCCGAATTACATTGTAATAAATAAAACCGCTCTTATAAAAACATATTATGAAACTTTCGGAATGAATAAATTTTATATTCCACATCTTATAAATTACTCGAAAAAATATCCATTCCAGCCTGAAGAAAATGAAATCATTACTGAATTAACAGCAATCAATCGTCGTATTGCAATAGAAAAACGATCTGCAGCCATAGAGAATTCCATAATAACAAATCGCCCTATTATCTCTAATGTAGATATCCATTACATAGATTCTCTGGACGGCGTCGCATTTGAAAGAGTTCTCGGTAAAATATTTGAATCTATGGGATATTCTGTTCAGTTCACGAAAACATCCGGAGATCAGGGTGCAGACTTACTTTTATCAAAAGGCGATGAGTTAAAGATCGTACAAGCAAAGTGCTACAAAGACAATGTATCGAATAGTGCCGTACAGGAAGCAGTGGCGGCAAAAGCATTTTATAAATACGATCTGGCGGCAGTAGTCACAAATAGTCATTTTACGCAGGGAGCAATTGATTTAGCGGAAGTAAATGGTGTTGAGTTAATTGATCGTGATAAACTGATTGAATTATTAAATGTGTATCCGATTCCCCGCACTTAATCAGGAGGTGAACATTAATGCGAAGAGCGAACGGCTCCGGCTCGGTTTATAAGCGTCCGGATAATGCGCACCGCCGGAAACCGTGGGTGGCCGTTGTAAACCTCGGCATGACTGATACCGGCAAGCGCAGAAAGAAAATCATCGGCAGCTTCGAACGCCAGCGGGACGCGCAGGCTGCGCTGGAAGCGTACAATATGAATCCGCAAACGGCGGCAGCAGCAGACATCACATGGGCGGACATCTGGGAACGTATCAAAACTGGACGAGAACGCTTGAAAAAACCGTTAAGTAAAGTTCATTTGATGTACTGGAAAAATCACGTCAGCAAAATTGCAAGTCTGAAGATTAGCGAAACAAAAACATTGCATTTACAACAAATCATAGACGAATCAAATGTTTCCGCATCCGGACAATCTGGTATCATGACTGTCATGCATATGCTTTACAGATACGCTATCGCTAATGACTTGATTATTAAAGATTACTCCCGGTTCGTCGTAACTGCGGAAAAAGTTAAATCGGATATTCACAAACCGTTCACAACAGAAGAAATGCGATTATTGTGGAAGCATTGTAATGATGATATAGCGCGGATTATCTTAATACAGACTTATACCGGCATGCGGCCGAAAGAGCTGGCAATGATAAAAATTGACCATGTAAATTTATCCGCCCGCACAATGACAGGTGGGCTAAAAACGGATGCAGGGCGCAACCGGACGATACCAATCGCAGAATGCATCCTACCGTTTGTTACATATTTTTACAGTATTTCCAAATTTGCAAAACATGAATATTTAGTTATGCCGGATCGGCAGCGTGGATTATATGGTAAAAATGGCCTGCTTTCCATAACCTACTCATACCGCAAATATTTTGAGGAAATAGGTATTGCAGGACATCTCCCGCACGACCCCCGTCACACATTCATAACGATTGCTGACAATTATAGCATGCCGGAAAAAATTCAAAAAATGATTGTCGGGCATGTTTCCGGCAATAATGTGACGAAAGATGTGTATACGCATAAGATTATCCCGCAGCTCATCGCTGCCGTTGATGCATTGCCGCATGGCGAAAACATGACAATTTATCCCGACGAAAATGGAAGCCAACTGGAAGCCACAGATACGAAATAACGCATTTTAACTCAAAACACAAAAACAAAAAAGATAGATAACGTCGATGTTATCTGGCTTTTACTAATATGGTTTATTATAATAGCCATAATTTAACAGAAAGAAGGGATATCTATGCAGAGACTTATTTC